>Ga0207667_10000015_pt1 | contig 417534 bp, 397 predicted proteins | sample KBSCornC52_FD_184301 | JGI IMG/M metagenome (GOLD analysis project Ga0207667, IMG submission 184301) | Corn rhizosphere microbial communities from Kellogg Biological Station, Michigan, USA - KBS Corn C5-2 (SPAdes) (version 2) | ecosystem: Host-associated > Plants > Roots > Rhizosphere > Soil ...
AGTGAGAAAAAACTTGGTGGGTCTGTTTTTCGGATTTTGATAAGGGCATTTTTTTAACCCTAATCATTTATATCCTAAATATACGCTTTTTATTCAATAACCCTAATTTTTAAACGCGATTTCCCTGGTTCCTCCCCCAGTCGTTTGATAATTTCGGTGGAAAACCTTATATGGGCGAGCTGAACAGTCGAATTGTCTATCATAGCGGAATTTGCGATACAACTTTTACGGTTAAGTGACGACACCTGATCCGCTCGTTGATCCAATTGTCTACCTGCTTACTTTTCAATTTTTTAACAAGTTTGACACACGTCGAAAGCTTACCTGATTTTGGTTTTAAAACAATTAGGTGATTATCTATGAAAACAGGTTCGTCCATATCAATAATTGTAGCTATTGCACGGTTGCTGTCCCCCATGCGTGAAGTACGTTTAATAACAATAAATGGACATTCAACAGGATTGCCGCAATGTAGCCTTCGGTATGGCCAGTTGTTTAATTTTTCCCATCCTTTCATTCCTTTGCTGGTTAAAAACGGACGGCTTGTACCAGCTCTCGGATCGCGATTGTCCACTACTTGTCCAACACGAACAATGAATTGATCACCTACGGTGGAAGCATTTGAGGCGGACGCGCCGACCCAATGAAAGGAGGGTTCTGCTGGGGAGGCCACAGGTCTTTTACAAAGCTCAATAGCAAAAACATCTATATCCGCGTATTTGTCAAACTGTCCGAGCAATTGTATTTTCTTTATATCACAATGTAACTCTACCATTTTCCGCCACTTATCATAGCGAGTGCCACTTCGTAATACATCCGGAAGGATTGCGATAATGGCTTTTCCTGCGCTAGCATATGAAATAATGCGATCCATAAATACCGCAGCGGCGGACACTTTTCCTGAGCTCCATTTAATATCAGACGGCGCCGGCATTGGGTTAAAAGGCGGATTCGTAATTATATGGGATGCGGTAAGATAGTTAATGTTATTTTCGAGGGCATCGCCGACTTTTATTGAAAATTTAAGTTTCTCCCGGGTTTCTCCGCCAAAAAGCAGCAAGTTCTGAATCGATAGCCTTAGTTCCGCCGCCTCGCAAAACTCGGGGTGAATATCTGTCCCCTGTAATATAATATTATGGCCATTGGCAGTCGCGATTGACGCCGCTGATATCAAGAGGTTGGCAGCTCCGACGCATGGATCATAAATCGTATCGCCATCTTTAAACTCGACATTTAGTTTTTTTAAAACGTGATTTGCCAGATCGCTATTCGTAAAAAAGGCGCCAGATTGTTTTCTTTTGTCGAGGTCAACGAGACGACGCAATTCGTCTTCTGCATAGCCATTCACGAATTTTATGGCAGACCTTTCCCATTCTTCTTTTGGTGAAAGAAAGAAAGAATCAAGTCCTTTTTGAAGCTCGGTATTAAAAATATTATACTCTTGCATGCATGAGGCTTAAGAATCATCTAAGTTACAACATTTCATTAATTTAATTGCCCTATGCTGTTCGAAATTTGCGACTCAAACGTTCATTCGAACTGTCCGTAGTTTACCAGAAACGCTGTCCGAAGTTTCGCAACTTCGGACGACTATGCCTGTAGTTTATAACTACCGTACCGAAATATTAGCCGCCTTAACCGTCGCACCAAACGCCCTTCGAAGCCGGCCACTTCGAATGACAATTCCCCTAGCCTCCGCCTACATTAACCAACCATCCCACACGGCATTCCCGCGCTAATCACTCTCACTCAATAATCGCTCTGAATTTTTTCGGCCTTAAAAATACTGTCCGCCTGGCTGTGCGAAATCATTTTATTGTTCATGCCCGCCTCGTACATATAATAGCTTGAATCGACACTTCCGGATTTAGAAAAATAGGTTCGAATATTAACGTATCTGTCAACACTATCCGCACGCTTAAGATTATAAGTATCTTCTTCCCATCCAAGCCGGTGTAACGAGTCCAGAAAAATAAGTTTGCGTTGATGGCCAGGTGAGCTGTCTTCTTTGCTCCATTCAGCATCATCGCTGCCACGGTAATGCGGCTGCCAATTAATCCTGGTGGGACTCATCGTATACGATAAAATCAAAGGTCAAAACAGCCGGGCCTATGTTATCTCACTCATCATTTTAGCTGTATCGCATTATAGCTATTATTTTCTGCCCGACTCTGCCTTATGGCAATCTGTTGCCGGCTATTTTGTAAGGTTTTTTTGATTGGAATATCCCGCCCGGGCTTGTAAGCGGGTCATCCCCATAAATCGGGGCGGCAGCGAAAATTGTTTGCGTGTGCCCACGATTTAACAAATACGATACGGAGGTGTATTTTTTTTGATCCGATTGAATAACAAGTTTAGCAAGCCACCCAGTAATTAGCCCCCTCCAAACCGAATAAAATAGCGTAAACCGATATTCCAAATAAAAATTCAGTAACAGGACCGAAACCGGGGTCTTGTTTACTTTCGACGTTATATTTAGAAAACACCAGCTGCCCCTAGTTTGCGAGAAACGCTGTCCGAAGTTTCGCAACTTCGGACGACTATGCCCGCAGTTTGCAACTGCAGTAACGAAAAGTTACTTGCCGCAAACTCAGCGCCAGGCCCAGCCACACCAGCACAATCCATTGCCCTCCTCAAATCCCCCGTTCAACCACCCTCCCTCCCCACCACCTACTATTCCTCCAATAAATTAATAGCTTTACATACAAAACCAATTCCAATGCCCACCGATTTTATAAACAACCTCACCGACCTGCTTTCCATCATCGAGCAAAGGGAATATGAAAAACTTTCACCATTTGCTTTAGAGGTGCCTGAAAAATTTAACTGGGTAAGGGATGTGTTTGAACCGATAATTGTAAACAGGAATGCCGGGCGCAATATGCTCGAAATAGTGACGGCAGAAAGGCAGATGAGCACCCTCACCTACAGCCAGGGCCTTATAAAATGCAACCGGTTGCTGAACCTGCTGCGCAGGCAAAATGTGCGGCAGGGCGATAGCGTGTTCATCATGTGCGGCTTGCACGAGGGTTTATGGATAACCTACCTGGCAGGTATTAAGGGCGGGTTTATACTCATCCCGGCAGCGGGAATTTTAAGCGCTGATGATATTGTGTACCGTTTCGAGAGAGCCCGCCCGAATGTGATTATAACCGACAACGAAAATCTAAATAAAATGGAGCAGGCCTTGTCGCAATACGAGGGCGATGTCGGCGTAAAGCTGCTGCTGGATGGCCGGCACGCGGGCTGGTCGTCATTTGATTTGATTGAAACTGAAGCGCCGGATGCTGTCGCGGCGGATACGGCAAAGGATGATGACTTGTTCTGGTTTTTTACTTCGGGTACCACGGGTATGCCCAAGGTGGCGGTGCACACGCATATGAGCTACCCGCTGGGCCATTTAACTACCGCGGCATGGATAGGCTTGAAGCCGGGCGACAGGCATTATAATATTTCGCAGCCGGGCTGGGCAAAGTTTGCCTGGAGCAGCGTTTTTGCCCCGTTGAATTTTGGCGCCACCGTATTTGTGTACAAACCCAATGGCAGGTTTATAGCTGCGGAGCAGCTAAGCATTATACAGGATTACCAGGTTACCACGCTATGCGCGCCGCCTACTGCCCTGCGCTCGCTGATACAGGAGGATTTGCACCAATACCGTTTTTCGTTGAAGGAATGTGTTGCGGCCGGCGAACCACTTAATGCCGAAATAATAAAAGTTTGGAAAGAAGGCACAGGCATTGCAATAAGGGATGGCTACGGACAAACGGAAAGTACCTGCATGATAGGTAACCTGCCCGGCAGCAGCATCAAGTTTGGGTCGATGGGCAAACCGGCTTTTTGTTATGATATGCTCATTGCCGACGGGGAAGGAGCGGAGCTGCCCGTACATGAAACCGGCCAGATTGCCGTGCGCATGCACCGCGGCGCTTTCAACGGCATTTTTAAATCGTACATAGGTGATGAGGAAAGAGTGATGGAAGCCTTTAAACACGGACTTTATTATACCGGCGATAAGGCATATAAGGATGAAGACGGGTATTTTTGGTTCGTGGGGCGTGACGATGATGTCATAAAATCGTCGGGTTACCGTATCGGCCCTTTTGAGATAGAAAGCGTTTTACTGGAGTTGGACGAGGTGCTGGAGTCGGCGGTAGTTGGCAGTCCGCACGCCATAAAAGGGCACGAAATAAAAGCCTTTGTCGTACTGACGGCCGGCGTATCCGAAAATGAGGAGCTTTCACATAAAATTTTTCATTATTGCAAAAGCAATCTTGCCGCCTACAAAGTCCCGCGTATTATTGAATTTGTTACCGAACTGCCAAAAACCATCAGCGGTAAGATCAGGCGTGTAGAGCTAAGGGCCGCTGAAGAGCACCGGAAGGCTGCGAGGGAAAAGGGAGCGGGGGAATATTTTTCGAAATAGATAAAACCGTTTCAGCAGGGTTTCTCGCAGATTTAAGTTAACCAATAAAATATTCTTGCCGTGAAAGGGAATCATTACCTCGTCATTGTCAGGTTTTGTGGGTTAACGTAAACACGCAAGTGCCCGGCGACGGGAAAGTTTGCCGACATCTAAACTATTTGGCAGTACCCTGGTGATGCTGAGAGCCTCTATCCGCTAATGCCCCATCCCAATATTTATAAAAGTCGCCTTTTATATCAACGTAATTTTTAAATTTTTCCTGGAGCGCCTTAGAACCAGATTTCAATCCATGGCGTACATGATCATTTTCAATTTCATTTCTAAGCGCTCTTAGCTTGTTAGCAATAGTCTTATTGGTCAACCAATACTTTTCAATATTCCAATAACTCATCAAAGAGGTGGAAACAGTGATAATTGCTCCAATAATTAAAGCTACATCTTTGGAAAACGTGGAGTAGGTGATCTTGTTAAAAATTTCATGATGAGAATTATCGCCTATATCAAGACCTAATACCACTGTAGATATTCCAGCCAGGATTATTGTTGAATACTTGTAAAAGCGAACGCCATTAAAATAATATGATGATCCCTCTTCATAAATTTCTATATCATTAGTAATATTTTGTAAAAGAAGCTTTAATTGCCCGCTTTCGATCTTTAATTTACCAAAATCATATTTCTTTGCTGGCTTAAATGTGTTCATTCTCACAATAGTGAAAACTGATATCGCTGCCAATGATACTTCGAATCCAATTGCGCATATCGAGTATGGAAATGGGATAAAGTTATTTGAAAGAATTATGAACAATGAAAGAATAAAAATTATCAGTAGAAATTCTCCTATTAGTGTACCGACCTTTGAAATTTTTCGCCAATTTGGTTTTGGTTCATTCTCGCTTTCGTTTGCAACGTTGTTATCCAGACTTAAAGTTTCATCTGCCTTTTTTTCAGGTTGATTGTTTGATTCCATGTGATTAAGGTTTGTGATTTTCGCTATATCTGCAAGTTAATATATAGGTTGATAAATAATAGGCATATAAAAATACAGTTAAAATTCATTTCCGGCAAGCCCCTATTTGGCGCGCGAACGCCGTGGGCAAAGGCAATGTACGCAGTATTCAGGTCACGCCGGTAGTTAGCCGTCATGCTTTCCCTGGCATCTTTACCTTGCAATTAAAGCAACATTGTAAAATCGGAATAGCAGCACAGGTACAACCTGCCCTGGAGCCCTTACTTCCGCAGGTTCGTAACGCTGGAATACGCCACCTCGGGCGATACGGCCAGTGTGCTGAAGCTTGCCGTATGCGGCCCCAGCCTGATGAAGGTAAACAGGCCGTGGTAAAGGCCCTCAGGTTGCCGGGCATTATTAGTATATGTATATTCAATATCCACCTGGTTCTTGCTTATGGTGTAGGTGGCCGTATCGGCGTGGCCCTGCATAAAATCGTACATATGCCCATCGGCGGTAAATGTGTAATGATCGGCAATAGTGCCCACATAATTTACGCCGGTTACGGGCCTGCCGTCCCAAATTCCCCAGGGTGTTTGGGTAGTGGTATCGTTGATCACCTGCCAGGTGCCCGCCAGCAAGCCTGGGTCAATAAGCACAAGGGGCTGCGTAGTGGTATCGCTGCCGGTCGTTTTGTTTGGATCACCATGGGGCGCCGGATCCAACTTTTTACATGAATACGAAAAACAACCCGCGAGCAAAAGCGCCAAAATAAAGTATAGGTTTTTCATATTACCGGTTTATAAATCATTACGAACGCCTGGACGTTAATGCGACACAAGATAAATAAAAACCGCCGCATTTGCAGCGCCGCGCCGCAACCCGCCACGGAGGTTTAGCCCGGAAAATATAGTTTCAAAACCCAAATCCGTTCTTCCCTCATTTTCGTTAATTTGGTATTATCACAGCTTGCCTGGCAACCATCAATGCATCAATAAAGCTATGGACCGCTATCAGAAAAAAACACTGATCTTACGAAATAAGGCTATCCTGGAGGAGATCAATTCGCTTGATCCCCTTGCTGACCATTGCAGGATCGTTCACCTTATGACCGGGTACGAATTTCCCTGGGACATGATCAGGGCGCTGGAAATAGCCCTTATGCGTACTTTTTGCAGTTCTTCCGTTTCAACATTACTGCATAAAACCGGCGAATTCAGGCAGTATGGGCAAAAAAGATATGACGATACCGCTTTGCTGGTAGCCGAATTTATGCAAAACGGCTATGATGACGACAAAGGCAAAAGGGCTATTGCCCAGATGAACAAAATTCATAGCTTTTATAACATAGCGAACAGCGATTACCTTTTTGTACTGTCGACGTTCGTGCTGATGCCTATCGATTGGATCGATCAGTTCGGCTGGAGAAAAACCAGCGAAAATGAAAAGCAGGCATTGTTTTATTTCTTTAGGGAAATAGGCGCCAGGATGCACCTGCACGATATTCCCGGTTCTTTAGCCGAGTTAAAAAGTTTTGCCGGTAATTATGAACGGGAGAATTTTAGTTACCGGCCCTCCAACCATCATGTTGCCAATGCTACGGTAAATATAGTAAAGGGCTGGATGCCATTTTTTGCGAAGCCGTTTGTTTTGCCGGTTATGCGCTGCCTGCTGGACAATAACATGCTGCAGGCGCTTGGTTATAAAACCCCTCCGGCCGCGCTCAGGCTTTCTGTGCGGGCTGCGATGAAAGCGCGGTCGGTAATGTTAAGGCCCCTTACCTTTAAAAAGTACCCGTCTTTCGTTACCACTGAGAGGAACCGCACCTACCGGCATGGATACGAGATAGAGAAAATCGGCCCCGAAAAGATACTTCAAAAGCTTTGATTGCTGTACGTCGCCACCGGTTCGTTCGCTTTTCTGCCCTCGGTCCGGGGGGCATACTAATTCCAAAAAAAAAGGCTGGAAATATCCAACCTTCTCTGTCTAAATTTATACAAATAACTTTTATTTCCTCTTAGTTCCGGGCAAAGTAAGTTTGCTCACGGCAATTCTGGCCTCTTCGTTTTTTTTTGCAATCACAGGATCATTAACATAGTTTTTAACATTGCCGCTCACTATGGCACCGCCACCATAAGTTATATTGCTTTTCGCTTTTTTTATCGCAGGCATAAAACCCCCTTAATTTATATCATCAAATATACGATTTTACTTTCCGGCACCATTCACCTTTCACCTGTGTGCAAGTCAAATTGACGCTTCGGTATCAGGCTTTCCTACGGAACGCACTACCCATTTTTATTTGTTCTACCAACCAGACGTCCCGCTGGGACGAATCGTTAGCTCATTTTTACATCCCATCGGGATGTTTGGTTGGTAGAATATACAGCAAAAGTCACCTGACGTTCGTAGGAACGTTTCGTACATGGTCGGCGACAATTTGATTTGCACCCTTCACCCTTCACCTCTCTCAAAATATCCTGTAACTTATCCCCAAACGTATCAGTTCACTTTTTACGCTGGTATTGGTGGCCGCAGCGCCAAGGAAATCCTGGTTTGATGTATAATTGGTAACACCATGGGAGTAGCTGGCAGTGAACCCGAATTTACTCCATGACGCAGCCACCCCGAACCGCAGGCGCACATCTGCCGGCGCCTTAGGAAGTTGGTAGTCAATTTTCCTGACACTGCTTCCGTCCGTTGCAGTAACGCTGCCATTGTAGTTTGAACTGATGTTATAGGCAATGTCGATGCCGGGCATCAGGTCTATTTTTGTGCCCTTTGTGTGTAAACGATAGCCGATATAGGGGTTTATATTTATGTCCTGGTTTTGCAGGAAAGCCTTGCCGCTTGCATCGGGAGCTGCTTGTGCGGGACCGGCGATATTATAATTTCCACTGGCGCCGAAAAGATAATACATCGTGAAGTCCGCATCCATTTTGCTTCTTAAAATTTCATAACCAGCCTGCAGGCCGGTGATAAAGCCGCTTTTACTTACGTATTGCATTTGCATGTCAGCTCCGTAACTAAATCCGTTTTGGTTCCCGTACGGGTTATCTGCATGCAATTGATTATCCGGCCCGGGATTAAGGCTCGACCTTGACGTCGATCCGTTGCCCGAATAATGAAAAAGGCCCGAATTAGCCTGAACAGCTATTTCGATTTTTTGCGCATAAGCCTGGGTTAATAACAGGCCGCAGCATAGGGTTAGGAAGAGTTTGTTCATTTCATTGGTCAAAAATTACTTTATGCTTCATGATCTCCCGACCCGGACTTCATCGTTGGTCCGGATTTATAATCCCGGACTTAAACGACAGCAGATTTGTAATCCGCGCATGAAAAAGCTCGTCTTAATATGAATCCCCCGATCAGCAGTCCCGTATTGCAAATCCGGACTAACGAGTGGTTTTTTTTACCCTTCACCACAACTCACTGCTCACAACTCACTATTCACTACCCGCATTTCACCCACCCCTCAAAGTATCCTGTAAATAATCCCGAAGCGTACTACTTCACTGTTCACCGTGTTGGGGCTGGCGGCGGCGCCGAGGTAATCCAGGTTTGATGTATAGTTGATAAGTCCGTGGGCATAGCTGGCTGTGATGCCCCACCTGTTGTGCCAGGCTGCAGCGCCGAACCTGAGGCGAACGTCGGTGGGCGCTTTATCCAGCTTATCATCTGCTTTATAAGCGGTGCCGTCGCTTGTGGTGGCGTTACCCTTATTATATGAGCTGAAATTATAGCTTATATCCACGCCGGGCATTAAATCTATCTTTATTTTTTTGGCCTGCACACGGTAGCCTATATAGGGATTTAGTGTGATATCCTGGTTTACTATAAATGCCTTCCCGCTTGCCGAAACAAGGCTGGCATTGGTGGCTATAGTATAAAAGTTGGGTGCGTAAGAATTGTTATACGGATATACCCCGTTTATGGCCTCCTTGCTTCTAAAAAGATCATAGCCGGCCTGCAATCCCAAAATAAAACCACTTTTACCGACAAACTGGGCCTGCATGCCTGCGCCATAGCTAAAACCGTTTTCGCTGCCGTAGGGATTATTCGACCTGTACTGGTTAGCCGAAGGGCCGGGAAGAAAGAACGTGGTTGCTGTACTTGCATTGCCCGAATAATGAAACAGGCCCGAATTAGCCTGCACCGTTATTTCTATCTTTTGTGCATGCAATTGTGTTAATAAAAAAAAAGCGGACAAGGTTAGCAGGAGTTTCCTCATTTTTTAGCGGATTGAAAATTAAATTTAAGGTTTATGCCCCCCGCGCCGAAACGTATATTTTGCGAGCCCAGGCCATCGAGCGGGTATTTTAAAAATGGTTCGAGCACAATGTGGTTTTTGCCTACGGGGTATCCAAGCCCGACGGCTACGTTTAAGGTCCTGCCAAAATAAAAGCCGTTAAAACTTTGGTGCGTGGTTTGGTTTTGTATTTGCTGCAGCGATGCCGAAGCCAGCGCCGGGTAGTTATACTGGTAGGTGTATGTTTCGTTAATGAAAGTGCCCGAGCTAAGGCCGGCCAAAACATAGGCGTCCATTTTTTTCGGGTTAAAGTCGTACTTCAGGTTTACCGGTACATCCAGGCCAACCAGGCTGGCATCGTAATTTTTAAAAGCCGGTACCGAAGCTACCGTAACGGCGCTGTTCAGGCTGTATGCCCTCAGGGTGTTTGCCCCCGGCGCGGTGTAAATGTTTTGCGAAACGCTGGTTTGCGCAACGCTTGTAGGCACACCACCCGAAAAATTCATGGAGTTTTGAGCAATGGTTATACCCGTTACCAGTTTCAGGTTCCTGCTTATCTTTATTTCGGATGTGATCCCTGCGCCCAAATTCGCCTGGTTATTGCTCCCTTTGGCATAATTGAAATATGTTGCTGCGTACAGGCCGAAAATAACCCTTTTTGATCTTTCGTCTACCGTTTTCTTCTTGTTCTGGTCCTCCGCAAACATCGAGTTGATAGACTTTGACGGTTGTTTTGACGGCGTCACCAACTGGCTGGTTGCCGTGTTAGTGGAAAGTGTGCTTGTTGCAGGCTTGCCGGGCTGCACGTTTGCCGGCTGATTGTTCGGCTGTACCGTCACGGTCTTTACAGGGGGCTGCTTATTCGCAGCAATACGGTTAGCCTGCTGCTGACCGATAATACTTTTATCCGGCTGCTGGATAACTGGATGCTGCTGACCGGTGGCAATGTTTTTATTGTCGCCCTTGTTTTTTGCTATAAAAGTTTGCTTAGCTGCGGCGTCATTTAACCTTTTGGCTATGGTCGCCGGGGCTGGCGCTTTCTTTTTGGTTGCTGCGGCGATGTTTTGACTATTCGACTGAACGTTTCCACCGCTTCCAGCCGTGCCTGCATTTGGCTTAAAGGGCTGAGCAGCGTTGTTTTTGCCAATTGTATCCTGCCTGCTCTTAACCGCAGCCATATTTTCCGTTTGCGGATGCTTATGTGTTTTGACTGCCATTTTTTGAGGCTGATCTTTCATATTATACAGCCAGAGGCCTATCCCCATAAATAAAAACAAAACGGCAGCAGCACTCCACCACATCCATGCCAACACAGGCCGGCGCGACTTCTCCTCCGGAAATTTCTTCCGGAGCAGCAGCCAGCCCTCACCGGCAGAGGGGTCTCCGATATTTTCGAATACCTTCCTGATGCGGTTTTTTAAGTCATTATCTAACTGTTCGTCCATGTTTTTGTGCTTCTGATCTTAAAACATTTCTCAATTTTTCCTTCGCCCTGCTCAGGTAAACCCTCGATGAACTTACCGGTATTGACAGCATCGCCGCTATCTCGTCATGACTATACCCGTCTATCTCGTACAGGTTAAAAATGGTGAGCTGTATTGGCGGCAATTCCTTCATCAGTTGTAAAATGTCCTGCACCTCCAGGGTCTCCACTGTATTCGCGCTGCTTAAGGGTATGGCATTGTCCAGCTCAACATTAAGCTGAAATTTTAGGTCCTTGCGACGGCGGTCGATGGCAGTGTTAACCAAAATTGTGCGCAGCCATGCTTTAAAGGGCTTTTCGCTGTTAAAATTGTTTATCGCATTAAATACTTTTATAAAGGCGTCATTTACAACTTCCAATGCATCATCGCGGTTTAAACTGTAACGCAAGCTAATACCCATAGCATAACCGTAGAAATGCTTATAAAGCAGTTCCTGGTATTTTAAGCTGCCTGTTTTGCACTGACTGATAATATCTTCTTCAGCAATGCCCCCGGGTTTATGCATTAAATGTGTTTAATTCAACCGCAATTTTATTGTTTATCCTCAATACGAAATAAAGTTTGGTAACGCTACAGGAGTTGAAAATTAGTTGGATTGTGAGTGGTGAATGGTGAGTGGTCAGTTACGGTATTTGTTATCCTACTCACCACTCACTACTCACCTCCATCAATTCCCCGTTTTTTTCAGGTTATAGTAAAAGCTCAGCGTATCCAAAGGGCCGTATGCAAGCATCTGAAGGTTCGACCCGTTATAAAGATACTGGTAAATACCGCTTAAGTGAATTTTTACAGGCGTACCAGTAGCCGGAAAGGTCTTATCGGTAAACTGTATGGCGGCGCCATCAGAGCTTACAATATAACTGCCGTAACTGCCGGCATGTAGTGTTGAGGTATCGCCGGTAACCTTGTAGCCGGTCGCGGTTTCCATCTGCAATTGAATGATAGCTTTCGAGCTATCGATCGCACCCGTCTTTTGATTTAAATGCGTGAGCTTAAACTCGCCCGAAAAAGTCCCGGTGGGCGGTGTAACCGGGGTTGGGTTGTTATTTTTGTTGCCGAAGCATCCGCTTGCCAATGCCAATATAAACGGCAACAGATAAAGTAATTTATGTTTCATATCTTTTATTTTAAAGGGATACGCGGTTTTCGGTATTAATGCTACAATATATCAGCTTATTTTGTATTTTTTTACTTCGTCCCCGGAAAATATTCGTTCTTGCTCTTTAGCCGGTTTAATAAATTTTTTGTAAAACATATTGATACAATACGGTATCCGCCGGATCATTGCCGTTTAGCCGCAAAACAACGTTATCGTAAGTAAACTGGTATGTGCCGCTTAAATGTATTTTGGCAGGCGTACCGGTGAAGGGATAAGTTTGATCAAAAAATTGAATTATAGTACCTGAATTTATTACAAAAGTGCCATGACTGCCCGCGTGCAAAGTTGATGTATCGCCGCTAACCTGGTAACTTGAATTAGCTTGCATGGATAACAGCACAGTCGCTTTTGAAGTATCAGGCTTGGTGGAATTTTTATGCATATGAATAAGCATAAATGGCCCGGTATATGTCCCCTGCAGAAAAGAGGGCTGCGGCGCTGGTTTTTGTTTTGCGCAACCAATTGACAATACAACGATTATTGGCAGTAAGTAAAGCTGTTTTAGTCTCATATGTTTTTGATTTAAAAGAAGTACGTATTTTTTACAGCAACGCTACAATGTACCTGTTATTTTAAGTCCTCTTCGCTTCTTCCCAAAATACATCCATTTCGGCGAGGCTCATATCATGCAGTTGCTTGCCGCTCTCGCCGGCCTTTTTTTCGAGGTACTGAAAGCGTTTTATAAATTTACGGTTAGTTTTCTCCAAAGCATCCTCCGGGTTAATATTTATAAACCGGGCGTAGTTGATGAGTGAGAACAACAGGTCGCCAAACTCGCTTTCGGCCTTTTCATGGTCGATGGTGCTTTCGTCTTCGGCATTGAACTCATTCCTGAATTCCTGCATTTCTTCTTCAACCTTTGCCCAAACCTGGCTTTTCTCTTCCCAGTCGAACCCTACGCCCCTGGCCTTTTCCTGTATCCTTGATGCTTTTACCAGCGCCGGCAGCGAGGCCGGCACCCCGCCCAACACCGAACGATTGCCCTCTTTTAGCTTTATTTGCTCCCAGTTGCGTTTTACATCGCTTTCATCACGCACCTCAACGTCGCCATAAATATGCGGGTGCCGGTTCACCAGCTTGTCGCAGATGCCGTTTAGCACATCGGTAATATTAAAATCGTTGGTTTCTGATGCTATTCGGGCGTAAAAAACCATGTGCAGCATAATATCGCCCAGTTCCTTCTTTATTTCCGGCATATCGCCCTCCAATATCGCGTCCGACAGTTCATAAGTTTCTTCGATCGTTAAATGGCGGATGCTCTCCAGGGTTTGCTTTTTATCCCAGGGACAATTAAGACGAAGGTCATCCATAATGGTAACCAGCCGTTTAAAAGCAAGCTCGGGTGTGGAGGCGGCGGATGGAGGCTTTAAAGGCATAAATTATATTGAATTACACGATTTGAATTGACACGAATTGCACGAATCTATTCGAATTTCACGAATTGAATTGACACGAATTGCACGAATTTGTTCGAATTTTCACGAATTGATTTTATACTAATTCCTTGAAAATTTGTTGTAAAAATAAGGTTTTGCCGCGGAAGTCCGAAAGACGGGCAGTTAGAAAGTCTGCAGAAAGAAAGAATAGTTTCTAAGAATAATTTTAAGTAGTTTCGGGAGATAGTTATTTTCATGGCTGCAGGGATAACGGGGCTTTTGAGTCGCTAAGCAAACAGGGAAAATTGAAATCATTCATTCAATCAATAATTTCAGAAAACAATAGAACTATAGAACAATAATTCAATAATTCAATAATTCTCCTCCCATGCCCGACTATAAACAAATGCTTAACGATATCGAGGTCCATTCCACTGACGGGATCCGCAAATATTTTAAGGATGGAGGAGACCCGAACGAAATACACGACGGAGTCCCGCTTTTTACCACCATGGTTGAGATGTACACCCGTACGCCGCGGTTTAAAGATTGCGTAAAAGCATTTATCGAGGCCCATTTGCAATTCGACGACAAGCCCCTGCTTGCTGTATTTATTGATGATGCGGAAAAACTGGAGGCATTGATCATTAATCACCACTCAATCGTTTCAAAAATATATTCGGTATTTCATAATGCCTATACGCCGTTAACGGGCGGCACGCTGCTGCATTTTTGTGCTGAATATAACAGCGTTGCCTGTGCAAAAGTGCTGGTAAAATATGGCGCGGATGTGAATGCACGAGCCGGCTTAGACGAGCACGGCTTTGGCGGTCATACCCCGATTTTCCACACAGTGAACCAAAACGGCAACAATTCGGCCGGGATGCTGCAATTTTTAATCGGTAAAGGCGCCGACCTGGCTATTACCCTTAAGGGCTTAATATGGGGCAAGGGATATGAATGGGAAACATTTATCCCCGCCGTAAACCCTATCAGTTATGCCATGATGGGCCTGCTGCCCCAAATGCACCGCAGCCAGCAAACGGTTGCCGAGGTGGTGTCATTGCTTGTGAAGCATGCTTATGGTATTGATTATAAACTACCAAATGTGCCCAATGCGTATTTGGGAAAGTAGATTTGTCAACTTTTAAAAAGTTGACAAATCTATCCTCCAATCAATCAACGAAATCCAAAAATCAGATTAATCAGCGGTTTGCCCTTAACATTTCGCGTTTACCCGGCGCACCGGGCGCCTTCTCAACTTTAAATCCCAACGCCTTTAATGCACGTTTTAGATTGCCCGTAATGGCGTAAGTAACAAATACGCCGCCTGGCTTTAAGAATTGAACGGTATGGCCAATCGCATTTTCGTCCCACATTTCGGGCTGGCGGTTCGCGGCAAAAGCATCGAAGTAAATGATATTGTATTGCTTTTCGGATTGAAAATCCGCCAGTTTGCAGTTGGCAATTTGCAATTTGCAGTAAGGGTTTAGTTCGAGAGACCGCAGTAAACGCGTTCCATAATTGGTAATGAACTGGCGCCATAATTCTTCGGAAACATATTCACTATATCCTGTTTGGCCCACCATTTCTAAACTTAAAGGATAGGCTTCAATTCCTAAATAGTCAAGCGTAATCGCCTTTTCAGTGCAAAGCTCCGCGCTCAATAGAAAATTCAGGCCCGTTCCAAAACCAACCTCTAATATGGAAACTTCGCTTGCGGCCGGGTTATTTTCTAAAAAATAAGATAATCCCGATTGAATAAACACGTGCATACTTTCCTGCAGGGCGCCGTGTTTGGAATGATAGTGTTCGCCAATGTCAGCGTTAAAAATGGTGTTCGAACCATCCGCTGTTTTTACTATTGTTAGTTCCTGGTCCATTATTCTGGTTCATGGTTCATAGATCATGGTTCATAGCCGGAAGGTTCCTTCGGTTCAAAAGCCGTTGAAAATTGCCAGATAGGCCGCTCAATAACTATTGACTATATCTATATACTGTCAACAAAACCGTAGCTGCTATGAACCCAGAACTATGAACCCCCGACCTACCTGACTTCTGATTTCTGCCGGCCAATTTCTCTTACTGCCTCGCTCAGGTCCAGGACAGGTACGGCGGTTATTTTGTCCGCAATGATGCTGGCTGCGGCCGCCGACCGGTACCCGGCCGCGCAATGCACCACAATGGGTTTATCTTCCGGTATTTCGTTTATCCGTTCGCGCAGTTCAGGCAAGGGAATTACAATGGCGCCGGCGAATATTAAACCGCCTTCCGTTTCGTTCGGGTTACGTACGTCAACAACTGTATACCTTTCAGGGTTCGTTGAAAAGCGGGGAAGGTCAAAAACCCGATCAGGGATTTCGGGATATTCGGGCCCGCAAATAGCGGCCACGATGTTCTTTTCATAACCGATCTTTGCAGCCTTTACAATCACTTCGTCCAGGCCTTCTTTGGTAGCCGCAACGAGGTAAAAACGTTCATCCGGCCCCACGATCGAACCCAGCCAGGTCTCAAACCGCTCGCCATTTTGCAGGTTGATGGCGCCTTTTTCATGGCCTTTCTTGAACTCGGCATTTGACCGCGTATCAATCACCAGGGTATCTTTTTCAATAGGCGTACCGCCTTTTACCCTTAAAATATTAGCGACGCTGAATGCGTAACCAGGCGCGCCCTTTTTATTCAGCTCTACATCGCTGCCGAAATATTTTGGTATAAATGGCTGGTCGGCGATAATGGTTTTCACAAATTCCGGTTCAGCCATCAGCTGCAGCGCATAGTTTTCCCGCAGTTCGCGGCCGATGGTGCTTTCAAGGTCGGGACTCATATTTTTTCCGCAAAGCGAGCCTGGGCCGTGTGCCGGATAAACCTTCACCCCATGCGGCAGTTTCATCAGCTTTTCGCGGGTTGAATGATACATCGCCCGGGCGAGCTCTTCTTTTTTTGCAGTGATGTTGCCCACGTTTTCACGCAGGTCGGGCCGTCCTACATCCCCCACGAATAAAGTGTCGCCCGTGAATATGGCTTGTTCTTTGCCATCCTCATCTTCAACAAGGATACATATGGAATCGGGCGAATGGCCGGGGGTGTTTATTGCCTTCAGCTTGATATCGTCAAGGCTGATCACGTCGCCGTCATCGAAACTTTCATGCGGGTATTCGGCGCCTGTCAGTTTGCTTGCATAAATAACCGCGCCTGTGCTTTGATGGATTTCCAGGTGCGAGCTGACAAAATCGGCATGCGGGTGCGTCTCGATCACGCCCACAATATCAGCTTCGTGGAGGGTAGCAAAATCATAATAAGGCTGCGGGTCGCGGGCCGGATCGATGACGATCATTTTGCCGGCCCTTATTACTGCATAGGAGCCATGCGCTAAACCCTTGTCATAAAATTGGTGGATAATCATTTGGGCAGTAAAGATAGTTTGAATTTCGGATTTCGGAATTTCGATTTCGGAATTTTTAAACGCGGAGCGCGGGATGGCCATGCGATCATGGTTACATTCCGAAATAAAAACAAATCCGACGTCGAAAATCCGAAATCCCAAATCAATCCACCTCTCTTTTCACCAGCAAAACTTCATCATCGTCCAGCGGCAGATAGCCGTATTCATAACAAAAATGATAGGTTTTACCGTTTTGCGTTTGATAGGAGCGGGTGTGATATTCAAAATCGAACCCTTTCGAGCTTAGCTTTTTGCGGGTGGTTTTTGTTTTTCCGCCGGGATTTAATTCCTCCATTATCCGGCGGTTGCGGCGCAGGATATTGTTCACATTACGCACCAGGTTATAGCTGCTGCTGTTAAGCTGGTTGTTATAATTGTTACGGCAAAGATCGTTGCAGAACTTTTTATCGGCCCTGCCATGCAGAACGGTACCGCAATCTAGGCAGACTCTTTCTTCATTCATTTTTTAAAGATACACAAATATTATCCGTTTGCAAACGGTTACAAACGGAAATTGTCGGTTATAAACGACTAATAACCGGGTAAATTATTGGGCCGCCTGCAACTTTGTCCCATCACTTTAAAAACAAAATTAAATTTAAAAGACATGAACTCATTAAGAAACAGCGTACGCCTGGTAGGTAACCTGGGTATGGATCCCGAAGTAAAGAGCTTTGATAACAACAAGAAATTGGCCAAACTTTCATTGGCAACCAGCGAAAGCTACAAAAACGACAAAGGCGAAAAAGTAACAGAAACCCAGTGGCATAATTTGGTGCTATGGGGCAACCAGGCCAAGTTCGCCGAAGAAGGCCTTAAAAAAGGCGATTCAATAGCCATTGAAGGCAAACTGACCAACCGTAATTATACCGATAAGGACGGCATTAAACGCTATTACTGCGAAGTAGTGGTTAATGAATTTATAAAACTGGGGGGAAGGGGGTAGTGACTGGAGATTAGAGGTTGGAGATTGGTTTTAACTGCGGAAGTCGAAATGCCAATTGCGGAATCGTAAATTTTCTTCTTTCGGGCTTTCCGACTTCGTTCAAAAACCAATCTCTAACCTCCAAACTCTAATCTCTAAAACACTATATTTGTTATGTACTTAGAAGCAAAAGAAATGGCCCGGTTATACAAATTGTTAACCGAGAAGCTTGGCAACGATACAACCGATGCCATGTTTAAATACATTGATAACAAAACAGAACAATCTGTGGAGGCAACCATTAAAACATTGGCTACGAAGGATGATATTGCAAATGTCAAGCAGGACCTTGCAAAGGTTAATCTGGACCTCAGTAATAGAATCGGCGACATGATTAAATGGATGTTTATTTTTTGGGTTGGACAAGTTGGAGCGACATTGGCCATTTTGTTGTTGTTCCTGAAAAAATAACCGGCCCGCTTGCACAAACTACTAAGCGAGAAACATGGCAACGATACAACCGATGCCATGTTTAAATACATTGATAACAAAACAGAACAATCTGTGGAAGCAACCATTAAAACATTAGCCACGAAGGATGACATTTCAAATCTTCGCAAGGAAATGGGTGATGACATTTCAAATCTTCGCCGGGAGTTAGGAGGTGATATTTCAAACCTCCGCAAGGAAATGGGGAAGATCAAAAGTGAAAACATAAAGTGGATGTTCATCTTTTGGATTGGTCAACTTGGCGCGATGCTTGGAGTCGCTTTTCTGTTTTTAAAAAAATGAAACCTAAACCTGTGGAAGCGGCCATTAAAACATCTCAACTCAATCAACCACTCACTACTCACTACTCACTCTCCCTTTAGGTAAACCGTTTTTTCAACTATCAGGTGAATTACCTGGTCAAGCTCGTGGCCGGTGATATCCAGGTGGTTAATTATTTCCCGGTTCAGCGGATTGTCGAGGTGTTTCGTGTCGAACAGGCTGATCAGTCCGAGGATAGTGGCGACCGGCCGCCTGAGCTCGTGCGAGCTGATAGAAGCAATTTCCTGGAGCCGCAGGTTTTGGTCCTTTACGTGGTCCTGGTTCTTTTTATTCTCAATTAAAACACGGAGGATGTTTGCCGTGCGCTCGATCATTTGCAGTTCGTCGTCCTTAGGTTCGCGGGCGGTGGTATAATAAACCGCAAATGTTGCCAGCACCTGCGAGCTGTGCGAGCTTATTATCGGGGTAGACCAGCAGGCCTTCAAACCAAAGGGCAAGGCCAATTGCCTGTAATCGTCCCACAACGGGTCGGTTTCAATATCGCTGACGATTACTTGCGCGCGATGATATGCGGACGTACCGCACGAACCAACTTTCGGCCCGATTGCTAATCCGTTTATACTATTGCAATACTCGGTTGCTAATCTTGGCGCTGACAGATGGTAAACCCTCTCCTGCGCTTCATCAATCTCAAGCACCGAACATATCATATCCGGGAAGATTTCTTCAATACCTACGAGCAGTTGGTTAATGGTTTGCGGCAGCGAATACGAGGCGGACGCATTTAGTTCAAGTACATTCTTTTCGAGCGCTAATATCAATTGCTGAATTTTTGTACCGGTAATATCGCGTATTAAAACGGTTACCTCGCCATTGTAAGGGTAAATATTCAGGCGCAGCCAGCGGCCGAAATAAGTATTTAAATATTGTATATGGCTGGCGCTGTTGCTGTTGAATGCAACTTCGAGCTCGGCCATAACTTCCGGCGATATTCCAAGACTATGCAGTTGTTTAAAATTGATATTCTTAAGCGCCTCGGTAGTTAAGCCCGTCATGGCCTGGAAGGCCGGGTTAAATGAAGTGATCTGCCAGTTATGGTCGATAATAAAAAACCCTTCGTTAAAGCTTTGAATAATATGCTGAATATTGTTGGCAACATCAACCTGTTTGGCGGTGTTCAGCTTATTTGCAGCCGGTGTGCCGACGACGTAAATAAGGCCGTCGTTAGGGTTTAAACTGAATGACCATTTGATATTATGATAACGGCCATTTTTGGCCCGTATACGGCTTTCGTAACCGGTTATTTGTTTCTCAACCCATATATTGCTTAACACTTCCGCCCTGCGCTCTATATCCGCCGGGTGCGAAAACTCGTTGGCTTTTTTGCCATTTATATCTTCTTCAGTATAGCCAAGCGTATTTCTTAAGGCGATATTTGTATGCAATACGACACCGTTTCTATCCAAAATACAAAAAAAATCTGTAGAATGATCGAAAAGAAAAGATAGCCCGGCATCCATATTCTTAGGTAGGTTATGTGCTATTAGACAATATATAAAATTAAATATATTATATCCATAAAGGCAAATATATTTTTATGGGGTGGTTACAGCCACGGGTAAAACTTTACCGTTATAAAATCTTTGACCGGTTATCGAAAAATCTGCAACATACTTACCCATTTCGAACGCCATAACCGACGACTGATAACCAGGGAACGCTGCTTCGAGCATTTCTGTTTGGGCCGATCCGATGGCGAGGCAATTTACCCTGATTTCCTGTTCCGTAAGCTCGAGGGCGAGGCACTCGGTCAGCGTATGCAATGCAGCTTTACTTGCCGAATATGCTGCCAGGCCCGGAAATTTTGGGCTGCCCTGGAAGCCGCCCATGCTGCCGATGTTTACGATATGCGAGCCCGGCGGCATTAAATGCAATATGCCCTGTATCATCCGTACATGGCCGATAAAATTGCTTTGCAGCATCTCTACAAAGTCAAGCTCCTTTAACTTTAAAAATGGTTTGTTGATCAGCACACCGGCGTTGTTTATCAATATATCAATCCGGTTATCGAAATTGTTTTTAATAAATTGCTGCAGGTCGGTATACTCGTCGTGCACAATGTCAAAGCTTAAGGCAAAAATTTCGGCCGATGGATTTAATCCATGGGCTATCTCCAATAGCCGCTCAAGTTTATCCTTCGACCGTGCAAGGGCGATTACTTTATGTTTACCCGATAAAATTAATTCGAGCGCTGCTTCAAAACCTATACCGCTGCTGGCGCCTGTTATAATGATGTTCATTTGCCCCCTAACCCCTGAATGGGGAATTTTAATTAGTTATTTTAATATTCCAGGTTATGCAATTAAGGATACCACCATAATTGGCGATCTCATTGCTATCAATCGTTTTAATCACCATGTCACTGAAACTGTTTTCAAATAGTTTTATAGCGGCTTCATCTTCTTTTAGGTTAAATATAGGCACCATCTAGTTCCTTCCATTTGTAAATAATTGATATAGATGCAACTCTGTTTTACCGTTTCGGAAGACATGGTATCAATATTTACGAAATCCATCCGCCAATATAGCAACTAAACTGTTAATTTTTTTTTAATCGGCGACTTGATCAAATAAATCTGTTATTTTTGTATTATGAGTATCCAGGTTGTAACGAACGAAAAAGGAAAAAAAACCGCTGTATTAATTTCAATTGCTGATTGGGAGGAAATACAAAAACGTTTAAACACCGAGCAGTTTTTTGATGAATTTACATCTTCGATAAAAGCTATTAAAGAAGATATAGATGGAAACGCGAAACTAAAAAAAGCCAGAAATCTGATCCATGGCTATTGAGGTTAAATACACCCCGGATTTTGAAAAACAATTAAGACGATTAGCTAATAAATATGCCTCAATACACGAAGATTTGGGTTCGTTGATCGATGATCTTGAACTAAATCCCAATATTGGCCAGCCATTAGGCAAAAATCTATATAAGGTCCGTTTGGCTATATCCAGTAAGAGTAAAGGAAAGAGTGGTGGCGCAAGAGTAATAACTTACGTTTTGATAAAAAACGAATCGGTTTATTTAGCCGCAATCTATGACAAATCCGAACATTCTACTATTGATACCGAAAGATTACTTAAAGTGCTAAAAGGGTTAGCTTTATAGTTTTTAAACTACCAGTTTTTGCTCAACAGGGTGCTTTATTAGATAAAATCCATCGCTGATCAGTTTTTTATATTCGGGTTCGTTGGCTGCTTTTTGTTCCAGGAACGTCCTGATTTCATGGGCCAGCTCAGGTTCAACCTCCTCGTGCTCCAGTATCTCCAATATTTCAAGCGGGCAAAGCCAATCTTCATGATGTTTTTTTTGCAGCATAAACCATACGTTGCCCAGGAAGCCGAAATCTCCCCCATTTTGCCGGCGGTTGCGGACCTGCTGGTATAATTTGTGCAGTTCCAGCGTATTATGATCATAAACAGGATGATGGGTTCCGGTATTCGACTTGTAAGCGATTTCAACAAATGCTTCCTTATCAGCAGCCCCGCAAAAAACGGAAACAATTTTTTCGCCTACTGCCATGTCATAAACGCCCCAGGCCGGGTCGAACAATAGTTTTCCACGCTCGTCTTTAACTGTGCAATTTGCAAAAGTGATCAGCTGTATTTTCCCGTTTTCCGACAAAATTTCTTTAACGATACCGCTAACAGTAATACTGCTTTCAAAATGCAGGATTGTTTCCTTGTCTTTTTCGATACCAAAATAATTCAGTTCAGTTACCGACAGATCTTCCAACGGCATGGCATGCCCTTTCAACTTACCCACCGGCGAGCTAAACCCATCGAGATGGTGAACTTTGCCGTGGCCGGGCAATTGCTTATTATTTATTGACAACATTGACGGCCCCGATGTTTTTATATAAACAGGTTCATCATTTTCGCCTTTTATAAAATCGACAAAGGTGCCCGAAACCTGCAAGCCAGAACTGTATACAGCCGTACAGGTATTTTTACTGTCCACAGCTTTTTGCAACCCATACGCGCCGCCTTTCCGGAACGACATGGTATTGGCGAATGCTTCGAGCACATCGATCAGGTTTTGAAACGTTGGGGTTACGAATAACTGCGGCTGCGGTTTGGTGATGTCATAAGGGTAATTAATTGCATCAATAGTATATGGTAACTTTTTGATACCGGACTGCATACAGCTTACACTTTCGCCGATAGAGGACAACAAACCGGCGCCATAAATTTTAGGGCTTTCCAGCGTACCTATCAAACCATACTCAACTGTCCACCAGTGCAGGCGGCTCAATAACGACATTTCGGATGGTTCGCCCATATTTTGCTGCCGTGTGGTAACCAGGTCCTCGGCTTTCTTTATTTCAGCCTCATCGGCATCGGGCATTTCTTTTAGTATGGATAAGGCCCTTATCGCCTCATACAGCTCAAAATCCTGGGCCGAAAACATAGCTTTTGCACCTATCGAGCCAAAATAACTCAGGTATTCGTGGTAATCTTTATCCGCAATGATTGGTGCATGCCCCGCCGATTCGTGTATAATATCAGGCGCGGGGGTATATTCGATGTGCTTTAACTGGCGTATATCGGCGGCGATTACCAACACGCGGTAAGCCTGGTACTCCATAAAGGCGGCCGGCGGTATAAAGCCATCTACAGTGACAGCGCCCCAGCCAATTTCGGCAAGCGCATCGTTCATTTCCTGCAGGTGTGGTATCTTTTCGATAGTCAAGCCCGCCTTTTGCAAACCGGGGATATATGGGTAATAAGCAACATCCTTAAGATAGCTATAGTTTTGCCGCATTACATAGCGCCAAACCGCATGGTCAATGGGCGTGTAGTGTTCGTAATGCTGGTCGACAATAAATTGTTTTAAATGCGCAGGCAAGGCAGCAACCTGCGGGTTGTTAAAATCATTAAAATGGCTCATTACGCTAAGTAGGTTTACAAGAGAACGCAAAATTACAAATTTGGTTGATTGCGCGCTATTTTTCTTCGATGGATTTTAGCCCTTCTTCAAGCCTTTTTGGGCGGATCACGTAATAAAGGCCCGATAAAGCCACCAGCAGGGAAATAAGGTAAAAAGATACGCTCAGAAAAACTGCGAGGCCGACGCTCATATTAAACACGCCTGCCAGCACTTTAAAAATATATTCGCGGGCGCCGGCGCCGCCAAATGTTATAGGAACTACCGCCGCGAGAGCCGAGAGCAGGAATGAAAGCAAATAAGGCGCAAACTTTCCGTGAAACCCCTGTCCCATCAGTACACAAAGAATGGTAAGCACCTGGCACGATTGCACAATGATGGCTTTTGCATGGCCTTTAAAAAAATGTTCGGTAAACTCCTTAAAAAATATTTTAACCACCAGGTAGTAGATGGCCGTTCCTACTACAAATATCCCCAGTGGAATGGCGATATGTATCTCAATTTGCGGGATAAATATTTTTAAAGCAACGATAATAAGGCCAATAGCCCAAAGGCCGCTCAGCCTGTCGAATGCTATGGCCCAGAATACTTTTTTTGCGGACTGGTTATAGTTTTTGTGCAACAGGTATATTTTATAGCCATCGCCGCCAATGCCGCCCGGAAGCAGCAGGTTGTAAAATATGCCGAGCAGGTAAAGCCTGAAGTTAAAACGAGGATCGAGCTTCAGATTTATCGACTTAAAAAAGCTAAGTAGGCGCCATGAGGACGCTACCATTGAAAGAAAGTAGAACACAACACCGGCAAACATCCACCAGTAATTAGCATGGATAAGCCTGTTTTTTACTTCGCTGAATGGAACTTTGCTGAAAACATAATATAATAGTACCGAGGTAACGGTTATTTTTAAAACAATTTTGGTAACACTCCAAACTTTATGTTTCCAGGTGCGGGGATTGGGGTTATCCTCAACTATTTCTTCAAATTCAGTCATTGCTGGGCAAAGGTATTAAAAGATGTGCAAATGTGCGGACGCCCCCGACATTTGAAGATAAATCAATTTGAAGATTTGAAAATGAGGAAAGCAACCCATCTTCAAATTTTCAAATCAGCACATCTTCAAATTTTTTGATCCGCACATCAAACATCGTATCAACTGCCTTTTTTCTCCAGTATTGCAAGGATCTTATCCAGCTTATCGATCTCGATGGAGTTTAGCTTTGTCAGCAATTGTTCAATTTCCAGTTTGGCCTCACAATTTGTTTTATAGTCGGCGTCGGCCTGGGCGCGGTCGCGTTCACTCTGCCGGTTTTGCGCCATCATAATAATAGGTGCAGCATAGGCAGCCTGGGTTGAAAAAAGAAGGTTGAGCAAAATATAGGGGTAGGGGTCCCAATGCTGCACAAATGCTACTACGTTTAGTGCCATCCACAGCAGAACAATAACTGATTGAATAATAATAAACCGCCAGGAGCCCATTCCGTTTGCCACTGAATCGGCCAAACGCTGACCAAACCCCAATGATTCTTTGTGTAAGTCGTGCCATGTTTTGTGATTTGCCATAAAGTTTTTGTTTTAGTTTTTACAGCCTAAATATAGAATAATTGCATTCAATTACTTTTTCTTTTTTTGGCGAACTTTTTACAAAGAGTCAAGAGCCCGGAATCAAGAACCAGGAAATGAACAATGAGAAGTAAGGAAAATTTTGGCAAAAAGGAGGCTGTCGAAACGAAAAAAGGGGCAAATCCAGTCGTCGCAATAAATTAAACGCCTGCCTTTAACTCGCCCGGATCCCCTACCATACGAATCCCGGTGAATAAACTACGACTCAAAAACCCGGACAATAGCTGTCTTTATCCTATTTTAGTTCAAACGATTTGGTAATACGTTACAAATTTTAACTTGATTCCTGATTCTTGTATCTTGGCTCTTGATTCTTGACTCTTGGTTCTCGACTCACATAAACTTACTTACTGTATGCAAAATGAAATGATCCTGGAAACCATATCGGTTACCAAAAACTATTTTGGCGATAAGTCTTCGGGGGTTAATAACGTAACCATATTTATTCCTAAAGGGAAAATAACCGCTATTGTTGGCGAGAGCGGCAGCGGAAAAACCACCCTGTTAAATTTGCTGTACGGTTTATTGCAGCCTGATTCGGGCGAGGTTTTTTTTAAGGAGGAGCAGGTATTAAAGCGCGAGGTAAAATTGCAGCCTGCCCACGAAGCCATGCGCCTTGTTACTCAAAATAACCAGGACATGGACCTTAACGCCACGGTTTGGGACAGTGTACGCTCCGGCCTCAGGATTGCGGAACAAGGGTTATTTAACGAAGCAAAAAAAATAACCGACTCGCTAAATATGCTCGATATTTTGCCGCTAAAGGACCAGCCTTTCGGCAAATTAAGCGGGGGCGAAAAGCAGCGGGTAACCATTGCCAAAGCCCTGATCAGCCGACCCGAGGTGCTGCTGCTCGACGAGCCATTTAACCAGGTAGACGCCACCTACAGGGAAGGCCTGCAGCACGACATACGCTATATTGTGAAAGAATGGGGAGTGACCGTAGTGCTGGTATCGCATGACCCTGCCGAGATATTATCCATGGCCGATGAACTTATTGTATTAAAGGACGGCGAAATTGTTGAGAACGGCAGTCCGGAAGATCTTTATAATTCACCCCAGCTGCTGTATACCGCGCAAATATTGGCCAGCGGCAGCCAGCTTACATCTGATGAAGCAAAGAAAGTAGGCATCAAGACAAAAAGGGGTACGGTAGTGATTTATTCGGAGCATGTAAAGATCGGCAGGGGCTTTGGCGCCAAATGGACGGTAAAACAGGTTTTATTTAAAGGTTTTTTTGAAGAACTGATCATCGAACGCGATAAGGTTGTTTTAAGGGCCACCAACTATACCAAAGGGAAATATCCAAAGGGCAGCAAGATCAGCATAAGCATTGATAATTACTACGAATTTGGCAAATGGGAAACGCCGGTGCGGTCGTTGCCGAAGGATTTGTGAGTTGTTGCTGTTGGAATGTTGGAAGGTTGTAATGTTGGAAGGTTGTAATGGTGGAAGCCTTTTGATTTTTCTGGTACAAAGTTTATTACTTTCTTTTTCGACCTTACCAACGCCCCGGAAATCCGTAAATCGTTAACTTTTCCAAAATCAGTATCTTTGCGCGAAACAAACATCCATGAAAGGAAAAACGCCCAAGGAATCGCATACCATAATGAACGAGCTGGTATTGCCCAACGACACCAATACTTTGAATAATTTAATGGGCGGGCGTTTGCTGCACTGGATGGATATTGCCGCTGCTATATCGGCACAAAAGCACTGTAACCGCATCGTTGTGACGGCATCGGTCGACAATGTTTCTTTTAAGCAACCCATCAAGCTGGGCGATGTTATTACCATCGAAGCCAAGGTATCGCGCGCTTTCAGTACTTCGCTCGAGGTGAGGCTTGATGTTTGGGCCGAAAATATCCCCACCGGCACCCGGGTAAAGAGCAACGAAGCTTATTATACCTTTGTGGCGCTCGATCAAAACGGCCGTACCATTCCGGTACCTGAACTGATACCCGAAACCATTGAAGACATGGTGTTATTTGAAGGCGCCCTGCGTCGCCGGCAGCTTCGCCTCATACTCGCCGGCAAAATGAAGCCCGATGATGCCACGGAATTGAAGGCTTTGTTCTTTGGGGAGAACCAGGGGTAAACGCAACTATTCAAGCGCTCCTCCATTTGCATTTAACACGCATTTTTGTAACATTCTGCCCGGCAGGTCATCCAAATAAAAAACCAAATTTTATGAGGAAGCTATACCTGTGGCTGGTAATCGCCGGCATTATGCTGCCCGCAATAAATTGTTTTGCGCAAAACAAGCCCGTTTTTTCCATTCCCTTTACTCTTGTCGACAATCGTCCCTTTATCGTGGTAAAGATCAAACAGCATACGTTTCATTTTATTTTAGATTGCGGAGCCAATTATGGGATGAATGTAAGCACGGCAAAAATATTAGGCCTTAAGCTCGGCGGAAAAAGCATGCAGGGCGGCGCCGGCGCTAAGCTGGCCGCCACATGGAACACCGTGGTAGATACCCTAAAGATCGGCCGTGCCACGGTAGTGAAGACTGATTTTTTAGTGACGGACTTTTCAGAAATTATAAATGGACTGCACCTTCCGTACCTCGATGGCGTTATCGGTTACGATTTTATGAAGGATTATGCGGTGCAGTTTGATTACCCCGCACATGTCATCAATTTTTATAAAAACTATGCAGGCTCGTCGCCCGTTCCGTTCACTTATTTTTATGGCAGCGTACCAAAATTTAATGCGCAGGTCGACGGCAACGAGGCTACTATCATCGTGGATACCGGCGACCGCACGGCGTTTACGCTTTTAAACCACTATGCCATAAAAACCGGAATTATAAATAAATACCCGCTCTCTGATACCGCAATAACAGGTTACGGGCTTGGCGGGCCGATATACGCGCGCACCTTTATTTTAAAGCAATTGACTATCGGAAACCTGGAAGCGGTAAACGTGCCCTCGCGCATCCCGATGCTTAAATCCGGCGCCTTTGCAGATCCCAGCATTGACGGCAGTGTCGGTGGCGGCGTTTTAAAGAAATATAAATTTACCATCGATTATAAAACGCAGCGATTGTATTTTGAATAGATGCCAGAATTCACCGGGGCGGCATTTATGATTTAAAAATGCCCCCTGATCTTGCCATAAACCTCGTCATCATACAGCTCCCTCAGCTGATGATGAACACTTTGTGATAATGACGGCAAAGCCGATGCCGAAACATTTGAGTTTACCTGCGATACTTTTGAGGCTCCCGGTATTACGGTAGTTACTTCGGGGTGGTCGAGTATCCAGCGGATTGCCCAGGCCGCCATGCGATCGTCAGGCAGCATCTTTTTCATTTTTTCTGCCAGCTTTACACCCTCTTTAAAATCGATGCCCGAAAATGTTTCGCCGGCGTTAAACTTCTCGCCGTTTGCGTTATAATTGCGGTGATCATTCTTTTCGAAATGCGTATCCGCGTCGAACCTCCCGCTGAGCAAGCCGCTCGCCAGCGGCACCCTGATAATGAGTGCAACGTCCTTTTCCTTAGCCTTTTCGAAAACCTCATCTGCCACGTGCTGCCTGAACAGGTTGAATATAATTTGCAGCGAGGCGAGCCCTTCCTGCTCAAGGCAGAGCAATGCCTCTTCGCTGGTTTCAACACTGGCGCCGAAATGTTTTATCAAGCCCTCCCGCTGTAATTTACGCAGGTGATCGAATACTTTCCCCGAGCGCATTTCTTCAGTCGGGATACAATGCAGCTGCTCCAAAAACAGCTGTGAAATATCCAGGTGTTTTAACGAATCTTCCGCCTGCCGTTTCATGGCATCATAGCTAAAGTTCTGCGGCCAGCCGTTGCCGCCATCGTGCCGGCGGCCGAGTTTAGTGGCTACGAAAACATCCGTTGAAACCGTTTTTAAAAATTTGCCTATCACAGTTTCGCTTACGCCCATGCCATAAACATCGGCGGTATCTATAAAATTTCCGCCGGCATCAGTGTAGGCTGTTAGTATGCCGAAGGCTTCGGCTTCATCAATATTTCCCCAATCGGCGCTGCCCAATTGCCAGGTGCCCAGGCCGACTTCGGCTATCGCGGTCCCTTTAAAGTTACGGTAGTTCATATCTGTTATTCATTTGAGTGATCTGCATTAAACCCAATCGCGTATTTTTTAGCCTCTTTACACGAAGTGTAGAGAGGGTCGGCGAGCGTAGCCGGGGTGAGTTAACGATGCCAAGCGTCGGCGGCAATTCATTAACACTAAGGCCACCGAACTCCGAAATTTTAACTTCATTACTCAGCATTCGAAATTCGGTGTTCGATATTAAACGCCTTAACTTAACAATATTGACCTACGGCCTTCGCTTAACTTGTCCCCTCCCCGGGGCTAAACCGGTCATATTATCGGCTTCGTTATCTCTTCTTTTAAAATATCCAAAACCTGCTGTGAGGGGTTCCCAAAAAGCGATACGCCGGCCGCCCCGTTTTTCAACGCATTTTGCAAGCCCTGCCTGAATTCATCATCACTTTTAAAATCAGATAAGTATAGCCCCGCATATAGTGGGAATGCACCGGCCAAAAAATGCACGCCCTCGGCCACGGCATCGCCTATCCATCGTACGCCTTCTTTATAAAAACCGTGGTAGATCATAGGGCAAACGCCGTCAAGTTTCCAGTTGGTCCAATCCTGCCGCACAATACGGCGGGCTACTTCGGGCGTGGGGAATACCGCCGCTGTAATTGCTTTTTTATGCTGATGCGCTATGCCCGATAAGCTGTTTACCACCCTGCTTACATTGTTGTACCTGTAAAGCCGCCACGAAAGGCTTGCTTCGGGGTATTGAATATCTGAGAGTTCAATTCCGTATTGCTCTTTAAATTTGGTGCGGCAAACATCGCAATAGCAAAAATCATATTCGGGCAGCTCCTTTGTTTGCTCAATATTGTATTTGGCCCAAAGGTTTACCGGTAATATCACATCGCAGTAACGCACATAGTCAAGGTGTATGCCGTCAATATAATCCTTGTTCAAAATCTCTGTTACCTGCTGCTCCAAATATTGCTGCACCTCGGGGCGCGAAGGGCATAGCCAACGGTAATGTTTTACATAAGGCGGCTTATCGGCACAGGAGTCGCCGTTCCTGTTTTTGCTGTACCAATCGGGATGTGTGCCGATCAGTTCCGCCCGGTTAAATGTCCACATCCAACGATGGGTGGCAAGCCCCCGTGCTTTTGCAGCGCGGAAATGGCGTTCGCTGTCGGCCTCAATAAACACGCCAGTAATGCCTGCCGCTTTCCAGGCGGCATAACGTATTTTCAGCTCATCATCCGTATCCTTTTGATTGGGGCTGATCCACACCCAGTTTTTTAGCCTTCTCTTTTTGTTAAAGGCAATAGCCGATGCTTCGCTTTTTAAAGGCAGCTGCGAGGCCAGGCTAACCAATAAGCCGGCTTTCAGGAATTCGCGTTTGTTCATTCGGATAGGTTTTTAATTGACCGGGATATTCCAACACCAACGGGCGCTCACTAAGTTATAAAAACTTCTTAAATTTTGGAGCGGCCCGGCAACCGCGTTTGCTTTTCCTTTAACTACTCATCATCCTCCGGCAGATGGTCGTCATCATCGGGATCCAGGATATTATTGTCAAGCTCTATTTCGTGAAGATCATCTTCGTCTTCGGCCATATCTTCAAAATCTTCATCATCGATATCCGACCAGTCGCCGTCTTCATCCATCGGGTCATCGTCATCGCCCGGAGACAATGCGATTATTGCGGCGCCTTTAAATTTACGATAATTCATATCTGTTAAAGTTTATCTTCGTTCGATATTCTTTGTACGATCTTCGTGCTTGCTTAGTGCTCTTCCTGGTTAATTTTTATCGCAAAGCAGCACTGAGTTTGAAAAACTTCCTGAATTTACACTTGCGCTACTCCAAAAAATCCATATCTTCCTTAGTCAGCTTAACATCCGCCGCCTTAAAATTTTCTTCAAAATGTTTTAATGATGAAGTCCCCGGTATCGGCAATATCCATGGCGAGCGGTGCAGCAGCCAGGCAATATTTGCCTGCACCTCGCTGATGCCATATTTCTTTGCAATTTCGGCTATCCGGTAATCCTTTTTTGGCATCGATAAAAACAAGGAAAAATAAGGGACTAGCGGTATGCCGTTTTGTTCGCAAATATCCAGCAGTTCCTCACCGCCATTGCTGTCGCCGTACTGGCTTTTGTAGGAAGTGCGCTGGGCATGGCCGTACATGTTTTCAACCGTGGCTATTTCCCCCATTTGCATGGCGGTCTCCAGCTCTTCGCGGGTTACATTGCTAACCCCAACGTGCAAAATCTTACCTTCTTTCTGCATTTCAAACATGGCGTCCATGGATTCTTTAAAGGGCACTCCAAGCCCTCCTATCGCCCTGAAATGTACCAGCGTGATTTGCTCCAGCTTCAGCGTCCGCAGGTTATTATCAATACTGCTGCGCAAGTTTTCAGGACGGTTAAAGGAGATCCAGCTTTTGTCGGGTTTGCGTGCACCGCCCACTTTGGTACATATTACCAGGTCTGCGGGATAAGGGTACAGGGCCTCGGCTATCAGTCGGTTGGTAACGTCTTCGCCGTAGTAATCGGCCGTATCGAGAAAATTTATACCGCTTTCAACCGCACGCTTTAATATTTGCAGCGCTTCGGGCCGGTTTGGCGGTTCGCCGTATATGCCTTCGCCGGTAAGGCGCATAGTGCCATAGCCCAGGCGATTGACGGTTAACGGGTTTTTACTTTTCGAGGCAATGGTAATGGTTCCAGGGGTAGTCATGCGGTTGTGTTATTTTTTGGCTAAGATAAAACAAGTATTACTGTGGCCGGGCATTTTTATGGATTACTAAAAAAGAAAATAAAACCATCTTAAAAGGCGCCGTGTGCCGCACCTACGGAGCGGTTTCGGTTTTTAAAATCTTTTCTACCGATGTTTGCCACCAAAGGGGGGCATTCCCTTTTAAAATTGCATTGAATTATTAATGGCAATTGTATCAATTCTTACTTCCTTAGCGTAATCAACTATACTTATACTCCTTAATGAAACAACTTATCACATTACCCGGTTTTATTTTTTTATTCTCTTTAAGCCTGTTTGGGCAGGATTCGCTAAAAAAAACCAATCCCATCATTTTCGGCGATATCGGCTTTGGCATACCGGTAAGCGGTATCGACGGGATACAGTTTAATTCAAGCCTTAATTATCAATATAAAAAAAGCTTGTTCACTTTGCGGATTGTGGCGGTGCAATCGTTTACGGTCGCAGCCGCCGAACTTACCCCCATCACCTTTTTTCCATATTTCAAAGATGCAGGCCACCTTACGGAGGAGAGTATATTATATGGCTGGCGGTTTGCACAAGATGGCCACTCGTACAGTATCTCGGCCGGCATATCCGACAATGACAGGGTGATCGTTTATTATACCAACAAGATAAAACATCAGTTAGAGTACCGCTACGCCGGTTTGCCCTTTGAAATGAATGTGTTGTGGTTTAAAGCCAGGAAACAGAAATATCACCTCTATTACCTCATCCCGGTTGGGAAACCAACCGCCTTCGGGCACAGCTTCGGGTTTAAATTATCCGGCAATATATCGCAGCATAGTTATATGTCGCTGGGAATGGTGTTTGGGCTTGGGTTGCATAAGGAGTATTAAATTGCATTTTTGCGCCAGGGATAGCAGCGGATACCGGCCCGAACGCAATGCCTGCAGGCGTATGAGCGGATAGCCCGCCCGGGCGCCCAAAATCTTTAAGTAGCAGTGGCAGTTGGCCGTTAATTACTATTAATGTAAACATCAACTGCATACCAAATTTGTCGTTATAACCCAATTTTGGCAGGAGACGCGAAGCATCGCGTCTCTACGATTTTTTCTTACGACAATTGTTAACAAGCATTCTTCACCCAACATTAAACACCACCGAGTACCTGCCACATAATTTTTCAAAAAAGTGCACCTTTTTTCACAAAAATAGCTATCTTTGCAGCCCCGTAATAGCGGGCAAAATATTAAAAATCAAAGTATAACAATGCAACAGTACGAAATCGTGATCGTTCTAACCCCGTTGTTATCAGTTGATGCTGCTGCCGAGGCTAATGCCAAATACAGCAAATTCCTTACTGATAACGGAGCCGAAATTGTCCAGGAGGATAATTGGGGTTTGAGAAAACTTGCGTACCCTATCCAAAAAAAGACGACGGGGTACTATCACTTAACTGAATTCAGGGCTCCGGGTGATTTAATTAACAAACTGGAGATCGAATTAAGGCGCGATGAGCGTGTTTTGCGTTTCCTCACTATCGCTTTGGATAAACATGCCATCGCTTATAACGAGAAAAAACGCAGCGGCGCATTCAACCAAAAAAAAACGGTTAAAACAGAGGAGGCTGCAAGCTAATGGCAAATGACCAAATAAAATACGTTACCGCCCCCAAAGTGGAGGATACACGTAAAAAATACTGCCGTTTTAAAAAGAACGGTATAAAGTATATCGATTACAAAGACGCTAACTTTTTATTGAAATTTGTTAACGACCAGGGTAAGGTTTTGCCGCGCCGTTTAACAGGTACCTCGTTAAAGTTTCAGCGCAAAGTGGCCCAGGCCGTTAAGCGTGCCCGCCACATCGGTTTATTACCTTATGTTACAGACTCGTTGAAGTAATTTTGAATTAGTGAATTACTGAATTACTGAATTAAAGAATTATTAAAATGGAAGTTATTTTAAAACAAGACGTAAAAAACCTCGGTGATAAAGACGATATCGTAAACGTAAAACCGGGTTATGGCCGTAATTACCTTATCCCTAAAGGTTATGCCATACAGGCCAGCGAATCGGCCCGCAAAGTTTTAGCTGAAAACCTGAAACAGGCACAGTTTAAACAAGAGAAGATCCGCAAGGATGCTGACGCGATAGCCGCCCGTTTGGAAGGTGTAAAACTTACCATAGGCGCTAAAGCCGGCGAAACCGGTAAAATATTCGGCGCGATAAACACCATACAGATAGCTGATGCTTTGAAAAAAGAAGGCTTTGATGTTGACCGCCGCCGTATCACTTTTGACCAGGAACCAAAATTTGTAGGCGAGTATGTTGCCAACATCAACCTGCATAAAGAGGTAAAGGTACAGGTGCCGTTTGAAGTGGTAGCTGAGTAATATCGGATTTCGGATTTTCGATTTCGGATTTAAGGTTAATCCGGATAGCGGAATTTAGAATGCGGAATTGGACCAATTCGTATAACGAAAGTTCCAATACGAAATTGGTATAAAAATTATAAGGGTGTTTTGTGAAAGCAAGGCACCTTTTTCATTTAATAGGAAAAATCCGAAATAAACCAAATCCGAAATCGATCCGCTGGATAGCGGACCGAAATCCGAAATCCTTCCCATTTGCTATACTTAATTAATTCAGTTAATTTTCCATAAAAATTAAAACCCGGATAAGATGAAAAAACTGTTACTCTTTATAGTTGTTTTTTGCGGTGCAATTTGCATTGCCCAGGCGCAATATTTTCATACCAACCCGGTGCCCAAATTTGGCCTTGGCCTTAGTTCGGGGTTTGCGGTGGGCCCCGCTTCGGGCGCATACCCCGAGGCCGGCGGCTTGTCGTTTAATTTCGAATTTCCTGTCCATAATTCGCCGGTAAGCTTTTTATTGTCCACCGGCTATACCTTTTATGTGTCGCAGGGCGGATTTTCGGCCGACGTGTTTTATTCCGACTATGGCTTTTCAAGCTATTACTATGGGTCGGTCGCCTCTTTTATACCTGTTGAGGCGGGTCTTAAAATACATGTTATCCATAGGTTTTTTATCGAAGGTTACGCCGGCGCTTCGTTCAATATCAATTCATATTCCACCGATTACACCGGCCAAAAAACAGCGTTCATTTATTCGCCGGGCGCAGGGTATTCATTTCCGATGGATTATAACGACCATTCGGACCTGGATATAAGCTTAGTGTACGAAAACCGGGTTGAGCCCGGAGGCGGCTATAGCCAGGTTGCGGTCCGTGCGGTTTGGAACTTTAATTTATAGCATTTTTATCCCGCTGCCGAATTTAATAATTTTGCTCATCAACTTTTCGGGCTAAACCCCACTCCAAACCATACACACCGTGCGCAAGTCAAAGGGTATATTTAAAGGAGGGCTCCTCAAGCTTTTGTTTCGTGCAATAAAGCTACTCTTTATTATTTTTATACTGGGCAGTATCTTCTTTGTGCTCCTGTACCGTTTTGTAAATCCGCCCATCACCTTCCTGATGATCCAGCGGGGCTTTGAGCGCAAGGCCGCGGGTAAGGACTGGAGAATCGATAAGCAATGGGTGAGCTTTGATGAAATTGCCGAGCCCATGAAACGCGCCGCGGTTGCCGCCGAAGACCAATCATTCCTGGAAAACCACGGCTTTGACTTCAGCGCTATTGAAAAGGCTTACGAAAAAAATGCGCACAGCAAAAAGCTCATCGGCGGGAGCACTATTACCCAGCAAACGGCAAAAAATGTTTTCCTGTGGCCGGGGCGTTCCATTATCCGCAAGGGATTTGAAGCCTGGTTTACCCTGCTGATAGATATAGTATGGAGCAAAAAACGCACGATGGAAGTATACCTGAATGTGATTGAAATGGGCGACGGCATTTACGGCGTAGAAGCCGCTTCAGAGGCTTATTTTCATAAACATGCATCAGAGCTTACAAACCAGGAGGCTGCGGCTATAGCGGTCATATTTCCCAGCCCGCTGAGGTGGTCGGCGGTCAACCCTACGCGTTTTTTAAGGCACCGGCGCTATTTGATCATGAAGAACATGCGGAGGCTGGGGCCGCTGGAGTTTTAGTTTGGTTCATGGTTGATAGTTCATAGTTCATGGAAAAATAGAAGATGAGTGGACTGGCAAAATGACCAATGACCGATCATTAAATTTGAAATACCTTTATTGCAAGCATTATGGCTAAATCAGTTAAGCTCACGGACAGTGAGGAAGTTATACAGCACATACAAAAACTCGATGTAACCATCAGGGATACCATCGAAACGCTGAGACAGATCATTTTAAGTACGGATAAAGAGATCAGCGAGCGCATTAAGTGGAACAATCCCAGCTTTTATTACTCAGGTGAAATGAAGCCGTTCGACCCGAAGGAATACAAGCGGGAAATTATAGTATTCAACCTGTTTAAGAACCGGATAATGCTGGTGTTCCCAAGCGGGGCAAAGATAAATGATAGCTCGGGCTTATTAACCGGTGATTACCTGGACGGACGGCGGATAGTTGTTTTTAAAGATATAAAGGACGTGCGCGCAAAAGAAGCTAACCTGCGACATGTTATCAAAGAGTGGCTGAAACTGGTTGATGCCCCCTAACCCCCTGAAGGGGGAACTTTTGAAATGCCGTCGGGATAAAGCCACTCACGTATATATTACCTTAAAATCAGCGTGGTGCCTAAACCGATCTTCGCTTAAATGGTTGTGGACCTTTGCCCACTCCTTTGATACTTCATCGAGCATATTTGTTAGATAATGTTTATTGTCGCTGGAATCTTCGGTCATAAACTCACGGGCATTTTCTATTAAAAGCAAATAGTTGGATTCTTCTAACCAGCCTAAATCATTTATACAGTCCCAAAAAGCATCCAGATTTTTACCGTAATAATCCGGGAATTTGAATGCCGCCGCTATATTGGCAATTGACGCTTTCAAGTTCTTACAATTCGCACCATCGATAATTCCCACGAAATATCCTTTGCTTAGTAAATCGTCAACTTCCTTATTTTTCATTGCAGCGTAAATGGAATTATTTGAGGGTGTACTTCGAAGTTCCCCCTTCAGGGGGCTAGGGGGTCTTGGCCTTATATTTCCAATGCCGTGATTTTCCCTCCCCTATCCATTCGACTGCAGTTTGCATCCTTTTCTGGCGGGTTTCATCGCTTTTTGCATCTACAATCCATTCCAGGTACTCCCGTTTGCCCGAGGGGCTAAACTTGTCGTAAAACTCCTGCGCTTTGGGGTTTGCGGCCAGCAGATCGGCGAAATCAACCGGCATTTCGATGGGGGCTTTGGGCGTTATTACTTTTTTTGGCGCGGCTTTTTTGTTTTCCGCCTCATTTAGTTTTACTGCCTGCTTTATGAAATCTATTAAAATTTCATCCGCAGGAAGGTCGCTTAAACGGGTGATCTTGCCAAAACTTCCCGCAGTTCCATCTTCTTCCTTTATTAATTTATGCGGATCATTTAATTGTCGTTGCTTCCAAAATCCAAAACCCATATGCTCTTTAAAAGCAGCCATTTGGCAAACCGGGCCGTTATAATCAAAAAACGGAAAGCCCCATTTAATGGTTTCTGTTATCAGAGGCGCGGTTTCGTGGACCAGCTTTCTCAAATGCACCATAATCGGCTGTGCAAAAGGGGCAGATTTAGCGATGTAAGCATCTACGCGAGTATCATAGTGTTCCATAGTCTAAAGTTAATTACAAAAATTACTTCAGCAAATTTTTCAAATCAGGATGATATCGTGACGATAGGTGATGTTGGACATTAAAAAAGCTCTTTTGCCAATTTCAACAAATATTGTTTGTTCATTGTGCTTTCTTCACCTTTATCGTAAAGCGTAAGCATATTGATCAAGGTTTTATCTTCAGATTGATGTACCAAATAAGTTATAACCCTGTAGCCGCCGCTTTTTCCTTTCCCCTTGCTTTTTATCCCTAACCGTACTTTGTAAAGCCCACCTCCCAAGTCATCACCTCGCCTGGGATTATCTATTAAACCCTTTTCAAGAGCATCCAAATCAGATGTAAGAGAAGCGTGTTTCTTTTTTAAGACCTTGGCTTTTCGGATAAAAATGGAAGAATAAAAAACCTCGTTAGCCATTATATATCTTTAAGGCTTAGTGGCTTAATTTTACCTTCATGCATCTGTTTGACTTCCCGCAAAGCCTCAGCAATCTCCATTGTTAACTTACTTTCTGTTGGTGCTTCTATAATTTTAGCCTTGAATTTTTTCAAGATAGTTAATACAGTTTCGGCATCGCTATCTTTTACTTGCACAGTGAAAGTTGTCATAGACAAATTTAATTAATATTAAACATTTACCAAATCGCCAAATAGTTGTATATGCCAGCTATCCTTAAACGGCACCTCCCATTTGGTTTGCAGCTCTCTCAGGTTTTGAACCATATTATTAAATACGATGGTGTTTTTGTTAATGCTGCCTTGCTTTAACATGGCTTCAAAATCATGACGCGGCGCGGAGAGCACTTCATTTCCTTCGCGGTAAGCAAGATTAAAACGATCAAGCAGCCTGATGCCAAACTCCTCTTCCAGGTGGTTTATAAAACGGACCGACTTATCGATGGAGCAACCGCTGGCGCCGGCCTGGCTTTCATCAACGATCAACACTATAAAGCGGTTGTATCTCAGTTCTGCCTTTGCTTTTAGCTGGTTATTATGCGCCGTCCAGCTTATTGTAAAACTGTCCAATTCATCTTTTATTTGCCTTGCTTCGGCATCCGACAGCTTTCTATCTGCCTGGTAAACCCATACCCTTGAATTTTCTGAAAATTGCATTCACAAAATTATGTATTTTATTAACTTCGGGGTTTAATTTTGTTGTCATGTTTAGTGAGGTTGCGTCAATGGTTAAAAAAACAGTGCTGTTGGCAGTTATTTTGCTTATAGCCGCCCCTAATTTTGGTTTTACACATAGCTTTGATGAGCAGGATTGGCTGAGCTGGGCCAATAAATGTTTATCCCAATCTTATGATTCCTCGGGGGATCCCAAACTAAAAAAAGTGGAGCTTTCGGTAACGGCCGAGTACTTTGTCCGCCTGCGTAAAACATACGCAAAAGGCAAGCAGGAGTATTATTCGTTCAACCTGCACAAACTTAACGACATGGACTATTTCGGCAACACAAATACGGGCATCCTGCAATTTAAAACCGCTGCCGACGATATCATCGTGCAAACCTATAACGACCGCCGCGGCGACGTTGATTCGATGACTACCGTGCTTGATGTTCCGGTAAAAAACATGGGGCCGGAGCGGTTGGATAGCTTACGCGAAGCTTTCAATTATTTTAAGAGCAAAGGATTATAATTACAACTCTTATTAGATCCATGTCATTTCGAACGATAGTGAGAAAACTTTTCAAACTTCGACTGTTGTAACTTACATAGTCCGCAGGCATGTCTGAAAAGTTTTCTCCTCGTACCTCGTCGAAATGACATTTTTTTCGATTTGGTTATAACCCATTCGCCCTCGCAGTTAGCTCGGCAATATCCAGCACCTGTATTTCATTCTCTTTATTCTCATGTTTTACCCCATCGCTTAGCATCGTCATGCAAAAAGGGCAGCCGGCAGCAATAATGTTTGCTTTGGCTTCCAATACATCGGCCATTCGCTCTACATTAATATCTTTTTTCCCTTTTTCAGGCTCTTTAAACATTTGCGCGCCGCCGGCGCCACAGCACAGGCCGTTTGATTTGCAGCGTTTCATCTCCACCAGTTCGGCGTCTAAAACTTCAAGGGCTGCGCGGGGGGCTTCATAAACATTGTTTCCTCGGCCTAAATAACATGGGTCATGGTAGGTGATGCGTTTGCCCTTAAAGCTTTCGCCCCCTTCGGCTTTTAGCCTGCCTTCATCGATCAATTGCTGTATCAGTTGTGAATGATGGATCACTTCGTAATTGCCGCCCAAAGCGGGGTATTCATTTTTAATGGTATTAAAGCAATGCGGACAACCGGTAACGATTTTTTTTATTTCATAAGCATCCAGCACCTGTATATTGGCCATGGCCTGCATCTGGAACAAAAATTCATTACCCGCCCGTTTTGCAGGGTCGCCGGTGCAGCTCTCCTCGGTACCCAGCACGGCAAAGCTGATGCCCACATGATTGAGTATCTTGCATATATCTCGTGTGATCTTCTGCGCCCGTTCATCAAAGCTGCCCGAACACCCCACCCAAAACAGAATTTCGGGCTGTTTGCCTTCGGCAGCCATTTCGGCCATGGTGGGGACGGTTAATGGTTCATGGTTCATGGTTTATCGTTTTGTCCATAGTCGATAGTCCATGGACCATAGCAATATATTTCCTTCATTTTTTATCAATCATCGCCATGGACTATCGACCATGGACTATGGTCTTACAATTCTTTCCAATTAAACCTATCCGCCGCACTATACTTCCAGGGCGCGCCGTTGTTTTCAACATTGCCAAACATGTTGTTCAGGCTTGCCGGCGCCTGCGATTCTTCCATCACAATGTAGCGGCGCATTTCGGTGATGATCTCGAGCGGGTTTATGTTTACCGGGCAGGCTTCCACGCAGGCATTGCAGGTGGTGCAGGCCCAAAGTTCTTCGCGGCTGATATAATCGTCCAGCAATGCTTTACCATCCTGGTGGTCTTTGCCATGTTTGTCGATATTGTTGCCTACTTCGGTGATGCGGTCGCGCGTGTCCATCATAATTTTGCGGGGCGACAGCAATTTACCTGTTTGATTCGCCGGGCAAACCGAGGTACACCGGCCACATTCGGTGCAGGTATAGGCTTCCATCAGGTTCTTCCAGGTGAGATCGGTTACATCTTTTGCGCCAAAGCGGCCCGGTTCGCCGGCGCCTTCGGGAACAAACGATGGATCAAGCATTGCTTTGACCTCATTAGTTACCGAAGCCATATTGGTAAACTCACCTTTCGGGTTGAGGTTTGAATAATAAGTGTTCGGAAATGCCAGCAGGATATGGAAATGCTTGGAGTAGGGCAAGTAATTTAAAAAAGCAAGTATGCCGATGATGTGGAACCACCAGCAAACCCGTTCGGTAATTTCGAGCGCAGCCGTTCTATTCGGCAGCAAGGGGCTTATAAACCGGCTTACCGGGAAGCTGCCCGCTTTTATATAATGAACGAAATGGAGCAGCTGCAGTTTATGGTCGGCGGCATTCATGGTTAAAAAGGCGGTCATTAACAGTATTTCAATGATGAGGATGTAGTTTGCATCCGACCGCGGCCATTCGGTCATCTCAACCCCTCTAAAGCGCTTTAAGCGGAGGATATTTCTTCTTGCCAGGAAAACTACACAGGCTATAAGCACCAAAACCGCCAGTATCTCAAAACCTCCGATGAGCAAGCCATACAAGCTGCCCAACGGTCTTGAAAATATACGATGCGACCCAAATATGCCGTCGATCATGATCTCCATTACTTCGAGGTTGATGATGATAAAGCCCACGTAGATAAAAAAGTGCATTACGGCGGCAAGCGGGCGCTTTACCATTTTGGTTTGCCCGAGGGCGATCTTAGCCATTGTTTTCCAGCGGAGGGCAGGGTTGTCAGACCGGTCGGTATCCTTTCCCAGCAATATATTGCGCCTTATTTTGCCAACATTTTTGCTGAACAAATAAATAGCGGCAGCCAGGATGATAATAAAAAAGATTTGGGCAATCATTATGCGTGCATAGTAATTTTTCAAATATAGGTTTATTGTTGGAATGTTGGAACGTTGGAAAGTTGAAATGTTGGAAGGTTGAAGTGCTGTAAGGTTGGTATGTTATTTTGTTTCGGGGAGCTTGAAATATTTTATGCTCAATATGGTTTGCTGCGAACCTGGGGATAACGCGGTTTCCTAACATTCCAACCTTTCAACATTTCACCTTTTCAACCCAGCGCCAACAATTTTCAAAAAAAATCGGGGTAAAATAAAAAAAACGCTACATTTGCAATCCCCAAACGGGCGGTATCATAGCTCAGTCGGTAGAGCAAAGGACTGAAAATCCTTGTGTCGCTGGTTCGATTCCAGCTGATACCACACTTTAAGGCTTGTTCTCTAAACAGGATAGGCTTTTTTTGTGCTCTGTATAATGCTGGAAGGGGTTTATCCGGACGCACCGGGCATATATTATTGCGCGTTTGGATTATAAGCGCTAAAACCGGGCGCCGGTTAACCTTGATAAAAAAGCTTAATGAAGAAATCTTTATTCCATTAGGGATTTCCATTTAATTGCCCAGTACAACCCTTTTACATTGGCGTTCCATTGTGGCAAAATTAAAACAAGGATTATTTCTTCCGCCAGGTCCAGGATGGTAAAGATTGCCATAAGATAAAACAGGGTATAAACCGGTTCGGGCAGGAAGAAAAATAACAGCAGGAAAGCGCCTTGCAGCACGGAAGCAATCTTAGCGAGGTAAGTATGAAAACTGCTGATCTTGCCGTATCTTATCAAAGCAATCACGATCTGCAGTAAATAAAGAAACAATAATATCGCAACAATGACGATTTGGTCCGGTATAAAATCAGGCTTAAATACCAGGATACCAATTACCGCAACAGCAATAGTGAGATCGTCGGCAATTGAATCAAGTGTAGAACCATATTTGCTGATCACCCCAAATTTGCGGGCCAGGTAGCCGTCAACGGCATCGGTAAGGAAGCTTATAACAAGCATCCACCTAAACCAAACATACTGTTGATACCAGAGCAATAACAATATTAGCAGTGCAGCAATCAACCGGTACCAGGTTATCGTATTTACCATATAATATGCGCGTTTGTTCATGTCTTAATAAATAAATAGCAGATAAGAAAATACAAAAGGTGCCGAGCCTAATAACGAATCAAACCGGTCGAGCATTCCGCCATGCCCCGGCAGAATTGCCCCGGAATCTTTTGCGCCAAGACTTCGCTTCATCAGTGATTTGATCAAATCGCCCAGGGTACCGGCCACAATAATGATCAGCGCTAAACTAATCCACCCCTTGGTACTAATAATATTAAAATATCCCGAAAGCAGGTAAGCAATAAAAATAGCGGATAGCGCTCCGCCAACGCTTCCCTCCCAGGTTTTTCCCGGTGATATACGTTTAAACAGCGGGTGCTTACCAAAAGCTTTCCCGCTGAAATAAGCCAGCGTATCGTCTGTCCATAATATCAAAAAATATCCAAGGATAACCTGGTAATGATATTTACCGGTTGAAAAAGGCAAAAAGCCAATGCCGATAAAAAAACACAGCGGGATGGTTACACAAAGGATGCCTAAAAATGTTAAGGCAAGGTTATGAAAGGGACGGTTTGCGCGCCGGTATAGCTCAATAATAAAAATGCCAAATGTTAGCGGAATATTAACCAGCAGAATTTTCCAATCGCCGTTACGGCTTACAACTATGGCAAAAGTAAGAAGTATAGCCGTCGATAAAATCGCACCGGGCAGTTTAGCTGGTGAGATATTTTCGGCGCAAAATAAACGATAAAATTCAAGCAGGCTAAGCAGGTTTATCGTCAACAGCAGGAAGATAAAACTATAATCGCTCCAGAGAATTGCAGCGGTGATCACTAATACTAGTGCGGTACCCGTAAGTGCGCGTTTTGCTAAAATTCCCATCGTTTATTTTTAAAAGAAATATCTAAGTATTGCAGCAGCTAAACACGGCAAGAATATCCAAATTTTCTTTTGGTCGGAATGATAGTGTGCATGCCGATTTGTGATAGTACTCACATTTCACAAAACAGCAGATGAAGTATTCCCGCTATTTTACGATGCCGGCGTCAAAGCAAAATTGACTCTGGCATGTAGTTGCAGGCAATGATAGCGGGTACTACGGTGGCTTTCGCTCCCTATTTGACAGCAAAAAAGAACTCACCTTTCAATATTTCCCGCGTAATGATTCATTATTAAATCCAGTTCGAAACCGGCAACCGTTTATTTTTCATTTTTCAAATCAGTCCCCGATTTTATCATCTATGAGGCCAAGGGTAATTGTAAAATGATCAATATCAATTTTTATAATGCCTTAAGACATTTATATTGAAGCGATTAGTTCGCAGTTTTACTTGATAAAAAAATCCATTATTAAAACGTAAGACCATGAAAACATCACTCTTTTTCCGGATCAGCATAGCATTCATAGTATTGCTGTCTGCCCGCAGTTCATTTGCCCAGGAAATTACCCGGCTTGATACCTTGCCCGTTGTAGTAATTACCGCAAAGTCACTTATCCCGCAGGAGGTTACCAACGCGTTTAAGACGAATTTCAAAAACGCGGTAAATCCGAGGTGGTATAAAATTGATAAAAATTATCTTATCAAATTTATGACAAAGGATCAAAATAATCATGTGCTGCTGCACAAAAATGGATCCTTATATTACCATATTGGTTACGGAAGAGAAAATAGCCTGCCTGAAAAACTGAGGGATCAGTTAAAAAGGGAGTATCCAAAAGGGAAAATTACCACAGCAATCCATGTAAACCAGGATAACCGGAATATTTGGCTGGTCAATTTGGAAATGGGGAAGTTATTGATATTGACCCGTGAAGAAGATGGCGACTTCCGGGAGGTAGAACGAATGAAAAATGGGGCTATGTAAACCGATCACTTCGATTACAACTAAATCTATTTCATAAGTTGCGCACCCAACAATTTGCGGCATCAGTTGAAATATAGAGACGAATAAATGTGTAAAAACAGGTGCATCAGACAGAGCACCTGTTTTTTCTGCTGCCATTCTGCAATTTAATATTAAAACAATGAAAACGATCCTTACTCTGACCGACTTCACTGAGAATGCCAGTCATGCTGCTGCATCAGCGCTAATGCTCGCCGAAAAACTTCACTCCCGGCTGCTTTTATATAATACCTTTTATAACATGCCCATATTGCCATCATATGCCGGGGAGCCGTGGGTTGAAGACGATCTTGCATCACGTGAAGAGGAAAGCAATAAAAATCTCAGGCAGCTTGCAGATATATTTGCGGAACGAATAGCCAAAACAAGTTTTGAAGTGTATAAGCCTGCCATTTCCTATCAATATGGAGAAGGGGAACTTTTAAAAAATGTCGAGGCAATTATCAACGATAATGATATTGAATTGATTGTGATGGGCGCGCGGACCGGAACTACGCTCGGGCATATTCTGAACGGGAGCGATACCCGTTCCGTAATTGACCATGTCAGCCGCCCGGTGCTTGTTATACCTGAAATGGCTAAGTTTGACGCTGTAGGAAAAGTTACCCTGGCTACCAATTATGCGGCTTCAGACCTGAGGGCAGTTGTGTATTTGCTCAAACTCAGCCGGTATTTTAATTTTCAACTGGAAATTGTTCACGTATCTCTTTTTTGGACAGCGGAAGAAGATAATACCGAACAGAAAAAGTATTTCCGGGAACAGGTCGGTTTGATGAACTTTCCGCATGTTTCCTATAAAGAGGTAAAAGGAAGGGATGTTGTTGGCAGGCTTAACCGTCTTTGCGCTGAGCACGAATCAGATATTTTGGTGCTGGCACATTATAAAAACGGTTTTTTCGCACGGCTTTTCAGTGAAAGCACAGCAAATAAAGCGCTTTCAGACCAGCATCTACCACTACTGATCATCCCTCCCAAAATGGAGTAGTAAATAGCCCCTGTAGTACTTATCAGCCAGACACAAACGCATTTTAATTTCCATTAAAATAACAGGAAACAATGAAATACTATTTTAATAAAATGATTACCGGCGACTTTGATGACGCTACTAAGAACGTAATTGAAGCCCTCAAAGGGGAAGGTTTTGGTATATTAACCGAAATCGACATCAAAGCTACTTTAAAAGCGAAACTTGATGTGGACTTTTACAATTACAAAATCCTCGGCGCCTGTAACCCCCCGTTTGCATATAAAGCTTTGCTGGCCGAGGATAAGATTGGGACGATGTTACCCTGCAACGTCATTCTGCAGGAAAAAACCAAAGGCCAGGTGGAAGTGTCCGCTATAAATCCTTTAGCATCGATGCAGTCAATAAACAACAAAAATTTACATGCTATTGGTGTCGAAATAAGCACGAAGCTGCAAAGGGTGATTGGTCAATTGTAGCCATATGAGCCGGCTGCTTTGCCGACTATGGATTACTCTATAAGTTAACACCAGATATCCCGGTACCTGATACCATTCAACGCATTGATTAATATCATGTTTTTCCATGCCGGGTGTCATTCTTTTCCACTTTCGAAAGTTATAATTTGCTCTGCATTTAAATCAATGAATTATGAAAACGATGAAATGGATTGGCATATTCCTGGGACTCGTAGTTACAGGATGTGCAACATCAAGAATTACCACATGGTGGAAAGCTGATAATATCGTGCCGAAAGATTATCATAAAATTTTGGTTTTAGGACTAATCAGGACATCTGACCGCACCATGCAGCAAAATATGGAAAACCATATGGTGGGCGACCTTCGGAATTTAGGTTATGACGCGGTTTCTTCCCTCCAGGAATACGGCCCGAAAGCTTTTGACAAAATGGATGAAGAGGCCGCATTAAAAAAACTGCACAGCAGCGGTGTGGATGCAGTGATTACGATAGTATTGCTTGACAAACAAAAAGAAAAAAATTATGTGCCGGGCCGCGTTTATTATTCACCATATGGATATTATTATAATCGTTTCTGGAACTATCATACCGCAATTTACCGGCGCATTTATGAACCGGGATACTATGTTGTCAACAACCGGTATTTTTGGGAAAGTAACCTCTATGATATGAGCGATCAGAAATTGGTTTATTCTGTTCAGACACAGTCGTTTGATCCGGCTAACTCTGAAAGCCTGGGCCATGAGTACGGACAGTTAATCATACAAAACATGGTGCAGCAGAAAGTCTTACAGAGTAGTCGGGGCACTTCTGTTGTTGCCTCGTCAGGATATTGAGCTCCTGATTTGATAATGTGTAAAGAGTTTGTAACAGCTTTGATGATTAATATTTGAAGATATTTCCATTGATTGGAGATTTAACGGAAACAGGCTAAAGAGTCCCGCACTTTGCAGTATTTAATGTGCCAGGAAACAATCGCATAAAAAGTGATCAATGCTATTGCCTTAAATGAACCCGGAGAGTGGCTTGATATAATTTGATACGTATGATAAAATCAATGCCGGTAACCGTCCGGCGTTCTATTGAACTAATTGGTTTGTTTGTTTTAGGGGCTATTGTCCAGGCAGAACGTACCATCATTATGCCCCTGTTAATGGCGTTTTTCTTTAGCCTGCTGTTATTGCCTGTTTTCCGTTTTTTCAGAAAGTTAAGAGTGCCTGAAGCTATCGCCATTTTTTTGCCGATACTGCTATTAACCATCGTAGTTGTGTTGATTATCTGGTTATTTTCCAGCCAAGTCGGTGCCTTGTTGGATGATTTTCCGCATATACAAAGAACTGTTTCCAAACATCTGGACAGTTTAAGTGTATGGGTCAGTAATTCAACAGGATTTTCACCAACGGATCAGTTGAAATTTATTGATGAACAAAGCAGGAAACTATTTAGTTCGATGGGTACGATATTGCGTAGCGCAGCCGGTTCACTGACCGGGCTAATCATATTCGTCGGGTTATTGCCTATCTATATTTACCTGATCATGCTGTACCGGAACCTGTTTGTGAAATTTTTCTTAATGTGGTTCAAACCTGCTGAATATTCCAACGTGGAAGAAGGCATCCGTCAAACGGAAAAGATGGTGAAAAACTATTTAATCGGCTTGCTGGTACAAATCACCTACATCATTATTCTGCTGGGCGGAACATTGATGGTTTTCGGTATTCAAAATGCGCTACTGATCGGCATTATCTTCGCTTTCCTGAATCTTATTCCATACCTGGGGGCATTAATAGGCAATATTTTAGGAGTCCTGATTACCCTTGCCTCTTCCGAAAAAATTGCAGATATCCTGATCGTACTGGGTGCGATTGCTGTTGTCCAGTTTCTCGACAATAATATACTAATGCCAAGGATCGTCGGCGGACAGGTAAAGATTAACCCGCTTACATCGATTTTAGGTATCATCGTCGGGGGCAGCATGGCCGGTATTTCGGGCATGTTCCTGGCCATGCCGGTGCTGTCGGTTTTAAAAATTATTTTCGACCGTTCCGCACATTATAAAAAATGGGGTGTATTGTTGGGTGATGACAGGCCGGCGAAGGGCCTTGTGCAAACCTAAGTTTTTGGCCGCAAGCCTTTAATGATTTGAAAAATAAGTAATGGCAGCGCGCTTACCGCGATGGCTGTAAGCCACAGGTTAACCGGAAGTAAGGTTAATCCAAGCACCACGCGCATTTCAGGCATCTCAAACGCCAGGACGAGAAGCGAGGCGCAAACAAAAATCGCAAGCCATACAAATTTATTCCGTGTAATTTCATTCAGAAAAAGGCCGGACCTGGCAGATGACATGTTGAAGACGTGGAAAAGCTGTGCAAAGGTTAACGTAATAAATGCCATGTTATTGATTACCCTGTCGTCAACCATCAGCGTGTGCTTACAGTAAAGCACCGTCGAAATCACTGTTGCCGTTATAACTGCCGCGTATAAGATGATGGTCAGCCACCTCTTGTTGGTGATAATTTCCTTTCGGGGATCCCGGGGCGGCCTGAGCATCACCGTTTTATCACCCGTGCCTAATCCGAGCGCCAGGGCGGGGAATATATCAGTCACCATGTTTAAAAATAAGATTTGAAGAGGCAATAACGTTGATAGCGGCGTAATGATACCTAAAACAGTGACAATAAATATCTCGCTCAAATTGCACGAAACCAGGTATATCACGAACTTCTGGATATTTTGAAAAATTTCCCTGCCATGGGCTACCGCTTCTGCAATGGAGGTAAAGGAATCATCCTTCAATATCATACTTGCCGTCTCTTTGGCAACCTGGGTGCCCCTGATCCCCATAGCAATGCCGATATCTGCCTTCTTTAATGCAGGTGCATCGTTTATGCCGTCCCCGGTCATCGCTACGATATATCCCGAATTTTGAAAAATAGCCGCGATGTCCAATTTTTGCCCCGGGGTTGTTCTGGCAAAAACGGATGTAGCTAAAATTCTTTCTTTCCACGTGTCGTTCAAGGTCCCGGCTTTTAACAATTCGTTCCCGGTAATTACATTTTTATCATCTTCTTCTATTAAGCCAACCTTTCGGGCAATGTTAAGTGCGGTATGCGGATGATCGCCGGTGATCATCACCACTTTTATTCCTGCCTTTCTGCAGGAGAATATAGCGCCTTTGATGTCTATACGGGGAGGATCGAGAAATCCCGTCATACCTATATAAACCATGTTATCCATGTGGTTGTCGGCGGTGATACCTGTATCCGCCCTGTAAGCAAATGCCAATACCCTAAGGCCGCCTGACGCCATTTTTTCCGCCTTCAGAAGTATGGCGTTTTTACTGTCCCGGTCCAGTTCTTTTATCACTGAACCGGACTGCATTTTGCTGCATTTCTCCAGTAAATGCTCGACTGAACCCTTAGCGGCTGCAAAAAAACCTGACTTGCTTTTGTGCAGCGTCCCCATCATCATAATTTCCGAACTAAACGGTACTTCAGCTATGCGGGGGTATTGCTTTTTAAGCGCCCCTATATTCAGGCCGGCTGCGATAGCTAATTGAATTAATGCGATTTCGAGTGGGTCGCCGGACTTGGATTCTTTTTCTTCGGCTGAACCCGCAGAAAAGGCAATCGCGTTATTACATAAAACCCCGGCGAGTAATAAATTGTTAAAGTTTTCTATACTTTCCCTGACCTCCCCCCGGGGGAATTTTAAGAAGCTATTTTCAATATGCACCTTGATGCTTTCTTCGGGGAAGGCCAGTGTGTCTGCGTATATTTTGTTTTCCGTTAATGTGCCGGTCTTATCTGTCAGAATTATACCCGTACTCCCGAGCGTTTCGACCGCTGAGGGTTTTTTAACGATGACATTCCGCCTGGCCATCAACAACATGCCGTAAGATAATGCAACTGTTGCGACTATAGGCAGTCCTTCCGGAATTGCCGCCACTGCCAGGGCAATCGAGGTTTCTATGATCAGGAACAGTTTCTTACCCTCGGCAATAGCGCTAACTGCAAATATTGCTGTCATGATAAGTGTAACCCAGATCAGTTTTTTGCTTAGCTTGTCCAGCTTTTTATCAAGCGGGGTGGCTGTTTCTGACGAACTTTCGACCAGTGAAGCGATTATGCCCAACTGTGTATTTTCTGCAATTCCGGTAATTAGCGCTTCTCCGTTACCGTTAATCACTGATGTGCCTTTAAATACCATGTTATGCTGGTCTCCAACAAAAACATCTCCTGCTAATTTTTCGGTATTTTTATCGGACCGAAGGGACTCACCCGTAAGGACAGATTCATCACATTGTAATTGATGAACCTTTACCAAACGGCAATCAGCCGGGACAAGATCCCCAGCCTCAAGGGAAATCAGATCGCCCGGAACCAATTGTTCAGACGGGATTTCTCTCGTCGCCCCATCCCGGATCACCTTTGCCAGGATGACATCCATTTTTTTTAACGCATTCATGGAGCTGCGGGCCTGCAACTCCATAAAAAAGCCGATCAATGCGTTGGTCAGTATAACAATTATAATTGCTATTGCATCCAGGTAATCCCTGAAGTATACTGAAACACCCGCGCCGAACAGCAAAAGGTACACAATTGGACTCCTGAACTGCTGAATGAAAATAAACCAAATGCTTTTTGAACTTTGAGTTTTATAACTATTTGGTCCAAACCTTCTTGCACGTTTTTCTGCTTCAGGTGGGCTGATTCCGTTTATGCAATCAGTATGCATCATGGATGAAAGTTCGTCCGCCGATAATGCAAATGGATAATCGATAGGATATTTCATTGTCACTATCCTTTGTTATGATATAGTTACTACGGCAATGGGTTAATTACACCGCCTGGTGTTTTATAGTTTTTTGGGGTTAAACTATGGGAAGTGTCTCATTCTATCATTTGTTATGCGCGATAAACAACGGCATGTCGATATTTTTCATTAAGAGGTCTGCCATGCTGGTTTTAAACCACCGGGACACCTGGCTGCGCCTGTAAGCTCCCAATACCACCAAAACATTTTTTGGTATCGTGTTAAGATAATTTATGATTTCCTCTTCAGGGTCACCGCTTAACAGTGTGTAAATAGCATCCGGGTAATGACATTGAATAAACCCGCGCATAAGGCTTTCATCCTGTAGCGCCGGTGATTCTTCAGGATCTGTAACCGCTAAAACTTCAGTTTCCTTACTTCTCAGCCACGGCATCATATAGTTAAACATTTTTATAGCAAAAACCGACGAAGGCTTTCCGTCATACAAAAGCACTACCTTTTCGACTTCTTTATATTCACGCGGAACGATCATTACCGGGCACTGCGCTTCAGTTAAAAAATCACGGATAAATTGGGTTGGGCGATCTTCTGTAAAACGGCTCAATGTTTCATCGGCGCAGATCAACAACAGATCACTGTATACACTTTCTTTTAGCAACTCTCGTATCGCAAAACTCCTGTCATGATGAATAGTGTAATTAATGTGCGCTTTTTTGCAAGTCCGCATGAATAGAGACGAAGATTTCAGTCTTGTTTTTTTAGCCTTTTCCAGCAAGTGGTTCATTTTGACCTGTGAAATCCCATGCGTTCCAATCAATTCAGATATTTTATAGCCGCTATACAGAAATGAATCCAAAAAGACACCTGATAATAAAGCTTTGCTGCTTTCGGCAAGTTTAATTGCGTAGGTCAGCGTACCATTAGAAAACTTTAAGCCGTCGAACGCTGCACTTATTTTTTTCATATACTTTTATATTTGGGATATATTGTCTAATCGGACTAAATGACCATGATTAATGAAATTATTGCTTTCTGTAAAGCTCGGTCAATAAACTCCATTGGGGTATGACCGGGGTCAGCACAATAAGTGATGCTCATCACGAAAGATGATGTGAAACACAGAAAAATAGTTTCATCGTTTTGACCTCCCGGCATTCCTGTATTAAGTGATGATTGTCAATTTATAAGATAGCGGCAGGCATTTTCCAGAAAGTTATTTTCCTGTAGTTTGCACTTGTTTTAAAGAGGAAGAGCCTTATAAAAAGGATGAAATAAGCGGATTTTCCGCAGCGATACCCGTTTTTATCAAAACAAGACAGATAAATGCCTAACCGTTTTATTGTGACTTATCGATCAGTAATTGACTGATTGTGATTTGCGTCATTTTTTAGACAGGATATGTTGACCATTTTTAAAAAAACAGATATGCATGTGAAAAAAGAAAATACTATCGTTCAAGTTTCAGCAGGCAATTTTGCGATAGTTCAGCCAGGGCAAAATCCCGTTGACAACATTATGGAAAAGCACAAGAAATTTCCATTGCTGGTTTATCTCGGCAGCGGAATTTCCGTTCTGCTGGTTATTACGATAGGGGCCATCTCTTTATATTTTTCGGAACAACAAAAAAATAAAGAGCAATTAGTTGAGCAGGCCTATATGGTATTAGATAACGTCAAGCTGGTGCATCAAAGCCTGTATGAAATGGAGGTTAGCAGGCACGCCTATAAAGCCACCGTTGCTTTGGGTTTTTTAAAACAGTATCATACTTCATCTATTAATATATTTTCAAGCTTAAATATGCTGAGTACGCTGGTAAAAGATAATCCGAAGCAACTTATAATGGTCAACCGCCTCCGGCAGCAGATCGACAGCTTGTTAAATTTTTGGCAAATACAAAATAACAGGTCAGTCAATACCCCTAATAGTTCAACCGCCAGGCTCACGTTGTTTGGTAAGATTAAATTGGACGACATCGGCGCGACCGTCGCCGACATCATGTCAGCCGAACGCCAATTACTTGCGCAGCGTGAGACCAGCAACCGCATTTTGAGACAAAGAACCAACTACACTATTATAGCCGGGACATTAATGATCCTGGTTATAGTATCGTTTCTAATTTATCTTACATTAAGGGAACTGAAATACAGGATAGTTGCTTACAAGAAGGAGAACGAATTGAACCGGCTAAAAAGCAGTTTTGTTTCGCTTGCGTCGCATGAATTCAGGACCCCCCTTGGCGCCGTTATGTTATCCGCGGCGCTTGTCGAAAAATACGGGGAATTGCATAGCGACGACAGGATATTGAAGAATGCGCGCAAGATCAAGGCTGCGGTAAACAACATGAAAGTTATACTGGAAGATTTCCTTTCGCTGGAAAAATTGGATACAGGAAAGATTAAACCCAGATCGGAGTCATTTGACCTCGTTAAGCTTTGCGAAAATATTAAAGAGGAAATGACAGCCACCGTTATGCACGGCCAGCAATTATATTTTAAACACGAAGGAACTGAAAGCATGGTCACGCTTGACGAAAACCTTATCAGAAACGCTATCATAAACCTGGTTTCCAATGCCATCAAGTATGCGGGTGATGAAGCTGTGATTGAGCTGACTGCAGAGGTCTCCGGTGACAGGGTTTCTATCAGCGTAAAAGATAATGGCATCGGTATAGCCGAAAAGGACCAAAAAGATCTCTTCTCTCCGTTCTATAGAGTAAAACATACCGGAAATATACCCGGTACGGGATTAGGTTTAAATATTGTTCAGCGGTACGTGAATCTGATGAACGGGACAATAACTTTTGAAAGCAAACCTATGCAGGGTACCTGTTTCCGGATGTCATTTCCGGGATAGCCCCCGGGGTATTTCATTTGTAGCCGCATTTATACAAAATTTAGTTAGAGGTGCATCATTAATGTAAATAAATGTGCTCTCACCGTCTCCTGTTACCTATTTGTTAAATTTTTCAAACGTTCGCCATTTAATTTTCAACCATGAAAACCATACTTGTTATTATTGATAACACACTCACGGCCAGGCATGCTATTGGCTTTGTATTGGCCATAGCTCAACAGGTGCATGCCAATATTTTGCTGGCTAATACTGTTGGTTTAAAGAAGAGGGTTGCTGTAAAGGCAGGTGCAGCCCAGAGTTCCGGAGATATATTAGAAGAACATCCTTTGCTCTTTGGAGATCAGCCGGAGGGCCGGTCTAACTTCAAGCCAGAAATTGAGGGGTTGGATATTTCAGCTATGAATGAATGCAAAGTGGCTGAACTGATCAATAAAAGGCAGGCATGGATGATGGTCATGGGTATGTCAGATGTTTCAGATTCTACCACACCACGACGAAAATTAAATATTCATGCTGTGCTCAGCAAGGTACTCTGCCCATTATTGATAGTTCCTGAAAGCTGGCCGGGAAAAGCAATTAAACGTTTGGTGTATTTAGCAGATCTGCGTTACTGCCTTACCCAAATTGTTCGTTACCTTGTAGAATTGGCGAGGCCCTGGAAAGCAGATGTTTCAATCGCTAACCTGACCGCTAAAGGACTGCCCGATATGGCGCCGCAATATGCACTCAGTTTGTTTGAGGACGCCGTTTGCAAGCATGTAAATTATGATCAGCTTTTTATTAACAATATCAGGGAAAAAAACACCTCGAAGGTTGTAGACGTGTTAATAAACGGCTTGCACAATGATGTTCTGGTACTTGTTAACCGGCAATTCCACTTTGAAGAGATAATCGGTAGTTACATTACAGATACGCTTCCCGAACAGATAACGATCCCATTACTTATTTTTCCCTATTAACACCATGTTCATACCATTATAACAGTTATGGCAAGGTTGGATCGTCCGTTTTTGTATTATTATTAAAAAAGAAATAAGACAGCCCCAAAGAAAATACAATTACTCCCAAACCAATCATAACATTCATACCTGCTGACATGATGTTCAACGTGATAATTTTATTACCCAATGCAATCATCGCAATTTGCATTATCTCTTTTACCGGTATCTTCTTATGATCCAAAATATGCAGTATAGCATTGAACAGCTCATGCCCGATTAAAATGATAAGTATGAAAGCAAAAATGGAATAAAGATTATTTATATCTATGATAACGTGATCGGGGTCTTGAAGAACGATGGATTGAAATAAAATCACAAAAATATGTCCGGTCCCCAAAACCAGGCATATTACGATTACGATCAACAGTGAATATATTATCCACTTTGATATCCACTTCATGCCGTTGACTAACTTTTTTTCCATACAATTTCCTTACCGCGCTTTAAATGAATACCGAAAATATTTCCTCGTACAATCAGCTTTCACTGCCAGAAAGCTCATTGAAAAGATTGGGGCACGACTTTTAGAGGCAAATCATTCGTATAGAATTACATTTAGCTGTTTTTTGGAAAGTATTGGGTTATTGATCATCGTCGTTCTTAGTTCCGCTTTTATCAATTGGTGCCGGTGCATTTACTCCAATTTCGGTATGCCTTATTTGTCCACCCAAATAACCGGTTCTTGCAACGATTCCAAATGTCGCCAGGGACAGGAATAACGTGATTAATGCGAATGACTTTTTTAAATGGGGACTACGGAATGTGACAAATATCCCAATCAGCGAAATTGCTCCAACTATGATCAAAGCGATCAAAGAAATTAGTGCGGAATCGGCATGTTCCTCAATCAGACTTTTGGATACTCCCTGAAGATGTTCCACGGTTTCTTCAGCCGCCTCGCCCGTGGCATAAGCTATCCCGGCGCCAACTGCGGAAATGATTAAAACTTTATAAGCGGCAATCAAAGTTGTATTGCTTTGCGACCAAAGCCCCTGGATTAATACAAGTGCTCCTAATATAGCTCCAAAAATCGGCAGGTGGGTGATCAGCAAATGGACGTGTGTTTGATTCATGATCTTTTTCAACAAAGGTGGGTAACAAAATACCGGTATTAAATGACGAAGGTCAATCGAGCTAATGATAAAGGTCATTATTACCACAGTTTTAAAAGATGAACTTTATAGAACAAACTTTATGGTATGAAAAACTTAAATTATTTCTTCACATCAATCGTTTTAGTTTCCCTTTTCGGCTGTAGCCAGCCGCAGCGAAATCAGGAAAAAAATGCAGATAGCATTACCAATGCGACGAGCGGGCTAAAACCTGTAAAACAGTGCTATGTATCCCGGTTTGAAAAAGACAGTGCGAGCCTGACCATTAATACCGCGTCAACTGGGGAAATCACGGGACAACTGTTTATAAAATACCATGAAATTGAGCCATTGACCCTGGAGAGTGAGTTGAATGTAGGAAAAATTGAAGGCAAATTTAAAGGCGATACTTTATTTGCAAATTATAATTTTACAACCGGGGGCCGGAATAAAACCCAGTACACAAATCCAATGGCATTTCTGCGTAAAGGCGATACCTTGATTATTGGAGTAGGCGTAATAATTAACTATATGGGCCGGTCCTATTTTGATAAAAAAATACCGCTCGATTTCAAAAGAAGCAAGTTTCATTTTAAGCCGGTTGATTGCAAATAATGCACGGCAGTTGATTTATGAAATATTATCACCATGGTCACTGCCTCCACCTAATAGTAATTAGCTCTTACACGAAGATCTTTTAACATGAAGGCAGTTTTGATGCTGACTGATTTTTCAGAGAATGCGAATCGCGCAGCTAAAGCTGCCACAAAAATTGTGAAGAGCTTGAACGCGGATATTCTACTTTACAATAATTATTATAATCACCCGACACTCCTAGCCTATGCGGGTGGCCCATGTGTGGTAGATGAGTTAATTCTTCGCAAGGAGGAAAGTACCGCGAAACTCAGCCAATTGGCCATTCAGCTAAGACGCATTATTGTGGAGATATCCAAGGATGGGTATAGACCTAAAACCGATTACGCATGTGGGGAAGGCCCGCTTGGTAAAAATACTGCAGCGATCATTGAGGAAAATAACATTGGGCTGGTTGTGGTTGGCAGCAGTACCGATAGTTCCATTGAACATTTGCTCTTCGGTAGCGATACAATGGACGTGATCGATCATGCATCCTGCCCGGTTTTGATTATCCCGCCAAGAGCTGAAATGAATGAATTAAAGAGAGTGACGTTGGCCATTTCTTTTGAATTATCGGATATCAACGCGATTAACTATTTGACCTGCCTGGGTAAGCAGTTAAACTTTCAACTGGAAATCGTTCACGTTTCGCTCTCGGAGAAAAGCGATGACCCAGTAAATGAAAATGCTATCGTCAATCACATGAATGTTATCAAGTCGAATAATGTAACATATCTTGAGATCAGAGGAAGAGATGTAGTCAAGCGACTGACCACGCGGTGCAAAGACAATGGCTCAGCTATGCTGGCGCTGGTTCATCACCAGGGTGGTTTTTTTTCCGGCCTATTTGACAAATCTACAACGGCAGCCGCTTTGGATAACCAACATATACCCCTAATGGTTATTCCGTCTGAAATGAAATAATCACGCATGGTGTGCAAAAGCTGCAACCCTATTAATCGATAAAACTGATGGCTGTAAATAATTTTAGAGGACGAAGGCTAAGCGATGGACGTAACCAAGCCACGGCAAACATGGAACTACCATCCCCGGGTTCGAATGGAAAGTCGATTTTTGGTGCCACGAAAAGACTGGCTAAAGATACCGATGGTTGTTACTGTTTTTACATACGGCTGTAATAATTTCGGCAGTTAAATCTCTGAAATTTTTCCGGTTGTCAATTGCTGCTTGCTTAGTACCAATATCCGTGCTTTGGTTTGAAAATAATAAAATGGAGAAAGTGTCTTCTGTTCCCACTTCAGGTTAGTAAAAACCTCAAAGTGTAAAACCCTTTTTTAAAATGAATCCTATGAGTTTTTCCTTTCAGCATCATTACGCTATTAACCCAGAATACAAAAGGCCGGTCGCCTATTTTTGTATGGAGTACGCCGTTCATCAACCGCTCAAAACTTATGCAGGCGGCTTAGGTTATCTCGCTGGCTCTTTTATGAGAAGTGCTTATGAACTGGGGCAGAACATAGTCGGAATCGGCATTTTATGGAAATTTGGTTATTATAACCAGGGCCGGAAAGGCGATGAAACCATGGACGTCCTCTTCCAGGAAAAAATCTTTCATTTCCTTGTCGATACTGATATTAAGTTCACTATCCGGGTATCTGGTCATGACGTTTGGGTTAAAGCTTTTTACCTGGAACCTGAAATTTTTAAAACTGCCCCCATATTTTTTTTGACAACGGATCTGCCTGAAAACGACTATTTGGCTAAAACCATCTCCCATAAGCTTTACGACAGCAATCCTGAAACCAGGACCGCAGCCGCGATATTACTCGGCGAAGGCGGCGCACGCTTATTAGAAGAAATTAATTTTCAACCCGATATATATCACCTGAATGAATCACATGCCTTACCCATCGCATTTTATTTACACAGAAAATATCGATCCATCGATGAAGTAAAAAGAAGGCTGGTTTTCACGAACCACACACCGGAAGCAGGTGGTAACCAACGGTCCGATTTGTTCCTGCTTAACAAGATGGGTTTTTGGGGCGACACCCCTATGGACGAAATAAGGAAGCTGGCCGGCTGCCAGGGCGACGTTATGGATCACACGCTGACCGCATTCAGATTTTCCGGGAAAGCTAATGCGGTGTCAAAAATTCATTTAAACACACTTCGGGAAATGTGGAACGGAAATTCTGGCATCTGTGAACTCATTTCCATAACTAATGCTCAGAGCTATTCTTATTGGGCAGACAAGGAAATGTATGCGGCATTGAAAACTGATAATGTACCGGATTTGAGGGAGCTGAAAAAAGCCGGTAAGCGTGCACTATTTGAAGAAGTGGCTGACCAATGCGGCGTTTTATTTGATCCAGATATATTAACCATTGTTTTTGCTAAAAGATTCGCGGGATATAAAAGGGCGGAGTTGCTATTGCATGATATGGATTTTTTTCACCAGTTGCTGACCAATAATAAAATGCCAATCCAAATGATATGGGCGGGAAAGCCTTATCCTATGGATTATGAAGCTATAGCCAGCTTTGATAAGATTGTGAACTTGTGTAAGTATTATCCTAACTGTGCTATTTTATCCGGTTATGAATTACGGTTATCGCGAATACTGAAACAAGGGGCGGATGTCTGGCTCAATACGCCGCGACGGACTCATGAAGCCTCAGGAACAAGCGGGATGTCGGCTGCAATGAATGGCTGTATCAATGTTTCTATTCCGGATGGTTGGTTTCCCGAATTTGTTGTCGATGGGGTAAATGGTTTTGTGATTCCCAACGCTGAGATTACTGAACATAAATTTCAGCAGGACGAAACAGATGCACACAACCTTTATAATTTGCTGCAAAATACCGTAATACCTATGTATTATCATCAGCCAGATCAATGGCAGTCCATCATCAAAAACAGCATGCGGGATATTTTACCGTATTTTGATAGTAACCGGATGGCAGATGAATATTACAAGCATCTTTATGATATCTGCGAAAATGAATGATAGGATTGTGTTAATGTCTCCTATGCGCACGGCAAGAGTTAAAGTTACATTTCTTTAACCAGTAATCTGACATTGCGGTTAATCTAAGATATTAAAAATTCTATTTTTGATTATTTATTCTTTTTTTGGATATCAGTTCGTCGAAATCTAGTGTACGAATCGTGATGGATATGATGAACCCGTGCTTTCAGTATCGAAGGGACATTAGATATAACGAGCGAAAACCGGCAAGTGACGAAGACGCACTGTTAAAAAGTCAAGCTAATTTTTACTGAGCCCCGTTAAATATTTGATGAATTCTTTATTGGTGTAATCGGCAGCCCCTTCATGCCGAAAAACGATCTTGCCGAATTTATCGATAATAACAGTAGTAGGGAGTGCGCCTGCAAACAAGCCTTCGGGTATTTGGCTGGTAGTATTGTAAACAGGCAAAACGAATTTGTTCTTTACCATAAAAGGCACCGATTTGCTGAAATTATTATCCGCATCCACTGGTATGATCACTATATCAGCATCAGGTCTTAACTGGGTATACAATTGGTTAATAGTCGGCATTTCTGCAATACAGGGAGGGCACCAGGTAGCCCAAAAGTTAATCACTACCACTTTACCCTTTAAGGAAGACAGTGACATAATTTGGCCATTTTGATTCACCAAGTTTAGATCAGGAGCTGGTTGAGTTGCCTTTCCGGAAGTTATATCCGGCTGGAAAAAACCTATTTTCATCAACCCTTTGATCAATAATGCCTTTGCAGGGGCGCTGATCAGCAAGATGATAATAGCTACTGCAAAGACACCATTCAGCAAATTGGATGTGGTGAGTATTCTCTTCGGTTTTGCAATGAACGGCTTGTTTTCCATGATGTTTTTATTACAGGAAGGCTTTAATAGCTTCCCCAAGGTCAAAAACTTTTATTTTATCTCCATAAGCATTTTGTATGATACTACTGCCTGCTGCGCTCCGGTACCCACCGGCACAATGAACAACAACAGGTTTGTTGAACGGGATTTCCATTACCCTTTCCCTTAACTGGGGAAGTGGAATATGGATGGCATCAGCAAAAATCGGCTGCTCCTTAGCCTCACCGGCATTTCTGATATCCACAATTGTATAATTCTCCAAATGCTCCGTGAATAGCTCGATGTTTATCGGTTCCGTTATTTCCGGTCCTCTATCGACTATAAAAGCGCTTTCAATAAGGCTCTCATAACCGATCTTGGCTGCTCTTGACAATAGGTTTTGTAGTGCTTTTTCATTTTCCGCTACCAGGTAATAGGCTTCATCCGGCCTTATAATGCTACCCAGCCAGGTTTCAAATTTACCGGATTCCTGTAAATTGATCGAGCCGGGTAAATGGCCTTTTTTAAAATCCGCTTCCGGCCTGGTATCAATAATAATAATCCCGGCGTTAAGCTTTTCCGGTTTACCGTGCGGAATAGCTGCTAAAGCAGTTGTAAGGTTTGTCACCCCCTGTTTATTGCATTCAACATCAAAAGGGAAATATTTAGGTATAAAGGGCTGATCCAGCAGCAATGCCTCAATGAATTGGGTTTTGTCCATATCCTGCAATGACCAGTTCCATAACTTTTCCTCACCGATGGTGCTGTGGCCGACTTCACTCAATGCTTTACCACAAAGCGAACCTGCTCCGTGTGCCGGGTATACGGATACGTCATCATCCAGGATCATTATTTTTTCGCGAAGCGAATCATGCATCTGACCGGCCAGTTCTTCTCTTTTTGCGGTTATATTACCTGCACTTTCCCTTAAATCGGGCCTGCCGCAATCGCCGATAAATAAGGTATCCCCTGTAAATATCGCTTTGTCTTTCCCATCATGCTCCAGGATAATGCTGATGCTGTCAGGCGAATGGCCCGGTGTGTTGATCGCTTTTAGTTTGATCTTGCCCAGTTTAATCACATCGCCCTCGTCAAATGTTTGGTGAGGGTAAGCGGCTCCGAGTAACCTGGAAGAATAAATTGTGGCGCCGGTAGTTTGATGTAATTCCAAATGCCCGCTCACAAAGTCCGCATGGGGATGGGTTTCAATGACACCTATGATTTCAGCCTGATGCAGCTCTGCAAAAGCCAGGTACGGTTGTACATTCCTGGAGGGATCGACCAGCACGACCTTGTTTTCACATTCACTTAAAACAGCATAAGAGTTATGTGCAATGTCTTTATCTTCAAATTGTTCAATTTTCATAAAGTTTTGTATTACAACTCAAATTTCGCCCTATATTTTATCTTATTCGGCAACTTAAGTTACACTGCCTATTCGATGGCGAAATGAAACCAGTTATAGATCCTGTATGGTTTATTTATGTAAAGTGGTGACCAGGACAAACAGGCCCATCACCAGTACGAACCAGCCAAATGCCGGTTTCAGTTTGGCATCGTTAACATATCTGGTAAAATAGCTTCCCGCGATAATTCCCAGAACAGCAAAAGCAGAAAAGATCATTAAAAAGGTATAATTGACGGGGACATGACGGCTGACATCGCCTAAAACACCTAACAAAGAGCTGATCGTCATTACCATCAGAGAGGTGCCTACCGCTTTTTTCATGGGTAACCCGGCAAATAATACCAGCGAGGGGATGATTAAGAATCCACCCCCGACACCAACAAAGCCGGTAATGATTCCCACAAGGAGGCTTTGAAATACAAGTTTGGTATAACTTATCGCTAGTCCATCCGACATATATTCTTCCTTTTTCCTGATCATAGAAATTGAAGTCGCCAGCATCAATCCGGCAAATATGAGCATAACAAGCACTGCTTTTGTAACTTCGAACTGGCCTATTTGGAAAAGTTGACGCGGAATTGCGGGCATAACCCATTTTCGCATAATGAATATGGCTGTCAATGAAGGCAGACCAAATAGTATGGCGATCTTGAAATTCACATTACCTTTCCGGTAGTGGCTGAAGGCGCCCACTGAACTGGTGATACCCACAACAAAAAGTGAATAGGTTGTTGCAGCTATAGGTTCGATTTGGAAAAAAAAGATCAGGATAGGCACGGTCAGAATCGAGCCGCCCCCGCCAATTAAGCCTAATGACATACCAATTAATACTGCTGCTAAATATCCTGCTATTTCCACTTGATTAGATTTTAAGCAAAAGTAGCAGGTTGTGACGGTAGCGTTGGTGACTTATGTTACAGACGATATCGTAAACGCCCTTTTTGAAAAGAAAGTCATTTTCATCAGATACTCAGGGGTGTACGACCGCCCAACCTTCGTACTGCCTGATAATGATCTCGCCGTTTCCGCTTGGCACATAGGAAATAAATGGGAATAGGTCGTTTTTGTCTATTTTTCGTTCCCTCATAGTGTTGCTGCATTGCGCCAGAACAACACCTTTCATCCGGAGGTCGTTCAATGCTTGTTCATATGGGCCGCTCTTCATAAAAACAGCTACCCCATCACCAAATACAATTAGTTCCAGTCGCAGTTTCCCTCTTAAACGCGGATCGTCGAGCGCGTTTTGCATATTTCGTAGGGTACCTTTGATCTTCTTTTTGTCATCAGAGTTCAGAATATAAAGCGCATCATAATGTTTCAATTTTGCTTCCGCCCCGGTAAATACTGCTGGTTCGGTCTGTGCAGCGGCGGTTTTTGCAAAAGCTAAAAATATCACTGCCACTAAGCATAAAAAATAATTTTTCATAGTCCTGTTTTTATGGGTAACTATTCATTCTGAAACCCATCCATTTGGGGCTTTATTTTTTAAAAGCAGCAACCGGTCAGCTCCTGGCGTCAGCCTTTCTCGTATTGATTTTAAAAGGATAATATAAAGGGCAAAAACTGATAAAACTGGTTAGAATAAAGATACCTGCCAGGACAAGCAAAATTATGGCTAAAGTGCCGGACAGCATGCCCGCATAATACATAATGCCTATGGCAACAGCGGCGAGGATCCGGAGCCCACGATCAAGGCTACCCATGTTTTTCTTCATAACTTTAATTTTTATTAAAATTATCGGTTATGAAGGCTTTTGTCGGTAACAAATGTTACATATGAAAGTGATCTTGCTCATATTTATGGGCAAAGCTGGAATAGTGGCTATTCGTTTAAAATCTTGAATGATAATATCAGGAGTCAAAGTCCTTTAAGAGCTTGATTTCATTTCGGTAAAGTAAAATCTTACCGTTATTTTCCAGGATCTTCAGCAGGCGTGAGATGACGACCCGGGATGTTGCAAGCTCATCAGCGATCTGGTAATGGGAAGCCCTGATGACATTTGAGCCAGATAGCCTTTTCTTTTCCTTCAAATAGGCGATCAACCGGTCGTCCAGTTTATGAAAGGCAATGCTCTCTATAGACTTTAACATTTCAGAAAAGCGTTCGTTGAAACTTCGCATGATATAGTTTTTCCAACTCGGATATTTACATAACCACTCATCCAGCTTGTTATGGGGTATCGCAATGATCGTAAGGTCACCTTCGGCAATGGCTTTGACTTCACTTTTCTTCTCTTCCAGGCAACAACTGTAAGCCATCGAACAGCTCTCGCTGCTGGATAAATAATAGAGTAATATCTCATTCCCGTTGTCGTCTTTTTTCAGGACTTTTAAAGTCCCTTTAACGACCAATGGCATCATTCGGATATATTTGCCATAATCCATAACGATATCCCCGTCTTTATATGACCGCAATTCGCCAAATTCCCCGATCTCTTTTATCAGGGCCGGTTCAAATTGAAAAGCTAAATTGACTGATTCATCCATGCAGCTAAGTTAACAGTATTGTGCCACATTGTTCCAGGTACCGCCATTGACCACGTTGGTAAACCCGTTTTGCTCCAGGATAGTTTTTGCCTGCCCGCTTCTTCCGCCGCTTTGGCAAAAAACAATGATATTTTTCTGATTTTTGAATTTTGATAACTGGGAACTTACTTTATCGAGGGGAATGTTTACGGAACCTTTAACGTGCCCGCCCGCAAACTCACCTGGCGTCCGGACGTCTACTAATAAAGCACCCTCTTTGATAATGCCGGCCAGATCGACCGATGGTCCTCCGCCAAATAGTTGTTGGAATATGTTCATCTTAATGTTTTTTATGAATTTTTAATTTCTGTTAATATTTTAAACAACTTCTTCGTAGCTGATGTCTTTCCAATAATGCACCTCTTTTTACCCAATCCTGGGTAGTAGTAGGGCATATTTCTTTTACCAGCGTTTGATTTTCCATTTTTTATTCAGCCAACATTTTTTTGATTTCATTGATGTCTGCAACCCGGCCTTTTACTTTAGCCACTTCATCTATCATTAATACAGGTGTTGTCAGCACATTGTATTTCATCATTTCATCATTTCTTCAATATCTTTTATCTTAATAACATCGGCATCAACGCCCGTTTGCTTTATAGCTTCTAATACGTTATTGTAGATGGTTTTGCATTTAGCGCAACCGGTACCTAATACTTTTATGTGTTTCATGTTATTGATAATGTTTTAATTCAAACTTTCTGCTCAGGATATTTTATGATGGCTCTCTCTTGATATCCCCGCTCAATTCGGGGTGGTAGTGCAGTCCTGGTGTCAGCCAGTGCAATAGGATAACCCTTGAATACCGAAAATTAAAAGGAGCAAGCAGAGCAACGACGCCTAATAAAATAATCGTATAGAGCCAGGGATTCTTACTTCCTGTAAGTATAGATGTACCTACAGCTATTGTTACGAGTTCGGCAACTACAAAAGCATAGCTCACATACATCGCGCCATAGAAATATCCGGGCTCCCGTTCATAGGTCATACCACAATGCGGGCATTTAGTGTGCATTTTTTGTCCACCCAGGCTGTACACAGGGTTAGCATATATATCACCAACCCTGCATTTAGGGCATTTAGCATGAACAATAGCTGGCCACATGGCTAATGCTTTTTCTTTGTTCTTTCCCATTTTTTGATGACTAAGTTTAAACCATAAGCGAAATATCCTTTTGGCTAGCGCAGGAAACGAATACAAAATTGCTGCATTCAATCTTTCACGCCGCCGGCCTTTAAGATCAGTTCCAGCGGGCAAAATTTTGTGAAAGCAGATTGCAGTAAGTTAACACCTACAAATACACCCAGCCAAAGCCAGTTGATATTTACCGTATAAGCCAGCGTTACACTGGCTAACACCATTGTGGCGGCGACTGCACGTACTATTCTTTCTTTCATTATCGTATTTTAAAATTGTTAAATAGACTTTTCCACGGGCATAACAAATGCCCTGACAGGGAAATTTTCTTTAAGGGTTGCATTATAATTTTTAATGAGTTCAATGCCACGTCCGGCATTTAACTCATTAGTAAAAGTGAAGATCATCAGCGAATCAAACTGCTCATCGCCGCTGGCAAACCAGTCTTCTAAAAGGTTGAAGGGCGCGCCGTCCCGGTGCCCTACGATTTCGCTCGTGCTAAATACATCAATATTTGCCTGTTTGAATATCTTTGATACATCGTTCAGGTACTCTTTTAAGCAGGTTACTACCAATAGTTTCATGACTTGGATTTTATAGGGTTAAGTTTTGTTTTGCGCATCATTTTGAAGTACAGCAGCGGTACTACGATAAGGGTGAGGAAAGTAGAGGTAACTGTACCGCCCATCAGCGAAATCGCCAGCCCCTGGAATATCGGGTCAAACAAAATGATCACCGCGCCTAAAGCAACGGCACCGGCGGTTAATAATATAGGCGTTGTGCGCACCGCACCTGCTTCAATGATCGCCTGTTTGAGCGGGATGCCTTCATTCAGCCTGATGTTTATAAAGTCGATCAGTAATATAGAGTTGCGTACCATCACACCAGCGAGTGCGATAAAACCAATCATGGAGGTCGCGGTAAAATACGCATGCAGCATCCAATGCCCCAACACAATACCTATAAGTGATAATGGGATTGCAGCCAGCATAACCAAGGGCACGGTAAAGTTCTGGAACCATCCCACGATCAGGATATAGATCATAATGATCACTACGGCGAAGGCAATACCCAGGTCGCGAAATACTTCAAATGTGATCTGCCATTCCCCATCCCACTTCAGGCTGTAATTATCTTCCAGTTCCGGCTGGTGGGTGTATTCTTCTTTCAATGAAAACCCTTTTGGCACTTTAACACTTTTTAAATGATCAGAAACATCGGAGATCGCATATGAGGGGCTTTCCAGGTTACCGGCCATATCGCCCAGCACATACACTACTTCTTTCTGATTTTTGCGGTAGATGCTCTTCGGCTTGATCTGCCGGGTTACCGTAACCAGGTCTTTTACGGGCACGGCATTACCCTGCATCCCGATCACTTTCAAATTCAGCACATCATCTATGCTGGCCTTATCTGCATCGCTCAATTGCAGCTTGATAGCGGTTTGGTTGTAAGCGGCAGGCTGGGCAATATTGCCAACCGGCATACCAGAAAGCCCGGCATTAACGGTTGCGGCTATTTGTGCCGTGGCGATGCCATAACGCATGGCCTTTTCTTTATTTACTTCAATATGATATTCAGGCTGGTCGGCTTCCACCATCCAGTCCATATCCACCACATTAGAGGTTTTTACCATCAAATCCTTTACCTGTCGGGCCACTTTGATCTGCTCCTGGTAATCGGGTCCGTAAATTTCGGCCACTAAGGTTGATAAAACGGGTGGGCCAGGCGGAACTTCCACGATCTTTACATTGGCATTGTATTTTTTCGCGATAGCATGTATTGGTTCGCGCATCTCTTTAGCGATCCCATGGCTTTGGATACTCCGATCTTTCTTATCGACCAGGTTCACCTGTATATCGGCTACGTTGTCGCCACGACGTAAGTCGTAATGACGCACCAGCCCGTTGAAACTAATCGGTGCCGAAGTGCCGATATAAGTTTCATAATTCCGAACGAGCGCCTGTCCGGACACATAAGCGCCGATATCTTTGGCAACAGCCTGTGTTTTTTCCAGCGTGGTGCCCGCCGGCATATCGATCACTACCTGGAACTCATTCTTGTTATCAAATGGCAGCATTTTAACGGCAACTGCTTTGGTATAAAACATTGACAGGGATGCGAACAGGATCACCACAATGCTCAGTATAAATGTCCAGCGTTTCCAGCGTGTTTCCAGTAATGGCTGGATGAACGAGCGGTATATTTTATAAATACGTGTTTCTTCCAGTAACTTCGGTTTGCTTTCTTCGTGTGCGATACCGTGATTTTCTTTTTCACGCAGAAAGATGTAACCCAGGTATGGAGTTAAGGTCAGCGCAACGATCAGCGAAAGGATCATGGCGATAGACGCGCCTATAGGCATCGGGCTCATATAGGGACCCATCATGCCAGATACAAAGGCCATCGGTAATACAGCTGCAATAACCGTAAATGTAGCCAGGATTGTCGGGTTGCCCACTTCGTTTATGGCATAGATAGCAGCCTGCAGTGGCGGCAGCTTTTTCATTTTAAAGTGGCGGTGCATGTTTTCGGCAACGATAATGGAATCATCCACCACAATACCCGTGATAAACACCAGCGCGAACAGCGTGATGCGGTTAAGCGTGTAATGCATAAAGTAGTAGGCAAACAGCGTAAGTGCGAACGTCACCGGCACCGAAAGAAACACGACCAGCCCCCCGCGCCAGCCCATGGCCAGCATTACGAATACGGTTACCACCACAATGGCAATAAATAAGTGGAATAATAGCTCGCTTACCTTGTCCGACGCACTTTCGCCATAATTACGGGTGACGGTCAAGTGAACGTCGTTGGGCAAAAGGCTTGCTTTAAGATGCTCCACTTTGCCCAGAATCTGTTCAGACAGTTTCATAGCATCCGCGCCTTTCTTTTTGGCAATTGACAGCGTAATAGCCGGATAATTGCTTTTGAAAACTTTGGAATTAGCCTGGTCCGCTTTTCCATAGCCAAATAACACGTATTGATTGGGCGTTTCAGCGCCTTCATCAACTTTAGCTATTTGTTTCAAGTAAACCGGCTGTTGCTGGTTAATGCCCACCACCAAATTACCCACATCATCTGATGAGGTCAGAAAGTTCCCGGTCTCTACCGAAAATGCAGTATCTTTTTGTAACAGCGTACCACCAGGCAATTGCATGTTGCTGCCCTGTATTTGTTTGCTTAGGGATAAAAAGTCCACATGGTTCTCCGCCATCTTGTTTTTATCCAGCAATACTTTTACCTCCCGGTTGCGGCCACCGATGATATTGACATCCGATACATCGTTTATCTTTTTGATTTCGTTTGCCAGTTCCTGGCCCATTTGTTTTAGCTGGTAGTCGTCGTATTTATCGCTCCAAAGGGTTAAACCCAATACCGGCACATCGTCAATGGCCCTGGTTTTGATCAATGGCAGCGTAACACCCTGCGGCATTTTGTCCATGTTCTTCATCAGTTCGCTGTACAGCTTTACTAATGAACGTTCCACGTCTTCGCCCACGTTAAACTGCACGATCACCATGGCTTGTCCCTGCATAGAAGTAGAATACACGTATTCCACGCCTTTGATATTCGAGATCATTTTTTCAATTGGCGCCGCCACTTTGGTTTCCACATCTTTCGGGGATGCGCCCGGATACCCGATAAATATATCGGCCATGGGCACCTGTATCTGGGGTTCTTCCTCGCGCGGGATTAAGAACGTACTGTAACCGCCGATGAGTAAAAAGGCGATCATTAACAGTATCGTTAATTTGGACTGTATAAATGCCCTGGCTATATTTCCTGCAAATCCGTCTTTCATGTCCTTATTTTATTTTTACCGCTACCCCGTTATATAATCTGCCCTCAGCATTTACAATGAATTGTTCATTTGCCGCCAGGCCGCTTAATACTTCTACCTGGTTACCCTGCGTTTTGCCCAGCCTTACCCAGCGCAGCAAGGCGGTATGGTTACTGCCGATGGTGTATAAGCCGGTTAACTGATCCTTATATTCAATTGCTGATACCGGAACCATCACCTGGTTACTGGCATCAGTGGTCTTTACTAGCTGTGTTACAGGGATGTCCACATTGGCGTACATGCCGGCAAACAAGCCTTGATTTTCGTTATCCGGGATATTTACTTTGATCATATACTGGCCGCCGCTGCTTTGAGAAGACTGGGCGATCTGTGCTATTGTTCCTTTGATCGATCTATGAATAGCGTCGATATTTATCGTCACCGGTGCATTTTCCTTTATCAAACTGATCTCACTTTCCGGCACGGACGCACTTACCTGGTAACTGCCGCTTTGTTCAATGGTGAGCAGCGGCATGCCGGGATTGGCCATACTACCGGCATCCATCATCTTCTGGGTGACCGTTGCTGCAAAAGGCGCGGTCAGGTTAGTATAGCTAAGCATCGCGTTAACTTCGTTACGTTGTTGTTTGGCAGCATCGAGGCCGGATTTGGCTGATTGATATTGTAGTGTGATATTATCCAGCTCCTTTGCCGAGGCACTTTGCTGTTTATATAGTGCATTAAAACGGTCATAGTCCTTTTGGGCGTTTTTAAACCCAGCCTCGGCCTGGGCAATCATCGCGTCTGTTTGTGCACGCTTTGCCAGAATATCATCATTGCTGATCGTTGCCAATAGTTGGCCCTTGTTTACCCGGTCACCCACTTTGACATTTATCTTAGTGATGTACCCCATCACCCTGGTGCTGATATTGGCTGTTTGACTGGCTTCCACCTGTCCGCTAACGGTTAATGCCTGTTTGGCACCTGCCAAAGGCTGGCTTACCGTAACCAGTATTGCAGTATCTGCACCGGTTTGTGTCTCATTTTTTTCATTGGAAGAACAGGAACTGATAGCCAGTATCCCTATGGCGGTGAATAACTGTAAAGCCCTGTTATATTGAATAGCTAGTCTCATTTTCTGTTTATTTTATTTGGTGGTCGTTGTGGTTAATAATTGAATATATGCCCTGGTTACATTCGCAGTAAACTGCGCCTGTGCGAGCGAAAATTTTAATTGGGATAACTGGGTATCGGCGGTTAATACGTCGGTCGTATTAACCAGCCCCTGCCGGTAACGGTTTTGCAGGATCCGCAAGGCTTCAGATGCCTGCTCGATAGCGGCCTGATCCTGCACCATTTCAAAACGGGCATCTGAAAGGTCGCGGTAGGCTTTATCCAGTTCCATCTGACTCTGATTTTTTTGCTGGGCTAATTGTACAGCAAGTTTGTCCCGTTCCAGCTTTTGTGCAGCGATCACATGTTTGGTTTTATTACCGTTGAATACGTTCCATGATAACTGCACGCCAACCAAATAGGCGTTGGCACCGAAACCCGTTAAACGGCTGTCATTATATTGGTAATTGCCGAATGCATTCAGCTTAGGCAGGTAACTCATTTCGCTGGATTTGATCATCAGGCCGGACGCTTCAATTGCTTTTTGCATGGCCATAAAATCAGACCGGGTAGCAAATACCCTCTTCGTGCTGTCAATAGCTTGCGAGTTCGTTTGCGGTTCATCAGCAATGCTGTAAATTTTCCCGGTCGGCTGGCCCATTAACAGGCTGAGGTAATCAGAAGCGTTACGAATACTGCTTTTGGCTCTCGCCAGGTTACTTTCAACTGCCGCTACATGTACCTGGGCATTCAATAAGTCCGACTTCTGGATCAACCCCTGCTTGAAGTGATTGTCGGTGAAAGTATATACCGATTTTGCAGTTTGGCCTGCTTCCGCCAAAACCTTTTCTGCCTGGTAAGCCAGCTGTAGTTGTAAAAATGCTTTCGTGGTTTCGAAAGTGATGTACTCCTGTGTACGCTGTGTTTTGTATTGATAAACTTCTATTTGCTTTTCGGCACCTTTACGCATGTACAGCATATCGATATTGAGCAAGGGTTGCTTAACCTCCACTTGTGCCATGTAATCCGGTGTTGCGGAAGGATGGTTTAAAAGGGCAGGATTAAAATCGTTTTGGGTAATGCTACCCTGCTGCAGTTTAAAACCAAAAGCGTTGAGCGGGTTGTTCGTGCTCATCGCGGTGTAAGAGAGATCAACCTGCGGCAGAAAGACCGCCTGGGTCTGGTTGAAATTTGACTTCGCAATACGCTCGTCCAGGCCGGCCAGCCTCATAGATTTGTTGTTTGCTAAAGCTGCCGAAACAGCTTCGTTCAGGCTTAGCTTTTGGCTGAGGTCCTGCGCTTGCGCTATTGAAAGGAAACCGGGGAAGCCAATAAAGAGGAACACCCCCCATTTGATCAAACGCTTTATCTTGTTCATTAATTTAATTTTTAACAAAAGTAATTTCAGCGAAAAAGTTAAACGGTAACAATTGTTACCTACACCAACTGATTGGCGCATTTTAAGCACGCTAACAAGGGTCTGTTTTTAATACTTATAATGCCTAAACAATTTTAGCATCGTTTTATCGTAAACATCTTCAGACTAAATCATATCCAATTGTAAAATTGACGTTGATTGTTCATTAAACAAATGCCCATCGTCACGTATGAAAATAATCTTTATCGCCTGGTAAAGTATATATGTTGTTGCCAGACAAGAGGGTGGCGCCAACTATGCTGACAAACCTTTTTATCAATATTTGGACGGCCTGATCAACAAGTAATTATGGCTTGGTAATCCACGGAGCGTATTCGCTATCAATGATGATAAATAAGATAATTAATTAAAAAAGGGCCGTCAACTATTTTAAAAGTTGACGGCCCTTTTCGAATTAAAAGACTATTTCAATCCCTGTTTTTCACGAGTTCCCGGGGAATGGTTTTATCATCCGGATTTATATTCCCAGATAATGAATTTAAAAAGGCGACAATCCTTTTCACCTCTATATCAGTTAGGTCTTTATTTAACTGCGCCTTCCCCATTATTTTTACCACCGTATCTAAATTGGCTATACTGCCATCATGAAAATAGGGGAAAGTGCCTGCGCTATTACGCAGCCCAGGTACTTTAAATACATCTTTGTCTCCATTGTTTTTAGTTACCTTTTTCCGCCCTTCATCGTTCATTTTACTTTTGGTAAGAGTGCGATAATCGGTTACTATCCCAAACTTTTGCAGTGTCTGACCACCAATGCCAACCCCATAATGACAGTTTCCACATCCGGATTCAAAAAAGAGCCTAAGCCCAGCTTTGTCTTCCGAAGTGATGGCGCTTTTATCTCCGGCCATATATTTGTCAAATCTTGATGGTGTAAGCAGTGTACGTTCAAACGCGCCTATAGCCTTTTGCAGGTTTGAATAATTGATCGGCTTTTTTTCGTTGGGGAAAGCCTGTTTAAACATATCCTGATATAGCTGAATGGCACTTAATCTGTTAATTAAAAAACCCTTATGCGGAATCGCCATTTCAACCGGATTAAGGATTGGCATACCTGCTTGTTCTTCAACATCTTTTGCCCGCCCGTCCCAAAACTGCATATTATGCAATGCTGCATTAAACACGGTCGGCGAATTGCGGTTTCCTTGTTGACCGGCATTCCCGGTTGATGTTGCTTTATTATCAACTCCATAAGTTGCGAGGTTATGACATGAATTACAGCTGTTCTTTCCGGTCATTGAAAGGCGGGTATCATAATATAACAGCTTGCCCAACTTTACTTTTGACGGAGTAAGAGGATTGTCCTTACTATCGGCAACCGATGGTAAAATTTTAAAGGTCTTTCGGGCAATTTGCATGATCGAGTCGTCGGTTTTAGCTGCTGATTCGGAAGCTTGGTTTTGACCGGATGGCTTGCATGAAAACATCATTATTAATAGAAAAGCCCCTGGTATTAGCGTTTTCATATTTCTTAGGTTTTTATGGGTGGATTTTTCAAATGTTGGTGTTTATCTGCGGACCGTCTATGATGAGCATCATGAAAATAGATGACAGTCGTTACAATTAACTTATATTCAAACGATTCGATTAAGAACCAAACTTGACATTAGGTTTGCAAGTGACTCTATTAAAAGTGAGCTGACTCCTATCATTTAAATTTGAAAGCCCCTTTTCATATCTCCATTTACAATCATTCTTTCACATCGATGCCCTTTCCATATCAGAGCTTTTCGTCACTCCCCGGGGTTTCCGCCTTGTGTTTTGCTTTGTTTAAGGGCCGCCAACGAAAAACTCGTCGACTTCTATAGTTCCATTAAGCAGGCTATTCCCCGAAGTACGCATGGCTTCCTGCACTTTTCGCTGGAAAAATCAGCAGGTCTTCTGCCGAAGGCTCAATTGACGGGACAGTTCGTAGTTGGAAATGCCTTTTTTGTTGCAGGACATCGTATAAATAAAATGGAACGCCTTACGTATAGGAAATTTAAGCATATGGAATAAGGTACGAGCGGTAACTGATTCCGAATACTTGTATTTAGAACATATTCGGGTACCGGCCTGCTTCCCATTATAGTACCGCATGGCTGCAATTACCGCATTGGTAGCCTTTCTCCCATTTCTGATCGGATAATTATTCCCTGCATTTATCATCTGTTGAGAATTTCTCAGTGAATTCGGGTACATTTAATCCTTGAAACATTTTTGATTCGCGTTTTACATTTATAAATTAAATATGCTAAATTTATTAGCAATATCCAACCGCCTTATTCTATCAATTTAAACATATTCTAAAGGAGAAAACTCTATTCCAATATTTCCATGAGGTGCATCATACTCGACATCCACCATTTGCCGGAATATGCTGGACACCAATTGAAGTAATTCGAGGTTATTTGGATAGATGAAAATAGTCCTTGTTTTTACCGGAAACACAGTTACGAAAAGGTATAGTCAGCTTGGCCATTCCGTTTGGCACAATCATTTTTAACGTCTTCTGCTGGTACACGGCTAGGCGATAGGATTAGTTACATTTAGTTAACCTTTCTGAGATTAAAAATCTATTTTTGAATGCGCAACTTTTTTGCATATTAGCTTATTGAAATTCAACATTTGTTTTACAAATGTTTTACAGTGTTGGATTTCACCCTGCTAAGTAGCTCACAATAAACTGCTTATAGCAAGAGCATAAATGACTGGAAATCCTTGTGTCGCTGGTTCGATTCCAGCTGATACCACAACAACCACGTGGTCAATCTATTGAAAAATTTTATAAAGCCTTCAGGTTTCCACCTGAAGGCTTTTGTATTTTGTACTATATTAGAATAATTAATAAATGAATAGAACACTACAGTATAACATCAAAGTTTGGCTGACATCGCTATTGATTTCCTCAATACTTGCAGACCTAATGAACTTACGCTACGCGCGGAGCATACACGATGTCTTTAACATTTTTGCGATGCTTATAGGAGTCCCTTTCCTAATTTTAATGATGGGTGTTTTAACTACTCCAAGTGCAACAATCATGTATTTTTCAACCATATACCTATTCAAGCATGACGTAAACGTATTATCCATAAAGTTAATTTTATCTGTGCTCGGACTGTTACTTACGTTTCTATCAATCAGCATATTTGGAGATTTTCGGTTTACCGAAGATTTTTTTATTACAGCGTCACCCTATTTCCTTTCGGTCGTAATTAGTATATGGATGTATAGAATGAAGCCGCATTATAAAAACATAAACGAATTTCAATAAATCATCTTTATTCTAAGTCGAAATTGCCTTGACGCAAAATGCAAGAAATTCATTTTCATACCGTTTTCAATTTAGGTCTAAATCTGCAGATATCTTCAAATCATAAAAGAAATGGTGTGTTATAATTAAAGTCTGCACCACAAAAAAAACCTTCGCAAAGAATGCGAAGGTTTTTTTTTTGCGATTGGACTGGGTTAGCGACCGGATACTTGCAGCTCTTCCGGACTACCGCCTCAATCAAACCTGTCCAAATTCAGCACCTTATCCCAGGCGGCAACAAAGTCATCGATGAATTTTTGTCCCGTATCGGCGCTTGCGTAAACTTCCGCAAGAGCCCGCAGCTCAGCGTTGGAGCCGAACACCAGGTCGGCGCGGGTGCCTGTCCATTTGTGTTCGCCGGTGGCGCGGTCGCTGCCTTCGTACAGCTCACGGTCGGCGGATACTGCTTTCCATTGGGTGCCCATGTCGAGCAGGTTCACAAAGAAATCGTTGGTGAGCAGGCCGGGGCGCGAGGTGAATACACCGTGGCTTGAGCCGTCGAAATTTGTATTTAACACCCGCAAGCCGCCTATGAGCACAGTTAGCTCGGGTGCGGTGAGCGTGAGCAGCTGCGCCTTATCGATCAGCAGCTCTTCGGTAGCTATGCGGCTTGTTGTTTGGCGGTAGTTGCGGAAACCGTCGGCAATGGGCTCCAGGTGACCGAACGACTCCACATCGGTTTGTTCCTGCGAGGCGTCCATGCGGCCCGGCCTGAAAGGAACGGTAATTGGGTGCCCGGCATCCCTGGCTGCTTTTTCAACGCCTGCACAACCGGCCAGCACGATGAGGTCGGCCAGCGAAACTTTTTTGCCGTTGGCCTGGGCGCTGTTAAATTCTTTTTGAACGCCTTCCAAAGTGTTGAGCACTTTTTGCAACTGCACAGGGTTGTTTACCCGCCAGTATTTTTGAGGCGCCAGGCGAATGCGGGCGCCATTGGCGCCGCCGCGTTTGTCGGAGCCACGGAAGGTAGAAGCCGAAGCCCATGCGGTAGACACCAGTTCAGCTACGCTTAATCCCGATCCCAATAGCTTTGATTTCAATGCCGCAACATCATGCTCATCAATCAATTCATGGTCAACTGCGGGAATAGGGTCTTGCCAAATCAATTCTTCTGCCGGCACATCAGGGCCCAGGTAACGGGCGCGGGGGCCCATATCGCGGTGTGTTAATTTAAACCAGGCCCGCGCAAAGGCATCAGCGAATGCATCGGGATCTTCGAGGAAATGCCTGGATATTTTTTCGTAAGCGGGATCAAACCTGAGGGCCAGGTCGGTGGTCAGCATGGTTGGCCGGCGCTTTTTTGAACTGTCAAATGCATCGGGGATTATAGCTTCTGCATCTTTAGCGATCCATTGGTGCGCGCCGCCGGGGCTTTTTGTAAGTTCCCATTCAAAGCCGAAGAGGTTCTCGAAAAAGCTATTGCTCCATTGGGTAGGCGTTTTCGACCAGGTTACTTCCAGGCCGCTGGTTATGGTATCGGGACCTTTCCCGGCGCCGTAACTATTGCTCCAGCCGAAGCCCTGCAGCTCAAGGTCCGCACCCTCCGGCTCACTGCCAACGTTGTCTGACGGTGCAGCGCCGTGTGTTTTACCAAAGCTGTGGCCGCCGGCTATCAGGGCCACGGTTTCCTCGTCATTCATAGCCATGCGGCCAAAAGTATCCCGGATGTCTTTTGCCGCCATCAGTGGGTCGGGGTTGCCATCGGGGCCCTCGGGGTTCACGTAGATGAGGCCCATCTGTACAGCCGCGAGCGGTTTTTCGAGATTGCGGGTGTGGATGTCACCGTCGGCGTCATCATCGGACACCAGTACGGCATGGTCCTCTACAACTCCTTCCGAGCCGTGGGCATAACGGATATCGCCGCCCAGCCAGGTAGTTTCGGAACCCCAATACACCGACTCATCCGCCTCCCATACGTCGGCACGCCCGCCGCCAAAGCCAAAGGTCTTGAACCCCATGGATTCCAGTGCGACGTTGCCCGTGAGGATCATCAGGTCGGCCCATGAAATTTTGCGGCCATATTTTTGTTTAATGGGCCATAGCAATCGCCGCGCCTTGTCGAGGCTTACGTTATCCGGCCAGCTGTTCAGCGGGGCAAAACGCTGCAAGCCCGCGCCGCCGCCGCCGCGGCCGTCCCATACGCGGTAGGTGCCGGCGCTGTGCCAGGCCATGCGGATAAACAGGCCGCCATAGTGGCCGAAATCTGCCGGCCACCAGTCTTGCGAGTCGGTCATAAGCGCATGCAGGTCTTTTTTTACTGCTTCAAGGTCAAGGCTTTTGAAAGCTTCGGCGTAATCAAAATCTCCGCCCATCGGGTCCGACAGCGGGGAGTTCTGGCGTAACACATTTAACTTTAGCTGATTCGGCCACCAGTCGCGGTTCCTGGTTCCGCCGCCTGCCGTATTGTGCTTCATGCTGCCATTGTGAAACGGGCACTTACTAATGTCATTTGATTCTTTTTCCATGGTAAATCTGTTGGTTTTTGTTAAGCACCTTAATTAGTGTTGCTTTTTGGATAGGAGACAAAGCTATAGTTTAGGAGTAAATAATAACAATCGATTTATTCTATAGCCAATAGGGAAAAGTTATCGCAAGGAAAGGTGGTAACAGCCCGCAAGGATGAATGGAATTATCCAGGCAACGGCGATGCTCAATTATCCATCGACTTCTCTTCCTTTAAAAACTCCCTTCTCACGCCGTCCATCAAATCAGACTGGTAGAGCACGCCATCGCCGCGCGAGTAGCTTTGCAATGCGGCGTAATGCACCGCGCTGAGTATGGAAGCGCCGGTCAACTCATATTGCTCGGCAAGTTCCCGCAGGTTGATGGATGCGTCGGCCGTTAGTCCGGCAGGCAAAGTTTTAAACCATAGGTTTTGCCGCTCAATAGCATTCGGCATCGGGAAATGGACTATGCTGTGGAAGCGCCGCAGAAACGCATCATCAAGGTTATTTTTAAAATTGGATGCGAGGATCATCAACCCCGCATAATCTTCAACCCGCTGCAAAAGGTAACTTACCTCCTGGTTGGCATATTTATCATGCGCGCTCTGCACGTTTGTCCGTTTGCCAAACAGCGCATCGGCCTCATCAAAAAACAAAATCCAGTCCTTAGTTTCCGCTTTTTTAAACACGCTCTCCAGGTTCTTTTCCGTTTCGCCAATGTATTTGCTCACAATTTGCGACAGGTCTATCCGGTAGACGTCTTTGTTATACTCTTTACCCAAAAGGGCGGCGGTTAACGTTTTGCCCGTACCCGGCGGCCCGTAAAATAACACCCGGTAGCCCGGCTTTATTTTTACTTTAAGGTTTGCATCGCTGTTAAACTTTTCGTGATGCAGCAGCCATATCCGGATATCATTTATCTGGTCCATGGTGCGCGGATGAAGCACGACATCGTCCCAGCGGATGCCGGTTTCTATTTTTTTTGCAGGAAAATCAGACCCAAAACGCGGCGGGCTTTCTTTACCAAGTAAAATTTTATCCACCCATTCCTGGCTTAATATTATCCGACCGCTCATTACGGGTTCGCCTTCCTTTACCGGCTCGAGCCAAATGATCCCCTGGCGGTAAAAAAAGTGGTCTTCGCTGAACAATTGCTGAACCTGCACCCGCTGGGCAACATTGGTACCGGAGAGGATAAACTGCAGCGTTTCGCCGGTCGGCAGCATGCCGCGATGATTGGTTGCCTTTACCCCGCCGATTTCGGAGAAATCGCCTCCGTTAGGAAGATGCTCCAAAATGATGGATTCAAAAAAATTAGGGTGAACATGCGGCATAAGGGTGATCATTACCGTCAGCCACGTTTCATAATTATTTATGGCAGGCATACAGGCTAATGGATCGGGGCTTACAAAGCCTTTGGGGACATGTTGATGATACCACCTGGATACATCGAAAGGAAGATTATTAAAATGCGCTTCCACACGCGCCGATACCAGGTCGCGGCATAGCTGTATGGCTGCCTCAAGGCCGGAAGGAGCAGTTTTTGTGAGCTGGTAGATCATCATAATAAAGGTATCGATTTTATAGGAAAAATATAAATAGATTCAGCAATCTCGTTTAGTTAAGTACCAGCCCCCATCGGGGGCAAACATCGGTAGAAGAAATTTTAAAAAAACAAAACCGCTCCGTAGGTGCGGCACATGGCGCGAGTAGCGTACCTATCGGCCCGCGTTATTTCTTTTAGCTAATTTTCTACCGATGTTTTGCTCCTAACGCAGCATTTCAGATGTTTTTTTATTAATAACATTGATAAATTAATGATGATGCCGCGGCGCTGCCGTGGTATGCGGTTCGGTGCAGTTAATATCGATAGTGCCATTAAAAGGATCGAGCGCATCGCTTAAACTATTGGCGGCTGCGGCACGGGCATTTTCAATATTATCATGAATGGGCTGCAAATGATTGGCCAGATCGGCGGCAGTTTGGCAGCCGGTATAATCAAACGCCGTACGCACAACGCCATTATAGGTATTAAATGCCCTTACATGCTGCTGCTCATGCGGCGCCAATACCCTGGTTATAAAGGTTTGTACCCTTTGCTGCTGACAGGGGGTAAGCCCCGGGGGCACCTCAGGCAATGTAACAGTCGGGCTTGCGTGGAATACCGATACCATCGTACCTGTGGCATGCACGCAGGCCGCGGTGCCGCAATCGCCGCAGTTGGTGGCTCGTGTAGTGCGCATGTTAGCGGTTGAAAAATTGCCATGGTCGAAATTGGCATCGGTACTGCCCTGAACATTTACACTGGTGCCATAATTGCGTTTGTTAGCTTTGGAACTGCCGTGGCCGGTAACCGTGCCTAAACCGCTTTCCAATTCGTTTTCAGGGAGCATGGAATTGGGGATAGCCGTTTTGCGCATCACACCGCCCGATTGCTGCATAACATGGGTAAGCTCGTGTGCTAAAAGCTTCTTACCTTCATGAGTTTCGGTATTGAACTGGTTTTCGGCAAAAACAATATTATTATCAACGGTATAGGCTTTGGCATTAATAGCCGCCGCCGACTGAGCTGCCTGGCTCCCGGTGTGGATCTTCACCTCCTTAAAGTCAGCGCCCATTGAGTTTTCAAAGAAACGCCTTGAGGAAACCGGCAGTTCGCTGCCCTTTCCGTTTAATGCGGAAATATAGGAAGCGGCTGACGCAGCGGCAGGGGCAGCTGCAGCATCGGCCTTACGGTGCGCTTCCTTATCGTCCTTTTTATCTTCCGCCCTGTGCACATCTTTATCCTCTTTTTTATCCTCCATCCGGTGCACGTCTTTGTCTTCCTTTTTGTCCTCCATCCTATGCACCTCTTTATCCTCCTTTTTGTCCTCCATCCTATGCACGTTTTTTTCTTCTTCCTTTTTATCGGTTGTGCGATGGACTTCTTTTTCCTCCTGCTCGCAATGCTCGCATTTGCGCTGCACATGCTGGTTTTGAAAGAAAGCAGTTTTTTGCGGATCGCCAAAGAAGCTTTGCTCCTGGCTGTTATCCTTTTTGAAAAACTTAGCGTCGTGGGCTGCGGGCGCCTGGCGGCGACGGCGGCGGTATATTACTTTGTTTGACATCGTTTACCTCATTAAATTTAAACCTAACAGTATATGTTTATAACAATTAATATTTATGTTGTGGTACCAGCCGGCGGCGGCACTGCTGCGGGCGCCGGCGGGGTGCCGGGCGCCGGCGGGGCGGCGGCTGCATTTCTCAGCGCTTCTATTTTTTTATCAAAATGGTTCTTTTTAAAATTTTGAATATCGGTGTCCGATAGAATATCCGCCCGGACAAAGAGATTATTAGCAGCCTTGAACTCTCCCCACGAGTCGTTTGCACTTGTAACCGCCGCAAGCATATCTTGTGCTGCTTGTAATAAAGCATCTTTCACCGGCCCCATTTTGAGGATAAAAGCCGGCTCAAGTGTAGCAAGGTCAGCGGGATCAATTGCATTTGGGGCGTAGGCGGCCCTGCCTCCCTTAAATGAAACCCATGTTTGCATTGGCGTATTTGCCGGTGTGATACCGGCTATCCTAGTTTTTTCTTCGTAAAAGAGTTCCTTCTTCCTGAAAATTAGCCTTAATTCAGCCTTTTCGGTATCGACTAAATGATCGATGCTTTGCTTGTTGTTGGCATCTGAATAAAAAGTATTCCAAACAAGGGCAGGATTACTGGTCAATGCATTATTGGCCTCGGTTTTTAAAACAGCAAGCGGCCTGTAGGTTGTAGCGGCTGCGTCCTGCAAATTATAAACACCCAGGTCGCTCTGGGCCACGTTCGCTTCATTATCTATTTCGCCCGCTGCGCCGCTGATATTGTATTTTGCATCATAAATACCAGTGTCGGCAGGGGTAACATCGGTGCCATCAGCTTTCTTTTGTTTAACAGTGCATTTTAGTTTTTTAGGTAGTTTTGCTTCTGCGGTAATTATTTTGTGTTTTTTTGAAAGGATAGAATTGTTTGCCCAATTAGCATCCTGGTCTGTTATCTCCTTTATCAAGTTGCTCTTGAGGCTCATTCCATATTCAACTTCTACGGTGTAATGAATTATTAAATTTTTCTCCACAGCTTCTTTTACTTTCGATTCAACCTGGCTTTCATGAACCTGGTTTGTCGTATTTGCGATAGGGGTTAAATTTTGCCATATAGCGCCGTCGCCGTGTACATTGTTATTGAGCAGGTGCCCGGCCACATAATAAGTATTGCTTCCCCCGGCAACGCGTTTCCTGAATAAAAGATCGGTATAAACTGGGTCGGATGCGGTAACACCGCTGCCGGTTGTACCTAATTTAGTTAAGGGGTTAACCTCCATTCGCGAACCAAACCCGTTAACAAGTGCGCCGTATACGGGCATAGGTGTAACCGGCAGGGCTGCTTCCGCGGCGGTAAGCGCGTTGCCTGTAATCAGATCGGCTTTAATCGCATCCAGCTGGTTTCCTATTCCCGTTCTTATCGCGTCGGCTGCGGTACCGCCGGCGGCAACTGCCGCCCTGTTATTCTTAATGTAATCTACCAAAGTAGTGTTCTTGGCAATGGCTGCATCAAGTGCAAGGGTCTCAGCGGCATTCGGACCAGGCGTCGATGATTTTTTTCTTGCAATTAATACGAGCATATCCATTGGCTCGCTGCTTGCTACCTTGATCACAGGTGCTGAATCGCTTCCTTCGGTGGATATTTCATGACGCTCATTATTCGGCAGCGTGAATTCCTTTTTGTTTTGCCACCAGTTTAGCACCGCGTTAACCGCGTTGCGGCCCATTTCCAATAAGCTGCTGCCCAGCTCAACGGCCTTGTTCACCAGCCAGGTGATCGCCTCATCAACCATCTGGCGGGCGGTCACTATCAATTCGCCGATTCGATGCCCGATGCCGCCAAGGCCTACCTGGTTGGCGAGGAAGCCGATAACAATTGGCATGGCACGGTGAAGCGCCCCTTCGAGGAAGTCGGCGGCCCGTTTGGTATTTCCGCTTGCTATTTCAACCACGCCTTCAACAAAAGAGTTGACCACCTGCAGCATTTCGCGCAGGTATTTTATAAAGGATTGTATGGCCTTGTACAACGCTATGGCGCTGTTGATCACCGCCATGATGCCGGTAGGATCGAGCATGGAAAGCAGCTTGGCAACTACTTTATTCACAATCTGTTCCATTACCCAGTTTTTAACGCTGGTAAGCACGGTATCCCAAAGGTTGCTCAACTGTTCCTGTATCTTATCCCATATAGCTGCAATGCCGCGCTCCTGTACGTCTCTTATAAAGGTCCAGATGCCTTCGAGGGTATTGATCATGCTGCGTATGCGCGCCACCCTTTGCGGGCCGATGCGCGGATGCTCGGCCAGTTTCCTCCAGATGGTTTCCATCGATAGGTCAAGTATCTGCAGTACCCAGGTGATAACGCCGCGTAAGGAAGTGTCCGTCAGTTCTGGTACGCCGGCATCTTTCAGCTCACTCATCAGCCAGCCCGTCAGCCCGAAGACCAGGTGATTAACTATATTGCTGAAGAATTGAGTGAAGCCTTCCTTAATAGCTCTTAATAAGTTTTTAAGGAAGCCTATCGGGTCGCGTTTGATCATATCGATAGCCAGCATGGCTTTAGCTATGATATTGCGGATCAGGTCGGTCGGGAAGTTCATGATCTGCATGATCACATCGATAACGATCTTAATGATCTCGATCACAAACGCTATAAGACGGGCAATGGGCTCGCCAAACCTGGCAAGTATCCGGTGGAAGGCATCGATAGGATGGATAAGGTCGTTTAAGCTGAACGAATGCCACAGGTCGATAAACAGCCGTATGATGGAGGCAGGGGTCATGTTCAGCCTTTCAACCGCAGCATGAATGCGCTGGGTTGTCCGGTCAATAGCGCCCGATTCCTTCATCTGGTTAAACTGTTCCTCCCCGCCTTCCATCAGGCTCATAAAGCCATGGATGATGTTTTCGATAGTGCGCGGCACCACAGCATTGGTAAAGGGATCTTCACCGATAATTACGGTAACCAGGTAATAACCCCTGACTGTTTTAGCCCAGTTGGCCAACCGCACCATCAATACTTCTTTTATAAAGCGCAGTATGGCAGCGCCCACCTCGCTTACAAAATCCCATACCTGCCTTACGGGGACTGCAAATGTTTGATAAATTTCATTAAAGGTATCTATAGGATGCATCAGGCTTTCTATGGATACATAATCCCATATATGTGCTATGCCCTGTTTTATCTGATCGTAAGCATGACTGAAAATAGCTATGCCGCGGTCGATATAGTCCGCCACTTTTTTGAAGCTTCCGGTTTCCTGCATCTGGCGCCGCTGTTCACGCCCGGTTTCGCCCCCTAACTCCAGTAAGGCGTTTAAGATATTGGTGCCGTTGCGGGCTACGATCTCATCGGTAATCGGGTCCTGACCTAAAATAACGGTGAGCAGCGGATAGGCGGTGGTATGGTCCCTGACAAAGGAAACCAGCTGGCTAAGCAGGAAGCGTTTTACAATAGAAAGCAGCTCGACGCCGGCATTAACAGCAAAATTCTTAACGCTTACTATTGCATTATAAATAATATTGCCGATGCGTTCAAAAACAGCCTGCGGATGGGCAATGTCGCCTAAGGTGAGGCCATTCCAGAACGTTTCAATACTATTCTCAACGCCGTGCACAATAGATGTGATCGCGGCAATCTGTGTATCTACCCAGCTTTCAGCGGCAGTGAGGGCGCCCAGCTCGGTGAGTTTTTGGTGCAGCATCCGGCCAAAAGGCATGATATCAAATGCTGCCTCAATAAAATTATGGCCATTGCGTTCAACCACCTCGTTGGTGATCGGATCTTCGCCCAGTACAACGCGCAATGCCAGGTAGCCCGGGATCGCCTTTGCAAAATCGCTGGCCTTCCCAAGCAGGTAACGCTTTCCGGCCTCGAGGCTGTCAGCTACATAATTAACGGCCGAGCCAACTGCCGATAAAGCGCTGTCGAGCCATGAACGCTGGATCGTCTTCTTATCGATCTTCAGCTGAACCTCGGGCGCTTCCGCCTCGCCATGCCCGCCTTCATCGTCATGTTTCCTTTGTATTTCGTGGGTATGCTGTTCGTGATGTTCGTCTTTGTCCCGCTGCTCTTCTTCTTTTTGAACAGGCTCCTCTTTTGCCTGGATTGGCGGCGCAGCTGTTTTGCTTTGGGTGAGGCCACCATCCGGCGTTACACTCCAGTTGCTCAACTCAGGTTTTGCCTGCACCTGCACCTCTCCGCCATCGCCGGTGCTTTCCGGTTCAGTGCTATCTGTCTCCTCCTTGCGGTTTACATGGAATAATTCCTGCCGTAATTCCCGGAGTGTTTTAGGTTTTTCTTCCGCGGCCGGTGCATCGCCCGAGCCAAGCTGTCCGTTCATTAGCATCAATGGGTCAAAAAATGCCGTCCAGCTTTTCAGCGGGTGATCTTTAACCTGTATTTGCGCGCCTAAATTATTTTCGCCTGAGGTATTGCCGTTAATGGTGGTTACGGTATCGCCGCTGGCTTTTTCAACAAGTGCATAGTGCGAGAATGCGTTACGGTAGGCCAGGTCGCCCGCTTTGGGTATATATCCTGGTGGGTAGGCTGCTTTAATGTCAACCGCCGGAGGGCCGCCGATTGCCCATCTGCGCATAGGCACGCCGCCTTTGTGCAAACTCCAGAACGCGAAAATGCCGCACCAGCTTGGCATCGCATCCCGTACATAAGGCCCGTCGGCAGGGCGCGGGTCTTTTGGCGGCAGTGCATTGTCAATCTTCCTTTGTTTCTTAATATCGCTTTCGGCGACAGCGCCCGGCGTGGCTGGCTGGCCGTCGGCAACAACTTTATCTTCCCCTAAAGTGGTCTTAAAATATTCAACAAGCCTGGGCCAGCCGGTACGGAAACCGTCGGGGCCGGCTTCGTTGGCGTTCACTTTGCCAACCTCGCCCTTTGCCTTGGCGACTGCATTATTAAGTTGCGAGGGCACCGGCCGGTCGGCAGCAGTGCGCTGTACGATGGGTTTCCTGGACACAGTACTGCCCTGGGCAGGCTGGGAAATGCTGCCCTGTTGTATGGTATGGGTCAGCTCATGCGCAAGCAATAAGCCGCCCCCTTCAGTACCGGGCTGAAATTTGCCGGTATTGAAATAAATATCGCTGCCATGTGTAAATGCCTGGGCACTGATACTGCTGCTTAATGTTTCGGCCGTTGACCCGGTATGAATGCGCACATCGCTGAAATCAGTGTTGAAGCGCGTATTCATGGTCTGCATGGTGTCGGATGGCAAAGCGCTGCCATGCCCCTTGCTGGAGGAAAGTGCAGACTCAAAGTTTGAGCTTGCAGCCGGCGGGCCACGATCGCTAACCGGCATGCCCGGACTGCGGCATAAAGGCTGGGCTTTTAATGACAGGTGGCCCTCGCTATGGTAGCCGGATTGCGCGGCATCGCCGGCATCCATGGTTACTTCTTCATTACTGCTTCGCTGAACAAAGGGCATCCGGCTGGGATTGATGGACTTGCCCTGCTGCTTGCATTGCACCGCCGTAATGTGGGGTGTTTCAAGCTTTGTGTGTACCTGTTGTTCTTCTTCCTCTTTCCGCTGCAGTTCTTCGCCCTGCTGCGATGGGGTTTCCACTTGTGCAGCAGCCGGGTCGGGCATTCGCATTACCTGGTCAGCTACGCGGTCGGCTTCTTTTTCGTGGGGGTCATCGGGCGTGCTGACGGATAGTTTTGGCTGGATAGCTGCGCCGCCAAAAAACGCTGGCCTGTCATTCGACTGAAAAAATGAAGGGTCTCCCGCCTTCCGGAAAAAGCAATTCCCATCAGCCTTTTTAGTGGCGATGTGATTTGTTTTGGCCGTTTTTTCAGTCGTGGATAACATAGCTACATCCAGTCAACATATAATATATGCTCCATCCATGGCAGTTTTACCATGCTGATATTCCAGGGCAGGTGATCAAGTAAAACGTCTACCGCATTTTGCTGCACTTTCAGATAAAATCCATTCGCCTTAAGCGTGAGTTTACCTTCGCGCAATAAAAATGTCTCACGTAAACCTTCTACCGACGTATTTTTTAATATCGGCCAATTGGCAATAACCGAACTGAGCAATTCATTCACCGATTCGATATCTGTTCCGGTAATTTCATAACGTGCGGACACGGCGTCTTGCAGCTCAAGCCCGCAAAGCAGCTTAGGCAGCGGTATTTCAAATTCAGCAAATGTATCCCTGCCGGTTACGATGTAATTTAACAGGGTAAGCGCCTTTGTCGCATCAATTATTTCATCGCCCTTAACAACACCTGTATCTTTGAAAAACATCCCCAGGTAGGGGGCTATAATTACAAGGCCGCTGTTGTTAATGTACACCGGTTCGGCCGCCTGCGGGGTTTCTGCTTTCTCCGCGTTTTCAACCGCTTTCCCCGGCTTTGAAGCATCTTTGGCCGTTGATCTTTCTTCATTCGAACTACTTATCATTTTCAGGAGGGTCTTTAAAGCCTGGTTATTTATCTGGAATACGGGCTCAGCTGCCTCCCCCGCAAAAAGCTTTTTGATTGATTTAAGTTCATACCCCGCCTCAGCTGTGAACAGGTGAACGAATTGCTCGTTTATTTCGGCTATGTTATATGGCAATTGGCCTGCAGTATGAAACGATAAACTTTTCAGCAGGTTTTTTTTGTATAAAAAGGAAACCTGGTATTTGCCGGCGGTTAACTTTTTGTCGTTGATAAAAGCGAGATGATCTTCTCGCCAGGCAGTGATGATCGCAATATTGTCATCATAACCGGGCAGCAATTTAAAAAAACTCCAAAACGTGGCATCTTCAAAATCATTACAGATGCGGTTAACAACAGCGTTCTGTTTTAATAAGATCAGTAGGGCATCAAAAGTTGCAGTGGGCATTCCGGTTAGCCGGGCGATCAATTCGTTAAGCTCCCCTTTTGTTTTTATGGTGGCCCACCAGGGCATATAACCATTTTCCAGGTAAAACAATAAGGTCTCGGCAAAACGCATCTCAATACCCGGCGCTTTTTTATCTTGCTCAAACAGCATAACTTTTTCCTTCAGCTGCTTTTCCAGTTGCTGTATTATTTTTTCTGTGAGCAGGCCATCAATTTCATTGTCATCAATACTAATGTCGCAAACAATTTCGTCGATAGCGATCACCGCTTGCCCGGGGCTATATCTATCCAGCAATTGCTGCAGGGCAGGCACAAAGCTATCCGTCACAACGGCTTCGGTTGTTTTTTTTATGGCTATTCCGTCCATGCCGCCCTTATACTGCAACTGGAATGAAAGATTACCTATGCTGTTTTCCGAAAGCATAAATTGGTCAATAATTTATTACACAAGCAATTGTAGTATCCCCTTTAGCATTGCCAGGTATTTAGCTTTGGTTACATTTTCGTTGTTCGAATTCAGTCTTGCCATCTCAGCATTTATGTCTGCAATTAATTTAACCAGCAACTGTTTTGCCTTTGTTTTACCAAAAATGCTTACCACGGCGGCGCAGAAGCGCTTCACTTGATCCAAAACCGACGTCTCAGCCTTGTCTATATCCTTCGGTTGAATACAAATAATATATTCCAGTAATTCCGTCATTATCTCCACGAGCGCTATTATAAATGCAGTGAAAGTTGCGTCTCCTTTTACCTGGGTCAAAAGATCTGTGAGCGCCTGTATCCACCCCGCCAGTTTGGCTGTAGCTTTAAGCGCCCCGAATTTTGTGGTCTGATCATTTACACTCAGGCCGCCGAAGCCACCGATCTGGCTAAAGAAAGGAATGACCTCCTTGTCATACGCGGGAAACAGTTCTAAAAATTTTTGTTTAAAATCCTTGTTGCCGGCCGAGTTTAATGCGTTATTAAATTTGTCCAGGTTAATGCCATCAAGCGACTGGCAGGTTTTAGGTGCGAACTGTTCAGTAACGGTAACGTCATGTGGCATGCTTGCCTGGCATAATTTATTGCCGTTAAACGCTGTAAGTATCACACTGTATGTGCCCGGTGATGGGAAAGTAAAAGCAGGGTTAGTAGCTTCAGAAGTATTTCCGCCTCCAAAATCCCAGTGGTAGCTTTCGGCGTTTTGCGACTGGTTTAAAAAGTTCATCTCCAGCGGCAGCGTCCCTTTTTCCGGTAAAAATTCGGCTGTCGGCACCTGGTAAACGGTCACGGCTACCGTTGCAGGCGGCTTGGTTCCAAGCGTATTGCTTAATACTACCCTTTTTGATATGGCGCCTTTTAAATCGACCCCCGAAGGCTTAAAGATATAATCCCCCGCTGTGTTTGTGCCAATGCCTTCGCCGGTTACCACGCCCCCGTTAAGCCCGGTGTTAACCAGCGCCTCCACAGGATCTGCCGAGCAGAATACCTTTGGTACGATATCAATAAACGGCGGCGGCAACTGAATGCCGATTGTTTGGGACATTGAAGCGCTGCAAACAACGGTATTCTTTACAGTAAGTGTTATGGTGAATGAACCCTCGCTGGTATACGTATGCGTTCCCGGATCGGCAACATCCGCTGCTTTCCCGTCGCCGAAATCCCAGTGGGCAGCGGTAGCAAATGCCGATGACAGGTTGGTCAAAACAACAGTATCCGGGTGGCCCGGCTGTATCAATGCTGTAAAATTGGCAGCGGGCAATTGGTACACTGTCACATCGCGGGTCGCCCGCTTCCCGTTCTTTTGGGCCGTGAGCGTTACTGTTTTACTGGCGCTGCCGCTTAACGCTACGTTATTGGGTACGAAGGAAAAGTTATTCCCGCCAAGGTCAACTACACCTTCACCACTCACGGTTGTGCCCGCCGGACTAACGGTAATTTGATTGGGGCCTTTATTATCACTGCAGAAATTATCGGCGCTCATGTCAATAGTAACATCGGGCGTAGCAATGCTAACGTCATGCGATATTTGGTCGCTGCAAATATTGTTTAGCACGGTAAGTGCAATGGTATAAGTACCATCCGCATCATAGGTAACCGGCGCCGGGTCCTTATCGGCGGAAGTTTTCCCATTCCCGAAGTCCCATGAATATTTGTCGGCAAACGCCGATGACTTGTTGGTAATGGTTACCGTATTGCCGCCGCTTGCAACGGCAGCATTAAAGGCAGCGGTTGGTTTTTGGTAAACGGTTATTTTCTTTGTGGCACTTTGGCCAAAGGCGCTGTAGGTTAAGGTGATGTCTTTTTGCTTATCGGCTGCTGCAAACTTTACCGCGGCAGGCGTAAAGATGAATTTGCCATCCCCGGTTTTTGAAGATCCTTCGCCGGTCACATTGCCGCCATCGGGAGTAACGGCTATGTCATAGGTTTGCGTATCAGCGCTGCAGAAAACTGCCGGATCAATGTTAATTGTAAGGCTGTCTACCACCTCGTTAATAGTGTACTGTATGGGCGGGCAATCGGAACAGCAAAGGTATGGCAGATAAAAATCCGCAATTACGGTTCCATCGGGTATTTCAGCAACAACATTTGTCAAACTGCTTTGGCTGTCATTTATTTCCTGCAGCAATAAGGCCAGGTCGTCAAACTCCTTCTGGTTTTCCGTTTTAAAGATATTAAGGTCATTGATCTCGGTTATCGTTCCGCTGTTGAAGGAAGGCGGCGTATACCTGTAATCATTCGGGTTAACGGAAGGCCCTGATATTATTTGTCCGGCGTTTGGAATATCTATCTGGTCTTTAGCTGCCTGCCCAGGCGACGGCGGGGGCGCAGGCGCCGCCTTTTTCTCCGCAGTACCGGCAAAGCGTTTTTCAACATCAGCCTTATTGGCGTTTACATCAAAATTTGCTTTTATATTGTCCTGGGCAATGCCGCTTGCAAATTCACCGGCTGCAAACGTATTGTTGGTCGGGGTGGCCGCGGGGGCTTCGTGGTAAACCATAATAAAGGTACCGCCCATGGGTACGCCTGCTTTATGCTGTATGCCCGGATGCTTGCGGGCAAAGTACCCAAACTTTTGCAGCATCATTACATAAACCCAGCGCAAAAGGTAATCCCGGTAAAGCGCCTCCATCGGCTTTAGAACGCACAACGCAATGAGCCGTCTAAGCTGCGCCAAAGTTTCGAGGCTCGTGGGGTCGCCATCCGCCTGCACCGCCAGGTTGCGTTCAATATCCCCGGCAATCCCCATAAGCCGTTTGTATGCTACTAAAAAGGCCTTGTAGTCAAAATCGCCTAATGAAGGCGTTAATGTTTCATAAAAGTTTTCGATATACAACAGCAAAAAGTAATAGATATTGATGTTGGTATCAAAACCTTCCCGCTTTTCGAAAGCGCCGTACAGCGCGTACAAATAGTTGATGCCATTCCCGCTGTTATATTGCGTATAGAACTGTTCGAAGGAATAACCGAACGTTGTGGGCTGCACGAAATAGTCGGGGTTGCATTTGAGCACCAGCGGAACAACCGAAAGCACGGGATCCGGCGCATTCTGCGGCGGAGGTTCACTGAGGCTATAGAAATACAACATGGTTTTGCATAGCTGGCAGGTTATTTCGGCTATGAATGTATCATACATGGAGTCCAGGTCCTGAAACTGGCAGGGCGATTTTATTTGGTCGGCATATTTTTCAATCAGCGCGGCTACCGTGTTGGTCTTACCCAAGTCGGCCACCGCGGTTTTAAGCGACTCCAGGTCGGAGCTGAGCATTACAACTTCAAAAGGGAGGCGGTTCCTGTCCCTTAAACTTATTATGTTTTTTAATGCCGTAGTGTTCTGCATGCCAATATGGCCCTCAATACGCAGAAAGTTATAAGGCTCAAGGTCGTAGTTGAGCGGGTTCAGCACATCATCGTCAGTGGCATATTGATTGGCATTGTATGATAAATTTCGGTCAGCTTCTCCATCGGCGGTCTTTTCGATATCCCAGTTATCCAGCAGGGTATCATCGCCTTCAACAGGCATGTAATAAAAAGGGATAGCTTTCTTTGCTAAAGGGTAGTTTCCGAGGCTGCTTGGCGTTATCCTGATCGTTGTATCCTGGAAACGGCGCCTGAACTGTTCAAATTCAAACAATTTACCAAAGTTACCAGTTGCGGCAAAGTCGACCAGGTAGTTTTGCAGCATCAGCTGGATGCGTTTGAACAGCCAGCGCAACTTTTGCGTTTGCTTGCAATGACACTCCATAACCGGCGAAGGGATAAAATATTGCCGGTTATCAAGCGGCGCAATGTTCGAGTCGGGGATAGCATCACCCAATAACAAATGCCGCCTGAAAAGGTTAACATCCGGGCAGCAGAGGCTTAACGCCTCGATGCCGGTTTCACGGAGTTCGGTATAAGCAATCTCGATGTCGCAGAAAAGGTCATAATAGTATTGAAAATTAATAGCTTCGGTTTCGGTAATGCTGCCGTCGTTAAGGAAAGCAAGGTTGGCGCTTAACTGGGCAAAAGGGTCATCCGGGTAAATATCTTTAATAAGCGGCAATAAAATATTATAGGTTTGACTTAAAGCGGCCTGTACCTTGCCAATAAATGAAGTGGTTAATATTTTATTGTAAGCTTCGAATATTTGGGTAGTTGATTGCAGCAATGTGGCAGGCACATTAAACCTTCGCATTTTTAAGATCGGTAAGGTTTTATAATTAACATCCCCATAGTCGGCGCCGGTGGTTTTTAGCTTTGCTGCATCATTGATGCTGATTAGCAGCGGTCTGAAAGTGATATCTGTATTTTTCCCTTTATCGTCGCAGCTTCCCGGGTCGCAGTTTTTTGCGTTGTCTTCAAGCAACTCCACGAATAGCAGCACAACCTTATCTTTCAGGTAGCTTTGTGTTAATGCAATCCCGCCTTCAACCACTGCGCTTTCAAACAGCTCGTCCAGGTTGTAAAGCTGGGTGCTGTTGGCGCCATCCACAAACTTTTCATAAATAAGCTGCTTAACGGCATTATAGCTTTTGCGTTGGGTAAACGTAGTTTGTGGAAAGGTGATCAGATATCCCCCGGAAGTTACGCCGCAGCCCGCCGATATGGTAAGCTGCGTACCTGCGGTATTTATTGTTACTTCCAGACCGCATACAATGCCGACCCCGATAAGGTTAGTACGCGTAAGCCTATCCTGCTCATCAAGATAGTCGAACATATCGTTGAGGTTACTGCTCGTTAATACCTGGTCTGGTACAAACTCAGGATAGTTAAATTGCGTCGGCTGCATAACAAATTATTTTAAATTAAATAACAGTTTGGTTTAAGTAAACACGGTTTTGGTCATCTCCATCCACACAATCGTGCAGGGTAGCTTTAGGATAAATATTTTTTAACTGGCTAAATTCATCTATTAAGCTCTTGAGCTTATTGCTTAACTGCAGGGCATCGGGCTGGGCTTTTGCCAGTTCGCTTTCCCAGTCGCAGTATAATGTTTCAAAGGTTTGCAACTGCGAGGCTGAAACCCAGCATATTTTAAGGCCCAGGTGCGCCGGTATTTCCGCACGGATAGTATTTTCAGCAAAACGACGGAACATTATCCCGGTATTTGTAAGGCCGTTTTCGCCGTTCATCACAACTGTTAAGCGGAAACTATAAGGGTCTTCATCGCCGCACACATTGCAATTGGCGCTGAGGCAAATTGACAACAGGGCATCGCCTTGCGGGATAATGCCGCCGGGCCGGTTGCGCGGCCTTAGCAGCAAGTGCTCCACAACAAAAATTTTATTGGCCGAAACGATACCCTTTATAAAAGCCGCAATTACATGTATGTAAGCTGTGGCATCGCTTTTCTTGACAAAAGGTACCGGGTATTGGGCGATGGTATGATTGCTGCTATCTTTAACTATTATATTCCAGTGCGTGTCTTTTTTTAGAGTGTACTTACCGGTGTCGGTAAGATATTTTGTCAAATTGTTGGCATCAAATTTCGCCTGTATCCTTGCATCTTCAGGCGTGTAGCCCAGGTAGTCTGCTGTGCTTACCAGCCATACCTTTCCATCTTCGTCCGTAACATTCCAATGGCGCGCTATGGCATTCCCCGAAGCATCCGTAACATCTGCAATGTTCACATAGTCGTCAAACTGTTTTAATCCTAAAACCTGTTCAATGCGCTTTTTAATGCCCGCTATGTTATTATCACTACAAATATTTACCGCATCCTTATAGTTGTATGCCCTGGCCCGGTTGCTGCTTGCAAAGGGTATATCTTTTATAAAGGCTATTTTGTCGTTAATTAATATCTCGTCTGCAATTTTTTTACTGCTCGTAAAGCTGTAAAGCATTAGCGCGTAGTCATTAAAACTTTCGCCGAAACGTGCCATCAGGTGGTCCAAAAACCTGTTTCTACGGTCTAAGAAAGTATTCTGGCTTTCGCTGATGGCCTGCAGCTCCGGCAGTGAAATGTCGTATATATGGTCTGTGGTCCCGGGTATGTTTATGATATCGCTGATCTGCGAATCGTCAAACAAGTGGGCATAGTAAGTTTTATTTATACCTGTATCTAACGAAAACAAATCTTTCACATGGCTCAATTGCTCCAGGTAATCGGCCAGCAACTGCTCATAAAAAAGCAGGTATGCTTTAAGCTGCTTAGCCTGTGCTTTCCGGCGGTCACTCACATTTTGAGGCAGGCCAAAATACCCGATACCATAAGTAAGCGGCAGCGAATACTGTACCGGGTAATAATCTGTCAGGGGGTGATACGTTCCAAGGGGTACCGGCACCAGGTTATCGGTAGCCGAAAATTTGGGGCGCATGTTATTGCCCTCAATTACGTTGAGCGTATCCATTAGTTCGGCCTTGTCGGGTAAAAAAGGGAGGCCATTTTTAAACACCAGGAATTTGCTGCCATTAATATAAAGCCTGGCCTGTTTCCCCGCATCAACAGGCAATACCCAGGCTTCGCCACTCTGGCGAAAACCATCGCTATCATAAGGCGATAATATTAAATTGCGCACGGCCAATACGCCGGGAATATTCATCAGGATGGCATAAATATCAGAGGTATGCAGCTCGGTTTTTAATTGGGCATCCTGCAATTGCTGATCTTTTATAAAGCCGCCGTTTAGCGGCGGCCCGTTAAATATCTCGTCGATCGAAAAACCCGCCTGTACCATTTCAGTCAGCGAGTAAAAATCTACCCTTGGACTGAAATATTGATCGACCAGGAAATATGCCTGCGCCAGTATTTGCTCAATATCGCTGCCGGGGCTTACATCAAGGTCGGCACAGATTGCAATGTCTTCGGTTTCAACAGCCGTAATGGTGCAATAATCTTCACAAAGATTCCGGTGCGCCAGCAATGTGGCCGTCACGTTTTTTATTACCGCCGCGGCAGACTTAATTTTTTCATAATAATTAGGAATGATCCCCTGGTCGCCGATATCATTTATGGCGGCTTTAATGTCGGCCAGTTGTATCGCTTTCCGGTCTGCATCACTGTTGAACCAGATGGTAAAAGGCACATCCTGCATAAGTTTCTGATCGCCGTCCGGCAAGGTCGCCTTTGCAGGATCGAGAGCGATATTAAAGGTGGCAAACAGGGGGTTACGCAAGCCTTTACCCAGGTCGGCCTGTGGTATATCGGTATTGTCTCCTTTATTGCCTGAAATAAATTTGGCATCTACCGTTTGAAGGGCATCCGCCGGAGCAGTAAAGAATTCCATTAATTTATCGTCGCTTTCCAGGCTTTTGAACGAGGGCAGGCGCATTTCAATCACCGCCGAAGAGGTGATGTTATTTATTACATCGCTTATAAAATAGAAAGTATGTAATATCTTTCCGCTGTTTAAATCGCCCTCGGTGGTATCGTCTTCAAATTCAACTTTTACATCGTACATCCCCTTTATAATTACAGGATGCTCGGTCGGCGGAGTGTATTGCAGCGCGCTTTTAAGGCAGTTGGCATATAAAAATATATCGCAGGGGCATTTCAGACAGCTAATCCAGGCGTTTTTTACCCCGTTTACGTCGATCATCAACTTGCGAAAATCGCTGGTTGTCCAGGGGTTTACGGTTAAAATATTTTTAGCCGTATAAAAGGCCTGCATATCCGGATCGGGGGCCTGCTTGGGCGGCAATGCCAAAATATCCTTTATATCGAACGAGGAGCGGTAACCCAGGTCGGTTATGGCATAACATAAAGCTTCAAAAATGGTGATCCCGGGGTCGTGAATGTTATAATCGGTCCAAAGTCTATTACCCAGGGCTTCTATGTACTCCTGTCCTTTCGCCCGCAGAAAGTTATAATCCTCGGCCGGGGGCAATTGCAGGTTTTTATATATGGTAACATTGTCTGCCATTTCAATTCGTTTGATAAAGGTTATGTGCTTATCATATTATAGCTGTCGGTACACATTGAATTATCAGCGGCCGCGGCCTTATCATCAATTTGGGTTATGCCGTGCTTTTCAGCCGGAACCGATACCAATATGGATATTGCAGTTGAGGCTACCACTTCATCCTGGTCCTGTGGGGTAACATTCGGATCGCTGCTGAGCAGCAATAATTGAACATCGGTTATATAATCCACATAAGGCTGGCTCTCAATAAAATTGATCAATACCGATTTTTCAATTTTGCCGCCAAACTGCACGTCGTCGGCCTGCCCGTAAGCCCAGGGGCTTAAATACCTGGTGATGCTGTCCTGGAGGAGTTTGCTGTAATAACTGTAATCCTTTCCCTCCATCAATTTTAAATTAAATACCATCTTCACTTCCTCGAAAATGGGGTTGTTGACATTCAAGTTAACATGACATGATATGCGCTGCTGCAGAAAAGCCTGTATTTGCAGCAGCGTATCGGCATTGGTATAAGGCCGCAGCGGATTGATCTCGTTATGGTTTGTTAAGTCGGGGATGGTGATTACCGTAACATATCCCGGCGCATCTTCATATAATTTGCCGCTTTCGTATTTTGTGTGATTGAGGCACTTTACACGGTGTATCTCGGGGAAAGCCTCCAGCACCAGGCGTTCATAATCCCAAATGGTAATGGCGCGGTCTTTATGACGCAGCCTTTCGCTTACGCGGATATAAAAATGGGCGTCATCCTCAACGGGCTTGCCCCCAAACGAAGGATAAGGCTGTGTTATGGTTTTTATGGCTGCTTGCGTATCTACCGGCTTGCTGATGGTATTTGCAGGTAAAGCGGTATTTAAAAACGCAGGATCGTTGCCATTGTCAGCAAACGTAACTTCGGCAGCTTGTGCCAGCACATTAAGCAATTTGCATACCGCGCCGGGTTTATTTGAACCTGCAGGCGCCTCCGGGTCTGTTGGTATTGATATGGATGCTTTCAGCCACAAATAATTGGCCGGCATCAGCGTATTGTCCGTTGTGGCGTCGTCCGGTACCTGGAACGAGATTATTCCCGATTGCCTCAAATAGTTGGTGCCGTCGACTACTTGCTGGTCGGTAAATGCCTTCCATTCGTCTGCCGACAGGTAATTCCACGAAATCAGTTTCTTGTACACCGAAACCACCGGGTCGCTGGTACCTTCCATTACCTGGAAAAGTATATTGACGCTTTGCTGCGCTGTTAAATTATCAAGGCCGATAAAAAATTCGGCGATGTCGTTTGCTGATGCATTTACTTCTGCATGGCTAAACTGGGGCAGCATGAAAACGTCCTGGTCGGGGTTTAACGCCTTGCTTTGCTCAGCCTCGCCAAAGGGATATAAATGATAATATTGAATTGTACGCTCATCAAACGTATTTTGGGCGGTATCGCTTATGCTAAAGTTAGTTATGGCATTATAACTGATATAAATCGACTTTATAGCTGGCGAGTAGGGCTTAAAAGGAACGGTGCCTGAGGCCGGCCAGGTGTTGTTGGCAAGTTTAATAAGATAGCCGATCTGGTCGGCCTGGTAGGTGTCAAAGCCCAAGTCGGTATCAAGGGTGATCTTTAAAAATCCCTGGTTAGTTTTGGCGTTATAAGCATCGTAGGGGTCATCATAGTTGATGATCGTACCATCATCCAGCGAAAACCGTTCATAAGCAGTTGTAAGAACAGGATTGGAAGAAGATCCCCAGCTAAATATGTAGACATTCGAGTCGCTGTCTTTTATCCACTTTCCGTTACTTAAAAACTCTACATGCGCAGCCGGTAAGTAATTACTTGCGGGGTAACCGATCTTGCTGGAATCAGAAGGCATATTTGCCCACTCGATATTCAATAATACTGCCGCGCCTTTTTTTGTAAATAACTCCTGGCTGCCTATCACAAATGATGCGCCGGCTTTGGGCATGGGGCCAAAAGGCTGGAAAGGTTTTGACGCATCCAGCGGGCCGCTGTCGCCGGATATCATCAATTGCTTCAATCCGTTTTGATTGTATGAGATGTCGTTTCCGCCGACCGATACATTTATTTCAACCGATTTTAGCACATTATCCTTCAAATCATCATAAGGATATGCCGCTGTATCGATATTTTTAAGATAAACTTTAACTATCGGCAATGCGCTTTTAAATGTACCGCCGTGTAAAGCGGCACTATAGTTTGCCGTGGCAGGGTCGTTACCCAGTAAAGTAAAGTTAACGGCCGAACACTGGTTATTGGCGCTATTTTTTTGCTGTACAATGGTTACCTGCGCATCGGGGACTTTGAACCAGCCTTTTGCCGTGGTAACATAGCAATCAATACCGGTACCTGCCGGCAGCGACTGACCGCTGTTCGAAAATTCGAGGTTTAAGTTAACTACCCGCTGGCCTTCATTTAAGAACAAAAAAGAGCTGGCCATCGCAAAACCGATTTGGACCTTTGGCATATCAATGGCCGAAACCGCGCCATCTGTAAGTTCCTTATTATAAAACGGGTGCCACTCCCCGTTCAATGACTTTAATTTTGCGCCCATGCCATCGGCACTGTTAGCCACCGGCGAGGCGAACCATCTGCCGCTGTTAGTTACAGCGCCAATGTTGTCCTTATCGTCGCCGCGGTATATGCTCATTATTTTGGCTACCGTGGCTTTGTTAAATACCGTGTCGCTGTCCAGTGTAAAAGTCAGATCCTTGCCCAGGCCGTCTTTTCCGGCCTTAAAAGCAGTGCCCGCCGGCAGCATATATTCGTTAACCTGTTTGGCAAGTTCCACCACAATATGGGCATGGCAGGCGACTGATTGTTTTGGCGCCAGCCGCAGCGCATCCTTATAGTAAAAATCCAGGTGACGCTGTGTTAAGGTATTTAGGCTGTCTTTGGCGTACTTAAATAACTTAAGAAAGGTGATGAACAGCGCGTAATGCGGCGTGTGGGTATTATCATTGGTGAGGCTGAGCAGCAGCTGGCTTTCGGCTTCATTTATGATCAGGGTGTACGTTTGCAGGTAAGCATCAAAAACGCCGGTGAATAAATTGTGCCGCGCAACGTGTATGATCTTTGTTTCGGGCGCCGGGCCGGGGCCGAAAACTTTTGAGTTTGCTGTGATTGTTTGGTAATAACTACCCAACGACTGGCTGCCATTTAACCAAACCGACGACAGGTTTTCACCGGATAAAATTGCCTGCGGGTCCTCAACCGCGCGGTTAAGAATAACCCAATTACTATTATCGCTCTCTTTTACAAGCGATAACAGGTCGTTATGGTTGTAGGCGGCTTTATAATAGGATAGCAATAATGCAAAAGGGCCCTGAAGCTTTGTTTTTACCAGGTTGGTGATAATTGTTTTCAAAGGGCTGCTGTCGGGCAGCTTAATGCAGTAGCTGTCGAGCGCGAGCGTTAAAGTGAATATGCCGCTGAATAGTGCGTTTAAAGTGGTTTTTAAAAGATCGGTATTTGTTTGATTGAGATGATTGTTAATGGTATCAAACTTTTCTTTTATAGCCAGGCGGTATTCGTTAATGTCCTGTATGGCAATAGTACCCAATATGGCCGATATATCTGAGTTAAAAAACGGCTGCCAGTTGTTGGTATAATTATTTGTTTCGTCAAAGTAGTTTATGAAACCGGCAAATTGGTTCGCGAACACGATCCATTCCTTATAGTCGCGCTCATCTATCGACACATAATCACTCTCAAGCGCGGCAAGCTGACGTTGCTGCTGGTCGGTGCCACCACGCTGTAAAGGGTTTTTATAATCGTTGCAGGCCATAAATTTTGTTGGTTAGGCTACTTGGGTATTTGTTGTTATTATTTGAATTTCAGTCCCTTCGTCAATATAATACGGGTATACAAAATTGAACCTCGAATTGCTGCTGCGGACCACGTAATCAATTTTGATCAGCACCAGCCCCTCCGTTTCATCTGTTGTATCCAGGCTTATATTTTGTGCATCAATGCGCGGCTCAAAATATAGGATGGCCGTTTTTATCCTGTCGGTCATTATTGTTTTTATCGTTGTATTTAGGGGCTCAAAAACCAGATCGACCATATTGCAGCCATACTTTGGCTCCATTACCCGTTCGCCAACGGTTGTGGTGAGCAGTATTTCGAGGCTTTTTTGTATATCCAGCTCCTTTTCAGTGATCTCCACACTTTTACTGGTAATGTTAAAAGTTGGCGGAAAGCTCCAGCCTTTGCCTAAAAAATCATCGTTGGTAAATGTTTGCTGTGCCAAGGTCGTTTTGTTTTAATTTGCTTTTATCCGCCTATCATCACCGTAGGCGCCCCTAATATTATTGTGCCGCCATGCGCTGTGGCATCGCCCATTCTTGCCGCCGGCATTCCTCCTATCATCACTGTTGCCGAGCCCTGTGCAATCACATCGGGTGGCCCTGCGCAGGTAAGCATATCGCCAACGCGCGCTGCCGGCATCCCGGCTATCAGCACTGTCGGGCATCCCGGCGGTAAGACAGGTCCGCCTACGTGGGGCACCACCCCTGTTACCATCGGACATGTATGCATGTCGCCCACTCTTGCTGCTGCCGGCATTTTTTGCTTTTTATTTAATTTATTTGAACTACACTGCCTTTTACCGCCGTACTGCCGCCTGATGAAAGCTCCGCTCCCGATCCTCCTTTAAATGTCGCCTGCGAGTCGGCTTTCATTGTGGCGTTCAGGCCCGAAACATTCATATCATTCTGGGCCTTAAATACCATGTCCTTAACACTTTCCAGCTTAATCCCGTCTTTATCCATCGTAAACTTGTTACCATTCTGATCAACCATTTTAATGGCCTTTTCATCTTCGGATATCGAAAACGTATTGCCTGCTGGCGTTTCGATATCTATTGATTTTTTATCATCATTAAATATCATTTTCATGCCGCTGCGGCTGGTATAACCTTTCTCATCGTTTTTATCGGCTGCTGTAAGGGCGGCCGGGTTTTTACTGCTGTTCACCATTCCCAATATCACGGCATGTCGGGGGTCGTTATTGATAAAGCCAACGATCACTTCATCGCCAATTTCGGGAAGGTAAAAGGTACCCCTGTTTTTGCCCGCATCAAGCGTGCAAACCCGGCTCCAGATACCATCATCGGCCGTATCTATTACCGGTACCCGCACCTGTATGCGGTTTTCCCCGTCAGGATCGTTTTCAAGCTTGGTAACTATGCCTATCTGCAAACCTTGAATAGCCGGCAACAGCGCCCCTGCCAGGGGCTGCTCAACCTCGTAGCTTTGCGCGAACCATTCCGGCTCAATGCCAAACTGCATCGAAGTTTGCCAATTACCCTTTTGTATTTCGTGCCTTACGGCGGTTACATAAATATTGCCGGTAAACCTGTCGCCCACCCCGTCGATATGGATCATTTTGCCCGGCGTAACTGCGGGTGTACCGTCAGTTGTGATGCGGCCCCTTATTTTGGCCATCCTTTGTTTCAAAAGCTTGGCATTAGCCCATTGCTGCAGTTCCTGCTCAACCAGGTTGCCGCTGTGTATCAGTTTAAACTCATCGCTGCCCGTAATATTCGCCAACGTCGATGCGGTGAGATTGCCTGTTTCAGGCACGGAAGGATCGGCGGCATCAATGGTATCAACATCCTGGTCGCTTTGGCTCCATCCGGTTGCTTTTACCCCGGTAAACTGCAGCCTGGCGTCTATTTCAGCATCCAGGTCGTGCACGGTACTTCCAAATTGAACGGTCAATACTGATGATGATGAAAAATCAGGCTTGGCCACAGTTACCTTTCCATCATTTGGAATACATAACAAACCGTTCACATCGGCCCTGCACATCAAAAAATCCCAGTCGGTAGTATTGTACTGCACCAACTCTTTATGACTAAGGCTGGTAGCCGCTACGTCCTTATCCAGCCCATAACCGTCTATAAGCTGTTCAATAACATCACTGTCTTTTACATCCTTAAAATACTTATTCTTACAGGCGACGGTCATTTTTACTGCTTTATCTTTACATTCAACTACAAGTACACTGCTGTTTTTGCGCACCTTAATGCCATGCTTTATAACAAGGCCTTTGAATATGGTGTCTTCGGCGCTGCTGTATCCAGCTTTAATTTCAATTTCTTTTCCGGGCTCAAAATCGCCGGTATTGCTAATGGCAAATGTTTGCTTGCTTGCTTCCCCGTCCACAATAATTATAGTAGCCGTGGGTATACGGTTAACCTCTTTACTAACTGTAATTGAAAGAACCTGGTAGGTACGGCTTAATTCCGTCCCATTGGACAGCAATGTGTAAGTACACACACTTTTTGATCCCTCTGACGGTATTGTTCCTTCGTTAGGCATTTAATACATTATTAACTATGGGCGGAAAGAAAAGCTGCTGCCCCTGTTGCAAATTCCTAAAATCAGTCAGGTTATTAACATTCGCTATTTGTAAATAATATTTGCTGTCGCCGTACACCAGGTAACACAGCCAGGGCAATGTTTCGCCGCTTTTCACCACGCGGTAATGTGTAATGTCGGGGCTGTGCCTGTTTTCAGTAGCTACGCGCAGCGTTTCATCAATGCTGCCTTTAAAAGTTGTTTTGCAAACGGCCCTTATGGGGCTGCCGTCGGCATTAAACAGTTTATAGGTGATGGTAAGCGCATTGCACCTGCCCTTAAACATGAAAGTGCCCCACACGATCTTAAAATGCCTTGGCTCATGGCTTTCACTGTCCAGCTCCAGCAGCATTTTTTTGAAGGCTTCTATATCGTCCTTTATGCCTGCTTTTTTTGGCTTATTGTCTATGATGCCAGTGTTGTCGAATAAAAACTCGAAACTCATTTCGTCCGGGGCTTTAAAGTTGAACCGCTGATGCGCGGCGCTGGTGCCATGCCCCTGGGCCTCGGTAAACTCAACCTTATAGTCAAGCGCATAGGTTTCGGGGTTGATCAGCGCCGTGTATGGATTCGACGGATCATTCCATTTGTGACTTTCGGCCAGGTCTTCATTATTATAAGCCGTTATTTGTACCTTTTCCATCGCTGATGGCCTTTTTTAAAATATTACCGTTCCTTTTTATTTTGAATAATGGCTAAAACCTGTTCAACGCATTGTGATAAAATGCCATCCTTATCGTCCTTTGCGCCGCCCGGGGTATTGCCCGCAGACTGCTGCGCTTTTGGGCTTGGCTGGTCGACCGTTACTTTTATGGTTAGCTCCCTTATTTCAATTGGCATAATTCAATCATTTAACCGTAAAATAGCTATAGCTCATTTCCAGGGTTTCCACTACTATGCTGTTTTCCTGGGCGTTAAAATCAGATACAGACCATTTTTTTGGCCAGGCATTAAATACGTTCCAGGTTTTTAAGGGCTGGTGCTGCTCATTCATCAGCATAATGTTAACCTGTGCTGTAGTGAATTCCCGGTCTTCAAATGCTTTCCGGCACCAGTCTATCACGGCGCTGCTTACCAGCATCCCGCGTTTTAGGCTCAGGTCGGCATATTTGGTACGTACAGGCAATTTATGTTCGAACCGGTTTTCGCCGCCCTCTTTATATGATTCGACATCATACTCCACATTTAGCCCCCCCACCGACTGGAACCTGATATCGTTGTCATTGCCGATACCTACAAACTCAACCTTAAAGTGAAAGCCTACCGGTGGGTAGTATCCCCCGGCCGAAGCTGAATTTAAATCGCTGCCCGGCATAGTTATCTTGCTGTTTATTTAAATACCTGGTATTACAGCAGCACGTCAAAGCCTTCGTGCGCCAGCTCAAGGGTTTCTATCGCAACTTCGTTGCCGTCGGCCTTGAGGTCGCTGGCCTGCACTTTTACCGGGAACGCGTTTATTATTTTCCAGCTTATTACCGGCGCGTGGGTCTCATTAAGCAGGCTGATGGTAATATCGCGCCGCTCAACCTTGTTGAGGTTAACGGTATTGATCCACAAGTAAAAGTCTTTGTCACCATCCATGGTACCCCGTTTAAGGGTGATATTGCTGAATTTATGCAGTCCCGGCATTTTTGCTTTGTTATAGTTCGGGCTGTTGCCTTCGCGGTACTCAATTACTTCAACTTGTTTATCAAGACCGGTGGCTTCTGTGAAGCCGACGCGTGAACCTTTCCATTCAATTACGAAGTGGAACTTGGGAAGTGGATATGCCATTTTGAAAGGTTTTAATGGTTTTTAAAATTTTTGTTTGTTTTTAATGATCTCAACTCTGTGCCATTAGCTGACTGAAGCGAAGTATGATAAACTCAGCAGGATGAACAATGGCCATACCTATTTCCACTATCATGCGGCCTTCCAGTATGTCGAGTGCGCTCATTGTTTTGTTTAAGCCTACCGATACAAAAAATGCATCGCTTGCTTTGGCGCCCTGTAATGCGCCGGCCCGCCATTGCAGCGTGAGGAAGTTTTCGAGCATGCCCTGCACCTTGGCCCAGGTATTGGCATCGTTTGGCTCAAATACAAAACCGCCGGCAGCATTCTTGCTGCTCTCTTCTACCATCACCGCAAAACGGCGCACGTTTATATAACGCCAGTCGTTATCATTGCCTGCCAGGGTGCGGGCGCCCCAAACCAGGGTGCCTTTCCCGGTAAATGCCCTGATGGCATTAATTGATTTTCCCGCCACAGCATCGACGTTGAGGCCTGCCTGCTCATCGTTACTGATGGCATATACCGGGCCTGTTACCGAGTTGATACTTTCGTTTGCAGGGGCTTTCCATACCCCCCTGGCTGCATCAACCCTTGCATAAATGCCTGCAAGCGAGCCGCTTGGCGGTATGGTATTCAATGCTTTTGAGATTGCGTTTACAATATTGCCGATAATGGGATGCGAATTGTATAAATTATCCTGGCTGATGGAGGCATACGTTTTAGCTGAGTTGAGGATGGTGCTGATAAAGGCGGAGATTTTATTGTAAGCCTTTGTAATATCGGCCAGTATCATGGTTGCTTCGTCCTTTACGGCGGTCGACGGCACATTATATTGGGTGGTATTAGCAGGGGCTAATGCAACCGTTGTGCCAAGCCAGCTGGTACCTGTAAAATGATACCCCGCTTCAATTTCGGCTTCCGTTATAGGAAGCAGCGCCATAGTAACCGCATTTTTTTCGATCCCAATGAAATCTTTAACCCCGCCCTGGAATAATTTATCAGAAGTGCTGTACGATTTAACATCATTGGTTAACTGCACCCCTTTGAAATAAGTTGTGCTATTCCATTTATGCTCTATGGTATCGGCGATATGAGCGACCGTTTGAACCAGCGTTTTCAGGTTTGATTTGATCAGCGCATCAGTCCCTGCAGTTAATACGGCATTTACACCTAATTTATAAAGATCATCAATAGTTGGCGACGTTCCTCTTAAACCGTCAATATCGGCGGTAACCAGGCTTACGTCAGAGAGGGCGTTTTCGAGGCTGGTAACAAGCCCGTTCAGGTTACTGTCGGCAGTAAGCGTAGCCAGGTTAGTAACCTTAGTGGTAGTGTTTGACAGAAAAACCCCATGATTTGCGTCGACTGTAGTATCATGGAACATACCATAGGTGATGGTGCGGTCGTAACCGGCGTATATCCATGGGGTATAGGCCATGCCATAGCTCAGGTTGTTTATGCCTATGCCCATCCTGAAATTAGCTGCTGCATCGGGCGGCTGAACAGTCGACCCTTTTTCGTACAAATCAAAAACGGCTACCCTATCCTGCAGCTTAGCGCATTGCATAAGCGCCGATTGCTGGAGATTGTAAAAATCGGTATCGCTGCCAAACGCGGCCGCGTCAGGGAAAAGTATGATCGTCGGCTCATCTTCCCGCTCAACGGCGCTTAAGCCCGCGCTCATATTTGCATAGCTGATGGCATTGACGCTGCCGGTAGAACCGGTATAAAAACCAACCGATACGATATAGCAATCGGCGCCGCCATTGTCATAAAACAAGTGCACGCTGTCGTACATGTAAAACCGCTTGTCCTGGTCAATCGTGACAGTTTTTACCGCGTAGTTGTTGTTTTCGTCGACAACTACCTTTACGGCCTGGGGCGCAAAACCAACCCCAAAATAGTTTTCATACTCAAGCAGTGACGAAATTTTAGTGGGCACGTTGGCTATTGAGTTGCCATTTTTTAAGGCCTGCTGCGTATACCCTATAAATACGGGTATGGCGGTTTCAACCTCCGCCACCGAAGGCGGGAATTTTGATATCTCTTCGATATAGACACCAGGTGTTTTGTAAGATGCTGCCATGTGATTTAAGTTTACTTTTTAAAAATTTAAATGCTTCTCTATGCAATAATATGTTTCTCCGTTTTGTACAATGTTGCTTAAGCGGTTCACTCCCGGGTTGCCTAATGGGGTGACTTTGCCAAGTTTTACGCTGTCCATAAATAAGGTGGTAATGGGCTGGTCTTTTAAGGGAATAGGCACGGTTGATGCAAAAATTTTGCTGGCTGCAACCGTGCTGAAGGTATATACTGCCGCGCTGTCTTTAATGTCCTTTACGTCGTTTGTCCGTGCGATATATCTCCAAACAGCGCTGCGGTTTGCAAACCTTAAGGTAAACGTGCTTTGTTTAGCAACTCCGGATGCATTAAACAACGAGAAGCTATTGCCTGCCGGCAGGTGATTGAAGATCTCGATCACTCCCAATACATTTTGCTTAACTGCTACGTCATCGTAGTAAACAAAGCTGTCGGCTGCATTAACCGAAATCCTGTATTTCCCAAAGGGCAGGCCCGACAGGTCGACGGGTACCGATGTTTGGGCGCTATTATATTGCTGTGTTGAATTTCGTACCAAAACATCATACACATTTGTGCTTGTGTTAAGGCTATAGATATTGATTGTAAAGCTGGTCGCCGCAGCGGCTGCCGCTATATAGCCGGCGCCCGTGAAAAGCAGCGAATCGCCGTTATTTACAAATTGGGCTTTCCCTTTAGGCAGCCAATAGGCAGTATCGGTTAATGCATGCTTATTTGTGTTGTCGTTTTTCTTTGTGGCTTCGAATATGTTCCCGCTATTATCTGCCGCTAAATCGCCGATCAGGTAGGTTTGGGTGTTATCGTATTTTGCAATCGCCTTATTAAGGTATAATACTGCTCCTGATTTGGTTTGATTTAAGTTTGTAAAATAGTATTTGCCCGGCGCTACCGGCCGGTAATTGATATTAGTATAATTGCTGAAATCGGTATTGTTTATTGCTATAAAGAAACGCAGCTTTACCGCTTTGTCGAGTGCTATGAAGGGCTTGCCGGTGTCGTCGATCTTAGTTATTACAATAAATTTATTGCCTATCGTTTTGCACAGCATCTGCTGCCCCTTCAAAATAGCAGCGGTATCGTCAGCAGGGAATATGTCAAGGTCGGTACATTCCTTGCCGGCGAAGTAATCGTTGAGCACTTCTGCTATAAATACTATTTCGTAATTCAAATTCATGAAATCGGAAGTTCTATTGTTTCGTTCAGGTCAATTTCTCTTATAAAGCCGCTTTCGTAGTCTATTGCGTCCTCGTCGATAGTTATCTGGCGTACCTTATATAATACTGATGGCAGGTACTTTCCGCCTAAAATGCTCCATATCTGGTTCAGTTGTTCAAAGTTTACCGTGTACAGGTCGGCTATTATCTTTTGTATCCTTATATCAAGGTTCGGGTAGGCGGCCGGGGTGAACACGTTCTGACTTTGAAAAAACTGGATAATAAAAGCCAGCCATTTTAGCGCGTCCCCGTAATCCACCCGGTTAACTGATATTAAAACATACAGGTTAAGGTAAAGCGGCGGATTTTTATAGGTTACGCCAGTATCCGTCCGCACAAAATTTTCCTGCTGTTTCGCTACCCTGTCTTCCTCAACATTTATTAAACTTATTATCGCCTTGCCGGTAAGCGTATTATGTCCCGAGCTTTCATTATCCAAAGCCTTGCCCACGTTGCCCCATACCACGCGCTGGTCGGTGATAACCCCCATTTTTTGACTTAAATACTTGTTTAATTCCTCGGTAAGGAACTTAAAAGTTTCATTTATCATGAAGCCGGCCTTTAATGAACACCATTATTTCATTGTCCCGGTATAAAAAATATACCAGGCTTAAATGCATCGATAGGGGTAATACCCCGGAAGTATACGCGCCTGTGAGGGCCGGATAAATCCGGGAGGTCAAAAATTGCGCGCATTAGCTTTTCTAAACGGCAACTTTGATCGATGCTCAGAATTGTAGAATTAACCAGGTAAAAATTAACAGGTAGAATTAGGGTTTAGCAATATATTATTTGTACAATGTTATTTTTATCGACAAGCGCCTTAACTCTTTGACACACGATGGCGCTTTTCAGATACGCATCCAATTTAATTTGCGGCGGCTCCATCTATTGCCCGCCGGCCCGAATTTTATTCGCTGTTTTTTTAAAAATTGTGTATCTGTTTAAGCCCATCACGCTCCCGGGGATCTTTTGCGCTGTACGTGTTTTTCCCGGTAACTTATATAAATCCAAATATTTTATACTTATATTATGTTATGATAATGTTAATTCGAGATAATTTTAAAGCGTAAAGTATAAATTAAAACCGGTTGCTTATTAGCTAATTATATAAGGTGAAGGTAGTTGCTTATCAAGCAACCTGCAAGCGTAAAACCACTGGAATAAAAATAAACTTTGCGTATTTTTACGCTTGCAATATTCGCGGCTTTTATTATTTTTCGTCTTTTAATAAGCAATGAAATAAAAGGCCCGAACGTAAAGGACACCTGTTCTTTACGTTCGGGCTTTCTGATCTATGCCGGAGTGCTCCACTAAGTGGAAGTATATCGACTTATGACTTCCGGCTAAAGACTTTTTGACTTAGCACTAATGCCTGTTTACAATGATCTGCAAATTATAAGCCGTTTGCAGCCGTAATTCCAGGAGCGGCGCCTGGTTAAAGGCAAATGTCCGCAGGTCCGCATCGGCAACGCCGTTATTTTGCGAAGCGGTACTATATAACGCAGTAGCTTGCTGATGCGTTTCTATCATCAACTGGGCATAGGTCTGATCGAAGGCCGCACCGCTGAGCGATGACAAAACAGTCAGGTTGGTCTGATCATTTGCGAGCAGGGTTGACGGGATGGTATAGCCCTTTTGAGAAGCCAGCGCCCCAAGCGTCGCCGACATTTTTGTATTATCGTTGATCATGGCGTTGCCATAGGATTTTACGCTATCGCTTACGCCCTTGGTTTTGGCGAGGTTGCCGGCAGCTATTTCAAACTTCATATTGCTTGAGGCGCGGGTTACAAAGTCCTGGTTAGCCATCGCATAAACAACCGGCTCGTCTTTATGGCACGATGACATAAATACTGCGCTTCCCAGAAGCGCCAGTAAAATTATATTTATCTTTTTCATAGGTGAATAATTAACCGGATAAAGCCCGCGGGTGCCCGTTAACGCCCGGGCCCTCTTAGGCTTATCCCTTTTTAGCTATCCGCAAAGAACATACCATAATAAGGAAGCAAACGGATACCCGGTGATTGAAAGGCGGTTGTGGTTATGAACGCGACCCGGTTGACTCACCCCGCTCATCGCTTCGCTTGACCACCCCTCTCTACTGCGTAGAGAAGGAAAAAAAAAGAAAGAAAAAAGGAGAAAATAAAAAAATACCGCAGCTCCCCTCTTTGCGCAGCAGGGAGGGGTGACCAGCGTAGCGCAGTCGGGGTGAGTCAACTTCGCCCTTATTGTTATAAAATCGTTTATAAATGGTCGCGGTTTCTATAATTCAACCGCAATAGTTTAAAATATTTAAATGAGCCTTCCCGCCGGTATTACTGAAGATGAAAGGTTTTGAATATATTTATTTATGTTTGTCACATATAACCTTATAACATGAATAAATTTTTACTTTCATTGGTATTCTTAACCGGCATAACTTATTACAGCACAGCCCAAACAAAATCGCGCAGCCAGCTTAGCCTTGGCGGGGAGTTCGGGTTCCCTACCGGCCAGGCAAGCCAGATCTACGGCACGGTTCTGGGCGCTTCGGCAAAACTTGAGATACCTGTGTCCGCTTCGCCCTTTTATTTCACGCTTACTTCGGGCCTTAGCGAATATATAGTGCGATTGGATTATATAGGTGTTATAAACAACGCCGGGTACCTGGTCCCCCTGGAGGCGGGCGGCAAATACTATTTTACAAAGATCGGCTATTTCGAGGCTGACTTTGGGGCCTCCGCCAACATCAACAGCAATTACTCGGCGTCGCGGACGGCGTTTATCTACGCGCCGGTACTGGGATTTTCGGCCCCGACCAATAAGCATAAATCTACAATAGACATCGGTATGCGGTATGAAGGCCGCGTTGAGAGCGGCGGTACGGTTAGCCAGGTTGCGTTTCGCCTGGCATACAGGTTTGGGTTATAAAGTTTAAGGAGGCCGCAACCCCTTAGATTATGTTTTTCTTCCGCTCATATATCTTTTCGCGCAGCATGTTAAAAAACATGCTTCTTTCCTTTTCGCCCACCACGCTTATATGCGACGATTTCCTGATAATATTCTGCAGGCTTTTTGAGGTGTAATCGCAAAAGGTTTTATCCTGGGTTGACATAAAGTTCAAGCCGTTATGATTGATATAAGTGATTTGTTTTTCGCCGCTTTGAACATATACTGTATTATCGCCCAGCAGGCATTCGTTTATATAAACATCATACGCAGCGCTGGTAGCCAAAACAGGCTGGTTATATAAATACTTTCGTCCCGCCTCGGCCTGCATTTCCAGGTGGTTCAGCATTTCTTCCAGCTGCGAATAAACCTTTAACAGCAAATGTTTATTCGTGAAAACGTTCGACTGCCTGTAAAATTCTATCTGTTTAATTGTTATATGCACCGCTTCCTCATTCCAAACATCTGTACAAGGGATCTGGGCATAAACATCGATAATTCGTTTTGCCATTTCGAGCGTATCAATGTCCGCCTCTTCGCCGCTGAATTGCTGTTTGGCCAATTCGGGATAACCCATCAGCGTACGCTTCCAGAAAAAAAACTTAAATGCGCTCAGCTCCGGGAAAGGCATGTAATGAAAGATAGGGATATCTTTAAGATAAAAAATGATCTGCGGATCCGGCAGCATTTTAAACATCTTCAAATTGCCTTCCACAAATTCCAGGTACTTATTAAAGCCATAGGAAAGATGGTCGACCTTATCAACCGAAAATATAACGGCGTTTGACTGCACCTGGAATAACTGGTCAATTGAAATCTTGTATTTGCCGCAAAGGATATACATTTCATCAATGCTCACAGGCTTTTCGCCTCGTATTCTCCTGTAGGCGCTGTCATTGCCAATGTTTAGTATTTCGGCAACTTCTTCAACTAAAGACAGGTGCGGCGGGATCTTTGACTTGATAAGGTTAAAAAATAGCTGCTGCGTTTGGTTACTATCCATTAAGCAAAACTTTTGGGTTTAATTTCTTTAGTAGTTAACAGTTAAAAAGGGGGGTATTTTCAGCAGAAATCCCTGCCGGGTTATTTGTAAATTCTAAATTTAGTAAAAATTGCAGTTATTCTCAAATATCACTTCCGAATATATTAATATTTACTAAACTCTCCCTAACACGCTGATTTACTCGTTTTTAATGGGGCCCTCCCCGGGGTAGTTTTACTTCAGAAATATTAAACAATCAAAAGCACCATTAAAAATTATGTTTATGAAAAAAGTACTATTTACATTGACAGTATTAACCGCAACCACACTCGGCAGTTTTGCTCAAACAGGGGCATCAACTTCAACCCCGGCAAAAACGGGCGGAAAATTCAGTATTGGCGTAGAAGCCGGTTTGCCTTTGGGCGACGCTTCCGAGTCGTTTAGTTCAATAATTGGCGGTTCGGTTAAGTACGAAGCTTCAGTTGCCGCCAACACTTATTTCACAATTTCGGGTGGGTACAACTCTTATACTACTAAAAATGTCTTAATAGGCATAGGCGTCCCATCGTCATTCGGATTTGTTCCCTTAAAAGCCGGCATTAAATATTACTCAACCGACGGCTTTTTTCTTGAAGGCCAGGTTGGCGTCACCATCTCAACTGAAAAAAATGGAAGCAATTTTTTTGCTTATTCACCCGGGGTAGGCTACAGCTTTAACGGCGGCCTTGAAGCAGGCGTTCGTTTTGAGGGATGGACAAAAGGTACCGGCAGCGTTAACCAGTTGGGTTTACGCCTCGCCTACAGGTTCTGAGAATAAACTACCAGGTTGTTGTTCGAAGTTTTTCAGCTTCAGATAACCTTTAAGCCAAAAAAACGATTATCCAAACTTAAAAAAAATCAAAAACATGAAAAATCTCACCACAACTATCATGCTGCTGAGCACGCTCTCACTATTCAGCTGCTCCAAGCTCATCTATTCTAATGAGCAGGTAATGAACAAGTACAAAACCAAAGGCGATGTAATTAAGCAATTTGGGCCGCCAACTGAGAAACGAAGCGCAGATGCGGCCGAAGAATGGCTGTATAGTTATGACAGGCAGGCTGGCAATCCGGATACTACAGCTAAAAAAGTCACCAATTTCAGCATTTATAAAAGGTTCATAATTTTTAATTTGGATATGCAGGGAAACGTATTGAACTGGCGTTGCGAGGGCGTGGACTTCGGCAAAAGAAAAGCACAACCAGGTAAAACACTGGCCCTGGTAGCAGGAAGCGTGGGTTTAATAGCTGGTTTGGTCACCCTTGCTATGCATTCTTTTACGTTTAACCCCGGCCCGATAGCTGGCGGGAGATAGCAGGGATGTGCACGCATCCTATCCGCCATATCAAGTGTTACAACGCCAGGACAATTTTAAACGCGAAAGAAAATACGGTTCCCTGTAAAAGGAAATTTATGCACACGGTATGAGCAGATTGCATAATATTTATTTTACAAAAAATTCACATTCAGTTAATAGTGATAATAAGTTTTATACTTTTGGAAATATTAAACCCATCAAACAATTATTATCATGAAAAAAATCTTATTGATGTTAACAGTACTTGGCGGAACTGTATTCGGCTGTTTTGCTCAATCATCCTCCTCAGGTTCGGCTAAATTTAGCGTAGGCATTGACGCAGGCATTCCGAGCGGAAACGTAGGAACAGTTTACAACTTTGGCATCGGCGGATCGGTAAAGGCAGAAGTGCCTGTAGCCACTGATGTTTTGGTTACTTTCACAGCCGGTTACCAGTCCTTCATGGTTAAGGACGAATTTAAGGCGATTGGCGCCGAGTCTTCCGATGGCTATATCCCCTTAAAGGCAGGCCTTAAACTGTATATTAACCAGGGTTTTTATGCTGAAGGCCAGGTTGGCGTTGCCATAGTTACCACAGGTGGCAGCACTACCCTGTTCGCATACTCGCCGGGAATTGGTTATTCGTTCGACGGCGGATTTGATGCCGGCGTGCGTTATGAAGCATGGTCAAAAAATGGCGGCACACTTGGACAGATAGCGCTGCGGGTAGCCTACAGGTTCTAAAATCAAAACGTATCGGATTACTTAGGCCCGGGAATTTTTCCGGGCCTTTGGTTTTATCATCCATGCGGATCTATCCTTTTAAAGAAAACTCATTAAACGATTATTATGAAAAAAATCTTGCTCACATTAATTGTATCTGGCGGAGCGATATTAACCTGTTTTGCCCAGTCTTCAAATAGTTCAACAAAATTCAGCATTGGGTTGGACGCTGCTGCCCCGAATGGCGTGGCAAGCAACGCTTACAGTGCCGGCTTTGGCGGCGCGTTTAAGGTCGAAGTTCCGGCAGCAACAAGTTTGTATGGCACCTTTTCGGTGGGGTACGAAGCCTTTTTTACCAAAAGTGAATTGAAAAACATCGGTTACAATTCATCTTCCGGCTTTGTCCCTATCAAGGCGGGCCTTAAAAACTATTTCAATGAAAGCCTTTTTGGCGAAGCAGAGGCCGGCGCCTCTGTTTACACGGGACAGAACGGCGGCACAGCATTTGCCTATTCGGTAGGTATGGGTTATACTTTCGACGGTGGTTTCGAGATCGGCGTCCGTTACGAAGCCTGGCAAAAACAAGGCACTTTCGGACAAGCTGCACTGCGGTTGGGATATAAGTTTTAAGTCTTTAGTCCGAAGCCTAAAGTTAGAAGTCAAATTGGTCTGTTCTTTACTTAAAACTCAAGACTTCGGACTAAGGACTTAAGACTTTCGACTAAGGACTCAAGACTTAACATACCAGTTTTGCTTTGGCACATTAATATCGTAATTTCGGCGTGGTTCAACGCTGAATTTTACCGTGCTAAGTATCCTCAAAAAAGAAATCATTTCGTATCTCAGCTCCCTGGTAGCTTATGTTACTATTGGCGTTTTTTTATTGGTATTAGGGCTTTTTTTATGGGTCTTTCCTGATTCAAGCATATTAAATTACGGTTACGCCGGCCTGGACAGCTTATTCAGTATTGCCCCATACCTGTTTATGTTCCTGGTGCCGGCTATTACGATGCGTTCGCTGGCTGAGGAACGTCGGGAAGGCACTTTCGAACTACTGCTCACCCGGCCGCTAACGGGCCGGCAAATTGTGCTTGGTAAATACTTTGCCGGCCTGGTACTGGTATTTTTTGCGCTGGTACCGACCCTTGTTTATTATTACTCGGTTTATACCCTCGGAGCGCCGCAGGGAAACATCGACACCGGCGCCGTGATCGGTTCATACATCGGGCTGTTTTTGTTAGGCGCCGCGTTTTGTGCTATCGGCTTGTTCGCTTCGTCCATTAGCAAAAACCAGGTTATAGCCTTTACCATAGCCGTATTTTTGTGTTTCTTCTTCTATAGCGGGTTCGATTCGCTAAGCGGCTTATTGTCCCTGCAAAGCCTGGGCCTTGAAAACTTAGGCATCACCCAGCATTACCAATCGGTAAGCCGGGGCGTTTTGGATACCCGCGACCTTGTTTATTTTATCGTTCTAAGCGGTTTATTTATTTGCCTCACGCTTGCTGTGTTAATAAGACAAAGGCAGAAAAGCCTTCGCGATAAGCCTTTGTTAAAGACTTTAGGATTGTTGGCTTTATTAACGATTATATCAGGGCTAACATTTACGCGTTTCGATTTTACCAAAGAGAAACGCTTTACCATATCGCCGGTAAGCAGGGCGATAATGGATAAACTAAAAGCGCCCCTTAAGGTGACGGTTTACCTGCAGGGCGATAACTTCGACGGCGGGTTAAAAAGGCTGCAAAGGGCAACCCGCGATATGCTGAGCGATCTGCAGGCGTACACGCACAGCAGGCTGGAATTTGAATTTGTGGACCCGATCGCCGGCATTAAGAACCTATCGAATGAACAGCAAAAAGCGGTATATGACTCGCTGGATGCCAGGGGCATTTTGGGCCAAAACCATAGTGTGCCTACCGATAACGGGGTTTCGCAGATGCTGATATTCCCCGAGGCGTTGATTCAATATGAAGGAAAGCAAATAGCGGTTAACCTGCTGCAAACGCGTATCGGCCTTTCCGATGATGATGTAATAAATAATTCGGTCCAAAACCTTGAATATGCTTTTTCATCGGCCATTAAAAAAGTGGCCAGGGGCGGTAAACCAAAGATCGGCTTTACCGAAGGACACCATGAGCTTACCGACCTGCAGCTATATGACGCCATGAAGTCGCTTTCGGACGGATACGACGTGGGCCGGATTAATCTGAAAGCTATCCCTTTAAATATCCTCTGGAAAATTAACCTGCTGGTAATTCCAAAGCCGGATAAGAAATTTACCGAACTGGAAAAATTTAAGATAGACCAGTTTATTATGAGCGGCGGCAGGGTGGTGTGGGCCATTGACCAGATTAATGCCGAACTCGACAGCCTGCGCGGGCGCGGAGGTGAAGAAATGGCATTCCCGAAAGACCTGAATCTCGACGACCAGCTATTCGGCTATGGCGTGCGCATCAATTATGACCTTATAGCAGATATGCGCTGTTCGCAAATCCCGCTTGCAACCGGCAACCTGGGCGGCCAGGCACAGATACAATTGGTGCCCTGGCTATTTTACCCAATTTTTATTCCATCGTCAAAAAACCCGGTTGTGAAAAACCTCGACGGCATCCATAGCGAGTTTGCAAGCACCATTGATACGCTTGCCATAAAAAATGTTAAAAAGACAGTGCTGCTTAGTTCATCGCCGTACAATAAAAAATTAGGCGCCCCGCATTTATTGTCGCTGCAGGCGGTGGAACAGGAGCCCAACCCAAAAGATTTTAAAAGCGAGCCAAAAACAGTAGCGGTATTGTTAGAGGGCGAATTTAAGTCGGATTTTTTAAACCGGCCGCTGCCCGACAGCTTGAACGAACAGGTAACTGTCATCCCGCAAAGCAAGCCAACAAAGATGATAGTGATCAGCGACGGCGACGTTTTTAAAAACGAGGTGGCTGCCGACGGTTCGCCTTACCCGCTCGGCTACGACCACTACACACAGCAAAGTTTTGGCAACAAAAATCTTTTACTGAATATTGCCGACTACATGACGGATGACTCGGGCCTGATCGCTTTGCGCACCAAAGAGATACAATTGCGCCTGCTCGACCGCGCACGCATCCGCACCGAAAAACTGTACTGGCAACTGCTTAACAATATACTTCCGTTGGGCATATTGTTAACATTTGCTATTTTTCAACATTATATACGCAGGCGAAAGTATGCTCATTAAATTTTATACTTTTGATTGATTAATTCTAACCATATGAGATTTATTGTTTCTACATCAACATTACTCAGGCAATTACAGGCGGTTAGCGGCGCATTGAGCAACAGCACCGTATTGCCTATACTGGAGAACTTTTTGTTCGAAATAAAAGATGGAAACTTAACCATTTCGGCCACCGATCTGCAAACCAGCATGACTACATCTTTAACTGTTGAAGCTAAAGAAAACGGCCGCATAGCAATACCTTCGCGCATTTTGCTGGAGACACTGAAATCGCTCCCCGAACAGCCTATAACATTCTCGGTTGATGACAAAACTTTCGCTATTGAAATAAATGCCGGGGACGGAAAATACAAGCTGAGCGGCGAAAATGGCGAAGACTTCCCCAAAATACCTGTTGTTGAAAATGCTTCATCCGTAAATCTGCCGGCATCCGTTTTAGCGGAAGCAATAAATAAAACAATTTTCGCAGTAAGCAATGATGAGCTGAGGCCCGCAATGACAGGCGTTTACTGCCAACTGTCGCCGCAGTATCTTACTTTTGTGGCCACAGATGCGCATAAGCTGGTGCGCTACCGCCGCCTGGATGCCAAGGCCGCCGGAACTACTTCGTTCATATTGCCAAAGAAAGCACTGACACTGCTAAAATCGTCGCTGCCGACTGATGATGTAAACGTTTCGGTTGAATATAACAGCACAAGCGCATTTTTTAAATTCGGCAACATTAACCTGGTTTGCCGCCTGATTGACGAGCGTTATCCCGATTACGAAGCGGTGATCCCCTTAAATAACCCCAATAAACTAAGTATCGACCGCCAGGCCTTTTTAGGCTCGCTGAGCCGCGTTGCCATTTATGCCAACAAAACCACGCACCAGGTACGGCTAAAGATCAACGGCAGCGAGCTGAATATTTCATCGGAAGATATTGATTTTGCAAATGAAGCCCACGAACGATTGAGCTGCCAGTATGAAGGCGAGGATATGGAAATCGGCTTCAATGCCCGCTTCCTGATAGAGATGCTGAAGAACCTAAGCTGCGAAGAAGTATCCCTCGAGATGTCGACCCCGAACCGCGCCGGTTTACTACTACCGCAAGGCGGCGATGAGAACGAGGATGTACTGATGCTGGTAATGCCTGTTATGCTCAATAGCTACGCGTAGGTAATTGGTGAATTAGTGAATTAGTGAGTTAGTGAATTAGGAGTACAGCGCGTACATTTAACATCGGTTTATGCTGTGTTTTTGGCGACTTAGATGAGAAATAAATGGCGTTCGTACTACTTCGCGATACCGTCGCTATAGTAGACTGCCCGAAGCGGCAAAAACAGGGTTTACAAAGGTTAACACATTTCTGGGCTTACACCTGAATATATACCTGATAATCAGTATGTTAAGCCATTTATATAAAATTAACCGAGGGTTTACACTTTCATTGGATTTGACCATTTTTTAGACTTTTTTAAATTTTAATTGCATAGCAATTGCTGGCAGCGTCCGCGCAGCAGATTGAAGGAAGATTTGCGAAGTTTTAAAACGGCGAAGCCCTCAATGAGGCTTTTGAAAACAAACTACTTCGAATTAAACTTCGCAAATCTGGTTAAAGCTAAAAAGGTCCCCAATCCCAATCTTTACCAAAAACAATAGCTACATTTATTAACCTTAAAAATAAACCTTTCTCTATGAAAAATTTACCCCTTTTTATATTGATTATTTTCAGCCTTACACTTTTATCATCATCCTGCAAAAAGCATGGGATACACCCTGTAAGTCAATTATCGCTATTGCCCCCAGCTACGCAAACGGGAGCAAATACCTTTGGCTGTTTAGTAAACGGGCAGGCCTTCGTACCAAAAAACAGGAACATTCTAGAAGGCCCTGATTTGCAATGTAACTATATTTATACGGCTGGGGGATATCATCTTACGGTTGCTGGAGGTAATAAAAATGGCGATGGAACATTAACCGGCGTCATTGTAGCAACAGATTCACTAGCCATAGCACCGGGACAAACACTTACATTTAAAACTTTTGCACCAGGCAACGCCGACGCATCCTATACTTTATACAGTATTACCGGCGAAAACCAATACACAACAAATAATACGATCTCCGGACAGCTTATAATAACAAAGTTAGATTCGATAAGACAAATAGTGTCAGGTACATTTTATTTTAATGCCGTAAATAGCACAGGCAAAATAGTTAAAATTTCAGATGGCCGTTTTGACATGCTTTACACCCGATAAATATAAAACCAAATAACCTTAACACATGAAAACACATTTTTTTAAAATACTGCTCTGCAGTATTTTCATCAGCCTGCTTTTTAGTAGCACAACCAGCGGCCAGGAGGTTGATACAACTTTCAACACTGCCATGAACCATATTTTTCTCAATCTAAATAAAAATAAAATACCGTTCGGGCTGGTGCGGGATTATGCCATGGAATTTACAAATCTTGAGAATTTTAATGGCACCGCGCTTACCGATAGTAACAATGATTTAATATTTGTTTATCCCAAAAGAACGTTCTAAATTTAAGCACCTTATACAAAACCAAGCGATATGAAAATCCCCTGCTCACTTATATTTATAATTTGCCTTTCGCTTTTGTTTTATTCATGCAAAAAGCACGTTATACAGCCTCAAGATCAATTATCGTTATTACCCCCAGCCACGCAAACCGGGGCAAATACTTTTGGATGCCTGGTTAACGGCCAGGCGTTTTTACCGGGCGGGAGTATCTTTGCCGGCCCGCATCTGCAATGCAATTATATTTATACGGCTGGCGGTTTTTATTTTACTGTGTCAGGATCAAATAAAGACAGCAAAGGTACCATAACAGACATCACTGTCAGAACGGATTCCTTAGCCGTCAGCGACGGGCAAATTATAAAACTAACAAACTATAATGTGCCGGGAAAGGCTGATGGTGATTATTCAATTATAAACAGCGTTGGCCAAGTGAATATGTATGCGACTAATGACGTTGTTACAGGCCAATTAAAAATATCAAGGCTTGATGATAGTAAACAAATAGTTTCAGGTACTTTTTATTTTAATGCAATAAATACTGCAGGAGACACAGTAAAAATTACTGATGGACGCTTTGACATGCTTTATACTAAGTAAATAACTAAACTTTAACACATACTTAACCTTACACACGTGAAAATTTTATTATTAAAATCGCTGCTGTGCATTACTTGCTTTTGCTTGTTTTTCGGCAACGGGACCAGTGCCCAAAACATGATAAATGGTAAAGAAGTTGATACCAGCTTCAATACCGCCATGAATCACATTTTCAACAACCTTGACAAAACGAAAATACCGTTCGGGCTACTGCGGGATTATGCCATGGAATTCACAAATCTCGAAAATTACAACGGCACCGCGCTTGCGGACAGTAATTATATCGACAAGGGTATATTATGGCAAATATACACGACTCTGACTACTGCGCGTATAACAGCCGGCACCTACACTACGCTTCCGGATCCAGGAGTTATCGATAGCCTTTTTTACAAAGCCAGGAAGGCAGGACAGGTTACCTTATGCGGACTGTTTTATCAGTACGCGTTCCTGGCCAGCAATGCCGACAGTACCGGGAAAATCACAGTCACGAACGGCCAATTGTCTGACAAATATGTAAACGGGGTATGGCAAAACCCTTATCTGCAGGCAAATGTGGTTGGCTTCAGTCCTTCAACAAATACCTACCAGGGACTGGGTTTTAATATCAAGCTGCCTTCAAATTTATGGCTTACCAATAGCAGCACGATCGTAAGTAGCATCCAGGTGGATGCCGCTGATGGATTGGGCTACCGGAAAATCGGTATTGGCGTTAATTTGCCTGTGACCTATGCCGACACCGGCATGAAAACGCTAAACTTTAAACTATACCTTACCAATGGCGCCGTGCTGCAAAGTCATGCCCGATTGCACATAATCCCAGACCCTCTGGTAACCTACGGAGGCGGCCCGAATGAAGGCGCCCCTGTTACAAGTAACGGATTGACGACTACAACGGTTCTGAACGTTTATAACGTAACCAGCACCACAAAATACCAAAACAAAGCCGGACAGGGAATAGTAACGGTGGTTTACGCCCAAAATCATGCATCATTGGTCAACCCATTAATAGTTGTGGAAGGCTTTGATCCCGGTATATATTTTCATCCTGAACTCCCTACTGGCGAATATTCAATAGCCGATTTTATCACTAGTGTCAAGGCTGCTCCCAACTTGTACAACCTGTTGGTTTCAAAATACGACATAGTATTTGTTGACTTTAGGGATGGCACCGATGACATTCACCGGAATGCCTTAATTGTAGAAGATGTTGTCAGGTGGGTAAACGCCCATAAGACGGGAAACAATAAAAATGTAGTATTAGGACTCAGCATGGGAGGGCTTTGCGCACGTTATGCGCTTAAAAAAATGGAGAACGGCGGCGAGACTCACCAGGTGGGCCTTTTTATCTCGCATGGAACGCCCCAACAGGGAGCTGTTCTCCCTTTGGGGATACAGTATTTAGATAATCATGCTGATGATCTTTATGCGCGTGCTGGATTCGGGGCAACCTTGTATAGCGCGGTCCGGTTATTTGCACCCAGCTTACCAAATATTGGCGGGATCACTTCCCTGACGGATGTCCCGGCGGCAAAACAAATGCTTATTGAACGTGTAAGTAATTTTCAAATAAACAACAGCGTTCACATAGCCTGGCAAACCGAATTAACCGCTCTCGGATATCCCAGCCAGGGCGGCATACGTAATATAGCCATTAGCAACGGGTCGCAATGCGGGCAACCACAAACGTTGGGCCAGGGCGGCCAGATTTTATATATTGATGGTAAGCTTAGCACAAAGATTGTAGGCGATTTAATTGGCGCATTCCTTTCGCCATTGTTTTCATTTACGGTCGGCCAGCCTTCTTTTTTGTTAGGGTTAGTCCCTGGCCGTAATGATGTATTTGTTCATTTCGAAGCAGATGCAGCCGTTGACGGTGGTGGAAACCTGGCCTATACGGGCAAAATAACTTACCGAAAAACGATCTTATGGCTCATTCCCGTTGACGTGACAATTACTAACCGCTCTTACACTTCTCCTGCCGGGATATATCCATATGAGACTTTAGCCGGCGACTTTTATAATCTCTCCAACCTCATTAAAAGCTTCACTCTACAAGCATCGATTGATTATTTGGCGAAATTTAACATTACGTTTAACGCGGCGCCTACCTTTGGCTTTGTACCTACTGCCAGTGCGCTCGACATTGGCAAAGGTTCCGTCACCCTTTCTGAAAGTGACTATTCGATACCCTATACGGAGGCATCACCGCCTTCAGCTCCCAAAAATACACCGTTTGCAAATTTTATTACTGCTTATAGCCAGCCTGCTATCGGGAATAGTAACAACAATAATGAAGAGCATATCAGTTATGAAACAAGAAACGGCAATTGGCTGGCCAACGAGTTAAATAACACCCCGACTATCGCCGATTGCACAGCCTTGTGCCAGATCAATAGTATTTCCGGTGATGACTTTAACTGCAACAATTTAAAAATATATTCGGTACCGTCTTTTAGCAATGTCACCTACCATTGGTCGGCAAGTCCCAACTTACAAATAATTGGCAGGCAGGATATGCCAACCTTCCAAATACAACCTCTAAGCGGGACAAATGGCCAGCACTCCAGCATTACAGTAACCCTTACCTGCGGCGACTGCGGTCAATTTACCCTCACAAAAGCCGTCACAATTGGTATTGAGCCCTTAGTAGTAAATAGCACCGTCGACCGAACAGTTCAATCCAGCCACTACCAATATTTAACGGCAACGGCCACTCAATTGGGTAACACTGTCCCCAGCAATTACAACTGGTACCTGGTGGTCAACAACCAGCCAACTACGCTCATCGGTAACGGCCTGGTATTAAACCGTTACCCCATCGCTCCCTGTTCAACCATTTATTACCAATGTGTGGCAACCACGTTGTGCGGGCCATCGGTGTACAACGGATATGCCTATAATACGTATTGCAGCGGCGCCGGCGCTATGACGGGCCAATCAATTGTAGTTTACCCGAACCCAGCCGACAATACCATGACGGTAACCAATAACAACATTCCTGCCGCGACAGATGCAACGGGGAATACCACAGGTATTGTTCCGCAGGCCTACCGGGTTGTTGTTTTAAATAGTACCGGCAATGTTTTAAAGTCGGCGCAAAACGCCAACGGCGATTCGAGCGTTACCTTTACAACAGCCGATTTACCCAACGGCAATTATTTTTTGCATGTGATACAAGGAACCAATGTAATTGAAAAGCAAATAATTATTCAGCATTGAATTGGTGAGTGGTGAGTGGTGAGTAATGAGTGTAAAATGGGAAAGCGACAAAAAATAGTAAAAAGTGCACGTTTCATGTCGGAGTGTAAACCATGCTGCATGTTTACAACTAAATTAACATGTTGATTATCATGAACATATATAAGTGTTAACCGTAAATTGTGTAAACCATGTGTAAACCTTATTTTTGTCCTTTCGACAATATGGAGGCTCACTATTCACCACTCATTACTCACCGCTCACCACTCACTTTTTTTTTCAGCTTTATAACAAAATTTATTGCAGGCAGTTATAATAGCATTTACCGTATGAAAATTAAGTGTTCCGTTTTATTTTACATTGCCGCAGTTATTGGTTTAGCGTCCTGTAAAAACAATGACAGTATTTTGCCGGCAGTGGTACCGCCCACCGGAATTACGGTAATTAATGCCGGCCCCGATACGCTTAATTTTTATCTGAACGGCAGCAGGGAAAACGGCACCTCTGCTATTTACCCGGGCGGCTCGTCGGGTTTAAAGCTTGTTCCTTCGGGGCTGCAAAATTATGAGTTTAAAAAGGCCGGGCAGCCGCTTGCGCTGTTTGGCTTGCGTTTAAAATTACGCGACAGCACCTTTAATTCTGTTTACCTTACCGGCGAATCGGCCGATAAAGCGTTCGAAACCGTGGATACCATCCCGCAGCTCGACACCTTGTCGGCGGTGAGGTTTGTTAACGCCGCACCCGACGCGGGCATTTTGAATGTGTCAGTGGGTGACACGGTTAAATTTAACGCCCGCGCTTTTAAATCATCTTCTATATTTTTGGTAACCGGCAGCGGCCAAAAGGAAGTAAAAGTTTACCTTGCGGGATTTTCAACCCCTAAAATAGATACGATTATTACTATACAACCGCTAACCGTTTATACTTTATTTACGAAAGGTTTGTTAAATGGAAAGGGCGCCTCGGTTTTCAGCTTAGGCATCCTGGTTAATCAACTCTCGGCAAACTAAAAGGTACTATGATCCATAGAAACAATAAAAGCATATCAACATTCCTGTTTTCGATAGCTGCCTGCGTGCTGTTTCTGTCGCTAATGTCCTCGTGCGGCAAGCAGGCGGGCGGCGCAAGCCGCACCGGTTTAAACGTCCAATACCATGTTTTAAATTTAAGCCCCGACCTTGGCCCGGTAACTTTGTTTATCGATTTTAAAACGGTTAACCAGATCCCGTTTGTTTTCAATTCCGATGCCGGCTACTTTTATGTGCCCTCGCTCGATACGCCCTACCAGGTGCGGTCGGCGCTGGCTTCTGGTACGCCGATTTTGTCGCGCGACGATATTTTGAAATCGACAGGCAAGTATACGCTGTATATTATCGGGGAGGTGGGAAACCATTCTGTTACATCGCTGTTTACCGTTGATACCTCAACCATGCCGGCCCTTGGACGCGGTAAATTGCGGTTTGTTAATGTCTCCCCCACCGCCGCCACCGGGCTCGACGTTTACGCAAACGGCACACTGGCATTTAAAAACATCGTTTACAAAAAATTTTCAGACTATATCGAGCTGCCTATAGGCAATTATGATCTCCAGGTAACTGCAACCGGCTCAGGCGGCATACTGAGCGAACAGCCCATCGTAACCATCCAGGACGGCAAGTTATACACGCTATATGCCCACGGTTACAGCACCCGCACCGACACCGCGGCGTTCACAACGAGCATGATTACGAATAGATGAGTGGTGAGTGGTGAGTAGTGAGTGGTGATTAGGTGAACGGTCCGATCCGTCGGGATAGCGGGGCAAGCGGCATGCCATGTTATTGCCGCGAAAAATTAACTTAATCAACTCAATCTAACTTAATCAACTTATAACCAATTATTCATATTTTTGCCGCAAACGAAAAGCATTGGAACTACTTAAAAGCCTCATTGATTTTGTATTACATATCGATAAGCACCTCGAAACTATAATCAACCAGTATCACGCGTTAACTTATCTTATCCTGTTTGCTATCATTTTTGCTGAAACCGGCTTTGTGGTAACCCCCTTTTTGCCCGGCGATTCGCTGCTGTTTGCGGCAGGGGCGTTAATAGCAGCCGGCAATACCGGGCTGAGCATTTACCTGCTCGCACTGATATTAATTACCGCTGCATTTACCGGCAATACGGTAAACTTTGTGCTTGGCGGCTATTTCGGGCCAAGAGTGTTTAAGGAGAAAAACAGGGTATTAAAATTGAAATATTACCTGCAAACCCATGCGTTTTTTGAGAAGCATGGAGCGCTGGCGGTTATATTCAGCCGGTTTATGCCCATTATCCGCACCATAGCGCCCTTTGTTGCCGGGGTAAGCCGCATGTCTTTTTTAAAATATAGCTTATACAATATTGTAGGCGGGGCAGCCTGGATAATTGTTTTCCTGTTCGCGGGATATTTTTTGGGTAATGTCCCGTTTTTTAAGGCGCACTTCGCCCTGGTAGGCATTGTGATCATTGTTATTTCTATAATCCCCCCAATTTACGCCGCGATACGGAGTCGCACCGTCAGGAAACCTGCTCAGTAATTTCGCCGAATTGTTTGCGCGCTTTTTTTCCGCGAAAAAGGAACAACAGCCAGAAAGCAAAGGGTATGCTCATATAGATCATGCCCGTCCACCCCTTGTATGCCCGCGGAAGCAAAAATACAAGTATGAGTCCGGCAAGGCCTAGGCAGGCATTGATCAGGTTTATAAAAATGAATGTGTTTGTTTCAAATAACTCTGCCGGGCTAAGTTCTAAGGCTGTTGCTTTCGCCCGTGCATGAATATACATCAGTAAAAATATCAGGTAGATGGTCATGTAGCCGGCATGGTAAACCGCCATTAAAACGGGCACCTGGTTATCGGTTATCATGGTAATGATGTGCCCATGATCGTTATAGGTGCCGTTGGAAAACAGCACCACAAACAGAAATTTTAACGGGTACACATACATCAATACTACAAAGAGCAATGCGGCATTCAAAAATGTGATATAGGCATTATTGAGGCCGTAACGCCTGAAAAAAATATTCTGGCTGTTCCAGATCAGGAATAATAAGCCAAAACAGGCTGCAAAGCTGAAAAAGCCCTTAAACACTTCGAAAAGCTCGTCGAAGGTCCGGGGCACTTCGAGCGAAACGACGATCAGCGTTACCGCAAACGCAAATACGGCGTCGCTGAATGTTTCCAGCCGCGACGGCTCATGGCTTCTCCACCTGAAAACCGACCGCTTTTTACCGATAGACGCTGCTCTTTTCCGCATACTGTTATTTAGCTAAAACTAATACTTTTCCGCTTCTGTACAAAGCCTCTTCCTGCTGTATCTTCTTTTTTTCGCTGTTACTAAGCGGATGTTTGATCAGCTTATCCAAATCAGGCTGTCCCGCGTCAACCCAGGCCGAATACCAAAAGCTGCCAACCGCCAATATTGACGAGCGCATCCGGCGCTCAACCATAGTGTGCAGCATTTTTTGATAAGCCAATGCGTAAGCAACCGAATAATCCTTAACAGGCCTGTTTCCTTGTTTTATCATCGTGAATTTCTTTTTAGCAGGAAATGACCTGTTCAATATCCGCTCAAAGCGTAAAACCGAATCAACCTCTTTAAACGAGATTTGGCATATCTTAAAAGCTTCGGCCAAAGGGTTTTCAATATATCTCGCTTTTCCTGCGTAGTAATTATAACGGCCGCCAAAAAGTACGGGCAGGCGGCTTTCCCAAAGCGCATGTATGCCGTTTTGACCGGTTAATTGCCCGTTATAGTTTTGAGTCAGATGAAGCGGCACATGGGCATCGGCAATATAATGCCCCAGGTTAGCCGACGTGTTTAATATAGCTGTTGTGTCATGCTCTTTAAATGCCTTCACCAGGCGGTAATAGTTGTACTGTATGGTCCAGGGAACCGTGCCGTACTTATCAAGCGTATCCGCCGAATATTTTGCAACGGCGTCATCCCAATTTTGCGGGATGGCTTTAAACGGGCTCTTGCCATAATGGTCGGCATTTAAAAAATGTCTTGGCGCCTCCGTCGAATCAACATAACGGCGCTTATCTGCGCTGATGGCGTGTTCGGTAATAAATTCAATATTGGCTTTATAAAACCCCGACATCGCCTTTGGCAATGTAAAAACCGCCAGCCTGTTAATGCGGTAATGCGCATAAAAGCCCCAGGAGGAACAGGTTAGTATCACTATTAATCCTGCTATAAGCTTGAGGGCTTTCTTCATAACCAAATATAATTGTTTAGGTTGTTGAAAGGTTGTATTGTTGGAATGTTGTAACGTTGTAATGTTGAAAGGTTATAAAATGCAGCTGTGCTGAAAATTTAACTTTCCAACATTACAACTTTTCAACCTTACAACATCTTTCCTCCAAAAAAACTATTTGAAATTTAAAATAATCATCCTATATTTGCAGTCCTTAAAAATAAAAGAAAGAATAACAAAGCTATACAATGGCAAATCATAAATCATCATTAAAAAGAATCCGTTCAAACGCCGCAAAACGCTTACGTAACAGGTACCAGGCTAAAACCACCAGGAACGCTATTAAAAAATTAAGAGGCACTACCAGCAAAGCCGAAGCAAACCCGCTTTTAATAAAAGTGATATCAATGCTCGACCGTTTGGCAAAAAAGAATGTTATTCACAAAAACAAAGCTTCGAACAACAAATCAAAGCTTACCAAATTTGTTAATGCGCTGAAATAGAAAATTAAAAATATAGTTTAAAAAGCCCGTTTCCCTGCCAGGAAACGGGCTTTTTAATTTAATGGAAAAAAGGGCGAACAAAACAGGGCCATTTTTTCGTATAAGTAACTATAGCACGGGTTATATTTAAACAACCCCATTTAAATTAAACTTACAGAACATTGAAGATATACTTAACGTTATCATTTTTATTTGTCTCGGTCAGCAGCTTCGCCCTTCTTAACCGGGGGCGCGTGGATAGTTTAAAAACGCTTGTAGAAACGTCTTTAAAAAGCCAAACCGCTGCCGATACTCTAGATATTAACAGGCTGAACAAGCTGGCTGCAAACTACTTCGAGTCGAACCCGGATAGCACCTTATATTACGGGCAAAAAGGCATCGAGCTCGCGCGCAAAATCAACTACAAGGCCGGTATAGCCAATGGGCTGGTTCAAACAGCGCATGCCAATTTTTTTAAGGGAAGATTTTTACCCGCGCAACAGGAATTTGATGAAGCTATTTTAATATACAAGCATTTAAGGGATTACAAGGGTTTGGGCAACTGTTACACGCTTTATGCCCGGATGTTTAACTTGCTGGCTGATTACAGATCGGCTTTAAATTATTTAAACCTGGCGCTCGACATAAATAAACGGTTAAAAAATGAACCTGACGAGTCCGACTGCTATAAAAACATAGGTATTGTATATTATAGCGAAGGCAAATTATCCACCGCGCTTGATTATTATTATAAGGCCCTTTTTATCGCTGTAAAGAATCATAATTCTCATGCGATGGCAGCCAACTACAATGATATTGGCGTGGTTTTGCAGTCCATGGAAGTATATCCCAAAGCACTTGAATATTTTAAAAAGGCGCTGAAATTATTTGAAGGGACAAAAAATTTAAACGGCGTAGGTACTGTTTATGAAAATATTGGGGAGGTGATGATCGCGCAAAAAGAATATGACCGCGCTATCGATTATCTCACCCGGTCTATCAATATCGCCATAGGCCAGGATGATAAAGATGGGATGAGCTCCGTTTACACCGACCTGGGGCTTTGTTATGGGCACAAAGGCCGGTTCGAGCTTTCGGAAAACTACCTTGACAAATCGTTACAGATTGCCCGGAAGTATAAGATCGTTTATAACGAGGCCTACGCTTTAATCGGCTTTGCCACCATATACAACCTCAATCAGGACTATAAAAACGCCTACAAGTATGCAACAGAAGGCCAAAAATTGGCTATCAAGCTGGGCAATTTGTCAGTACGTTCAAATGCTGCACTGCAGTTGAATAAAACGCTGGCTGGCTTAGGCCAATATGATGATGCTTACAAGCTATTACGCCAGTACATTGATCTCCGCGACAGTTTGAATAATAACGAAAGCATGCAAAAGCTTACCTCTTATAACCTTGAGCTAAACTTTGCAGCACGCCGGCAGCACCTGGCACAGCAGGAGCGTGAAAAGGACATCCTTTACCAGCAGCGAATAAAGCAGCAACGGTTGATCAACGCCATCTTTTTAGTCATCATTTTGGGCATGATCACCACTTCGGTAGTTTACTACAGGCAAAAACGCAAACAGCAAAAAGTAAACGCCATGCTTGAGGATAAAAACAAAGAGGTACTTCTCCAAAAAACAAATCTCGACGACCAGGCGCAGAAGCTGAACGACCTTAACGTTTTAAAGGACCGGTTGATCTCTGTACTGGCACATGACCTGCGCGCGCCGCTCAGTACCCTGCGCGGATTATTCAGCCTGCTGCAGGATGAAACTATTTCGCATCAGCAAATGCTCGAAATGATCCCTAACGTATTAAAAAAGCTTGAATACACTTCCGATTTCCTTGATACGCTGCTGTTTTGGATCAATAGCCAAATGGAGAATTTCGAGAACTCGACAAAGACCTTTTATATAAAAGATATTGTGGCCTATGAAACGGAAAGCTATTTTGAGCAGGCGGCGCTGAAAGGAATTAAGCTGATTGATAATGTACCCGATGACGCGGTCGCATCGGCCGATCCAAACTCGATAAGAATAGTTATCAGGAACCTGATCACAAATGCAATAAAATTTTCGAAAGAAAACGATATCATTGAAATTAGTACGAACAGGGCCGACGATCAGACCCACATTATATCCGTTAAAGATACTGGCACCGGCATGAACGAGGACCAGCTGAGCAAACTTTTTAAAAGTAAGGTAAACAGCAAGGCTGGAACAAACAATGAATCGGGTACCGGCATGGGAATGCTGTTTTGCAAAGACCTTGTTGAAAAATGCAGCGGAAGAATTTGGGTAAGCAGCATGCCGGGCCATGGCACCGAATTTTCATTCACCGTACCCGCCGGCTCATTAAATGAAGCCAGGCTGGAGGTAGCTTGAGAATAGTCCGGCAAGTCAGTAAAGTCGGAAAAGTCCGAAAGAAGCTGCTGAGGAGAGTGGAAAGTTTGCAAAGTCAGTAAAGTCCGAAAGAAGCTGCAACAGGGCCTTTGGGCAAAATTGCCCGGGTTACAGGGAAGATGTTAGGAGGTTGGCCGCGTTGCCTTATCTAAAATTCAAGACAACTATCTTGCCTGAGATGCTTTCCAGCAATGGCTTAAAAATAAGTTGTGCATTTTGCCGCGCCATCCCCAAAACATTCATTTCTTTTGCATTATCCAATATTTTCTTTTCGGCAAGTTTATAAACCTCCTCCACCATATCTTTTGCACCGTCCTCGAACATCACGCCCCTGATATCATATACCTTCGATTTTCCGTGGTCGAGCCTGGCATAGCAGATTTCGGGCTGCGGCAAAAAAACAACAACCGAATCTTTCGTTTGCGTAATATCCGATCTTTTCACTTTTGTCAGATCTACACAGGCAGTAACCTCACCAACTGCTAAAAATAAAACCCGGCTGTCGGGCAAAATAGGGTGAACTTCTTTTTGCTCGATAATATCCTTCATTTCATATTTAACCAGTTCCAGTTTACCTATGCTGGTTATTTTTTGCACCAGGCCCGTCTCTGTTATTTCGGTACGCGAGGCGGTAAATTCATGTTTGATATAAAAGAAAAGGAATATCAAAATACCGGTAATAACCAGCGAGCTGATAAGGATAAATAATAAACGATTGCCGAAACGGTTTGCCATGTTTGAGAGATTAGAGGTTAGAGACTGGAGATTGGGAAAAAGGCGAAAGCCGAAATGCCGATTGGGAGTTCAGACGAAAAGAAACCAACCTCTAATCTCCAGCCTCTATTCTTTACGCGTACTCGACGTTCAAAGTGATCGGCGCGTTCAAAACTTTTGAGATGATGCAGTTGGCTTTTGCGCCCTCGGCTATTTCTTTAAATTTTTCCTCGCTTACGCCGTCAATTACCGAGCCCTTTAATTCCAGGTGTATTCCGCTAATAACCAGTGCGGTTGTGTCCAGTTCTACAACGGCCTCAGTATTCAGATCGCCCGGCGTAAAGCCCCCCCTGGTCAATGCGCCGCCCACCGCCATGGTGAAGCAGCCCGCATGTGCCGCCGCGATCAATTCCTCGGGGTTGGTGCCTACGCCATCTTCGAAACGGGTGTTAAATGAATACTGTGTGTTGTTTAATGTGGTGCTTTGGGTGGTAAGTTCTCCCTTGCCTTCTTTCAGGGTTCCCTTCCAATGTGCATGTGCAGTGCGTTTCATAGTTTTATTGTTTTTTGGGTAAAGATATATTTTTGTGCGTTAATATTCAGGCTTGAATACCTGCCATAATTTTTATGACCCGGGGCTTACGACTTACAAAACGGTACCTCAAAGTTCTTATTCACCCCACCGATAAAACCTAAAACATCATCGCGGCCCAATTGTGTTTCTGCGGACGTAATAAAATATGCCGGAACTTCATCGAACGTATTTAGCAGCGCTTTTTTAAACAGGGCGATATTCTGATCAGTTTTTACGCCGGATTGTTTATCGGCCTTGGTGAACACCAGCACAAATGAAAGGCCTTTCTCACCAAGCCAGTTGCAAAATTCAAGATCGATTTTTTGTGGCTCAAGGCGGCTGTCTATCAGTACCATTACACATTGCAGGCTTTCGCGCTTGTCCAGGTAGGTATGTATAAATTTATCCCAGTCAGCCTTTTTACTTTTCGACGCCCTGGCGTAACCATAGCCAGGCAGATCGACAATGTACCAGCTATCATTTATCAAAAAATGGTTTATCAATTGTGTTTTGCCTGGTGTTTGCGAGGTTTTTGCCAAGCCCTTTTTACCGGTAAGCATATTTATGAGCGAAGATTTACCCACGTTCGACCGCCCGATAAAAGCATATTCAGCCTTTACCGGCGGCGGTAGTTTTGAAATTTGAGTATTGCTGCAAATAAACTCTGCCGATTTGATGATCATGGCGCAAAGGTAGGGTTTTAGATGGGAGATTGGAATGCGGTCGGAAAAGTCCGGAAAGTCAGCAAAGTCCGAAAGAAGCTGCTGGGGAAGCCCGAAAAAAGCCGGAGAATGACCTGACCTTTTCTTTCGGGCATTTCCGACTTTACTAACTTTATCGGTTCGGTCGGTTGGAGGCTTAAACCAACTACGGATATCGAGCGTTAATCTTAATTTTACAATCACCCAACACAATGATCCCGCTTATTTTGTAAATTTGATGTTTAAACATGTAACTTAATGGATGACTATAAAATACCACCGCAAACCCGTATCGGCCATGTTCATTTAAAGGTTAGCGACCTGCAAAAATCGCTGGATTTTTATTGCGGCTTGCTGGGTTTTGATAAGGTAATGATGTATGGAGGCCAGGCCGCCTTTATATCGGCCGGCGGCTATCATCACCATATCGGTTTAAATACCTGGCAAAGCAAAGGCGCGCCGCCCGCGCCCGAATATGCCCCCGGCTTATACCACACCGCTATTCTGTATCCTGAAAGGAAAGATCTTGCTGAAATACTCAAGCGCCTGATCGATGCCAAATATCCGATAACCGGGGCATCGGACCACGGCGTTTCCGAGGCTATTTACCTTGATGACCCCGATAAAAACGGTGTTGAACTGTACTGGGACCGGCCGCGTGAACTTTGGCCGCTTGATGAGGAAGGGCATTTAACCATGTTTACCAAGCGACTGGATGTGGAAGATTTACTGACCGAGATTAAGCAGATTTGACGGATTATTAGATGATAATTGCAGACCCGGGGAATAAATGGATCTTCAGGATTATTTTTGACGTTAAATCAAATTTCTAAAATCCAGTAAATCCATCTAATCCTTTAATCCCGGTTACAGGGCTTTTATCTTAATATCCCTAAAATAAACCTTATGCCCATGTTCCTGTAAAGCAATATGGCCAATCTTTGCTTTGCCATAATCAGGATAATCTTTCCATTTTCCGGCAGCTTTTTTCTTATTCCAATCGGCGGTCCAGGCTTCAAATTCCAATATTTTTTTGCCGTTCAGCCAATGTTCTACGTGGCCGTGGTTAAAAACAATTTTACTGGTATTCCAATCCCCAACAGGCATTAGTTTCTTTTGGTTGTTCGGCAGGTGCATGGCATAATCACAGCCGGCTTTTTGCCAGTCCTCCAATTTTCCCGGCCAGCCGAGATCATCAAGTATCTGGTATTCCGGGCCGGTTTCATAAGTTGCATGGTATTTCGGCCCTTCAATAACATGGTACATCACGCCGCTGTTGCTGCCTTTTTCAATTTTCCAGCTCCACGACAGTTCAAAATTGGCGTATTCCTTATCGCTGACCAGGTCGCCGCCCTTTGCGTCGGCCGACGGGCCCAGGCATACCAGGGAGCCGTCAATAACGGTCCAGTCCCTTGCCAGGCGCTTGCTGTTAAAGGTATGCCAGCCTTTGAGGGTTTTACCATCAAAAAGGCTAACCCAGCCGCCCCCTTTGGTTGTTGCAGCGCGGTGATGAGCCGGCACGGGCTTAGCGAAGCACTGTAGGCTTATCAAGCCGCCCACAACAATTGCCCCCACTTTTATAAGTGATTTTTCCATATGCTAAATTCAAGTTCAAAAACAAATATCAGAAACCCAACCTGGTCTCCGGCCCTTTTCACCCTTTACCATTCGCCCTTTTAGCCTCCTCTTCACCTTTCACCTTTAACCTCCTCTAAGCTTTCTTCAGAACCATTTTCTCCGGGTCCCAATGCATGGGCACGTTCTGAAAATAGCTATCGTTGCAAAGCAACGCCGGCGCGGCCGCACGGTAGCCGAAAGTGGCGTCCTCGGTTACCTTGCCGTTATTCCTGATGGCCGTCATAAAGTTATTCATATGATCATAAGGCCCGCCTAAATAGCCCTTTTCCGCTTCAAAGGTAATTTCCTCGGGAGGCAGCATTTTTTTCCGCCCCGGGGCGCCGCCGCCTGCCTGCTTTAATTTTTCGAGATAAAACGGATCTTCCGATTCTACTGTACTGTTTCTTTTAAGCACTACCTTATCCCAGGTAATATCCATGGCGCCTTCGCTTCCTACAAGCCTTAAATAGGTTGTTCCGCTGGTACCGTCGACAAAGTTGCACCGTAACGAAAGGTTGAAAGCGGGGTGGGCCTTAGCCTGGCCATAGTCAAAGGTCCCTAACAGTACATCGGGTACTTCGCGGCCGTCATGCCAGAACCGCAAGCCGCCGGCAGCATAAATTTTTTCAGGCCCGTACGAACTGGTAATAAAGTGCAGGCTTGAGAAAAGGTGTACAAAAAGGTCGCCGCACATGCCTGTGCCATAATCGGTATAGTTCCTCCACCGGAAGAAACGTTTTTCATCAAAGGGGCGCTTATGCGTATTACTAACGTAAGTATCCCAATCAACCGTTTGCGGCGAAGCATCATCCGGTATGGGGTATTGCCACACTTCTACCGGGTTACGCCTGGCCCAAAAGCCTTCGGCGTAGTTTAGCTGGCCTATTACACCGCTTTCAAATAGTTCTTTTGCCTTCTCGTTCCCCAATGACGACACGCCCTGGCTGCCCACCTGGAATATCTTACCGGTTTCCTGCTGGGCCTTTATCACGGCCGGCCCTTCGGTAATACTGTGGACCATCGGTTTTTCGCAATAAACGTTTTTGCCGGCGTGCAGGGCATCGATGGATATTTGCTGGTGCCAGTGATCAGGTGTGCCGATAATTACCGCGTCTATATCCTTGCGGTTCAGTATCTCCTTATAAATTTTGGTGGTGAAAATATCTGCGCCCCAGCGCTTTTTGGCATCCGCTAAACGGCCGTCGTACAGGTCGCAAACAGCAACTAATTTTACGCCCGGAACCTGAAGCGCTACTTTCGTGTCTTCGCTGCCCTGTCCCCCGGCGCCAATTAAGGCTAAATTGACCTGGTCGTTGGGGCCTATGCCGCCGCGGCGTTTAAGGTAAGCGAAGGCGCCGGTGTGTTTCCCATCGGCAAATACATTTGATCCAATAGCAACCGCGGCAGTAGCGGCGCCAAGCTTTTTAATAAAGCCCCTGCGGGATGATTCGGATTGTTCTTTCATAACTAAGGTATATTAATTCAGGTATTGACTCGAATGGTGAAGGTATAATTTTAGCGCGATATTTTAAATTTTTTTAAAAAGGTTTATTGTCAGAACTCGAATTATCCGAATTTAACGAATCTCCAGAATGTTAAAGCAAGCGATCGTCAGGTGAACGATGCATCCTAAATTCATCTAATTCTATAAATCCGATGAATTCGGGTTCAGACAACTTAATCAAACACTATCTTTGCGCCAATGAGCAAAACCGTAGTCCCTTACCAAACCGACCGGGGCGGCAAAAAAGAGCAGGTAGCTGATATGTTTAATAACATTTCAAAAACCTACGACTTTTTGAACCACTTTTTATCGCTGGGGATCGATATTATCTGGCGTAAAAAAGCGATAAACGAGCTGAAAAAAGATAAGCCCGGCCTGATACTTGACGTTGCCACCGGTACCGGCGACTTTGCCTTCGAGGCGCTATCGATACTGAAACCCGAAAAAATTATCGGCGTCGACATTTCGCAGGGCATGCTTGATATCGCGCAGCAAAAGATAAATAAACGCGGCCTGGGCAGTAAATTCGAGGTAAAATTGGGAGATTCGGAAAAGCTGCTTTTTGAAGCCAATACATTTGATGCGGTTACTGTCGCCTATGGCGTGCGTAACTTCGAGAACCTTGAAGCTGGCCTCGCAGATATTCAGCGTGTTTTAAAGCTCGGCGGGAAAGCCGTCGTGCTCGAGTTTTCAAAGCCAAAGGTTTTCCCGGTTAAGCAACTGTACAATATCTATTTTAATTATATTACACCGGCAGTGGGCAGGTTATTTTCGAAAGACGCCAGGGCTTACACTTACCTGCCCGAATCGGTCGCGGCATTCCCGGATGGAAAGGCCTTCACCGGGCTAATGGATAAAGTAGGCTTTAAAAATACCAAATGCAGGCCTTTAGCGTTTGGTATTTGTTCAATATATACGGGTATTAAATGAGTAAAAACTTTTACTTAGCCATCATCTTATTCCTATTTAGCAGCAATGTATTGCTGGCGCAGGCGCCTGCATGGGGCGGCGGCGCCGACCAAAATGACCTCAGCTTTGGCTTTAGCTTCTCGTACATCAGCAGCAATTATAAGATAGTTAAAAACCCCAACTGGCGGGCGCCGTTTTTTGACCAGGGCACCAATAAGTATATTACCGACTCATTAAACAGCATAGGATCGGCCAGGCTGCCGGGTTTTGGCGTGGGTTTTATTACCCGCTATACACTGACGCCCCACCTCGAAGTGCGGGCAACGCCCTCGCTCATCTTTGCCGACCGCGAGATCGAATACACCTATGCGACGCCTTCACAAAACGTAACCAAACAGATCCAGACCACCACGGTAGATTTCCCGCTTTTATTCAAATTAAAATCCGACAGGATACAAGACTTCAGGGCTTATGTGCTTGGCGGGGTAAAATATTCGCAGGCAATAGGCAGGGGCAATGCATCGCCAAACCTCGATCCTTTAGAGCGTACCGTACGAAATGCCAGCGGCTTCGGATCGTGGGAGGCAGGAATCGGCTGCGACATTTATTTTGAATTTTTTAAACTGTCGCCCGAAATAAAGATTTCCAACTCATTCGGTAATATACTGATCCCCGAGAACCAGCCTTTTTCCACGCCGATCAGCAAATTGTCATTACATACTATAATGTTCAGTTTGTATTTCGAATAACGGGGGAGGATGTGCAGATGATTGGATTTGAAAATGTGTTGATTTGAAGATTTGAAAATTATACTTTAGTTGCAATGCACATACAGATTCGTCATCACTATCACATCAGAATATAATCTTCATTTGCACATAACCATCTTCATTTGCACATCTGCACATTTGCACATCCGCACATAATCTTCTTCATCCGCACATAACCTTCCTCATTTGCACATCCGCACATTTGCACATTTGCACATCTGCACATCATCATCTTCATCCGCATTAATTGCCAATAAATGACAAGTTATTCCGACTAAAAACATAATTTCGCCGTGATAGTTAGCTTTACATGACTAAAATTGCATTAATAACAGGCGCCACCTCGGGAATAGGTGAATCTTGCGCCCACCTGTTCGCACGTGAACATTATAACCTTATACTTACCGGCAGAAGGTTCGACCGGCTTGAAAAACTGGCGGAAAAACTAAAAACAAATTATGGGATAGACATAACCCTTTCGTCATTTGATGTAAGGAACCGCGACCAGGTAGTGGCCAGCCTCGAAGCGCTTCCTGAAAACTGGAAGAAAGTAAATGTGCTTATCAACAATGCCGGTTTAAGCCAGGGGCTCGACCCAATACAAAACGGGAGCTTTGACGATTGGGATACCATGATCGACACCAATGTAAAAGGATTGTTGTATGTGAGCAAAGTAGTGGCAAACTGGATGATAATTAATAAATTTGGACATATTGTAAACCTGGGTTCAGTTGCCGGTAAAGAAGTTTACCCCAATGGAAACGTGTATTGCGCCAGCAAACATGCCGTTGATGCCCTAAACAAGGCCATGCGGATTGACCTGCTGCAGCACGGCATAAGGGTTACCGGTATACATCCGGGAGCGGTGGAGACGGAGTTTTCGGAAGTGAGGTTTAAAGGCGATAAAGAAAGGGCAAAACGGGTTTATGAAGGTTTTGAGCCCCTGGTGGCAGCAGACATTGCCGATACCATTTGGTTTGCCGTATCGCGCCCCGCACATGTAAACATTAATGAACTAACGGTTATGCCAACGGCACAAGCTTCGGCTACAATCATTGCGAGGAAGTAGTCCGAAAGTCGGGAAAGTCCGAAAGTCCGAAAGAGGGAAACATCCCGGGCATTGCATAAAAACAATATAAACCAGGAACGGAGTTTCTGGCCTGATCAAAAATAATCTTCCCGACTTTCGGACTTTCCCGACTTTCGGACTAATTCAATAATTCAATAATTCAATAATTCGATAATTGCCCATGTCACTCATCAACCAAATAGACCAGGATATAAAACAAGCAATGCTGGCGAAACAGGCCGACAGGCTGCGCGGCCTGCGTGCTATAAAATCGGCCTTACTGCTGGCCAGGACAGAAAAAGGCGCAGCTGAAGAGCTATCCGAAGAGGCCGAAATTAAGGTTTTACAAAAGCTGATAAAGCAGCGCAAAGAGTCGGCGGAAATTTATAAGGCCCAGAACCGGGAAGACCTTTATGATATTGAGATGCAGGAAATGCAGGTGATTGAGCCTTACCTGCCAAAGCAAATGGGCCAGGAGGAGATTGAGGCGTATTTAAAAGAACTGATCGCCCGCGTAGGGGCATCGTCGGTTAAGGATATGGGCAAAGTGATGGGTGCGGCCAATAAAGAGCTCGCGGGCAAAGCTGACGGCAGAACGATATCTGAAGCGGTGAAGAAATTGTTGGGCTAAGTTGGTGAGTAGTGAGTGGTCAGTGGTGAGTGGTCAATTGTGACTGGTTAGTAGTCGGCGGTAAATGAATATATCAGACTCACGCTCTACTACTCACTACTCACTACTCACCACTCACCACTCACTAAATAACTAAAATAAATGTTGCAACTCAACTTCAATAAACTATTTTTATAGCGGAATGTTCAAATAGTCGATTGTCCTGAACTTCTATGATGGCTGGTTAAATTTAAACTTTACAATTTTATATGGATTTCGTGCTTAAAGAGGAAAACGGTTTCAGTTATATCGATGAGGGCGAAGGCGAAGTTTTGTTATTATTACACGGCTTAATGGGTGCATTAAGCAACTGGGATAGAGTAATAGAAGATTTCAGATCGGAGTACAGGGTAATTATACCAATATTGCCTATTTATGATTTGCCGTTGCTAACTACCGGGGTAAAAAGCCTGGCTAAATTTGTGCACAAATTTGTGATGCACAAACAACTGAAGGACGTTACCCTGCTTGGTAATTCGTTGGGGGGCCATGTGGCGCTTATATATGTGTTGTCGCATCCGGCCATTGTCAGGTCGCTGGTATTAACCGGGAGCTCGGGCCTGTATGAAAATGCTTTTGGCGGCTCATTTCCGAGGCGCGGAAGCTATGATTTTATAAAGGAGAAAGTTGAATACACCTTTTATGATCCGGCGGTAGCAACCAAAGAGCTTGTTGACGACGTATTCAGAATAATAAATGACCGTCATAGTGTGATCAGGATATTGGCGATGGCGAAATCGGCCATAAGGCACAATATGAAAAAAGATCTGCACAAAATAAATATACCGGTCTCGCTGATTTGGGGTAAAGACGATAAAATAACGCCGCCCGAAGTAGCGTTTGAGTTTCATGAGGAACTGCCCGATTCGGAGCTGCATTGGATAGATCATTGCGGCCATGCGCCGATGATGGAGCGGCCCGAGGAGTTTAACAGGATATTGAAAGGTTTTTTAGAGAAAATAAGCGTTTAACATGCTTGCAATTGAGTTAATAGCTGATGTGATCCCCCCGGTAAATACTTCTGACAGTATTCAGAAGGTTATTGACCGTATGGTAGAGTTCCGTGTCAGGCATTTGCCCATTGTAAACGAGGAACAGTTTTTAGGCCTGATAGCGGAAGACGACATGGTTGAAGAAACTGATTACCAGACGCCCGTGGGCGCGCTGGCGCTTTCGCTGGTGAATCCGTACGTGCTCGAAGATCAGCATGTGTACGATGTTATACGCCTGTTTTATGAGCGGCAGTTAACTGTGGTGCCGGTTTTGGATGCCAAAAAAAATTACCTGGGGCTTATTTCCATCAACGCGCTTACCGAATATTTTGCGCACCTAACCTCGGTCGATCAGCCCGGCGGTATCATTGTGCTCGAGATCAATAACAAAAACAATTCGCTGGCCCACATGTCGCAGATCGTTGAATCCGATAATGCGCAGGTGCTCAGCTCCTATGTGCAAACCTTCCCCGATTCAACCCGGATGGAAGTCACGCTTAAAGTAAATAAACAGGACATATCGGCCATTATAGCCACATTCCTGCGATATGAATACACTATAAAAGCAACTTTTAACCACAGCGGCGAAAACGATAACTCAAAGGAAAGATACGACTCGCTGATGAACTATCTTAACCTGTGATGGGTCATTAGTCATTGGTCATTAGTCATTGGTGTAGCCGGGTCGTTTCTGCGACTGTAACGACCAGCCCTCCTATTGATACGCATTCCCGGTAAATAGCCCAATGATCAATGACCAATGACCAATGACTAATGACCAATGACCAAATGAGAATAGCAATCTACGGCAGGCCATTTAATGATCCGGTTGTACTCCCGTACATCCAGCAGGTATTTGATAACCTTAACCGGCATGGGGTTGAGATTTACGTGCATCAGCAGCTGCATGCTTATTTAAAGGACAACGTTCATTCGGTACAATATAACCTGCTTAAGCCAGAGGATAAGATAAAGGGCTTTATCGATCTTTTTTTAACCCTTGGCGGCGATGGTACTTTGCTGGATATGGTTACCGTGATCGGCGATACAGGCATACCGATAATAGGCATTAATTTTGGCAGGCTCGGCTTTTTGGCCAGTATCAATAAAAACGACATTACCGCTGCAATCGATGCGGTAGTGCATGAGCAGTTTACCCTAGACAGCCGCGTACTGCTCAGCCTGAACTCGGAACTTGAAATTTTTGGCAAGGATAATTTTGCCCTTAACGACATTACCATTCACAAGCGCGATGATTCTGCGATGATAACCACCCACGTTTTTTTAAACGAGGAGTTTTTAAACTCCTACTGGAGCGATGGCATCATTATTTCAACATCTACGGGGTCAACCGCTTACTCGTTAAGCTGCGGGGGGCCCATTATCCTCCCAGAATCGAACAGCATGGTGCTAACGCCCGTTTCGCCGCATAACCTCAATGTGAGGCCTATCGTACTGCCTGATAGCTGCACCTTATCTTTTGATGTGGAATGCCGCAGTGCCAATTACCTCGTATCGTGCGATTCGCGGACTGCCATAATTGAAAAAACCATGCGCTTTAAGGTTAATAAGGCCGGATTTAAGTTAAATCTTATCCGTTTAAATAATGAAAGTTATTTATCAACGTTAAGAAACAAACTTTTGTGGGGGCTTGACGCCCGCAATTACTAAATTTGCCTGATGCCCAAAATTGTACTATTTATATTTTTATTGTTTTGTACTTGCAGTTTAAAAGCCCAAACCTGGGAAATTGGAATTGCCGCCGGCGGTTCGGGCTATATGGGCGACCTCAATACACACAACCCCGTTAAGATCAGCGGTCCGTCGGTCAGCGGTTTTTTAAAGCGCAATTTCGATGGCTATTTGTCGGCAAGGGCGAATTTTACCTTCGGTACCATCAGCGCGGCCGACAGCAACTCCAGCGATGCCCAATTCCGGGCACGTAACCTCAGCTTTAAAACAACATTATCCGAAATAAGCCTGTTATGCGAGTTTAATTTTATGAATTATATACCCGAAGCCGGCAAGAATAAATATACCCCGTACATCTTTTTAGGAGTGGCTTCGGTAAGTTATAACCCGACAACAATTTACAACGGCCAAAAATACTCGCTCAGGGATTTGAAAACCGAAGATCAAAAAAAGCCTTATCCCAACACGGCATTTTCAATCCCCTACGGCCTGGGTTTTAAGTATAATATTTTCGGCAAACTGACCATGGGCATTGAATTGGGCTATCGCAACCCCAATACTGATTACCTCGACGATGTGGGGGGCTACTATCCCAATAAGGCTAACCTCTCCCTTATTGCACAGGCATTGTCAGACCGTTCGGGCGAAACGACGGGCGTTTATATTGGCTCGCCCGGCACCCAGCGCGGCGATCTTGTGCCGCGCGATACCTATTTCTTTACGCAGATAACCTTCTCCTATACTTTTGTCACGCAAAAGTGCTATTTCCATTAATTTTCCCGGCATGCTGCTTTTTTTACCACGAAGGGCACAAAGAATTTCACAAAGGCCACAATGTTTTGAAGCATACCTGTCATAGTGATCTTAGTGAAGCCTTAGTGTGCTTCGTGGTTTAGTTTTTTAACACTACGAACGCAAAGAATCTCACAAAGGGCACAATCTTTTTCTGAAGCATGCGTGTCACAGTGATCTCAGTGAAGCCTTGGTGCGCTTCGTGGTTTATTTTTTTAACACTACGGGCACAAAGATCTCACAAAGGGCACAATGTTTTTGAAAGCATCCCGGCATAGTGATCTCAGTGAAGCCTTGGTGCGCTTCGTGGTTTATTTTTACTCCTATTGCTAATGTGATGAGCTTGAAAAAGCACAAAACATGGTTTACACATGGTTTACATAATTCAGTGTAAACCCACCGATAACCATTTGTTAGTCAGGTATTTAAATGGTTTACAGTGCAAAATCATGGTTTACACTAATGAGTAAAAAAGGGGCATAAAACTAATTGCATCATTGTTGCAATAAACCTTATCCCGCAAACGTTTATACTCTAAACAATACGCCGAAATGCAGCTGCTTCCGGGCATCCGGGACTAAGTCACTTTCGGATTAACCTTAAACTTCAATATCATGGCTGAACTAAATCTTTCTACAGGAAAATCAGGCGGCAAACACTCCATAAAGAGAATGCCCGTTCGCGTCGACCTTACTGCAATGGTTGACCTTGCATTTTTGCTGATCACCTTTTTCATGATCACCACCACGCTTCAAAAACCAAAGGCGCTGCCCGTAGTGATGCCTGTTCCCGGTGCTGACGGATTTGTACCCGAAACGCGCACCATGTCGCTTTGCCTCGGCAAACATGACCAATTGGTGTGGTACATGGGCATCCCCGGCAAACCGCTCACCCCGCCGAAACAAATCGGTTACGGCAGAGACCTGAATACCACCATCATCGAAATGGCTAAGCAAATATTTAAGGCCTCGGGCAAAGGGCTTATCGTAGTGGTAAAGCCGTCGGAACATTCCGTATACGCCAACCTGGTCGAAACCCTCGATGAGCTGCGCATTACCAATGTACCAACTTATGCCATCGCCAAAATTTTACCGCCCGACGTTGAATTGCTGAAGCAGAGGGGGATATATTGAAGTGGTGAGTGGTGAGTGGTGAGTGGTGAGTGGTGAATGTTAGGAGTTTATTGTTCACTGGAAAATTTCATCCATCAAAACAAACTGTCGACATTGTACTTTAATACCTGGCGCGCCAGCCGCCCGTTTCCGTCAATCCCCTCTATGAACATATAATAGGTTCCCTTGTTGCGGGCTGTATACTCATACGATATTTTACCTTTTGTATCTGTGATAAGGTCAGGGTTCCAATAGATGGTTTTACGGGTGTCGATGTAGCTTATACTTTTATTTGCAACATATTTTGGCGCGTAGAAGTCTCTTGCTTTATAAAAACCCTGAAATTTACAGGCCAGCAGCCCGGGCACAGGTTCGATTTCACTTATCATTTGTGAACCATTTTTTAATGTTATGACCAGTGCGCCGCCAAAAGCGTTTGATCCATAAATTGCAAAATACATGGCACTTGTTAATACTTCGATACTGTAAACCTCGGATGGGCTAATTTCATCGAGAGAGTTTGGAGGGACTTGCATGCCATCCACATAGAGGGCCATTGCCTTTTGCGGCCCGGTTAAATGCCTCACTATTTCCCTGTTACTTAAAGCGGCACTCCCAGCCGGAGAAGGGTGTATAGATACTCCCTGCAATTTTCCTTGCAAACCAGCGCTAAGAAGCCCATATTTCAACAGTTCATCCCCGGGCAAATAAACCTGGTTGGCATTTCCCGGGCCGTTCAAGTTTGCCGAGTATTTTAGCACTTTGGCATAGTCGGGGTGAAAAGGTGGTATTTTATGCCCTTTCACCTGAACTTCTTTCAGCAATATCACATGTTTCAGCGAGTCCTGCCGCCAGGTGGTATAGGCCAGCTTAATTTGATCGGTATTGAGCGGGGTTTGCTTATCGTAATGACCGGCTATATAACCATGTACCTGGTTGTTTTTGTCCACTGCCGGGTATACCGGCTTATCCAATGATGTTTTTACATTATTGCCGCCGTTTGCCTTTTTTGAGTTTATGATGATCGTGGCAGTATCTGTAAGCCCGATATTCTCAAAGCTGAACCTGCCGTTTTCATCGGTCAAAGTATCCATTACCAGGTGGTTTCTTATAGATGTTAATATCACTTCGCCCCTGGCAACCGGCTTTCCCGCCTGTGTTTTAACCGAGCCCGACATGGTAAAGCCTTTTTCGGGCTTGTATGTAAAATCCGGCTGGTTATTGCTCAGTACCTTTTTCCATTCAAACCTGCGGTAACCCTGCGTCAGCATGAGCAGGTCGAGGTCCGCACGGGTTTGATCGTTGGGGCTCATAAAGTAATAGTTCGGGTCCTCGATATAACCTGCTATTTCCGATTTTAGCAGCAAGTCGGTGAAAATGGTATTTTCCGCGGCTTCATTAACGGGCACGCGCGTTTCGTCAACAACAGATACCGAAAATACGCCGGTTACCGGTTCGCCTTTTTCGTTGGTTGCGGTGACATCAAATTTTACCTTTTCGCCGGAAGCGTAGGTTTGTTTCAGCGGGCTGAGCGAAAGGCTAAGCTGGTCGTTATTTTGTATAAAAACAATGCGTTCGTTCAGGGGCTCGCCGCTTTGCGAAAACAGGGTAAATTGTACAATGCCCGAAGGGAACTTCTTTTTGGGAATAACCGCTGTAAAAACCTTGTTCAGCAGTTTTCCTTCGGCAGCAAAATAACTTTTGCCGCCCGATTGGGCAATCAAATAAAACGAGCTGTCGCGCACATCTTTCGCGGCCACCTTAACATACAGGCTATCGCCCAGGTTGGCATTAACCGATAAGGTGAAGCCGGCATCTTTCGCTACGGGCAAGGCAGTTGTAAAATTACTTCCATCCGCGGCGGTTACTTTGGCAAAATACTGTTTATCTTTTTGCGGCTCGATCGGGAATACGCCCATCCCCAGGTGTTGGGTATTAAACTGCGCAACTTCGGCGCCAGCATTATCGGTGATCACACCCTGCACTTCTTCAGCAAGCCCGTTTTGGTTTACCGCCTTAAACGCAACTTTTGAGCGCAGGCCGTTAATAAGGTCGCCGCCCTCGGGGAAGAATTGGAGGTCGACTTTGCCGGGTAAATGTGATTCGCTTACTTTAACAGCTGACAGCCGCCCCGGCTCAATGGACGTGCTGAAACCGGCAACCGTTATGGGTTGGTCAAAAAAATATTCACTGCCGAAATTACGCATCCAGTTGGTATAGGCCCTTACGCGGTAGGCGCCGGGCGCTGTATCATAAAGCAGGTCAAAATCTCCCGGCGCGGTACCTGCGTTTAAACGGAGCGTCAGCCGTTTTAATACCGAGTCTTTGGGATTGATCAGCTCCACATAAAGTATATTGCTCAAAGCCGAGAGGCGGTGGTCGCCGCCCAGCACCACATAGGCATTGAACCAGATGGTGTCCCCGGGAAAATATAGCTGCCTGTCCAGGTGAAGGTGCACTTTTTCGATAGGGTGATCGGATGCGTAATTCTGCAGGGCATTGATATTGCGGCTTATGATAAGGCTATCGGTTTGTGCATAAGCGCTAAAGCCAAAAAAAAGCAAAACGATAAATGCAATGAACAACCGGGGTTTTGTTATCATATTTTTTTAAGGATAAGATTGTCTCAGGTAAATTTAGGCTTACTGTGCTGCATTTCAAAAATCCAGGACGAATATTATTGAAAAATACTCCTTTGAGAGTATTGATTAGGCCGCGGATAAATAAATGGCCGCGATGTGCCCTAAAACCAAAATCTGCATCGGCATCTTTTTAAAAAAGCATTCAAATAAAGCCATTCGTATACTGAATAAATGCGCTGGTGTAAAAAACTTGGTTTATTGAAAGCAATAAGCTATTATTAAAAAATAAATCAATAACAATATATTAAAAAAATGTCCTAAACCGATTTTCAATTTACCCCTGGTTATATGTTTTCATTCAACAAAATTTCTAATGCAAATGCAACTGTCGTTAAATTACTGAAACAACTATCCATAAGCACTAATCAGGCGGTACTCCAATTGACTGTATTCAAGACGATGAGCACACCGGCGCTTATCTGGCTTGCGCCACCTAGCTACGCTTCAGTTGGAAGCCAATTAAGAAGAATCGAGCTTTGCTAAACATGGCAAATTTAACGTCAAAATATTCAATCAAATGCCTCATAATGGCCCCCGCCTTTTTGATTATTTTTTTATTTGTGATCAATAACTGCTATGCAAGCTTTAAAATAACGCTAAAAGTCGACAATTATAAATCAGGGTTAAAATCTTACCTGGTTAATCAACTAAATGGCCTTAATTTCAGTAGTGTAGTTGATAGTTCATTGGCCGACGCTAACGGGGTTTTTATATTCAAAGGAAACGTGGAAAAGCCAGAGCAAATGGATATTTTCTTTTCGGATACGAAAAAAATAACCTTTTCAACTCCGGTTATTTCTCTTTTTGTGGAAAATTCAAACATCACAATTAGTGCGAATCTAAATGACATTCCTTCATATCAATCTTTGTTACGGGGGGATTACGCTTACTCTTCTATTAACGTGACGGGTTCCTCTTCGCAAACACTTTTTTTAGATTACTACGACGAAAGGTCTCTTTACCAAACTAATTTAGCGCTGTTAAAACAAAAGTATTTTGCTTATTTAAAAAGTTTAGATGATACAGGTTTCAACAAGTCATCGAAAAGCGGGTCCATTGCTAAAGGAATAAGTCTGATCCAACCGATAGATAGTTTGAATGCTGCGTTTCGTGAATTCTTAGTAAAATTTATAGTTCAAAACAAAAAAAGCCCTGTTGTTTTATTAATAGCGCAAAAAAATATAAATATTTTTTTGCGGTCCGAAGCGGATACTATATTGAACGCGTTGATGTTTAATCAGCACCCGTCAAATGAAATGAATGAATTTCAAAAGAACATAGAAGATCATAATAAAACGGCGCTTGGTGCAAAATATCCTGATTATTTATTAGAAGATACTTTGGGTGCAAAGGTAGCATTGTCTAAATTTATAAGCGGTAGAAAAAAATATGTACTTTTAGAATTTTGGGCGTCGTGGTGTGTTCCCTGCCGAAAGGATATACCACATTTGAAAATAGCCTATAACTTGTACAAATCTTCTGGTTTTGATGTCATTGCGATTTCTGTGGATGATAACAAACAAAATTGGAAGAAGGCTATTAAAGAAGATTCGACTGTATGGCTGCACTTAATTGATCCAAATGGTTTTCAACATAACGATCTTTTGGGCTTATATCATATCAGATCGGTCCCGGCGGATATTCTTATAAGTCCGGACGGGGAAATTGTAGATCTCAACTTGCGTGAAAGTTGGTTGGATCGCCATTTAATGGAACTTTTCGGCAATCGGTTTGGGTCATTATAGAAATAGCTATTTAAACAGCCTCTCGGGGTACGTTAAGCTCGCTGAGTGGGCAAAGGCGTCTTTGCCATCGGCAGGTGCGTTGAGCCCCTATTTAAAAACATTCCAAATGAAAAAGACTATTCCGTTAATCATTGCCAGTGCAATTTGTTCGAAAAACCTATATCCCCAGGTAACTTTTACCGGAACCGCCAATAACTCGCCCAAACAAAAAGTGTGGCTGACTACCGGCCTGGGCCGGAAAATTGATTCGGCGGCCATCAACCCCGACACCCCAACATTCACGTTAAAAGCTGAAATCAAAAAAGAATCCATGCTTTTTATCCGTATGAAAAAAAATCGCCTGATCCTTCAAATGAATTTATAATTGTGCCGGGCGAGCATGTGTTCTTTTCGTTCAATGCGGCGACAGATAAAGACCGGTCGATAGCCGTGAGCGGCACGCCATTCACGCTTGAACGCATCACTATGTACAAACGCACTTTGCCATATAAAATAAAAGTTGAGAATGCTGACAGAAAAATTGACTCCATAAGGGCTGTTAAGGGCGGAGATACCAGCGCAGTCGCTTACCTGCGGGCAGAGAGGAATAAAAACCAGGCTTACGCCGATTTAATGGAAAGAAATGTACTCGATACTACCAAAAGCTCACTAAACGCACACCAGGCGTTTATGATTTTATCAAGAAGCTTCCTTTTTAAGGAAATGGCGGGAGATTCGATGTTGTTGGTACTAAAAAGCCGTTTTCCGGGCGATACGCATATCCAATCATTGACCACCACAACGGCAACCAGGATTGAAGGGTTACCGGTAAATACCAAAGCGCCTAATATTATTTTAAAAGATGCAAATGGGATAGAAGTAGCTATGGATAAAGTTACCTATAAATATTTATTGATCGACTTTTGGGCGAGCTGGTGTAAACCATGCCGCGAGGAAAATCCATATCTGTTAAAAACATTTAATCAATTTAAAAAAAATGGCTTTGTGATTTTATCCGTTTCCATAGATAAAGACCTCGCTAAATGGAAAGATGCGATAAGGGCAGACGGAACGTCACAATTTATACAATTAATAGACACGAACGCCAATAAAAGTATCTACTTGAAAGAATATAACCTATTTGGTATCCCAAATAACTTTTTAATAAATGAGAAGGGAAATATCGTAGCTGAAGGCCTCAATGGCGACAGGCTCTACAACGAAGTATCAAAATTTATGTCGGCAATCAAATAATTTAGCCAAAGCAAATGAGTCTTTTTGAAGATGATCAATAAATAATCGGAATAATTTCGCCTTTTATTCAAACGCCAAAAGGCTTCTGACTTTTCTCGTTTAAAATCCACCTTTTGCCGGCCCTAATCAGGCGCGAGTATGCAGCGCAGGGCTGTGCTGCTGCGTACTCGTGCCCCGCTGACATGTAGCCGCTATAAATGCCTGTACGTTTTTTGTATAATATGGTTTAGTACAGTACATTTAAACTATTATGAGCACCAAATATAAATTCCACGACCAGGACAAGCCCCGCACGTGCGGGGTTTTGCCGCTGTAAACTGGATCGACCTTTTTATCCGCAACGAATATAAACATATTATGCTGGACAGCTGGAAGCATTGTCAGCAACACAAAGGCCTTGAAATTTACGGCTGGTGCATTATGAGCAGCCACATCCACATGATCATTGGCACCAACGGCGAAAAACTCAAAAACATTATGCGGGATATGAAAAGGCATACTTCGATAGCCTTAAAAGAAGCGATCAAGCAGCACCCCGGTGAAAGCCGCAGGGAATGGATGCTCTGGATGATGGAAAGGGCGGGCAAGTTGAACAATCAGAACCTGGAGTTTCAGCTTTGGCAGCAAGATAACCATCCTATCGAACTGTATAACCAAAAGATATTACATCAAAAACTGGATTATATACATTTCAACCCGGTAGTAGCCGGGATAGTTGAGAAACCGGAAGATTATTTGTACAGCAGCGCACGGGATTATTACGGTCTGCCGGGATTGATCGATATAATTTTGGTTGAACCCTTGATACTATAAATGGCAAAGTTTATTACCTGTCAGCGGGGCACGAGTATACAGCCGCACGGGCCATTGCGCTGCATACTCGCGCCAGAAGGGGAAAGCCGCAGGGAATGGATGCTCTGGATGATGGAAAGGGCGGGCAAGTTGAACAATCAGAATCTGGAGTTTCAGCTTTGGCAGCAAGATAACCATCCTATCGAACTGTATAACCAAAAGATATTACATCAAAAACTGGATTATATACATTTCAACCCGGTAGTAGCCGGGATAGTTGAGAAACCGGAAGATTATTTGTACAGCAGCGCACGGGATTATTACGGTCTGCCGGGATTGATCGATATAATTTTGGTTGAACCCTTGATACTATAAATGGCAAAGTTTATTACCTGTCAGCGGGGCACGAGTATACAGCCGCACGGGCCATTGCGCTGCATACTCGCGCCAGAATGGGGGCGTTTGTTATTTCTATTTATCAAGACGTGACGAAAGCAAGAGAAAATATATTATGACTGAAATATTTGCTCATTTTGCTTATGTTTCCATTAATGGAAAAATGCGAAAATTCAACTTGGTTGACTTCAAGGACAATGTATTCTACATTTATTCAAATGGGAATTATATGCTAAGAGTGGAAATTAAAGTTAAGATTAATAAGATTATGAACGATAATAAGAATTTCAAAATTATAGGAGTACTGAAGATATTTGAAGCTCAGGAACTACTTATCATAAAAAATATATTCGGCGAATACAGTTGTTAATAATTGGGTAGGTAGCAAAACAGTTGATAGAAATTTTAATTATCGGAGATAAGATACAATTTTTAGACAAGCAATCAATGCTGTCAGATAAAACGGAAAAATCAACGAAAGGCTAAACCCTTCAAATGTGCGTAGTTTGTGTGGATCGCTACCCAATCGGACGCGCGTATGCAGCGAAGGTTGAGTACTGTGTACTTGTGCACCAATGCGGGTAGCCACGATAATAATTACGCGTTTCGTACTATTTATTTTAGTATTTTTTTAGACTACCATGAGCACCAAATATAAATTTTAATTTAAAAAACACACCATGAAACTAATAACTCTTTTAACAACAATATTGTTTATACCTGCTTATAAACATGACAATTGTATTCGGATAGCAACTGCAACCACATCGGGATCGTTTATAAACGAAGCACATCACTGTTTGATAAAAAAGCAGCCATCAAACAACGCCATTCCAATTCAGCATAAATTTGGATTACAGGACAGCATTAAACTTAAGACCTTTACGAAATTGCCAGATGATGTTGAAGGATGCGTTTGTTACTTTTATTTATCAAAATCTGATGAAACCAAGAGGAAATATATTATGACCGAGATATTGGCGGAAATTGCTTATATTTTCATTAATGGAAAAATGCAAAGATTTTACTTAGTTGCCTTTAAGGACGGAGTGTTCTACAATTATTCCAATGGTAATTATAAATTGAGGGTGGAGTTTAAGAAGACGATTAAAACCGATAGCGAGGTTTTCAGGATTATAGGAGTACTGAAGATATTTAAAGCTCAAAAACTACTTATTAAAAAGAATATATTAGGTGAATGCAGTTGCTAATAATATGGTAGCGTCTAATTTTTTTTTTATTTTTATAATTATATCGAAAAGTTGCCCGAATCAGGCGCGAGTATCCGCGTGAGGCTGTGCTGCTGCGTACTCGTGCCCCGCTGATAGGTAACAAACTATACCGATAATCATGTCATGTTTTACCAAAATTATTTCCGTTGCGGTGCTGGTACAGTAATGAACTGGTGTTTAACAGAAAAAGGAAAACCTTACCTTTTGCGAAACTGTATTATTAACCCGCTAAAAGTTTGCAAAGATAATGCCGCTTTACGATTTAGTGGTGACACAACAATGTCACCTTGAAGGGGTGGTTTTTTGTAATAAAATTTTCATAAACGACTGTAAATAAGGTGTTCCCAAAATAGCTGGAGTGATGAACATGAACATGAACCACATTTCAGGCATGTAAAAAGCGCGCGCACAAGTATACCCGGCGCCTCGCGTTGGAGATTGCAATGGAAAGCCCGCAACCGCAAGGGGCATGAGCGCCGGGCCCGGCGAGGATCCGTCAGCTGACGGACCCGGCCGCGCTTCTACCGGCGGGGCAACGCCCAAAAAATCCATTTAAGGTTTTTATATTGAACACCGGGTAAGGTATAGCAGATAAGGAAGCAAAAAATCCGGAATTCGATATGCTGCATTCATTATTCGATATTCAAATTCTTCACTTTCCCGTTATGTTGATGCGTACGCGGCGCCCATCGGGATAAATCAAGCTTCCCCTGTTCTCTTTCCGTGCCGGACTTTCCCACCCCACCCCGCCCCCCCGAAATACTTTTCTGCCGTCATACTAAAAAAAGCCCAATTAAATTTTACCTTTGTCCCCTGAAATTTTCGGCGCGTATTGCAGAAAGTTGGGCAAAAAACAAGGTTATTGTAATAAATCATGTATATATAAGCCAAATTTGGCGTTTCATATTTGTTAACGGTTTTTTGTTTCCTCATTTTTCTATCCAAATGAACCAATAAACCAGCGAACAAATAAACTCCCGGCAGCTACCGGGATGATTTAATAAAAAAAATGGGATATAAGGATCAGGTTGATTTACTAAAACTGCCGCGGCATATAGCCATCATTATGGATGGCAACGGCCGCTGGGCCAAAGAAAAGGGCAAGCTGAGGGTATTCGGTCACCATGGCGGTGTAGTTTCTGTGCGCGACGTTGTTGAGGCCTCGGTTGAGCTTGGTATCCCATACCTTACATTGTATACCTTCTCGGCCGAAAACTGGAACAGGCCAAAGCTGGAGGTAAAAGCCATAATGGAGCTGCTGGTAAGCACGATAGATAAGGAGATAGAGACGTTTATGAAAAACAACGTCAGGTTAAATGCTATCGGCGATTTAGATATGCTGCCCGGAAAATGCTATACCGAGCTGATGCATGCGATAAATAAAACCTCGGTAAATACCGGCCTGGTGCTTACCCTTGCCTTAAGTTATAGCTCGCGGCGCGAAATTATACACGCCGTAAAAAGCATAGCCGGCAAAGTATGCAGCGGCGAATTGAAAATAGAAGAGATTGATGAAGCGGTTTTTAGCGACAATTTATTTACCGGCAACATGCCCGACCCCGAATTACTGATCAGGACAAGCGGCGAATATCGTATAAGCAACTATTTACTCTGGCAAATTGCTTACGCCGAGTTGTACTTCACATCAAAATTATGGCCCGATTTCAGGAGAGAAGATCTGTACGAAGCGATCATTGATTACCAGAAACGCGAGCGGCGTTTTGGCATGACAAGCGAGCAGGTCAACTAAATTTTTAACTTTAACACTTTTTAACAACTGTATAAATTATTTTTAGCCCACTAAAATATTCGAATGAATAAATTCTTTTTTGCTGTTATTTTCTCCATAATGAGCACAGCTGCTTTGGCTCAGGTATCCAGCCAGCCGAGGTATTCGCTGTCAAAATCAAATATACCGGCTGATAGTTTAAGTTACCTTGAACCGAAAGATTATATTATAGGCGGCGTCACAATTACGGGCACCAAATCGCTTGATAAAGATGTATTGCTGCAGATATCAAAGTTAACCAAAGGCGATAAGATCAATTTACCCGGCGATGCCAATGCCAATGTGATCAAAAACCTTTATAAGGAAAACTTATTTGACGACGTACAATTAAATATTACAAAGATCAACCTCGACACCATTTACCTGGAAATTGTGGTGGTTGAGCGGCCCCGCCTGTCGCGTATGCATTTAACCGGCTTGCGCAAAGGTGAAATTGACGATTTAAACAAGGAACTTGCCGATAAAACAGGCAAAATTGTAAACGAGAACCTGTTAAGTACCACCACCGCAATTATTAAAAAGCATTTCAGGGAGAAAGGCTATCTTAATACCACGGTCACCATAAAGCAAAAAAAAGACCCGGGCGATGCTAACGACGTTATACTGGATGTGGCCGTTGATAAAAAGCAAAAGGTAATGATCAGCGAGGTTACCTTCCAGGGCAACAAGGCCTTTAAGCAAAAAACACTCCGCAAATATTTAAAGAAGACCCGCACCCGTAAGTTCTATAATATCTTCGGTTCGCGCAAGTTTAAGCAGGATAAGTATGAGGACGATAAGAAGACGCTTATTACAAAAATGCAGGGTAAAGGTTACCGCGACGCCGAAATTTTAAGCGATTCGGTATTTAAAACCGGCGAAAATACCGTAGGCATTAAAATAAAGCTGTTTGAGGGGCCCAAATATTATTTTGGGAACATCAAATGGTCTGGCAATGCAAAATATCCCGAGGCTGTGCTTAACAAGATCCTTAAGATAAAAAAAGGTGAAATTTTCAGCGAGGATGAGTTGAATAAAAGGTTAACCGGCCCGACTCCTAATGATGACGACGTTTCGTCATTCTACTTAAACGACGGCTACCTGACTTACCAGGCCGACCCGGTTCAGACAAGAATTTATAACGATACGGTTGATTTGGACATTCGGGTATACGAAGGCCCGCAGTACACTATTAACAAGGTATCGTTAAAGGGCAACGACGTAACCAACGATAAGGTGGTTATGCGCGAGATCAGGACCAAACCGGGGCAAAAGTTCAATAAAGAGCTTTTGATACGCAGTGCGCGCGAAATTGGTCAGCTTGGTAACTTTGACGAACAAAAAACCGAGCCTAAGCCAACCAACATCAACCCGCAGGATGGAACGGTAGATATTGTATATAACGTGGTGGAAAAACCATCCGACCAGATAGAGCTTTCAGGCGGTTTCGGCGGCGGGCAGCTGGTAGGTACGCTTGGGCTTACCTTCAACAACTTTTCGCTGCGAAATATTTTTCATTTAAAAGACTATAAACCATTGCCAAAAGGCGACGGCCAAAAGTTGAGCCTCAGGGGCCAATCGAGCGGCAGGACCTATCAAAACTTTTCATTTACGTTTTCCGAGCCCTGGCTTGGCGGCAAAAAGCCGATATTTTTTGCCTTAAGCGCCTATACCCAGCTCAGCTCGACCGGGGATTATTATGCGCCCACAAGCCCGTTATATAACAAATTGCGGATCAACGGCGTGGGCATTACCCTCGGGCGGCGTTTAAACTGGCCCGATAACTATTTCCAGCTGAACTATTCGCTGAATGTTGACCATTACAATCTTGATAACTATACCGGGTACTTGTTTTCCAACGGTACTTCGTACAACATTAAGTTAACGCAGGAATTAACACGTAACTCGCTGGATGCGCCTATTTACCCCACTACCGGGTCGAATATCAAATTGACAATACAGGGCACCCCTCCCTATTCATTATTTAACAACATCGATTATGGCATAGCAACCCAGGAGCAGATATACCGTTTTGTTGAATATTATAAAGTAAAATACGATGCCCAATGGTTTCAAAGGATAACCGGGAAGCTGGTGGTCATGTCGCAAGTGCGTTTCGGTTTCCTGGGCGAATACAATTCAATTGTACCGCCTTCACCCTTCGAACGGTTTAAGCTGGGTGGCGACGGTATGGCGAGCTACCAGTTTTTGCAGGGCAGCGATATCATCGGTTTACGCGGCTACCAGAACTTCAGCATAATCCCGGCAGGGACAAATTATACTGCCGATACCAACCCGGGCAGCACAATATACAGTAAATACACCTTCGAGCTCCGTCATCCGCTCATACAAAGCCAGTCGGCAACAATATTTGCATTAGCTTTTGCAGAAGGCGGAAATGTTTGGAATTCTTTTAATAAATTTGATCCGTTTAATGTCAGGCGCTCGGCAGGTGTTGGAGTGAGGATATTTTTACCTATTTTTGGTTTGCTTGGTCTTGACTATGGTTACGGATTTGATGCGATACCCGGAATTCCGGGGGCAAACAAAGGCCAGTTCAGCTTCTCGATCTCCCAGAGCTTAAATGGCGGTTTTAATTAATGAGAAAAAAATTTTTGATGAAGAAAATATTTTTACTGCTGTTTTTTACGTTCATAACATTTACTATGGCGTTTGCGCAGCGCTTTGCGTATGTTGATTCGGACTATATTTTAAAACATATGCCCGAGTACGCATCCGCCCAGCGGCAGCTGGAAGCGCTTTCGGCACAGTGGCAAAAAGAAGTTGATCAGCGTTACCAGGATATTGACCGCTTGTATAAAGCGTACCAGGCCGACGAAGTTTTAATGACGCCTGACATGAAAAAACGTCGCGAAGCGGAAATAGCCGACAAGGAAAAAACAGCAAAAGATTTCCAGCGCCAGAAATTTGGGCCTGACGGCGAACTTACGCAACGCAGCAATACGGTTATCAAACCCATACAGGATAAAATGATGAAAGCCATCCAGGCGGTTGCCGAAAGCGATAATATCGATATGATATTCGACAAAAACAGTAGTGACGCGATGATGCTGTATGCCAGCCCGAGGTATGATAAAAGCGCCGACGTAATTACCAAACTGGGATTAAAACCCGGCGTATTTGCGAAATAAAATTTTAAATTATTATAATAAACCCACGTATTTTTAAACAGAAAACAAGAAAATGAAAAGAGTAGTTAAAGTTGCTTTAGTTGCAGTAAGCATGTTATTTGTAGGCAACTTTGCCAAAGCACAAACCAAAATTGGTTACGTTAACTTTGCAGAGCTGGTTCGTGCATTGCCTGAATTTAAAACCATGCAATCGCAAATAGATATTTACCAAAAACAGTTTATTGACCAGTTAACTGCAATGAACAACGAATACCAGACCAAGGGCAAAGAATTTCAGGCAAAAAGCGCAAGCATGACCGATGCAGTACGCACGGCCAGCCAGGCTGAACTGGCGGATATTCAAAAACGCATGCAAGACCTGCAAACCAGCGCACAGCAGCAGGTTGATGCGAAGAGCAACGAACTTTCGAAGCCACTGGTGGATAAATGCCGCGCTGCCGTAAACGCCGTAGCTAAAGAAAAGGGTTATACTTATGTTTTCGATTCGTCGCAGGGCTCGCCAATGATTGTATCGCCCGAGGGGGACGACTTGCTTGCTGCATCGAAAGCCAAATTAGGCGTAAAGTAAATTAATTATCAAGGTATTTATAAAAGCGCCCCTTAAACGGGCGCTTTTTTTATTTTTGCTTGCATGTTAGCTAATAAACCCATTGGGATATTCGATTCCGGCTTTGGCGGGCTGACGGTGTTTCGCTCAATTTTTGAGCAATTGCCGGCGTATGATTATATTTATTTAGGCGATACCGCGCGTGCCCCCTATGGTAACCGTTCGTTTCAAACCATTCACCAATACACCTGGGAATGCGTACAATGGCTTTTTAAGCAGCGGTGCCCGCTTGTTATACTGGCCTGCAATACTGCTTCGGCAAAGGCGCTCAGGACAATCCAGCAAAAAGACCTGGTGAACGAGGACCCGGCAAAACGGGTGCTCGGCGTCATCAGGCCCACGGCCGAGGTTATCGGCAATTATACCAAAACAAATGAAATTGGCGTGCTGGGCACAAAAGGCACCGTGCAATCAGGGTCGTATGTGATCGAGATCGGGCATTTTTTCCCGGGCGTAAAGGCGTATCAGCAAGCCTGTCCGCTTTGGGTACCCCTTGTCGAAAACGGCGAGTACGACAAACCGGGGGCTGATTATTTTGTGAAAAAATATCTTGAACAAATAATGGCGCAATCCGAAAAGATCGATACGATCTTACTGGCCTGCACCCATTACCCTCTACTGCAAAAAAAAATCAGGGAGTTTTTGCCAGCCAACGTACAAATCGTATCGCAGGGAGATATCGTGGCTAAAAGCCTGCACGATTACCTGCACAGGCACCCCGAAATGGAAAACAACCTTTCGAAAAATAAGTCGCAGCAATTTTTCACTACCACGGACGATACCGCTGATTTTGACCATTACGCGGAGATATTCTTTTCGGCCCCCGTAAAATCAGCTTTTGCAGAGATAAAGTGCTGATGCCGCAGGTTAACATCCACTCATCCGCACATCTGCACATCCGCACATCCGCGCATCTGCACATCCACTCATCTGCACATCTGCACATCCGCGCATCTGCACATCCACCCATCCGCACATCCGCACATCTGCACATCCACTCATCCGCACATCTGCACATTTGCACATCCGCACATCCACTCATCTGCACATCTGCACATCTGCACATCTGCACATCTGCACATTTGCACATCTGCACATCCACTCATCTCACCCTGCATCAACGTCAATACCGATCTGTTTCAGCAATAACGATGCATTAAAGGTTTTGCACTCCCCGTGCTTTATTTTATAGTCAAACAACATTTCCCCTTCCTTAACCTGTATATCAAAATAAAAATTGCGGATATATTGGGGATGACTTGCTTCAAGTTCTGCAATTTGCAAGTCGTGCGTAGCTACCATTCCCACTGCGTTTTTGCCGATAAGCTGCTCAATTACCGCTTTTGATCCGCGGTATTTATCAACTGAATTTGTTCCGCGCAGCATCTCGTCTATCAAAAAGAAAACTTTTTTATCGCTTTCAACTGCTTTCAGCAGCATTTGCAGACGGTCAAGCTCGGCTTTAAACGTGGATGTGCTTTCATTTAACGAGTCCTTTATACGCATGTAAGTAATCACGCTCATAACCGATACCTTGATGTTGCCGGCGCAAGCCGGGCCGCCGCAAAGGGCCAGTACCGTGTTTATCCCGATAGTACGCAGGAATGTGCTTTTACCCGCCATATTTGAGCCCGTTATAATGTCAATCTTATGCGTATCATTCAGCTCATAGTCGTTGGCGACTCTTTTCTTTGAATTGATAAGCGGGTGCGCCAGGTTTTTGGCGATCAATGTGTATCCTTCGGTATCCGTAATTTCCGGTACGCACCAATCCGGGTTATTTATACGTAAACTTGCCAGGCTTATAAAGGCTTCAAATTCAGCGACAACATCAAAAGCCGTTTCAACACCTTCCCGGTTATTTTTTTTCCAGGTTTCAATAGCTATGATCTGTTTTATATCCCATAAAAAAAACACGTTTAGTATAAATCCCACAAACACGTTCAGCCTGTAGTTCAATTTGTCAATAAGCCGCGAAAGCTGCTGTACTTTTCCTGATATGCTTTCACCTCCATACTTTAGCTTCGAAGCCAGGTTTTGCAGGTAAGCCGCCTCCCATTCCTCTTCTTCAACGTTTTTAAATGCTAATACAAAATGGGCGAGCGTTGTGCCTATCCGGCCAGCAATAAGGTCGGTTTTTTTAACGGCGTCTGATCGCGACGAAACAAGCCGGTAATTAAACAAGCCTATCATCGGTATAAAATAGCGCGCGGGCACGTAAAAGATACCCGTTATAATTACGGCTAATAAAATATATGGAGCAAGGGCGATGTATATCTTCAGCCATTGTTCATCTTCCAAGGTAACAGGGATCTTCAAATAGCTGACCAGGTTTTTTATTTGCTCTCGCTGCTGTTTCAGCGAAAATAAAAGGTTTGCCTGTATGTTGAGCTTCCAGTCGTTTTTACGGGCGATCTCATCAATGGCCTGCTGGCGTGATAAGATCACGGTTTTGGCAGCCGGAGCGATTAGCCATTGGGCCAGCTTAACTACGCCCGGCCCGGTTGCTGCGCGGTTAACCAATTGGAACAAGGAGCCATGGCCAAAAATATCAAGGTCGGAGGCATAGTAGTACTTGTCATTAATAAATCCCGCGCCATTATCGTACATGTTTGCCTGGCTTTGTATGCTGCCGATTTCATTCTCATTTACTTTTTTAATGTCCAGGAAATAATTGGTCAACGTTTCAAAATGGCTTTGCTTTTTTACCAGCCAGCTAAACCAGGTAATTAAAACTATTAACGAAAACACGGCGATATAAATGTTATCAGCTTCGGCAGCTATATAAACTGAAATGATAAATAACCCAAATACTACCAGCCTGTATAAAGAATACTCGTTTGATAGTTTCTTAAATTTATCGGCCTCCTCTTTGGCGAACGAAGCACGTTGTGTATAATCGTTAATAATATCTTGTTCCATTTAGTATTTTGTTGAAATGTTGTAAGGTTGAAATGTTGTAAGGTTTACAGTATACCGGACATCACAAGTTTACCGCATTGAATAATGGCCCAAACATAACATTTCAACGTTACAACATTTCAACTTTGCAACATTACAACATTTCAACATCTTTACAACATTTCAACATCTTTACAACAAATTCCGATGAAGATAACTTTAATAACGGTTGGCAAAACCGAAGAAGCATATTTAAGAGAAGGCATAGAGAAGTACGTGAAGCGGCTAAAGCATTATACCCGGCTGGTTATTATCGAAATTGACGAGTTAAAGAACACCAGGTCGCTAACCGAAAGCCAGCAGAAAGGAAAAGAAGCTGAATTGATCATGAAAAAGATACTGCCGCTGGACCACGTAATATTGCTGGATGAAAACGGCACGGAACTGTCTTCGATGCAGTTTGCTGCTTATATAGATAAAAAAGCGCTTGGCTCTGTTTCAAACCTGGTTTTCGTTGTCGGCGGCCCTTATGGTTTTGACATTGCGGTGCATGAACGGGCAAATGATAAAATTTCGCTGTCGGCAATGACGTTCAGCCACCAGATGGTACGGCTTTTTTTTGTGGAGCAGTTATACCGTGCCTTTACCATTATCAAAGGGGAGCCATATCATCATGTGTAAGTGAGTGAGTAGTCAGCAGTCAGTAGTGAGTAGGAGTAGCTGTAAACTCACCATTCACTACTCACCATTCACAATTAACTTTCTAAAAAATTTCTACCTTTGCCCCCATGTCATCAGGTCACGATCATTCGCATCACCACCATGATCATGCCCCAAAGCTTGATCACCTTAATACGGCATTTATTGCCGGTATCATTTTAAATTCGGTATTTGTGGTCATTGAGGTGGCTGCAGGTTTAATAACACATTCCCTTTCGCTGCTAACCGATGCCGGCCACAACCTTAGCGATGTTGCCGGGCTGGCCCTGTCGCTGCTTGCTTTCAAGCTTACTAAAGTTAATCCTACCAGCAATTATACATATGGCTATAAGCGCTCCACAATAATTGTATCCTTTTTTAATGCCCTTATCCTTTTCGGCGCGGTTGGCCTGATAGGTTACGAGGCGATAATGCGCTTTATAACACCCGAAAAGGTTGAGGGCGGCACCATGGCATGGGTAGCTTTTATCGGTATCATCATAAACTCGGTTACCGCGTGGCTGTTCGTAAAAGATAAAGACAATGACCTAAACGTGAAAAGCGCTTACCTGCACATGGCTGTCGATGCCATTGTATCGCTTGGCGTGGTAATATCGGGCATAGTGATCTGGTTTACCAACCTGTACTGGATTGATAGCGCCGTGAGCTTAGTTATTGCGATTGTGATATTGCGCGGCACCTGGGGCCTGCTTACAGATAGCCTGAGGCTTGAAATGGACGGCGTGCCCAAAGAAATGGACCTTGAAAAAATTAGGGCCGAGCTTTTAAAAGGGCAAGGCGTGATAAACGTGCACCACATACATGTTTGGGCATTAAGTACCAGGGACAATGCGCTGACCGCCCATATTGTGGTTGACCCGGAACATTTTTCAAACTTTGACGCTATCAAACGCGATTTACGTCACCGCTTAGAGCATCTTGATATCAGCCACAGCACCTTTGAACCGGAGTTTTCGGACGCGGAATGCAGGCATCCGGATTGCTGAATGTATTGACTGTGGCTAATTATTGTTCAAAGAAGAATATGCCCCGACGCAGAAAAGCAAGCCTTATAACGGCCTGCTCTTCCCCATAATACAATCAATATACGAAATCACCTGGTTAAGTTCTTCTTTTTATCTCAAACTTCCCGCCTTTTGTAACCAGGTAACATTTTAAAATGCTGCCTTGCGCATCTAAAATAAATTCAATCTCCTGATCGTGGTCGCGGGCGAAAAAGAATTTGGTTTCCGATTCCGGCTTTAGCTCCATTTTAAATTCGCCGCTGCCCTCGGGCTTCAGGTATAATTTTCCATCTGCTGTTAACAGCTCAAAATTCAGAGTGCCGGCCGATTGAAATAGCTGGTATTTGCCCGGATAGCGTTTCAGCACATCCGTGTTTATTGGCCTTTCAACAATTTTATAGGGCAGCTGAACCGGAATATCAAAAAGAATATCAGCCAGCGCATCGCCGATCTGGCCGGAATTGCCGAAGTTATTTGACAGTACGACGATTGAAATGCCGTCGGCCGGAAAACTGCTTAAATACGAAGTAAAGCCAGGGACTGCCCCGCCATGCCAAATCCGCTTGTGGTGTTCCAATGTGTCGATGGTTAGTCCATACCCATAACTTTTCAGGTATGGCGTGGTCATTTTGGTTAACATCGCCGGTGCAATAACCTTACCGCCTGCCAGCGCATTTTGCCACTTGTAAAGATCGGTTACGGTAGAGATCACTGCGCCCGCGCTATAAACCAGTTCCACCGAAAACTGGTCGGCATTTTTCCAGCCGCCTGTTTCTGTTTTGGAGTAGCCCCTTGCCCTGTTCGCAAGTACCGAATCGGGATGGTTTACAGCCGTATTTGTAAGCCCGGCTTTTTCAATAACATTTTTATATAAATATACATCGTAAGGTTGCTTGGTCACCTTTTCTATAATACAGCCCAGCAAAAAATAATTGGAATTGCTGTAATCCCATTTGGCGCCCGGCGAAAACTTATAAGGCTGGTTTTTAAAAAGCGCGATAACCGAATCCTTCGTTAATGGAAGCGTATGCAGCTTATAAAATCCCGGCGTCCCGGTATAGTCGGCTATGCCCGAAGTATGGTTTAACAGCATATGCAGTGTTACGCTATCCCCTTTCGGGTACCCCGGGAAATAGGCGCTCAGCTTGTCGTTTAAGTTTAGCTTATGCTGGCCTGCCAGTTGCAGGATTGCGGCCGCGGTAAATTGCTTGGTTAGCGAGCATATTTCAAATTTTGTATCCGAAGTATTTGGCATTTGCCATTCGCGGTCGGCATAGCCAAATGCTTTTTTGTAGATGACGCCGCCTTTAAAGGCAACCAGCACGGCGCCGCTAAAGTCGTTCACATTTGCCTGCGCCTGCATATAGCTATCTATTGAAGCCGGGTAATTTTTTTGCGCGGAAACCATTCCGGTATTTGCAATGCCAAACAGGCATGCGATTAAAAGTGCCTTTTTCATTATATTTCAGAATAAATTTGTTCGGTTGAATTTGATTTTTCGGGCTGATATTCCAGGATATCGCCTGGCTGGCAGTTGAGCACGCTGCAGATCACTTCGAGTGTACTGAAGCGTATCGCTTTTGCTTTGCCCTGCTTTAATATCGATAAATTTGACAGCGTGATCCCCACCTGATCCGATAAGGTGTTTAACGACATTTTCCGTTTTGCCATCATTACGTCGAGGTTTACTATGATTGCCATGTTATATTGTGAGTTTTTGTTCGTTATCCAATAAACTTCCCTGCCTGAATATTTCGGCTACCACAATCAGTATAACACCTGTAAACAGGCAGCTGATGTTAAAGCTGTAGGTAAGCTGCATGTGCTCCCATCGCAGGTTGGTGATCAGGATTTGGTTTACCGCGATCACAAACAGCCATTGAACAACTGAATAAGCCATCAGCACAAAAGCGATATTCCTGATTCTTGAAATGTTGACTTCGCTGAAAGGAATATCCTGCCTGAAACTGGAGAAAATAACTTTCAGTTGGTAAGTAACCAGTATAACCACCGCAAAGAGCAGGCTGAATCCAATTTCGAGCATGAGCACGTTTTGCCAGGCGGCGTCAAGATGCAGGGATAAATTTCCGCTGGTAGTGTTCAGAATGCCCAAAGGGAAATCTTTGTTTAATGGGTGCACCTGCCTTATGGTAATATCCGTAAAGGTGACCGGGATGCTGACCGCATACGCCTTCCTGATAATAGCTGTCATAATTATCACTGTAACCACGACGATGTAAGCAAGCCACTCCAGCCACCATATAATATTGATGGCCTTCGCCAGGATTGCTGATAGTGATTTGTTTCCAAGTGTTTTCATAATTGTGAATTCAATTTATTGGCAAATATAATAAATTTATTGATAAACAATAAATTTTTATTATTTTTTATTTTTAAGCTTTGATGAGGACGGCGCGTTCGGCTGTCGAAGATATAATTGCGCCTTAACAAAAAAGTGAGCTGTGCCGGAAATCTACCGGAAAACTCCATTCGTATGTATCTCTAAATCATGGCCATTTGCAGCCGTCTTGGGGATAAACTATTTTATCCGTTCAACAAGAAATCGACCAATAAACAAACCGGGGGAGCCGAAAACCGTGCAGAGTAGGCAATAACCATCAACTAAATGATGTATGAGAGTTACAATGACAATGAAATGGGATGGCGTAACGCCTGCCCAGTATGATGCCATGAGAAAAAAGCTTAAAATGGATGAAATTGCTCCGCAAGGACTGGTATTTCATGTTGCAGGATTTAAAGATAATGCGATCCGGATAACCGACATATGGGAATCGGAGGAAGATTTCAACAACTATGCCCACAACTGCATCATGCCCGCAGCGGCCGAAAATAAACTTGAAGGGACGCCGCAAATAGACATATTCCCGGTATATGGTACGTTGGTTCCCGCTTTTAGCTTGTAGGCTAATCAAAAAATAACGGCTTATGTTTCGGTAAAGGAATGAACACGGCTGATATTTAATCACTGAGCGCACAGAGAAGGCGCAAAGAACTCAGGGAAGAAAAAATAAAAAATTATTAAAACTTTGCGTACTCCGCTTCTTCCTGGTGCGCTCCGTGATAAAACTTACACATTCGCATTATTTATGCCCGCCCGCTATAAAAATAGCGGACATAAATATAATCAAAGCGAAAAACACAAGTACTTCAACCCCTAAAAGCAGGTATACCAGCAACGTTTTCCAAATCACCCTGATATTTTTGTCCTTATTGAAAAAGGTAATATACCCCCGAGTAACGATCACTATGCCCAAAACGGAATCAAAAGCCACCACCAAATCGAGCTTTTCGGGGGCGTTATTATAAATGTAAAAGAGCGGGAACAGCAGAAGGGCGATAATTAGTTTTTGAGCCGTTAAAAACGCATTTAAAACTAAATGCTCAACATAGTTATATTTATATTTTTTAAAAACGAGGTACGAGGCAAAGGCATACAAGGGCAAATAAAAAAGCTCGACCAGTTCAAAGTTGTTGTTTTTAAATTCATTTAGTACCTGGATGTCTATTTTCAATTCCCCGGGTTCACCGTTAAAACCCGCTGTAAAATCACGCCATGCGCCGGTATTAAATGTATTGATATGAAAGTGGTTATATAAAAGGCTCAAAACACCGATCAGGATAAAAACCGAGGCAATCGGTTTAATATGGGTTACCCGTTTACCAGCGATGTATTCCCTGATGGAATGTCCTGATCGCACAAATAATTCTTTGGACGTGTTTATGATACCTTTATCATAATTTAAAATTTTATCCTGTATCTCATCCCATAAAAATTGAAAGTTTATCCTCCCGGCTTTTGCAGCTTGTCCGCAATGCTTACAAAAATTTCCGTCGAGGGCTTGGTTGCAATTTTTACAAAGAGTGGCCGGCATAGCTTTATGAGGGTTTCTATTAATAGCTTATTCAAAAGCTTAAGATAATATTTAAAGCTGATCATTGAAAGTTAAATCTGTTGCTAACAAATTTTTATACCGCCGCTAAACCTTACACTTAAACCGCAGTCCAACAGCATAATAATCATTATGAAAAAAATAGCCTTGCTTATTTTATTGTTTTGCTTGGGCAAAGCCTACGCGCAGCAACCCAACAATTATAGCACTAATCATCCCGACAATTACAAAAGCGCCCGCCCCAATAATTACAATAAGCCCCGCGTTAATAATAACAGCAACAAAACGGCAGATGACGGCGATTACAGCCAGATCCGTATCATTGACAGCACCCAGGAGATCAGGGCCGATGTGCTGCCCTACAAAACAGAGCCTAAAATAAAGAATGACCGCTACTATTTCTGGTACTTCAACAATGTGATACACTCAACGCAGGGCGGCTACAACGGGCAGCTGTTGAACGGCCATTATGTTGCATTTTATCCGGACAAAAACCTGAAAGAGGAAGGCGATTTTAAACGAGGCCTGAAAGACGGCGAATGGAAGACCTGGAACCCTAAAGGCGACCTCACCAACGTCACCAATTGGAATGAAGGCATTGAAGTACCTGACAGCCAGCAGCCCTTCTGGAAAAAAATACCCTTTTTGAAAAAGAAGGATGAGCAGCAGCAGAATTCAAAAGCTGGGGACGGAAATTAATATTAAGTCAAAAGCCTTTAGTCGCAAGTTCCAAGTCAAAAGAAATTAAAAAAGCCTTTAGACTTTCGATTCTTAATTATTTTACCAACCGTTGGGATCAACTCAAATAGATCACATTTACCGGCTGTACTCTTTCTTCCGGGCAATACGTTCATAACTGCACATCGCGACGTCCGTTTCTTATAAGAAAAAAATGTTCAAATATCGATAACTATTTATTAAGTATGTTATAAATATGAAACTACTTTTGCCCTGTTGTTATGGTTCACAAAAAGGCTGAGGCGGGCTCCTTTTGCGATAAGGCACCCAAACACTTTAATCTACTTTAAACTGATACAAGCCGGAATCGGACGTATTCCCCGTTGAATCTTCAGTAATAACTTTCCAATAGTAAGTAACACCGGCGCTTACCGGCACGTTATCCAAGGACATATCGGTTATATTGCTTTTAAAAACGGGAGGCGACGCTGTGTTACCAAAGTATACAACGTAATTGGCGATGTTATTATCCACATCGCTGCCCTTCCACGATAGATTGACGCTTGTAGTGCCCGCGCTAAACACCTGGTCCAGGACAGGCGCGACGATGGCGGCTGGAAAAGGACTGTAGGAAACAATACCTTCGCCTGCCAGGTAAAATTTTCGGGTATCGCTGGTTTCGGTAATCTGCGAACTGTTCGATTTCGACACCACGTACCAGGCATAAGGCGTATTTCTTAGCAAGGTAGCCGTTAACTGGTTAGCTGAAGCTGATTGAGCAGTTATAACACCAGTCAGTAGATTCTTTATATCAACTTCATAACTATCGGCATTTAATGCTGCCGACCAACTAAATGCAACAGAAGCCTGGGTTGCAGAGATTATTGTACCGCTGGTGCATACTGCATTATCGTCAGGAAAAATCAGCGTTGCTTTTGCAGGCGGCTTTTCTGCCGGCCGATTAGGCGTAACTGCTTTTTTACCACATCCGGCAATCACTATCACCATTGTTAAAATCAAATAGTTAAGCTTCATTTCTTATTCATTTTAAAAGTCGATAATCGGTTGTCCGCAACCACACGCAAAATATAAACGCCTAACCTGAGGGCCGGCACATCTACCTGGACGACCCCTGATTGATTTATAAAAATTTGCTCGCTGATAGGCCGGCCAAAGCTGTCATACAAACCTACCGTTATCTTTTTCGCAACCGTATCGCCTATATTTACATAGATCACATTTTCAAAAGGATTAGGGAAAGCCGTTTTACTATCAGCAATAACCAGATCCTGCAGAATTACCCCCTGGCAAGGCCTGTCAGAACTTAGCTCAATATGATTTACTCCGTTCATCAGGTTTACTGTAACCTGGTTATTGGCGGTTATTTGCTCAATACCGTTAACATGGATATGATAAGTATCTGCACCCTCCAGCGACAGTACCGCCTGATGTGTTTTCTTTTCGATAGCGGCGTACAGGGAAAGATCCTTAGGTTCTGTTACCACAGCGGTAAAGCACTGCTGATAGCTAGTTTGCCCGGCAACAGTAAAACACACGTTATATGTTCCTGCTGCCAGGTTGTTGATAGTTAATGTTGTTGTGAACGGATAAACGCCGTTTAATCCGTTGCCGGTAATGCTAGCCGTATAGCTAAGATTTTCGTCGGCTGAAACAGTAATAAAGCCGTTGGCCGAGCCTTTACAGGTGGCGCCGGTTATAGCGATTTTAAAGTTGGTAGCCGGAAGACCAAACAATACAGTAACATTTACTGCCGCAGATGTTTGGCTGAAACCGTTTACAGTAACACTTACGGTATATACGCCGCTTTGAGTGGCCGTGTAGCTGGAAGAAGTTGCTCCGGTTATGTCAACGCCGTCGCGCTGCCATTGGTAACTGTAACCAACGCCCTGGTCGGTTGTTAAAACGACGTTGCCGCCTGTATAAAATGTTGTTGGGCCACTTGCGTTTATAATTGGCGGTATAAAGCTGAAGCCCGTAAGCGATGACGTGTCGCCCGGTGCAGTTACAATTATGCTCCCCGATTTGCCTGCGCCAACTATGGCTGTAATAGTAGTTGCTGAATTTATTTTGAACGAGGCTGCTGCTATACCGCCAAATGTAACCGACGACACACCGCTAAAGTTTAAACCAGTGAGGGTCACTGTAGCGCCCGCCGCCGCAGATTGCGGGCTGAAAGAGGAAATAACAGGCTGCCCGGCGCCTATCAGGGGATTATTACGAATAATGTAAACGCCGTTGCCATCCGACCCGACAAAGTCTGGTTTATTATCGCCATCAATATCGTCCATGTAAAAATCGGCAAAACCTACATTTTGATTTATCGATACCGCAGTGGGCGAAAAAAAGCCGTTGGTAATATTGCCGGTGCCTTTCAGATTACGGATAATTGTAGTACGGGTAACAATATCAGGCTTGCCATCACCATCAACGTCAGCTATGGCAACCTTATAATAATTCTGTGGTACTAAATCAACCTTGGGCGCCAAAGAGGCGGCGGTAATAACGCCAGGGGAGCTGTTATTTTGTAAAACACATATGCTTGGGTTTGGATAAGTCGATCCGGCAACAACCACAATATCGGGCTTACCATCGCCGTTGAGGTCGCCTATGGCGAGAGATGCCGGCCCGTTAACAGTTGTAAAGTCAACATGTTTTGAAAATGAAGCGGCATTGATCACACCTTTAGGTGTTATATTTTGCAATATCGAAATTGTATTGTCAAGCACGTTAGTAACTACCAGGTCGGGTTTCCCATCGCCATCGATATCGACCAGGTTAACTGCGGATGATCCCCGGCCGGCTTCAAAATCATACCGGGAAACAAACGAAACTTTGCCCGGTGTACAGGTGTTCGGCAATACCGAAACCCCTTTTAATGAAGTATTTGCTATCAAAATATCTGGTCTGCCATCGCCATCCACATCCCCTGTTTCTACCGTGTAAGTGTTTGCGCCGAATGCGACGGAATTATAAGGAATATCAACTTTAGGTGCAAAAGCGATGTGGCCCGGGGTCGATTGGTTGAGCAGCACCGATATCCCTATACCGTAAAAACTGTAGTAGGTAACTAAAAGATCAGGTTTGCCATCGCCATCGATATCGATAACCTTTATCGCTTGAGGACCGTCGCCAACATTCAACTCAACCGGATTGCCAGCCTCGCCAAAAGAAGCTGGCTCAATAGTTCCTTTTGCGGATAGGTTTCTCATTACAAAAACATGTTGAAATCCATCATGAAATATCAGATCCGGTTTTCCGTCGCCGTCGATATCCGCCGTACGTACATAATTTGCCGGATAGTTATAAACAGCTACCGGTGGGTCAAAATCCTTGGTGGTAATGCTGTTTTTTGACGGAAAAGTTGTAATAAACTTGCCGGGGGCATACCCTGTTAAGCCATTGCCTGTATTTAAAACAGAAGGCCATTCATAAGAGGCGCCGGCAGGAACGGTTACGGAAAGACTTTCGGCAGTTGCCGCATTGATAATTGCCTTTGTTGCCCCCAGATATACTACATTGCCGTTAACATTGCTATCGAAATTTTTGCCGTTAATAGTAACGGTTGTCCCAACCTGCCCCAATATTGGTGACACAGATGTAATAACAGGCGGATTTATAGCCAAAGGCGTTACCGGATTGTTCCGTAAAACTGAAAAATTATTATCGCCTTGGTTTACAGTGATAATATCGGGCTTGCCGTCGCCATCAATATCCGCTACTGCTAACCCGGTAATTTTGGTCCCGGCAGCAAAATCAACATTGCGGTCAAAAAAACTATAAGAAGGCGTGCTGGCCGTCGAGATGTTGCGGTAAACGGATACATAGTTTAAACTGCCGCTGATGCTAAGCACATCGGGTTTGCCATCCCCGTCAATGTCAGCAACAATTAAATAAACAGGCCCGGCCCCACTCTGTGTATCCTGACTTGGGAAATCCGCATGACTTTCAAATGAATTTGCACTGATATCCTTACCTGTAGCAATGTTGTGCTCTAAAGTAATACTGCCGTCCATACTACTTGTGATGATGTCGGGTTTACCATCTCCATCAACATCTGCTACAGCTATTGCATTGCCGGCTGCCGAATTGTTCAAATCTGTTTCGGGCGCCAATGAAAGGTTTCCGGGCGCCGAATGATTAAGCACTATTGCAATATTGTTCGCTTCAATGGCTATAATATCTGGTTTTCCATCGTTATTGATGTCATAAACGGTAAATCCAATAATATAATCCTTTAACGAAAATGCCGATTGCTGTGGAAAAGAACTGGCATTAATGATGCCGGGTGAGCTGTTGTTAAGCAATATCGTGAGGCCCCCTAACAAAATATCGGGCTTGCCATCGCCATCCATATCTGCAATTATCATCCTGGATGCGTTGGTCACTGCAAAGTCCACTCTTGCGGCAAAAGAACCGGAGTTGATAACGCCTGCTACGGCGGTGTTTCGAAAGATCGAGACGTACCCCTGGTAATCAAGGGTATTAACCAGCATATCCGGTTTGCCATCGCCGTCAATATCGGTGATGATTATATTTTCAGGGACTGAGGCTACAGTAAAATCAACTTTAGTGGTAAATGACGATGCTGTTATGGCTCCAGTTACCGACGCGTTGCGGTATACCGAAATGGTGCGGCTGCCTGGGTTAGTTATTACCAGGTCGGGTTTGCCATCACCGTCAATATCCCCGACAGCTACCGAATAAGGTGAAGATGCTGTTGCAAATTTTACAGCGGCGCTCAAATCAGTTGCCGATATGCCGTTTTTTGAAGCAAAGGTTGTATTAAAAGGTGCGGTTGAGTACCCTGTCAAATTGTTAGCCGTATTTAATACCGATAGCGGTTGGTAAGTTGCACTTGCCGGTACCGTTACATCCAGTTGTGTTGCGCTCGCCGAATTTACTTTTGCTTTCTCAGCACCCATATAAACAACATTTTGGCTGGCAGAAGGGTTAAAATTTTTACCGTTTATTTTTACGTCCGTTCCAATTGCACCTGTGCCAGGCGCAAATGATGATACAACCGGAGGTGGATTAGCTATTACCTGCGGCGTAGGGTTATTGTGTAACACAGCCATTGTATTACTACCTGAATTTGTTGTTATGATATCAGGTTTTCCATCGCCATCCAAATCGCCAATGCTAACGTCTGACGGCGAATTTGTTACAGCAATTACAACCTTGCCTGCAAAAAGTGTCGTGGGCGCCCCGCCAAAAGGCATCGTGTTCCTGAAAACTGATAGTGTATTGCCTGCTGAATTTGCCGATACTATATCAGGCCTCCCATCACCATCCAGATCGGCCAGGGTAACCGACGTTGGGTTGGCATCTGTAACGAGGTCAACTTTGGGTTTAAATACCGGGGTAATATATACAATTGCATTAGCAAAAACTGAAACTGTATTGCTTTTAGAATTTGCCACAATAACATCGGTAGTGCCGTTTTGATCAATGTCGCCTAATGTTATCGATTCCGGCCCGGCTCCGCAAGCCCATTCTGAATGGGTTGCGAAGGATGATGAGTTGATAAGCCCAGGGCTTGACGTATTTTGCAGGAGTGAAAAAGAGCCGCCAGCAAAATTGGCCGTTAATATTTCCGGCTTTCCGTCGCCATCAATATCCCCTGTAACCACGCCATGCGGGGTGAGGCCGGTTGCAAAATCCACTTTCAATGCAAATGACACATTGCCCGGAGTGCTGGTGTTCCTGAATACCGACACCGCATTGTCGGTTGAGTTAGCTGTAATCAAATCCACTTTGCCATCGCCATCTAAATCCCCCGCTGTTATTGCATGGGGCCCATTGCCTGTAACCAGGCTTATCGGCGCAGCAAATGAAATATTACCGTTTGTTGATGTATTAAGAAAAACCGAGACGCTGTTGCTGGCAAGATTCGCTACGGCCATATCAGGTTTTCCGTCGCCATCAATATCGGCAACTATTACCGCCTGGGGGCCGTTGCCGGTAGCAAAATCAATTTTGACAGCCAGCGAATTTGCTGTAATAGTGCCGCTAACTGCTGTATTCCTGAAAACCGAAACCGTGTTACTTACCGGGTTAACAACAATAACATCGGGCTTCCCATCGCCGTCAATATCGCTTATCACTGATGTCCTGCCACCGTTTGCTGCCGTAAAATCAACTTCAGGGTCAAAATCGGATGCAGCGATACTGTATTTGGTGGCGAAAGTTGGCAGATATGAGGTTGCCGAAAACCCGGTTAACCCTGACGCGGTATTAAGTACAGATACGGGGCTATACGCTGCGCCCGTTGATACGGTAACCGTTAACTGCTGGGTTGCAGCCGCCGTTACCACGGCTTTTGCTGCCCCGAAATAAACAATATTGCCCGTTTTGCCGGCATTGAAGTTAGTACCGGTGATAACCACACTCGTTCCAACCGGGCCGCTGCCTGGTGCAACTGATGTTATGGTTGGGTTAGGTGCGAAAATATAGCCGTCCAGGGAAACTGTTCCGCCGGGTACGGTTACAGCTATGCTGCCCGACTTTGCAACTGCATCAACAACGGCAGTTATGCTTATGTCAGACACAACAGTGAATGATTTCGCGTTGACGCCGCCAAAGGTTACAGCAGTTGCGCCGGTAAAGTGGGCGCCGGTTAAGGTTACCGTTTTGCCGGGGCCGGCCGCAAGCGGTGTAAACGACATGAGAATGGGTGCGGGCAAAAAAGTAAACCCTGCAGCTGTACCCGTTGCTACAGGGGTGGCTACCGAAATAACACCGCTTGCCCCCGCGCCTACCACTGCCGTAATACTTGTTGAGGATTTGACGGTGAATGAAGCGGCATCGACACCGCCGAAGCTAACCTTGTTTGCACCGTTTAAATTAGTACCCGTAATAGTAACCGTAGCGCCTGTGATAGCAGAGGCCGGCGTAAACGAAGCGATTACCGGTGCATTTATAGTGTTTGTTGATACAGAAATGGTAGCGCCCTGGTAATTTGACACAACCATATCTGCCCTGCCATCGCCATCAAAATCGGCAACTGCAGCGCCCCCGTAGCCTAACCCGGAAACATTTGAGCTTGATGTGCCCTTTGTATAGTCAACTTTCGCTTCCAGTTGCAGGCTGCCTGCCGTAGAGTTGTTTTTAAAAACGCCGATATGGCCCGGAAAGAAGCCATCAGGCACAACTAAATCCGGCCGGCCGTCGCCATCCAGGTCGCCGATGGCGATGCCGGTAGGGTACTGTCCCGACGTGTAAGAAACGGGATTGGCAAAATCAATAACCCCGCCTGCAACGGTGGTATTTCTATAAATAACAAATGAGCCGTAGCCGACAGGAGCAGCTATATCAGATTTGCCGTCACCATCAATATCGGCAATAATCAGGTTTTGCGGATGATAGCCCGAAGGATAAACATTAACCCAATTAAAAGAAATATTGCCAACCGTGCTGGTGTTTTTAAAAGTGATGCAGGCCTGGTTGTCAGAAATGTACCCTGTGGTTATAAGGTCAGCTTTGCCATCGCCATCCAGATCGCCTGAAAAGATGCCCCCAAAGGCATCACGGGTAATAGAGGTAATAATTACCGCAGGCGCAAAAGAGATATTGCCGCTCGTGGTTGTGTTACGGTAAACGGAAAACGTATTGTTTACACCGCTTGAAGCGGCTATATCGGGTTTGCCATCGTTATCGAAATCAGCTACGGTAATACCGGTGGGCTGTGCACGGTCGGCGATAATCAATGGCGCAGCAAATGAGAAAGTGCCCGCCGCACTGGTATTTTTAAGAATTACCAGCCGCAGGCCGTTTTCGTCTGCAAAAATCAGGTCGGGTTTGCCGTCGCCGTCAATATCGGCAATAACAGCCCTGGTTATTCCGCCGCCGGGCGTAATGTCATATCTTGTGTCAAATGAAGTATTACCAATTGTGCTTGTGTTCCTGAACAAGGAAAATGTGCTGCTGTTATAGGCAATAATATCTGTTTTTCCGTCACCATCCAAATCAGCTACTAAAACCTCATTAGGGTAATTAGGAACAGGAAAATCCAACCTTTTATTAAAAGAGTTGGCCGCAAACGGACCGGCGCCGGTAAACGTTACGTCGAATATGTTGGACGAAGTGGCCGTAAGGCCGTTTGAAGTAACCGTTACAGGCTGATAATTGGCACCCGCAGGCACATTGACCACCAGTTGAGTAGCTGTAGCCGAAGCGACAATAGCCCTGGCAACCCCAAAAAAAACAATGTTTTCGGCAGGTATAGCGCTGAAGTTTGACCCGGAAATGGTGACGGTGGTGCCAACCGGCCCATTTGTGGGTGCAAAAGACGATATGGAAGGTACCTGGGCAAATAACGAACTAATGTTAAAAATAAACAAAATGACCCCAGCAAATTTACACCGCTTCAAACAGTGATTTTTCAACATGGGAGTTCTAATTAATTTGCGAGGGGTTAATAACATAGCCTGTTATTTAAATTAGGGGAATTAGCCGGCGAACTGGTATAAAGCTATCCTTTTTTTATTAATAAAAAATTCAATTATATACATGACTAACATGAAATAATATGATTTTTACATTATAAGAACCATCTTTCTTTGGATGGTGCTTAAAAATCTTAGGGGTTGCTGTTGCCATTTGAAATTTTTTAGCACGCAAAAATTTGCGACGTATTTGTGCCGCTTTTGCGTTAAGTTCAACAAAAAAACTATGTAAAAGTCATCGAAACAACGGTCCTCGTTCCTAGAGAAGAAGAGGTCCAAAAAATCTCTGTATGGACAAAAAAAGCCATTTCTTGTTAAAGAAACAGCTTGCTTTTTCTCCAGTGATCCCATTAGGATTCGAACCTAAGACCTACAGATTAGAAATCTGTTGCTCTATCCAGCTGAGCTATGGGACCCTTTTTTAGTCATAAGTCATAATCTTAAGTTCTAAGTCGAAAACGCATGGGCTCAACCTTAACACCTATCACCAATGCCTAATGACCAATGACCAATGACCAATGACTACTGACCAATGCCCAATGACTTTCCACCCGCAAAGATGCAAAATTTTCTGAAAATCTTCTTAAAGTGTAATTTTCAAATCTTAAAAAAGCAAAGGAAGGACATCCATTTTGTGTAAATCCTGATTATTTGCAGAAAGCGACATCATAGGTAAATAATTGCAAAATAATACATATAATTGCATACCATTATAAACCTGTTGTATAGTTGCACCCGCATTTCGGGTGTAAATTAGGCAGTTAATAATATAAACGTTCCTATTAAATCAAACAAATATCCTGGTATACCGGTATGTGCGCGGGGTGGAAAAAACAACAAAATTTACTTAAAAAGCCAATATTTACTTTTTAAAAATGCAAAGTGTTTTTTTTACAATAAGTAAATCATACTTTTATCAGATTTTTTTTAAATAAACTTACTTTATGATCATTATTGCTGACGGTGGCTCAACAAAAACAAACTGGTGTCTGGTTACTGAAGAGGGTAAAAAGGTGTACTTTAATACAGAAGGTTATAACCCATATTTTTCAGGTACCGAATACATTATCAAGTCGCTTAACGAAACCTTGCCTACCGATCTCGAGCGGGATCAGATAACCGAGGTAAACTATTACGGCGCCGGGTGCTCTACCGATGAAATGCGTAAAATTGTTGAGGAAGCAATGAAGGTTATCTTTAAAAAAGCCCGCGTCTTTATCGGGCACGACCTGCTTGCCGCCGCCAGGGCCCTGTTAGGCAATAAGGAAGGCTTTGCGGCCATCCTTGGCACCGGCACCAATACCTGCCTTTATAATGGCAAGGAAGTTACACACAATATCGATTCGGGCGCCTACATCCTGGGCGATGAGGGCAGCGGCTGCTATATAGGCAAAAAACTGCTGATCGATTATTTACGGGGTTATATGCCCGAGGCCGTCCGCAAGAACTTTTGGGACACCTATAAGCTTACCCCCGATGATATTAACGAGATAGTTTATACCCAACCGCGTGCTAACCGTTTTTGCGCGGGTTTCAGTAAATTTGTTTACGACAGCCCTGTGAATATCGAATACTCGCGTAATATTGTGCGTACCTCGTTCGAAGATTTTTTCCGGAACCTGGTAACTCATTACCCGGATTATCAAAAATATACCTTTAACTGCATAGGCTCGGTAGGCTACAACTTCAGAAATGTTTTGGAGGAACTGGTCACCGAAAATGGCATGGTTATCGGAAACATCATCCGCTCGCCGATAGATAACCTGGTGAAATATCATTTGGAATTGGCGCCGAGCCAGATTTGAGCGAAAAGCTAAAAGCTGAAAGCTGAAAGCAAGAAAAGAAAAAATCCGGGTTGTTTCAATCCGGATTTTTTGTTCTAAAAGCTTTTTGCTTTGGTCTTTCAGCTTCCAGCTAAAAAGCTACTTATCCAAATTCAAATCATTATGAAAAATCTTCGCGTATTTCCGGCGATCAAATTTGTATAGTTTGGCTGCGCGATAGGATACGCCTTTTTGTTTCTCGTCCAGCTCCTTTAAAAAGCCGTAGCTCAGCATTTTTTTGCGGAAATTCCTTTTATCAAGTTTTTTGTTCTCAACGGCTTCGTAAAGCGATTGCAATTGCGTGAGGGTAAATTTTTCCGGCAATAATTCAAAGGCGATAGGCTGGTAGTTTAAGCGCCTGCGTATTTTGTTGAAACCTGTTTTAAATATCTCAGTGTGGTCGAAGGCTAGTTTTGGCAATTCGTTAACCGGGTGCCAGAAAGCTTTACGGGCATACTGGGTAATTGGCCGCAGTTCTTTTTGCCCGTTTATGCGTATCAGGGCGTAGTACGCAACGGTTATAACACGCCCCTGGGGGTGCCGGTTTACTTCGCCAAAGGTGTGAAACTGCTGCATGTGCAGATCGCGCAGGCCGGTAAGCTCGTACAATATACGTTCGGCGGCATCGTCAATACTTTCATCTTGCTCAACAATATAACCGGGTAATGCAAGCCAGTCTTTAAAAGGCTCTTCGTTTCGTTCGATAAGTAATATTTTAAGCTCGCCTGCTTCGAAACCAAATATTACGCAGTCAATCGAAAATACTGACTCAAATGTAGGTAGCTTTACTTCTTCCAAACTTCGATAAATTTTAGGTTAACAAATTAATTTAATTATGGTTAACCGCTAAAGTAAAAAAAAATAAATTAAATTTAATGGTGTAATTTTCACACACTATATTCGTGGCTTTAAATCAGCAGTGTAAAGATGCATAAAATTTCAAAACTTGCGGTCCTTACGTCAGGCGGCGATGCTCCGGGAATGAATCCCTGTATCAGGTCTGTTGTGCGTACCGCAATATATAACGGCCTTAATGTGGTGGGGATCAGGCGGGGTTACCAGGGCCTTATTGAAAATGATATGTATGAAATGGAAACGCGCTCGGTAAGCAATATTTTAAACTTAGGCGGCACCATTTTAAAAACAGCACGCTGTTTACCCTTCCGGACTGACGAGGGCATGCAAACCGCTTATGAAAACTTAAAAAAGCGCGGAATAGATGCATTGGTTGTAATCGGCGGCGACGGTACCTTTACCGGCGCCCTGCGTTTTTCTCAAAAATATCCGGACGTTGCGGTTATGGGGGTGCCCGGCACTATCGACAACGACCTTTACGGATCAACATATACCCTCGGCTTTGATACAGCTACCAATACCGTGATAGAGGCAATCGACAAAATACGCGACACCGCCGATGCCCACGACCGGCTTTTTTTTATAGAAGTAATGGGGCGCGATTCGGGCGCGATAGCCTTGCGGGCGGGCATTTCCTGCGGCGCAGAAGCAATATTGCTGCCCGAAAAAGAAACTGCCATCGCTGATCTTATCGAAAACCTTAAGGCGGGGCAGTACAATAAAAAATCATCCAGCATAGTAATTGTAGCCGAAGGCGATAAGCATGGCGGCGCTTATGACATTGCCAAAATGGTACAAAAAGAGGTAAAGTTTTACGATGTAAAGGTTACCATCCTCGGCCATCTGCAGCGCGGCGGCAGCCCTTCGGCGTTCGACCGGATACTGGGGAGCCGCCTGGGCTTTGCCGCGGTAAATGCTTTATTAAAAGGACAAACACAAGTAATGGTAGGCCTGGAAGCCAACCACATTAAAATAACCGGCCTCGAAGAGGCGCTTAACCAACACGAATTTAAACTGGAAGAAGACCTGATGCAGATGGCTGAGATACTTTCTATTTAAGTAAATGATTGCAGTTGTATATAGCGGATCGCACTTTGCCCACTGGCGGCTGGCTGACAAAGACAGGGTGGTGGCAACTTTCAAAACGAACGGCATAAACCCTTATTTCGACGATGAACAGCGCATCATTCAACTGCTCAGTAAAAACATCAACCTTATTCACCATGCCGAAGAGATAAAACGGATCTATTTTTTTGCAGCGGGCGCCTCGTCGCCGGAACGCCGGGCTATAGTCCATAATGCTTTGTCGGCTTTTTTTAAGTTCGGCAAAATAACCGTTGACCACGACATTACAGCCGCAGCCGTTGCCTGCTGCAAAAACTCGCCTGGCATTATCTGCATTTGCGGAAGCGGCACAAACGCTGCCTGGTACGATGGCAAAAAAGTAAAACCAAATAACTACGGCCTGGGTTATATTTTAGCCGACGAAGGCTCAGGAAACTGGCTTGGCAGGCAGTTGTTGAAAGGGTTTATGAACGAAACCCTTCCCGAAAACATACATAAAAAATTCATCAACCGGTACGATTTTGACCGGAAAACACTGCTCGAAAAAGTTTACCGGCAAAAGCAACCGGCTTTGTTTCTGAGTTCGTTTACCGAGTTTTTTATTGATAATAAAGAAGATAATTATATCAAAGGCATCATAAAAAAAGGCTTTGAAAAAATGATAGGTACTTATTTATTACCTCTGCATGATGAACATCCCGAAGCTTTGTTGTATTTTGCAGGCTCTGTTGCAGCGGGCTTCCAGGACCTGTTATTTGAAGCCACTGCCGATGCAAAACTAAAAATTGCGAATATCATTAAGGAACCCATAAACAATTTATTAACGTACTATTCAAGTAAAAATTAAAAAAATCATGAAAATAGGAATCAACGGTTTCGGCCGTATTGGCCGCCTGGCATTCAGGGCCGCAATTGAAAGACCCGACATCGAAGTTGTTGGTATTAACGACCTTGTCGAGCCTGATTATATGGCTTATATGCTAAAATACGATTCAACACACGGCCCTTTTAAAGGCACCATAGCTGTTGAAGGCGGTCATTTGGTAGTAAACGGAAAAACTATACGGGTTACGGCCGAAAAGGATCCGGCAAACCTGAAATGGAATGAAGTTGGCGCCGAGGTGATCATTGAATCTACAGGTTTGTTCCTCACAAAAGAAACCGCACAAAAACATATTGACGCAGGCGCTAAAAAAGTGGTAATGAGCGCTCCCGCAAAAGATGATACCCCAACCTTCGTTATGGGAGTTAATCACAAAAAGCTTACAGCCGATCAAACCATCGTTTCGAATGCATCCTGCACAACCAACTGCCTTGCCCCTATCGCCAAGGTATTGAATGACAGTTTTGGTATCGAAGAAGGTTTGATGAGCACCATTCATGCTGTTACCGCTACGCAAAAAACAGTCGACGGCCCATCGCATAAAGACTGGAGAGGCGGCCGCGGCGCTTACCAGAATATCATTCCGTCATCCACAGGCGCAGCTAAGGCCGTAACATTGGTTATTCCTGAATTAAAGGGCAAATTAACCGGCATGTCTTTCCGCGTTCCGGTTCCGGATGTTTCGGTAGTCGATTTAACTGTACGCTTGCGCACGCCTGCGTCCTACGAGGCCATTAAAAAAGCCATGAAAGACGCGTCGGAAGGCGAACTGAAAGGTATTTTAGGATACACTGAAGATGAAGTGGTATCGGAGGATTTTAAGGGTGATCCGCGCACATCGATATTCGATGCCAAAGCGGGTATCGCGTTAAATGACAATTTTGTAAAGGTGGTATCATGGTATGATAACGAGTGGGGATACTCAAACAAACTGATAGACCTTGTACAGGAATTAGAGAAATTTTAAATAGTTGCTTTAAACTTTATACGGGAGCCGGCTTCATGCCGGCTTTTTTTATAATATACCACTGCAAAATTCCGTTAAATAAAACCTGACCTGCTTAAACTAAAACGTTATGCTGGTATTCGCTTTTGCAGGAAACATGGACGTTGAGGAACTTTCGAAAAGAGTTCCATCGGCAAAAAAGATCGGGCTGGCCAGGCTGCCCGGTTATGATTTTGTGTTCAACAGGACCGACGATGATCAGTCATCCACGGCAAATATTATACAGTCAACCGACCCGGATGCGATGGTATGGGGAGTTTTGATCACAATTGACGACACCGAAAAATCAATTTTTTACGACCTCGACCCCCTAAGCAGTGGCTTAAAACCCGAGATGGTGACCTGCATGGATATCAACGACGAAATTTACCAGGCAGAAGCGCTGGTGGCCCAGCCACACGCTGTAAATACCCACCTGTTGCCTTACGACTGGTACCTTGAAAAAATAATACAATTAGCTAAAAAGGCAGAGTTGCCGAACGAGTATATCACCAAAATATCCCTCATGAACTTTAAAGTTGACCCGGGCGGGCGAAGCGAGTAATAAAATCAGTTTTTTCACCACAGTCTTTTATTTATTGTCAAACTGATACCGCATTTTGCTGTTAATCGGCGGGGCCGCAGTAAAAAACGGCCGTTCCGGCACCCGCGCCCTTAATGCCCATTTAATTTATCCTTAACACAAAAACAACAATGCATTGGTATCGATTGGATTTCTGTTGTTTAAGGACATTTTTTTGCCCACTAATCATCAAAAGATAACCACCGGGAAAGTCTTTTAAATCAGCAAATAATCTTAAAAATATCCTGAAACTATTGCAGAGTATCAGTCAATTACATATCTTTAATTATAATAGCTTACCGGTCAACCAAACCCATTATCGTAATTATTTTTTCAATTTTTGAAAAAGTTCCCTGTTTTCTATTATCCCTTATTTGCAACCTTTTATTATCAAACCTAATAATTTAAATTTTATGGAAACCAAACCACTAACTAAGTATTTTGCCGAGTTGATCGGCACATTTGTCCTGGTGTTTATCGGTACCGGCAGCGCCGTCCTTGCGTCGGGAACTACGGCTTCCCATCCAATCGGTTACCTGGGCATAGCGCTTGCTTTCGGCATTTCGGTAATGGCCATGGTGTACGCGATAGGCCCAATTTCGGGTTGCCACATTAACCCGGCCATTACGATTGCCATGCTTACCGCGGGTAAGATAAGCGGGAAAGATACCGCCGGGTACATTATTGCACAGGTAATCGGCGCCATTGCAGGCACAGGCCTACTGCTGGTAGTTGCCAAGGGAATGCCGGGCTACAGTGTCGCGGTTAACGGCCTTGGCCAAAATGGTTACGGCGACTTTTCACCTGCTAAATTTGACATGCAGTCGGTAATGATCGGCGAAATTGTACTCACGTTTATCTTCCTGATCATCATATTCGGCGCAACAGCAAAAAGCGCCGCAGCGGGTTTTGCCGGGATAGCAATAGGTTTAGGCCTTACCGCCATCCATTTAATAGGCATCCCCCTGGGCGGTTTATCAGTTAACCCAGCCCGCAGTTTAGCGCCTGCATTATTTGTTGGCGGCGATGCGCTTGCGCAGGTATGGTTGTTTATTGTAGCGCCCATTGTTGGCGGCATACTTGCTGCTATCGTGTGGAAAATGATGAAGAGAGACTAAGCTTATATCGATACCAGGAAAAAGGCCGGTGATTCACAAACCGGCCTTTTTTTATTAAACTATGCTGCTGCGGGCGGAAAATTTAGTGGCTTATTTCTCGCCTTCGTCCACATCTTTAATAAAGTTAATTACTCCATTCATAAACACCTGCTGATCGTCCCACATGCAAAGGTGGCTGCCGTTGGGGCAATAAAGGTAACTTCCCTTAGGGAACCGGGTGCTCATCCATTTCATATAATTGGGGTCCATGGTGTCGTATCTGGCGCCTACGCTGAGCGTTGGGACGGTTATCTTAGCGAGGTCCCTACTCCTGTCCCAATTTATTAGCCGGCCGCCGGTTTTAAATTCGCTGGGGCCCTGCATCATTACATAAACTTCGTCGTTAATATGTTTGAAGGCGCGCAAAACCGGGTCCGGCCACTCGGGCAGGCGGCACAAATGTTTGGTATAATATTCTGAATATACCAGGGCCTGGTACTTGGTATCTTTATACATGCCCTTCGCCTCATAAGCCTGCAGCGAATCAACAAGCGACTTACGCATCTGTCCGCGTAGTACGGCATTATATTTTGCATAAGATGGTATACTGGCCATCATATCCGCGATGATCAATCCTTTTAAGTTTTTTTGGTATTTAAACGCGTATTCCATGGCAAGTAAGCCGCCCCAGGAATTGCCAAGCAGGTAAAAGTTGGAGCTGTCGAGCTTCAGGGCTTTGCGAACCTGTTCAACTTCATCTACAAAGCGGGGAATTGTCCATAAACTGCTGTCGCGGGGCTGATCGCTGTAAAAAGAACCCAGCTGATCGTATTCGATCATCTCAAACCCTTCCTTCGGGAAAAAACTTTCAAAACACTCCATGTATTCATGGGTTGCAGCCGGTCCGCCATGGAGCAGCAGTACCTTTATCCTGGGATTGTTGCCTATCCGCTTCGTCCACACTTTAAATTTGCCCGCAGGCGTTTGTATGGTCACCATCTTTACGCCGCCTACCTGTACGCCCGAGTCGGCGGGGGCAAAATATTCGGCCAGTGATGCGGTTTTTTGTTGTTTGCATGACGCCAGGCAAAATGCGGCGGCAATAATGATAAGATGCAATAGCTTTTTCATAACTTAGGTTTTATAACCCTAAGTTAATGAGTATTTTATAAAATCAGGAAGTGAAAGCTATGTTAAGAAAAAAACCGCATTAATTTCACATGCCTGCCAGGCAAGGGTCACATTAATTCCTTGTCTTTTTTTTCGTGGTAAGTTTTGTAGGACAGATAGTAAAAAAATACCGAGATCACCATATTAAGCCCGATTTTACCGATATTAAGATCAGGATACGTTGTAATTGCCAGGTAAATAGCAAATATTAAAGCAACCGTAGCCGCTATAAAATAAAGGATGAGAAATTTGGGGTTCATATACAATATGATTACCGTGCAAACCGGAAGTTTACGCTTATAATAAAAAGCTAATATAAATGCTTTTCGGCCGGTTTCAGCAAATTAATTTAAGGTATCTTAACGATACCTTTTCACGCTTCTTTCTTCCGGGTAGGTTTTATAAGCGAGGAAAAAAAACACCATATCGGGTATTGTAATAACCAGGATGTGAATAGGGTTAATATCTGGAAAAGTGGTGATCGCCTGGTAGATCAATAAGGCTAATCCGGCAACACCGCCGAGCAAATACAGGTAACGAAACTTTGGATTCATAAAATTTTAGTTAACAATAGTAAGTAATAAAATAATGCAAAAACGTGGGGGTGCCATTGCGTTTACGTTATCAAAAAAGATGCCTGTTTTAAATTTTAATGTTTTGTTACAAACTCAGGGGCAATTGCTCCTATCGCGGACGTTTACGGAAGGTCGCGCGATCAGGTGTTAAATTGGAGCTAATGCTTAGAAAATGTGCGGGGTCTCAATTTTTATGGATCAGTCTTATCGCCGGTAAAGTCAATAAACGGGATAAAATATATCGGGTTACCGCGACCTTTTCATTTCGCCTTCTACCGGATAGGTTTTATAAGCGAGGAAAAAAAACACCAAATCGGGTATAGATATTATCAGGATTGCTCCGGGATTAATGCCTTCCCCGTCAGAAATTGTGCTTGCGACGTGGTAAATTAAGTAGATTAGCCCTGCAAAACCGAGGACTAAATAAATGAAACGATACTTGGGATTCATAGCCTTTAAGTGATTAATTATTGATAACGTATTTGGCGTTTTACGTTTTGTAAAACAAAAGGTTATGTTTAAATTAACATTACAGGCTTGTACCTTCAATTAGCGTTTCAACTCATATTTTTCGGGTACGTTTTTAACTTTTTTAAAAATGGTTGCTGCTAGCGGCGGAACAGTTATAACAATTGAATTCTCTCTTCCGTGCCAGTTAACAATTTCTGTATTAAGGGGTTCTATATTTCCAACACCGCTTCCCCAAAAAAGTTTTTCGTCTGAGTTAAATATTTCAGCCCACTTGCCTTTTGCAGGTACACCTACACGAAAATTATGGTGCATCAACGGGGTCATGTTTAAAACTATCACCAGGTCATCGCCTGCATCGTTCCCTTTGCGGCCGTATACCAGTACCGAATCATTTGCATTTCCGCCATCGATCCATTCAAAGCCGCTCCCTTCAAATGCCCTTTCATGCAGAGCGGGCTCATTTTTATATAACCGGTTTAATGCCTTTACCAATTCCTTTATTCCCTGGTGATTTGGATACTCGAGCACATGCCAATCCAGCGAATTCTTATAATCCCATTCGCTTCCCTGTCCAAATTCCGAACCCATAAAAAGCAGTTTTGTACCGGGGTGGCTAAACATGTAGCTGTATAACAGGCGCAAATTTGCAAATTGCTGCCACTCATCGCCGGGCATCTTGCGCAGCATCGAGCCTTTGCCATAAACCACCTCGTCATGCGAAAAAGGCAGCATGAAGTTTTCGGTAAAAACGTAGATGAGGCTAAAGGTGATCTGGTTATGATGATATTTACGGAACAGCGGATCGGTTGAAAAATACTTGATGGTATCGTGCATCCAGCCCATCATCCATTTCATGCCGAAGCCCAGCCCGCCGGTATAAACCGGCCGGCTTACACCCGAATATGCGGTGGATTCTTCGGCGATGGTTTGAACATCCGGAAAGTGCTGATAAACTGCTTCATTAAACTCTTTTAAAAACGATATTGCCTCAAGATTTTCGTTGCCCCCGTAAATATTGGGTTCCCACTCGCCATGGTTACGCGAATAATCAAGATAAAGCATGGATGCAACAGCATCTACCCGCAGGCCATCCGCATGGTACCTGTCGAGCCAGAAAAGAGCGTTGCTTATTAAAAATGCGCGCACCTCATTTCGCCCGTAATTAAAGATGTATGATTTCCAGTCGGGGTGAAAGCCTTTGCGCGGATCGGCATGCTCATAAAGGTGCGATCCGTCGAATTTGTATAAGCCATGTGCATCGCCGGGGAAATGCGAAGGCACCCAGTCCAGTATCACCCCGATGCCGGCCTCATGCAATTTTTCAATAAGGCCCATCAATTGCTGCGGCGAGCCATACCTGCTTGATGCGGCATAAAACCCGGTGATCTGGTAGCCCCAGCTCGGGTAATACGGATGCTCCATTATCGGCATAAACTCTACGTGCGTAAAGCCCATTTCCTTTACATACGGAACTAGTTTATCGGCAAGCTGCGTGTACGTTAAAAACTCATCGGGACTTTCGGGGCTGCGCGCCCACGAGCCTATATGCATCTCGTAAACCGAGTATGGCCGGTTTAACGCATTGTGACCATAGCGGTTTGCCATCCAGTCGCCATCCTTCCATTCGTACCAGGTATCTACAACAATTGAGGCTGTGCGCGGGGCGACCTCCCATTGCAAAGCAAAGGGATCGGCTTTTTCAAGGTCCTCGCCGTTTGTTGAGTTTATAAAGTATTTATAGGTCTCGCCGCTGCCTACATTAGGAATAAAGCCTTCCCATATGCCCGAGCCATCCCAACGGACAAAAAGCGGGTGCGAACTGCGGTTCCAGCCATTAAAGTTGCCGATAACCGAAATATAATGTGCATTTGGCGCCCAAACGGCAAAGTAGGTACCTATTACACCTTTAAATTCAATTACGTGCGAACCTAACTTCTCATAAAGCTTATAATGCTTGCCCGATTTGAATAAAGCAATGTCAAAGTCGGTAAAGCGGCTGTAAACTTCCACATTTTTTAAAGTGTTTTCAACCGCTGCCGGTTTGGCCGGCGCGCCTGCTTTTTCTTTTGCAGGAGTTGCGGCCTTTTTAACAGCTGCCGGTTTCTTTGCGGCCGGCGCAGCCTTTTTTACCGCCTTTTTTTCAGCAGGGGCGTCGCCGCCGGTGTCAACTTTCTTTTTTGCCATATGCTTAGCCCTTGGGCCCGTTAACTGTTAAACTTTTCTATTTCAAACAATACTTGCTGTATGCCTTTCAGGGGTATCCGTATCCAATCGGGCCGGCCATTTAATTCATAACCCAATTCGTAAACCGATTTCTCAAGCAGGTGGAGCTGCAATAAAAAGTTGAGTTCGGTACGGTTGCCAAATATAGCCGATATATCGCCCATAGTTTGCATATAGGCATCTAAATAAGCGTCGGTTATCAATTTGTACCACCTGTCGGCAGCTTTTTGCAGGCGCAAAGGGTTAACGCCTTTAGTTTCGCTGGCAAAATACAGCTTTGCGCAAACCGCGTAATGGAACGAGCGTATCATGCCTGCAACGTCCTTTAACGGCGAGTGCTTTATCTTGCGGTCTGTAATCGAGCTTTCCGGCTCGCCTTCAAAGTCAATAATAAGATAATCGCTGCCGGTAAAAAGTACCTGGCCCAAATGGTAATCGCCGTGTATGCGTATACGCAACGATTTTAGATGGTTGCTTCCTATCTTTTCGAAAAAATGCCTGATAGCCCCTTCGCTGTTAATAAAATCATCAGCCAGCTGCTTTGCATTATCGTCAAGCCTGCTATAGTTTTCTTTTAACAGTGTTATGCGTTTGTTGAGCAGGTTATTCAGGTGGTTTTGGAGGAACTGCACATATTTGGCATCAAACTTTTCAGGCTTAAAATCTTTGTTCTTTTTATCCGACAGCAACGCCAGGTGCATTTCGGCGGTGCGTTTTCCCAGCAGTTCAACCTTTTCAAATACTTCATCCTGCACGCCGAAAAGTTTATCAACGAACATGAAAAGGAAGTTATTGAGGTCGTCGCCCGTTGATACCCAGCTATCCGATTTACTTGCCACCTTCTGCATCATCAGCCCAAGCGTTACCGGAGGAATGCCGGGCCGTTCATAAGTTAAGCTGCCGCAGTAAGCCGGGATGTTTTTAAAGCCGCCTGTTTCGGTTAAAAACTGCAGCATCTCTACTTCCGGGTTTACTTCGCGAAAAAGCTTGCGGTAAAGTTTAAAGAAATATTTGTTACCATAGATGAGCGAGGAATTACTTTGCTCCAAATCGGGTATGGTGCACAAATAGCACAAGTTTTCGTCGGTAGCGGCCAGGCCTTTGCCCCTGTGATAAGTTAGAGACCCTGTCTCCTGTTTTGTTTCGGCGTTGGCCCACAGGTTTTCAAACAACTGCACCTGGAAACGGAAGTCATATATCGCATCAATCAACCAACCCGGCTTGCCTTCAACCGTAACCCGGGTAATAAAAGCTTTCTGGTTAACCTGGCCTAACAATTCATAATCATCCGGCAAAAAAGCAACCGGCATAGCGTATTTTTCTTCATCGCCATAAGTATAGCCGATGTGCAGGATAACAAGGTAAGCAAGTCCGTCCTCTATGGGCATCGGTAACAACTGCTGTACCTTTAAAAACTTGATCATACGCGCCTTACCGGCAAACCAGCGGCATTTGCGCATGTAATTATAAAATACATCCTCCTCCAGCACTTTAATAGCCTTTGCGTCATTGGCAAACTCCTTCCAGGGCTTATTGAGCGATAAAGAGGTGGTTTTCCCGATAACATCCATGCTGCTCATTTTGTACTCCTTCAGGCCTCAATTTTAAATAAATGTACCGGCATTTCCCATGGGTTAAGCTCTACGTAATTCCATTCGTTGTTCCACCGGTAGCGCCGGCCGGTCAAAATATCAAAAACGGTAAAGTCCTGGCCTGGCCAGATACCCATCTCAAATAATGGGATTTTCACAAGCCCCTGCTGTTTGTTAAACGGATCGAGGTTTACGATGCATAAAATATGGTTGTCGCCGGTCCTTTTATAATAAGCCAGCAGCATATCGTTATGTATCTCGCAAAACGTAATGTTATTTGTGCTTTGCAGCGCCGGGTTTACTTTGCGGGCCGCATTCACTTTAGTGATCACATCGGTCAGCTTGTTTCGATGGCCCCAGTCCCAGTGGCGCACTTCATATTTTTCGGAATTGAGGTATTCTTCCTTGCCGGGATAGGGCGTATGGTACATCAGCTCGTAAACCGGGCCGAAAATGCCGTAGTTTGACGACAGCGTGGCTGCCATAAAATAACGCGTGATAAAACCTGCCTCCGCACCGCCCTGCAGCGCATATGGGTTTATATCGTGTGTATTCGGCCAGAAGTTGGGGCGGAAATAGTCCTTCATTTCCGTTTGGGTAAGCTCGGTCATGTACTCGATAAGCTCGTGCTTTGAATTACGCCATACATAATAAGTATAAGATTGCGTATAGCCAAGCTTCGCCAGTTCCTTCATCACTTTTGGTTTTGTAAAAGCTTCGGAAAGAAAAATTGTGCCAGGATACTTTTTTTGCACCTCGGCAATACACCACTCCCAGAAGTTAAATGATTTGGTATGCGGGTTATCCACCCTGAATATGCGAATACCCTGTTCGCACCAGTAATCAAGAATGCTTTTTAACTCCTTCCACAAGTTTTGCCAGTCATCGTTCTCAAAATTTATAGGCAAAATGTCCTGGTATTTTTTTGGGGGATTTTCGGCATATTGAACGGTTCCGTCGGGCCGCCATTTAAACCATTTCGGATGCTGCTTTACATAAGGGTGATCGGGCGAGCATTGGATAGCAAAATCCATCGCCACCTCAAGGCCATGCGCCGCCGCTTCTTTTATTAAATGTTTAAAATCGCTTAAGGTGCCCAGGTCTTTTAAAATATCTTTGTGCCCGCCTTCTTCCGAGCCGATGGCATAGGGCACGCCATCATCACCGGGCAGTGCGTTTACGGTATTATTTTTCCCTTTGCGGAAGTTGTGCCCGATGGGATGTATAGGTGGAAAATATAAGACATCAAAGCCCATTTCGGCAACGCGTGGCAGCAAAGCCTCACAATCTTTAAATGTGCCATGCCTTCCTTCGATCATCGAGGCTGAGCGCGGGAAAAAGCAATACCAGCTGCTAAAGCCGGCTTTTTCACGATCGACATACACCCGCAGCTCGCGCGAATAAGTTGTGGCGTTCTCCAGGTTGGGGTATTGATCGATAAAATGGTGCATTTCCTTGCTCAGCGCCATGCTTATCGCCTGGTCATATTTAGCGGGATCACGCATCAGGGCGATTGCCTTACTTATTTTTTTCTGATCGGCCTTATTGGCAAGCGGCAGCATCCATTCAAGCAGTTCGGCGCCGATCAGCAATTCCAGGTCAAGATGCTGGGCATCCTGGTATTTTTTTATGAAGCCATGGTGCCAGGTAAGTGCATGGTCGATCCAGCCCGTTACTGTGTAGTAGTAAAACCCGGTTTTGGGAAGTTCAAACGATGCCTGCCACCTGTCGTTGTTAACCAGGTGCATAGGGATATGGCTCCATTTTGTTTCATCCGCATGCCTGTATGAAAGCCTTGCGCCAAGATGGTCGTGCCCATCGCCGAAAACATCAGCTTCAACCTTCAACGTGTCGCCAACAACTTTTTTGATATAAAATCGTCCGGCGTCAATTTCAGGCGCTACATGTTCAACTACAACGCGTTGCAAGCCTTGATCAGTCATGAGGATATTAAAAAATTATTAGTTAGATAGAACCAAGAGCCAAGAACCAGGAGTCAAGACAAAAGTTAGCTTACAATGGTCTTTTTCATGCTTCCTGTTTCTTATCTCTTGGTTCTTGGCTCTTGATTACTGGCTCTATTCTATCAATAATTGCGTAAAGTTCTTTCTCAGTTTTAATTTCGTCGATTTATCTTTCTCAACAACAAAGTCTTTTACTTCTACATTGTCGGCAATGATTCGTACCGGTTTAAAAGGCAGGCCGATAATATTAAACTCATAGTTTTCGTACCTTGGGGTGTAAAGCCCTTCCATGCTCTGGTGGATGGTCAGCCTGTTGCGGTTACCGTTAACCACAAACTTCTTTTCCAGGTAAATGTCCTGTTCGTAGGCAAAAGTCTCGCCATAATCCTCGAAAAGGAATGAGTTTACTTCATAGTCGCTATAATAAATGTTCAGCTTTACTTCCTCAATCTCCTTTTCACCAACGTATTGCATTACAGGATATTCAGGGATCACAGAGCCCGCTTTGATAAACAGTGGTATAGTTTCAAGCGGTGTGGCTACCTCCACTTCTTTGCCGCCTTCAATTACCACGTTGGTCCAAAAATCAAACCACTTGCCTTTAGGCAGGTAAACTATCCGGCTTTTTTGCCCCGGCTCAAGCACCGGGCAAATCAAAATTTTATCGCCATAAGTAAATTCATCCTGGCGGAAGTGATTTTTATACTCTTCCTGCTCCTGCATCACCACCGGCCGTAAAATCGGGAAGCCATAACGGTGATGCTCCCAGAAAATCGAATACATATAAGGCAGCAGGCGGTAGCGCAGCTCAATAAATTTGCGGTTTATTGAAGTATATGGCTCGCCAAAGCTCCATGGTTCACGTTCTTTAGTGTCGCCCGCCGAGTGTGCCCGCATAAATGGCGAGAATGTTCCCATCTGTATCCAGCGTGTAAACAATTCGCCGTCAGGCTCGCCGCTAAAGCCGCCTATATCAGTCCCGCAAAAAGAAATTCCTGATACCGATAATCGCTGGCATTGGATATTACCCAATTTCAAATGCTCCCATGAGGCCACATTATCGCCGGTCCAAACGGATGAGTAGCGCTGCACGCCGGAGTAGCCCGCCCTGGTGATGGTAAACGGCCGTTTGTTTTTCATCAGCTTGCGCAATCCTTCGTAGGTGGCGCGCACCATTTGCATACCGTAGATATTATGCGCTTTACGGTGCGACCCGCGGTGGCCGTCGTACTGGTGCCGCACGTCATCGGGGAAAGTACCGGCGCCAAATACCGCAGGCTCGTTCATATCATTCCAAACGCCTGCAACACCTATTTGTACCAGTTCGTCAAACAAACCAGCCCACCACTGGCGGACTTCGGGGTTGGTAAAATCAGGGAACTGGCAACGGCCCGGCCACACATGGCCCTCCATAAAATAATCATCGCAGCGCCTGCAAAAATACCGGTTCTTCTTCCCCTCCTTAAATACCGAGTAATTATCATCCACGCGTATCCCGGGATCTATGATCACAACAGTTTTAAAGCCATCCGCCGCCAGCTCTTTTATCATCTTTTTGGGGTCGGGGAAATATTTCCTATTCCAGGTAAAGCAGCGGTAGCCGTCCATGTAATCGATATCGAGATAGATGCCATCGCATGGTATCTTGTTTTCCCGAAAACCACTAGTGATCTTTTTTACTTTCGATTCGGGGTAATAGCTCCACCTGCATTGATGATAGCCAAGCGCCCAAAGCGGAGGCATGGGGTGCGTGCCGGTTAAAATATGGTAGCTTTTCACCACGTCCATCATGTGCGGGCCGTGGATATAGTAATACTGCAGTTCTCCGCCGTCAGCCCAAAAGCTTGTTTTATCGTGGTCCTGGGCGCCGAAATCAAAATGCGCCTTAAAGGTATTGTCAAAGAAAATACCATGCGCAATGCCCTCATTTACGCTGATGTAAAAAGGGATGCTGCGGTACAGGGGGTCCTGGTTCCAGGCAAAAGAGTATGCATCGGTGTTCCAGTTTTTCAACCGTTTTCCGCGCAGGTTAAATTCGGTAGGTTTATCACCCAGGCCAAAAAAACTTTCCTGCTCGGCGCATATTTTTGTACAGTAAACATAATAGCCGCCAAATTTCAGGTTTTCTTCCCAGTGCATCGGAACGGCGTCCATGCTGGTGATATGATCGTTTTTATCAGAAAACGATATAAAAAAATCCTTTTTGCGGATATGGCAGTTCACTACCCTTGTTGAAACGCAAAATTCGTCTTCGTACTCAGTTAAGGTAAAGTCTGCTGCTTTTTGCTCCAGCTTTGGCACTGCATACGAAAATTCGTCAAGAAAAACGCTGTGGGGCGCAAGGCGAACCCTTATAACTTCATCAGTTACCACAACTACCTCGACAGTTGCATCGCCATCAGAAAAATAGAATTTATTGCCGGCCTGGACTGCATTATTTGGTACGCCAAGATATTTTTTAATAACGGGCTTTATTCCCGTCGCCGGGTTATTAACGTGATGAAAGTCTTCGTCCTCTTCGATCATTATATTTGAAACCACTTCCTGGTCCGGTATCTTCTCTTCCATTAAATATTGTTAGTCAATTTTCAAATATGCACATTGTGTATCTTTAACGCAATATATAATATCAGCTTTATTTCACAATCATATAATATAACTTTTAGCCGAACGAAAATCAGGGTGTTTCAATCAAAGGCGTATCTATTATGGGAATTTTCTTACCATCCTGCACAAATAAAACAGACACCGCTCCCAAAAGCATGAACCCGCCCGCCATAAACAAGCCATATATTGCGTGGTCTGAGAAAACATATTCCATCAAAAACTTTCCGCTTATGCCGCTCACTATTTGGGGCATTGTTATGAAAAGATTGAATATCCCCATGTATACGCCAATTTTTTTAGCGGGTATAGCACTTGATAAAATTGCATAAGGCATAGCTAGTATGCTTCCCCACGCTAGCCCGATGCCCACCATCGGCAAAATCAACGTGTATTGATTGTGAATGAAGAATATCGATATCAGCCCAATGCCGCCCATGGTTAATGAAAAAGCATGAGTTTTTTTTCGACTGGTATCATGTACAATTCTCGGTAGTAACAAGGCGTAAATTGCAGAGACGATATTATAAACCCCGAAAAGTACTCCAACCCAATTTCCAGCATTATTGTAGTTTAATGAGGATGTATCCCCAAGCTTTACGTGATAGATATGATCGGCAATAGCCGGCGTTGTGTAAACCCACATTGAAAACAACGCAAACCAAGAAAAGAACTGAACAATTCCTAATTGCTTCATTGTTTTCGGCATATTAAAAAAGTCGTTAAAAATCTGCTTAATTCCATTCACATGTTTGCTTTCATCAGAATCCGAGCTATTTTCAAGCATTTTTTGGATCCTTTGCTTGTCAATTTGACTAATCGGTTTGTCATCATCGTTTAAGATGCTTTGCCATTTTGGTCGCACAAAAAAATATGCAATTAAACATCCAAACCCGAAAATTCCGAGAAATGAAGGATTTGTAATATCGAGCTCAGTCGCGAACTCAACACTGTCTTTACTCGACATGAGGTTGATCGTTTTCATTATTAGCCATAAACTACCTAAGATCAAAAGTAGATAGGCTAACCATTTGCGGTTTGATGAACTCCTTTCTACAGGCTTCGGATCAACCGACTTCAGCGCTTGCTGTTGTTGTAGTTCAGCGACTTTTTGAAATATTCTCAGCACATCTGGAGAATACTCTTTGGTTTTGATAACAGTCCACAAAATACTGATAATCAAAATAAAGGCGCCAACGTAAAACGAAAATAAAAGGTTATTTGGCACATGACCTGGCGCTGCAGTTTTTAAAACATGAAACCAGTTGGCGAAGACATATGGCAGCCACGAACCAATTACCGCGCCGACACCGATCAGGCAAGTTTGCATTGAAAAGCCGTCGTTATGCTGACTATCCGGCAAATTATCGGCAACCAAAGCGCGGAACGGCTCCATAGCAACATTAAAGGAAGCATCCATTATCATCAGCATGCCAGCACCCACAACTATTGGAGGTATAATTGCTGCCAACATCGAAGAGTTTGGCATGAATAAGAGGGCCAGGCCGGATAGTAACGCCCCAGTTAAAAAGAACGGGCGTCTACGGCCTAAACGAGTCCACGTGCGATCACTATAATGGCCAATGATAGGTTGAATGATCATACCCGTAATCGGAGCGGCGAGCCAAAATAATGATAAATTGCTTACGTCAGCGCCAAACGTTTGCAGGATGCGGCTGGCGTTACCCGTTTGCAGCGCAAAGCCGAATTGTATTCCCAAAAAGCCGAAGCTCATGTTAAATATCTGCCAAAAGCTCATTTTGGGTTTTTGGATGACGGTACTTGTTGCCATATTATAATTGGTTCATTGGTTCAATAGTTCATTAGTTCATTGGTGCATAGTTCGTTAGTTTTCATGGTTGATAAAAGATCGGGGGTAGAAGAGCTCGCTTAAATACTGAACTATCCTACCAATGAACTAATGAACCAGTGAACCAATGAACTAAAATTGCAGCAGCATTCCGCTTGAGGCAGCAAGCGTTAACTGCAATCCGTTTGCGATATTATTCGTACTAAATTTATTCCCGCTCAACAACTCCGTAAAATCCATTTTTCCGCTTAAATTCAACTGTTTCAGCAAATCATCGGGCAGCTTAATTTGTATGCTGCAGTCGTTTCGGCCAAAATTGGTAATCACTAATATACGTTGTTTATCGGTATAACGAAGGAAGATGTACAAATACTCGTTAAAACCGCTCTGGCGCTCGTTGGCCAGCATCAATTCCCAAAATTTTCCGTTATTTAATGCCTCATTATCAAGGACTGCGTTTAAAAGGCCAGCATAAAAACTGCGCAGTTTTTTTTGCTCGCCGGATAATTGCCCGCCGTCGAACAGGCCGTTGTTCATCCATTTCTGGTGTTCGGGTACGCCCCAGTAATCAAAAATGGTAGTACGGCCATCATCGCCGTTAAACCCTTCAATTCCGTCGGCCGGCTCGCCGACTTCCTGTCCAAAATAAACCATTACGGGGCCGCATGCTAAGGTTGCGGCCACGATCATGCCCGGCACTGCCAGCCATGGATCGCCTGCAAAATCATGCGAAGCTATGCGCCGCTCGTCGTGATTTTCCATAAACCGGAGCATATGATGGTCAATGTTAAGGCAGTCCTGGTTCCAAACGCGGTTGATGTCCCAGGTGGTAGCGCCGGGTTCGTTGCAGGTCAGGCGTTTTAAGGAGTCGTACAAACCCACCTTATCGTACAGGTAATCAAATTTGCCAATGTTTATGTAACTATTGTAAAGGCTGGTTGTGTAAGCTTCACCGATAAAGAGCAGGTCCTGATATTTTGCCTTCAATTTTGGGATCACCCAGGCCCAAAACTCTATCGGCACTATTTCCACCATATCGCAGCGAAAAGCATCAACGCCCTTCGCGCTCCAATAGTTTAAAATATCGTACATCTTATTCCAAACCGGCGGTACCGGGTTAAAATGCTGACTGCGGTTATTTTGGTAATCGACGCCATAGTTCAGCTTCATGGTTTCGAACCAATCCGTTAGCAAGGGAGCCGCGCTGAAAATATCGTTGCCGGTTACTTTGGCAGGATTTTCATCAAACCAGCCATCTTTCAGGGGGCTTATAAATTCATCGCCACCGGGATTATACCCATCGGGGACTACAAACGGCTGTCCGGGCAGGTAATAAAAATCATTTTGCGGATCGAAAGCTTTTGAGGTGTCATCATCCTGCCCAAAATCGCGCACGCCGGGCGGTTTGACATCCGAGGCATAGGTACGGGCCACATGATTTGGCACCAGGTCCATGATCACTTTCAGGCCGTTATCGTGCGTACGTTTTATCAGTGCCTCGTACTCGCCCATGCGGTTTTGTACATCGACTGCGAGGTCGGGATCCACATCGTAATAATCCTTAATTGCGTAAGGCGAACCTGCACGGCCTTTTACCACGTCGGGATCATCGGGCTTTATACCGAATGAGGAGTAATCGGTCATCGTTGCATGCTCTATCACGCCAGTGTACCAAACATGGGTAAAACCCATATTTTTTATTTCCTCAAGGGCCTTATCGCTGATGTCGTTAAACTTGCCCACGCCATTTTCATCGATCGATCCGTAAGTCTTATTTAATGTTTTTTTGTTGCCGAATAAACGGGGCAGCAACTGGTAGATAATAAGTTTATTATTGGGGATGGGCGTTAGCATGCTGCAGTGTAATGAAAATGAATATCGATATTGACCTGAACCCCAATTTTAAGCATGCTGTTTTAATCTTTTTTTGTGTGCCAAAATACCTCCGGTTCCGGCAGCAATTAATAAAAACGGGAACAACCCGATTAGGACGAAGCCCAACATTGGCACGAAACATGCAACAAGCAGCCACAATGCAAATACCGGCATGCAAGACATCAATATGGCAGTAAACTTATTGTGTGTTTCCTTTTTTTCGAGAAAGGAAATTAGGATATACCCTATGGCTGCCGCTAAGAATATCGCTGATAAATTACTTGTTACAATCACCAATGCCTCCCAATATGCATATTTAAATAGAAAACTGCATAACCATACCGCAACAACGATGATTACAATTGTGACAATTATCCATTTTCTGTTTTTCATTTTTCAGGCCTCAACGAGCAGTTCATCGTTTGCTTTTACCAATTGTTCCTTATCATGAACGATCACTGTTGTTTCGAGCCTAGACAGGTTTTTTATCTGCACGCCTTCCCTGCCTACTTTAATGTTAAGCAAAGTGCCGCGAAAACCAATATGGAATGAAAATGACTGCCATTTTTCAGGCAGGAACGGCCGGAACGAAAGCTTCCCATCCCTGACCCGCATACCGCCAAATCCTTCCACTACCGACATCCAGGTACCGGCCATCGACGTGATATGGCAGCCGTCTTCGGTATCGTTGTTATAGTCGTCGAGATCAAGGCGCGAAGTACGTAGGTAAAATTCATAGGCGCGGGCCTCGTCCCCGAGTTTGGCGGCTAATATGGAATGTACGCATGGCGATAAGGAAGACTCGTGCACGGTACGCGGTTCGTAAAAATCAAAATTGCGACGGATGGTATCTATATCAAATTCGTCCTCAAAAAAATATATGCCCTGCAAAACATCGGCTTGTTTTATGTACACAGAGCGTAGTATCCTGTCCCAGCTCCATTTTTGGTTGATTGGGCGCTCGCTGGCCGGCAAATCCTTAACCAGTATTTGCTCTTTATCCATGTACCCGTCCTGCTGCAAAAACACATCATGCTCATCGTTATATGGGAAGTACATTTTGGCGATAATATCGTTGAATTTTGCAGTTTCAACGGCTTCATTAAAGCCGGTTTTAGTTACCAATTCAGCATATTTTTCCGGATCGGAGGCTTTAACTTTTTTAGCCACATCCATGGCATACTGCATGCACCACGTGGCCATTTTACTGGTGTACCAGTTATTGTTTACGTTATTTTCGTACTCGTTGGGCCCGGTTACGCCCAGCATGACATATTGCTGCTTCTCGTTCGACCAGTTAACACGCTGCGCCCAGAAACGGGCAATAGCGATCAGCACTTCAAGGCCGTAGTCAGCAAGGTAGCCCTCGTCACCGGTGTAACGGACATAATTGAATATAGCGTGGGCGATAGCGCCGTTACGGTGGACTTCTTCAAAGGTAATTTCCCACTCGTTATGGCATTCGGTACCATCCATTGTCACCATCGGGTACAAGGCAGCGCCATCTTTAAAACCGAGCAATTTCGCGTTCTCAATGGCCTTGCCCAATTGCTTATAACGATATAGCAGCAGGTTCCGCGTCACCTTTTGGTCGGCTGTGGCAAGGTAAAAAGGCACGCAGTAGGCTTCGGTGTCCCAATAGGTAGAACCGCCGTATTTTTCGCCGGTGAAGCCTTTCGGGCCGATATTGAGACGGTCATCCTCGCCCGTATAAGTTTGGTTAAGCTGGAAAATATTAAACCGGATGCCCTGCTGGGCGGCGGCGTCACCTTCGATAATAATATCGTTGTGCATCCACTTTTTCGCCCAGGCTTCGGCCTGTTCGGCAAGCATAGTCTCGAAACCTTTTTCACTGATGCGCGCAAGGGTTTCCTTTGTGTTGCCGGCAAGCTGGGCGGCGTCATAATTTTGCGACGATAAGTTGGCCGCGTATTTAATAATAGTTGTGCTTTGGCCCTGGCTTGCCGGTAATTCGAGTACTGCTGCAATGTATTTATCCTTTTCCAGCGAGTGAGCCTTAGCTCTTGCCTCCATTCCATTCTGAAAAATCGCGAATTCGATACCGGTGGCTACCTCGAAACCCGTTTTTTTGGTTCGCATTTGTAAATAGCCCCCTGTAGCCCAGGTTTCTTTTTTTACTTCGTCCCAAAATTTTTCGTCGTAGTTGGAATCTTTGTTAACAACGTCGCCATCAATATAAGGAGTGATCGTCAATATTCCACTGAAGTTTAAAGGCGTTATGGTGTATTTTATCGCCCCCGTTTCATCGTCGGCGATGCTGCAAAAACGCATCGCCTCAACTTCAACCAGCTTTCCATTGCCAGTCTTCGCACGGAAATTCCTTTTCAGGTAACCTTCCTTCATATTCAGTTCGCGGCAAAAATCGGTAACCTCGCATTTGGCAAGGTCGAGCTGCTCGCCGTCGATCACAATATCAATCCCTATCCAGTTTGCGGCATTAATTACTTTAGCAAAATATTCGGGGTAGCCGTTTTTCCACCAGCCTACACGGGTTTTGTCGGGATAATATACGCCTGCTATGTAATTGCCCTGCAGCGTTTCGCCGCTGTATGCTTCTTCAAAGTTTGCACGCTGCCCCATACGGCCGTTGCCGAGGCTGAATATACTTTCTGAGATTTTATTATAACGCGGGTTAAATCCCCGTTCTATTATCTTCCACTCATCAACTTCAATATAGTCCTTCATTCCTTGTTAGCCCTCTTTAAATCTTCTCCGCCAATTGGCAGAAAGACTCTTGAATTTTCGTCTTATTAGTATTTATTGTTATAATTTTTGCATCACCCTGCCTTTCTTGCCTCACCCTGCCCTCTCCAAAGGAGAGGGTTCTTTGTGCCTCGGTAAGCCCGCTGCCTTTTCATTCTCCCCGCCAGCAGGCGGGGGAGATTTAGAGGGCGCTTAACTTTTCCAAACTCATTTCATTTAAACCGCTGATCACCAAATCAGCTTCGCCAAGCACTTTAGGAGAGCCTACCCCTATCGCTTTCATCCCACCGTTTTTGGCTGCTTCTATCCCGGCTATCGCATCCTCAAATACCACGCAGTTAGCCGGCGGGATATTTAACGCTTCAGCTCCTTTTAAAAACACTTCGGGGTCGGGTTTGGGTTTGTTTACCTTGTTGCCATCAATCACCGCGTCGAACAAGCCTGCCATTCCGATCTTATCCAAAATGGTCACCGAGTTTTTACTGGCCGAACCCAGAGCGGTTTTTAAACCCGCTGCCCTGCAGCTTTCCAGAAACTCCTTCGCACCGGGCAAAATCTCAGCCGGCGTCATGTGGCTTATCATTTCGACGTACCACTCATTCTTTCGCTGTGCAAGTTCCGCCTGCTCTGCCGCTGTTTTTACGACACCTCCCCATTGCAATATCAGTTCGAGGGAGCGCACACGGCTCACGCCCTTCAACTGCTCGTTTTGTTCTTCAGTAATATCAAAGCCCAGTTCGTTTGCTAAACGTCTCCAGGCTTTGTAATGATAAACCGCCGTATCCACAATTACACCGTCCAAATCGAAAATACAGGCTTTAATAATACTCATTTATTGCGCGCAAATTTAATGTAAAGAACGAAGAGTCGAGCATCAACATAAAAGGATGAAATCGCTATTTAAGATTGCTGTCTTTTTTCTCTTTTCACCTTGATTTTTTTGTCTTGTTTCCTTTTTCTTGTTTCGCTGGTTGCCTTCTCTTATTCTTTTCCTTTTGTCTTGATTCTTGGCTCTTGGCTCCTGGTTCTTATTTAGCCAACTCCAAAACCAAGGTTGATTTACCGGGTATTGTTAATTTCGACAAGTCCACGGTTTCACCGCTAATCACATTCTTTGCTTTTTTGGCCCCTTTTATACGTTCAAAATACCGGTCGGTTGTCGCTGTTTGCTCGTTATCGCGGCTGTTATAAACAACCATGATGGTTTTTTTGTCATCGTACCTGAAGTAGACATATATCCCCCTTTCAGGTACATAGTCCATCATTTTACCGCTTTGTAATGCGGGTGTATTTTTACGGTAATTGGCCAGCGTACGCACATAATTAAACGCATCATTTTCGGCGGCTGTGCGGCCAGCGCCATTAAATTTATCGGCTTTATCGCCCGGCCAGCCGCCGGGAAAATCGGAACGCACAAGCCCGTCCGGGTTCGAAAAGTTTTTCATCAATATTTCGTCGCCATAATACATTTGCGGTATGCCGCGCAGGGTCATCAGCATAGCCATAGCCGATTTGTATTTGTTTATATTTTCTCCCACCATTGATAATACCCGGCTCATATCGTGATTATCCAGAAATATAACATTTCGGTTTACGTCCTGGTACAAAAAATCCTGCGATATTATATTGTACAGGCCGTTCACCCCGCCAGTCCATCCTTCTTTGCTATTCAGCGCTTCGTATATTGCATCTTTAACGGCTGCATCGGTTACGCCGGGCAGATGCGTATCAAAACCCCGGTTTGTGGTATTGCCCTGGGTAAAGTAAGCCTCGGTTACCGGCGACGAGGTGAGCACTTCGCCAAAAATTGACAAGTGCGGAAATTCCGCCTTCACATCTATCGCCCATTTTGCCATGTAAGCCGGATCATTATAGGGGTAAGTATCCAGGCGGAATCCGTCGACGCCCGAGTATTCCACCCACCATATATGGTTTTGCGTTAAAAAATTTTGCACATACGGATTATTTTCATTCATGTCAGCCATCCGGCGATCGAACCAGCCATCGAGCATCGTCTTGCGGTCATCAGCCGAAGCATGCGGATCCATTACAGCTTCGTACCTGAAATTTGATTTGGTATATTTTGGCCACTGGTGCACCCAGCTTTTCATCGGCATGTCCCTGATGGTATAGCCTTCGGTACCTGCATGGTTGTGCACCAGGTCCATCACAACTTTCATGCCCATGGCATGGCATTTTTCAACAAACTTTTTGTACAGGTCGTTGGTGCCATAGCGCGGGTCGATCTTATAATGATCGGTAACTGCATAGCCGTGATAGGATGCATGAGGTTCGTCATTTTCGACAGCCGGGGTAAGCCATATCGCCGTTACGCCCAAATCTTTCAGGTAATCCAGGTGGTTCATGATCCCCTGCAAATCCCCGCCATGACGGCTGAACATGGAATCGCGGTGTACCCCTGTTTCGCGCAGGTTGGCGAATGAGTCGTTGTTAGGGTCGCCATTTGAAAAGCGGTCGGGCATGATCAGGTAGATCAAATCCTTACTGGTTACGCCCTGAGCACGGCCCGGCGAGCGGTCGCGTTTTTTGAGCGCATAATTGTAGGTCAGTGTCTTTTCCCCCGCTTTAACAAATTTTATCGGGAACGTTCCCGGTACTGTGCCTGATAAAACGCGCAAATCGATGAATAAGTAATTCGGATTTTCAACTTTGTGCACGGCAACGAGCTTTACCCCGGGGTAGTTTAGCTCCACTTTCCGTGCTGCGATATGGTCGCCATGGACGATCAACTGCAGGTCGGGGTTATGCATCCCCACCCACCAAAACATCGGTTCTACGCGTTCCAGGGCAGGAATTTGGGCCGATGAGCTTAATGCCGTTACCAGGCAGCAAGCCGTAAAAAATAAAATTTTTTTCATACCAGGTCTCTTCGGTAAATAATTGGGCGGCCTGATTTTTTCGTCACATACCGCGTCCCAAATTTAAAATAAAAATGATACGTTGATGGAAAAAATGAAATTTAGTCCCACAGTCGGAAAGACGGAAGGAAAAATAGCGATAGCGAGCAATTGCTTTTTATACGTTGGGCCTTTTTTGAGGATTTCTTTTGTTGTGGAAACAGGAAAGTATTCTGACTGTGTTCTTTGTTTTGCTTACCACAAAATAGAGCAAGTAAGGGAATTTTTTAATTTTCAAAGCCCTGATATTTTTATACCGTATTCTCGAAAAAGGATTTTCTTCTAAAATATCATACGAGTCTTTTAATTGAGCTATGAAGTTTAACGGAGCATCGGTGCTGTGCACAGTGTAATAATCAATCGCGTCTTCTATTTCTTTTTGCGCTCGGGGAGAAACTATAACTCTATAAGCCATACTTTTTGTTGAGCTGGTTTATAGAGTCTTCAGCTGTAAGATATATTTTTTCGTCTTCCGCCAGGCGTTCATCCAGAACAATTTTCATTTCCTTGGTAAGTTCAAAATTATCTTCGTCTTCTTCCACAATAATGGTTATTGGCTTTGTCTTAAAAGTGGCTTTGATGGAATCTAAAATATCCGAATTTACCTCTTGCGCAGACGTTAAATGATATGTTGTATACATAATATTTCTATTTGGCCGTATCTATTTTTTCAAAGAAAACACGAACTTTATTCTAACCTAAAGCAAATTTAAACATTATTATCCTGATTTTTGGCGAAACTGCTTTTGGAATCAAACTAGTATTTTCATTGTTTTCTTATTTTACATGCCCAACCTCATTACTAAAAACAATCACAGCCCGAACCAACCCGTCGGCGAGAAAAATTAAATATACATAAAACAATATTTTGTTGTAATAGGCACTATAGTTCCCCGACATTATTATAATGTCCCTGATAAAAAAGGCATCTATCAGGATGTGAAATAACATACCGTAAACCACGATAAGGTAGGCCGATAGCATGTGCAGAAAAACTAACTTCACCAGCGCACACTCACTGATTGCGATAATCATAACGCTAATCCCCGCGAATTATAGTTATTAGCGTAATCGAAGCGGTCGGCATGGCCTTGGCGACCTTGAGAGCTGTTACATTGAAGTAAAGAAGCATTCTTTTTAAAAGGCCTATATTATGAGTTGAATTTAAGGGTTTTGTATCTTCCATATCTAAAATCCTAATTTAGCATTATTGAACAGTTATTAAAATTAATGCACCGGATATGGACATTATTCTGCACCCCGTCGCCACCATCACCAACAAGAGGGATACCCCAACCGATGATTTCTGGGGCGACACGATTTCTGAGATCGTTTTACTGCCTCACATCCCCGACGAAGCCTTCAAAGGCATCGAAAACTTTTCGCACCTGGAGATCATTTATTTTTTTGATAAAGCCGATGACGCCAGCATAGTATTTTTGGGGAGGCCCAGGGACAACCCTAACTGGCCCGAAATTGGCATTTTTTGCCAGCGGAGAAAAGACAGGCCAAATCACATTGGGCTATGTACAGTTGAATTGCTTGAACATACCGGCAGAACCATTAAAGTTAAATATCTTGATGCCATCAACGGCACGCCGGTGTTAGATATAAAACCGGTGCTTAAAGAATTTGAAGTAATGGGTGAGATTAAACAACCGGCATGGACGGTTGAATTGATGAAGGACTATTGGAAATAGCATCGTTTTTCCATTGTGGGCCATCGATTTAATTTTTTTTACAAAACCTATTCTCCAATGGGCTCTGATAGCATTATTTATCCTGGCAATTGCCGGCCTGTAGGCGTGCCGGTCTGAAGCCGCTTCCAATAGACAGCCTGCCGATTATTTTTAACAGCTTTTGCCTGTACTTAGGCTAATCACTCCACATACGCAAATCGCTGCTCAGATGCGTTTCTTAATCGCAATGATTTTCACGCCGGCAATTCTCCGCCGAAATAAAAATTAACAATACCAAACTTATTTTTTTTACCTGCGTACAAATGCCTGTTCATGAGACAGAAAGCTGCTGTTGCGGCGCCCTGATAAATTTAAAACCAAAATGAAACAAAGTATTTTTACGTTTTTAGCGCTCGCCGCATTATGCTTTTCGGCATGCCAGAAAGATGCTGTATCGCCTGTGAGCCAACCAACAGACGGAACCAAAAAAGTAAGTTCAAAAGGTTTAAACCAGGACTCGGTGATCGTTGACACCACAAAAGGCTACCTGCATGTGCAGCTGGCAAAAGACCTGACCACTTACGACAATGTACTTATTAATTTCGACCCGCATTCAAAAACAGCATTTAATGTTACTGAAGATGCCCGTACTTTCCAGGGTTTCGGCGCTGTAAGCCTGTCGAGCTTGTCGAGCGATAATGTTCCGCTGGCTATCAATACAACGCCATTAACATCAAAAGGCCTCACTATAGGCCTGGTGGTAAATGCAAAGGCAAGCGGTACTTACAAGTTAAATTTACTAAAGGTGCTTTTGGTGCCTGATAATTATGATATATGGCTGAAGGACAAGTACAAAAAGGATTCCCTTGATTTCCGCCATAACCCAACCTATGCGTTTGATCTTAACACCAGCGATTCAAGCTCTTTCGGAAGCCACAGGTTCAGCCTGGTAATGCGTTTCCGGCGATAACATTAGTGTTTTTTTTGACTGCAGGATTGCCGGCTAATAACCGGCAATTTTTTTTTGCACGCGCCCGTCATCGATAACATTTCGTTTCTTTGTCACATATCAGAAAAAAGTATCGTCACTTAACGAGCGCATGAAAACCAATAAAACGCTTTGGATATTAGTATTGGTCTGCGTTATTAATTCGCTTGGCTTTGGCATCATCGTACCGGTGCTTTATACTTATGGTAAAACTTTCGGCTTAACGGGCGCCACCCTTGGCGTACTAACAGCTTCATTTTCCATCGCCCAGTTTTTTGCGACGCCGGTTTTAGGTTCACTTTCTGACAAATGGGGTCGCAAGCCCTTACTGGTCATCAGCCTGGCCGGTACCTGTATCTCTTTCCTGCTTTTTGCAGAGGCCCGTATATTATGGATACTTTTTGCGGCCCGCATTCTCGACGGGTTAACCGGCGGCAATGTATCGGTAGCGCAGGCTATGGTGGCCGATACCTCCACCCCGCAAAACAGGGCAAAAAGGTTCGGCATTTTGGGCTCGTCGCTTGCGTTCGGATACGTGATAGGACCGTTTATTGGCGGTGTGTTTAACGAACTAAGCCCGCAGGCGCCTTTCTTTTTTGCTGCCGGCATCTCCTTGATCGGCACGCTTTGCGCCGCTTTCTTATTGCAGGAAACTAACCCGACAAATAAAGAAACAAGGTTAAACTTCGACGGTAAGTTTAAATTCAAGTCGCTGCTTACCACTTTAAAAAGGCCAATTATAGGTACAGCCATTTTTACCGGGTTTTTGCTGACTATGGCGCAGTTCACTATGATCATCGGTTTTCAAACCTTTAGTGTGGATATTTTAAAAATAACCCCTTTAACGATGGGGTTTTTCCTGGCAGGTTTTGGCGTTTGCGGCATTATTATGCAGTTGTGTGTGCCATTCTTTATAAAAACATTTTCGTCAAAACCGGTTATATTGTTGTTCTCCACCATATTATGTTTTGGGGCGATGTTCCTATCCGGCTTTACCTCGTTATTGATACCATTTGCTATAGCATTGTGCGTTTACGGCCTGTTCAACGGCCTGCGTAACCCCATGCTCAATGCCATCATAGCTGATAATATCGATCATTCCGAACAAGGGAAAATATTGGGTATCAACCAGTCCTATGCCTCCATTGGGCAAACGCTGGGGCCACTAACAGCAGGTTTGGCCGCGGCGGTTTCGGTACATAGTATATTCTTTTTATCTTCATTCTATATTTTAGTTGCATTTTTGCTTTGTTTCCGGTTAAAGTCAAAAGCATAAAATACGAAATGTTTAAACGCCAGGCGCATAGTTGACTCACCCCGACCGTGCTACGCTCGTCGACCCTCTCTATGGCAAGCCATAAAGAGGGTAAAATTGTATTCTGACATTTTGGAATAGTAACTATATAATAGAATAAGCCATGCAGCCATTAATTTTCAGAGAGGTACTCTCCGTCACCATGATCCTTTTTGCGATCATTGACATACTGGGCGCCATACCCGTAATTATCGAAATGCGCCAGCGCGCGGGGCATATACAGTCGGGAAAAGCAAGCATTGCAGTGCTGGTACTGATGGTGGGGTTTTTATTCGGCGGGGATGAACTTTTAAAAGTTATCGGCCTTGACGTTTCTTCGTTTGCCATTGCGGGTTCGCTGGTGATCTTTATCATCGCAATGGAAATGGTGTTGGGAGTAAAATTCTTCAAAGAAGAAATGCCCGAAACGGTATCCATCGTGCCGCTGGCCTTCCCCCTCATCGCCGGCGCAGGAACCATGACCACCCTGCTTTCCCTAAAATCCCAGTACCAAACATCGGATATATTGGTAGGGATAGTAATAAATACCATGTTTGTTTACCTCGTGCTAAAAAATGTAAAATGGATAGAAAAGCTGCTGGGAAAAACCGGGCTAAATATTTTGAGAAAAGCGTTTGGGATAATTTTGCTGGCGATAGCGATAAAATTGTTCAGGAGTAATACGCACCTGTAATTTGAAAATGTGTTGATTTGAAGATTTGAAAATTATTTAAAATGAAACTTCCGTTGGTATTTTTTCTTCCATTTTGTTTTTTACCGAGGAATTCGTTCGCGCAAACGTCAGATTATGATAAGGGGTTGATGGCTTTCGATGCGAAAAATTTCAAACAAGCAATGGAGCTATTAAAACCCTATGCCGAGAAGGGGAATTGCATAGCACAATTTGCCGTTGGATTTTCTTATATGTATGGAGAGGATATTAAAAGCGATTCATTGGCACGGCATTGGCTTGAGCTGTCGGCCGAGCAAAGCAACCTAAAGCAATGGGACCCCTCGCCGTCAGTTATTTTATGGTAGCGAACGAGAAGGATGCTTTGATTAAGGCATACTTATGGGGAATGTTAGCGGCAGAGTACGACCCAGCACAAAGAATGACAACCACAACAACGTTAGTTAAATCTTATATGAAACCTGATGAATTAGAGCGGGCCGGAAAGCTGATAAAAGAATATGAAAACCGATGGAAGGATAAAGATGACTGTAAGTAATTGCTTTATTTTTAAGAATGTCTTTGGGAATCTTTTGACGGCTATTACGATAAAGTTTTTCAGGAGTAATACATATTTGCATGCCCTTAAGTCCCTAACGGTGAATTTTTAATTGGCGTAGTTTATGAAAATTAGTGTCACTATTCTATTTATAATTTTTATGGCCTTGAACACCTGCAGCGCCCAGGACACCGTGACGAAAAATTTAAGATTACTTAAAGAATCGGTAAAGATAGATTCATTAATATCATCCGTTATAATGGCACCGTCCCATCTAGAAGCTTCAAAAAATGATTCATGCTTTTTATTAGGCCTATTTAAAAGTGATGACGATGCGGGTTTCATAGCGGGTTTACATGTTTTCAATCACAAGAAAACAATAATTGGTTACGCGAACTTTTACGACAGGGACGGGCTTGGTTACTTTGAATTTAGAGGATATTTAGTTTTCGTTTACGGCGATTCATTTAAGGATGAATTTTTTAAACGCACCAAATTAACACGGGAATTTACATTCATAACCCCAACGGCAAACGATGAAATATTCCTTGATGAGCATTACCGTAGCTGGGCAGTATTTTATGATAATGATCGATTTGGTTATGGGGTGCACTGATGTATTGATCAAAAGTTCCCCCTTCAGGGGGTTAGGGGGCCAATCATTCTACTCACATACATCGTATCCGCTTTATTTTCATACCCTTTTAAAACCGCTAGCTCCTCCAGTTTCAACCCCAATTCCTTAACCATAAAATCAACTACATCCTCGTTCTCCGCCTTAAAAACCGAACACGTAATATAAATCAATGGCTTGCCGGGCTTTAGGTACTTTACGACGTTACGGGCAATGCTTTGCTGCAGGCGTTGAAAAAATTCAATTTTATGGTTCTCAAACTGGCTGATCATTTCGGGCGTACGGCCCCAGGTGCCTGAGCCGCTGCAAGGGGCGTCGAGGATGATGCCATCGAAGGCATAATCATGCAAAATAAGGTCGTTATTTTGGGTAAGATCGAGGAGCTTTTTCTGGTATTTGAGCAGGCCCGCCTGCTGGAAACGCTCGTCAAGGTTCGACAGGATAGATTCGCGGATATCTGATACCACCAGCTTTACCGTCGGCTCCATATCATGCAGCAGCAGCGATTTACCGCCCGAAGCCGCGCAGGCATCCCACCAGCTTTCCCATTTTTGGGGTTTAAAAAATTGGGCGGTTTGCTGCGACGAAAGATCCTGCACCTCGTACCAATGCGGATTGGGGATAACCGCCTCCAACCGGGTGCCATTGGGTAAGGAGAAACAGCCATTGCCTTCGTCCTTAAAAACAATTTCTGCAGCTGTCAGGGCAGCTTTTACCTGAGTTTCAAAGCCCTTATATATCCTTATAAAAAGATCGGGCTGCACGAAAAACGATTTCAGGAAAGCTTCTTTATCAATGTCTGCCGAAAGCTGGCTGGTCCAGGGGAAAACATCATCCAGGTTAAAATCGGGATGAGAATTTTTTATAAGGTTCAGCTTTTCATCAATATCAAATGCGATACAGGCTGCCCAATCGGGCCTGAAATGCTGCAAAAACGAATTGATTTGGGTATTGCATAAAAATTCAGCGACAAACAGCCGTTCATCCGGGGCCTGATTCGGCAATGCCCTGCCGAGGCGGAAATAATTGTAAACCAGCCGGCCCGCAATCCGCCGGTCGGTGGAGCCCATTTGTTTGTTCTGACGGTAAAAGCCGGGTAAAAACTTGCTTAGGGGCGTTTCGGCCGGATATTCATCCAAAATACGCTGAAACGTTTTAAGCTGGTTTATTGCCTTCATTCTACCTTTTTCAGCTCAAAGTTAGCATATTTATATACGCCGACGTGCGTATTTATCCAACCCAGCCCGGGTTTCTTCAGCAGCTGAAAATTATTATGTATACCTGTAAAGCCTGTTTTGGCAAGATCCTTCAGGCCATCCGAACCCAAAAGTTCGCCGAGGTACAGGCCCTCGTCAAAGCCCGTAATGGCATAAGCGGTAGGTTCGGTATGATATTCCTCGCGGTACCTGCGCATAAAGACAATAGTATTCGCCGCTTTGTAATCCACGCGTTCAGCCGAAGTGATATGCGTATCCAAACGCTGCAGCAAATCCGTTTTAAGAAAAGAATATTTAACCCAGTTGGGATGCCCGAAAACGGTAACCGGGTAGCTGCCGCTTAATGTATCCAGCGCCCGCAAGGTAATGGTTAAAAAATGGCGGTCGGTAGCGGGTATGATGAACACGTTTTTTTCGGTTGATGAAAGCTGCGGGATCAGTGAGTTTAACTGTCCGTGGACGACCGTTATGTCGGTAATTTTTATGTGCCTTTTACTTAAACTATCAATGGTGCGCTGAAAAGGGATGAGATATTCGTTTTCTTCGCTGAAACCTGACCGGAGGATAAATACTCGCTGCGGTTTTAGCCTATCGTTAATATACCGCGCCGCGGTCCACGCGTGGTATTCGAGCGGGGGAATAATGGTAACTAATTGCGGGTTTTTAAAAGTAGACGGCGGTGCGGGCGAAAGCGGCGAAACGATGGGCTGGCGTGCATTGGCATAACCGGCAACAAATGCCTTTACATCATCCGGAAATACCGGGCCCACTATCAGGTCGCTGCTTCTTACGGCCGGGTTATTGGCCAGGCTGTGCGCCTGCGCTTTTTCGCCGCGCGTGTCAAAAACCAGCAATTTGTAATTGTAGCCACGCCCTGTTAATGAATCAAGCGCCAGCTTAAAACCCCGGTAATAATCCAGGGCAATATCGGCTTCCCGCAGGCTTACGCTGGTATAAGGTGATCCCCCCCTGAGGTGCTCAAGGTCAAATGGCAGCAATAACGATATGGTGGATACCTTCGGCGCGGCGGGCTTCTCTATTTTGACAGGTGGCGTATTAACGATAGGTTTTTCGGGTTCCTTATTTACCGGTTGCACAGCTACAGGCCGCAGTTTTGGCGAACATGCGGCTGCTAGCAGCGCTATAAATAAAAAAATTATCCACCTACTCCCACTCAATGGTTGCAGGCGGCTTCGAACTGATATCATATACTACCCGGTTTATTCCTTTTACATTATTTATGATCTCGTTACTGATCTTTGCCAGCAGATCATACGGCAAGTGGCACCAGTCGGCCGTCATGCCGTCCAATGATTCCACGGCACGCAGGCAGATCACGTTTTCGTAGGTACGCTCATCGCCCATAACACCTACCGATTGTACCGGCAAAAATATGGCGCCGGCCTGCCAAACCTTATCGTAAACACCCGAACCCTTCAAATTGTTGATATAAATCGCATCGGCTTCCTGTAAAATGGCAACCTTTTGCGGTGTAACCTCTCCTAATATCCTGATAGCCAGTCCCGGGCCGGGGAATGGGTGCCTGCCCAAAATGTTCGGATCAATGCCTAAAGCCTTGCCCACGCGGCGCACTTCGTCCTTAAACAGCGTATTTAATGGCTCAACCACCTTTAGTTTCATAAAATCAGGCAGGCCGCCGACGTTGTGGTGCGACTTGATGGTAGCCGACGGCCCTTTTACCGAAACCGATTCGATCACATCAGGGTATATAGTACCTTGACCAAGCCATTTTACATCCCGCACCTCGTGCGCGGCATCATCAAAAACCTCGATAAATACGCGGCCAATGGCCTTGCGCTTTTTCTCGGGGTCGGTTAAGCCCGCCAGCGCATCATAAAAACGCTGTTTGGCATCAATGCCTTTTATATTAAGACCCATGTGCTGGTACGAATCCAGCACCGACTGGTATTCGTCCTTGCGCAGCAGGCCGTTATCAACAAATATGCAATGCAGGTTTTTGCCGATAGCGTGGTGCAGCAATACCGCCGCAACCGACGAATCCACTCCGCCCGAAAGGCCGAGCACCACCTTATCATTCCCAAGTTTTTCCTGTAAAGCGGCGATGGTAGTTTCAATGAATGAATCCGGCGTCCAGTCCTGAGTACAACCGCAAATGTCAACCAAAAAGTTAAACAGCAGTTGTTTGCCATCCACAGTATGTGTAACCTCAGGGTGAAACTGTATGCCATAAGTTTGCGTACCGCTCACCTGGTATGCAGCCACTTTAACGGTATCGGTACTTGCAATAATTTTAAAATCATCCCTGATGCTTGCAATCGTATCCGCATGCGACATCCAAACCTGCGAACCAGGCAATATCAGCTTAAAAAGCGGGTTATGGTCATCAATATATTGCAAATTAGCACGGCCGTATTCGCGGGTGCTTGAGGGCAATACTTCGCCGCCATTTGTATGCGCCATAAGCTGGGCGCCGTAGCAAACGCCCAAAATTGGTAATGTGCCATGATATTTTGCGAAATCGAAATTGGGTGCATCTTCCTGCCTTGCAGAATACGGGCTGCCCGAAAGGATAATGCCTTTTACACTGCTGTCGACTTCGGGAAAATGATTGAAAGGATGGATCTCGCAGTAAATGTTGAGCTCCCTGACACGGCGTGCAATGAGTTGGGTAAACTGCGAGCCGAAGTCAAGAATTAGGATTTTTTCTTGCATGGGCAAAGATAGGGATTTGATTTGAGAAGTGAGATATGAGATTTGAGATTGATTTCGGAATTCGGTCCGCTAGCCAGCGGATCGATTTCGGATTTATTTTAATTGCGGAATGCGAAATGCCGAATGCGGAATTTTTGTTGGAAGGTTCGCCCGTTCGTCCTTGCGGGAAAGAAAGCAATCGCTAAATATGCAAATCAATGGGCCTTTGCTTATATATGAAGGATTTTTTACATCGGATTTTGTTGGAAGGTTGCAAAGTTGGATTGTTGTATAATAGTTTTTATTTTGGACATAGAGATTTGACATCTTTCGAAAAGCTGTCAAATCTAACCTGTAAAAAAACTTTCACAAAATGACCTTTTACCACCAGCAAGTAAAAGCCCTCCACCGCACCATCTACCCAAAAGATTACCTGCGCGAACAGGTTATCAGGTCGAAGCATTTTATTGATAGCCATTTTTCAGAGAACATCAGCCTGGATGAGATAGCCAGGGATGCTGCGCTTTCGAAATTTCATTTTATCCGTCTTTTTAAAAAATATTATGGCCAAACGCCTTACCAATATTTAACCGGCCTAAGGATCGCGAAAGCAAAGGAATTACTGCAAACCGGCCTTTCGGTGTCCGAAACCTGTTACAGGCTTGGGTTTAGCAGCTTAAGTTCCTTTACCGGGTTTTTCAAAAAGATCATCGGGCTGACGCCCCACGGGTTCCGGCAAAAAAAAGCAACTTTAGAGAAATGATTGTAAATATTAACGCTCAAATTTGCCTTATCCCATGGCTTGCTTTGGGAAGGATCGGGCGAATAAAACCGTTAACTAAAACCAAAACATCCAAATGAGAATAAAACTGACCAGCGTATTTGTGGACGACCAGGACAAAGCGCTTAAATTTTACACCGAAATATTAGGCTTTGTTAAAAAGCGGGAAATACCGATGGGTGAGCACAGGTGGCTAACCGTAGTCTCAAAAGAGGAGCCCGAGGGCGTGGAGCTGGTGCTTGAGCCTATGGCTTTTGCGCCGGCTAAAACATTCCAGCAAGCTTTGCTCGCGGCAGGCATACCTTTTGCCGCATTTAATGTGGACGATATTCAAAAGGAGTACGATAGGCTGGAGCGCCTCGGCGTTGTTTTTAGCATGAAACCTACAAAGATGGGGCCATCGACCATCGCAGTATTTAGCGACACTTGCGGCAATAATATTCAGATATTTGAGGTTTAGAGTTTAAGTCTTTAGTCCGAAATCTTAAGCCTTAAGTCGAATTTCGTTTCTTTTTTACTTAGGACTCAGGACTGTTGACTCAAGACCAAACGTCAAATTAAGAATAATATGAGCGTTGTAGCCACCCGTATCGCCACATTTGAAGATATCCCTTCGTTAAACCAATTAATTGCCTTATCAGTACGCGGCTTAAGCGGGGAGTATTATACTCCCGCCCAAATTGAAAGCGCCATAAAGTATGTTTTCGGAGTGGATACCCAGTTGATCATCGACGGTACTTATTATGTGGCTGAGATAGATGATACCATCGTTGGCTGCGGCGGCTGGAGCAAACGCAATACCCTTTACGGCGGCGACCAGCACAAAGAAATTGAGGACCCGTTGCTCGATCCCGAACATGATGCAGCCCGTATCAGGGCGTTCTTCGTCCATCCCGGTTATGCAAGGCAAGGTATTGGCCGGCAAATAATAAATGTGTGCGAAGCCGCCGCCCAAAACAACGGGTTTTCCAGTTTTGAATTAGGCGCAACCCTGCCCGGCGTACCGCTTTATGCCGCGATGGGCTACCAGGCCATTGAGCGGATTGACGCCCGGCTGCCGGATGGTGAACTGCTGGGCATTGTCAGGATGCGAAAAAGCGGCTGAAAGAAACAACAAATTATTATTGAGTACCAGCCTAAGGGGCCCGGCTTAAACTGTCCAATTTCAGAACAAGATTGTCTGATGTGTTAACCGAACTAATGCGCTTTATTGTTTACTGATGTTATGGCAGGAGTCTTTAGGCGAAAGTCGATTTTGTATTGGGCATGGGAGTGGACACCGGCGGGGTTGTTGATCATGAACGGTTTAGCCCGGGCAATCCCGACGTGGAGCCCGGCGCCCCGGTGTCGAAATCAACGGGAACGGTTGATAGGAATTTGGTCCCAATGTACTTGTATGGAAATACCACACGTGAAATAACCAAAGCCAATTATATCGACGTATTGGGCAAGGCGTTCGCTGATGATTCCGCGCTAGTTCAGAAAATTCAGAATAAAGGATTCAAATTTAAAGAGCTGGATGAAATAATTGACGAGTATAAACAAGAAAGCACCAATTTACAACAGCAAAACCCCGCACGTGCGGGGCTTATCCTGATCGTGGAATTTATACTTAGTGCTCATTATATTCTAAAGGTACACTACTCAAATATATAATTCAAAATTGCAGAGGGAATTTATAGCGCACTACCTGTCGCCGGGGCATGAGTGCGCCACCTCTTTCGGCTTGCGCTGCACACCCGGGCCTGAATAGGGAAACGTGAGGCGCCAACTGCCAACCGAAAACGGCCAAAGAAAAAACAATATGCGCAATTCAAAAAACAACAGCAAACCATTAAATGCCGAAGTCAGAGCAGATGCATTTACCACCATGTGCACCTGGTATTATAAACTAACTGCACGGTTTAAAAAGCGGAAGGTACGCTTATACACCATGGTTGAAAATGCACCGGTATATGCCGGGCAAATGAACCTGGGCGAAATAGACGCCATTATGAAATACTATTACGACGCGCAGATCGAAAAAGCCGAACTGGATAAAATAGAGGAAGATATGCGGGTTGTGGAGCAGGATATCCTGTATGTGATGAAGTTTTTTGGAATACCGGCACTTTACCCGCTCACCGGCCAAATACCCGGCGAACTGGAGTTCGAACTATGGGCTACTGACGATGGTTGTATCCGTATCCGCAAAACCTTTGACCTGGAACCGGAAGTGTTGCCCGATAATGTTATGGTGATCAAAACTTCTTTTTGGAAAGATGAGGAGGAGGATTAGCCGGCAGGCATTTGTTTCCCCTCGCTGCCGCAAGCAAATTATTTCTCGCTCAAGTAAGGCATATGGGTGCGAAGCTGTAAACTTCGCACAGCGCGAGAGAAAATTCCCGCAGACATGGCTGCTACCTGTCGCCCGGGCACGAGTGCGCCACCCCTTTCGGCCTGCGCCGCACACTCGCACCTGAATAGGGGAAAAGTATTTGGTAACTATATATTAGTCGGGACAAATAAACAATGTTCGCAATCCCTTTAAATTATTTGTAAAGCTAATTAAATCATTACATTTATGGATAAAATCTAAACTATCTAAAGTGTACCAAGCAAAACGATTAAAGCTGCTACAAGAAGTTGTAGAAAAAACATTTACTGCATTCGATAATTTTATATCGAGATATAATTCAATTGATGAGGGATATTTGTTCTTTCTTAAAAATGAGAGAGATGAAAACAGTATCGCTTTTAAGGTAGGTGCCGAAAAATTTACTATCTATCGCCAAATTTACCTTAAAGAAAATGCAGTATATTTTAGTGTATTTACATGGGAATTTGATTTATCAAAACCACCTGAAAAGTATAAGGCAATGGAGATTGAAGATTTAAAATTCTATTGCGCTGACGATGAGAGAGTGAATTACTTATATGCCAAATATGATGAAAAATCACGACATGATATAGAATTAATAATGTTTTTTAAAAATCCTCAGTACGAAGCTGCCGGGCAGATGAGTTGTGAGATATGAACTTTGAGGACATGAGCCTTTGCTCGTTTCGGCCACCCCTAATAGTGGCGCAAGAACCATGTATAATCAAATTGAATTTTATGAAAACGCTGCTAATTACTAAATTGCGGCATTTCATAAAAACTTCTACTTTCAATAACTGATGGGCGATCCTTTACTGATCAATTTTGGCGCGGAATTACGCGATTATTTACAGCAGCATCCAGGGGAAGTACCGGAAGGTATTGATGTTTCATCGCTATGGGTTATTTGCAACGGTTTGATGATCGACGATATTGAGCGCTATACATCGGTGCCCTACGACAGTGAATTCAATTGGGAGTTAAGGTTTAATAATAGCGACGAACCCGAAAAAGTTTATCACTATAAAATTCATTACCGCGCCTTTTTTCAAGGTGGTATGGGCATAGTTTCAGCCAGGCTGCTCGGTCAATTTATCTAGCATTCCACGCCCACCTGCTCGATGAATAATTCCCAAAGAGTTTTAGCTATGTCCTTTGCCGATAGCTTTTCCGTTTCCCGTTGCTGAAAAACATCATGCTTGGCCCAATACAGTTCATAATCAGAATGGGCGATCTCAAAGTTACTGCCATACACGTTTTGGTTCAACCGCTCGGCCAACGCATAACTGATACCGTTACTACCGAAATGGTCAGATAGGACAACACCGATGCTGATATAACCTGATGTGTTGATCTTGGCGCGGTTGGTGATCACGCAGGTAAATTGCTGGGTTTGTTCGGTGACAAAGCGAGCCTTGAGCTGATCAACGCCACTGATCTCCTCTATCGCGGATTTGAAATACTCGAAAATAGTTTTGAAGGATTCGTCACGAAAGTTCAATAGGTCGACCGGGTCAAAATCTTGTTTAACACGGTACCTGTTAATCGTAGCCGCCACCGTCTGTTTTTGGCCAGGCGACTTCTCTTTTCTACCTTCGATCAATCTCCGGAGTTCATTGATGATGATCAGGAAGGCATTGTTTTCGTTGGTAAATTCGCTGATGGGTTTGCCGTCTTGTGGGATTGCTTTTAGTTTTGCAAAGGGAGAGGATGTCCAGTCGCAGGGTTGGCCGATAACAGGTACAACGGTGAGCGTTCCCTGGGCATGCCGTTTTAAGGCTTCCTGCATTTCTATATCATAGCAGTAAGCTGAGTTCAGGTAATCCGGCGTGATAATGGCAATAAAAATATCAGCCTTATCCAAAGCGTTTCTAATTTCGTCGCTGAAGTCCTCGCCTGCCAGGATATCATGGTCGAACCAAGTCTCTATTGCGACTTGCCGTTTCATTGAAGCAAGATGAACATTCAATCGCTCAACTAAGCGGGCGTCGTTATGACTATAGGATAGGAATAAATTTGCCATGATACAAAAATAAGAATAAGAAGTAATAGTAATTCTACATCCGAAGAGACTCGGTTTGAAAAATATTTTTTATTCCTATTGATCATATGGATATTATTATTTAACATTGGTTGCGCTAAATAAGTTCATAACTAAATCGAGATAATTCCGTATAACCTCGCAACACTTTTACAAAAAAGATGTTCTATATAATAAACCTTGTCGAATATTTACCCATTAAAGGAGTCATCTCATGAGCACAACAGCATTGGTATCGATTATTATATCCGTAGGTTGTATTTTGTCAGCTTTAATCCGTGTCGTGCTAAAGATAATTAAAACCAATAACTCCGACACCATAACACTTGTTAAAGGGGATAAAAGAATAACCATATCCAAAACGCCTACAGATGACGATAGGCGAAAATTGGCACATTTTTAAATGAGCGACGAAAACAACCTAAGTCAACGCAAAAACCTGGATAATAAAACACTAACGTTGGTAACCACAGCATTAGTTGCTGCTTCTAATTTAGTGCCAAACGATGTTTTAAAAAAAGCATGCGCTGCATCGTCGCCGTGCATTACAATAGCTGGTGGATGGGTATTTCTAATGGTAAAAAACGCAGTTTATTTATGGATTGAACAAAAGCGGGCAAAAAATGCTTATAATATTATTATAACTGATTTAAGGAAGAAATTAGAACTCTGCAAAAACGTTAAAGAGCGTAGTAAAATAAGTAAGGAATTAGAAAAGTACGAGCGAGACCTAAACGATTTAAGAATAAACAACATCAAGGCATTTGTTTAAAATCAATCTGCCAATCTTAAAATTTCCTCAATAGTCATAACCCCTGCTGCCACAGGCAATTTTCATTCATGGAAAGGACGGAATCGCTAGATTCATTTAATCATCAAAAGCCCGCACTAATTGCTGTTCAATATAAGATAGGATATTTTCCTCCCCGCTTTCTATCTCAGGGAAGTTTTCGTAAGCCAACTCATGCGTACGATTGTTCAGTAGTGCTTCACCCACCCATTCCTCCGTGGCATGACCGTAAAATTTGTCGATGACCACGCCCATCCGGTTAAGGGGATGGGGGTAGTCAGCCGTTTCAATACCCTGGATCTCGTGCTGAATTTGGTGAAGGTTAATCAGACACATTAACATTAAATAACGGTACTCGCGGGTAACGGGGCCGCTCAACTTGAGCTGGCGCAGCAATAATCCGAAGGCGATAACATCGGCCAAATGTTCCCGCTGGTAGCTTTGATTGGGAAACTGCGGGGCCAGATACTGTTCATTAGCGCCAAACTTCAAATCACCATTCAGGAAATGTGCGACCTCATGAAACAAGATAAGTTTCTCCTGAATATCCAGCTTGAACATATGTTGGCTATTCAACGGCTCGTTCAGCAGTACCTGCGGGCCGAGCGGTATCTTCGTCTCCAGGAAATGCGAATGTACCTCTGCATATATCTCCACCATCTTTTCACGCGTAGCGGACTCGCCGGGGAAGCGGGAGCAGGAGAAGACCTCCTCGGGAAATAACACGGCCAGTTCCAGTTTTCCTAAGCGATGCAGGGCAGTGATCAGTGCAGAAAAGATGAATACACCGTAAAAACGGCCATCCGGGGATCGGCTGATGCTGGCATTGGTCGTGCGGTTGTCAATAGTGGTAAAATAGAAACGCTTGGCAAATTGTTGCCTCACCGGCTCGGGAAGTGTCTGATAAAATTCGTTGGCAATTTGTTTAACGACTTCCTGGTAGGCGGTATTTAGCGGCGTAAATATCTTGGGCAGGACAATACCTGCTTCGGCCACCCGGTTGCCGTACCGCTCCTTTAATGCTTTCAGCCGTAACTCTAGATCATCAGGCTCTGCACCATATTCATGTAAGTAGGTCTTTACATAATGGGCGTATTCCTTTGCCGTATTGAACTCCATTCTGCAAAAATACGTATTTGTTACCCCATGCTCCCGCAAGCAATTTTTCGCTGCCGCAAGCCTCCCGGCTTGTGGCCCACATGCTAAGTAACCGCCATACAAGCTGACCATGTGATAGTCTTTCCAATATCAAAGCGTAGGCCTAGTTTATTACCTGTTAGCGAGCCACAAGCCAGGAGGCTTGCGGTAGCGGGGGATTGTCCTGTAAATCTCATTGCAAAGGGTTCCATTTCGTGAGGCACAGCGGGAACCGAATCGTTACAATTATGATTTAATTTTTTTGCCACAAATCGATCTGTTGTTGCCGATGATGTCGCATAACCGTATCGACCATTCCAGTTGGCCTAATCCATTTTAACATAGCCAGAGGCACTGAGTCCAGCTTATTTTGGTTTATCAACCGCAGTACCGAGGAGGTTCTGAACCCAGATATACCAATGTCGGAAACAAAAAAGTGTAAAGCAACGCGTTGATTAGCTGTTAATTTAATTTTGATTGATGTGTCGACTACCTCATGGAAATCTTTTGTATCTTGATCGATAAGCTGTATGGCCTGTTCTTTATTTAATCCATTTTTAACCTTGACATATTTTCCACCAATAAAAATTTGCAATGACTTTTGTTCATTTTCAGTCAATTTATGGCCATAACCTATATATTGTCCAGTAGAATCTTTGTGTATTCTCGCAGAAAATAATTTATTTTTTTCCATTTCATCGAATTCATTTAAGGCATTCATCGCTATTTTCCTTGTGGAGGACGGGACTCTATCGGAACGAGCAACCTTTCGCAGCCCATCAATGGCAGCATATTTAAAAGATCTTGGTGAATTCCGGTTAACAGCAATCTTTCTAAGAACGCGAGTTAAGCTATCTTTTTCTGTCAAAGTCGTCCGAGGTTTTATGATCTCGTCAGCGAAATCCTCAATAACTAAAAGGCTATACCCGATATCGGGATTTTTTTGCTTGGTTTTTTTGAAAGTATCCGAAGTTTTGTGAAAGTCGACAAGGGACTTGCGGGCGTAATTCCGAATCATTGAATCTTTGCTAGTTAGCAAGGGAATTAACTCAGCGACGATCTTTAATTGCTCGATTTTTAACTCCGATTGACTGATCAAAAATTGTTTCTTTTGAACAGAATCTTGGGAATGTTGGGATAGTTGCTGCTGGTAGGAGGACTTGGTATTAAAACTGATCGTGAAAAACAAGCCTATCCCAGCTATCAAAACACCTGAAAAAAAGGTGGAGAAAATCTGAAAGCGATCCCAGTTGTCTTTATTTTTATTTTTAATTTTATCTGCCGACAAATCGGCTAAATTTTCTTTGATCTTTTTCAGATCTTTAATAATCGCTTTAAACTGCAGGTTTTCGTTGCCGCCTACATTCGAAGTGTTATTTTCTTCCGACATAGTGATAGTTACTTGGCTATGCCAATTTATGAATTTAAAGCTTAAGTAACCTATTATTTCTTAAAAATGGATTGGCGTGGCTCCCTGCGCCCCCAATGCTCCCGCAAGCAATTTTCCGCTGCCGCAAGCCTCCCGGCTTGTGGCCCGCATGCTAAGTAACCGGCATACAGGCTAACCATGCGATAGTCTTTCCAATATCCAAAGGTTAGACATAGTTCGTTACCTTTCAGCAGGCCACAAGCCGGGAGGCTTGCGGCAGCGGTAGGAAAAGATTAAAAATGTAATGAGAATCACCCGTTGCTTGCGTTAAAACAAAATACTACCTTTAATCATGAGCCGTAATTACAAATTCGCCGATCCTGAAGGTTTATATTTTGTCAGTTTTGCAACCGTTCACTGGATAGACGTGTTTATACGACGCCTGTATTTTGATTGCCTGGTTGAAAACCTTAACTATTGCGTGGACGAAAAAGGCATGGAGATTTTTGCGTGGTGTATTATGCCCAGCCATGTACACCTGGTTTTTAGGTCGCTGATGGAAAAGCCGGAGGATTTGATCGGTGCGATTAAATCAGTTACGTCGAGGAAACTAATTAAATTGATTGAAGAAAACCAGCAGGAAAGCCGCCGGGAGTGGCTGCTGAATGCTTTCAGAAAAGCCGGTGCGGACAATTCAAACAACTCGAAAAATCAGTTCTGGCAGCAGCATAATCATCCGATAGAACTGTGGAGTCTGCCGGTGATTCAACAAAAGATTGATTATACACATGAAAATCCGGTGATTGCCGGGTTTGTAGAGAATGACTACGAATACCTATATAGCAGCGCGCGGGATTATTGCGGGATTAAAGGGCTGGTGAAGATGATAGTGGATTAGCGGCTCGTTTAACCGGCAAGGTGGTTACCTGGCATGTGAGCCATCCCGAAAAATCGGGGCGGCAGCGTGGGAGAGGCTGGAATATTGATAAGCCCATAAGTTGTAAAATATTAGATAATGGCAACCATAACGTCAATTAGAATTAAAGCTGAGCTGGTTTTCAATAATCACGCCGGGGAATCCTTTCGCTTTCCAATCAACAACCCTGTTCGGATTTCTATTTGGACAAACGGAGCCAGGTATTCTACTTTCAGTGAAATATCCAGTAGTTCCGCAATGCTTTTGGATTCTGTAAACGAGGTAAATATTGAATTTCCATCGGATTATTTGAATAGACAAATAGTTAAGGGAGATGAGTTTCATGTGGGAACATTTCCTTGGATTATCGGCTACGTAAAGGTTTTGCAAGTTGTTAATTCGTTATAGGGGCATTATATACGCTATGCAGTAATTTTTCTGGCAGTATTCTAATGAGGTGTTTAAACGATCACAATCGCTGAAAGCAGGGTGAATGATGACGCGAGGCGAAGGAGTGCACCGATTGGCTAGAGAGAAATTCATTTATAGGTTCAGAGGCAACTCTTGTGCGGAACGGGCTTACCAATCTTACTCAAAATAATTTTAATGCGCCTACCCCGAAAACTCCTTCTTTCCTTCTTTCGGACTTTCCGACTTTCGGACTTTCCGGACTTCCCACCTACAACGCCACCTCTTTTTTTACAACGACATTTCCTGTCCGCTTTTGGGCGCCCCAGCCGCTGAGCTCGCCTTTTAAGGCGCGCCGGATGGATTTGAACAACACGTAGTACATTAATTGGCGCCATATGAAACGCTGCGGGATGATGTAAACCAATTTTTTATAATCTTCCTTTTGCATCCAGAAGGCAATAACGGCTACGATGAAATCGATAAGCACGAAACCGACGTAATAGGCTATTATTTTACCGGGTTTATCGCTAAACAGCCCGAAGATCATAAACAGGTCGGCCAGGGGCGAGAATAGGGGCAATATGATCTGGAAAACCAGGATGTTAGGCATCCCGAGCATGCCGAAGAACTTATATTTCTTGTTAAACAGGGCGTCTTTATTTTTCCAAAAGCTTTGCATAACACCGAAACTCCAGCGAAAACGCTGTTTCAATAAGCCGTTCAGCGTTTCGGGTGCCTCGGTATAGGCTATCGCCTCGTCGCTGTTCCTGACAATGTAACCGCGTTTCAATATCCGCATGGTAAGGTCGCAGTCTTCGGCCAGTGTATCCAGCGTAAAGCCGCCCGCCTTATATATCGCTGATTTGCGGAATGCCCCTATTGCGCCGGGAACAACGGTTATGCTATTGATAAGATCGAACGCGCGCCGGTCCATGTTTTGAGCAGTAATGTACTCTATGGATTGCCACCGGGTAATGAGGTTGTTTTCGTTCCCTACCTTTACCGTTCCCGCAACCGCCCCGATTTCGTCATCGGTGAAAAAAGTCATCAGGTGGTAAACGGCGTCGTCTTTGAGCTGGGTATCCGCATCGATACAAACCACAAATTCGTATTGCGCATGGGAGATACCGAAATTCAACGCAGATGCTTTACCTCCATTTGGTTTACTAAGTACCTGCACCAAAGGATGATGGCCATAGGCGGTATTCACCAGCTCGAAAGTCTTGTCCTTAGATCCGTCATCCACAAAAATTATTTCAAACGAAGGGTAATCAATTTTAAGCAGGCTCTGGATGGTTTTTATGGCAGTCACTTCCTCGTTGTAGCCAGGCACTATAATGCTAACCGGCGAAAGCGAACCGGGATCGACTTTTACCCTGCTCAGCTTTTTATCATCGGCATACTGCCGAACAGCCAATATCCCGATAAGCACCACGCGGCCGACTGCCAGGAAAATGGCCGACAAAAACAGGTACAGCAAAAACCAGTTGCCATAAAAATAAAATTCAATAAGGAAATTATACAGGGAGCCCAAAACGCCTGAATTGGCGTCGTCCCTGATCGGCGGCATCAGGTCGGCTTTAGTTTTGTGCAGTACATCGGCTATGGTTGTAAATTTGTAGCCATGGCTCTTAAAATAATGGATGATCTCGGGTAATGCTTTTACAGTTTCCTCGCGCGTATCGCCGCCTGCATCATGCAGCAGCAGCATCGAGCCTGCGTCCTTTTCCTTTATGGTACGCGCGATTATACTATCCGCGGTTACCCCGGGCTGCCAATCCCAGGGGTCGATTGATTCGCCGATGGTGATATAGCTTTGTTTGCGGCTTTCGGCCACAGGAATAACTTCGGCCAATGTTTGCGGCTCGGCATCCGCATTGAACGGCGGCCTGAACAGGATGGTGCTCCTGCCGGTCACCGATTCGATCAGCTTTCGCGTGGCATTGAGCTCAAGGTTTACACGCTGAAGGCTGATGGCAGAAATATCGGGGTGAAAGAAAGTATGGTTACCGATTTCATAGCCTTCGTCAAATTCCCGCCGCAGGATCGGGATGCTTTTTTCGGCCATCGACCCGACCACAAAAAATGCTGCAGGCACATGCTCCCGTTTTAATATGTCCAATATCCTTGGCGTATAATCGGGGTCGGGGCCGTCGTCAAATGTCAACACAATTTTGCCGGGCGCATAGCCGTACCTCCGTATCACATATTTGGTGGGTAATTTGATATACTGCTGGTTGGTGATAACAAAGTTCGAGGTATCCATTTGTACATTGATCTTGCCGGTGGTAGGGGTTGTCACCAGGTCAAGTACTTCGCCGTCGCCATCATAGCCGATCCTGTTATTTAAACCAACAGTTGTCAATCTTTTAATGTCGATCCCTGTTTTTCTTAAGGAATCAATAGAAAGGTTCTTTTGAAAAAAAGTCCACAAACGCGGATCTTCAGACCCCAGGCGCCAAAGCGCTACCCCGCCGGTCGCCCAATCATCCGCCATGCGGATAACATTAAAATTGGTGGCAGCGTCGGTAAAGTAAACGGTGTGCTGCAAACTATCCTGGTCATAATAGGTATAATGAAGATTGGCCGAGTTAGGATCGAAAGTGATCTTACTGCTATTTTCCCGGGCGGTACTTATAGCCTGCTGGTAGCCTATCGGCTTGCCAACGCTGTTTTCGGGCCAGTCGTATGCGCCGCCGGCGATGGTCAGGATCACTTTTTCACTTGGTATCCTTGAGCAAACATTATCCAAAATCTCCTCAACCCAATGCTGGTTTGAAAGATCGCCGGCATTACTTCCGTCATTATGCTCATCAATAGCCATAACAAACAAATAGTCGTTCACCCGCTGAAGGCGCTCAAGCTTGTAACTATCATCCTCGGGAATAACGTTTTGCGTTACCAAAAACCCTTGCGGGTGCAATATCGCGTACAGGTCATTTTCAAACGCGATATAGTTCTTACTGTTAATGTCCTTGATCTCATCAAAATCAAGATTTATACCCCGGAACTTAAACCGCGTGAGCTGAGTTGCGATATTGTTTATAAATTGAATGCGGAGCTTTTTATTTTTAATGATCCTTTCAACATCCTTAGTATCATAGCCGCCAGTGGTATTGTTGTAATTAACATAGTTCGAAAGCGAGATCAATACAGGCTTCTTGTATTTTTTGTTAAGGTTTACAAGGCCGGTGTCGATATTTGCAACCAGCGTATCGTGCTTTGGAACGATGAAAAAGCCTTCGCTCACCACCATATCTAACCGTGATATGTTATCGGCCAGCGAATAGTAGGCCTGTGGCTCCCAGGCCCGGTAAAAGCCTGCGTTAATACGATCTTTATTGTTGGGGCGCTTAAGCTGGTGCAGATGCCTGGTGCGCACTAATTTCTGGATCTCAGTTTTATCAATTTTAAAATCCTTGAATTTTTTTGACTTTTTTAAACTCTCGAGCTCTTCTTTAGTAAGTTTTTTTGGCGCTGGGTTTAAATTTGGCAGGTTTGGATAATGCTTTGAAGTGACCGTGATTATAGCAGCCAGCACACTGCATGTAAGCACGAAAATAAGGACACGGCTAAGCCATTTAAAACGGATCCATCTTCCCGGTGTATCAGTCTGAAAAACCTGTTTATCAGCCATTAAATTTTATTCGGTAAATTATTACTGGATATAAGGGTGTCAATAGTTTATCTTACTTTTTGTTTTGCATCCCTGGCTCGATGGCGGAGAAATCAACACCGCACTTGCAATTGCTCCCGCAGCTTTTTTTTGCCGACAAATTTTTGTAGACAAGCCTGCAAACGTAAAATACCGCCGCAGCAAAAAGTATAGCTATTATAATGGTTTGCATATCAAGTCACAAATTTAATACAATTTAAATATATACGTATAGACAAGGGAAATAGTATTTGGTTTAGAATGGACACGAACTGTCACGAATGAATTCGAATGGACACAAATCATATTTGATAATTTGATTTGCATTGGTGTCCATTCGTTCTTATTCGTGAAAATTCGTGGCTATTTCATAAACGCAATCGTCCCGCCTACCCAGTCAAAATCCTTGTTGTAGCGTACGCCAATCATTTTTCCGCGGCTTAAACGGGCGAGGTTAATGGCTAAAGTGGGGTTTTTGTCGCCGTTTGGCCACAGGTATAATAACCTTATTTCTACTTTTACGCCGCCATCGGGAGCTTGCACAACGGGCTCGTAGTTTACTTTCTGCTGCAGTATCCAGTTCTCGGGATCCCTTATACTTTCAATGTCATTTTCTGAAACATCGATGATCACCCCCTGCCCGGCGAAAGAAAATAACGGTTTCATCACATAGTTTTCCAGGTCGGCAGGCATGTCTTTTACCTCATGCAGGAATTGGGTTTTCGGGATATAATCGCCTTTTAAAAAGGGCATAGTAAACTTGCTTACGCGATAAAACCAATTTGGGTGGGTTATCCATTCCACATCAAGCGGCTGCCTTATATCAACTACCTTTTCGAAAATATGCGCGTCATTATCAATCTCATCAAAAATAAGGCGGTTATAAATTCGCCGGATCAATTTCTTCTCGCCCTTCGCCCTGTAAAAGAGCTGTTTTCCTTCCTGCTCCAAATCGCTTAATGAAACAACCGGCGTACCAATATATTTTTGGGTAAGATAAAAATCAACCATTGTTTTTTGCTCGGGGGCGTTAACGTCCATTAATACCACTTCCTCTGGCTGAAAGGGGCCGACAATAGTATTCTTTAACAGTTCAAGATAGCTTTGCTTATCGAGGCCGCTAAAGTAAACAGTCCAATCATCGCCAATCGCAAAATTATCCCGGAAACTATCTGCAACGCTCACCTGGAAGCCATATAGTGAAGGGAATCCCTGCAGCTCTATCAATTTTGGTACGATATTGCCTTTTTCGTCTTTACAAACGCCAAAGTCTAAAGCGATGAAATGCGGGTGATCGTTCTCATTTGCTACACGCCATTTACAAGGGATAGCCCTTTCGGTCAGCTGCTTAAAATTTGGCTGAAGTATGGTTGAAACAATATCATCACCTGCACGGATCAGTTTATCCTTGAAATCATCAGTCAAAAAAACAGGTGTTTCGGCAACCCGGAAATCGATAGGCTTTTTGAGGCCATGGTTTAGTTCAGCTAAAAAATGGGCGTACTTTTCAGGAGTGAAATCAGCGTTGTAGGTTTTGCGGGCGGATGAGTCCATGTACAAAAACTTATATTTCCTGCAAACTCAAAACAGCCTGGTCCAAAAAATTGGGGATAATGGTGTTTTGGGTGTGCGTAATTTTATCCGGATCTCCCAGGCGTTCAAGCATTTCATTGTACTTGTCGAGGCCGTGCTCGTTCACAACTTCGCTCTTTTTTTCATCTTTTAATAATAACGACCTGATGCCAATTGCATCCGCCTCCGGGTGAAATTGGGTAGAGAAAAAGTAGTCGGTAAAACGTATAGCCATCATTGCCCGCGGCAAATCAATATGCGGCCTTTCCTTTTCAATAGCAAGCAGCTGCATCCCCAGCTCTGCAAAGCGTTTTTCATTTGGATTGATCACCTGCCACAGCCGCGAATCAACAGAATAAAAGGGATCTGTCAGCCCTTCAAATACGGGTTCGTTTTTTGCGGCAGATGTTTGATGAACCGGCAAAACCCCAAACGAAGCTGATTTGCGCATATTAATATCACCTAAGCGGTATTTGCGGCACATCAGCTGGAACGAATGACAAACAAAAAAGCCGTATTTTTTTTGCTGGGTGTTCGACAGGTTATGATCTTCCAGCTTATCGATCAAATTAAAATATTTCTTTTCCCACTCCGTACCTTCGCTATCAATCGGACTGCCCGGGCCGCCGCTTACTATGTAAATGTCGAAGTTTGTGTTCGGCACCTCAACCTTCCTGCGCACATCAAAAACTTCGAAGTTTAAATCCAAATCGTTTTTCGCCCTGTACCTTGCCAATATTTCGCGGAAGCCGCGCATACCCTCATTTTCCACGCCATCGTACAAATCCAATATGGCTACTTTTACGGGCTGTTTATCTGTTTGTATCATTATTTTTCTAAATTCCCTTTAACGTTTGCGATGTAATATAATCCACAACATCGGCAAAGTTATTATTTTGCTGGTAAACTGCCAGCTGTCTGTCGGCGCCGGTACCGTTTTCCAGTATTTTGTGTACAAATTGCAGGTCGTCGCGGCAGCCCAGGTCATCAACCACGTCGTCGACAAAGTCAAGCAGCTCAAGTATCAGCGAACGCGTATTGACTTCCATCTCCTTGCCAAAGTCGATCATTTTACCATCGATACCATACCTGGCGGCCCTCCATTTATTTTCGTTGATCAGCGCCCGGTTATAAGTAATAAACTCCATGTTTTGCATGCGCAATTTGTACAGCTTGGCGCATAGCGCCTGGAACAAAGCAGTAAAAGCCATCGTTTCGTCAATCAGCATCGGGCAATCGCAAATGCGGAACTCGATGGTCTCAAAAAATGGATGCACCCTTATGTCCCACCATATTTTTTTGGCATTATCGATACAATTGGTTTTTACCAGCAGCCTGATGTACCGGTCGTACTCTTCAATGCTGCTGAAATAATCGGGAATACCGGTGCGGGGGAACTTGTCAAAAACCTTGGTCCTGAACGATTTGAAGCCGGTATTGCGCCCCTCCCAAAATGGCGAATTGGTTGAAAGTGCATAAACATGCGGCAAAAAATAGCGTACCTGGTTGGCAATGTGCACCGCCAGGTCGCGCGACTGTATGCCCACGTGCACGTGCAGCCCGAAGATAAGATTAGATCGGGCGGCTTCCTGCATTTCGTCCACAATTTCAAAATACCGGGGGTGATCGGTGATCAGCTGGTGCTGCCAGTGTGAGAAGGGATGCGTGCCCGCGGCGCCAATCCGGAGGCCGATGTCTCCCGCCAACTGGGCCACGGTGCCACGTAGCTTACCGACTTCTTTACGGGCCTCTTCCGTGTTGCGGCAAATATGGGTACCTACTTCCACCACGGCCTGGTGCATTTCGGCTTTCACCTGGTCTTCATGTATTTTTTGGGCGCTTTCAACAATTTTTTGCTCATGCGATTTCAACTCCCTGCTTACAGGGTCAACCACCATAAATTCTTCTTCAACACCTAAGGTAAATTCGTTCATAACAGGTTCAATTTATCAATCAATACTAGAGAAATGGTTTTTGTAGTCGATAGCGATGGCATTAAAACCCAAGGTTCCCGTCACAATGAAAATTAGTGCAGCTAACCCTCTTTTCCGCCTGCGGAAGAGAGGGTGAACAAGCGCAGCGACGTTCGGGTGAGTAAAATTGCCGCCATGTGCCGCCGATAAAGCGGCTTCGTTAGTTGACTCACCCTGCCATCGCTTCGCTCGGCATCCCTCTCTTCGCTTCACGGAAAGAGGGGAAAAAATTTCGATCATTTTTAGTTTTAAGCTAATCGCCATGGGCGCCATCTTTTTTTATTTTTTTACACTCTTTTTGGGTTTTACAATTTTCTCCTTTATCGTCCCTTCGGCCAAAACTTCATGATCAATTTTTCCCGCGCTTGCTTCCTTTTTCTCTGCCTTCTTCTCAACCTTTTTTTCTGAGGATAAAAGGTGTTCCCCAGCTGCTCCCGTCTTTACATATTCTCCCCAGGTTAAATTATCCATATCGTCCTTTTGCTTTTTGGCGCGCTCAATGGCATAATCTGCCGCTGTTTCAACCACCCAATCGAAGTTTTCCTGGCCAACGCTGGTTACTTCTGCATCGGGGGCGGGGTTGCAAAAATCGATGGCGTAGGGAATACCATTCCTGATAGCGAATTCAACCGTGTTAAAGTCGTACCCAAGATATTTATTTAGTTTGATGACATAATTTTTAACGGTTTCCAGCAGCTTCTTTTCAGCAGGCGCCTTTCCGTGTTCATAACGTAAATGGTGGGGATTGCGCGGCTCATACTGCATAATGCGCACATACTTGCCACCGATGCAATAGCATCGGAAATAATCGTCAAAAATAATTTCCTCCTGCAGCATCATTACGTATTGTTTGGTTTTGGAATACTTATCGAAAAAGTCGTCCATATCGTGCAGCTTGTACACTTCCTTCCAGCCGCCGCCGTCAAATGGCTTCATATAAGCGGGGAAACCCACGTATCTAAATATCCCTTCCCAATCCAGTGGGTAGGCCAGGTTGCGGAACGATTTATCGGTAGTATCGTCAGGGTGGTCCTTCGAAGGCAGTATTACAGTTTTCGGAACCGGCACACCGATTTTTACCGCCAGGGCATTATTGAAGAATTTTTCATCGGCGCTCCACCAAAATGGATTGTTAATTACTGCCGTGCCGCAAATGGCGGCGTTTTTAAGCATAGCCCGGTAAAAAGGCACATCCTGCGATATCCGGTCAACAATTACGGCGTAGCCCGACGGCTCTGCCTGCATCACCTTATCGATGTGCACAAATTCAGCCGATATGTTTTTTTCTGCCTTCTGATTGATCCTGTCAACAAAAGCCTGTGGAAATGAATTTTCCTGTCCGAATAAGATTCCTATTTTTTTCATGGTAGTTTAAATTTAATGTTATTCATTATAGATATTCTTGAATCCTCTTTGTCTAGAAAGACCAAATATTTGTCATTAGAATAAGTAATGTTTCGACTATACTTGTGTTTCGGTCCTCTTATAAAATTATAATGCAAATCATTTAGGTCGTTTTCAAATTGGATCAAAACGTTAGCATTTGTCATTTTTTCTAACGTTACCGCAGATACAATTTTGGATGTTGTGTCTTCGGTTTCTATTATAACGTCATAGTTTTTCAAAGAATAGGTTATTGAAAAACGTGGACTGTTATCTTTCCCGCTTTTAAAATCAAGTTCATAATGCACGTGATTCATAGCTCCCGTCGTTTCCCAGTTGGGTAGAATTTTTTCAAATGCCTCAACAATCAATTCTTCTTTAAGTAACTTTTCAAGGTAAGACAGATTAAGTTGAAATGTTCCATTTCCTTTACCCTTTCTATCACTATAAATCCAGCCAATTTTTTTGTTGGATATTTTGCTTGCATAGTGGATACCGACACCTCTCGGATCGGGAAGTAAGGAAAGCTCTTTGGTCCCTAAATTCCAAACATACTTTTTGTAGTTGCTGTTTTTCTGATCTACGATCACAACGGCCCCATATTTTTCATTAAATTGATCACGTGTCTTTGCGAATATAATATCTTTGAAAGAACCGGGTACATACAGATCAACATCGTGTAATTTGTTATTCTCGAATGTCAGGTAGATTGTATCGAATGCAAGTCTGTCAAGCGATCTTAAACCAGGTAAATTAATTTGCTGGCCAGTCAGCTGATAAGTGGCGCTATTGTCCGTCTTATAAAAAAAAGACAAGTTTTCCGCTACTTGTCTATCCTTCTGAATGTCATGCAAGGTCGAGTTTATTTTGAATGAATTAATTGCAAACACATCCGCTAAAAAACTATCTGATCGCTGTTGAGCCATCGTACCGGTGGTTAATAATACCAATAAAAAAACGCTCAAACCCAGCTTTAACATAATTATCTTATCGTTGATAAATAATGCGGGAACATCACCCGCCACATGGGCCAGTCGTGACTGCCGATACCGCGCACGTCCAGCCAATGATTAATATGTTTTTGGTTCAATATGTTCGACAAATGGTCGTTATCCCCCCTGCAAATATCGTGTTCCGCCGTGCCTAATATAATATTCATTTGCCACAATTCCGGCTGATTGCTGCCGGGCAAAAAATCAACCGGGTTATTATAAAACACATTGTCGTCATAATAGCCATCCAAAAACTGCCGCATATCAAATGCACCGCTCATACTGAACATATTGCCGGTTTTGTCGGGATGTTTGAATGCAAAGTTTGCCGCATGATAGCCGCCAAAGCTGCAGCCGGCAGTTGCGACCTTGCCTACGCCGGTTTCGTGCATGGCCCATGGCGCCAGCTCTTCGTACAACATTTTGTCGTAAAAATTGTAGTTGCGGGCCCGTTCGGCCGGATGAACGCCCTTGTTGTACCACGTAAGCCCGTCGAAGCTATCAGGGCAATAAATTTTCACAAGACCTTCATCAATAAACCACCTGGCGCTTTCTATCAGCCCTTCATCCTTGTTTTGAAAATAACGCCCCTGCGATGTCGGGAAAAGAATAACGGGATAGCCGCGGTCGCCAAAGACAAGCATCTCCACGTCAAGGCCAAGATTTTGGGAGTACCAGCGGTGATATTTTTCAGTCAATGTTGTGCGTTTTATTTGTGAATGTAAGTTAGAGAAATAATTTGGATTGAAGCAATTTGAAAATTTGATGATTTGAAAAATTTGCCCGGGCGTACACCTCACCTAAACGCCGAAGCCCTCACTCATCCTATCCAACGGAGAGGACTTTGAAAACTTGTGGAAAAACAAAAACATCTTTAAAACCCTCTCCTTTGGAGAGGGCAGGGTGAGGCGTCACGTAATTCAAATTTTCAAATTGCCCAATCTTCAAATTGAAATCTTATTTTTGCACCCTTTATTAATTGATACCGCAATGTACCTGGACTTGACAGAGATGGAAGTAGCTATTGCTGAACATAAAATAACCCTTAACTCTACGACACTGAAGCGGCAGGTTACGTGCACCATGCTGATCCCCGAAGAAAGGAATATTACTGAACCCCTAAATTTATTACTGCTGAACGATGGCCAGGAAGCCGGAACCCTACAGCTTAAAGAGACACTCGAAGACCTTAGTAGCACAAACCGTATAAAGCCTTTAATAATTGCGGCTATACATGCAAACGAAGACCGGGTGCAGGAATATGGCGTTGCGGGCAAGCCGGATTTTAAGAAACGGGGCTCGAAAGCAGCATTATATGCTGAATTTATAAAAACGGAATTATTGCCGGCAATAGCTGAATATACCGGCATAGAAAAATTTGAAACCACGGCCTTTGCCGGATTTTCACTGGGTGGGCTTTCCGCGCTTGATATTGCCTGGAACAACCCGCAATTATTCGATAAAGCCGGCGTTTTTTCGGGGTCGTTCTGGTGGAGGAGCAAAGACCTGGCTAAGGGATATACCGACCGCGACCGTATTATGCACAACGTGATTAGAAACACGGCCACTAAACCAAACCTTAAAATATGGCTGCAAACCGGTACGAAAGACGAAACTGCCGACCGCAATAAAAATGGCATTATCGACTCCATTGACGATACTGTAGACCTTATAAAAGAACTGGAGCTAAAAGGCTATAACCGCCCGGACGATATTCAATACCTTGAAATGTTTGGCGGCAGCCACGATATGGCAACCTGGGCCAAAGCAATGCCAAAGTTTTTGGTTTGGGCTTTTGGGGGGTGAGGTTGGTTTGTAGCTTTAACCAAACGCGGTTGATCAAATTGTTGCTGATATAAATTTCAGTATCGTCTTTTAATCTTAAATTTGTTAAATCAATAGATCTGAATCCCCATATTGATTTCTTTAGCATATTAATATTTGATTTAAAATGATCTCGCAGGAAGAATTAAGTAAACTTTTACCAGCATTAGAAGCCGACCGGATTGAAAAGACGATTTCTAAAAATGATGCTGATAAATTTGGCGAGGCGATATGCTCTTTTTGTAATGATATGCCAAATCATCGGCTGCCCGGCTACTTGATTATTGGCGCCAATGACGATGGCAGCTTAAATGGAACTGTAGTGGATGAGCAATTAATGCAAACGTTGTTGTCTTTCCGGACTGACGGCCGTATCGTTCCTCCGCCTGCGATGGTTGCCGCAAAATTCAGTTATCCCTCCGGCGAAGTCGCTGTTGTGGAAGTTCAACCATCGATGGTTCCACCTGTAAGATATAAAGGTAAGGTATGTATAAGAATTGGGCCTAGAAAAGGAACTGCAAATGAAGCCGAAGAAAGAATTTTGAGTGAGCGGCGCTCAACATTTGCGCGATCATTCGACACCCAACCAACTTATGGCAGTAATATTGATGAAATTAGTATTGATATTTTTAAAATCAGCTATCTGCCAACGGCCATAGATAAAGAAACATTAGACGAAAATGGAAGAGATATTAAACAGCAATTGGCCTCTTTAAAGTTTTATGATCTAAGGGCTGATGTTCCCACAAATGCGGGAATATTGTTATTTGGAAAAAATCCAAGGTTTTATTTAAGCGGTGCCTATATTCAATACGTAAGATTTGTGGGAGAAGATGAAGTAAGTGAGTTTGACTATGAATATAGATTCGAGGGAGACCTGACAACTCAAATGAAAATAATGGATGAATTTATTAAAGCTCAGATTGTGAAAAGAGTGCAGCATAAACTTGGCGAGGAATACAGATCTGCTTATCCTGCCTCCGCCGTGCAAGAGCTACTTTATAATGCGATTATTCATCGCGATTACCAATCCAATGCGCCTATAAAATTTTACGAGTTTAATAACCGGGTAGAAATTACCAATCCTGGTGGCTTATATGGGGATGCCCGGCCCGAAAACTTTCCCAATAAAAATGATTACAGGAACCCAACGCTTGCAGAAGCTGCAAAAAACCTGGGGTTCATCAATGCTTTTAACGTAGGTGTAAAAAGGGCAATAGCTGCTTTACAAAAAAACGGCTCGCCTGATCCAAAATTTATAGTAGATCAAGCGACAAGTTTTAGTGTGATCATTTATAGAAGGCAAAATGGCGAGTAACATTTAGTAAATTTTTTTACCGCCTATGTAATAAGTCTGTGATAACTCTTTCGAAATGATCTCTTAACATCGCATTTTTTAAAGCCAATAAATCTTCTGATATTTCATCTTCAACCCCAATTTTATAATAGTACCGACTGTGTATCCTTTCCTGGAAAACAAGTGCTGATAAAGAGCAATTGTGTAATATTACGTCTTTGGCGTCTTCTGGCTCAAAATCATTCTTCAATAAGAACCTGAAAATCTTATCGAAGGTAAAACGGTCATAACAAATTTCATGTTCTTTTAAAAAAACTTCAATTTCTTCATCCATCCTTGAAATATTTATTACTAGCTAATATAAAAAACTTTACCACTATTTTTACCCCCATGCACCACCCCCAAGAAAACCCCTGGAAAATCACTTCTGAAAAGGAAATTTATGATAACCCCTGGATAAATTTAACCGAGTACCAGGTGATCAATCCATCTGGTCACCCGGGGATATATGGCAAGGTGCATTTTAAAAATATTGCTATAGGGATTTTGCCGCTTGATGCGGATTTGAATACCTATTTGGTTGGCCAATACCGTTTTGCACCCGGGTTATATAGCTGGGAAATGCCCGAAGGGGGAGGCCCTTTGGGTAGCAATCCGTTAGAATCGGCTAAACGTGAGTTATTGGAAGAAACCGGCCTGAAAGCGCAAAGCTGGACTGAAATATTGCGTATGCACCTTTCCAATTCAGTCAGCGATGAATTAAGCATTATTTACCTGGCCCGCGACCTGCAGCAGTTTGAAGCTGAACCTGAAGACACCGAGCAGTTGATTATTCATAAAATGCCATTTGCCGAAGTTTACCGGATGGTTTGCAGGGGCGAGATCACCGACTCGATGACCGTTGCCGCCGTTCTAAAAGTGCAGCTAATGCTTTTAGAAAAGCAATTGTGATGCATTAGCAATCCGGGAAAAGCTATACCTTTGATGCTTTATGAGAAAATTATTAGGGCATATTTTATCTCCCCTTGTTATTATTGCGTTTTTTTTGGTGCTGCTGATTTTTTGGCCGATACAATGGGCATGCTTTACGCTTTCGGGGTATGCCGCCCACAAAAGGTCTGTCGATATACTTAACCTTTTCCTGCTGCGTACTTTTTACCTTGCCGGGAACCGGGTAATTTTTATTAACAAACAAAACCTGCCGGTTGGCCGCCCGATTATTTTTGTGGCCAACCATCAAAGCCTTGCCGATATACCCCCGTTGATCTACTACCTGCGCAAGTACCATGCTAAATTTATATCCAAAATAGAGCTTACCAGGGGTATCCCTTCCATATCCTACAATTTAAAGCACGGCGGCGCCGCCAATATCGACCGTAAAGACCCGCGGCAATCTATTGCCGAAATTGTCAAGCTGGCTTTAAGGATGAAGGAAAATAAATGGTCGACAGTGATTTTTCCAGAAGGTACACGCTCAAAAGACGGAGTTGTGCGCCCGTTTTTGTCGGCCGGTGTAGCCACGATATTAAAAAAATGCCCCGAAGCGCTGCTGGTGCCCATTGCTATCAATAACTCGTGGCGAATGACACAATATGGTTATTACCCCCTAAGCACTTTCGAACGTATGACCTGGGAAGTACTTGAACCAATTGAGCCTGATGGAAGATCGGCAGATGAGGTGGTGAAGGAAGCGGAAGAGCGAATCAGGAAAAGTCTCGAGTCTAAAGCCCAAAGTCCTAAGATTTAATTTTTGACCACATCAGCTAATTTTTTGACTCAGGACTTAAGACTCAGGACTTAAGACTTCTAAATATTCTTCCCGTCAATTATCTTAAAAAATTCATCGCGGTAAGTATCGCCAACCGGGATAATTTTGTCGCCGATAAATATCCGGCTGCGCTCTATGCTGTCAATTTTATTGACCGAGACTATGTATGATTTATGGACCCGGGTAAAATATTTCGCGGGTAAGGCATCCTCCATTTTTTTCATGTTTTGCAAAGTGATGATCCTTTCAGCAGGGGTAAATATGGAGATATAGTCTTTCAGGCCTTCAATAAACAAAATATCGTTCAGGTAAACCTTTTGTATTTTATGTTCGGTTTTTACAAAGATGAAGTCGCTCAAAAAATCCTGCCGCGCCTGCTGCTGCTGTTCCGCCGGCGCCGGCCTGGCGCTGATATCAACAGGCGGTCTTAAAATGGATTGCGCCTTTTGGACTGCTTTGAAAAAACGATCGAAAGCTATGGGCTTTAACAGGTAATCAATCACGTCAAGCTCGTAACCCTCCAGCGCGTACTGCGGATAGGCGGTTGTTAGTATCACCTTTGCCTTGCCATTAGCAATACGCAGGAATTGAATACCCGAAAGCTCCGGCATTTGTACATCCAGGAACACGAGTTCGGCGCCTTTTTCCTGCACAATAGTAAGCGCTTCAATTGGGTTGGTTGTAGCCTTAACCAATTGTAAAAAGGGTATTTTGGAAATATAATCTTCCAGTATATGCAGCGCTAAAGGCTCGTCATCAACTATAAGGCATCTGATCATGCTATAAAACTAATGATAATTCAACGGTGTAAGTATCTGTTTCGTCGCGTATATCCAAATTATATTTTCCGGGGTACAGCAGATCGAGCCTGCGTTTTACATTGCTCAGCCCAATCCCTCCCGATGCATCGCGGTTATTGGTATGTTTCTTGTTTTGCATATAAAAATGCAGGTGCGCGTCATCAACATCAATTAACAAACGAATCGGCGTTAACGGATTGCCGGCCACGCCATGTTTAAAGGCGTTCTCAATAAAAGCGATCAGCAGCAAAGGTACTATCTTTTGGTTTTCCACCTTCCCGTCGACCTTAAAATCAATATACGCTTTTGCACCGAACCTTATTTTTTGAAGATCGATGTAATTTTGCAAGTACTGCAGTTCCTTGACGAGGTCAACCCTGTTATCGTTACACTCATAAAGCATATAACGCATAATTTCTGATAATTTCAATATCGCTTCGGGCGTAGTTTCCGAGCGCTGGTAAGCCAGGGAATAAATGCTGTTCAATGAGTTGAATAAAAAATGCGGATTAATTTGTGATTTCAGAAAAGCTAGTTCGGCAGTGAGGCGCTGGTTTTCAAGGTCGCGCTGCACCCGTTCGTTCAGGAACCAATCGACGGTGAATTTTAGTACAGCGCTCAAAAATAAAAAAAGCAGGCCGGTAAAAACTGTACTTAAAAAATAAGCGCCGAAGCCAGTCACGTGATTTTTATCGCGCGCCAGGATATTTTCCTTAAATATAAGCGCAATGCCATATTTGCCTAAACCGTAAACAATTAGTACGATTACCAGGGCGATAACATAATAACCATAGCGCTTTTTATTTAAAAATTGGGGAATCAGTACCAGGTAATGCAGGTAAAACAAGCTAATGTTTATCAACGGGTATACCAGGAATATGATCAGCAGATCGGTTGTTGTAAGTTTTGCATTGTTATGGGCCACATACAAAAAAAACGCCATCAGGGCGATCCACGAAAGTACATGCCAGAAGACTTGCCAGCGTTTTTTCATCGAATAAAATTAATATTTTGAGCATGATAAAGGGCATATTTTATATATAGCACGAAGCTTTGTCGATGAACGCCCATTTAAACCCGACGAACGGGCTAACACACTTAAACGACTGTTCATCTATGAATCCTGTGTGTTGGTCTAATTCTTTTTAGCAGGTAAAAACTTTGCTATTTCTTTGTATCATCAAAATCACACATGATGAAAAAGCTGATCACAAACTCAAATCCTTTTATATTGTTACTGGTTCCGGTAATGTTTGCACTTATTATGGGTATTAGCTACCAGTTTCAGCAAAAGAGCGAATCAATTGTAGGTACAACAACACATGCGACCTCGCTTTTCTATAAAGGTGTCGGCCTTGTAAAAACTGTTTGCTCCATTGCTAAAGAAAAGCTATGGTAATTGATACCGAAGGCCTGTCCTTCAATTTTGGCAAGCAAGCAGTAGTTAAATCTCTATCGTTAAAAGTTCCGGAAGGGAGCATATACGGTTTCCTGGGGCCGAACGGCGCCGGCAAAACTACCACCATAAAACTGCTGATGAACCTGTTAAAGACAGATGAAGGCAATATCCATATTTTCGGGCAGGGACTAAAAAGCAACCGCGTTAAAATTCTTTCGCAAATAGGCTCGCTGATTGAGCAGCCGGCCATTTACCTGCACCTTTCGGGGAAAGAAAACCTGCTGAACCGGGCTTTATTGCTCGAAATACCTGCCAAAAGGGTTGATGAAATGCTCGACCTTGTTCATTTAACAGGCGCGGCAAACAAAAAAGCCGGACAGTATTCATTAGGGATGAAGCAGCGCCTGGGTATTGCACTGGCTTTATTGCCCGACCCAAAACTGCTTATTCTCGACGAGCCCACCAACGGGCTCGATCCTAACGGAATTATAGAGGTGCGCGAACTGTTATTGAGGCTTGTTAAGCAGCAGCAGAAAACTGTTTTTATTTCGAGCCATTTATTGGCCGAGGTTGAACGGATGGCCTCTCATGTTGGCATCATTAATAACGGCGAGCTTTTGTTCCAGGGCAGCATCAATGAACTGCAGGCTTTAAACCAACCGCAGGTACAGATCGAGGCCGAAAATACCGTTGATGCCGCAAACCTTTTAAAGCGCAATGATTTTACCGTAACCGAGGTTGACGACGACCACATTTTTGTGCCTTTTACATCAAAACAAAAGATGGGCGAGATCAATTCGCTGCTCAATAAAAACGGTTATACCGTATACAGCATTAACAAACAGCAAAAGGACCTGGAAAAATTATTTTTAGCCATTACCCAAAGCGCCTGAACCATGAAAGGATTTATACTATCATTCCGGTCCGAATTTTATAAAACCCGCAAGACTATGGGTTTTTGGAGTTCAATTTTATTGCCGCTGCTCATTTGCCTGTTGCTATTTATAGGCTTTTTTAATCATAGCGATAAACTGGCGCATACTCCTGCATTAATGCTATGGATTGAATTTTCGGGGTTAATTTTAGCAATAATGGGCTCGTTTATATTGCCTATGCTCATCATATTTATTGCTTACTCGGTAAATAATATCGAACATAAGGCTGATACATGGAAGTCCCTTTTCAGCCTGCCTATCTCCAAGTTCTCGGTTTATTCCGCCAAATACCTTTACGCCGTGTTTCTGACATTTTTATGCCTGATGTTGTTTGCCTTATTTACGATTGGCTTTGGCAACCTATTAAGCATTATAAAACCTTCGTTGAGGTTTAACGAATATCGTATCGAAGGCCTTTTGGCCCAGGTGTATCTGAAGCTTTTTCTTTGTTCGCTTGGCGTTTTGTCGATTCAGTTTTTATTAAGCCTTTTGTTTCGTGATTTTTTAAAGCCAATGGGAATTGGTTTTGTATGCGCTATAACCGGCGATATCCTTTCGGGCAATTGGAAATACTCTTATTTCTTTCCCTATTCGCACCCGATGCTGGCCATTTCTACTATAGAAAACGGCGTCAAAAATAGCCATGGTAAAGGCCCGATGCCGCAAATTACCGTTGATATTTTTACCAGGGAAATATTTGTAAGCCTCGCCGTCGCACTTGTGATTTTCGTTGGCGGTTATTTTATCGTGCTGAAGAAGAGCGTAAAGTAGAGGTTAGAGATTGAAGATTAGAGGTTTGAAGAAGTCCGAAAGTCGGGAAAGTCAGTAAAGACCGAAAGCCAGGAAAGGTCACTTATTTTTTTCATTCCGCATTCGGCATTCCGAATTCCGCATTCCGGCCCATCATTCCTTTCCAAACATCACACACCCATAAGTCTTATTACCCATCGAACGAAACCAACGCGGAAAGATGCGCATAACTAAACTCCAGGGAAATTTTGCTGGTAGTTTGCGGCCTACCCGGTCGGCCTCGTCAAGGATGTTGATCTTTTCGCTGATCTTCCAGCCATCCTTTTCAAAAAACGGGATTGGGTCGGCTACATCAAATAAAAATGGTGTATTTTTCAATAGCTTCGCCTTTTCCTTAGCATGGCCGCGTTTACGGAAGCCGCCTTTACTAAAATCATGAACCCAGTATTTAAAGGTCGGAACGGCAAAAATATCTTGTGAAAGCTGTGATGCATCTTCGTTTTTTAAATAGGCGATGACCCCTTCTGTAATTACTAAAGCGTTTTGCGTTTTACTGCCAAGCTCTGCAAAAAGCTTTTTCCTTCCGTGCCGGTCCGACAGGTCGAATGCAATGCGCCGAATTGTGCATGCCGGTTTTTCATCTTTCAACAGTTTATTTTTATAGTCGATGATGCCCTCGAAGTCGACTTCTATCCAATGAAGTTTAGCGGGTAATTGCAGGCGGTAAGGCCGGGTATCAAGGCCGGCGCCAAGATTGATCACCGTATCTACCCCTTTGTTTACAGCGATCCCCACCAGGCGGTCTATCGAGCTTGTTCTGATCACCATGGCGAAAGCCATTTGTTCGGAGTTGGGGGTGTTCGCAACCATTTTAACTCCGCGGTCTCCGCCAAGCTTTTTTGCAAGCGTATCGTTAAATACGGCATCGGGACGTTCGGTCTCCTGCGCCCTGAAACCGGCTATCCAGAAGGCGGTATCAGCTATGTTATCGAAATGGGTTGTCATTTGTCTTAGTTGTTATTTATCGAATCCAGTATCAAATCGCCGATAATGCAGTTCGTTTTCTCAGAACGAAATACATCCCTGATAAAATAACAATATAAATAACAGCTTCCTTTAAATACTCAAACGCCGTGTATTTAAATTCGAAGTGCCCATCTGCTAAATATGATGGCATTTTTGTAAGTAAGGATATTCCAATCCAGAAAAAAACAATGATGGCTGAACTAATAATTGTATTCCGAAATTTCCGAACCCATAATATTTGAGGCAATAAATATCCCGGGAATATTTGGATCCAAAAAGCCCACCAATAGGTTCCAAAAAGTCGGTTACTTAGTGAATATCGTACCTGTTCTGCATTTGAAAAAAGACCTATAGTTATTGGAATCACAAACCCGCATATAAAAAGCACTGCCCCTAAAAGCAATGTTAAATTAACGGGAAGAATAAGCGTCGATTTATTAATAACCGAAAATTTTATTTTTAAAAGAAATAGGATCAATAAACAAGGCACTAGAATTGATGCGCAGTCAAATATTGATTCTGCAATCGCGAACACAACCGTCGATATTAAATAAACCATCATTTTTCTTAATGCTACTAATCTCTAACCACCAGCCTCTAATCTCTCCTCCCTACCTCACCGGCTTCGGAAATACCGGCAAACTCTCATGCCCATTTGCGTCAACAGATTGCACTGCAAAAAGATAATTGTCTTTTGAATATGCCAGGGTTGCCGTATTATCAGTCACATAAAATTTCTTCTCCCAGTACGGACTTATCGTTTCGCGCATCAGCACGTAATATCCCACGGGTTTTTTACCAGCCTTTGGCGCTTCCCACTTTAAAGTAGTTTTATTGGTTAAGCCGCTGGTAACAATGCCCACGTTTTGCGGTTCGGCCGGCGCCAGGGCCAGGTTTGCGAGCACAGAGAGATTCATCCGCGCCACCTTTTGCACATAATTAAAATCAACGAAATCGGGCAGGTCGCCGTAATCAATGCCGTTTTCGGTACGAATGTCCTGGTGCTGGCGGTTAAAATCTTCATTCATTTCGGTAAACCGAACCGCGGCAAAGCCCTGCAATAAAAAGGGCACGTGGTCGCCGCCGCGCAGGTAACGGTCGCGGCGATAGATCAGTTTTACGTCAAGCTGGTCAACATAACGTTCGGCTGTTTCCTTGATATACCGCGCCAGCTCGCGCGATGGGCTGTCATTTTCACCGCCTAAGGCTATTAAGTTTGCTATCGCCTTCTCATCCTTTGCGGCAACTGATGGCACGCCTTCGCTGAAAACCCGCACACTCCGGTTATCTTTCAAATCCGTTTCCATTCCGTGTGTGTTTCCTACGATATCATTGTTCAGCATGGCGTCAATGTTCCAGTTTGCGGCTTTTGCTAGTTTTGCCACATTGGTCGAACCGTACAGACCCTGCTCTTCGCCCACAACCGACATAAAGATTATAGTAGCAGGAAATGATCTTTTAGCCATTACCCTTGCCAGCTCCATTGATACAGCCGTTCCCGAAGCGTCATCATTGGCGCCGGGCTCAACGGCATTGGCGTTCATCACATCATTCACCCGCGAATCATAATGGCCCGATACAATGTAAACCCTGGTGTCATTTGGATCGGTACCTTTTAAAACGGCCAGCACATTTTTCAGGTGCACAGGTTTATCAATCCTGTTGCCTTTAGGCTGGGTAAAGGTGTCAAACTGCACCTTCATCCTGCCGCCTGATGATGCCGCATATCTTGTCATTTCGGCTTTTATCCAGTTGCGGGCCGCTCCGCTTCCTTCGGTTGCGCTGGCCGTATCGCTTAAGGTATGGCGGCTTTTAAAGCTGACCAGTTTGCGGATAATAGCTTCGATGTTTTTGGACGATACCTCGTCAACCATTTGTTTAATGGCAGCGTCCTGTTTTATTATTGTTTGTGCCGATCCCTGCAATGCGAGAAATAAGGGAATGGTAAAAAGCAGGTATTTAATGCGAGGATAGTTCTTGATCAGGATGGTCATTTCAGGATAATTTCGGGGGTTTATCAAAGATAAAAATTAGACGAGATTTTTGAACTGAAAAATCAAATTCCAAATCGAAAATTCCAAATCCGGGATCAGGAAATTTTATCCCAGCTCAGGCCCATCTCTTTTGATTGCAGAGACTCATGGAGTATTTGATTTTCGGGCAATGCCAGCTGCGGGTCCTTTTCAAAAATTGATTCAACGCAGGTGCGGGCTGCCAATAATAATTCCTGGTCGGTTACAATATTAGCTACTTTCAAGTCGAGCACGCCGCTTTGCTGTGTGCCTTCAATGTTGCCTGGCCCGCGCAGTTGAAGATCGGTTTCAGCTATTTCAAAACCGTTGTTCGTTTTTACCATGGTGTTCAGCCTGATCCGGCCTTCATGGCTTAGCTTATGATGGCTCATTAAAATACAATAAGATTGGTCGGCCCCGCGACCTACCCGGCCCCGTAACTGGTGCAGCTGCGATAAGCCAAAACGCTCGGCATTTTCAATGATCATAACAGATGCATTCGGGATATTTACGCCAACCTCAATAACGGTTGTCGCCACCATTATTTGTGTTTCGCCTTTAATAAAGCGGTTCATCTCGAACTGCTTATCGGCCGGCTTCATTTTGCCGTGTACGATACTTATCCTGTACTGCGGTAACGGAAATTCATGCGCCATTACATCAATGCCGTCCATCAGGTTTTTCAGGTCGAGTTTTTCACTTTCCTGTATTAAAGGATATACCACGTAAACCTGGCGCCCTTTGGCAATTTCCTGCTTCATAAAGCCAAACATGCGCAGCCGCTGGCTTTCGTAAAAATGAACAGTTTGTATGGGTTTGCGCCCTGCCGGCAATTCGTCAATTATGGAAATGTCCAGGTCGCCGTATAAGGTCATCGCCAGTGTGCGTGGTATCGGCGTTGCTGTCATTACCAAGATATGCGGCGGAATGTTGTTTTTACGCCAAAGCCTGGCCCTTTGCTCAACGCCAAACCTGTGCTGTTCATCAATCACCACGAAGCCAAGGTTTTTATACTGCACCTTGTCTTCAATAAGCGCATGTGTGCCGATCAATATTTTAAGCTCGCCGTTCTCAAGCTTCTCATGCAATAGTTTCCTTGCTTTTTTTGAGGTTGACCCCGTCAGCAGCGCGACTTCAATAAAGTCATCGCCAACCAATTCTTTTATGGTTTGATAATGCTGATTGGCCAGGATTTCCGTTGGCGCCATAATGCAGGTTTGAAAACCATTGTCAATGGCTATCAGCATGCTCATCAAGGCGACCACGGTTTTGCCGCTGCCAACGTCGCCCTGTAGCAGCCTGTTCATTTGCACGCCGCGCTGCGTATCCTGCCGTATTTCCTTTAATACGCGTTTTTGGGCATTTGTTAAAGCAAACGGCAGCTTATGTTGATAAAACTCGTTAAAAAATGTCCCCACCGTACTGAAAATATTCCCTTTAAATTTTTGCGTACGCAGCAGTTTGTTCTTCAGCAGTTTAAGCTGTAAAAAAAACAGTTCTTCAAACTTTAGGCGATGCGTTGCTTCGTTAAGCGTGGCAGCATCCTGCGGAAAATGGATATTACGATAAGCATCGGCCCGGTCCATCAGTTTAAACCGGTTTATAATATATAAAGGCAGGTTTTCCCTGATTTCCTTTAAATACTGTTCTAACAATATGCTGATAAGTTTTTGCAGGCCTTTGCTGTCTAAAGAAAACTGCTTGAGTTTTTCGGTAGAGTTATATGCCGGTTGAAGCGTTAGATTGCCCTTGCGGTGCAGCGCCTCGGCCGAATATGGCTCCATTTCGGGGTGGGCCATCTGGGCCTTGCCATTAAAAAAGCCAGGCTTGCCAAACAGGATGTATGCTTTCCCTATAGTCAGTGTCTTTTCAATCCAACGTATGCCCTGGAACCATACCAATTCAATAACGCCGGTGTCATCAAGGGCTTGCGCTACCAGGCGCCGTGTACGCTTTTCGCCCAACACCTCGATATGCGTGAGGCGGGCAAGCACCTGTACATACGGCAAATCGGGTTGAATGTCTTTTATTTTATAGAACCGGGTACGGTCGATATACTTATAGGGGAAGTGGCGCAGCAGGTCTTCAAAGGTGAATACGCCAAGTTCTTTTTTCAGCACATCGGCGCGGCTGGCGCCAACGCCTTTTAAGTATTCAATCGGTGTCTGAAAAACCTGGCTGGCCAATTAGTGAATTACTGAATTAGTGATCAATTGATTTGAAGATGTGGTAATTTGAAAATTTGAAGATGTGACAATTTGAAGATGTGGCGAGTTGAAGTTAAAAGACGACGAAAATTCATTGGCGCAATATTTACATTTTCAAATCAACAAATCATCAAATTATGGCTTCATTTTCAAATCTTCAAATCAACAAATCATCAAATTGAAGCTTCATTTTCAAATCAAAACAATATCAGGGTTTATAAGCGGTTACCGTGATCTCCACATTAACATTTTTTGGCAGACCGGCAACCTGTACGGTTTCGCGGGCCGGAAACTGATCTGTAAAATAAGTCGCGTATACCTCGTTAACCTGCGCAAAGTTCTGCATGTCCTTTAAAAAGATGCTGGTCTTAACAATGTCGCTGAAACCGACCCCGGCCTCAGTCAAAATTGCCTGAATGTTTTCCATCACCTGTTTGGCTTCGGTTTTAATATCATCTAAAACCAATTCGCCCGTTGAGGGATGAATAGCAACCTGTCCGGACACGAACAAAAAGTTTCCCGCCAGTACCGCCTGGCTGTATGGACCGATAGGTGCCGGCGCGTTGTTTGTATTAATAGCTCTTTTCATCACGTTTATTTAACCCTGGTAAATCCGCAACCCCCAAATAACCACATCCGTATCTAATCTTATCTCACGTCTCATATCTCACATCTCATATCACAAGTCTCACATCTCAATAAGGCTATATTTTTTTCATGAACAGCCATTCAATCAGCTTCCAGATGATACCCAATAGAAATACGGTTATAGCAATTGCATTTATAGCATGCATTACCTTGAGATTAAAATTGGTTGGCCTGTTAGGGTCCTTTTTTCTGAAGAAATACATATACAAATATAGCTAAAAGCGTAAAGCAGCAAGCTAAAAGCGCTATATTTTGTCTAACGTTTCATATTGTGTACCCCTTAAACCATTCACCATTCGACGTCGTTTACTCAAGCCCCCATCGCGGCAAATATGGGTAGAAGAAATTTCAAAAAACAAAACCGCTCCGTAGGTGCGGTATAAAACGCCTGTCGCGTACCTAACGGCACGCATTGTTCGTTTAGCCAATTTTCTGCCGATATTTTGCTCCTAACGGAGCATTCCAGATAGCTTTATTTCGTTAAGTAAACGACATCGATTCACATTTCTGCTTTCATCTTTCTGCTTTCCGCTTTCTGCTTTCTGCTTTCTGCTTTCCGCTTTCCGCTTTCCGCTTTCTGCTTTCCGCTTTCTGCTTTCTGCTTTCTGCTTTCCGCTTTCCCAAAATAAAAAAGGCCCCCCGCAACCAGGGAGCCTTTCACAATTATCTGAATTGTTTGTTATTTTTTGTGGAATTCAACACGACGGTTCAGGATACGGCCTGCTTCGGTTGAGTTATCAGCGATCGGGTGAGTTTCACCGTATGCTTTAACTTTCAGTTTCTTAGCAGGAACGCCTGAGTTAACTAAGTAAGTTTTTACAGAGTTAGCACGGTCTCTTGATAAACGCATGTTGTGAGCAGCAGTACCTTCAGATGAAGCATATCCATCCAATTCGCAGGCAGCGCCTGATGACCTCAGGTCGGCAGAAGTAGCATCAAGGATTGGGTAAGATGATGTTTTCAATACTGAGCTGTCAAATTCAAACTGGATGTTTGAGTATGCAGTTCCTTCCATTTTCGAACCCATATTGCCCATAGCTGCACAAGCTTTACAAACAGCAGCGGTATCCAGCTTAGGTATAACAAGCGGGCAACCAGAGCCGTCAACAACAGTTCCTGCAGGAGTATTTGGACACTTGTCGAATTGATCTGCAACGCCGTCGCCGTCAGAATCTTTCTTCAAGTCGTTAACTGCAGTTTCAACATTGCCAACGCGGCCTTTTAAAGCTTCAACTTCCTGGCGTAATGCAGCATCGTACAATTCGTCATACATCTGTGCAATTGGGTTCACCCACTCGATATTGGCTTTTGATTTCGGGCCGAAGGTGTATTCCAAACCTGCATAGGTGTAGCTGTATTTATCCTGATGAGGATAAGTATGGTAACCTGAGAAGTTATAGCCTTGAACTAACGAAACAGTGTAGCCTAAGTTAAGAGCTAAATTATCAGAAAGTTTGAATTTAACGCCGGCTCCAAGCGGTGCGAACAATTCTTTTACTGAATTATTGTACGTGTGATCAGTAGTAGTAGCACCCGGAGTTACCGAGAACGATGGAGTATAGAAATCTAACCCCAACCCTGCCGAAGTATAAAAGTTAATGGCATTTTGACGGTGCAGGAAGCTAACGCTACCGATGTCGATTACACCGCTGATTGATGCCGAGTTAAACGAGGTGCTGAAGTACGAGCCGCCAAATTTAAGAGGCGGGTTATGGGCATCAGCTACCTGCTGCCCTTTTGCATGGCCGCCGTAGTACTCTAATTGCAGACTAAAAAAATGTGATAATTGGTCCCTCAATGTTGCACCATAACCCAATGCGCCGGTGAAGTGATTGGCTGAGTTTATGGAAAAAGGAACAACTCCTGATGTAATACCGACATTAACGCCTATGCTAAAGGTGTTATACTGCCCTGCACCACCAAATACCTTGGCAGTGGTTCCAGACGACATATGCGATGTATCTGCGGTAGTTGTTTGAGCTTTCGCCATCCCAACGGCCATCAAGGAAACAAATGATAAGACGACTGTTTTCTTTAATGTAGAATAGTTCATAGTTTTAAGATTAAACGATTTTAATTGTGATTTTTTTCAAAAATAGTAATTATGTTTGAAACAATTACCAAACATTGTTCCAAATTTTGTAACATTAGTACAAATAAATAAAAAAAATTGGTTTTAAAAAATAATTAATAACATAAAAATGAAATACGGGCTAATAAACAATGAGATATTTACCAATAATAGAAAAAATTTCGTTTCCCGACTAAAACCCTCATCTATAGCCATCTTTCATTCAAATGACGAATTCCCCCGCAATGGCGATCAAAATTTTTTATTTAAGCAAAACCCTGACTTTTTCTACCTCACAGGTATCGACCAGGAACAAAGCATCCTGGTTTTATTTCCCGACTGTCCTAATCCACTATACAAAGAAGTACTATTTTTAAGACAAACTAACGAACACATAGCCATTTGGGAGGGCCATAAATACACAAAAGACGAAGCAAAAAAGGCATCAGGCATTGAAAATATCTATTGGCTTAGCGAATTTGACGTCATTTTGCATTCGATAATTAACTATGCAGAACACATTTATATAAATACTAACGAGAACGACCGATATTTACACACGGTACCCTACCGGGATATCAGGCTTTATGAAACGCTGCGCGAAAAATATCCGCTGCATAAATACGAACGTTCGGCACTTATTTTGCGGGATCTTCGGGTTGTAAAATCCGCCACCGAGATCGAACTCACAAAAATAGCCTGCGGTATTACCCGTGATGCATTTGTACGCGTTTTAAAATTTGTAAAGCCGGGCGTCGCCGAATATGAAATTGAAGCGGAGATAATCCACGAGTTTATCCGGCAACGCGCCACCGGCCACGCTTACAGTCCTATAATTGCTTCGGGCAAAAATGCGATCGTGCTTCATTATACCGACAATAACCAGGTTTGTAAAGACGGCGATGTAATCCTTTTTGACTTTGGTGCCGAGTACGCTAATTACAATGCCGATATGAGCCGCTCGGTACCTGTAAGCGGCCGTTTCACCAAACGGCAGCGCGATGTGTACGATGCGGTTTTACGCGTGATGCGGGAGGCGACGAAACTTCTGGTGGCCGGCGCTATCTGGAATGACTATCACAATGAAGTGGGGAAAATAATGACGGGCGAACTTATCGGCCTCGGGTTGCTTGATAGTAATGAGGTAGCCAAACAGGACCCGAAGATGCCTTTATATAAAAAGTATTTTATGCACGGCACCTCGCATCACCTTGGGCTGGATGTGCATGATTTTGCCAGCCGCTATAAACCATTTGAGCCCGGCAATATATTAACCTGCGAGCCGGGCATATATATACCCGAAGAGGGCCTGGGGATAAGAATTGAAAACAATATACTGATAACCGAAGACGGTAATATTGACCTGATGGCGGATATCCCTGTCGAAGCAGAGCATATCGAAGAAATTATGAACGGCTGAGGTACCCCTGCCCTCTAACGTGAAATGCCGCTAACTTGAGGCATTCAATATCGAATAATGAATATCGAACACCGAATGATGAAGTAACATTTCGATATGCTGCATCTAAGAAGCTGTCTAAAAATGGGATAAAATTTATCATTGCCGTTGGCTTCAGCCAACGGGATTAAATAAATGAAAGGTCGGCTTTAGCCAAATAATATGGGAGCAAGATCCTGCGGCTTTTTTGGCTGAAGCCATTAGCTTCCTTACTAATGTTCCGTTGGCTGAAGCCAACGGCAATGAATTTACGTTTGCAGTAAATTTGCATTATCATTTTTAGACAGCATCTAAGGGGTCATGGAATCTAAAAATCCATACAAATTAAATCCCGGCTCCGACAGCGCCTTCGCAATATTTTGTTGAAGCGCTTTTTTGTCAACATTTGCCATGCGCCTTTGCTGTATTATTTTATAGGCTTTTTCGGCCAGGAGTAATTCTTTCCGGATATTTTTTTTGTGCTGCGCTGATTGAATAAAGGCCGTCACCGCATCGATCCCCTCGCCGGTTGAAGCAACTGTTTTAAAAACGGGTATCTTTTCGCCTTTTTGCTGATGGACGATCTTAGCTAAATTATTGGCAAAATGATCGGCATCGGGCCTGTCGGCCTTATTTATAATAAAGGCATCGGCAATTTCCATCAGGCCCGATTTAATGTTTTGTATTTCATCGCCGCTTTCGGGCACCAGCACCAGCAGCGTTATATCAGCCAGCCCCGCTATCTCAACTTCCGACTGGCCTACGCCGACCGTTTCGACCAGGATATAATCAAACCCGGCAGCGCGCAAAACATCAGTCATTTCTATCGTTTTCGCCGAAAGGCCCCCCAAAGAACCGCGGGTGGCCAGCGAACGGATAAAAACACCGGGATGGTTAAAATGCGGCGCCATCCGGATGCGGTCGCCCAGCAGGGAGCCAAAATTAAAAGGCGAGGTGGGGTCGATGGCTAAAACAGCAATTTTATTTCCATCAGCCAGCAAACCGCCGATGACCGAATTTACCAGGGTGCTTTTTCCGGCCCCTGGCGGGCCGGTTATACCGATGACGGGCGTATCTTTTTTAAATGACAAATTTTTTAAGAGATCGCCGGCCCCCTGCAGATCGTTTTCCACAACAGTTAAAGCGCGGGCAACCGAACGAAAGTCGCTGCAATCAGGTTTAATATTTTCCGCGCTTTTTTGCATTTTTTTTCGTCGATAAAGTAACAAAAATATAATGTATTTAAGGCAAACTGACGACCGTGCTTCCTGTGTTTAAAACTAATGCGCGTCATAATCACGAGAAAAGTATATTTGCTTCATTTATAAGTAAGATGCATTTGTATTTAAAATCCTGTAAATGAAAGTAGCCGGTTTCACCTTTATCAGGAATGCGGTAAAAAACGATTACCCGGTTGTTGAGGCTATAACATCGATCCTGCCTGTTTGTGATGAATTTATTGTTGCTTTGGGTAACAGCGAAGACGAAACAGAGCAGCTTATAAAAGCAATCAATTCGCCAAAAATAAAGATCATCCATACGGTTTGGGACGATACGCTGCGCGAAGGCGGCGCAGTGTTTGCCGCACAAACCGATATTGCATTTGATAATATATCTCCCGATGCGGACTGGGCCTTTTATATACAGGGCGATGAATGTGTGCATGAAAAATATCTGCCGCTCATAAAAAAAGAAATGGCAGATAATTTAAAAGACAGCCGGGTGGAGGGCTTATTGTTCAAATACCTCCACTTTTATGGTTCTTATGATTACTACGGTCATTCGCGCCGGTGGTACAGGCGCGAGATCAGGATATTGCGAAATAATAAGGCCATTCGCTCTTATCGTGATGCGCAGGGGTTCAGGCTAAACGGGCGCAAAATTAAAGTTAAACTTATCGACGCCTATATATATCACTACGGCTGGGTAAAGCCGCCCGCGGGTTTAAAAAATAAATTGCGCAATTTTAACCAGTTTTATCATGACGACGTTTGGCTTGCGCAAAACCTTCCCGAAACGTTTGAATTTGATTATAAAAATGCGGACAGGCTGATCCATTTTACAGGCACGCATCCTGCAGTAATGCAAAAACGGATTTCAGCAACCAATTGGAAGCTGGATGTTGATTTAAAACAATTGCATAAAAAAATGACGTTCAGAAGAAAGGCTTTGCAAAAAATTGAAGACATTACCGGCTGGCGGGTGAGCGAATACAGAAATTATCAAATCGTAAAATAGGCGCGGGTGGAAATTAAAAAAAGCGTTTCGGTTATCATTCCAAATTATAATGGCAGGCAACTGCTGGAGCAATATTTGCCTTATACCTTCGAAGCCGTACAAAACGCGGACATTGCCTTCGAAATAATTGTCGTAGATGATGCCTCGACAGACGACTCCGTCGCTTTTATCAGGGCAAACTACCCGGAGGTCGTATTAGTGGTCAATCCCGAAAACAAGGGCTTTTCCCACTCGTGCAACCGGGGCGTTGCCATTGCGCAGTACGAGCTGATACTGCTTTTAAACTCGGATGTAAAGCTGATGCCCGATTATTTTGAGCACCAATGGAAATATTTTTTGCGCTGGGATACATTCGGGGTAATGGGCCGCATAATTGATATGGAGGGCGACCATATACAGGATGCGGCGCGCGTGCCAAAATTTAACGGTTTCAAATTAAAAACAGATTATTTTTACTATACCAATGACGATGCCGACCGGCTTTTAACCTTTTACCTATCGGGCGCCAATGCGTTGGTTGATGCCCAAAAGCTAAAAAAGCTTGGCGGTTTTTATGAGCTGTTTTCCCCCTTTTATTGCGAGGACATGGAGCTTGGCATAAGGGCCTGGCGATTAAGGTGGAAATCGTATTATGAACATAAGGCCATTTGCCGGCACCAGGTTTCCGCAAGCACCAAAAATTACGAAACAGCAACCTGGGTGAAAAGCGTGTATTACCGCAACCGGTTTTATTTGCATGCCCTGCACCTTAACGGCCTCGCCCTGGCAGCCTGGTATTTTCAAATAACGATCATCGACTTGCTGCCAAAGCTGCTGGCGGGGCAAACATGGATATGGAAAAGTTATAAGGAGTTGTTCAGGAACCGGGCAGCCATTAAAAAATACAAAAACAAAATAGAAACATTGCTGGAGGAAAATGAAAGCCGGCGGAATATTTTTAATGTCGTCGAGAAGATCAGGAATTCGGTGCAGCACAAAAAAATGGTCCGTTTTAAACCTTGAATGAGACGATGGAAAGCGCCGGATTAGTTTCGATAGCCTTGTGCACCTATAACGGGGCTAAATATTTAAGCGGGCAACTTGACTCGCTTATCAACCAAACCTATTCGCCAATAGAAATAATTGTGGTGGATGATTGCTCCACCGATGAAACTTTTACTATCCTGGCAGATTACGCATCAAAGTATCCGCAATTCAGGATATATAAAAATGAAGAAAACCTGGGTTTTACCGCAAATTTTGAAAAAGCAGTAAAGTTATGCAGCGCCGATTTAATAGCCTTATGCGACCAGGACGATTTGTGGCATCCGCAAAAAATTGAATTGCAGGTTAACGCGATAAAGGACAATATTTTTATTTACCATGATTCGGAATTTATTCACGAAGACGGCACGGGAATGAATAAAAAAATGTCGGACCTGATGAACCTTTACCGCGGCGATGCGCCCGAGACATTTTTATTTTTTAACTGCGTATCGGGCCACAGCATTCTTTTAAAAAAACAGCTGATCGATGACGCCCTGCCCTTAAAAAAAGATTACTTTCACGACTGGTGGCTGGCCTATGTGGCGACCAATATTGGCAAAATTGATTTTATCCCCCAATGCCTCGTCCAATACCGGCAGCACGATAAAAGCGATACCAATATCTTAAGGCTGGAGCGTAAAAAAGATGTTTATAAGTTTTCGTCAGTGCAAAAAGTAGAGCGCACCTATAAATGGTTGGGTTATTGCGCCGGTTTCAAAAAAAATAAAAACCCGGGCCTTATAAATGCAATTTATAAGGCGTACACCGCGCGGATCAATAATTATCTTTCCTTTGGCTTGAGCATATTGTTATACAAGTACCGTAAAACCATTTTTTATATCCGCAAAAAAAGTAAACTGAGCAACTTTAACTACGTTTATAGCCAGGTTTGGGGATTGAAAACCAAAAAATTATTCAGCAAAAATTAAGTTTATGCAGCAGGGTGGTTCAAGAGGAAGCAAGCCGGGCGCTAAACAGCCATTAGTTTCGGTTGTTTGCGTAACATTTAATGCCGCCGGAACTTTGCCGCTTTTGATCAGGAGCATCAGCGATCATAAAACCGACGATATAGAATTTGTTGTGATTGATGGCAATAGCACCGATAATACTGTCAATATTTTAAGAGAAAACGAGGCGGTTATTGACTTTTGGCTGAGTGAGCCTGATAATGGCATTTACGATGCCATGAACAAATCATTAAAATATATTAAAAGCCGTTGGGTAATTTTCTTAGGCGCCGATGATCTTTTAGCGCGCGATTTTAACATGATGACCGGCCTATTAAAAAATCCCGATACCATATACTATGGGAACGTTATATTTTATGGCAAGGAGTTTTTAAAGGTTTACGATGATTATTACTTAACCAAATTAAACATTTGCCACCAGGGGATTTTCTATCCCAGGGCAGTTTTTGAGAAATATAAATACGATTTGAAGTATAAAGTTTACGCTGATTATCATTTGAACCTCCGCTGCTGGAAGGACCCGCAGTTTAAATTTGTACATGCCGACTGCCTGGTTGCCAGTTTCCCGGAAGGCGGCTTTTCGTCGTACACAAAAGACCTGGTTTTTGAAAGCGAGCGGGATATGCTTTTTAAAAAATATCTGAAACGCAGCAGCTACTATAGGTATCTAAATCGTACGCTTGGTTTTTGGGGAATGTTTAAGCGGTTTTTACAAAATAAATAGTCGGCCAAATTAGTTTCGCATGCTTATTAAAAACAGGAATTTGTTCAGGTTAACGCGCTTTATGCTGCTTAGGATCCCTGGCTTATTCAGATTTTTTGCAAAGTTCCGTAGCGCCAAAAAACGTTTACTCATTATAAAAACCGATGCCATAGGCGATTATATTTTATCGAGAAACTTTATTGAGATTGGAAAAGCATCCGAAAAATACAAAGACCACGAAATAGACCTCCTGGGCAATAATTTGTGGAAAGATTTAACGCTTAAATATGATAGCCCCTTCGTCAGTAACTTTTTTTTTATTGATCCGGATGGTTTGCACGAATCGCCTTTGACGGTATTAAAATTAGGCTGGCAGCTGTTTAAAAACAATTATGAAGCGGTATTGCAGCCAACATTTGCCCGCACCTTAATTAACGACGGCTTGGCCGGGCTTACTGCGGCAAAGCAAATAGTTGGATTTTCGGGCGATACGGAACGTATCAACACAAAGTATAAAACCGGGACGGACCGTTTTTACACTGAAAAACTATCCTTACCCGCCGGCATTGATTTTGAATTTGAACGTTCAAAGTTTTTCTTTGAAAATGTGTTAAACCAACCGGTCGCTATAAATGGCCCGTATATCCTTGTTGAAAATAGCAAGCGGCAGGGTATAATTTTATTTCCCGGTGCAGGCGTAGCAAAACGGAACTGGGAGCCGGAAAAATTTCTTGAATTAATAAAGCTCATCAGGCAGCAAAACAGTGAACCAGTATTATTGGCAGGCGGCCCGGGCGACATTGCCGCAGGCGATTATATATCGGCGAACCTTCCGCCAGGCAGCATCAATAATTTAATAGGAAAAACATCGTTACCTCAATTGGTTGAACTTATTGGCAACGCTGCTTTAGTAATAGCTAATGAAACCAGCGCAATTCATATCGCGGCAGCAACAAAAACAAAATCGGTTTGCATTTTAGGGGGCGGGCATTTCAATCGTTTTGCGCCTTACCCGGGGTATATGGAAAATAAACCGGTGTCCGTGTTTGAAAAGATGGACTGCTATTACTGCAATTGGAACTGCATATTTAAAACCGGCGAAAAAGAACCGTATCCGTGTATTTCAACCGTAAGCGTGGAAAAAGTGTGGCAGGAAGTATTGCCGTTAATTAGTTGAGCGTTGATTAAGTGAATGGTTGATTAAGTTAGTTGATCGAGGAAGCAATTTACTATGCGCAACCATTCACCCGATCAACTTAATCAACTATTCACTAATTACTGTTAGCTTTGTACCCTTATTTTATTCTTTAATGAAGACATATTTCCGGCTGCTATCATTTGCAAAGCCAATTGAGAAGTTTGCTATTCCATATATACTCACTACCATACTTTCTGTAATTTTTAGCACACTCAATCTTGCCCTGCTGGCGCCATTGCTGCAAACGCTGTTTTCCGGCAAGCAGGCCCCCAACGGCAACGTTGCCCAATTACCCGCCGTAAAACCTTCATGGGTTGATATAATGGGCACATTTAAATATTATGTGCAGTATATGATCAATTATTATGGTGCATGGGGGGCATTGGAATTTATTTGTGCCGCAATTGTGGTTTCTGCGCTGCTTGGTAATTTATTCAGGTATTTGTCGCAACGCACCATGGAGAACCTGAGGGTGCATACATTGCTCAACTTCAGGCGCGCTGTTTTCAATAACGTAATGAACCTGCACCTGGGTTATTTCAATAATGAGCGCAAGGGAAATATTATTTCAAAAATAGCTTCGGACGTGCAGGTTGTCCAGTTTTCGGTAACGTCGACTTTACAAGTTGTATTCAAAGAGCCGCTAACCCTGTTGTTTTTTATGGGAATGCTGTTTAACATGTCCACTAAACTTACGCTGTATTCATTGCTCATCATACCGGTTTCGGCTTTTGTAATAGCACGAATCGTAAAAAAACTGAAAGCACAGGCAATTGCTTCGCAGCAAACTTATGGTACAATGATCAGTTATCTTGACGAGGCGTTATCTGGCATCAAAATTATCAAAGCATTTAACGCTACCGAATTTATAAAAACCAGGTTTGACCGGGAGAATTCAAAATACTCATCAATAACGCGTTCAATGGCGAAGCGCCAGCAGCTGGCATCGCCGGTGTCCGAATTTTTCGGCATTACAATGGTTGCCGGTATAGTGCTGTATGGAGGGTATCTTGTACTTAACAATACTTCGCCTTTAACAGCCCCGGCATTTATTACTTACATCGCTTTTTTTTCGCAGGTAATGCGGCCGGCAAAGGCCATTTCCGATTCATTTAGCAATATCCACCAGGGCATTGCTGCCGGTGAGCGCGTATTAGCGCTCATTGACGAAAAACCCTTGATTGTTGATGCGCCGGATGCAGTTGCGGTCACCGGCTTTAATGAGAGTATCGAATTAAAAAACGTATCGTTCGCCTACCAGGATAAGGTTGTTTTATCCGACATCAATTTAACGGTGCCAAAGGGAAAAACAGTAGCGCTGGTTGGCCCGTCGGGCGGGGGCAAGTCAACGCTGGTGGATTTGATCCCACGCTTTATAGAACCGCAATCGGGCGAGATTTTGGTCGATGGTAAAAATATTCAAAAACTAAAGGTTGATTCGCTCAGGTCGCTGATGGGGATTGTTAACCAGGAATCTATCCTTTTTAACGATACAATTTTCAACAACATCGCCTTTGGCAAACCCAATGCCACGATGGAGCAAGTTGAGAACGCGGCGCGCATTGCCAATGCCCATAATTTTATTTCGGAAACAGATAAAGGTTACCAGGCCAACATTGGTGACCGCGGTACGAAACTATCCGGCGGACAGCGGCAGCGCATTTGCATAGCGCGGGCTGTATTAAACAACCCGCCCATTATGTTACTTGATGAAGCGACATCGGCCCTGGATACCGAATCGGAAAAGCTGGTGCAGGATGCACTCAATAACCTGATGAAAAACCGCACCTCGCTAATTATTGCGCACCGGCTTAGTACGATACAGAATGCGGACGTTATTGTAGTGCTGGAAAACGGCAGAATCGTTGAGCGCGGCTCGCACCACGACTTGATAGCCCACAATGGCCTTTACCGAAAGTTGATCGACATGCAGCAGTTTAGCAATTAATTATGAAAGAATGCCATCTCCTTGCTTATGCACTCCTCAGCTAAGGCATCATCATCCCTGTGAAAAGCGCATACATCATAATAAGGGAATGCGCCTTCTTTTTTGCGCATATAACCGTATAGCTGTTCAATAAGTGCTTTGTTGTCGGTGGCGGCGCTTAACAGTAATTTACCGTAGTTATCGTAGTAAATGAGTTTATTGTAACCCCGTGTGCGCAGCTGCTCAAATATATCGGTACCGTGTTCCGCCTGCTCTTCAAGGTAAACGGCATCGTATTCAAAAAAAATAACGGGTTTGTTTTCGGCTATAAAAGAAAAAGCCCCGCGTAATATTTTAAGGTCGTAGCCATCGGTATCAACCTTTAAGAGCTTAACATTTTTAAAACCGGCCTCAACTGCAAGGTCGTCCAGTTTCTTAATGGTGATCTCTCTTTTGCTTTCCGTATTTAAACGGGCCGTGCCATCAGTAACTTCTGTCGCAATGGTAACCGCCCCGGTGTTCTCACCCAAAAAAGTTTCATAAATGGTTAGATCCTTAAATAACACCGCATTTTTTTGCAGCAGTTTAAAATAGGTCGGCTCCCCTTCAATGGCATAAATGGTTTGGTTAACATTTGCCGATCTGATTAAAGCCGCTGTATCCCCAATGTTTGCCCCAACATCAATTATCCCGTAAACAGGGTATTTTGTCTCGATATATTTAGCCAGGCGCGGCAGATTGCGCGAGTAGTATTTGTGGTGGTGTAAGTTGTTCTGCACGGGGTGGTCCCCTACGGCCGTGAGGCTGAAGTCGCCCACCTGGACTTGTTTTGGCTTATTGTTCTTCCTTGATTTTTTACTGAAAAGCTTCTTTAATTTCATGCATCCGGCGTAAATAGTATTTTACGAAAATATGGAAATAACAACAAGTTTGTTACATAAGTTGAAAATATTGCCGCTGAGGTACTAACTGAGCAACCCCGGTTTGTATAACTAACATTTTACTTTAGTTTTGCAAGAGCGTTGCCAAGAGCGCGTATTTAATTGCCGTTGATTACCAGGCACTTAGTCGATTGCAATGATTTAACAAAATACGAATATGCTGATGATGAGCATATTTCATAACGTTGTGGGTGTTTGCAAAAAGTGGAACACTGGAACGCTTGCGCCGCTGCCAGTTCTTTTGCCTTTGTCGTTATAAAAATTTTCTTAAAATGCCCCGGTTTCTCTAATTCAATCGCGATTAGCTTAAAACCATTTTAATGCATCAGCGCTGCTTATTCGGATAGTAACCCAAAAAGCTGTTTGATTTTTTATTACTTTCGGGGCTGAATATTTCAATTGAATATACCCTGATGAGAAAAGTTGCTTTTTTTATAATCGTCCTGTTTTTTACTTTGAGGGCATTTGCCCAGGCTGAGCCGGCTAACTATGCTGCCGCTTTAGCAAAGTTTAAACAATTTTATAATAATAACCAGCCTGATAGCATTTTCGCCATGTTTAGCCCCGAGATGAAAACTGCTTTGCCGCTTGATAAATTTAAACCGACTACAGAGCAATTAAAGGCCCAATACGGCGAGCTGGTTAAAACCGATTTTGTAAAATATGGCGAGTCGCTGGCAGTTTATAAGGCAACTTTTAAAAATGAGGTTTTTTTATTGAATGTATCGTTAAATGCGCAAAATAAACTTACAGGACTGCTGCTGGGCCCCTACCAGGAGACGGCCGCTGCAAAAGAGGTGGCTGACCCTTCGGTAGCCGAATCGCCTGTGCTGCTGAAAACTTTGTCGGGCCAAATTTCCGGCACTTTAGCTATGCCGCAAAATCCAGCGGGAAAAATTCCGGTGGTACTAATTATCGGTGACGCGGGCCCAACCGACAGGGATGGCAACAATGCCAAAACCGCCCTGGCGGCGAATACCTACAAATTACTGGCCCATGAATTGGCTAAGAATGGAATTGCCTCTGTTCGTTATGATAAGCGCGGCGTAAACGGAAGTGTAAGCACTACCACCGAAGCCCAGCTGCGGATAGACGATTACAGCGATGATGCCGTTAGCTTAATAAATATGTTAAATGACGATCAGCGGTTTTCAAAGATCATACTGTTCGGGCATGGCGAAGGTGCGCTGGTTGCAATGCTGGCCATGATAGATGAGCCCGTTAAAGGTTATATCTCGGCAGAAGGCGCCAGCGAACAGGCGGATAAAATATTAATGGACAAAATGAAATCAAAGCCGCAATACCAGGCCGATGAATTTAAGGCCGTCCTGGATAGCTTGCGGAAAGGCAAACTTACCCCAAATGTCGACCCGGCGCTTTATTACATTGCACGGCCGAGTGTGCAGTACTTTTTGATGTCGTGGTGCAGGCTGGTGCCCCAAAAAGGGTTAAAGAAAGTAAAAATGCCGGTATTAATTATACAGGGCAGCACCGACCTTCAGGTAACGCCTGATAACGGCGAAAAACTAAAAAAAGCCAAGTCCGACGCCACACTCCTGCTGGTCAAAGGCATGAATCATATTTTAAAAGACGCACCAGCCGACGAAGAGCAAAACGCAGCCACATTTACTAAGCCCGATTTGCCGCTAAGCGCAGCGGTGGTACCAGGGATTGTTGATTTTGTCAATAAAATAAAATAGAAAAATAGGGCTTCAAAAGACAGGCATGCCGGTTTAAAACAAGCCGGTATTGAATTTCTTTCGTCATTGAAAATGCGATAATCGATATTTAATAGGAGGCTTATTCCCAGTCGCCCAAAAGCCGCCTTATGGCAACGATCTCGGCAGTGTGGTACGCCGTATGATCGGCTATCTGCAATGCTTCCCGTAAAATAGTTTGTCCGCTGCCATGGGGTAATATTTGATAAATATCGCTGTGCTCCATTAGCTCTATAAATTCGTCCAGGTCGCTGTCTATTTGAGACAAAGCGCCGTTCCAGGCTTTGTCGTCTTCAGGGCCTGTTTCTTTCGGCCAGTAATCTTCCGGCCATTTTGGCGATTTGTGCTCAGCATCGCGGCAAAATTGCAGCATATCCCACTGCGCTATACGGATGTGTTCAACCAGTTGCCAGATACTATAGGGTAAATTTCCAGGCTTCACACCCCGAAACTTCGGCTTTAAACCCTTTAGTGCGTCGCGCAATGAAACATGCGCCGAGCCGCCCAGCAGCAACTTCGTCAGCTCGTCTATTAGTATTTTGTGTTGTTCGTCCATACGAAGTTGTTTATTTCCCCAACAAATATCATCTAAATAGGTTGAAGAATTTTACCAATTATTTACCGGGCTGCTAAAACAAGCAACGGAAATTTTAAACAAGTGTTTAGCTTGTTTAATTTATTTCGCGTAAAATGTTTTAAGTTTATGCGATCAAAGAAATTGTAACCTTGTGACCAAAAAAATCCTATTTACCCTGGCTTTTACCGCTGTTATTTTTAACGCGTGTAAGAAAGACAGTTCAGCGGGCCCGCAGCTGGGAAGGGACGATGCCGCGTTCTCTGTTTATGAAAACTCTTTCCTGGAAGGATTATGGAAACTGGACCCTGACCGGGCAACATTGGCGGGCTATCACAAATACGATAGCCTGCTGCTGATACCAGATGACAAAAGCAGGGATAAGATGCTGAATTTTGCAAAGGTACAGCTCGATTCGTTAAGCCGTTTCGAAATAACAACCCTTGCGGATGCAAATAAAATAGATTACCATATCATGCAAAACGAGATGGAATCGGTTGAGTGGCGCATCCAGCAGCTTCGCGCCTTTCAATGGGACCCATCGTCTTATAACGTTATCGGCACGTTTGCCTATATCCTGTCTGAGCATTATGCACCTCTTGCCAAACGCCTGCGCAATTTTTATGAAAAAATGGCCAACCTGCCCGCATATTACAAAGAAGCTGAGAAACAAATTAAAAATCCGGCCGCGGAGCTAACCAACCTTGCGATTGACCAGCACAACGGCGGGGTTGAAATTTTTGAAAAGGATTTTGCTGACTCGCTGAAAAAAGCAAACCTTCCCGAGGCACAGCAAAAACAGATGCTCGAAAGGGCGCGAAGTTCAGCTGCGGTAATAAAGGGCTTTGCTGAATGGTTGAAAGTTTTGAAAAATGATAAGCCGCACAGTTTCAGGCTGGGCAAAGAGCTTTACGATGCCAAATTCAAATATGATATCCAATCTGAATCTACGGCACAACAATTATACAATGCGGCCATGGAACGGAAAAAGTACGTTCATCATGAAATGGCAAAAATAAGCAAACAACTGTGGCCGAAATATTTTGGCTCCAGGCCGATGCCTGCCGATTCGCTCGACATGATTGGCCAGATGATAGATACGCTTTCATCAAAACATGTGCAGCCGGGCGAATTTCAATCGGCCATCGAAAATATTCTGCCAAAGCTTACACCTTTTGTACGGACAAAAGATCTTGTCACCCTCGATCCATCCAAACCATTGAAAGTACGTAAAGAACCTGGTTATATGGCGGGTGTTGCCGGCGCGTCGGTGAGTTCGCCGGGACCGTATGATAAGGAAGGAAATACCTATTTCAACGTGGGCAGCCTGGCAGGCTGGGCGCCGGAAAGGGCTGAAAGCTATTTGCGCGAATACAATCAATATACGCTACAAATACTTTGTATCCATGAAGCCATACCCGGACATTATGTGCAGCTGGTATATGCCAACAAGGCGCCCAGCCTTATTAAATCTGTTTTTGGCAATAACGCAATGATAGAAGGCTGGGCGGTTTACAGCGAGGAAATGATGCTCGATGCCGGCTTTGGCGGCAATGAGCCGGAAATGAGGCTGATGTGGTATAAATGGCACCTGCGTTCGGTTTGCAATGCCATACTTGATTATAAAGTTCATACCGAGAACATGCCAAGGCAGGATGCCATTAAATTGCTTACCCGTGAGGCTTTTCAGGCGCAGGCGGAGGCCGATGGTAAATGGAAACGGGTAACCGTGACCAGCGTACAGCTTGATAGTTATTTTGCAGGTTATAAAGAGATAATGGATCTGCGCGACGCCTATAAAAAGAAAGTGGGCGATAAATATAAATTAAAGGACTTTAATGAACGGCTTTTAAGCTATGGCAGCGCCCCGGTGAGGTACATAAAAGAAGCAATGCTGGCAAAGGAAAACACAGGCACAAGCGGCCAGTAAGATGGGCTGTGACGGGTAAAATGGTCAGCATATCTATTGAAATAGACAATGTTCATTCGCGGGCTGCCCATTTGTCAGTCCTAAATTAGCTGGTTGTATTCTTCTTTGCCAATGACTTTGGCATTCTTCGTCTGACGCTGCTTAACGATGTAAAATTGGCACCTCTATTGCATTATTATGAGGCCTTCCGTTGCGAAGCAAAATTAATTTTAAAAATAAAAAAATATCTTTAAAAACATTTTTTTATTTATATTGTTATAATATTTGATTATTAATTAAAAGCAAATCTATTTTCTATCGGGCCACTCAATGTATAAGGCCGGATTTTTGAGAGTGAAGTGTGAATAAAGAGTTATTTCGACAACAGTAATTTGTGGAAATTTTTTCCCTGTCTTGTGTATTTTTTTGCCCATTTTTCCCACCGCAATTCGCGCAAAGAAAATACGGGGGAAAATAATTGTTTACCCCTTTGAAATTGAGGCGGCTTTTACGCTTTGGGTACGGTTTTTGCTATACGAATGTATTCACTCTCAAAAACTTGCATTATCATGAGTACATTAGCTTGGATCGGAATAGCAATACAGGCAGTTCCTGTGTTCTTCATTATTAAAACAAGCATTTCGATGATCAAACACAAAACCTTGAATTAATTTCAATCCGGTTTTGTTGCATTTGTCTTCACTGATGCTTTATCATAGTATTGCCCCTGTGTATTAATATGCAGGGGCGTTTTATTTTTGTAACAATCCTTTAACTGCCTGCGTATAAATACGCGAGTGAATATTTAATGATAGTGCTAGTTTGAGTTATAGCCGGGGTTGAAACCCCGGCTATTTCTGTTTAGGCATAAATAAAAAGTCCCATCCCATAAATTACCATCTCAAAATATAAATTTATTTGAGGCTATATTTTATGAGATGAGAATACGGCTATTATTCCCAATGGCCGTTAATCCATTTATAACCGGGCCGATAAGTACGTTTTATCCAGCGGCCGCGTACCCAAACATGATAACCCCGGGGTGGAACGCCCCAATGGCCCGGATCGTAAACATATTGCCCGCCGTGCACAACCCATTCGCCGCCTATCCAAATGTGCCGTTCAGATGGCCTCGGAGGATGATGTCTTTCGATCTCAACGTACCTTGAGGGCGGGCGTAGCCGCGCACGTACATAAATTTCCTGGGCCTTACTTGTTGTAACTGAAAAAACAAATACAAGCGCAAAAAGCGCCAGCATTTTTGTGATCTGTTTCATAATAAATTTGTTTAACTTGTTTTTACAACAACCGAAAGCCCAGACTGTTTGGTTGCATTGGAATTTTTCCTGCGGTTAAGCCGACTGAAAAAATAAACCCCGCTTTTTGCAAAACGGGGCTATTATTACAAACTAAATTAACTTACCTATTCAATAGGTTGTTCTTAGTTTAACGGGTAAGCGGGAATATTATTCCCAATGTCCATTGAGCCACTTGTAGCCCGGCTGGTATGTGCGTTTTATCCAGCGACCGCGTACCCAAACCCGGTATCCCCTTGGTGGCACGCCCCAATGGCCTGGGTCATAAACATATTGGCCGCCGTGTACAACCCATTCGCCGGCTATCCAAACATGGCGTTCGGTCGGGCGTGGCGGATGATGCCTTTCAAATTCTTCATACCTCGCAGGAACGCTCAAACGAGCGTTCACGTAAATTTCCTGGGCCTTACTTTTGTTGTAGGAAAATAGTAACGCAACGGTTACCAGCACTAAAACTTTTGTGATCTTTTTCATTTTACAATTGTGTTTGATTTTTAGTTAGGACTTAACAAAGCTAATAAAGTTTAAGCCAAAACTTATTTATAAAAATCAGAATATTTTTATTATTTATTTCAGCGCGATAAACAAGATATTAAAAAGACTGCTACATTTATATTCACCAATAAATTAGAACAACGAAGTATAAATATACTTAATCGACAGCTGTCTTTCCTGACCCGTCTCTTTGCGCTTCGCCGTAGGCGCGATTACCGCTTTCCCAATTTTTGTTCTACTATTGCGGACTTTTCTAACTTTCAAACTAATATTATTATCTTCGCCCTATGTCACCGGCCGAAGCAAAACAACAAATAGAAAGCCTCTCATCCGAGTTAAAGCAGCATAACTACAATTATTATGTGCTGGCGATGCCTACCATATCCGACTTTGACTTTGACAAAAAACTGGAGGAACTGGCAGCGCTTGAAAAACAGTTTCCCGACTTTGCAGACCCCGATTCGCCTACCCAAAAGATTGGGGGTTATATAACAAAAGAGTTTGTGACCGTGCGGCACCGTTGGCCTATGCTGTCACTCGGCAACACTTACAACGAGCAGGAATTGCTTGATTTCGATCAGCGTATCCGCAAAGCCATTGGTGATAATTTTGAGTACGTATGCGAACTGAAATTCGATGGGCTATCTATAAGTTTAACTTACGAACAAGGTAAACTGGCGCGCGCCGTTACCCGGGGCGATGGCGTACAGGGTGACGATGTTACAGTAAATGCATGTACTATTAACACCATTCCGAAAAGGCTTCATGGCAGCAGTTACCCCGATGACTTTGAAATAAGGGGCGAAGTATTTATGCACCTGAAAGCGTTTGAGCGCCTTAATAATGAGCGCATTGAAAATGGTGAAGTTCCCTACGCTAATCCACGTAATTTTGCCTCCGGCACATTAAAAATGCAGGACTCGAGCGAAGTCGCCAAACGCCCGCTGGATTGTTTCCTGTATTTTTTGTACACCGAAAAGCAGCTTTTTAAAACCCATTGGGAAAGCCTGCAGGCTGTTAAAACCTGGGGCTTCCATACGAACGAGCACAGCCGTCTTTGCAGTAATATCGACGAGGTGTTTAAATTTATTAATAATTGGGACAAAAAACGCTTCGACCTGGGTTATGATATTGATGGAATAGTTATAAAAGTGAATAGCTATGCGCAGCAGCAGGAGCTTGGCTTTACAGCCAAATCGCCGCGCTGGGCAATTGCCTACAAGTATAAAGCCGAGCAGGTTGAGACCGAATTGTTGGCAGTAACTTACCAGGTGGGACGTACAGGGGCGGTCACACCTGTAGCTAACCTGAAACCTGTGCTGTTGGCGGGTACAACCGTAAAAAGGGCCACGCTGCACAATGCCGATGAGATTGAAAAGCGTTTGAAGCTGCATGAAGGCGACTGGGTTTATGTTGAAAAAGGCGGCGAGATTATCCCAAAGATCATCAGCGTGAATTTAGAAAAGCGTAAGCCGGGCGCCAAACCGATTGCTTATATCACCTCCTGCCCTGCCTGCGGCACCACATTGGAACGTAAAGAAGGCGAAGCAGCCTTTTATTGCCCGAACGAAGATGGCTGCCCGCCGCAAATTGTGGGCAAAATGCAGCATTTTATTAGCCGCAAAGCTATGAACATAGATGGCATGGGCGATGAAACCATCGAAACATTGTATCAAAAGGGCTTTATGCGCCGCATTAGTGATATCTATAGCTTGAAGGACCACAGCGACGATCTTAAAAAAATGGAGCGCTTTGGCGAAAAATCCATCACCAATATGCTTGACGGCATCGAAAAATCAAAACAGATGCCGTTCGAAAAGGTGCTGTTTGGCCTGGGTTTGCGGTATGTGGGCGAAACCGTAGCAAAAAAGCTGGCAGCCCACTTTAGAAATGTAGACAAACTGGAAACCGCGACATTCGAAGAACTTAATGCCGTTGAAGAAATTGGCGACCGCATAGCCCTCAGCGTGCAAACATGGTTTAGCGATGAGCAGCACAAGGCCGAGATAGCAAAATTAAAGGCCCATGGACTGCAATTTGTGACCGAAGAAAAAGAGGTAAAGCTCGCCAGTAATGCGCTGAACGGCAAAACCTTTATTATCTCGGGCGTATTTGAAAAATACTCGAGAGACGAACTGAAAGAACTCATCGAGCAAAACGGCGGTAAAATAGTGAGCAGTATTTCGCCCAAGCTTAACTACCTGGTTGCCGGCGAAAATATGGGCCCGGCAAAACTGGAGAAAGCACAAAAACTCAATATCGATATTATTAACGATGACCAGCTGGTGGAGATGATAGGATAACAAACACGATTCTGCTTGCGGCGCGAAATTTGAAAATTTTTTAAGGTAAAGCAGTTAATGTGCTGCCTATCGACCCTGACCCCCATTACTTTTTTTCTCATTAAGATCCACGGCCTTAAACTCAGGCCATAAAAAAAGCCCCGCCGGTGAAACCGACAGGGCTTAAAGGAAAATTTATTTAATGCTTATTTTGCTTCTTCTTCAGAGGTTGGTTTTTTTGAAGCTTTACGGGCTTTGCTTTCGGCGCCTTCCATTTGCTCCTTTAACTGTGCCAACACGCTCAAATCGCCTAATGTTGATTTTTCAACCGATTCCTTAACTTTCTTCACCGCATTGCTGGCAGATTTTGCTTCCTTTTTACGGGTTTCAAATTCCTGAACCCTTGCCTCGGCGCGGGCTTCTTCCCATATGCGTGAATGAGAGATAACGATGCGTTTGTTTTCCTTGTTAAATTCAATGATCTTGAACTCTGCAGCTTCTTCAGCTTTTAAGCTCTTACCATCTTCCTTAACCAGGTGTTTGGTTGGGCAAAAGCCTTCAACACCATAAGGTAAAGCAACAATAGCGCCTTTTTCAGTGACCTTTATTACTGTGCCTTCATGTATCGAATCGATAGTGAAGATAGTTTCAAACGTATCCCATGGATTTTCTTCCAGCTGTTTGTGGCCCAGGCTTAATTTACGGTTGTCCACATCAAGTTCTAAAACAATCACGTCAAGTTTTTCGCCAACCTTGGTAAATTCGTTAGGGTGGTTTATTTTTTTAGACCATGAAAGATCAGAGATGTGTACCAGGCCGTCGATGCCATCTTCAAGCTCAACAAACACCCCAAAATTGGTCATGTTTTTTACCGTCGCCAGGTGCTGGGTACCAACCGCATAACGCTCGGCAGCATTTTGCCATGGATCAGGCGTTAATTGCTTAATGCCTAAGCTCATTTTACGTTCGTCGCGATCCAATGTCAGTACCTGCGCTTCAACCTCGTCGCCAACCTTCAGGAATTCCTGCGGGTTACGCAGGTTTTGTGACCACGACATTTCTGATACGTGTATCAAGCCTTCAACGCCAGGGATGATCTCGAGGAATGCGCCATAATCGGCAACGGTAACAATTTTGCCTTTAACCTTCGAGCCGATCTGGATATCCTCAGAAAGGCTTTGCCATGGATGCGGCGTTAACTGTTTTAAGCCAAGGGCAATACGTTTTTTCTCGTCATCAAAATCAAGCACAACAACGTTGATCTTTTGATCCAATGATAAAATCTCGCGCGGATGCTCAATACGGCCCCACGAAATATCGGTGATGTGCAGCAAGCCGTCAACACCGCCAAGATCGATAAATACCCCGAAGTCGGTAATATTTTTAACAGTCCCTTCCAAAATTTGTCCCTTTTCAAGTTTAGCGACAATTTCGGTTTTTTGGTTCTCCAGGTCGTCCTCGATCAGCACTTTGTGCGATACCACTACGTTTTTAAACTCATGGTTGATCTTAACAACTTTAAATTCCATTGTTTTGCCCACATACACGTCATAATCCCTGATAGGTTTAATGTCGATTTGCGAGCCGGGTAAAAAGGCTTCAACGCCCATTATATCTACAATCAAACCACCCTTGGTCCTGCTCTTAACAAAACCGGTGATGATCTCATCGTTGTCTAATGCAGAATTAATACGCTCCCATGATTTTTGTGTTTTTGCACGTTTGCGCGAAAGCACCAACTGTCCGTTAGCATCTTCCTGCGATTCAACAAAAACTTCAACGGTATCGCCGATCTTCAGATCAGGCGTATCACGGAATTCAGATACGGATACCAAACCATCAGATTTAAACCCGATGTTCAATACCACGTCTTTACTGTTAACATTTACAACCGTGCCGGTGATGATCTCGCCTTTTGTGATTGAACTAAAAGTTCCGTCATACATTTTCTCGAGCTTCTCGCGGTCGCTGTCGCTGTAATTGCCAAATTTCTTTTCGTCAGCATCCCAATCGAAATCGTCGCTTGAGGATGTAACATTTGATTTGATCTCTTCGATAGAGATTGAATCAGCTTCTGATTCAATAGTTTCTTTTTCCTGCGGAACTGCAACTACATCGAGTTCAGCTTCCTTAGCTTTAAGTTCTTTTTCTGCTTCCTGTTTTTTTGCCATTAAATAAATTTTCTCCTTTTCCCAATTTGTTAATTGGGACTGCAAAGGTAGGTATATAATTTTGTTTGAGAAAAATTAATTTGGGATTAAAACACGATATTTAATTGGTTTTGACCGTTTTCGGCCTGGCTTTTTAGCAAAAATCCAATTTTTGCCTATAAGAACAGTTGGTTTATTTTGGAGATGGCCGCAGTTTGCCTGTTATCTCGTCGAAAATAGCCATAAAACTATCCAATAAATCTGCTCTATAAGCTATTAACACCCGGTTCATTGCCTCCTCATTTTCAGCCGTAAACGGGTCCTTCCATACCCGCATGCATATTCTTTTTAAGGCATAGGCAATTTCCTTAGTTTCGGCGTAGCTGAACAGGTAGCGGCTTTTTTTAAAGCCTTCATAAAATTTAAAAAAAACGGTGGTGTCTTTTAATCCTGCAAAAGTTAAAAATTCATTTATCACCGGTTCTTCGCACCCGTCCAGGTGATCGTAAAAGCCTTCGGCAGTGACTTTATTGGTGGTAAGCAGCAGGTTATCCAGTATCAGTTCTATTGCGATATGCCCTAAAAAGAAAGGTTTTACCGGGGACCCTTTAATGGCCGGCAGCAGCATTTTTTTTAACCTGTGCGAGTGAGCGAGGAAAAAATCAGACGAATGAAAATAACGGTCGACTTCCAGGTGTTTGTTCCATCCTGTAATAATTGAGCTAACAGAAAGATCTGGATGATGTAGTTTTTCGGGATGGATGATGATATTTTTATCAGCATTTTTTAAAAGATCGGGCAATACTGTACCTAAAATAAGGTAACAGTTATCTGTGTCCCGGTCGAAATAAAAATGCGAAAGAAAATTCATAGCTCATTTTTTGCAAAATAGTGATTTTTTGAAATGATTGCACCGATTATAAAAGATGATTTCACCGATTTTTTGAAAGCCATCATTTAGGAACAATGTGATTTGTTGGTTATCGGTATAAAAATGTCTTGCCTGATAATCCGGCGCCTGTTTAGTCCCGTGCTAGTCGACGAAATCATCCTACAATCGGTGCAATCCCATATTAATCGGTGCAATCCCACGCCAATCCGCGAAATCCCATATTAATCGGCGCAATCCCACACCAATCGGTGAAATCATTCTATAATCCGTGAAATCATATCATTATCTTTGCCACTTTTGAAACTGAACGTATAATGAACTTTGTTGAAGAACTACGCTGGCGGGGCATGCTGCATGATATAATGCCCGGTACTGAAGATTTACTGAATAAGGGTATGGTGTCGGGTTATATTGGTTTTGACCCGACCGCCGATTCGCTGCACGTTGGCAGTCTCGCCCAGATCATGACTATGATACACTTCCAGCGTGCGGGCCACAAGCCTTTTGCATTAGTAGGCGGCGCTACCGGCATGGTGGGCGATCCATCGGGCAAATCCGCGGAGCGTAATTTGTTATCGGAAGAAACCTTAAACCATAACCTGGCGGGCATAAAGGCCCACCTTGAGAAGTTTTTAGATTTTGATTGCGGCGCCAACAGTGCCCAAATGGTAAACAACTATGATTGGTTTAAGGATTTTACTTTCCTGAATTTCATCCGCGACGTTGGCAAACATATCACCGTTAATTATATGATGGCGAAGGATTCGGTGAAAAACCGGATCAACAGCGAAACCGGGATGTCGTTTACGGAGTTTACTTACCAACTGGTACAGGGTTATGATTTTTACTTTTTATGGAAGAACCATAACTGCTCGCTTCAAATGGGCGGCTCAGACCAGTGGGGAAATATTGTTACCGGCACTGAGCTCATTCGCCGTAAAGATGGAGGCGAAGCCTATGCCATAACCACCCAATTGATAAAAAAATCAGACGGCAGCAAGTTTGGCAAAACCGAAGGCGGTAATATTTGGCTCGATCCTGAAAAAACATCGCCCTATAAATTTTACCAGTTTTGGTTGAATACCAGCGACGAGGATGCTAAAACCTATATAAAGATATTTACGCTTTTTGACCGAAAAACTATCGAAGACCTTGAGGCTGAACAGGATGCCGCACCTCATTTACGTGTGCTACAAAAAGCGCTGGCAAAAGATATCACGATCCGGGTTCATGGCGAAACAGAATATGAAAAGGCGATAAAAGCCTCGGAGTTTTTGTTCGGCAATACCAGCATCGAATTTTTAAACGAATTAAACGACACAGAGGTACTCGCCTTATTTGACGGCGTACCGAATTTTAGCATACATATAAATGAACTGCAACAAGGGATTAATGTGGTAGATCTTTTGGCGGCTCAAACCTCGGTTTTTCCGTCAAAAGGAGAAGCAAAAAAAATGATACAGGGTGGTGGCACAGCTATCAATAAGATAAAAATTAACTCTGCTGACGATGTTTACGATGATCGTTCCCTAATTAAGGGCAAATACCTGGTAGCCCAAAAAGGAAAGAAAAACTATTTCTTAATTATTGCTGAATAAATTTGCGAATACGACAAATGGTACATATATTTGTACATATGTCGTTAAAAACCAAAGAAATCACACATGATGTCGCTAGCGAGCCGATGGTAGCATACGTAACCTCCGGGCCGGTAGGCGCGTTTTATAATTTATTAGGGAGCTCAAAGTCAGCAAGGTTTTCCAGTGATTTTGATATCGTAAGGTTTGCCCGCGATGGCTTTCCCAAACGGCTTTTAATGGCTCTAGCAAAAAAAATCTCCTTAAACCTGCAGGAGTTATCTTATATTCTGCACATTTCTGAACGCACTTTGCAGCGCTATGATGATGATGAAATCATAAAAACTGAGTACGCCGAAAAGGCCGTTGAGCTTGCCCGCCTGTACACCCGCGGCGAAGAAGTATTCGGCACCTTGGATAAATTCAAACTTTGGATGAAAGCGCCCAGCCTTGTTTTTAATGGCGAAGCCCCTGTTTCAATGCTTGATACCTCCGCCGGTTTTGATATGGTTTTCAAAGAACTTGGCCGTATCGAACACGGTATTTTTGCCTGATGGTACTCTACCGTATCGTGAACTGCAGCTATGCCGACGACCTTAGCGGCACCGGCGCGCGCCTATATGGCGGCCGATGGAACAGCGAAGGTAAACCAGCTATATACCTTGCATCATCGCGTTCTTTAGCCGTTTTGGAAGTGCTGGTGCACTTACCCCCGTTAATGGTGCCTGATAATTATTGCCTGGTCGAAATCGAAGTACCTGACCATAGCGTTACCAAGGTACCAATTGCTGAGTTGCCAGGTAACTGGAAAGACATATCGCCCCCGGTTGCCTTACGGCAAATTGGCGATGAATTCTTAAAAAAACAGGTGCACTTATTAATGAAAGTACCATCGTCCATTGTACCGATGGAATATAATTACCTCCTCAACCCCCGCCACGATGCGATGAAAAAAGTGAAAATATTAAAGAAAGAACCTTTTGACTTCGATTCCAGGTTGGTTTAATTATTGGTCATTGGGTCATTGCGTCATTAGGTCGTTTTTTATATCGATTTTATTCGCTACGCAATGACTTAATGACCCAATGACTTAATGACGTTTATAAATCATTAAGCAGATCCAATTTCTTATGGTTATACTCTTCCTGTGAGATGAGGCCGTTATCAAACAGCATTCTTAATTTTTTTAGCTTTTCGGTAAGCTCATCGGGTTTTTGGGGTTCCTGTACAGCTTGCGTGGGGGCATGCATTGTTTCGGGCGCGGGGGCGGGTTGCTGGGGTGCCGGCCTTGCGCCGTTATCAAACTGTATGGCGCCAGATTCGGCGCGTTTTTCTTCAAGGTCGCGGAGGCGGCGGGCTTCACGTTCAGCTTCCTTGCGTTCCTGCGCGTATTGGTACAGTTTGCGGGCTTGTACCTTCGGTAGGTAATCAACACCCATCTCCGCGCCGTTGGTTGTTTTTACGCTGAAAATTGCGCCTATAATTTCCTCTTTAGTATAAACGTCGATAATATCCTTCCAAACAAAGTCAACAAACTTTATGGTAAGTCCGAGGTTAGCAGGCGTAAAAAACAAGATGCGTTTATTAGTAAGCGCAACACAGTCGGGGAACAAATTAACTATCGGTTTTTTTTGAACCGCTATATATAGTATCTCTTCGCCAGTGGTAAGCAGGTCGGCTAAACGCAGGTAAATCTTTTCAACTGCTTTTGGATCCTGTTCTTCGTTCAAAAATTTTTCGATCATGGCAATGTTTTTATAGATGGTTGCAAAAATAATAATATTATGTTAGTTGCAGGTTAAGTTTTAGGCGATCAGCAGATTACAACCCCTTATGTCCGAATTATCAAACCGTCCCAATACTTCAGACGAATGATCAGCATAAATCTTGCCAAGGTCTTGAGTTGCTATAAACGAGCATGAATTGAAATTTGCAAGATCGATTACATTTATGCCGCCCGTTTTATCTACATCCAACAAACTCATGGGGTCATTAGTATCGCGGGTGATGATCTTCATCCAGGGCGGACAATTGAAAATGCCATTTCCTTTCGAGTACGCCTGCGACAGCAATTCGGTCATCCCATATTCTGAGTGTATGGCATCAACGCCAAAGCCCTTACGTAATTGGTCATGTAATTCTTCACGGATCATTTCTTTCCGTCGCCCTTTCATGCCGCCTGTTTCCATAACGATAAGCCCGGGGAAATTTACCGGGTAATTTTCAACGAAATCCAGCAGGGCAAAGGTCACCCCGATCAATAGCGTCGGCTTTTTTTTCTCTTGCTGTTTTTTAAGCTGATGATAAAGCTCATCATGGTTATAAAGGAAAAAGCCGCCATCAGGATTGTTTGATTGTTTGATCAGGTCGTCCGCCATGTAAATAAGCGATGAGCCTTCGCGCTCCAGGTACGAGGGAAGGAGCGCCAGTACGGTGTAGTTTTTTATATCTCCATAAAATAATTTGAACGCGGCCCTGAAGCTTTCTGTATACCAGCTAACATCGGTAACAAAATGGCTGCTTGTTGTGATTCCGGTGGTGCCTGAGCTGCTAAAGGTAACCTCAACGGGTTCGGCTGAGCTTAAAACCGCATGCGATTTAAAAAACTCAATCGGCAGAAAAGGGACTTGTGAAATCTCAGTCACGCTTGATGGATCAATTTTTAAACCCGCGATAAATTCTTTGTAAACAGCGCAGTTTTCGGCCTGGTGACGGAATACCTGCAGGGCGATACCGTTAAACTGCCATTCGTTTTTTATGGAGAATACATCCTGCTTGTTCATCGGGACAAAGATAGACCGGGATTAAGCAGATTTAACCAGGATTAAGCGGATTTTAGTGATTTTCCGGATTATTTCCGTTGGCTATCTGCTCAACCCCTAAAATCCGTTGAATCCCGGTCCGGTCCAGCAAGTTCCGGGTTTTATCCCGTAAGGCCATTGCCGAAATTTGTTTTATAACAATCAATTAACCATGAATAAATTCAAAATTGTACCTATTTCAAAGGCTTATGCCGAAAAGATAAGGTCGACCATGCGGGATGATTTCGGCCACCAGGTAACCGAAATGACCGCAACCGGCCTGGGCCCCTGCCGTGTCTCATTAAAACCATTTAAAAAAGGAGTTGATAAACGTTTATTGCTTACCCACAGCCCGTTTGAAATAGATAATGCCTATAATCAGCCCGGGCCTGTTTTTATAAACAGCGACGATGTAGAGGAATATGCGGATGTTTACCGTTTCCCCCCCGAAATAAAGGCGAATAAAAAAAGCTTTCCGTTAACATTGATCGGGTACGATAAAGACCAGCAGATGGTCATTACCAAACTCGTTGGCAATGCTGATGTGGATGAGCTGATAACCGAAATATTTAAACAACAGGCGGATGTTGAATACCTGCATGCGCGCAATGCGCAAGCCTGTTGTTTTATTTGTAAAATAGAAAGAATATAAATAGCCGTATTACCCAATAAAGAGAAACAAGCACGCGTTTTAAGGGTTATTAATTGGTATTATATATTTAATTTTAATTCGTAATATTAAAGATAACCCTATGAAAACGATTAAATTTTTGATCATTCCATGCTTGCTAACCGCCATGTTCCTGCTTGCTTCTGCAACCAGGGATGAAAGTAAAGAAACCGAAAGGATACATAAGGCATGCAACGTTCTGAAAGATTTCAGTAAGATGAAAGAGAGCATTCCGCATGACCTGATGCAGGACTGCCAGGGAATTATTATTGTGCCTGACCTGCTGAATGCCGGCTTTGTGGTAGGCGGCAAACGCGGCAGGGGCGTTGCCATGGTAAAACTTGACGACGGGAGGTGGAGCGACCCGGTTTTTATAACGCTGACCGGCGGCAGTATCGGCTTCCAGATCGGGGTACAATCGGTTGACCTGGTGTTGATTTTCCGTCATAAAGGGGTGCTTACTAAAGTTGAGAACGGCGATTTTACGATTGGCGGCGATGCTTCGGCAGCGGCCGGGCCCGTCGGAAGGAGCACATCTGCAAGTACCGATTATAAAATGGAGGCCGAAGTTTATTCCTATTCGCGCAGCCGCGGCCTGTTTGCCGGCATAAGTATTAACGGATCGAACTTAGGCATCGACAAAAAGGCAAATGCCAATTACTATGGTTCGGATATCAGCTCGCATGATATTTTTGAAACCGGCAAGAGCAATACTGAGGCGGTTAAAATGCTGAAGCAGAGTTTGGCGGCCTTATAAACGATTATTGCTGCCCTAACAGCCCTGCCGTAAACCGGCGGGGCTTTGGTAATAAATGAGTTCGTTATTTCGCCAGCGCCTTTTTCAGCAGCGCCCCTGATAACGCCCCCATCGCGCCTATCAGCCCGCCTATAATGCCGGTTACAAGCAACACCCAAATCCAGTTATGCGGCAACGGGAATAGTTGAACTACCCGTTCTGCCAGCATATTATCATTAGGAAGCGACTTAAAAAGGGCGACCAGCACCCATGCCACGAACACGCCCGAGAACCCAAAAAGAAAGGATTGCCCCGATGTTTTTCCAATAAAAAGCGCAGCCAAAAAAGCCACCACGGCCACCGTCCACCACGGCAAAAAATAGCTGCTTAAAACCGATAAGATAAGTATTACCAAAAACAACATATAGTTAAGTTTTTACGATCCTTTTCAAAACCTTTAACCTTTCGCCTTTTACCTTAAGATTAACGTGCTCTTTATCCTCCCCGACTTCTCCCCTGCCGATTTCAAAAACAGCAATTCATTCAGCTTGCCATCCCGCCAGGTTTCAAACATATCTTTATAATAGAAGCTGCCCGGGTTGCCCGATTCGCCGCCCGGGAAAACGCCGTAGCCTTTTACCGTTGGCCCCATTTGCACCACCATGCGCCATGAGGGGCCGTTATTATTTTTAAGGGCATTGATCACCCCGCCGGTGCCTCCGGCAAAGAAATCGCCGGTGCCAAAACCAGGTAAATTAGCCAGGTGGCCGATAAAGGATTCTTTCACCCTGCCCCATTGCCATTTTTCGCCGGGCTTGCCAAACTTGCGCACCATTTGATCGATGGTTGCATCGAAGGCTATGTTAACTATCTCGGCGGCGTTCTCTTTTGCAGGTGTATTTGTATTATCGAACCAGGCGGAGTTCGGCTCGGTAAGCAACAGTTTTTCGGTGCGGTCATACGACGGCACCTTTAGATAAGTACCTTTAACCGCAAAATGCTGTCGCCAAACGGTATCGTAAAGTTTAGCCCACCATTTATTGAAAATGCTGGCGCCCATTGAATTTGCATCATAGCGCTTATCCCATTTTTTTATGATGTTAAACGCCTTAAGCTGCTCGTCGTCCATTTTCGACGGATCGAGGTATTTGAGCATGGCGGGCAAAACGTCCTGGGCCAGTATACTGTAATTGTCCATTTGCATCAGGCGCATGCTGTCTACCGTGGCGTTTTTCATTGCAGCCAGCTTATCGCTGATGCGTTTGCCGCGGTAATATTGCTCGTACCGGTAGTTGATGTAATACGGGTAGGTAGTATCGGTTGGCGACTGGTTGGCCGAGCGCACAAAACCCACCGGAGGGTTTTTAACGGTAGGATTTTGGTCATATGGGATCCATCCGTGCCAGTCGTTGGCCGGATCAGTGCCATCGAGTATAAATTTACCCTGGTCTTTAAACTTCAGCGGGTATTTGCCGTTAGGGGTGATCGCAATATCATTATCCGAACTAGCAAAAATGAAGTTTTGGGCCGGGGCGGTATAATAGGTAAGCGCCTTGCGGTAGTCATCATAGCTTTTGCCGCGGTTCAGCAGGTAAAAGCACATAAACTCGTCCGATTCGTCATGCGCTATCCATCGTAAGGCATGGCCGACGGGCACTTCGCGGTAGCCCGACGGTTTTTGAGCTGTATCCTCGTAAACCACCGGGCCATGCAGCGTGTAACGCACGGTATCGGTGAGCGTTTTGCCGCCCCTTACTTTTATCACTTCAACCCGTTTGCTTACTTTATGCCATTGGTTGTTGTACCAGTATTGGTTTTTGCTGCCGTCCTTAAACTTTTCCTGGTACCAGTCCAGCACATCGGCATCGACGTTAGTTACACCCCAGCTTATTTTTTGATTGTAGCCGATAACCACCCCCGGCGCACCCGGCAGCGACACCCCGTAAACATTTACCGTCGGCGACGACATTTGCAGCTGGTACCAGATAGACGGGAAAGTGAGGTTCAAATGCGGGTCGTTAGCCAAAATGGGATAGCCCGTGGCCGACTTGCTGCCGCTGATGGCCCAGTTATTACTGCCAATACCCGGCATAATTTCTTTGGGTTTGATATTCCCGGTCATCTGCGCCATAAAACCTGCCGATGGCTTTGGGATGGGCAGCGGTTTAAAGTTCCATTTTGTACCGGCTGGAATGATAGGGTCTTCATGGAAAGGGTAATCGGGGAAAAGGTCGTTAACGACCTTTGGGCCGAAGCGTTTCAGGTCGTTGGTCATGCCAAACTGGTCCGAGCCGCCTGCAAGCGTTTCCGACATCAGCTTCAGCAGGTAAGCGCAGTTGATGGGCCGCCAGTCCTCGGGCGCATAGTCGAGCAGTTTAAACTCTATCGGGTAATCTCCCGGCTTCAGGTTGTGAATATAGTTGTTCACCCCTTCGGTGTAGGCGGTTACCATCATTTTCGAGACGGGGTTTTTCATCATCCCCCGCAGTGTATTTTCAGCGCCGTAAACCATGCCCATGCGGCGGTGGTAACGATCGATATCCAAAGCTTTCGGGCCAATTACCTCCGCCAGCCGGCCGGCAGCCTCGCGGGTTTGTATGTCCATTTCCCACAGGCGGTCGCGGGCGGTAACAAAGCCCTGGGCGTAGTAAAGGTCGTGGTCGTTCTCCGCGAAGATATGCGGGATACGGTGCTCGTCATACCTGATGACCACCTTGCCCAGCAAGCCGGAAAGCTTCAATTCCTGTTCTGCCGGCGCATCCTTGCTTTCAGCATTTTGCCAGAAACCTGTCGAAGGGTTAAGGAAAGGCCCCAAAGGCGGCGCCGGGCCCAGCTGGGTGCTCAGCGCCCACAACAGCGCCGCGGTAATAGCAATAGAAATGAAAGCTTTAACAAACTTCATCAGGCTTAAATTGTGAGGACAAGATAAGCATAAACAGACCGGGATTTTTGGGATTTTAAAGATTTTTAAGATGGTTTTGGATATAGGGTATTAGCGGCCCGCGGAGGTTATATTTGCCAGATTAAAAACCCGCCAAACGGACGGCGCCCCATGCAATTTTGGTCGAAAATATGGTTTACACATGGTTTACATAATTCAGTGTAAACCACGATATAAACATCTGTTAATCAATTAATTACATGGTTTACACTCAAAAATCATGGTTTACACTTTTTACATGAATTGGGTTTTAAAGGCGTTGTCAATTTCGAGCGGGAGCGAGAGATCTTAAGCGCCACACATGGGGGCGCATGCAAGGCTTGTTGTATTAGAGCGGGATTGTTAACGCAAAATTACTGTAAATAAAAAAACCGGATTACTCCGGATTTGTATAATTGTTGTTTAGAATTACTTTTTTAGGTAACGCTCAGGTATAGGGTGCTGGCGTAAAAATTCCTTGGCTTTCTCTGCCTTTTTAACAAAGTAAGGCTCATCAGTGTAATTTTTAACTTTATCGCTTATAACATCTTCGTGCAAAATGTCTTGAACTGCTTTCTTAACTGTAGACATATGAATTTCCCCTTTATATTATAATACTCAAATATACTGTTTTATTTTCTTTTTACCAAAAACGCCTCATAGTTGACATTATGTTGAAAGTCTTCCCAGTCGCCATTTACAAATCCTAATACCTGAAAATTTTCATTGATTTCTTCCCATAGTCGCGAAATACTCATTTGATATAACCTTGTCCTAACCGGCGTTCTGCCTTCGGCATAAATAAAATGATTCCCATAGCGATCGCAAAATAAATTTATGGTACTGGCTACAGTTGCTAATACCATATCTCTATCCTGGTTGTCGCTTACCACCGCATCGTCAACCACCCCGGCAGCATTTTCGTCACCAAATGCAAGATTATAAGTCAACGGCGTATCTGATAGCCTGGTATAAGTGATTACCTTTTTTATGACGCCTCGTGGCCCGTCGCTGTAAAAGATATACTTCCGATAGTCGTTAGCAATAATAAAGTGGTATCGGTCTAAATTCATTTTGCAATAATTATAAGTTAATTTGATAATCAGACGGAAAGTCCGAAAGTCGAAGGGCAAGAATACGAATCCAGGTAGTCCCAATAGCTTTCCGGACTTCCGGACTCAAAAATCTACAACTCTACCGCCATAAGTTCAGCGCCCAGTTTATGCAAAGCCGTTTCTATCTTTTTCGCTTGCAGAGGCCTCGGAGTTCGCAGCCCGGTTGCATAGTGTTGCAGCTGTTTTTGGTTGGTACCAGTGATCCGTTCAAGCGCCGCATTGGTGAATATGCCCTTGTAGTAATTTAAAAAACTTTGGGTGTCAAATTTGTACACCAATTCATATTCTTCCTTTAAAATTGGCGGGGTATTTACGGGATTATTTTCTTTGTAAAAGGCAATCGCTTCAAGTACCGACTTTTTTGCTTCCTCAACCGTGTCACCTTCACCATAAATACCCGCTGCATTTTCCGCATAAGCCCCATAATTGTCTTTGCTGCGGCCGATGATAATTTTCAGTTGTTTTATTTTGTTTGCGTGCGATAAGGCGGTTAAGCCCCTATCTTTTCATGGAACTATGGTTTTGATTGATAATTAAAGATAGTAAAAATACTATCAATGGAAAAATATTTAAATAAAAGCAAGGTTGGGAAAAATATAAGATCATGTTTAAACGGCAACAGATTAATAAGCAATCACCGCCCGTCATGGCGAGGAACGAAGCCATCTCTGCGCTTGCCAGTCAAAAAGAAAAATGTTTGTTGAAGCAATCATTACCCCCCTGCATTAAGTCATTATACAGATTGCTCCGTTCCCCGCAATGACGGCTGTTATTGGATGCCTTTCATCATCCCCCAAAATTCCCTATCTTCACTCCAATAAAATCCCATCCATAACCATGAAACCCGTTTTAAAAGTAATCACCTTAGCAGCATTTGCCTGCCTTGTCAACCTGGGCGTTCGGGCCCAAACCATTGCCCTCCCGCACAGCCTGCCCGAAGCGCAGGGCGTATCGGCCGCGGGGATCGACAGCTTTTTAACCGCTGTGAATCAAAGCAAGCACGAATTTCACAGCATGATGATACTGCGGCATGGCAAGGTGATTGCCGAAGGATGGTGGAACCCCTATGCAGCCAATTTGAAGCATAGCCTGTACAGCACCAGTAAAAGTTTTACCAGTACGGCTGTTGGTTTCGCGGTGACCGAGGGGAAGCTGAAAGTAACAGACAAGGTGGTTTCTTTTTTCCCGCAAAGCCTGCCCGATACGGTGAAACCCTGGCTTGCAGCGCTAACTGTAAAGGACCTCCTGACGATGAGCGCCGGGCAGGAGCCTGACCCCACCACCGTTATTCCCTTTAAAACCGACGACTGGGTAAAGGCTTTCCTGGCTACGCCGATTGTGCACAAGCCGGGCACACAGTTTTTATACAATACCATGGCTACCTTTATGCTGAGCGCCATTGTGCAAAAAGTGACCGGCCAAAAGGAGCTCGACTATCTTAAACCGCGCCTTTTCGACCCGCTGGGCATTACCGGCGAGGATTGGGAAGCAAACAAGCAGGGTATCAATACCGGTGGCTGGGGCCTGCGCCTTAAAACCGAAGACCTGGCAAAGATGGGGCAGCTATATTTGCAAAAGGGCATGTGGCAGGGCAAACAGCTGCTGCCAAAGGCATGGGTTGAGGAGGCCACCACATTTAAAATAGACCAGGCGCCCAACGCCACCCAAAGCAAAAAAGACAGCAGCGACTGGATGCAGGGCTACTGCTACCAGTTTTGGCGCTGCCGCCACAATGCCTTCCGCGCCGACGGCGCCTTCGGGCAGTACATTATTGTGATGCCGGAGAAGGATGCGGTGATCGCCATTACGTCCGAGTCGCCGGATATGCAGGATGAATTGAACCTGGTTTGGAAGTATTTGCTGCCCGCCATGCATCCAACAGCCCTCGCTGCTGACGGCAAGGCCGATGATGCGCTGGCCGGCGATTTGGCAATGCTCGGCTTGCCGCCCCTCCCGGAAAATATTACCGAAACGGTGAACATCGACAATAAAACCTACAACCTGCAGCCCAATGCGCTGCACATCAAGTCAATAACATTCCATTACCAGGGTAAAAATATCAGGATGGCGCTGGCTACCGATAAAGCCGTTTATAACCTGGACTTTGCCACAGGCAAGTGGCAGCCCGAAGAAACCACCATGGACGCCCCTAGCCTGCTGAACGGCGCCCATGAAGATTTTTCCTTCCTGCGGCCTTATAAAATTGAATGCAGCTACACCCGGCGGGCTGGTAATCAAATGCGATTTTTGATACGCTATATCGAAAGCCCGCATAGCGAAACAATTACCTGCAGCTTTGATGCAACAGGCAGCAAGCTCAACGCAACCGTTGCTTACAGCTTTGCCTACGGGAGAAACCAGATCGAATTGCAGAGCGAATAAGCATTTGGCCGGATTTGCTTCACCGAACTGCACCAGGCCCAACAAAAAAGGCCCTGCTGATGCGGGCCTTTTTTGTTGCAATTTATTTTAGAGACAACTCCTTATAATTTTTCAAAATCGGAGGCGGTTGGCAGCGAATCACCCGCGGTGCCGAGCCTGCTGTTGTTCTTGCTGTAGGTAAAATAGATTATTAAACCAACTGCCATCCAGGCAAGCGCGCTTAATTGTGTGGCGCCGGGAAGCGAACCTATCATAAGTCCACAAATGATCATGCCAAGGATTGGAATGACAGGAACAAAAGGTGTTTTGAACGGTCTCACCAGGGTGGGGTCTTTTTTCCTGAGGATCAGTACCCCAACGCATACCACCACAAAGGCAAACAGCGTGCCGATGGACGTAAGGTCGCCGGCGACGGTTTCGGGCAAAAAGGCGGCAAACAATCCCACAAAAACAAAAAGTATGATATTGCTCTTATATGGTGTCCTGAATTTAGGGTGCAGGTCTGAAAATACTTTTGGCAGCAAACCATCCGTCGACATGGTATAAAAAACCCTCGATTGCCCTAAGAGCATTACCAGTATCACCGACGAAAAACCAAGCAATATGGCAATGGTTACTAATGTGGACAGCCACTCATAATGCAGCATATAATGGCTTATGGCATACGCAACAGATGCTTCTTTGCCGGCTTTCATGAAATCCTGGTATGGCGCTACACCGGTTAATACCCACGAAAACAGGATATACAAGATGGTGCAAATAACCAAGGACCCCAAAATACCGATAGGCATGTCTTTCTTTGGGTTTTTTGCTTCCTGGGCGGCAGTGGAAACTGCATCAAAACCAATAAATGCAAAAAACACGATGCCCGCCCCTCTCAGCACGCCGCCCCAGCCGTGATGGAAAAACGGTAAATAAGAATATGATGTACCGTCGGGTAAACTTGCCGCCGGCGCATCTGCAGGGATAAGATATGGCGTATGGTGTGCAGGGTTTATAAATTGCCAGCCCACTGCGATAAACACCAGCACAATGGCAACTTTGATGATTACGATAATAGCATTAACTGTCGCCGATTCCTGTGTGCCCTTTATCAGCAACGCCGATAACAGCAGCAGTATAAGTAATGCCGGTAAATTGATAATACCATGATGGCTCACGCCATTCACCAGGACCGACTCCATTGGCGAATGGCACCACTCATACGGTATTCGATGGCCGAGTAAATTATTCGCATATTCGCTCCAACTGATGGATACTGTAGCTGCGCCCAGCGCATATTCCAGTATCAGCGCCCACCCGATCACCCAGGCCACAATTTCGCCCATAGTAGCATACGCATAAGTATAAGCGCTGCCGGCAATGGGGATAATTGAGGCAAATTCGGCATAGCAAAGGCCTGCAAAAGCGCAGCCAATTGCCGCAACAATAAAAGAAATGGTTACGGCAGACCCGGCGTTTCCGCCCGCTGCTGCGGCCGTTCTGACAAAAAGGCCGGCGCCAATAATAGCTCCAATGCCAAGGGCAATAAGGTTTCCTGCCCCAAGCGTCCGTTTTAGGGTGTGTTCGCCCTCTTTGGATGAAGCAAGCAACTGCTGAATTGATTTTTTTACAAATAGCTTCATATTCTAAATAATAAGATCAGTTTTAATAAGTTAAGATCAGTTCCTCCAAACGTAGTTAAATTTATTTAAAACATAAAGTACAGAATGTAACAATGGGATGTTAAATTTACCGGGCTGATCAACAGCAACGCTCAGTCAGGAAACCAACGCTTTACAATTGCCAGTCAACCATCCAAAAATGAGGAACCTTTTTTTTCTGTTTACCGCGCTTTTAATATTTAACACCTGCTTACTGCGGGCGCAGCCAAAGCAATTAACTTATTGCAATCCCATCAATATCGATTACGGCTACACGCCCATTCCCAATTTCGCGACAGAAGGGAAACATCGTGCCACCGCCGACCCTGTAATTACCATGTACAAAGGCGATTATTATCTTTTCTCCACCAATCAATGGGGTTACTGGTGGAGTCATGATATGTACCACTGGAACTTTATTTCCCGCTCGTTTTTAAGGCCGGAACATCACGTGTACGACGACCTGTGCGCACCGGCCGTTTGGGTGCAGGGCGATACGCTGCTGGTATTCGGCTCAACCTATTCGTCGAATTTCCCGATATGGATGAGCACCAACCCCAAAGCCAATGAATGGAAGGAAGCGATACATGAGTTTGAGCCCGGCGGCTGGGACCCGGATTTTTTCAGGGACGACGATGGTAAATTATATATGTACAACGGCAGCAGCAATGCATACCCGCTTTACGGCGCCGAGATCGACCCAAAGACTTTTCATTTAAAAGCCTATCGTAAAGAAATGTATTTTCTGCAACCCTACCGCTACGGCTGGCAGCGTTTTGGCGAATACATGGATAACACCTTCCTCGATCCGTTTATCGAGGGTTCGTGGATGACGAAGCATAATGGCAAGTATTACCTGCAATACGGCGCCCCGGGAACCGAGTTTAGCGGGTATGCCGACGGGGTGGTAGTTGGCGATAATCCATTAGGGCCGTTCACGCCGCAATCAATGCCTTTTAGTTATAAGCCGGGCGGATTTGCAAAAGGGGCGGGCCATGGCAGCACTTACCAGGATGCCTGGGGAAATTACTGGCACATTTCAACCATGGTTATTGCGGTAAAAAATAGCTTTGAGCGCCGCCTGGGGATATGGCCGGCGGGTTTTGATAAAGATGATGTGCTGTATTGCAATACGGCATTCGGCGATTACCCTACTTACCTGCCCGATGGCAAGGCTGATCATTTGCAAAGTCGCTTTACCGGCTGGATGCTGCTGAATTATAACAAGCCCGTACAAGTTTCATCGACGCTCGGCGGCTATTTGCCAAATAATGCGGTTGACGAAAATATAAAGACCTACTGGAGCGCCGCCACAGCCGATCCGGGGGAATGGATACAAAGCGACCTGGGTAACGAGAGTACCGTAAATGCCGTTCAAATAAACTATGCCGACCAGGATGCAACCATACTAGGCAAATCTACCACTACCTACACCCGATATAAATTGTATTACTCGTCGGACGGTAAAAAATGGAGAATGCTGGCGGATAAGAGCGCCAACAAAACCGATGTGCCGCATGATTATATCGAACTTTCTGCACCGGTAAAAGCCCGCTATATCAAGCTCGAAAACATCCACATGCCTACCGGCAAGTTTGCCATCAGCGGCCTGCGGGTATTCGGCAACGGCGGCGGCCCCAGGCCCGATACCGTTAAAAGCTTTATTGTATTACGCACTGAAAAAGATAAACGCAGCGCCTGGATAAAGTGGCAAACGGTTGATAATGCTTTTGCCTACAACATTTATGCCGGCATCGCCCCCGATAAGCTTTATAACTGCATCATGGTCCACTCGGCCAATGAATACTATTTTAAGGCAATGGATAAGGAAAAGCCGTACTATTTCCAGATAGAGGCAATAAATGAAAACGGCGTATCGGGCCGCACGAAGGTTATGAAGGTGGAGTAAGCTCCCCGACCATCGTGTAAAGGGCAACCAAAAACTAAAAATTTATGTCATTTCGACCGTAGGGAGAAAACTTAAACGACAGGCATTGTTCGCTAAGTACGCTTGAAAAGTTTTCTCTCAGCCGACCGGCGGATCGAAATGACATTTTTTCTTTATCTAATCTTCCGGCTGTTTCGGCGGGATGTTTTTCATATTGAACCGTGGCTTATAAGCGGGCTTCGGCTCTGTGTTTTCGGCCGGCTTCTCTGGCGGCGGATTTTCCGCTGCCGGCGGTTCTTCTTTTTTATCATCGGCGCTTGCTGCCGGTTTTGGCATATTACCTGCCTTAAACTTCGGCACAAATCCCAGTTTGGGCGGCCGGGAAGCCGGAACGGTTTCAGCCAGGCTTTCCGTTATAGTTTGCTCGGCCAATGGATTTGCAATATGTTCTTTTTCAGCTTTGACTTCCGGCGGCAATGGGAATTGCCTCCTTAGCTTATTGAACCAGTATTTTTTGGTATGATCGAAACTCTTTTCGCCCATTTGCTCAAAGTGCGTTTTAAATTCCGAAAACAATGCCGCATCCGCTTTCTCTAAAGCGGCGAGGTCAATTTTTTTCTTCTTAAAAAACTCGTCGAAAGTCATGGGAATTAATTTGAAGATTTTATAATTTGATGATTTGAAAATGCAGGATTTTAAAGATTTGCTAATTCATTTTCAAATTTTCAAATCAACACATTTTCAAATTGAAACGTCAGTGTCAAGTTTATTAAAATGAATCCCTTTATACGTTTGCACCCAATCTTCACGTTCCTCGTCGGTAGCGTTCATAAGTTTCGGGAACCATTCCAAAGGGAAGGCCACCTGTTTGCCATCAGGTTTTTCAACAAAAAGCAAACCATTCCCAAAAGTAACTTTGACTTTTTTCTCTTGCTTGCGTGAGGTGAATAAAGGCATGTTTTTATTTCGGATTTCGGATGTTCGATTTCGGATTTATTTTGATTTCGGATTTATTGACAAATATCCAAATCTGAAGTAATCATTCCGCGTTCCACATTCCGACTTCCGCATTATTTAATTCCGAAATCGAAATTCCGAAATCCGAAATCCCTCTATTCCGCCATATTATGATACACCGCCTGCACATCGTCATCTTCTTCCAGGCGGTCAATCAATTTCAACACATCGGCAGCTTGTTCTTCGGTTACTTCGTGAAACGATTGTGCTACCCGCTCTAATTTGGCAGATTTTACTTCGATGCCGGCTTCTTCCAGCGCCTTCTGCATCTTGCCAAAATCCTCAAAAGCAGCATGGATCACCGCAATATCATTGCCGTTTTCGTCTGCCTCAACAAACAAGTCCTCCAAGCCGGCATCGATCAGCTCAAGTTCTAACTCCTCCAGGTCGCGGTCGCCTGGCTCAAAGGTAAAAACTGATTTACGGGTAAAAATAAAATCAAGCGAGCCGGTTTTGCCCAGCGAGCCGCCATATTTTGTAAAGTAGCTGCGTACGTTGGCAACAGTGCGGTTAATGTTATCCGTAGCCGTTTCAACAAGAATCGCCACGCCATGGGCCGCATAGCCTTCATATACAATTTCTTCATAATCCTTTTCGTCCCGGCTGATAGCGCGTTTTATGGCAGCTTCAACACGGTCCTTCGGCATGTTTACCGCTTTTGCGTTTTGCACGGCAGTCCTAAGGCGCGAATTTGTGTTTACATCGCCGCCGCCCGCTTTCACCGCCATTACAATTTCTTTACCCAGCCGGGTAAACTGCACCGCCATTTTACTCCAGCGCTTTAATTTTCTTTCTTTACGGAATTCAAATGCTCTTCCCATTTTTGTTTAGTTCATGGTTCATAGTTCATGGTTCATAGCCGGACCACACTAATTTGCCAGGGATAAATATAATATTTGTTTTATAGCTAAGTATATTAAATATTTTAGCAAATGTTGCTTTTCGCTTTAAGCTTTTCGCTTTAAGCTTTCTGCTTTTCGCTTTAAGCTTTCTGCTTTTTGCTCCCTTCAAATAATCTCCTTCAAATTCTTCAGCATATCCTCCACCATTTTTGGCAGGTCGTATTCCAGTTTCCAGCCCCAGTCTTTTTGGGCGGGGCTGTCGTCTATTGATTTTGGCCAGCTATCCGCGATGGCCTGCCTCGGGTCGTTGTCCGCATAGCTTATTTCGAATCCGGGGATATGCTTTTTTATTTCGGCAGCCAATTGTTCCGGGGTGAAGCTGATCCCCGCCAGGTTATATGACGAACGGATGCCCACCTTATCGGCCGGACTATCCATCAGCGTTATGGTGGCGCGTATAGCGTCATCCATATACATCATTGGCAGGGCGGTTTGGGCTGATAAAAAGCTTTCGTAACTGCCCGTTTTTAATGCCTGGTGGAATATATGCACCGCATAATCAGTAGTGCCGCCGCCTGGATTGGCCCGCCAGCCGATCAACCCGGGATAACGCAGGCTTCGTACATCCAGCCCATATTTGTTAAAATAATATTCGCACCAGCGCTCGCCGGCCAGCTTGCTGAAACCGTAAACCGTATTGGGGTCCATTACGCAATATTGCGGCGTATGCCACTGCGGCGAATGCGGCCCGAATACTGCGATAGAACTCGGCCAGAAAACCTTAGCTACCTTAAATTCAACAGCAAAATCAAGTACGTACAGCAGGCCGGTCATGTTGAGGTCCCAGGCCATTTTAGGCTTTTGTTCGCCAACGGCTGATAGTATGGCAGCCAGCAGATAAACCTGTGTGGGCCGGTGTTTGTCAAAAATATGATGAAGGTTGTCCTTGTCCAGCACGTTGACGATCTCATACGGGCCGCTGTTTTTTCTCATGTTGTACACCGGACTTTTCAGGTCGGACGCAATCACCGCATCAGCGCCATAATTTTCCCGCAGGGCGGCTACCAGCTCGGTACCTATCTGCCCATTAGCGCCAATAACCAGTATCTTTTCACTCATGCATTCCAGGTTTGGAGGCAAAGGTAGAAATTTGTTGGAATGTTGTTGCAATGTTGTAAAGTTGGGAGGTTGTAAAGTTGTTTGGATTAGGGGCCGGCTTTTTTGACTATTCAATTACGCTTTTGGCACATTAATTAACGTTTCGACTTTACAACATTTCAACCTTACAACAAAAAACCGCATCTTTGCAGCTTAAACAATTTATTTTTTAACCATTTAAAACAAACAAAGTGAAAATCGCAGTAGTAGGCGCCACAGGATTGGTTGGCACCAAAATGTTGCAGGTTCTTGAAGAACGCAACTTCCCCGTTACAGAATTGATCCCCGTAGCTTCAGAAAAAAGTGTTGGTAAACAAATCACTTTTAAGGGTAAGCAGTACAAGGTGGTTTCTGTTGAGGATGCGATAAAACAGCGCCCCGATGTTGCCATATTTTCGGCAGGGGGCAGCACTTCATTGGCCCAGGCGCCCCTTTTTGCGGCAGCAGGCACAACTGTTATTGATAATTCATCGGCTTGGCGCATGGATCCTACTAAAAAACTGGTAGTCCCCGAGGTTAACGCCGATGTGCTTACCGCCGATGATAAGATCATCGCCAACCCAAATTGCTCAACTATACAAATGGTGGTGGTTTTAAAGCCGCTGCATGATAAATATAAAATTAAAAGGGTGGTGGTTTCAACCTACCAGTCAGTTACCGGTACGGGTGTTAAGGCCGTTGACCAGCTGTTTAACGAGCGCAAAGGCATCGACGGGCCGAAGGCTTACCCCTACCAAATCGATCTAAACGTATTGCCGCATATCGATGTGTTTACCGAAAACGGCTATACCAAGGAAGAAATGAAAATGGTGAAAGAAACCACCAAGATCATGGGTGACGACAGTATCAAGGTAACCGCTACTACGGTACGCATCCCGGTTATGGGCGGCCATTCCGAATCGGTAAACATTGAGTTTTTAAACGATTTCGACCTGGCCGAGGTACGCGGGCTGCTGGCAAAATCGCCGGGCGTTGTTGTGGTGGATGATCCCGCCAACTTAAAATACCCAATGCCGCTCGACGCGCATGATAAAGACGAAGTTTTTGTTGGCCGCATCCGCAGGGATGAGAGCCAGCCAAATACGCTCAACTGCTGGATAGTATCGGATAACCTGCGCAAAGGCGCTGCTACCAATGCGGTCCAAATAGCGGAGTATTTGTATGCCAATCATTTGATCGGGCAGGCGGTCGAGGCGTAGGCGCAGAGATTAGAGACTGGAGATTAGAGATTAGTTTCGCCGGTTTTTGAAATATAAATTATAGGGATGATCAACAGATTATCCCTATTTTTATTGGAAATAATTTTAAATGAACCGCGTAAAACTTATTGCTTTTTTATCCTGTTTTTGTATTTCTTTCAATCTATTCGCCCAAACGCCTAAGGCTATCGAGGCCGACCTGCACCGCATGTTCAACAAAATTGACGATTGGCGGCAAAAACAGGGAGATACCACCGTTAGCGCGGGCGATTCGCTGGAAAAAGCAGATGAGCTGTTTGGGAAAAAGCTGAAATACTATACCAGCAGGTACCCGGGAACGATGGGGCAGGCTTTTGACGTATTGAGAAAGGAAGGGTTGGGCGTTTTGACCTCATCTGATGGATTATTCCGGATATATTCATGGGACAATGATTTGGGGGGAACGATGCGTTATTATGAGAACGTTCTTCAATACAGGTCAGGTGCGAACGTAAATTCAATATTGAAGGTCGACACCAGCGGCGACGGGTCAAACTATAATTATTATTACGAAAGCCTTTATACCCTGAATGCCAACGGGCATGCGTACTATCTTGCAATTTATGATGGCAAATTTTCGCAAAAGGACGCCGGTGAAGGCATCCGGGTTTTTGCTATCGAAAACGGGAAGCTAAACGAGGATGTTAAACTGATTAAAACTGCAAACGGTTTGCACAGCAAATTATACTACAATTACGATTACTTTTCGCTCAGCGATAAAGTTAAAGACGCGGATGTCCGTTATGATGCAGCCTCTAAAATAATTAGCATACCCATAATAACAGCGGAAGGCCAGGCGACAAACGGGCATATCCTCTATAAATTCACCGGCCAGTATTTTGAAAGGGTGAAAAATTAATATGATGAAAAACTTACCTTTTAAAGCATCTAAGATATTTATTTTCTGCTTTCTCATTTCACTACGTATTTCCGCCCAAACGCCGAAAGTAGTTGAGGCAGATATTACCGCGTCTTTTAAAAAAATAGGCTATTGGAATTCCTACCGGTTTAGCCATAGCAGCAGCGCGGATACTGCCGTAAATGCTTATGATTCCGTTGGAAAAGCAAACAAAATATTCAGGGAAAAATTAGCTTATTATGCATCAAAGTTTCCGTTTACTTTAAATCTTAAATTTAAGGATCTGGATGAAAGCTTTTTAACGGTACTTACGTCGAACGATGGCCTGTTCAGGATATACTCCTGGGATAACAGCTTAGGCGGCACCATGCGGTATTACGAGAATGTTTTTCAATATAAGGTTGGCTCAACGGTTAGCGCCGTATTGGGGGCTGATACCAGCGAGGGCCGGGGCGATTACCATTATGATTATTCCAAACTATACACCTTAAAATCGCAGAAGCAAACCTATTATCTCGCCATTTACCATGGTAAATTTTCGACGAAGGACCTGGCTGAAGGCATACAGGTTTTTTCGATAGAAAACGGGAAATTAACGGACAAAGCAAATCTCATAAAAACTGCGGAGGGCATGGCTAACAAGCTTTATTACTATTATAACAGGTTTTCGGCGCCCCCCGGGATAAAGGATAAAGACATACGGTATAACGAAGCCGCCAAAACGATCTCGTTGCCGGTAGTAGCCGCCCACGGAAAATTAACCAATGCGCGTATTGTTTATAAATTTAACGGCAGGTATTTTGAAAGGGTAAAAAACTAAATTTTACAAACGGGTTTAATTCAATAATTTGGCCGCGAAATGGAAAAGTCGATAGTAGACATTAAGATCGGTCGCGAAGCCTATGGCGCCGACCCTGACGGCTATCATGCCGCGCGTCCCGGTTATCCGGATTGGGTTTTTGAAATGCTTGTCGATCGCGGCTGCCTTGCCAATGGTACTGCCGCATTTGAAATAGGGGCCGGCACAGGTATTGCCACCCGGCGGCTGCTTGAGTATGGTGCAAGCCCTTTACTGATAATAGAGCCCGACAAGCGGCTGGGCGATTTCCTCAAAAAGACGCTGCCGGGAAATGAGGTGTCGATATTACCGGTTCCGTTTGAGGAGGCTGAGTTGCCGGATAACAGTTTTGATTTTGGTTTTTCGGCAACCGCGTTTCATTGGCTTAACGAGGACATTGCGATGGAAAAAATAGCCAGGCTGCTGCGGCCCGGCGGCTGGTGGGCGATGGTTTGGAATGTGTTCGGCAACCCCGCCCGTCACGACCCCTTCAACGAAGCCACCCGGGAACTGCTCGAAGGGCCGGCAAGCCCCGCCGACGGCATTGGCGATATCCCATTCGCGCTGGATGTTGAATCCCGCATGGCGGCGCTTAATCGCACGAATGCGTTCGAAGCTATCGAGTACAGGGTGAGCGAATGGCCGCTGGTGCTCAGCGCCGCAGAAACCGTTTCGCTTTATGCAACGTTCTCAAATATTAACATACGGCCCGACCGGGATGCGCTGCTGGCGGCCTTAGGCCGCATAGCAAAGCTGCAGTTTGGAGACAAAGTCACCCGGAATATGGCGACCTGCGTTTATATAGCGCGACGAAAACATTAAATAAACACCCGACAGGTTTATTGAATATTTAGCGATAGCCGATTAGCTGGCATATATAAAGGCAAAGCTAAAACGGGCAAATTCTTATTTGAGTGCCATCACCCGAGGTTTTGTTCCAGCGGAACAACTCGTTGGTAGAAAAATAAATATTTATAGTAAAGCGTTCCGTCAGGAACGCATGGTGGGCGTTATTCCAGTTGAATTTGGGCACAACTATTCTCCAGGTTTCGTTAAATTGATTTTCAAGCTAGCCGATCACCCACCGTTCGGAACAATATCGCAATCGCAGTAATAAGTTACAGCACCTTAAAATAAGCATTAGCTCAAAAACGCCATTATAACTTGCGTTTATATCGTTTTCTTTATCTTTGAAAACAGTATACGTCTATGATCTCCTTTTCTCACCGCGTTTTTATGGAAGTTGCCGCCAACCTGAGTTTCAGCAAGGCGGCACAGATACTTTTTGTAACCCAGCCGGCCATCAGCAAGCATATCAGGGCGCTGGAAGATCAGTATAAGGTGCCGCTATTTGAACGCAAGGGCAACAGCATCCTGCTTACTGAGGCCGGCAAAAAACTCAATGAATACCTGCTGCAGGCTACAGAGATTGAGCGCAAGGTCGAATACGACCTTTCGGTGCTGAGCAGTTTGTCGCATGCCGCCGGGCATTTGCGTTTGGGCGCCAGCACAACTATCGCTCTTTATATTTTGCCATCCATACTATCAGGTTTTCAGCGCGAATACGCTAATGTGGATGTGCAATTGGTTAACCGCAATTCGGAGTATATTTTAAACGCCCTGCTAAACCACGAGGTTGACATCGGCATCATCGAGGTTGATAATAAACTGACCACAGTAAGCTACCGTCCGTTCATGAGTGATGAAGTGATCCCGGTTTGTTCGGCAAAAAGCCCGCTGGCCGGCAAGTCCCTAACTTTAAAACAATTTGTTAAAACGCCGCTTGCTTTGCGCGAACGGGGCTCGGGCACGTTGAACGCCTTATTAAAATCATTATCCGCCCTACACATAAAGCCGGCGGACCTTTCGGTAAAAATACGGCTTGGCGGTACCGAGGCGTTGAAGAATTTTTTACTGGCCGATCAATGCCTGGGCTTTATGCCGCGGCCATCCATCCTACGCCAGCTCGCCGAAGGAGACCTCGTGGAGGTACCGGTTGAAGGATTAAAGATCACCCGCGATTTCTTTTTTATCCGCCGCAAAGGCACCGAAGATTACGGCCTGACAAGTAATTTTATGAATTATGCTTTGAAGCATATTTTGGATTGAAACAATCTCCTCCAAAATACTGCACGGGCACAAACTTTCTGATAATAGTTTTGGTTTGCAAATTAAATGGGGGCAATATATTGTAAGGGCGGTCCGAAGGCTGACTGAAGCCTCAAAAAGGGCCGTTGAAATAAATAATACCGGTTTAACTTAAAGTCTTTTAACCCTTAAAAAACTGAATTTAAAATGATTGCGTAACTTTATAAAAAGTTTACAAGATGAAAAAAATGCTGTTTTTAATTTTGGCGGTCGGTTGTCTTTCTGTTGCCTGTAATAAAAAATCGGCCCCGGCCCCCCAGGCCCCTCCCCGGCCTTTGCAAATTGTTGTCAGCAATATTACAACAACGCTGACCATTTATAACCTTTCTATCACCGACCAATCTGAAGATGACTTAATAGACTTATATGCGCAAACGATAAATAAAACTTATACCGTAAACGTTAAGTCGGGCGATTTACTTAGGGTAAATTATTTTCTTGAACTTGAGGGCTTGCAACCTGCGGTGGCCCCGGTAATTTCATTTGTATACGATGGTGTCACAAAAGCAACCGTAACAAATCTTTCAGGCAAATTATCCGGTACGTTATACATAGCTATTCCTAAGCAGTGAAGGTCATTTTGATAAGCATGAAAATGATTGTAACTTTGGTTATATGAATTCGCCGATAACTATATCTAATGAAATTCAAAGTGGAGAGCCTGTTTTTACAGGGACAAGGGTCCCTATAAAAAATCTTTTTGATTATCTTAAGGGCGGGAATAATGTGGAAGCATTTTTGGAAGATTTTCCGTCGGTTACCAATGAACAAGCCTTAAGTGTTATTGAATTAGCCGAGAACCAGTTATTGCATTATTCTTCATGAAAATATTACTGGACGAGAACTTACCAGTAAAACTTAAATATCGATTTTCAGCGGCAATCGACGTTTACACCGTTTACGATATGAACTGGAATTCGTTGAAAAATGGGGAACTTTTGAGATCGCTTAACGAAAATGGTTTTGACGCACTGATTACCTCGGACAAAAACATCATTTATCAGCACAAACTTTCCAATTACCTTTTTCGGTTTGTAATCATTAAAGCTTCCGATAACCAATATGAAACATTACTCCCATTAATTTCGATTATAGAAGAGAAATTGTTATCGACGGATGACCATGTTGTTCACGTGAATAGCTATTCAAAATAGATTCAGTATAACAACACATAAATATTCTTCAATATGCCAAATACTACCAATTAATATTTATTATAACTTCAATAATTCAAACCAATCGAAATTTTAAGAGTTTAATACAATATGAAAAAGATATTTTCAAGTTTAATCCTGTTGTTGTTTGCGGCGCCGGGATTTTGCCAGCACATCAAACCGGTTAAAATTGATAGCCTGGTTACCGTTTCATTACCGGAGGGCTATAAGGAGAAGGATACGCTGAATGAGCGGATATTTTCAACAAACAGCATGTATGGCTATATGATAGTTATCCGGCAGGCTAGCGTAGCAAACAATACCCCTCTTAAAAAGGAAAAAGATCTTAATAAAGTTCTAAAGAATATTATTAAAGAGATACAAGGTCAATCTGCCGGGAGCAGCGCCCAATATGTGCGGGATACCACTATCGGTACTTTAAAAGCTAAGACATTCAGGCTGAAAAGCGATGATGGCAGCGGCAATATTCAATTCAGGAATTTTGTATTAATTTATACGCAGGACGCCACTTATACATTTCAATATGTTTACCCGGGTAACAGGGAAGATCTTATTAATGATGAGTATAAGGCATTTATCGGGTCTATAAAGCTTTCGCCCGAGTTGCAGCGAAACGATCAGTATTTGGCGAACGCAAAGGGCATGTCGGCACTTAATAAAATTGAAGTTTTTGGAGGCGGAGGTTTGGTGGTAATTGTCGCCGTAGTTTTCATTGCCAGGAGAAAGAAGCGCGCCCTGGCCTAGTCTAAAGTCCAAAGTCTAAAGTCCGAAGCCTAAAGTTCTAAGTTCCAAAAAAAAGACTTGAGACTTTCGACTTAAGACTCAGGACTTAAAGATCAATCCTTTATTCCAGCCCGGCGTGTGTAAAAATTTCCGGCTGTCCAGGAACCTTATCCAGAAGATGGCCAGGAATACACCCAAAACAGAGCCGCCGACCACATCCTCAAAAAAATGTTCGCTGAGATAAATGCGCGAAAAGCCTACCATTACCCCATACAATATAAGCACTACGCTCCAGCCCTTATTTTTTACCAGGTAAGTGATCAGTACACCCGTGGCAAAAGCCGTTAGGGTATGGCCCGATGGAAAACTGTTATGACTTAAAATCTCGACGCCTTTTACAAAATGCAGTTTGCTTAACTGGTCTTTGAAATATAATTTAGGCCGGGGGGCATCGAAAATAAATTTAGCGACCTGCACCGCCAACGAAGTAACCAGGAAGGTTGTAATGGTAAGCAGCGCAATACGGTAACTATATAAGGTAAAAAGAGCAGAAAGGGCAACGATGGTCCAGCCATTGCCCAGGTCGGTAATATAGGGCTCGATGCTATCGAGAAAATCGGTATGGCGGGTATTTATAGCAAAATATATATCATCCTTTGTGAATAACAGCTTAACCAGCAGGCAGCATGACAATAATACCAGGTAGATTATAAAAAATGGCCGTATCCGTTTTAAAACATCTTTTATACCTATATTCATCGTGCAAAATAAGCATATAGTTACCGAATTAAAAAAATTGGTTATGTTTACAATGGGACTTAAATCTTTTAAACTACATGTCAAACAGTTTATTCCGGAAGAAATCAATTGATAAAATATTAGCCGATGCAGAAAAAGGCTATTCAGATCACGAAGGCCACGCTGGCGCCAAACTTAACAGGGCTTTAAAAGTTAAAGACCTGACATTTATGGGGATAGCCGCGGTAATAGGTACCGGGGTTTTCACCGCGATCGGTTCGGCCAGCTTTCACGGGGGACCGGCCGTTATATTGCTTTTTACTTTTACAGCGGTGGCCTGCGGATTTGCCGCCTTTTGCTATGCCGAATTCGCTTCGGCCGTGCCCGTAGCAGGTAGCGCCTACACCTACTCGTACATAGCGTTCGGGGAGTTATTTGCCTGGATAATCGGCTGGGACCTGCTGATGGAATACGCTATCGGCAACATAGCGGTGGCTATATCGTGGAGCCAGTATTTTGTGAGAGTGCTTGCGGGCTTTAATATTCACGTGCCGGCCTGGATGACAATGGACTATGTTACCGCGCACAGCAATTTTATTGATGCGCAAAAACAGTTATCTGGCGGCAAATTATTAAGCTCGCTGGATGAAAATCTTACCGGCGGATACAATGCCTGGATGCACGCGCCGGGGGCCGGCGATTTTAAAATAATAATGAATATACCGGCCCTGCTCATAGTCGTGTTGATCACTTATATAGTTTACATTGGTATACGCGAATCAAAGAAAACCAACAATATTTTAGTGTTAACGAAGCTGGGCATAATTGTGGTAGTTATTATAGCCGGCGCTTTTTATGTTAGCCCCGGTAACTGGCACCCCTTTATGCCAAATGGCTTCGGCGGAGTAATGAAAGGGGTATCAGCCGTTTTCTTCGCTTACATTGGGTTCGATGCGATTTCAACGACGGCCGAGGAATGCGAAAAACCACAGCGGGACCTGCCGCGGGCCATGTTTAATACCTTAATAATTTGCACGGTGCTGTACATAATACTGGTGTTGGTGTTGACGGGTATGACCAGTTATACGAAACTTAACGTCGCCGATCCGCTTGCATTTGTTTTCCAGGACCAGCATTCAAAGGCGGCAAATTGGGTGGCGGGGATAATTTCTGTCAGCGCTATTGTCGTGATTGCCTCGGTGTTGCTGGTTTACCAATTGGGGCAGCCGCGCATATGGATGAGTATGAGCAGGGATGGCTTGCTTCCCAAAATATTTTCAAAAATTCATCCAAAATACCACACCCCCTCCTTTTCAACTATTCTAACTGGCTTTGTTGTTGCCGTCCCCGCTTTATTCTTAAACCTCGATGTGGTCTTAGCGCTAACCAGCATAGGTACCCTGTTTGCTTTTGTTTTGGTATGCGGAGGCGTGTTAATGCTCAACAGCCAGCCGCACAATAAACTGCATTCAAAATTCAAGGTGCCTTATCTAAATGGCAAATACATAATTCCGGTTTTGTTTATTGGCTTTTTTGCCTTCATTCTCCTGCACGAACCGGGATATTTTACGCAGCTGCTGACCTCCGAAGGTATACCCATGATCATATTTTTTATAGTGGCTACTGTAGTTACCGTATTTACTTTTATAAAAAGCTTTTCATTGATACCGGTTCTGGGCCTGTTAAGCTGTTTTTATTTAATGGCACAGGAAAGCTATACCAACTGGGCCCGTTTTGTGATCTGGCTTGTGGTTGGCTTAGTAATTTACGCCTCGTACGGGTACAGGAACAGTGTAATAGCAAAGGAACGTCGGACCGCGGCCGTAGGGGACAAATAATATTGGAGCCGAATCGGCGAAGTTATTAAAGGTTGTAATTGTTGTAAAGGTTATAAAAGTTAGAAGGGAGTTATTTACGCTACCAAACCTTTACAACTCTTACAACTTTTTCAACTTTTTTACAACTCCCTCACAACTGCATAGCAAACGACAGTCCCGGTACGCCATCCTGGTAGGTGGGCATAAGCGATACTTTTCTGCCCTGTTTGTCGGTATGGGTCACCTTGTTGCGGATATAGGGATAAACTAAATAGGCCAGCTTGGTTGAAAGTATGCCATACCCCGCGCCGGCTACCACATCGCTAAACCAGTGGTCTTTGTTATATAGCCTGAAAATACCCGTTGTGGCGGCAAACGTATAGCCAATTACACTGTATGCAAATGATTTTGATGAATACTCCTGCGCCAAAAATTCCGCGCCCATAAATGCTATACCGGTATGTCCCGACGGGAAGGATAAATAATCGCTTTTATTAGGCCGCAAGCGATGCGAAAGTTTTTTTGTGATACCTTCCGAAACGCCCAGTAGTCCGGCAGATAAGCCGAGCAGGGCGGTACGGTCGATAAACCTGTTTTTGCCAAGGTCGCCCACCATGTTAAGGCCATAAACTATCGCTATCGGTGCAAACTGGAAATAGCTTTCGGCTTTAGTGTGGAAGCCCGGCCCGGTTCTTTCAACCTGGCTGAAAACATAAAAATCAATTCGCCGCAACGGATGAATAAAAAAGGTAGCGGAACCATAAACGATCAAACCAAAAGGCGGAATAAGCGACAACGGATTACTATGCAATCTTTTAACAGTGTCGGGAGCTGTTAAAATGTCTTTTTTAACGGTATCCGCTATCTTTTTTTTGGTGGTATCTATTGCCTGCTGCGCGTTGGCTTCAAAGGCAATAAAGCAACATATTGCAAATATTATTTTTTTCACGGGCTGATTTTTGTTTTACAACAATATTGTAATACTTAAAGTTTCAATATCAACGAAAGATATTAACATTAAATTAATATAAAAATGACTTTGATCAGCTTATGCCTTGTTATCAGAACAAACATAAAGCTAAAATCTGAAGTAAAACTGAATTGCGGCTTATCAGCCCTATGTTAAAGCATGCGGTGTATCTCAACACTTTCGGGCGCTGTTAGCATTAAGGGAACTTTTTCAACGGTAACAAAACTCAGGTCGAGCCCAAAGCCGCGTTCCTCCGATAAACTTACATGTTTTAGGTATTTGTAAAACTCCATAATAAAGCCTTCATAAAGCGAAAGCGAATGCGATTTTGAAAGTACTTTTTCTATAACCACAAACCTGAAATCGCCAACAATTTTATGCTTGTTTAATGATTTGTAAGTGCTTGTAATATCAACCTCGCCGTTTTTAACAAGGTCTTCCACAACTTTCCTGAAAAGCAGGTTTATCTGCTGCTCAACCCTGAAACCAAGCTTAAAGTCGACCCTGATGAGCTTATTTGGCACCAAAAAGTTAACCTCGTATTCTTTTTTATACGGTTCATCCACCACATCAACATGTACCAGCCAGTATACGTCGGCACGTTTGGGTTGTTTTTGCAGGATAGAATAAATGATTTTCGATTCAATTTCCGAGTCGAAATTTGCACTGGTCAAATACACCAGCTGCGATGCGTACTTGGGTACTGTTTCGTCCTCGCTTAATTCCTTTATAATACTAAAGTAATCGTCGATCTCGATAAATTTAACATACCTGTTCCTGATTTTGCGGGCGGTATGCCAGGTCCACATTATAGTAAACAAAACTAAACCCACCGACAAGGTAAACCAGCCGCCATGAACAAATTTAACCAGGTTGCCGGTAAGGAAGGTTATTTCGATAAACAGGTAAACTATTAAAAAAATCGTAATGATATAAGTGGGCAGTTTTCTTCGCTTCAAAAAATTTGATACCAGTATGGTAGTCATCAGCATGGCAACTGTAATACTTAAACCATATGCGGCCTCCATATGATCTGAGTGCCTGAACAATAATACTACGCCCACACACCCGGCACACAACAGCCAATTCACACTCGGCACATACAGCTGCCCTTTTTGTTCGGTCGGGTAGTTAATCCTTACCTTTGGCCACAGGTTTAATCGTACGGCTTCGGCAATAAGTGTGAAAGAGCCTGAGATAAGCGCCTGGCTAGCGATTATTGCCGCTACGGTTGCAATGCCGATACCGTAAAGCAGGAACCAGCCGGGCATAATTTCGTAAAACGGGTTATGCAAATTCAAGTCCATTACACGCCCGTTACGCTGCAGCAGCCAAACCGCCTGTCCTAAATAATTGATCACGAGGCAGCTTTTAACATATATCCAGCTGATTTGTATATTTTTCCGCCCGCAATGGCCAAGGTCAGAGTATAAGGCCTCGGCGCCCGTGGTACACAAAAATACAGCGCCTAAAATAACCAGCGCCTTCGGGCTGGTAGTTAGCAGCTCAATGCCATAATAAGGGTTTAAGGCCCTAATTATAAGCGGCATTTGTATAATAAAGGCAATGCCGAGCACCCCCATCATGGTAAACCAAAGGAACATAATAGGGCCGAACGCCTTACCCACCAACGATGTGCCGAATTGCTGTATAATAAACAGCGCCACAATGATGGCGATAACGATAGATACCGTATGCAGATGAGGGATCTTCGTTTCGAGGCCCTCAATTGCCGACGAGATGGTGATGGGCGGTGTAATGATACCATCGGCAAGCAGGGCGCAGCCGCCGATAACTGCCGGCACAATAAGCCATTTTGCCCTGCGCCTTACCAACGAAAAGAGGGAGAATATGCCACCTTCGCCCTTATTATCGGCGCGAAGTGTTATTACTACATATTTTAACGTGGTTTGTAAAGTAAGCGTCCAAAAAATACAGGATACGCCGCCTAATATCAATGTTTCGGTAATTTGCTGGGAACCCACAATTGCTTTAAACACATACAGCGGCGAGGTACCAATGTCACCGTAAATTATTCCTAAACTTATCAGCAGCCCAGCGACTGTTAACTTTTGCAGATCTTTATGACTCGACACTTTATCTATTGAATGCGGCAAAAATATTAAAATTTACAATTAACTGATTAATTAATAATTATTAAGTGTTTAAAATCCTTAAATTTAGAAGAGCAAAAACTAAATATTGTTAAATTTTGTTAAAATGTTTTACAAAATTGCCTGTATCAGAATTTGTTGACTGCTTTATTTATATTTTTGTAGATAATATCAGCGAGGATGAGGAGATTTTCTACCTATAAGTATTCATGGATTGTAACAATTGCGATGGCAATATTCATGAACTTTGCCTTCGCCGATGCCGTCGCCTACTCACAGTCGGATACCACATATTTGCGTCTCTTAAGGACAAAACCAACGAAAAATTATTTTAAGAACAATTTGCACCTGGTGCTGCCCCCGTTAAAGCCGGCTGTAATATCAACACAAAAGGTAAGCGTTTATAAGCCAGATGATAAATTACTGAATAATGTGCAGGTGTACCCTAACCCTGTCACAGACCAGATTAATTTAAAGTACGAACTCGCACGCTATTCAAACGTCACAATAAAAATAATGGACGTTTTGGGCAACGAAATTGTCACCCCTTTTTCGCAAAGGCTTGAGCCCGGCGAAAAGAGCTTCACCTATCCCATAAGCGGCAAACTAAGCCGAGGTTTTTATTTTGTAAGGATAGTGGCCGGGACGGAATCGGTGATCAAGAGGATATCGGTGCTTTGACCCCCTAACCCCCTAAAGGGGGAATTCTTATCAGGGAAATCGCTTTTAAAATTCATAGCCGCACTTTCTATAGCCAACGGGTTTAAAACCTTCAACGCTCGGGACTATAAAAAAAGGCTTGCGGGCAGGGTTCCCTTCTTGAGAGGGGCAGGGGTGTGTCCTTTTTGGATATGCGGAGTTTCCGCAGGCCGTATGACTTTTAAGCAGAGATATGCACAATCCATACAACCTTCGGGAAAACACACCCCTACACCCCTCTCAAGAGGGGAATCGCACGGGCCGGGCCTTTTAGTGTTTCGGCCCCCCCTGGTTTCAAACTTATCGCTATGGCAATTACATTAGCTATTTTTTAAAAGCGATTTCCCTGGAATTCTTATTTTATGATCCTTAAATCTTAGTCAAATTCCCTATTTTCGGCAGATGAAAATAATTGCCATTGGCCGTAATTATGCCGAACATGCCAAAGAATTAAACAACCCGGTACCGGGCCTGCCGGTAATTTTTATGAAGCCGGATACCGCCCTGCTAAAGGATAACAAACCCTTTTATCATCCCGATTTTTCTGAGGACATTCACCACGAGATTGAGTTGGTATTAAAGATCAGCAAAGAGGGTAAGCATATCAGCGAAAAATTTGCCGGGAATTATTTTGATGAGATTGCACTTGGGATTGATTTTACGGCCCGCGATATACAATCAAAACACAAAGAAAAAGGACTGCCCTGGGAACTTGCAAAAGCTTTTGACGGCTCGGCGCCGGTAAGCTCTTTTTTGCCTAAGTCGCAGTTCGCGGACCTTCATAATCTCAACTTCCGGCTCGACGTTAACGGCGAAACACGCCAGGCGGGCAATACCTCCAACATGCTTTTTTCATTTGAATACATAATTACTTTTGTTTCAAAGTATATCACCCTTAAAAAAGGCGACCTTATATTTACCGGCACACCGCAGGGAGTAGCCAAAATAAAGCCCGGCGACAGGCTGCAGGGATTTTTGGAAGATCAACAATTGCTTGATTTTTACGTTAAATAAGGATATGCTAAAAAAATGTTCCCCTATTCTTATAGTTTTCCTGGTTTTCCATATACACGCAGTGGCCCAAAACATTGTTCAAAGCAGGCAATACCCTCAAAACTATTTTCGTTACCCGCTGGATTTGCCCCCGTCAACGGCAGGGTCATTTGGTGAGCTGAGGCCAAATCACTTTCATTCGGGGCTTGATTTTAAAACCAATGGGCGCACTGGTTTCCCCGTGCATGCCGCTTACGACGGCTACATCTCGCGCCTGCGGGTACAATTCGGAGGCTTTGGTAACGCGATATACGTAACGCACCCGAATGGTTATACCACCGTTTACGGGCACATTGAACGCTTTAGCCCCGCCATGGAAAAGATGGTGCGCGATACGCAATACAAGAATCAAAGCTTCGAAGTTGATTTTAAGCTGCAGCCGCTGCAATTGCAGGTATGCAAGGGCGATGTTATCGCCTGGTCGGGGAATGCCGGGGCGTCGGAAGGGCCTCATTTGCACTTCGAGATCCGGGATACGCAGACAGAGGAAACAATAAACCCGCAGCTGTTCGGCCTTACCATTCCCGACAGGGTGCCGCCAAAGATCTATGCAATGGCCATCTATCGCCTCGACGGGAACCCCTTCAGCGAAAAAACACCGCGGCAGTTTTTAAGGGTGGCCGGCCGCGGCGGCAGTTACCATCTTTTAAAACCGGGGGTTATTGATCTAAGCGGTCAAATCGGTTTTGGGATTACCACAAACGACATGAATAGTGTGTCGGCGAACCATAACGGCATTTATTCTGTTGAGCTGAGGCTCGACGGCAAAACGGTTTACACCTTTGCAGTTGAGCGTTTTGCTTTTGACCAAACACATGCAATAAATGCTTATATCGACTATCCTGAATTTTTGAAAACCCATCGATGGACTCAAAAATGCTTTATTTTGCCCGGCAGCAAAATATCGCTCTACCCGCAATCAATCAACCGCGGCATTATAAATTTTAACGACGGCGCGCTTCACCGGCTCGAGTATGTGGTTAAAGATGTTGCGGGCAATACATCAACGCTCAGCATGCAGGTAAAATCAAACCGCACCGGGAATAATGTTGCGGCTACTAAACCGGTGGGGGCTTTGTTTCATTATGATAAGGTGAACGAATTCAGCAACGATAAAGTCAAAGTGACAATCAACCCCGGCAATTTGTACGACGACGTTGATTTTACCTATTCAACACTACCCGAAAAACCGGGCGCGTTTTCGATAGTTCATTGCATACATAACCGCTACACCCCTATCCACGAAAACTTTGACCTGTGGATCAGGCCCGACCGCGCCATGGGTAAGAATGCCGCTAAAGCAGTGATCGTAAGCACTGATGGCGCCTGCGAGGCCGGCGTCTACCAGGATGGTTTTGTAAAGGCCACAGTCCGCGGGTTTGGCAACTACTACGTGACAGTCGACACGGTGCCGCCGGTTATTGTACCAGTAAATATCAGAAGTGGCATCGACATGAAACGGGCGCGTGGCATTTACTTGAGAATAGGCGATAAGCTGTCGGGCATTAAAAGTTATGCCGGCAAAATTGATAACCAGTGGATGCTGATGGAGTGGGATTATAAAACGAGGATATTAAGTTATACCTTTAACGAAAATATTGCGCCGGGCAAGCATATTTTCGACCTGGTGGTTACCGACAACAAAGATAATAGTTCGCATTTTACAGCAGATTTTTACCGATAATATGGCAATACTAAAAGAAGGCGATATAGCCCCCGATTTTACCGCAAAGGACCAAAACGGCAAAACGGTTTCATTATCGGATTTTAGGGGGAAGAAGGTAATACTTTATTTTTACCCGCAGGATAATACCCCCACCTGCACTGTTGAAGCCTGTAATTTCAGGGACAATTATCAATCCATGCTAAGCCGCGGCTTCGAAGTAATAGGGATAAGCCCCGATAACGAAAAATCGCATAAAAAATTCGAGAAGAAATTTAACCTCCCCTTTACGCTAATTGCCGATACGGATAGAAGCATAATAGAGGCTTATGGCCTTTGGGCCGAAAAGATGCTTTTTGGCAGAAAATACATGGGCACGCTGCGAACAACTTTTTTAATAAGCCCGGATGGTACAATAGATAAAATAATTGACAAAGTTAACTCCAAAAACGCATCACAGCAGGTGATTGATCTTTTGGGGTAAAACGCGCCAAAAATTTTGAAAAATTTATTGAATTTGATTTATTTATTATCTTGTTGCCGGGGAACAGTAAACTAATTATAATACGAGTAATAATTATAGTAATACATGCCAAAAGAGGTTGACGACGCAGAGATATTAAGCAAGTTTCAGGACGAAAAAACCAGGAATGAGGCATTCAATCTTTTGCTGAAAAAATATCAGCAAAAGATTTACTGGCATGTCCGCCGTATGGTTATCGATCATGACGATGCAGACGACCTGGTGCAGGATGTTTTTATAAAAGTTTGGAAAAACCTTGCCGGCTTCAGGAGCGATGCCCAATTATACACCTGGATGTATCGTATTGCTACCAATGAATGCATCACATTTTTAAACAAGAAGAAGCAAAAAAATAATATTTCGCTGGACGATGTGGCCTATGAATTAGCCGATACCTTAGCCGACTCGACCTATTTTAACGGCGATGCGGCGCAAAGAAAGCTGCAGGAGGCATTGATCACATTGCCCGAAAAGCAACGGCTGGTGTTTAATATGAAGTATTTTGACGATATGAAATATGAAGAAATATCGCAGGTGGTAGGTACCAGCGTCGGCGCGTTAAAGGCTTCGTTTCACCTTGCCGTAAAAAAAATTGAAGCACATTTATTATCGAAAGATTAATTGAAATACATGTTAAACCTTTTGTTGATTAATTCATCTATAGTTATTAGGATATGAAGAGCGACATGGAAAATAAAGATTGGCTTAACGATTATATGTCACTTAAACAGGTTAACAGCAGTAACCCGTTTACAGTGCCTGACGGCTATTTCAATGAGCTGGCTGATCGTATTATATCCCGCAAAAACTTAGAGGAATTAAAAAAAGATGATATTTCTGCCGGTTTTACGGTTCCTGAAAATTATTTCGATGAGCTTTCGGCAAATATTCAGAGCAGGATAACTATTGAAAGTTTATCAGACAAAGAAGACGCCGGCTTTACAGTGCCTGAGGGTTATTTTGATAACCTGCACAGTCAAATACAAAGCAGGATATTTGTTGAAGAAGCTTTAGGTGAGACGGATGAAGCTTTTACGGTGCCTGAGGGTTATTTTAACGAACTTTCCGGCAGGATATTAGATAAAACAGTTAACCTCGACAATGCCCCGAGTACCGGAATTGTACGGAGGCTTTTTACCTCGACTGCATTTAAATATGCTACGGCGGCATGTTTTGCCCTGGCTATCGGAGGCGGTATTCTTCTTAATGAACTTTCGGGCCCCGTTGATGCGCATAAAAATTCCTTTTTACATAAGCAGCTGGCAAATGTTCCGATTGATGAGATAAAGAGCTATCTGCAGTTAAATGTCGATGCGGGCGACGCACAGCAAACAGTAGTCTCAGAAGGGACACGCGTAGACGACAAAAAATTAAAAGACGCCTTACAAAACTACGCTGACAGTGTTCAGTAATATACCATCATGAATAAGTTGGTTAAACCTATTTCTTGTATATTATTTGTGCTGGCTTTTGCATTTAAAAGCCTCGGCCAGCAACCTGTGCGTGTGCCTGTACGTCGTTATAACCCAAATGGCCCGGTACCCGTGCGCCGTTATAACCCTAACAATCCGGCGGCCGGCCAACCGTATAACCCTAATAACCCGCCACCCGGCCAGCGATACGACCCTAACAACCCGGCATATGGCCAGCGGTATAATCCTAATACCCGCATCCAGCATTTTAATCCCGTAACAAGGCCAAACCCCGGAAGAAAGCTCGAACAGGTTAAAGAAAGCTATATAAGCATGCGGTTAAAACTTTCTCCGGAAGAATCAAGAGAATTTTGGCCCCTGTATCGTCAATACGTACAGGAGCAAACAACCGTGCGCATAGCGCGACGGATAAACAATTCCAAAGATTCGCCGGACGGTACGCAGCAAATTGACAACGAGCTGAAATACGAGGCCGAGCTGGTAAACATAAGGAAACATTACCGCGACGAATTTTTAAGAATATTACCTCCTCAAAAAGTAAGTGAGCTTTACAAAAGCGAACGCGAATTTAATGACGAAATGCTGCGCCAACTAAGCGAGCGCAGCGTAAGAGCGGGGGATTGATCCTTTAGTCCGAAAGTCGGAAAAGTCAGTAAAGTCCGAAAGCCGAAAAAATTAAGATGGGGACATAGCCGGGTCCCGGCAGAATTTAGTGATGCTGAATATCTCCAAACCGTGTGATATTTTTCTTCCCGACTTTCGGACTCCCCGACTTTCGGACTTAAAACTTACCTTTGCACCATGCCCACCCTTCGTCAATTATTTTTAGCAAACAATGCCCAAACCACCAATTTCCCGCTGCTGCTCGAATTTGAGCGAGCCGAAGGTATTTACATGTACGATAAGCAGGGAAGGGCTTATGTGGACCTAATCTCGGGTATTGGGGTAAGCAACCTGGGGCACAGTAACCCTTACGTTGTTAAGGCGATTAAGGAGCAGCTTGATAAATATATGCACCTGATGGTGTATGGCGAATACGTGCAAACCCCGCAGGTGCGCTTCGCCGAAAAACTGGTCTCGTTACTGCCGCAAAACCTCCAATCGGTTTATTTTACAAATTCGGGTACAGAGGCGGCGGAGGGCGCCTTGAAGCTTGCCAAACGGTTTACCGGCAGGCAGCAGGTTGTGGCTTTTCACAATTCTTATCATGGCAGCACGCATGGCGCCTTAAGCGTTATGGGTAACGAGGAATTTAAACAGGCTTACCGGCCTTTATTACCGGGCGTCAGGTTTATCCATTTTAACAATATGGATGACCTTGAATTTATTAACGATGAAACCGCCTGTGTTATCATTGAAACCGTACAAGGCGAGGCTGGCGTAAGAGTTCCGGATGCCGGCTATATGCAGGCGCTGCGCAAACGCTGCTCGGACACCGGGGCGCTGCTGGTGATGGACGAGATACAGGCTGCTTTCGGCCGCACAGGCAGGTTATTTGCGTTTGAACATTTTGATATAGTACCCGATATGCTTTTGTTAGCGAAGGCGATGGGCGGCGGAATGCCGGCAGGCGCTTTTATAACATCAAATGTCATTATGTCGGCGCTTAAGGAAAATCCGATCCTGGGGCATATCACGACTTTTGGCGGCCACCCCGTTTGCTGCGCCGCCGGGCTGGCCGCACTCGAGGTGCTGCTTAATGAGGACCTTATGGCCGCCATAGCCGAAAAAGAAATAATTTTCAGGAAATGCCTCGTTCACCCAGCCATAAAAGAGATTCGCGGGATAGGCCTGATCCTTGCCATTGAATTTGAAAGCTTTGAACTCAACAAAAAAATCATCGACCGATGCATTGCCAACGGGGTTATTACCGACTGGTTTTTGCACTGCAGCAATGCCATGCGGATTGCTCCGCCATTGATCATTACGCCCGGCGAAATCAAAAAAGCCTGTGATGTACTTATGGAAGCAGTGGAGCATTGCTGCTGATGCCTCTTTCATTTCGAATTGCCGCTCTGTAATCAATGCCAATAAATTCTGTTCGGTTTCCCTATTTTAGGTCAAATAGCCACTAAGCAGGCCATGTTTTGTCCTTTCTGAATTTTAACTGTTTTACCATAAGCCAATCTCGTCCTCGCGCTAATTTCAACCTAATTGCCGCTCTACGACAGTTTACGTGGCCAGCGCGGGTGGCCGTTAGTTATCTAATAATTAATCTGGTACGGTTTATGCAATATAAGCTAACGTAACCAAAATAAGCCCATTTAGCTACCTAAACATCGTTTATTTGGTCATAAATGCACTTTTTTAAGTCCAGTCGTTAAACAATTAATTAAAACAGGCGTTAATAAATATAACACCCCTTGGTAAAAACTATGAAAATTGCCTATATCTCAACTCATCCACCGCGCGAATGCGGGATCGCAACATTTAATCAAAATTTAATGCATGCCATAACCGCAAATTTTCGCGGGCGCACAACCCTGTTGCAAGGGGGTTTCGTTGTGGCGGTGAATGATTCAGAAAATATGCAGGAGTATGAATATCCAGAAGAAGTAAAATATATTATTCGTCAAAACCATCAAAAGGACTATATAAGGGCTGCAAATTATATCAATACAAGCGATGCCGATGTATGCATATTGGAGCACGAATTTGGAATATATGGGGGCGAAAGCGGAATTTACATCCTGCCCCTGCTTAACCGGCTCGAAAAGCCGCTCATCTCTATTTTGCATACGGTGTTAAAAGATCCCAGCTATGTGCAGCGGATTATAATACGTGAAGTTGCCGAGCAGTCGTCAAAAATTATTGTGATGAGCCGGCGCGCCCTGAGTTTTTTAACTACTGTTTATGACGTCCCGGAAGAGAAAATACAGGTAATTGAGCATGGCGTGCCCGATGTTGAAGCAGATAAGAACAACCCCGTAAAAAACTTAAGCCAGTTTAAAAATCATGAAGTTTTGTTAACGTTCGGCCTGATCAGTCGAAACAAAGGGCTGGAAACCGTAATAACGGCATTACCAAAAATAGTTCAAAAGCATCCGAACGTAATGTACGTGGTGCTGGGAAATACACATCCGGGCGTCATAAGAAATTCCGGCGAAGAGTACCGGGATAAGTTGAAAACCCTGGCCGCGCAGTTGAACGTGTCAAAGCACCTGAGCTTTATTAATAAATTCGTTACAGAAAAAGAACTTGTAAATTATTTATCAGCCGCACATATATATGTAACGCCCTATTTAAATGAGGCGCAAATAACAAGTGGTACGCTGTCGTATGCCGTCGGCGCCGGGGCGGCGGTTGTATCCACGCCCTACTGGCATGCCACAGAACTGCTGATGAACGGCCGCGGCCGGCTTTTCGATTTTAAAAATGCCGATGCCCTGGCGGATATTGTGAATGAGCTTTTGGAAGACAAAGAAAAATTAAATGAGCTGAAAGAAAATGCTTATGAGTACGGTTTGCATTTGCGGTGGCCCGTAGTCGGCGCTGAATTTATAAAAGTGGCCCACGAAGCATTGGCCGTGCACGATTTTAGCGACAAAATATTAAAAAACAGCATCGTCGACCCGGAAGTTATGCCAAAGTTCAGTTTAACGCATGTTTTGCGTTTAACTGATGATACGGGCATTGTACAGCATGCCAAATACGGAATACCGAATTTAAAAGAAGGTTACTGCCTGGATGACAACGCGAGGGCTTTAATAATGGCCCAAATGGCCTACCAGCGGAATAAAAGCAAGGAAGCTTTTGATCTTTTGCCCGTTTACCTAAGCTATATCCATTTTATGCAGCGGGAAGACGGCAACTTCCGCAACTTTTTGAGCTTTAGCCGCCAGTACCTGGACGAGGTGGGCTCCGAAGATTCGTTCGGGCGTACGATTTGGGCATTGGGCTATTTAATCGCGTCGCCGGCCAGCAATTCCTACCGTGAATTTGCGACAGAGCTGTTCCATAAGTCGTTCCCGCATTTCAAAAACCTGCAGCATCTGCGGGGAATGGCCAATACCATCATCGGCATCAGTTTTTACTTAAAAGTTGTGCCCGGCGACGAAGGAATGGTAAATGAACTGATCAGGCTTACTGAACCGCTGATTGAGGCCTATGAGCAAAACCAATCAGAGGATTGGCAATGGTTTGAGGAAAAGATGACTTATGATAATGCCATAATGCCCCTTGCGCTGTTACATTCCTGTGAAATAACCGGCAACGAAAAAACCAAACAAGTTGCGTTAAAAACAATGGCGTTCCTGGACAAGCTGACCTTATCAAACGGTTATCTGAGCCCGGTTGGCAATGATGGCTGGTATTACAGGGGAGGCACATTCCCGGCTTTCGACCAGCAGGCTATCGAAACAATGGCAATGGTGCTGATGAATTTCCAGGCTTACAAGATATTCCGCAAACCGCGATACGTTGAAAAAATGTTTTTATGCTATCGCTGGTTCCTTGGCGATAACACACTGCGGGCACCTCTATACGACCACGAAACCAAAGGCTGCTGCGATGGTTTACTGCCGACGGGCATTAACCGCAACCAGGGCGCCGAAAGCACTTTAGCCTATCTTATTTCGCATTTAACCGTTTTGAGAGCATTTGAGCTTGAGTACGAATACAATAAAATGAGCCGCTTTGCCGAAGCTGTAAAATGAAAGCCGCAATATTAGCCCCGGTTGCCTGGCGCACTCCGCCAAGACACTACGGCCCCTGGGAACAGGTTACTTCAAATATAGCGGAAGGTTTAATTAAAAAGGGCGTTGATGTTACGCTGTTCGCAACCAGCGATTCAATAACCGCCGGCAAGCTCGCAGCCGTTTGCGACCGCGGATACGAGGAGGATAAGAGCCAGGATGCGAAAGTTTTGGAGTGCCTGCATATCAGCAGCCTGATGGAGCGGGCTTCGGAGTTCGACATTATTCATAACAATTTCGATTTTTTGCCGCTCACTTATTCCCGCTTGATAAAGCCGCCGATGATCACTACGATACATGGCTTTTCATCCCCAAAAATTATCCCGGTGTACAAAAAGTATAATTCAAACGGATTTTATGTATCCATAAGCAATGCCGACAGGAGTCCTGAACTTGATTATATCGCCACAGTTTATAATGGCCTGGATACAACCTGTTTCGGGTTTAATGACAAACCCGCCGATCATCTTTTGTATTTCGGAAGGATACATCCCGACAAAGGAACTGCCGAAGCTATAGCCATAGCCCAAAAATGTAACCGGCAATTATTGATAGCCGGCATTGTCCAGGATAAACACTATTTTAAAGAAAAAATAGAGCCGCGGCTGGGCGGCGCGATCGAATATATCGGGCCTGCAGGGCCGGAAAAACGTAAGATGCTTTTAGAGAATGCCGCCGCTTTGCTCCATCCAATTAATTTTAACGAGCCCTTTGGCATGAGCGTTGCCGAAGCAATGCTTTGCGGAACGCCCGTTATTGCATTTAACCGCGGCGCAATGCCCGAACTAATAAAACACGAACAAACCGGCTTCCTGGTCGATAACGTTAATGAAGCAGCCGACGCAGTAGGGCGGCTTCATTCAATTAACAGGGCTGATTGTTATAATTGGGCAATGTCCCGGTTCACGCTCGATAAAATGGTTAACGACTACTACAAGCTGTATGAACAGATATTAGCTTAGTGATACCCGGTTAACCGGCAGCAATCTTATTGCTCAGCTTCATCCTCCTTTAATTTAGCGATAAGCTCTTCCAGGTCAACCTCGGCAAATGCCGTCGACGAATCTGAAACGCCGTAAGGAATTATCAGTTTGCCTTTATGAATAAGCGAACCGCAGGAGTAAAGAACATTTGGAACATAGCCTTCGCGTTCGTCATTATTGGGGATCAGCAGCGGTTCTTTCAACCTTCCGATTTCCACGGCAGGATCGTCAAGCTTTAACAAACTTGCCCCAAGCACATACCGGCGCATGGGACCAACGCCGTGGGTTATAACTATCCAGCCGTGTTCGGTTTCAATAGGTGAACCGCAGTTGCCTATCTGGATAAACTCCCAGGTAAATTTCGGTTGCTGCAGCAAAATTGGTTTTTCCCAGATATTTATCTTGTCCGAATACATGATATAATTATTGTACCCGTCGATACGCGATATCATCGCAAACTTGCCGTTTATTTTTCTCGGGAAAAGTGCAAGATTTTTATTTTGAGCGCCTGCCCCGTACAGCGGCATTATTTTAAAAGTATAAAAATCCGCAGTTTGCAGCAGCTTGGGCATTATCAATGCACCGTCATAAGCGGTATAGGTTGCGTAAAAGATACAGCCACCGTCTTCGTCCTTGAATTGCACAAACCTGGCATCCTCAATGCCTTTTCGCTCATATTCGGATATCGGAAATATCACGCGGTCGGAAATATCCGTATCCAGCGAAAAAATGATCTCATAGTATGAATCGGCCAGCCACAGTATTTTGTCATATTCCAGTTTTTTAATCTGGTTCTCCTGCAAATTTTGCGAATCAAGGATAATCCTGCGCAGGTTCGAGTACTCAAAATGCGGGTCCAGTTTCCCTTCAACTTCCTTTAAAACGTCGATATTTATCTGGGTTATAGCGGCTTTTTCAAAAAACAATTTTTTGTTATAAATGGCATTCCTTACAATCTCTGCCTCATCAACGTAGCTTCCGGAAGGCAACACGGTAATATTGTAGGCCTGATCGATCAGGGCGCGCCTGAAGGTGATCGACGAAATATGGCCCTCGCCAACAGCTCTGAAACTGATGATCACCCGCCTTTCCCCTTCCTGCAATTCGGTTTGGTCCGGATCTTCAATTATTGAAGGGTTAAAAAAAGCGGCAGATTCAATGGAATATTCGTGGGTGAAATACGATCCGATGAGCAGTTTATGGTACACTGTTAAGGACTCATAATCGATGTCAAGTTCGGCAAAAAGCGGTTTTAACCTATCGCAATGTCGATTTAAAGCGCGGGTAATATTCCGATGCCGCTTTGAATATTCCTGCAATAAAGGCGAAATGATGCCAAACGCCGTTTCCTCATCGATATTGATTACTCTTTTAATAACTTCTTTAGCTCGATCATTCCCATTAAAAAAGAATCTTGCAATTACACGCTTTGAGTCGGGATTTATTCTTATTGGTTTACGTTCAATGGAAAGCCTCATATAAAGAAATGCGTTTAATCATTAACACCGATAAAGAAAAATTGATTGCGGCAATTTACAAAGTTGGGTTGTAGTTGTTGCAAGAGTTGCAAATGTTTTAAAAGTTGTACATGTTGTGCGAGTTATAACGTTGTAAAACTTTTAGTTTCAGCACTTCTAACTTTTATAACCTTTACAACATTTTATAACTTAACCGTAACTTGCCGGCAATGAATGTGTTGATAGTAGAAGACGAAAAAGGCCTTGCGCTTGAAATAGATGAGTTTTTAAGTCGCGAGGGTTTCACGATAGAACATGCGCGGACAAAAAAGTCGGCCGGCGAGAAGATATTTGTGAATAATTATGATTTTATATTACTTGACCTCGGTTTATCCGACGGCAACGGGTTCGACCTGCTCAAGATGCTAAAGAGTTTAAAAGACCGCGATGATGCGGTAATCATATTAACGGCCCGCGGGGCTGTAGACGACCGGGTTTTGGGCCTGGAGCAGGGGGCCGACGATTACCTTGCCAAGCCCTTTTCTCTAAATGAGCTGCTGGCGCGGATGCATGCCATCACCAGGCGCAAACATAAACTGGAAAGCAACGATATAAATGTGAGGGAGTTCCGCATTAATATTCAAAACCGCACGGTGCATTATAACGACGAGCGTATTAACTTAACAAAAAAGGAATTTGAAATATTTAACTATCTCGTGCTGAATAAAAATCGTGTAATATCCCGCACCAATTTAACCGAACATGTTTGGGGTGATGTACTCGAAATAAATTCAGATTCGAACTTTGTTGACGTGCACGTAAAAAACCTGCGCAAAAAACTATCCCATCACATACCCATCGACTGGTTTGAAACGGTTAGGAGTATTGGGTATAGGGTTAATATTTGAATTGTTGTAATGTTATTTAAGATCGGTAACAATAATAATATCGAACTGCTTGCATTTGAGATCAACATTACAACTTTACAACATTCAAACCTTACAACAACAACATGAAACTTCAAATCAAACTCGCTTTATATAACACCCTAACAAAGCTGGCCATCATTGTTTTTACGGGCCTGCTTATCTTGTTTTCGCTCGAGAACATTACTTACAAGCATATATCGTCGCGGCTGGAGGAAAAAAAAGATGGGTTTATAAGTCATTTGTCGTCACGTGAGATCAGCCAGATACTGAATCAGCAGCAAAGTTTTACCGATTACAATATTTTAAAGGAAGAATATATTTTTCTGAAACCAATACCCTACCGCGAAGACCGGCAGCCATCGGAAAGCTTCAGTACCCAAAGACGGACCATTGAAAGGTATACCGACACCTATCTAATCCTTACCTACACTTTTAACTTTAATAATCGCAGCTATTTGCTCGAAATAGGCGACACTACGGATGCCGTGATACAGTTAAAGCAAACTATTAAGGAATTTACACTATTGATACTGGTGCTCGCGCTGTCGCTCACATTGCTGATCGACCTTATTTTTACCAGGCACCTGCTCGCACCGTTTTATAAGATCATCGACCGCAAGTTGATAAAAGTAAACGATCCGATGAATTTTGATTATGAAAAGGTTAAAACCAGCACCCAGGATTTTGAATTGCTTGATGACAGCATAAGTACGCTGATGAAAAAAATATCTGACCTGTTTATACTGGAAAAGCAATTTATTGCAAATGTTTCGCACGAGTTATTAACGCCGATATCGATCATCAGCTCGCGGCTGGAAAATGTCCTGCTGCAGGAAAAGCTGGAAGAAGATAGCGAGAACAAAATATATGCATCGCTTAAAACCTTAAACCGCTTAAAGTCGATTATAAACAGCCTGCTCTTAATCTCCAAGGTGGAAAACAACCAGTTTAACAAGGACGACAAGATAGAGATACCCGACATTGTTAATGAAGTTTACAGCGAGCTGGAGGACCGGCTGGAGGATAAAAAGATAACGTTTTGCAACAATATAGAGCACCAGTATATGATGCAGGGCAACCATAGCCTGATGCATACTTTGTTGTTCAACATTATTAACAATTCGATCAAGTATAACCGCGAGGATGGCAGCATAACGGTTTCGGACCAAATGCACTCCGGCAGGTACATTCTTGAAATCGCCGATACGGGTGCAGGCATGGATGACCGGGAAATTGAAAAGGCGTTTAACCGTTTTGAAAAATTTGATACAGACGAGAAGGAAAGTTACGGTTTAGGGCTTGCCATTGTAAAAAGCATAACAGCTTTTCATAACATATTGATCAGGATAATATCTGTAAAACAAAAGGGGACGACGATAAGGTTGGAATTTAGCAGTACGGCAACTTCATTAAATCTTCATCATTCTTAGCTTACATTTAGCCCGGCGTTTTAGTTCCCTTTTTACCCCTCTTAAGGCTGTTTTTCAACAAAGAAAACAGTCTTTTTTATTTTATACCATTTTATTCCGCTTGATGAGGTATGATTTCAGTACGTTTTGATAGCCTTCGTCAATGCCGGCATCCACGATGTCAATATGATACTGTGCGCATTTTAGCTCCAGCTCGTGACGGTATTTTTGTACAGCCGCCAAATACGAATCCTTTATTTTATTAGGATGCACCTTAACCTGCTCGCCGTTTTCCATATCGATAAAATGATGCGGCCGGTTATCGAAATTAAAATCCAGCTCTTTTTGCTTGTCGTTTACGTTGAAAATGATCACTTCGTGCTTGCTGTATTTTAAATGCTGTATGGCAGCAAACAGCGCCTGCAGTTTTTCGGGGCTTACACTATTTTCAAGCATGTCGCTAAAAATGATCACCATCGACCGCTGGTGGATCTGCCCGGCAACCTGGTGCAGCACTTGAGCGATGTTTGTGGTTGTATTTACTTTAGGCCGGTTGTACGCTTTCTCAAGCTCGGCGTATAAATAAAACAGGTGGGTATTGGTAGATTTTACCTGGCTAATCCAATCCGCCTTGTCCGAAAACAGGCACAGCCCGAAAGCATCATGCTGTTTTTTAAACAGGTACATCAGCGACGCTATGGCGTAAATGGAAAACTGGAGCTTGTTTATTCCCTTTTCGGGGAAATTCATGGATGAGGATGTATCTAGCAGCAGGTAACAACGGAGGTTTGTTTCTTCTTCAAACTGTTTAACGAACAACTTATCCGTGCGGGCAAATAATTTCCAATCGATGTTTTTTACCGATTCCCCGCTATTATACAAACGATGTTCGGCAAACTCGACCGAAAAGCCGTGGAAGGGGCTTTGGTGCAAGCCTGTTATAAAACCTTCAACTACCTGCCGGGCAAGCAATTCGAGGTTGGCCAACTGGCTTATCTGCTGATCTTCAGTTAACATTACTTTTTATGATTTCACCGATTAGATAAAATGATTACACCGATTAAAATAATTGCACCGATTATATAAAATAATCGGTGCAATCACAAAATAATCGGTGTAATTCCTGGTTAAGCCAGTTGTTTGCTCAATTTATCAGCCAGGATAGATTTCGGAACGGCGCCAATTTGTTTATCCACAATTTCGCCGTTTTTAAAGAATAATAGAGCTGGTATATTTCTGATACCAAATTTCATTGAAATGCCAGGATTGTTATCGACATTCACTTTTCCGACAACGGCCTTGCCATCATATTCTTTTGCAATTTCTTCCACTACCGGGCCAACCATTCTGCATGGTCCGCACCATTCTGCCCAAAAATCAACAAGAACAGGTTTATCAGATTTAAGGACGAGTTCGTCGAAGTTTGCATCAGTTATTTCTAAAGCCATGATTTTATTTTTTTTAATTTTTGCGTTACAAATATAAGCTAATCAAATAGCTTGCCGCAATTGCTCACCTGACAATATGACAATTAAATTATCCCCAATACAGCGTTATTAACACTTTGATACTCTGCTGACAAAGTAGCCGATTTTTTCATGGATAATCATTTTCTATATAAACCGGGAACGGGTTACCTTTCTTAATTACCAGGATTAATCAGTAATAATTCCTTTATATTATGGGTGTACTCCTCACGTTAGTAGTTCCCTTTTTATTGTTATTTGTCGCGCCGTTTATACAAATAACTTTATCATCGCTAAGGCTGAAAGGACGAATTAAGCTGCCTTTGTTGGTCATTGATGTGCTGGCATTGATTTTGGGAATTTTTCTTTCGGTCGTTGCGATGATTATTTCTATGTATGGGCTGCCGCCTGATATCAAATGTGCGACGGGTTGTGCTGTTTTTGTTGTTTTTGGCTTTTTGATAACGGTCACGGCAGTTCCAATAATCGCAATGGTTACGTTTTTGGCTTACGGATCGAAAAATAAGACAACAGTGAGCTAAATTTTCCATATAGGCTGGCTCAAATTCAAAAGCCTAATCCAAAATTTCTCACATCTCATATCTCACATCTCATATCTAAAACCTACTTTTGAGCATGAGTATCAGCGTCGAATCGTTAACAAAAGTTTATGGCGCGCAAAAAGCTATCGACGGGATCAGCTTTAGTGCGAAGCCGGGCGTAACGGGATTTTTGGGGCCAAACGGGGCGGGTAAATCAACTACCATGAAGATACTTACCTGCTTTATTCCGCAAACCTCCGGAAAAGCCTCGGTTTGCGGGTTCGATGTCGAAAAAGATCCGCTTGCGGTAAAACGCCAGATTGGCTATCTGCCCGAAAGCAACCCGCTTTACCAGGATATGTATGTAAAGGAATCGCTGGCTTTTATCGCATCGGTCCACAAAATGGAATCGCCCCAAAAGCGGATAGCGGAGATCATTGAACAAACCGGCCTTGCGCCTGAACAGCATAAAAAGATCGGCCAGCTTTCAAAAGGCTACCGGCAGCGGGTGGGGCTGGCGCAGGCCATTTTGCATAATCCCGACGTATTGATCCTGGATGAGCCTACTTCGGGCCTCGATCCAAATCAACTGATCGGTATCCGCCAACTCATCCTTGACCTTGGAAAAACAAAAACCGTTATCCTGTCAACCCACATCATGCAGGAAGTTGAAGCGGTATGCGACCATGTTATTATTATAAACAAAGGGAAAATTGTGGCTGACGATACCCTGGCCGGGTTACGCGAAAAAAACAAGGGGAAAACGCTGGAAAATATTTTTATAAAGCTGACCAATGCATAATGCCTCATAATTACTAATTTGTAACCCCTGTGTTTTTTCAGCTGGTAGTCTCTGCCGATAAACATCGACATCCGCCTACCTTTATCGGGCCCTGCTGTCGTTAAGCAGGGGCGAAGCGGATAGGTGAGCCCGTGAATAAACAACATTTGTTGCGAACGCCCCTTTGCTGCCGAAAACTATTCCTCAAAGCGCTTCCGCCTGCTTTCCTTCTTGAGCGAGGTCATTCGCTTTTTTTCGAGGCGTGCCGCTTTGGCAGCTTTGCTTACGCGGGTTGCTTTCCGGACTTTGGGCTTGTGAAGCGCACGGGTCAGCAGGACAATTAATCTTTCAATCGCTTTTTCTTTATTTAAGTATTGGCTTCGTTCTTCGTCGCAAATCACTTGTACCAGGCCGTCTTTATTGAGGCGCGATTGCAATTTTTCATTTAGCAGCGCCTTTTCTTCTTCGGTAAAAAGGACGGAATTATCGACGGAAAAAAGCAGTTCCACTTTACTGGATACTTTATTTACATTTTGGCCACCCTTGCCGCCGCTGCGCGATGTTTTATAGGTAAGCTCCTTTTGCAGGTCGGCTTTGTTAAAGTTCATGACGCGAAGGTAAGAAAGTTTGCAGCAGGCAGTTGGCACTTTGCAGTCGATTTACGATTTTCATATACAGATTAAACGTGGATTTGATTTTTTCGGTAAATAGATAATAAAAAACTGCCCGCTGCAAACTGCCTACTGCAAACTAAAATCCCTACCTTAGTAACCCATGAGTGACCACATCATAGTTTCCATCGACGGCTATTCTTCGTGCGGGAAAAGCACACTGGCAAAGGCATTGGCCAAAAAGCTCAGCTTTGTTTATGTCGACAGCGGCGCCATGTACCGCGCGGTCGCCCTGTTTTTTCTGCGAAATAATGTCGATATTAAAGATTCCAAACAAGTTGCCGCGGCTTTGAAAAACATTCATTTGAATTTTCATTCGCGCGATTATGAAACGCATATCACTTTAAACGGCGAAGAAGTTTCGGGCGAGATCAGGCAGATGCCGGTTTCGGAAAGCGTAAGCGCGATTGCCGCCATACCCGAGGTGCGGCACGAAATGGTAAGACAGCAGCAGCGCATGGGGCGTTCAAAAAGTATTGTGATGGATGGACGCGATATTGGTACAACTGTTTTTCCGGATGCCACAATAAAAATTTTCATGACGGCCGATCCCAAAGTGCGCGCCGAAAGACGGTATAAGGAACTGCACGAGAAAAATCCGGATATTACCCTGGAAGATGTTTTTGAGAACCTCGCTCATCGCGATTACCAGGATACTACGCGCAAAGAAAGCCCCCTGGTACGCGCCGAGGACGCTATTATATTAGACAACACCGACCTGACGCCCGAGGAGCAACTGCTATTTGCCCTAAGTGCAGTGGAACCGTATCTTTGACGAGGCTTTTAGAATTGTTGTAATGTTGTCCATATTCCCGCAACAAGCCGGAGCTTCTTTCGGGTCTGCCACTAATCGCTGCTGAATCTTATTTTTAGGTGTTGTGATTTAAAGCTTTGTTCCAGCGGAACAACTCGTAGAAACACAAAAATTGCAGCAGCGCGTTCCGTATGGAACGCATGGTGGGCGCCATACATCATCAAATTCATTTACAGACGTGGTCAAATTACCAATCGTTCCGATGGAACGAAAGTAAATCACGCTACTTTTCTACGAAATGTTCCGCTGGAACATAACAGCGATTCTGATAGTAATTGATAGTACCTCAAAAATGAGAATTAGCCCTGGTCGCTGCTGAATCTCACCGTTTCGACGCCGAATTTATTCAGGAAGTCAACACCTTCATCGCTCATTAACCCTTTGTAGGAGGCGTATGAGCGGTCAAAAAATACTTTTTTTACCCCGGCCGAGAAAATCAGGCGCGCACAAGGCAAACAGGGCGACAGCGTGGTATACAGCGTAGCCCCTTCGAGGTTAGCGCCATTTTTTACCGCGTAGAGTATGGCATTTTCTTCTGCATGCAAGGCGAGTGAACAACTGCCCTTTGAATCGCGGGGACAACCAACTCCGGGCCATTCCTCGTCGCAGTTATGGGTATGCGCCGGAGGGCCGTTATAGCCTATTGAAATTATACGGGTATCCTTGGTTAAAACCGCCCCGACATGCTGTTTAACACAATGCGACCGTTTGGAAAGGTCGGTTGCCAGGTTCATGAAGATATGATCGAAAGATAATGTTGTCATTTTGTTAGTCATTAGTCATTGTGTCATTAGTCATTGGTGGGTTAATGACTAATGACCAATGACTAAAAAATTAATGCCCGCCCGAAGCGTCGATCTGGTCGATATTGATGCCTTGTTTCTTTAATTCAAAGCCAGCTTTCCAGGCGAAAAATGCAAGGTAAGCAAAACCAAATACAGGTACGATATAAGAGAGGTGAAGGCCGCTGATCCAGCTGAAAGAATTTTGAGTAGTGTCGGCCAAAATACCCTGCACAGGCGGGATAATTGAACCGCCCAATATCATCATAATTAAAAACGCCGAACCCTGGCTGGTATATTTTCCCAGGCCTGCTATAGCCAAAGCAAAGATCGAAGGCCACATAATAGAGCAGCATAAGCCGCCGCTTATAAAGGCAAACATACCCACCCTGCCGGTAGTCATTAAGCCGATTACCATAGCCAGCACGCCAAGTAAACCAAAAATGGTTAAGGTGCGGACAGGCTTTTGTTGCCCGATGAAAAAGCCGATTACTAAAATGGCCACGCATAAAGCGTAAATAAACAGGTTGTCGACATTTACACCGCTCAAATAATGGTTAACGGCCAGCACAACCCCGAAAGCAAAGAACGGAACGACAACGGTCAATATATTTTTGGTTGACTTAGACACATTAAACACACCTATGGCGCCCGTCCAGCGGCCAATCATTAAACTGCCCCAGTAAAGCGAAATAAAAGGCGCTATCTGATCGGCAGAATAGCCGCCAAATTCCGGTGTTTTAAGCAGGGAGCCCATATTGCTTTGGATGGTTACCTCGGTGCCAACATAGGTGAAAATGGCAATCATACCGTAAATTAACTGGGGATATTGCATGGCGCCCCAACCCGCTTTGCTTTTTGCCGCGGACATTGACGATAGGATGAGCGTTATCAGAATTATGGCTAAAGATGCATACACATACCACGCCTTAGGCAAATGGGTAAGGTCGGCAAGCGGGCCGGCGGCCAAAACCAAACAGAACGCAATAAAAATGATAAATAAAGGAAAGTTTGTTTTATGACTTGCTTCGATCTTTTCGTCGGTTGTGACTTTTGGCAGGTTTGATGCCCAAAAGAAAATCGCAACCGCTATATAAAGTCCCGCTAAAATAAAATACAGGTTGTTTATCGCAGTGATTTTAACATCAATGGCTGGAATTAACTTACTGGCACTGCCAAACAACACGATACTTACTATAACCGGCCCTAACAAGGTGCCGAAATTGTTTACCCCGCCCGCAAGATTTAAACGGTTGGAACCTGTTTCGGGTGTTCCAAGCGCGATAACAAATGGGTTAGCCGCAGTTTGCTGTAAAGAAAAGCCTAAGGCAATAACGAAGAAAGCCCCTAAAATGAACCCGAACGAGCCTGAATTTACTGCCGGAACCATTAACAACGCGCCCACTGCCGACAATACCAAACCCCAGATGATGCCATTTTTATAGCCCATCTTGTTCAGAAAATCAACTTTGGTTATTTGCGATGCAAAATATAGCCCCAGTGAGCCAATGAAATAACCGCCATAAAACGTAAAGTCAATTAATTGCGATTCAAACTGGGTCAGGTTAAAATGCGCTTTACAAAAGGGTATAAAAATACCATTGGAGGCGGCCAGAAAGCCCCAGAAGAAAAATACGGTAATGATGGTGTACAACGCGGTACCGTAACTTTTTGAGTTTTTTTGTTCCATTGTTTATCAGGTTTATAACAATCAGGTTGATTTGAATCACTAAACATAACTATTTTTTGCAATTCCGCTATAATTTTTAATTATTTAATCACAATTTTAAGTTTGGTTGTTTAGCATATAAAATTGCATATTCGTGCTGCCTTTTTATATTTAAAGAGCTTATAAGCCTAAATTAATGATAGAAGCTGTAATATCGGGTCTTGGGTTTGGACTAGTATTAACTTTTTTAACCGGCCCGGTTTTTTTTGCATTAATAAAAACCAGCATCGAAAAAGGCTTCCATGCCGGCGCTGCCCTGGCCCTTGGCGTAGTTTGCAGCGATATGGTATTTGTCGGCGCCATACTATTTGGTTCTCAATACTTTGATGTTACCAAACAAGACAAGATCATAGCCGGCGAAGTTGGCAGCGCGATTTTATTTACAATTGGCGTTTATTATTTTTTTAAGAAAGCTAAGATAAATTACGACAATACCGTACCCACAACGCTGCACCGCGCCGGCTACTTTTTAAAAGGTTTTGTGATGTGCATTTTTAATCCGACCATTCTTTTTCACTGGACGGTAGTCATTGGCGCGGCAAGTACGGTGTATCATGAAGGCGTACCAAACCGGTCGCTAAAAATCGCCATTATGTTTTTAACGATCCTGGTGGTGCAGTTCGGGCTCGATACCACAAAAGCATTTTATGCCAATAAGCTGCGCGATAAAATTTCGGTGAAATTTGTGCACCGTTTAAACGAGGTTGCAGGCATCGCCCTCATTATAGCCTCATTGGTGCTGCTGGATAAGTTGGTTACCCATATTATTTTTTCTCCTCCGGGAGCGTAGCTTTAAGCAACATGAAAAGTATCCTCAACCCAACAGACAATGCCGAATTTATTGAACGAATCAATAAACTAACGCCCGGCGCACCTGCTTTGTGGGGCAAAATGAACGTGTCGCAAATGCTGGTGCACTGCCAGGTAATCACCAAAATAGCGCTTGGGGAACTAACGCCAAAAAAGAATTTGTTCGGTTTGCTGTTTGGCCGGATAGCAAAGAAAAAGCTGCTTGAGGAAAAAGATTTTAAACGAAACCTGCCGACACTAAGCGAGGCAAAAATCAAAGGCGACAGAAATTTTGATACAGAGAAACTGGGGCTGATAAACGATGTTAAAAAATTTACGGCAGGGCCGGATGTGCTTTCAAAAAAACCGCACCCCTTTTTCGGCCCGTTAACGGTGGATGAATGGGACCAACTGCAGACAAAACATCTCGACCATCATTTGAAGCAGTTTGGCGTTTGAGAAGTTCATACCGCCCATCCGAATTTCTTCCATGGCTGGTATGGTGTCTGAACAAACTCAAAACCCAAGCCCGATCCTGAGGGCCGAACGGATATTACTTTCGCTGTTATACGATCTGCCGTAAATGAGCCTGAAGTTCAGATACTGGATGCCTATGCCCAATTCGGTATAGTTATTAAGCGATGGCGTCGCTAAGTAATTAATATCTACAATCTCCTGCAATTTTAGCTTTCTTATTAATGGGATTTTATTAAGGATGAAGCCTGAAAAATTATGTTCAATGTGCCCTTCAATATATTCGGTATTGGTGCTAAAGGTATAGTAGCTGAGCAATAAAAAGCTGTTTATGCCGCCTTTGTAAAACAAAACTTCGTTACCTGCAAACTGCTTATCGTCGGGATAAAAAACGCTCTTATTATTGAGAAATTTGCCTGCGCCTATGTAAAAAGAAGTATGGCCGAATATGCCCATGCTGATATTTGATTTTGAAATATCCGCCGAAACCAGGTCATAATCAACATCGGAGCTAAGAACATTGCGAATCCCTTTTACATAACTAAAACCGACAGTTGGGTAAGGCGATGGTAAATACCGTTTGCCGTTGGGGAAGGTTTCATATTTGCTGCTGAAATCATAAGTGGTGCGGAAGGTCAGCTTGAACGATTGATTTTCATGGAATAAAGGAACATCCTGCCCGGGTATAAATGGGTTATTTGAAGTATAGTTGTTGTTCCCCGGGTTAAAAAAGTTGAACGCCGACGCATTGGGCAACCATTTTCGGTCGGCCCATTCTGTGCCCGCCGTGGCCTGCCAGCCGCCCGCGATACGTTTATGCAAAAAGAACGACAGGAATTGTTTTTGATAAAACTTTTCGTAATTCTCCCTTTCGAACAAGCTGTAAATTGAATTAAAGAACGCCGGAATTGGTTGGGTGTTATTGAGGTCGGTAATTTCCGATCCCGCATTGATGTTGAGCGTAAAAGTTCCCAACGGAACCGAGCTGTAAGCGCTGCCGGTAAGTAGATGGTCCGAAAAGCCGTAGCCCGCCCTGGCGCCGATCACGAGGTAGCGGTTATTTATCGTATCAACCCGTTTGCGGAACGATGCGCCGTAATCAATAACAAAACCTTCAACTGTGTTAAATTTTATTGACATTAATAGCGGATCAAGGTTGTAATATTCGTGGTCGAACCTGTCGCCATGCCGGTAGCCGCGGAGCAATAATTTGGCGGCGCTAAAGCGGTTATTTACCTTGTCGAGCGAATCGAGGTACGGTTTCGACTCTCGCTTTCTGGCCAGTACAGCCTTGTTTTTGTAATCGGTTTTTTCCTCTTCGGTCAATGGGATCGGCCGCTCATTTTCCCAAAAAGCCGAATCCTTTTTATTAACGCCTTTATCGATCCGCAGCACTTCGGTAAATTCTTTTTTGCTGAAGCTTGGCTCAAGATCATAGTCTTTGTAAAGCGCAATAAAATAGCCGCCGATCTTAAATCCAAAAAGCCCAGCTGTAAACTCGAATTTAAGCGAAGATGGCATCCAGGCCTTTTGGCTTACCGGGAAAAACTGTTCACTTATGCGCAGCGTATCAACGAAATTAATATTCTGCTTTTTGGTGATATACAGATCGAGGCCGTAAATGCGCCAGCTGTCTTCAAGTATATAAATATAACCCTGGAAACAAGCGTCATAGCCGCGCTTTGGCATAACCTTTATTTTATCGATAGTTTCGCCATTCTCCTCCGAGAAGCCCATATACCTGTAATTATAATAGAATAGCGCATTATCAGCAATAGGCGAAATTGCCGGCCTGTTACTGATACCTTCCCAGTTTTGGATGTTTTCATAAAAATCAATTTTCAGGTCCGATGCCCTGTTGAAGCTGAATGCCCGGTTGCTGCCTGAAACCTTCGACGAGATCATTTCTTCATGCACATCGTTGGGCCGTTTAAAGCTGTACTTCGATTCGGATTCTGATAAATATACTATGCCCCGCCGGTTCGAGTCAAGCCCGGCCTCGCGGGTGGCTTTCTGAACGTCAATACCCATAAATTTTTTAGGCGCGGCCAGCAACTTTTGCAGCCCCTTTATATAAACTTCGCAGGTAAAGGCATTCACCTCGTTAAGATGCGCCCTGCGATTTTTTATGGCTTTGCGGATGATGGCATAAGCCGGGTCTTCGCCGCCCGCCTTTATGATAACATCATTTAACTGGTAGGTTTCAATTTTCAGGCTAACGTTAACCACCAGGTTTGTTCTAACGTCAAGTTTACGGCTTTCCTGTTTGTACCCCACCGATTTGTATAGCAGCTCGCAAAGTCCCGGCTTTACCGTCAATGTATATTCGCCTTCACTATTGGCCGAGGCGCCCCTGGTTGTGTTTCTTATATATACGCTTGCAAAAGGAATGGCCTGGTTATGATCGTCGGTAATTTTCCCGCTAATGGTAACCTGCTGGGAAAAAACACTAAAACTTAGTACAAAAAACAGTGTGAATGGTAAGGCGAATTTCATTTAGCGGTTGTTTATGCTAAGATGAATTTTATTTAACGATGTTACGGGGGCAGGTTTGTTAATTATTGTTAATGTTTAGGCGGGGTATAAAACTAGTTTAAACCATTTTAAAAATTGACTGTTTACAAGTAAAGGCGACCTGCCACGGTCCTGAAATATCTTATTGTTTCATCCTTAAACATAAACGTTATGCGTTTGCCCTCCGTAGCCATCGTGTTAGTTATTATAACTGTTATGACATCATTTACCGGTAAAGCGAAGCTGACCGTTACCAGTGCGAGCTTTGCGAACAATGCAATGATCCCGTCCAAATATTCATGTGAAGGCCAGGAAGTAAGTCCGCCGCTAAGCATAAGCGGCATCCCGGCAGGCGCAAAATCGCTGGCTCTCATCGTACATGATCCCGATGCACCCGTGCAGGGCGGTTTTACCCATTGGGTTGTATGGAACATCGATGTGCAGGGAAGCATACCCGAAAACTTCAAGGGCGCCGACCAGGGCCTGAACGGCGCAAAAACGCCGGGCTATAAAGGCATGTGCCCGCCGTCCGGCACCCATCATTATCACTTTATGGTATACGCGCTCGATACCCGGCTCAACATTGGTAAAAGCACCGGCAAAGCAGGCCTGGAAAGCGCCATGCACGGCCACATCCTTGCCGAGGGCGACCTGGTAGGCCTGTATGCCAAAACAAAAAAGTAAGCGCTTTTCGTCTCATCTAATTCCTTCATTACCCGGGTGTGAAAAAGTTGGTGCATTCGCTTAAGGCGGCATGTATTTTCTTACGGTCTTTAAACGGTTACTGACTTTCGGACTTAAATAAAATTATTACCTTTGCCCAAATCCACCCATACGATGCAAAACCCAATACTGCTCGACGGTCAGAAATTTCAAATCACATTACAGCGTTTATGTCGGCAGTTAATTGAAAATCATAATGATTTCGCGGATTCGGTGCTTATCGGGATACAACCCCGCGGCATTTACCTGGCAAAACGCATAGCCGATGAACTGCGAAAAATACTGCCGGGTAAAAGCATCCTGCACGGCGATTTGGACATTACCTTTTACCGGGATGATTTCCGCCGCCGCGACTCGCAGCTGGTACCCAATCAAACAAAAATTGATTTCATCATAGAAGGTAAAAAAGTCATCATGATGGATGACGTGCTGTGGACGGGCCGCACCATCCGCGCCGCCATGGATGCCCTGCAGGCATTCGGCCGGCCTGAAAAGATCGAGTTGCTGGCCCTTGTTGACAGGCGTTATCAAAGGCATATACCAGTGTCAGCAGACTATGTGGGAATAGAAGTGGATTCCATTGCTTCTCAAAAAGTAGTAGTAAGCTGGGTTGAAACAGATGGAGAAGACAAGATAGTGTTACTGTCGGATGCGAAGTAAGGTTTATAATGTCGAATGTCGAATAATGAAGTTAAATCAGGAATTTAGAATATCAAATAAATGACTAAAGAAGTTAAATATGATTTAGAAGAAAGACTGATTGATTTTGCAGTTATCATCGCCGATATAACCGAAGCTTTGCCTAATACAAGAATGGGAAATTACATAGCAGGTCAGTTGGTGCGCTCAGGCTGCTCCCCGTCTTTAAATTACGGGGAAGCGCAGGGAGCCGAGTCAAGAAATGATTTTATTCACAAAATGAAAATCATTTTAAAGGAACTGCGCGAATCAATGATCTCTTTAAAGATCATTGAAAAAAGAGCGATCCATAGTTTAGACAAGATAGCTGCGGCAAAAGACGAATGTAACCAGTTGATTGCCATTTTTGTAAAAAGTATTGAAACAGCGAAAAAGAATAACACAAAATAATATTAAATAATGAATAGCGAATTTCGAATAATGAAGCGCGTGATTGTTACTATCAATTCCAACTTTAAATACTTCGATATTCAATATTCGATATTCGATATTCGATATTAATAAACCCAATGGCAGGACTATCAACAAGGCATTTATTAGGTATAAAAGATCTGAACCCGGACGATATTCAGCTGATCTTCGAAACGGCTGATAATTTTAAAACGGTTTTAAACCGGCCGATAAAAAAGGTTCCAAGCCTGCGTGACGTTACTATTGCCAATATATTTTTTGAGAACTCTACCCGCACCCGTTTATCCTTTGAACTTGCTGAAAAACGCCTTTCGGCTGATGTGGTTAACTTTGCGGCATCCTCCTCGTCAGTAAGCAAAGGCGAAACACTGATAGATACCGTTAATAATATCCTTGCCATGAAGGTGGATATGGTAGTGATGCGCCATCCTTATGCCGGGGCAGGTATCTTTTTGTCGAAGCATGTTAAGGCGCAAATAGTGAATGCCGGCGACGGCGCGCACGAGCATCCAACCCAGGCATTGCTCGATGCTTTTTCCATCCGGGAAAAACTTGGGGAGGTGGCAGGTAAAAAGGTGGTGATTGTAGGCGATATTTTGCACTCTCGCGTTGCGCTTTCCAATATATTATGCCTTAAGCAGCTTGGCGCAGAAGTTATGGTTTGCGGCCCTACCACGCTTATCCCGAAATACATCGGCTCTTTAGGCGTAAGGGTTGAACATAACCTGGTAAGGGCGCTTAACTGGTGCGATGTAGCCAACATGCTCCGCATACAACTGGAACGGCAGGATATTAAATACTTCCCCTCCCTGCGGGAGTATACCATGCTTTACGGCTTAAACAAACAAATACTCGACTCCTTAGATAAAGACATCATTGTAATGCACCCCGGCCCTATAAACCGCGGCGTTGAAATTACCAGCGATGTAGCCGACAGCAAACAATCCATCATACTCGACCAGGTGGAAAATGGGGTTGCGATACGCATGGCGGTGTTGTTTTTGCTGGCGGGGCAAACGCCTTAAATTTTGAATAAATGAGCGCGAATTTAAAATCTTACCTTAAAAGCGCACTTAAGCAGTTCCTTACCTCGCTGATTTTTCCTTTGCTGGTGTATTTCCTGGTGAGAGACAAAGGACTAATTGTTGTATGGATCTTTCTGAATTTTATAGGGCTAATTCCAGGTTATTATAAGCATAACGAGAGGGCTTTATTTGAACAAAGGCTAAAGGTTAGGGGGTTAACTTTTGAAGATCTAAACAATATTGAATTTGTCAAAAGTTGGGATGAGATCAGGCGCCGGGGAGTTGTTAAATATAGCGTGATTGACGGAGGAGTATTCTTTGGATTTTTTCTAAGCATTTTCATCGGCATTGTTTCTTTCTTTTTTAATGGTATTTGGGGCTACATTCGGGCCGACCCTTCAAACATGTTTAATTTTATTGGATATACCTACCTTGCGGGAGCGATGAGCGGGGTGATCATTTACCGCATCCTTTGGGTTTACAACGAAGAAAAATTTATACGATTAACCGATCCTTTACATTAAATAAACTTTTCGTCCGTTATACTCGGACATCTTTAAATATGAAACTAGCGCCAGTTGTTTTTTTGTGCTTAATATGGTCATTTTCCGCCTCCGCCCAAAGCCGCCAGCAGCAAAAGGTCGACTCGATGTTTTTACAGGTAAAAAAATATTTCAACCAAAAAAATGCGGACGCCATTTACAACATGGCCGGTGATGCTTTTCAAAAGGAATTAAGTATTGATGCCTTTAACGATGTCGCCAATAAACAGTTATTTCCGCTGGGTGAAATAAAAGAATCGTCACTGGTGAGCTTCGTAAATAACAGCATCGCTACTTACAAGCTGAAGTTTGATGCGATAACGCTGCAATTGCTGATGAGCCTTGATAATCACGACAAGCTGGAAATGTTCCTGTTTCAGCAATATATCGAGCCCAATGGAAATAAGACTGCACTGGTGCCTTCTTCTAATCCCATGCGATCGGAAATGGATAAAAAGGTAGATACGGTCGCACGTACCTATATCCAAAAAGCCAATACCGTCGGCCTTATTATAGGCGTACTTCAAAACGGTAAAATTGCTACCTATAGTTACGGCGAAACAATAAAAAAGAACGGCAAATTGCCCAACGCCGATAACTTTTTCGAGATCGGCTCCATCACCAAAACGTTTACCGCCACGCTGCTTGCTTATTATGTTAATACCGGGAGGATTAAGTTAAGCGACCCGGTAACTAAATTCCTGCCCGACTCGGTCGCCGCCAATCCCGAACTCCAGTCCATTGCGCTGCTCAACCTGAGCAACCATACTTCGGGTTTGCCGCGCTTGCCGGATAACCTGGTGAGCCATGCTTCCGACCCCTTAAATCCATATAAGGATTATACCAGGCCCCTATTATACGCTTACCTTAAAACATGCAAGCTCAACAGCAAGCCGGGAACCAAATACGATTATTCAAACCTTGCGGTGGGTTTGCTTGGCAGTATTTTGGAAAGGATAGACGGAAAACCGTTTGAACAGCTTGTGGAAGAGATCATTTGCAAGCCGCTGGGCATGTTCAGCACCGATCAGTACCTGAACCCGCTACTGGCGCCGCGCTTCGTACAGGTCTATAATGCAAACGGGCAAGCAACCGAACCCTGGGACTTCGATGTGCTTGCAGCTTGCGGGGCGCTGCGCTCGACCTTAAATGACATGTTATTGTGGGCGAAAGCAAATATGCATCCCGGCGCCGACGAGCTTTCAAAAGCTATTGCACTAACACACCAGGTAACGTTTACCAAAGACGTGAAAATTGCCCTAGCCTGGCATATCATTACTGTAAATGGCATTGATTATTACTTCCACAATGGCGGTACCTATGGCTGCAGCAGCTTTTTAGCGTTTAACCCGGATAAAAATATTGCAGTAGTAGTGCTATCAAATGCTGCCGAAAGCACCGATGCCCTGGGCACGGGGATTTTGAGGAAGTTGGTTAAGTGAGTCCATCGTTACGCCAAAATCGCGATTTGCTCGGCAGACAAAAATGAATTAAGCAATTTATCACCGGAAATAGCTAAATCTATCAAACTCTTAACGCTGCAGGCTGAGGCAAGTTGAATCGCATCCAATGATCTTAATCCGCTAATCCCGTATTTTTCTAAAAGCTTTTGCGATAAGTCGATTATTTCCCTGTTAATTAAGATAACATTATATTTATTTTCGTCGACAACGAAAGCGTCTAAAATGTCTTTAGCATTTTGCAAAAGCAGATCTTTAGTTCGTAATTTTTTGTAGACAGCCGAAAAAAACTCTGTTTTTGTGATCTCAGAAATAAATATATCAGTGATAGTATTTTCGGTTAATAACTTGTCAATATCTGATGTCCCTTGCTCCCGATAGTACAACTTTATTAGCGAAGATGTGTCCAGGAATATTTTCACAGCTCACTACGTCTTTCTTCTATAACCGCGTCCGAAAGGCTCACATTCACGTCTTTAAGCAACTCCCTTGATTTTAAGAAAGAAAAATCGCTGAATTTTAACGGCGGTTTTTTTGTGTCGATATCTTCCTCGGCGAAAGAGACTATTACTTTAACAGGTTTGTCCACTGATATCTTTTTGTCCAGGATAATATTCCCGTTATTATATGTGCCGCTTACCTGTATCATATTCAAATTTACGAAAAACATTCTAAAGTGAAAATTGGGTGATTAGGTCAGATTAAGTCGATTAAGTGAGCAGTTTAATTTTTTTACACAATCAACCACTCACTTAATCAACCAATAACCCTATTCCTGGTGTATCCCCTCAGCAATTTCTTCAATGGCTTTTTTATTAAAGGCTTCCAGGTCGGCGGGGGTACGGCTGGTTACCAGGCCGTTATCAACTACAACTTCCTGGTCGATCCAGTGGGCGCCGGCGTTTTTTAGGTCGGTTTGCAACGATGGATATGAAGTTAATGTCCGGCCGCCGATCAGGCCCGTTTCTATCAGCATTTGCGGACCGTGGCAAATGGCCGCCACCGGCTTGCTCTCATCCAAAAATGCCGAAACAAAAGCTACTGCTTCTTTATTCTGCCGCAATTTATCAGGGTTAAGTACGCCGCCGGGCAAAACAAGGGCATCGTAATCATCCGGGCTTACCTCGCTCAGTTGCTTGTCGACGTCAATTTCGATGCCCCAGTCGGTTTTATCCCATGCTTTTATTTTCCCTCCCCTGGGCGATATCACATGAACGGTTGCGCCTGCTGCCTCAAGGGCTTCCTTTGGGCTTGTTAATTCTACCTGCTCAAATCCTTCTTCGGTAAGGATGGCTACTTTACGATCACTTAAATTTGCCATAACATTATAGATTTTTGTTTGAGATTATAAACTTTAACCTATATGTAATTACAGCCGGGGTTTAAGATGGTTTTGGGAAATATTAAATAAGGTATCCGTTGACAATTTGTATGCAGGTGCAGCAACAGCCCTATTTCTGAGCTTTCTCCTACAAACGTCACTTTATTTGTAACCTCATAAAAGCAGGTGGCGGTTTTGCAATCTTTTTAACTACAATTTATCCATCTCGCCCTTAACAAACGCCGCCAGGTCTCTCACATAATCTGCGCTGAAATCGAACTTAATGCCCGCGGTTTCGTAAATTTCCTTAATGGTCTTTGTATAACCAAGTTTCAAAGCGTCCAGGTATTGCTGTAAACCTTTTTCCGGGTTTTCCTTATAATTTTTCCATACTGCAATGGCGCCAAGCTGTGCCATGCCGTATTCTATATAATAAAAAGGTACCTCGAAAATATGCAGCTGCTTTTGCCAAAGGTTGGCTTCAGCCTCCCCGTGTTCGCTCCAGTCGGTAAATCCGGCGCCAAAATCCTCATATATCTGTTTCCAGGCTGAAGTACGGTCAGCATCAGTATGGTCAGGATTAGTATATATCCAGTGCTGAAACTGGTCGACAATCGCTACCCAGGGCAGGGTTTTTAATACGTCGAAAAGCTGGTCGCGCTTCGCGCGTTTTAAATCGCCTTCATTATCAAAATAAACATTCCAGTTATCCATAGAGATCAGCTCCATCGACATGGAGGCCAGTTCGGCAACCTCGGAAGGACAATGTTTAAAATCGTTCAACTCGAGGTCGGCAGTTAAAAAAGTATGTACCGCATGGCCGCCTTCGTGTACCATGGTAGTCAGGTCGCGAAAGGTATTGGCCGAATTCATAAAAATAAACGGGGCCCCGGTTTCAGATAGCGGGTAATTGTATCCGCCCGGCGCTTTGCCCTTGCGGCTTTCCACATCAAAAAGGCCGTTATCCTTCATGATCTCCAGCCGCTCGCCCAGGTAGCGGTTTATATTGGTGAAACACTGTATAGATTTTTCAACCAGCTCGTTGCCGTTGCTAAACGGTTTTAACGCGGGCTTGCCCGATATATCGACATCCATATCCCAGGGCTTCAGCACGTTTAATTTCAGTGCAGCTTGTCTTTTTTCGGCCTGTTCCCTTAATATCGGCACTATCTCTTTCTCGATAGCTTCGTGAAAAGCATAACAATCCTGCGGGGTATAATCAAAACGCCCCAGCGCCTGGAACATATAATCCCTGAAATTTTCAAAACCGGCGTTTAACGCCGCCTTATGCCGCAATGCGCACAGGTGGTCAAAAAGCTGGTTAAGCTGCTCTTTATCCTGCAATCGCCGGGCAGTTATCTTTTCCCATGCCTCCTGCCGTTTGCTGCGGTCAACATCTTTTAAAAATACCGAAGCCTGCTCCAGCGTAAATTCCTTTTCACCAATGTGGACCGACATGGAGCCGGTTATCGACTGGTATTTTTGCTGCTCAACCTGAATTTCAGTAAGGATTGGTATATTTTCTTCCCTGAACAATTCAAGCGCTTTTTTTACGCCGCGCAGGTAGATGAAATATTTTTCGCCGTCGAGCTTATTTATCCAATCGCTGTTTACCAGCTTTTTGTTTAGCTCATTGCTGTAAGGGGCTATTTTAGGCTCTATTTCGGTCGCGAAATATTGAAAGCTTTGCAGCAGTTCTTCGTTAGTGGTATCGCAGGTCATTTTGATATATCGCCAGGCAAAATCCTCTTCCAGGGCCGCTTCCAGTTCGCTGCGGTCGTGCAGCCAGTGTTCAAGTTCGGTAACTGAATTTATCGGGCGATCGCTTAATTCTTTATAAAGCGGTTCCAGGTTTTCCCATTTAATTTCGAGTGTTGCGGGTATGTATGTTCTTGTTTTTTTGTGGATCATGATTGAATAATATGCTGATGTGCAAATGTGCGGATGTGCGGATGAATAAGCAAAGAATATTTTAGAAATGTAAGGGTAGGCGATTGTTAACATCACTGGTTTTCCCGGCCAAATCGATTTGCTAATGCAAAGCCGGTAAATTCATCGTTCCCGGTCACTTCTATTTGGTACGGCAAAGGCATTACGAAAGCTTTCATCTGCTCCTCTGTTTTAAACTCTGCTTCAGCAATCAGCAATTCATCTTCTTCCGTCCCATAAGAGTCTATCCCTATTGTCATGTCATTATAAGTTGCGATGAAACGGATCTTACTTACAGCGATTGCCCGCAGTTTACTGAGCAGTTGGTATTCTTCAGGCGACAGATAAATGGTTGTGATCTCCTCTTTTCCCGGCGAAAGCCTGGTTTTCTTTGTGAGCTTATAAACTTTATCATCTTCATTTTCAATCTGCCGCAAGCGTAAACGGGTGCCGGCAATATAATGATCAAGAATGACCCGCCGGGGCAGTGAAATGAGTTCGTCCTCCATTGGCGGCAATAAAAAACGCCGTTCATTTTCAATACGCGCGTATTTTCCGACTGTAGTCATCGTTTTTAGTATCCGAGTTGTTAAATCTCCCTCGCTCGCAATTTACCGGTTTCCGGCTTTATAAACTGTTTCCGACATCAATTTTATCCCATCCTCATAACTCGCCGGCTTCACATTAAAGGCCTTGTTAAACTTGGAGGAGTCAAAAATATAATCATGGTTATACTGGTAAAACATCTCAACAGTCTCCATTACCGCTTTATTGAATAGCCCGTATGCCCAGAGAAAAAATTTGTTGATCTCAAAATATTTTGGTTCAACCTTATATACCCCGGCGGCTATTTCAATAAATTGTTTGCCGGTAAGGGCTGGCGCTGTGGGCATGTGCCATACCTGGTTATCGCTGCCGGGGTTTTGACCAAGTAAATACGTCCCTTTACCCATATCGGGTATGTAGCTGAAGTTATGCAGCTTTGACGCGCTGCCCAGCCATTGGGCCTTCGCTTTTTTTGCAAAATTCGAAAGCACCATCATGTCGAAAAAGCTGTTCCCCGTTTCGGTGCCATAAAAATCAGCCGCGCGGGCGATACTGGCTTTTATGTTGCCTGCATTTGCCTCATCCATCAATTTCATAGCGATTGCAGCCCTCACTTCGCCTTTTACGCTGCAGGGATTGTATGGCGTGCTTTCGGTCATCGGGCCGTTAACCAGGCCGTACGAATAAACGTTGTCAAAAAATATCAGCCGGGCATTGGTCTCTTTGGCAACGTTTATTACATTTTGCATGATAACCGGCCATTGCGCCTTCCAAATGTTTTTATCATAAACCAGACCGGCACATAGATAAATTACCGCGGACCCTTTTGCTGCATCGAGTACTTCTGCATAGTTTAAAAGATCAGCCTTTTGCCAGGTGATGTTTTTTGCCGTGTTGGCAATTGGCTTGCGGCTAACCAAACGGATGGTTTCGTTATTGTTTGCTAATTCGCGGGTCAGCGCATTTGCTACCGGCCCGCCTGCTCCTAATATGGTGTGCATGACTTTATTTCGGATTTCGTCCGCTAACTAGCGGATCGATTTCGGATTTGTTGAACGAATATAAAAAAGCGCCTAAATATGAATTCCAAAGGCCGATCCATGTACAGCAACGAACCGGTCTAATAAAAAGAAAACGGCGAAAACAACACTTGCGATGCCGTTGGTGGTCATAAAAGCAAAATTAACCCGGCTAAGGTCGTTGGGTTTAACAAGCAGATGCTGGTATATAAGCATACCGCAGAAAAAAACAATTCCAATGTAATAAAGGACACCTACTTGTGTAAAAAACACCGGCATTATTACAAATGCAGCTGAAAGCACATGCAAGAATGTAGACAGCCTCAATGCGTTCACTTTCCCGAGCCAGGCCGGAATGGAATGCAGTTGCTCGTCGCGGTCAAAATCCTCATCCTGCAAGGCATAAATAATATCAAATCCGCTTACCCAGCACAATACCGCGAAGGAAAAAAACAGCGGCGTTAAAGCAAATGCCCCGGTAACCACCAGGTAAGCCCCAATTGGGGCCAGCGACAAGCCCAACCCCAAGATTAAATGGCACAATGCAGTAAACCTTTTAGTGGCACTGTAGCCCAGCACAACAAGCAAGGCAACCGGCGAGAGGTAAAAGCATAAGCGGTTGATGAACCAGGTGGTAGCTATAAATAACAGGCAATTAATAATTGTAAAAGCTAAAGCCGATGCCGGGCTGATCCGGCCCGAGGGTATATCCCTTTTTTGGGTACGGGGATTTTTGGCGTCAACATCCCTGTCGAGGTAGCGGTTAAAAGCCATGGCCGAGTTACGGGCGAACACCATGCATAACACCATCATTACCAATTTTGGCCATTCGAAACGATAATTGGTTGTAGTTACCGCCAGGAAAAAGCCGATAAATGCAAATGGCATTGCAAAAATGGTATGGGTGAAGGTAACTAAGGACAGATATTTTTTCATTTGAATTAATAACGAATATCGAATTCCCAATGTTGAATTTCGAAGTCAAATTTAGCTTAATACTTCGAAATTCAATATTCGGCGTTCAATATTCGATATTCAAAAATCATTGCCATTTTGCCCTTGAATATTGAACGGGCCACTTAACATCGTGGTCCAGTTGGTGCGCGGCGCGTAAGGGGAAATAAGGATCGCGCAAAAACTCGCGGGCCATTATTACCAGGTCGGCCTGGCCTTGCCGAATGATATTATCAGCCTGTTCCGCTTCGGTGATCAGGCCGACGGCACCAGTCAACATGCCGGTTTCCTTTTTTATTCTTTCTGCAAACTCAACCTGGTAGCCCGGTTTTAACGGTATTTTGGCGCTGGCGGCATTGCCTCCTGATGAACAATCGATCAAATCGATGCCTTTGCCTGTTAATACCTTTGCCAGCGCGACGGAATCATCGGCGCTCCAGCCGCCCTCTGTCCAGTCGGTAGCCGAAATACGCACAAACAGCGGGTTTTCTTCCGGCCAGACCTCTTTTACAGTTTCGACGATTTCAAGCAAAAAGCGGATACGGTTCTCAAATGAACCGCCATACTCGTCGGTGCGATGATTACTTAGCGGCGATAAAAACTCATGTACCAAATAACCATGGGCAGCATGAATTTCTACCACCTTAAAGCCAGCTTTTACAGCGCGCAAAGCTGCCGCTTTAAAGTCTGTCTTTACCTTTTCAATTCCGGCCTTGTCTAATGCTGCCGGTGGTTCTTCGTTTTCGGTAAAAGGCAATGCGCTCGGGGCAACGGTTATCCATCCGCCCGGCTGGGTTGAGGGTATTTGTCTACCGCCATCCCAGGGTACCAAATGGCTTGCCTTGCGCCCCGCATGTGCCAGCTGAATACCTGCAACCGCGTCATGCTGATGGATAAAATCAGTTATCTGTTTTAATTTGGCTATATGCTCGTCTTTATAAATCCCGAGGTCCGCAGCGGTGATCCTTCCTTCAGGCGATACGGCTGTAGCCTCGGTAATAACTAAAGCAGCGCCGCCGACAGCACGACTTCCTAAATGCACCAGGTGCCAGTCGTTAGCAAAACCATCCTCGCTCGAGTATTCGCACATCGGCGAAACCATCAAACGGTTTTTAAATTCAATGTTTTTTATTTTAACAGGAGAAAACAAATGCGGCATAGCTTTTTTTTTGCAAAGATGGGTTTTAGTTGGTGAAAGGTTGCAAACGTAATGTTGGGAGATTGTAAAGTTATATTGTTGGATTGTTGTACTGTTATATTGTTTTATTGTTGCGTTGTCGTATTGTTGCAAGAATTATAAGCATGGATGCCGCGGTTCCTTTTTCTTTCCGACTTTCCGGACTTTTCCGACTTTCGGACTTCCCTCAAAACGTCACGCTAACGCCCGTTGTAAATAAAAAATACAAGCCGTTTTGTCCTGTGTTATAGGGTTGTATCAGGTACGGGGTGAAACTGAGCTGCCAGGTTTTTATGGTGTACATCAGCTGCATTGAGCCGCTAAGGGCCAGCAAATTATATTTCCTTACCTGTTGCTGCGTCGTGTTGGATATTAAGCCCCCAAGCACCGCGCTGGTATCCGATTGCGTGAACGACTGGGTGCCAGCATACAGCGTCAGATCAGGAATGATCTTTAAACTTTCCTTATTGTCTTTACCTGTTTTTACAAGCGTTATTTCTTTTGATAGTTCGGCATCATTAACAATGTCGCTTGGGCCCTGTTTATTTATGCGATAACTGGCGGCGACAGTTAATTTAATGATGTTATCCGGATTAAAATGCAGCTGACCATCTATCGTCGCATCAAATGATGAAAGTATGATCGGGCTGTTGGCGGTTATAAAATATTTTGTTGCTGATATAGCGCCGCCGTATTCTTTCTTTTTATCGAACGAAAAGACGTACCCGGGAGTGATGCTCAATCCTTCCGTATTGCTTTTACTGCCGTTCAGATCAAAATATCCTATGCCGGCCAAAAAAAATCCTTTGGCTGAGATCAGGGTAACAGTAGGTAACAGCACAGGAACACTTGTCGGGTCCCGGCGGCCCGCATAGGTTAAGTTGGAAAGGTATATGAGTCCCGTATTTATAAACAGGCTTTTAGCCGCTGTCGTTTTAACTGCAGTATCCGGTTGTACCTGCTGCCCGAGGCAAAAAAAAGGGAACGACAGCAATATTAACAGGACAAGGGATTGTTTAGGCATTTTCATGGTAAAGGTTTTAAAAAAACCGGGAAGGCCAGTTGGCCTTCCCGGTCAGAATAAAATATGAACTATTATTGTTTTGCCGCTGACGCACCGGCAGCGGACGATCCTGAAGTTTTTAAAGAGGCTTGTTTGTTGCCTGCTTTTATACCGGTTGATGAAGCCGACGAGCTGCTTGAGCCCGCGCTAACTTTTTTCGATGAGGCTGATGCATGAGCACTTCCGTTAAGTTTTGCATTGCTGCTTGCACTTACTTTTTTACTGGCAAGGCGCTTTGACGTTTTGCTCACATCACCCTTTGCCGAAGCTGCTATTTTGTTGCTGTGCGCATTTACAGATGCAGCGGCCTTTGATGATGTATTGGCTGTTGTTGAAACAGTATGTTTAGCGGTTGATTTAGCCGCAGCGGAATTTGCATTGACACTTGCTTTGCCATTTGCCGCCGCCGAACCGGTTAAGCTTGCACCGCTTTTGCTATCACCTGTGTTTACACTACCGTTTCCTGCTGTCATTGCAGATCCGGTTAAACTTGCGTTGCCTTTGTTAACTGATGCACTTCCTTTTTCGGTTGATGAGCCTTTTAAATTTGCATCACTCTTGTTGCCATTGGCATCTTTAACAGCTGTGCTTGCTGTCCCGTTAACTGCTGCGGCCTGGTTTGAGCTGGCCTGAACAGTGTTTTGAGTTTGGGCGCTAACCTGTCCGCTTACATTAGCTGCCTGATTTTGAGCTGCCTGAACTGCATTTTGTGTTTGGTTGGTAACCTGTTTTGTAACCTGGCCGGCAGCATTTGTGGCCTGGCTGATCACTTTTTGAGTAGTAGCGGCATTTACAGCAGGCAACGCAGCCTGGGTTACAATTTTAGTTGCCGTTTGGGCGCCAACATTAACTTGCGCCATGCTTGTTTGTGCTGTAAAAAATATCGCTGCAATGAATACTGCTTTAATTACGTTTTTCATGGTTTTAAGAATTTGGTTTAACAGTTGTTTACTCATTGTACAGTACCCGGTACTGACATCATGTGAGATTAATTGCAAAGCACATGCCATCAGCCAAAATTGGCTTGCTGGCGGGTTTCAAATAGTTGTTGAACGCGTGCCAAAAAAGAATTGTATAGCGTACTATACAGTTTTGGCGTTTGGTGACCTCAAAAGTGGTAATCATGCCCCTTTATGCCGGGTACTTGCGGCATATGTTCTTTTTCAAACAGCGTGTAACCGGGCCGCAGCGTTTTCCAAAATGTAATGCCGGGATCGGCGGCGTAGGCTTTCATGTGCTGCTCATCCATTCGGAATGGAAATATGTCCAGCCTGATCTTTTGCTGTCCGGCTTCAAGCGCTTTGTAGATCAACGTGTATATTTCTTCAATGCCCGGGTCGGTCATGGCATAGCAACCGATGGATGCGCAATGCCCGTGCACCATTATGGCGTCGCCGGTATAACCTTTTAATTTTTCGACTTTATTGGGGTAGCCGATATTTATCGCGAGGTAATAATTGCTTGCAGGGTTTAGTTGCCCGGAGCCGATGGTATAAAATCCTTCAGGACTCTTTCCATCGCCTGTACGGGTTTTGGTACCCAGGCCGCCAGAGAAATAGCAGATATTGTAGCTTTTAAAAAACTTATACCGGGGCCTCGATCTCACCCAAATTTCGAGCACACTTTCATCTTTAAATATCCTCAGGTAAATGGCCGAGTTGAATTTAAGCCCTTTATCGGTTAGTTCGTTTTTTATTCGCGGCCATACGTTGGCGCGAACATTTTTCGCAAGTTTGCTATCAGGCAAATAAGTTCCGGCGCTAATAAGCAGCAACGGCATCAGCAGCCAATAAATAAGCTTAGGCATGATCAGATCATTTGGTTTAAACTACAAACTTAGTTTGTGCAACTTTATTGCATTAACCAAATAATATTTGAGCTGGCATTCGGAATTAAAAAAGCTGGGGAATCAAACATAGGAGACGCGATGCATCGCGTCTCTACCTTCATCCATAATAATGCAGGTACATAATATGGAGTTGGGCTGAGCCAAGGTTAAGCAGACCGGTAATTATGCTGAAAGTGTATTTGGAATAAACGAAAAACATGAATGCCAGGACTGTTAGAAATAACGATACTAAACCCGTTATCATATATGGCTCTATAATGTCGAGAACGATAGTCCTTGGAATAAGCGGGGTCACTATTTGATACTGTGCTTGAAAATAGGCAATAAAAGGCGTACCTATCCTTAAAAGGTTTAGAATGATCAAGGCAATAGCCCATTTCCTGGTGGCAGGTTTTAAATCTGATTTTAACATCCTGACGTTTGCATTTGAGCATTGGCTATAATTATAACCAGTATGTAATTCCGCATTCGGCATTCCGCATTCAATGTCGTCTACTTAAGGACCCGCCCCCATCGGGGGCAAATATGGGTAGAAGAAATTTCAACAGACAAAACCGCTCCGTAGGTGCGGTACGGCGCCAGTTGCGTACCTAACGGCACGCATTGTTCATTCAACCATTTTCTACCGATACTTTGCTCCTAACGGAGCATTTTCGATGGCTTTACTTCGTTAACTAAACGGCATTGATTCCGCATTCCTAAATCAAATAATTCCGAAATCCGACTTCCGACCTCCGAAATCCTCATATTCCCAACACCTGTTTCAATTTCACGTACCCTGTTTTGCTTACGGGTATTTTAGCGCCTGATTTGAGGATGGCCAGGTGGGCGTCTTTTTCGTAGGGATCGATACGGGTGATCTGTTGTATGGCGATCATATAGGAGCGGTGCACGCGTACGAAGTAACGGGAGTCGAGCGTTTGCTCAAAAAAGTTCATGGTTTTATTTTTCAGGAAGGACCCTTCCGCGGTGTAGACGCTCACATAATCGTCGTCGGCTGCCAGGTAGATAACGTCCTGCACGGGGATGATCTTTACTTTGGTGCCGGTCTTTACTACGATACGCTCATGCTGGGCCGGAGAGTTTGGAGCATCGAGCACTTCTTCGGTCTTTTTCGCGGAGGCGGCGCCCGGCGCCTGTGCCAGGTATTTTTCTATCGCTTTGTTAAAGCGCTCTTTGTTGAATGGCTTTAAAAGGTAATCTACAGCATGCGCCTCGAAAGCCTTTATCGCATACTCGTCAAAGGCAGTAGTAAATATTACCGCAGGCGGCGAATCCACCAATTCGAGCATTTCAAACCCATTTATTTTTGGCATTTGCACGTCGAGGAATATCAGATCGGGCTGATGCTGCTGAATGGCTTTTAAGCCTTCGAAGCCATCATTGCATTCCTGCATTACTTCAATCTGGTCAAATTCCTGCAAATACTCCCTTACCACCATACGGGCTAAAGGTTCGTCATCTATAATTAAGGCGCGTTTCATAATTTACAACTGCGGTACTTTAATAATAGTGGTAAATATATTATCATTTGCGTGAGTTTCCATCAAATCATTTCGCGCAAAAAGCAAATACAACCTGCGTTGTACCCCGCGGAGTCCAAACCCGGTGCCCTGTTTCGGCCTCGACGTTTGCGGATCATACGGGTTTTGCACCATCAGTATCAGGTAATTGCCTTCCATTTCGGCGCGGATACTGACCACAACATCGCCGGTGGTATCATATAAGCCAAACTTAATGGCATTTTCAACGATAGGCTGCAGCAGCATCGAAGGCAGCATTGCCGGCCCGGATTGCTCATCGCAGCTGATCTCGGTTTGCAGGCGGTGGCCAAAACGCACCTTCTCAATATCCAGGTATAAATTCAAATGTTGTAATTCGTCAGTAAGGGGCACCTGTAACTGGTCGTCCTTTTTTAAAGTGCCGCGCAAAAAATCGGAGAGCTGGTGTATCATCCTGCGGGCCTCATCCGGCTTAAAGCCGATAAGCGCGTTGATGGAGTTAAGGCTGTTAAATAAAAAGTGGGGCTGCAATTGCTGGCGCAGGTTATATAACTCGGCATCGCGGGCCAGCTTTTCCGCTTCTGTTTTCCGTTTTTCGTTTTCTTTCTGATCTATCTGCGAATAATAGATCATGCTGATCATCGCCATCCAGCCTATCGCCAAAAAATAAATGAATCCGCGGATAATAACCGATTGGATTAAAAAAGTTATGTAAGCATCCCCGGTAGTGAGCAATGGTATTATCCAGCGGCAGCCAATTGTGCAAACTACGGCCAGGGCGCCGCACCATATCAATATATTAATGTAGCTTCCTTTGCCCGGCTGATAATAACGCAGGTTATTGTTAATTAACCAGCATGCCGCCGCAAGCAATATGGAACTTACCAAGCCATCAGTAAAGGCAATATACCAAATGAATCCAAAACTATGGATGATATAGGTTTGCAGTCCGGCCCAAATCAGCCCGCAAGCAGCAAATGCGCCATAAAGTTTTGAGGGAGTGATTATTGTAGGTGAGGCCATTGTCTGTTGAAGTCCGAAAGTCCGGAAAGTCGGAAAAGTCCGAAAGCCGGAAAATTAGCTTTAATTTGTTTAATCTCTTATTTAAGTGTTTTTCGCAATGCATTTAACATAGCCAATATCTCCTCGCATTGATGGTAAAGCTTTGAAAAATCCTCCTGTGTTATCAAATTTCTTTTTTGTGCAAGGAACAGGCATCCAACAACTTCAATATCCGATCGTAATGCATAGCTCAAAAACCGGTTAAATTCTAAATCGGTTTGACCCGTGGAGCCTTCGGCAATGTTCAATGAAACCGAATCCGCGGCCCGTTTTATTTGTGCTGTTAAAATAAATAATTCGTCTTTAGGGAAAGTCTTTGTCGCTCATGAACATCATATGCAAGGTCTACCGCCTTTTGCCAAACAATTAACTTTTCAAACTTAAAACTCATGATCGGGAAATGTTATTTCAAAGCTCTTTATCGCTGTCTTCTGCTTTCGGACTTTACTGACTTTCCCGACTTTCGGACTTCCCTCAGAAACTCCGTACATCTACTCCTGCGAATATTGAAACGCCTTTTAGCACCAGTATTTTGTCGCTGTTAAGGGATGCTGTGCTTCGCATGCGCTTATCGTCAAACCCGGCGAAAACAGCCGCAATGTCAGAAACTACCTGCCAGTGTGAAGGGACGATTATTTTAGTGCCCCCGAATATTTGGGTAATATCAATCATCACCCTTCCGTTAATATCGGCCTGGGTAAAATCAAGTTCGGCGCCGCCAAACACGTTCACTATCTCGCCGCCTTTAAAGTCTTTTGAAAGGATGGTCTTTTTAACGCCGCCAAAAACCGAAACCGCATCCAGGTAGTCGTCGCCTGATGGCGGATACATCGAGGGGCCCGGAGGTACGGTTGAAGCCGGGTCGCCTGCGGCTGCTTCTGGGTCGTTCGGGTTTATGCTGGTATGTGTCCGCCAATCCCATTTGTGCCCATACCGTTTTTCCCAGTATTGGTTGTCATAGCTGCCGCGGCGCCTCATGATCAGCCATAAGCCAAATGCTATGATGATAACCGGCCACACGATGCCGCTTGCACCGGTAATCCGCTCAATCAATAACAGAACCCCTAAAAGGATTAAAAAAATAGATAAAGGTTTCTGAAAGTTGCTTCTTGCGCCTACGAAAAGCCCAATGAAAATTAACCAGGTACCGGTGCTGAACAGCCACGACGGTATCAGAAATAATTCAAATTGTCGCAGCAGCAATATGGCGCCTACGGCTAATAAAATTATCCCTGCCAGGGCTTTGCCATTACGGGGATTGCTTGGTTGTACTATATCGTTGCTCATTATTTTGCTATATTAAATGTTAACCAAAACTAAGGTAACATTATATGTGTACCAAACAAAAACTGGCAGCATGTTTGAACTTATCGGTAAGCGGTATTAATATGTCGGTGAAAAAGTTTCAACTTTCATGTTAGCCATTAAGACGCTGCGACCTTTGTGCCTCCTTTGCGATCTTTGCGGTTACTTTTTTACCAAGGGGGGGGGCACAAAGAATTCGCAAAGGTCACGGAGATTTATTGTCACTTTCCGGCTTGACACACCTCAATAGTAAAGCGTAAAATCAGCACTTATTTCAGGCTCACTTCCACGCTCCAGTCGCTGCCGCTTGAAATGTGATAAGCCTTCGCAAAATCGCCCATATTCAAGGCAAACGACAACTGCATTAAACTGTTTATATAAGCCAGCGGCCTACCTTTCGGCACGTCGCCGAAGGTTTGGCTATAGGGCATATCGCCGGCATAAACCTGCTTTTTTTTATAGAAAATAACGACATGGACAGGGCCGCCGTAATGCGGCTTTAACCTGTTGAACAGGGCATCAGGAATATTCGTCCAAACGTTGCCGTACTGGACATCCAAAACCGGGATGTCCCCTTTAAGTATTTTACCGTCGGCCACAGCCTTTTGGTAAGGTATGCTTACCACCTTTGCCGGTAAAGGCGGGCCAACCTGTTCAAAGCTGATGATGCCGGCAGCAAGGCGCGCCCCTGTATAAGAATATACATCGCGGCCATGGAATGTAAACGACTTTTGCGAATCTTTGCGTCGGTTAACTTTCTCGTCAATTTCCCTCAGCCCTTCAATTCCCAGCGATTCTGCCACCAGGGTTAAGGTGCCGTTGTCAGGCGTTACGATATAATGGCCGGTCTTTGTTTTTAACACTACCGATTTCCGGGAGGTGCCGACACCGGGGTCGACAACAGACACAAACACGGTGCCCGGCGGCCAGTACCGCACCGTTTGCTCAAGCCGGTAAGCGGCCTCCCAGGTATTATAAGCAGGGATCTCGTGGGTAAGGTCAAACAGTTTGAGTTCGGGCGAAACGCCCATGGCTACGCCTTTCATTTCGGAGACAGCGCCATCCTTCAAACCAAAATCCGACTGGTAAACAACTATTTTGTTTTGGGCGAAAGAAAGGCTCCCGTACAGGAGAAAAAGGACAGGCCAAACGGTCGACAGTAAATTTTTTTTCATAGCTCTTAAGAACTGCAAATTAATGGATTTCGTCAACTAAATTGCAATTGAGTATTTTTTTTGCGTGTGCCGCGCCCACGAACTCCCGGAGTGACAAATAAAAAAGCCAGGCAAGTTTCCCCGCCCGGCTTCAACCAATTATAAACTAAACCTAAACTATATTTCTTTATATTCTGTACCCGGATACTGGACATTTGCGGGTTTATTACTGTGCCGCATCACCATCCATGCACCCACCCCGATGATTGCTGCGGGCCATATAAAGCGATCTGCGTCGTGAATATTATCGCTTAATAAAAATGCTGCGCCGATAACAACCAGCCATGCCCAAACCGGCTTTTTGAAATCATATTTACCGCCTACATAAAGGCCATAGGCTATGATCCACATGGGCCAGCTAAAAAGCCAGTGGGGAACAAAAAACATGTCGAACTGATCGATAAGTAACAGGCTTCCTATTATTACTATAATAATCCCGGCCATTGTTTTGCCATTGTTTGGCTTATTGCGGTTTATGTTAGTTTCCATTGTTTTGAATTTTAAATCTTACCCAAAAGTATATCGATATCAATGGTGCGGCAACGGAATATTGGCAGGGTATTTACAGAAGTCGGCGGGCTGGGATTTATTGTCGGTGAAATAACCGCCGGTAAAATTTTGAGGTTTTAGCCATGACGCTTATTTTTTATGTTAATGGCCTTTGGGGGGACTTTGGCAGCTACAATTTATAGCTTAAAACAAGACCGACTGCATAGGATTTATATACTACGCCAACATAAGGGTTGCTGGCGGAACTTCCCTCCGGCGAAAAAAAGTTGTACCGGGCCTCAATGCCCAGCCTGAGATTGTCGGCCACGCCTATTGCAAAGCCAAGTTTGGGGGCAAAATACAGGTCTTCTTCGTTCAGGTTAACGTCGCTTGTACTAAACTGGTCGGCCGACTGAAAGGCATAAGTAGTATAATAAACCCCGATGTTCACGCCGCCATAAAGCCTGGACGCGCCTCCCAAGGGCAGGTTATAAACCGCACCGGCGTAAAATGAGTAAACCGGGAAGGGCTGCCAGACAATTGTGCCTGTGCCGCCGGAGCCATCATCATAAACAAAGATATCCTGCTTTGGGTTATACACATGGTAACCAATACTTGCATTAAAAGTAAACGAGCCGCTGAACCGCAGCACATTAAAGCTAACGCCGATTGCCGGATTAAAAGTAGCGCCCAAATCCCCCGACGGGGTGTCATAATAGGAGCTTAGCGAGAGGGCATAACCTGATTCGTCGACACTGCCATCACTGCCGCCGCCAAAGGTATTCCAGGGATCTTTACGGCGTTGCGCATGAGCCCCGAGGCTTGAAAATATTAACAAAATAATTACGGCGGGAAATAAACTTTTTGACAAAAGCTTGTAAAATGACAAACGGAAATTATGATGCATCAGGTTGAAATTTAGACCCTGGTAAATATATCGAAATGTGTTCAAATTACAATAGCTAAATGCCCGATGAATTCTGGAAGCCAAAATGGATTGAGAGATGGGGTCGACTGAAATAAACCGGCCCTGTCAATCACTTTCTTCCTCCTGCATCACATCTCCAACCTGTTTAAAATTGCTTTTCACAAAATGGCACCAGTCGCATTCTTTTTTACCGCAGCCTGTGTTAAAATCGTGCGCCATAATTTTTTGGTATACCGTCCTGATCTGCTCCGTTACTTCGGCAGTGTCATCGGGGCCGATCACAATTTTTTCCTTGTGATATTCTCCTTCGCTAACCGGCTCCACAAATTCAAATATGGTGCTTTCAACCTGCCAGTCGATCGATCTGTCGTTATCAATTAAAATTTTGTAGAAAACCGCCTGGCGCCAGTAATCCCCTCCATTGGGTTGCTCATCTGTTGGTCTTAGTAATTTTTTTGTCGCGTTTTTCAATTTGCCGGTCTTGTAATCAACTACGGTTACCTGTTTGCCAACAAATTCCACTTTATCCAGGTTGCCTTTTATTGGTACGCCTGCAACCTCTACATTTTTTATGCTGCGCTCGGTAACCGCTATTTTATTCCATGTATCGATATTTTGGTTGTAATACGGGGGCAATATTTTTTCTCCGTAATCCAGGCGGAGTTTAAAATCCTCTTTCGTAAACGAGTCGCGGTTGCGGTACATGTACCAGCGGAATTCCTTCATAAAGTCCTCGGTCGGCGGGAATTCGTCATTATTATCCTTAAGCTTCCTGAAAACTTTGTTTAAGGCCCAGTGCACCGCCTGCCCAAACGTCGCTGAAGGACTTTTGCCTGACGGCACACGAATAAGGCATTGGAAATAAAACCGCAGCGGGCAGTCAAGGTAATTGCTCAGATGCGTTACCGAAAGCGTATAATTTTGAAGCAATTGATTGATATAGCTGGTATCGAGCAATTCAATTTTCGGTTGGCCCGTTTCAGTAAACTGAACTGCTAAAAATTCCATCATCGCATCCTCATTAACTTTTGGATGCTTTACCTGTAAATGCGTATCCGCCAAAATTTCACCGACGAATTGCGACGCTTCCTGGTCCTTTCCGCTTTTATCCTTGTTTGCGTAAGATATAGACAGGCATTGCTTGGCCCGTGTTATCGCCACATAAAACAAGCGGCGCGATTCCTCTTTTTGCGCAATATCGTCATCTGCAGCCTGGGTCAGGGTATCAGGATAACTGAACCCATAATTGCGGCCCTTGCTATCCCATATTCTCTTGCTGCAGCCCATGAGGAATACATGCTCAAACTCGAGGCCTTTTGATCCGTGTGCTGTTAAAAAATTGATGCCGTTTTCAGAAAATATCACCTGGTTTAGCGGCAGCCTGATCTGGTTGTCGATCATCAGTTTAATGATTGCGATAAAATCCGCCAGCTTCATATCCGGGTTCTTCCTGCTTTCATCCTTTAAAAAATCAAAGAAATTGGTAAGCACCTGCATATACCAGCCCTTATCGGGTTGTTCCATGATGTACTTGAGGATACCCATTTTTGCGATCACCTGCTGGAAAAGCTGCTGCAACGTGTTGCTGACCGAATATTTTAACAGGTATTCGATGTCGCTCATTAAAAACTTCATCCCCTGGTTGGTCACCTGGTCAAATAAACCAGGCTGGGCGGGACTGCACATCTGGCTGATATAGTTGCGAAGCGATGTTTTAGGCTGGTTATTATTCGCCGTGGCGTAGTTCTCTTTTGCTACCGCGACACTTGCTTTGGCGATCTCGATGGGCGGAATATCAAAAAAATCATAATGCATGATCTCGAAAAGCAACTCATCGCCGCTGTACGGCGAATCCATTTCCATGGCGAGGTAGCGCAATATATTGATGATCTTTTCGCCGAACGGCAGCGTGAAAATATCGATTTTGCGCTTGGTATTTACAGCTATATGCTGGCTGTCAAGATATTGCAGCAGTTCTTCCACCTGGCTATGGTTACGGTAAATTACGGCAATTTCGCCCGGTTCCGTTCCTTTGGCCAGCAGCCGTTTTATTTGCATGGCAATGTCGACAAGTTCCTGGCCGGGATTTTCGTATTCGCAGATGACAGGTTCAACCACCAAATCATTAAAACGCGGATGGGCGGCTTCTAGGTTTTTATCCAGGCCAAGCTGCTTTGTTAAGCGTTCGCGGTTATTGCTGATGAGCGCCTTTGAAATATTAAGGATATGCTGATTGGAGCGGTAATTTTGTTTCAACACTACCGTTTGCAGTACGTTTACATAATCACCGGCGAAATCGAGGATGTTCTTCATATTCGCCCCCTGGAACTTGAAGATCGACTGGTCATCATCGCCCACTACAAACACATTTGGCGTATCCCAGTAATTCAGCATAAATTTCAGCAACTCATTTTGCGAGCCGCTGGTATCCTGGAACTCGTCTACCAAAATATACTGGTAACGCTCCTGGTAACGGCGCAGCAGTTCCTCATTCTCCTTAAAGGCTTTTAGCACCCATTGGATCATATCATCGTAATCGTAGCGGCCGCGCTCCTTCATTTTTTTATCAAAATTCCGGTATTCGCCGGCCGCCGCCAGCAGCTTTTTCATAAGGTCGTGCGCCTTATCGATCTCGCGTTGGTTTGGATCGCCAACCTTGATGCCTTTGGTGGCATTGGCGCGCTTGTAAAAGAAGCCTTCGCGCAGGTGCAAGTCTTTCAAGTATTCCGCCACTGCTTCAGCAATCATTTGCTCGCTCCAGTTTTCTTTTTTCATGGTCGAAAAAAGATCCTTCAATCTTGGGGCATCATAATAAACCTCACCCGTAAAACGCTTTAATAAATGATCGTTAGGAAACTCGTCCACCAGCTCCCTAAAAAGCATTGCTGATTCCAAATCCGACAATGCTTCCAGGCTCAATTTGCCAAAATAGTCAAGGTTTTCCTGGATGATCTCGTTGCAAAATGCGTGGAAAGTATAAATATTGACCCTGTATGCATCCGGGCCTATAAAGCCGAACAGGCGCTTGCGCATGGCAACGGCGCCCGCATCGGTATAGGTAAGGCATAAAATTTCATGCGCGTTGGCATCCGTGTCGGTCAGTATTTTACCGATGCGCGCCGCCAGTATTTGCGTTTTACCCGTACCCGGCCCTGCAATAACCAACACCGGGCCATCCATCTTATTAACGGCAGCCAATTGTTCGGGGTTAAGCTGGGCAAGAGCCTGCCGGAATTTTTCGTTGTATTTGTTTGGGGTGGGATTTTGCATGCGGAGGTAAATATAAGAAATGAGGCAGCAATCATTTTCAAATTTACAATACAAACAGGAAGATTTGGCAAAACTTTTAAAGGGTTAAATTTTTATATCGTAAACGTACTATACCATAAAACGTTAAATTTGTAAAAAGACATCACTATGCGTACCGCCCAAATAAGACAACAGCTACACGAATACATCGATTCGGCAGAAGACAAAAAGCTAAAGGCAATTTATATTTTGCTTGAAGATGATTTAACAGATGGATTTGCCCTCACTCCCGAGCAAAAAAAAGAACTGGATAGAAGATATGATAACTATCAAAATGGTATAGGCAAAACATATAACTGGGAAGAAGCTGTTGCTATTACTGATAAAGCTTTGGCAGACAGAAAAAAATAATATGGCTTATCCCTTCATTATTAATGAGGAAGCTATTAAAGAATTAACTGAAGCGTTTTTATGGTATGAAGAGCAGCAATCAGGGTTAGGAAAAGAATTCAGAACCGAGGTTCATAATAAATTAGACAAAGTTTGTCACAACCCTCTCCATTATAAAATTTCCTATAAAAACTTTCACGAAGCACTAATCGAAAGGTTTCCGTTCCTAATTGTTTATTTCATTGACGAAAAAAATAAACTCATTATTGTTACAGCAATATTTCACACCAGCCGAAATCCCCGAAATAAATATAAGAGAATAAGGTTAAAATAGATTATAATCCTTGGCATACTTTTTCATCACTTCATCCTGAGGTGTTAACCGGCCTTCAGCAGCCTGCTGTCTGCCGCGCTCAATGCCGGCTTTTACATGTTCAGGAAGATCATTCCAGAAATCCTTGTCATGGCTTTCAAAAACCTCTTTTATCTGAAGCAATACGGACTCATCCTCGGTTTCGAGCAAACGTTTGGCCAATTCTATCTTTACAGTCGGTAAATCCATAAATTCACTAAAATTCCCTCAGCCTTTCACCACCGCCCGCATCGGGTAATACTCATAAGTATTTATTTTAGTCGCCGGGTCGTTGGCAATAAAGGCTTTAACTTCTTCCTCATTTTCAGCCTCGATCACGCCCAGGCCATACGCCCCTTTTGGATCCATTACCGGGCCGAAAACTATTACTTTGTCTTTATCCATCAAGGCCTTCCAATACGTAATATGCTCCATCATGATGGCCCGTTCTTCGGGCGTCATATCCTGGCTAAAAGTGGGTCGGCAGGGTATAAGCTTCAATGCAAAGTGTTTTTTGTCCATTTTTATTCCGTGTTTAATTTTTGCCTGCTTTTGCTAACGCGACGATATCCTTCACTTCTAAAACCTGCTTTTCATAACCAAACCGGGCGGCATTGATCATGGCTTGCCCCAATTCGGCCAGCGTGCTCGCGCCGCCGGGAAATATCCATCGCAAAAAGGGATACATCCAGCTGATGTATCTATAGTATTTATTTACGTTGCTAAGGCCCGGCGTAGGGTGCATATAACCGGGCCTGAAAGCGAACACCCGCTTAAACGGCAGTTTCATCAAATCATTTTCGGTTTTACCTTTTACCCGCGCCCACATCGACCGCCCTTTTTCGGTGCTGTCGGTGCCGGCTCCCGAAACGTAGCAGAAAGTCATGCCCGGGTTGAGTTCGCTCAATTTTTGTGCAACATTCAGGGTTAAAGTGTAGGTGAGTTTATAATATTCCGGCTCTTTCATCCCGACCGACGAAACACCCAAACAAAAAAAGCAGGCGTTATACCCGCTAAGTTGGCTTTCTATAGCCGAAATATCAAAAAAATCCTGGTGGATGATCTCTTTAAGTTTTGGGTGCATTACGCCGCATGGTTTCCGGTTAATGACCAAAACGGCCTCAACCTGCGGATCGAGCAGGCATTCGTGCAGTACGCCTTCACCTACCATGCCCGTGGCGCCGGTTATTATAGCTTTTATTTTTGCGTCCATTTTACTTAATAGAACCAAGAATCAAGAGTCAAGAACCAGGACGGATAACTACATCGGTTCTTAACAAAGTTACATTTCTTTTTTTTGTCTTGGTTCTTGGCCCTTGGTCCTGGCTTCTCTTGGTTCTTGGCTCTTGGTTCTTGGTTCTTGGCTGCGCCTGATTTATTTACCCAGCCAAAAGCTATATCCTAGCGCCACCGTAGCCGCGCCTGTATTATTTTTACCGTTGGCGGTGCCTTTTTGTATGCTCAGGAAGCCGTAGTTTGCGCCGCCCTCGATAAAAATATTGCTTTTCTTAAATTTGTAGGCCATGCCGATATTTCCTTCGATACCCACATTGGCTTTATGCGTCTGGTCTTTAATATCCTGCGTATTATCAAATGATTGCGGGCCGCCTGGCAATGGCTGTGTGCCGCCGGGATCGGTATAAAATTGGCTCGAACCGCTGGTTACCTGTTTGGCATAAACAAGATATCCCAGGAATGGGCCTGCATCTGCATATAGCCTTAATGGCGAAGCTTTGAAATTCCAGCCAAAATTGGCCAGCACCGGCAGCATCAGGTAATTTAATTTTGCAGTACTGTTATAATTGGCATATAAATATTGAGGGGATTGTCCGGGGGGAAACTCCTGGGCTACCTGCGGCGGCGTGGTAAATGCCTGCAGGCCGTCCTTTTTACCGCCCTGCGCCGAATATTCGAGCATGGGCTGCAATGAAAAGGAATCAGAAAATTTAAATTCGGCAAACACGCCCATATCGAGCCCTAATCTCGAACTGTAGCCCGTATTTAAAGGGGTTTGATCACTGCCGCCTGCGCTTAAGTTGGGGATACTGATGCCGCCCCGTATGCCCAGGGCAACGTTCTGTGCCTCAACTTTAAAAAACAACAGGCTTAAATTTGAAAGTAATAAGTAAAAGGTTAATTTTTTCATGGTCTTAATAATTAATGGGGTTATACTAAAAACACTAAAAATAAAGGGTAGCAAAGGCAGGTTTATTTAACATTTGATATACACAAATTTAATTTAAAATGGCTTCAATCCCTGCCGTAATAGAAATATGACACAGCCATGAAATTTTAACTTATTGATAATGAAGTTATTAATAATATCGTCACAGACTACTTCTCATGCCTGTTGTGAAGCGGGAATTTATAGTCACGGGCAGCCTGCCTGTAGGCTTTAATTGCTGGGTGATGACCTTTACGGCCGAGCGCTGCAAATCATCGGTCATTTGATAGCAGACAAGCAGGGCGCCGCTTTTTTCAATACCAGGCAGGCTGGAAATGGTATAGGCATTGGCAAAAACACAGGTCACCGTGTTTCGAAGCGACATCAATCCGGAAATAAATGCCATCACATCGCTGGAATAATCAAGTTTGCTGGCAGGCCGCGGGCGGGTGTCGTTTATGCTAATGTATACCTGGTCGAACTGTTTTAAGGTTTGGAGCAGCGCCGCCAATTCTGAAGCCGGGCTATTTTTATCGACCAGGAAAGCCGTACTGAACACATAGGATTTCTGCAGTTCGAGCTGGAAGATGGTTGGCCGGGTAACTCCAAGGCTGACGATGGCTGTCTTTTGAAAAGGATTTAATTGGAGGGACGCGGCACTGCCTTTTAAAAGCGTTATGGCGGCATCGCTTAATTGCTGAACCAACTCTTCGGCTGCCGGACGGTTAAGGTCAGCTACTAAATGTTCTGTTGAAACCTCGTGGTAGCGGTTCAGCCCGGACCAATATTTTGCCGCCAGTACTTTCTTAACCCTGTTGTTAAATTCCTCTTCCGAAATTTGACCCTTTCGTACAGCTTTGCGGATCTTCTTAACTGCTTTTGCCGAGTTTTCAGACAGCTCAATTATATCGTTGCCGGCTAAAAATGCTTTTAAATCAGCCTCGCCTTCGGGGAAATATTTTGTCACTGCTTTCATTTCCATCGCATCCGATAAGACAAGGCCTTTAAACCGTAACGAGTCTTTTAAGTCACCCGTCACAATTTTCCTGGATAAGGTCGACGGCAGGTTTTTCGTGCTGTCCAATGCGGGAATATCCATATGAGCGATCATCACGCCGCTTATACCGGCATTTATGGCTTCCCTGAACGGGTATTCTTCCAGCGAGTCTAAGCGATGGCGGCTGAAGGGCAGCAGCGGAAGTTCAAGATGTGAATCGACGTTGGTATCGCCATGGCCCGGAAAATGCTTTGCCGCCGTTAAAATGCCTTCGTCCTGCATACCTTTCATATAAGCAATGCCTTTAGCAGCAACATTATATTTATTATTGCCGAAGGAGCGGTAATTGATCACCGGGTTATCCGGGTTGTTGTTAATATCCATATCGGGCCCAAGGTTTATTTGCATACCGAGGCGCTTATAATCATAGGCCACTTGCCGGCCCATTTTATAGATCAGCGAATTGTCCTGCACAGCGCCCAGCGTCATTTGGAACGGGTAGGAAATTGTCGAATCCAGCCTCATGCCAAGGCCCCATTCGCCGTCCATTGCGATCAGCAACGGTACTTTGCCCAATTTTTGATATTTGTTGATAAGATTGGCTTGCCGTACCGGGCCGCCCTGGAAAAATACCAGTCCGCCGATCTGTTCATCAGTGATCACTTTTGCCACCGAATCTTCGTATGCCTGTCCCCTATCGGTTGCCGCGCGTATAAAAAATAGTTGCGCTATTTTTTTCCGGCGGTTCATCTTCCTGAAAACAGAATCGACCCATCGGTTTTGATGGTTTAACGATTGTATAAACCCCTCTTTTTGAGCCGATAGACTTATTGAAATAAAATTTAATAAGACTATTAAAACTAATTTAAAACGCCGTTTAAACACCTGCATGCCCAAATGTAGTTGAAATCCGGTTATCACGATCTGGTTTTTAATGGATTGCCGGTATAAAAATTCAATTAAAAATAAACCTTTGGCTAAATTTTTACTCTATGGGATATATTAAACAAATTATGATATGAAAAAAACTCTCTTTTTTGCAATCTGCCTGCTGGTGGCAGGCTCTGTATGCGCACAAGGTTATTATTATGGCCCGCGACGCGTAAGGCGTCCGCCGCCCCGCAGCCAATATGATGATTTTTATAAGCCAAGGATAGGCATAACCGGCGGACTGGATATTGCCAACACGGTAAGCGCCTATAACCCAAATTTCAGCACAGGCGCTATTACCGGCTTCAATGCCGGGCTTACGTTTGATCTGCCGATCATTTATCCGTTATCATTTGCACCCGAAGTGCTGTACTCGCAAAAAGGGTTTGCCGCCGTGACAAGCGACGGTAATTTTACCCAGCGAAGCGATTATATCGACATACCGCTGCTCGCGAAATTTCACCTCGGCCCTGCATTTAATTTCCTGATCGGCCCGCAGGTTTCCTTTCCGATCTCAACTACCAACACCTATGACAACGGTTTTGTAGTAACCAATGAGCACTATTACAGCACTTATGGTAACGGAACGGTATTGGACGGCGTGGTAGGCGTTAGCTTTGATCTGGGCCGTGATGTCGAACTGCGCGGCAGGTACACTATCGACCTTCAGCGAAACCAGCAAAATGCTTCTTATGGTGGCGATTACCGCAACCAGGTTTGGCAGATTGGTTTAGGTTTTAAATTTGAATAAAAGTAATCGAAATTAAGAGCCAGGGCCAAGCCAATTGATTCTATCCCTCTTTTGTCTTGGTTCCTGGCTCTTGACTCTTGATTCTTTTTCAATCCGGGATGCGGTTCCTTGGATGGCCAGTGCGGCAGTAAAGAAAACCGCGGGCCGGCTCATAGTGATTTTCAGCCGTGTACGGCGACTCGAACAAGTCGGCTATTAAGTCATTTCGCACAAAAAAGGCGTTGCATCCTGCAAATACGCAGCCCACCAGGCTATAGCCTTTTTCGTGGCCCAGTTGTTCCAAAGCCAATAAGGATGCGCCGAAATGGCTTGTCCTATCCCAAACCCGTGTTGGATTATACTTTACTACAAAAGGGGTATCAGGCCTGAAAATCGCGTTATATTCAATAACTACCACCCTCGGACTGTATTTTGTTATGGCTTTCCACACATAATAATCGTTGTAATCGATATCGATCGAAAGCAGATCGGGTTCTTCGGGAACACCGGCTTTTTCAAAAATCATTTCGATGTTTTCGGCTGTAATGAATTCATTTTGAATTTTCAGCCTGTTACTACCTACAAGGTCGCTGAAACTTTGAGTTATCTTTTTATAGAAGTCGCCGCTGCCTTCAATCCAAAGCCCGCTCCAGTCTTTGTAAAGCAAGTTGGTCGAATTGCATTCGAGGCCGTCTTCCACGCCGAATTCTACAAAGTATTTATTTGTAAAGCCAATACGGTTAAATATTTCCCGGATGATACCGTCTTCACCGTTTTGCGAAAAAACCTGGTATTCGTGCCTGTTCAGCCGTTTTGTAGCAGCGTATTTGGGATTATTAAATAAATGTTCAGCCAGGAACTGGCTTATCCTGATTACCTTATCATCCTCGACCTTTGCGTTTATTGAATTTAGTAAATTCCTTATTTGAGTTAGTCGTTTTATAAAGTTGAGGCCCATGTCCAGGTACATTTGTTTGTGACAAATGTATCGAAATATAAACAGGGAAATGGGCGTTTGACTCTTTTCTACGGCAAGCGGCGTTTTTCCTGCTGTAACTTAGCCCAGTAACACAAAGGCTGCAGCCCGTTTAAATGCAAACTTTACCCAGTTTTTGATCTTTTTGCCGGGTAATTGCTGTTTTCGCCTTTTTTCGGCAATGTTAAAATCACGGTTCAAAACAATGCGGTCCGCCTGTTTCTCGGGCAAAATAAATACCGGGTGGGTTATTTCTTCAATTTCTTTTAAAGGGATATTGGCATATATGCTATTTTCATCAATGGTATGGGTAGCATTTGGGCCAAAACCGATATTCGATATCAAATTTTCATTGGGGATAATGGTCAGCCCGTTATTGAAAAAATTGGCAAAATCCAACTGGTAACCCCAGGCATTGACCTTACCGGCCTTTACCTCTTCAAAAATGTGCCCCCACGATTCAACGATCAAAGGATCATCGAAAATGTTTTTCAATTGCTCCCTTATTTCTTTGCCGTTATATTTATCCAGGTTCTTGTCATAGTCATTCCATACTCTTTTCCAGCTTGCCCAGCCCCAAACGTGGGTCATATTCGAAAAATAATAGGTATCGCGGCCCCATTTTTTTCCCTGCTGAAGGTTGCAGCCGGTAATATGCCGTATGCGTGTATCGGACCGGTATTTTTCCAAAAGCGTATCGCAAAATTTGAAGAAACTATTGGAAGGCAGGCAATCATCTTCCAATATTATCCCCTCCTCTTCGTGTCTGAAAAACCAGGTGGCAGCAGAAGAAACACCCTCCCGGCAGCCAACGTTTTCAGTTCTGAAAAGTGTTTTTAGCTCGCAGTCCCAATCGATTGCATCAACAACCGCCCTTGATTGTTTACACAATAATTCATCCCCCGGAAAACCCGGACGAGGTGCGTCGGCGGCTATATACAGACGCTTTGGTTTTGCTGCCCTGATCTGTTCGAATACCCTCCATGTAGTGTCGGGTTTATTAAATACGACAAACAGAATCGGAGATTTTGCCTGGTAAGGAACATTTGTAAATTGATGCATAATTCACAAAGATTGGTTGGACGTTTGATTTGCTCTCTTTCGACCTGGTAGCTAAACTCAAAGTTCTGATAAAAGAGATTGAAATTACTGATAATCAATTGTTTCATTTTTTGGACAAGACAATTTTAGTGTCACGTCCTGAAAAAAGTTTACACTTTTGCAAAAGTGGAACACTGGAACTCCCAAAATCTTCCCTTTTCCCCGTCCTTCGGACTTTCCCGACTTTACCGACTTTCGGACTTCTCTATCAAACAAACAGCATAGGCGACCACGCCTTCTTCGCGGCCGATAAAACCCAATTGTTCATTGGTAGTGGCTTTTATTGAAATATCATCTTCGGATATACCTGCGGCGGCGGCTATATTAGCTTTCATGGCAGGGATATGGGGGTTAATTTTTGGCGCCTCGAGGCATACCATGGCGTCGATATTATTGATTTCCCAGCCCTTATCTTTTAATAGCTCAAGCACATGCCGCAGTAGTATTAGGCTGCTTATCCCCTTCCATTTTTCGTCTTTATTCGAAAAATGGAAGCCAATGTCACGTAGGTTTGCCGCACCCAGCAGCGCATCGCAAATAGCGTGTACCAGTACGTCGGCGTCTGAATGGCCGAAGGCGCCTGCATGGTGGGCTAAGTCAACGCCGCCTAAAATAAAGGGATGCCGCTCTTTTAACTGGTGAACGTCGAACCCAAATCCTACCCTGAGCTTTGTCATTACCTTTTACCCGAATTTTTTGTACCTCCAAAGTTAGCGATCAATGTAAAGCGCAGGGTATTGGCCAAAGGGCTGTTTTGCTGGCTGGCAGCAATGTATGAGAAATCAAAATTAAACTCGGTGTATTTAAACCCGACGCCGAGCGTCAAATAGTGGGCGCCCCCGGCGTAGGTAATATAGGGGTCGTTGGCGTTCTGATAAAAATAGCCTGCCCTTAATGCAAAAAGCTGGTTGTACCAGTATTCGATACCCGGCGAGAAAGTGAACTCTTTCAATACCGCGCTAAAGCCGCCCGGCGCGTCGGAAAACGAGCCGAAAACACTCGCCGGGACCGAAACGTTGTCATCTTTTCCCTGGATTATATTTCCGCTGCCATCCCGAACCGGCGGCGCGGGTGTTAATAACTTATTGACGTCGAATGTAAGGGTTAGCTGGTTAAAATCGTCGAGGTTGATCAGATCGGCTATCCCCAGTTTTAAATTCGCGGGTAAAAAATACTTTGGGCCGTCGTTACTATAATTGATCTTTGAACCTAAGTTTGAAATGTTTGCCCCGAACGAAAATATCCCATCGGTACCAAATTGCTGCGTTTGTTTTTTATAGTATAATGACACCCCTGCCGCTACTGAATTGCCGGCCCGTACCTGCGCGCCCGATCCCGATGAAAACGATGAGTTTGAAAAGTTTGAATGGATGTACCCCGCGGTAAGTCCCAGCGAAAAGTCATCGCCAAATTTGCGTGCAAACGATGCATTTACCGAGAATTCATTGGGCGAATAAGTTCCCTGGTTATTCTGGTGAATATCTGTAAGTTGAATGGTTCCATAGTTAAAATAACGCAGCGATGCGCCAATAGTATTACGGTCGTCGATCTTATGCGCATAGCTTAGATAAGACAGGCTGATATCGGGGATCAGCTGGCGCAGCCAGGGACTATATGACAACGCAACGTCGTCATCTTCCTGCAAAAAAGCGAGTTTGGATGGGTTCCAGTAATTTGCATTTACGTCAGGGCTGATGGCAACCCCTGCCTCTCCCATGGCGCCTGAACGCGAATCGGGTGTAAGATTTAAAAACGGAACCTCGGTATTTGGAATAATTATTGTGCCGCTTGTATTAGTTTGTGAAAAGGCAATAAAAGGCAACGTAGCCAGGCCAAAAGAAACAATAGTTTTAATGGAGAAAAACTTCATTTGCGAAATTTAGTTTTATTATTTCAAATAATAAATATATGCTAATTGGCGGCTATTACGCAACAGCGGGCAAAGAAGTTTTCCACCGAAATAATTCCGATAATTGTAACAAAACGGGTATAAATTTCGTTTGAATGCTGATATAAATTTGTTTTCTTTAAAAGAAAAAAGTTAAATAATTAGCATTTTAAGCAAAATGTCTTAAATTTACCTTCTAAAAAATTATAGTAAAAATATGAAAGTACTTTTTACGAGAACCGCAATAATGCTTTTGGGCATAGGTTCCCTAATGAGCAGCTGCAGTAAACATCAACAATCCGATAAAACCGGTATCACATATAATGATAAAAAGACCGGTGGTTACGAGCGATTCAGGCAAACACATCCATCACCCGGCCCCGGACTGGTTCCGATTGAAGGCGGTACTTTTGTGATGGGCGGCAGCGCAGACCAGGATGTAACTTATGACTATAATAATGTACGCCGCAGGGTAACCGTACCGTCATTTTATATGGACGAGACCGAAGTTGCCAACCAGGATTGGCTCGACTACCTGCACTGGATCAGCGTGACCTATCCGCAGGACCACGAACTATACTACAATGCTTTGCCCGATACACTGGTGTGGCGCAACCCATTGGCCTATAATGAGCCTTATGTTGATAACTATTTAAGGCACCCTGCATTTCAGGATTACCCTGTTGTAGGCGTAACATGGGACCAGGCGCAGGATTATTGCGTGTGGCGGACCGACAGGGTAAACGAAAATATTTTGCGTGAAACAGGCAGGATGGTATCCTGGGCAGACCTGTCAGGCGGCGGCAAGGGCAAAAAAGCTGCTCCCACACCTACAAATAAAGAGCCTTTCAATACCGATATTTACCTGAACGGGCAATACAAAGGAGCAGGAATTGACGGTAAGAAAATGCTTGTGGATTTAAGCCCGAATGCAAAACCTGCTACAGGTGCAAACGGAAAAGCAGGCAAAGCCCCTGTAAGGCCTGTTCGTTTGGAAGATGGTATTTTGAAGCAAGCCTATCGCCTTCCTTCGGAGGCCGAATGGGAGTACGCAGCTTTGGCATTGATAGGAAATACCCAGTTTGAAAATATTGACGATGGTAAAATATATCCATGGAATGGATTGGGCGTGCGCTCGGCAAAAAGAGCCACACGCGGCTTGATCATGGCAAACTTTAAACGCGGTGAAGGCGATAATGCGGGTGTTGGCGGTTACCTGAATGATAAGGCGGATATCACCGCGCCCGTAAGGTCATTCCCGCCAAACGATTTCGGTTTGTACAATATGGCTGGGAACGTGAACGAGTGGGTAGAAGATACTTATCGCCAGACATCATTCGAAGAATTTGATGATTTTAACCCTTTCCGCGGAAACCAGTTTTCAACCAAGCGGATGGCAGATGCGTCTAAAGGCTTATATGCCAAAGATAAATATGGCCGTCCGATTAAGGATCCTTCAGTATCAAACAAGAAATTAAAATACAGCGAACTATTAGCTTTACAGCAGGCGCAGGCTGCTAATCCTAATCAGCCTAATACTGCTACTTCCGGATCGACTGTTGCTGCAAATTCAGCGGCAACTGCTATCCCGGGTCAAAAAAATCCGCTGCAGGGCAAACCATTTAATCCCGATTACAGGGGATATAATGACACCGTGAGCACTGCATTGTACGGCAATACCACATTGGTAAATGATCATTCAAAGGTTTACAAAGGCGGCTCATGGAACGATATGGCTTTCTGGTTAAACCCGGCCACCCGCCGTTTTATGAACGAAGATGAAGCAAGTTCCGAGGTAGGTTTCCGTTGCGCAATGACCCTCGTTGGCGCACCCGAAATACATCCCGAAGGAAAACCTCATTATAGCGTGAAAAAATCGAAACCATACAAGGCCCATTAAGCTGCAGCTGCACGGCTTTATCAAAATACTCTAAACAAAGAAAGCGAGACAAATCTCGCTTTCTTTGTTTAGTCCGTGTCTTCTTCTCTTTTAAAACAACATCAGTATTTGCCCTTTTTCAACTTTATCTCCTGGTTTTATTTTGACTGTTTTTACCGTGACGTCGGCAGGTGCTTTTATAATATTTTCCATTTTCATGGCCTCCAGCACAAACAGGTTGTCGCCCTTTTTCACCTCCGTTCCCTCGCTTACAAAAACTTTCAGCACCATACCCGGCATGGGGGCCTTTATTTCGCTAACCCTGGCCGTGTTTAACCCGCTTAATCCCAATTTATCAAGCAAAATATCAAACTGGTCTTTAGCTGTAACGTTATAAATATTGTTGTTTACTTTAATTTCGGCTGTTTTTTCCACCCGATTGAAACTAACCACTTCAACGTTGTATGATCCCAGGTTATTTATAATATGCCATGCCGATGCGTTTATTTGCTTTATGTCGGCCGTTACTTTTCCCCCATTTATCGATAAACCGGCGGTATCTTTTTCAACCTCAAAATTATAGTTATCATTTACTTTTACTTTGTACATTCCTTTAGATTTGAAAAACTAAATATGAGCATTGAAATTTAGATTCACGAATACTCCCGGCAACTAACTTTGATTTCTTTGGTCAAAACCAATAACGCTCATTGAGTCAATGCGTATTGCACCATATTGGCGCCCATTTTCAGCGCTTTTATACGCGTTTCCTGGGTGTCGCCTGCGTAAGTCCCGTAGTCTTCCCAGCCGTTGCCCAGGTCACACTCATAATCATAAAAGCACACCAGCCGGCCCTTGTAAATTAAGCCAAAGCCTTGCGCCCGTTTCCCGTCGTGCTCGTGTACCTTAGGCAGGCCTAAGGGAAAATCGTATTTTTGATGGTATATAGGATGATTTAAGGGCAATTCAACAAAATCAAGTTCAGGAAATACTTTTTTCATTTGGGGCCGCACATATGGGTCTAAGCCATAGTTATCGTCGATGTGCAAAAAGCCGCCGCCGATCAGGTACTTCCGTAAGTTGGCTGCCTCCTGATCAGAGAAGATCACGTTGCCATGCCCGGTCATAAAAATAAAAGGGTAGTTAAAAAGTTCAGCGCTGCCAACATCAACCACCTCGTCCTCAGGCTGAAAATTCGTTTTTAAATTGTCGTTGCAAAATTTTATCAGGTTCGGCAGCGCCGTCCTGTCGCCATACCAATCGCCCCCGCCGTTGTATTTAAGCTTGGCCATTTTATAAGTAGGCGGAACATAGAAGCTACTGATAAGCGTCACCAGTGCAAGCGCGCAAATTGTCGCAACGGGCCTGAAAGCTATCGTTTTTAAAATATTCTTGTAATTGAACATATAACTAAAAGCAAAATTCAACTTAACAAACTACTCACTAAATCAACCATTCACCTGTTTAAAAAATTTACTTCAAAACAGGCTTCCAGCGCCGCCGTTTCAGTTCTCAAGCGGCTTTCCCCTAAAGTTATCGCTTTAAAACCATTATGCAAAGCCTCATCAATTTCGCCGGTTGTAAAATCACCTTCGGGGCCTATCAGTATCAAATACCTTCCCCTGGCCACCAGCTCCTCGTTCAGGTTAGTTTTATCGCTCTTTTCGCAATGCGCAATAAATTTTTGTCCGTCAAACGGCTTTGCCAGCAATTTGTTGTAATCAACCGGGCCATTTAAAACCGGGTGGTACGCCTTTATCGATTGCTTTATAGCCGATGTAAGTATTTTATTTAACCGGTCAATTTTCACTTCTTTACGCTCAGAACGCCGGCAAATGACCAGTGATATTTCATCAACCCCTATCTCGGTCGCTTTTTCTAGAAACCATTCAACCCGCTCTATATTTTTGGTAGGCGCCACGGCTATATGCAGGTAATGGTTCCGTTTATTAAACGCGGATTGTACGGAGTTTATTTGAAGGGTCGTTCGTTTTGGATTGGCGTCCTTTATTGTTGCATGATATAAACCGCCTCTACCATCAACTAACTGCACTTCGCTGCCGTTTTTTAACCGAAGCACTCTTGTACAGTGTTTGCTTTCTTCTTCGTTCAGAAAATAATCGGGGCTTGAAGGATCGATATCAGGTGTGTAAAAAAGTTGCATCACAAAGCAGATCAATGTAAATCTACAGCATCTTCTTCATTTATCAGCAATTCGAGTTTAACAGATTCGATATTCTGTTCGGATTTTTTCAATACGGTAATATTATACCCATTTGATTCTTTTTGTTCGCCCACGTCGGGTATTTTGCCAAATATATCGCCAAGCCATCCTGATACGGTATCAAAATCGCCATCTTCGGGCAAATCATGCGGAAGGTGGCTATTTACGTCGTAAATCGGGGCCAGCGCATTTACAATAAACTCGCGGTCGTTTATTTTTTCAACTATCGGCTTTTCCTCGTCATATTCGTCCTGTATCTCCCCTACCAGTTCTTCCACAATGTCCTCCAGCGTTACCATACCCGCCGTGCCCCCAAATTCATCAAGCACTATGGCGATTTGTATTCTCTTTTGCTGCAGTTCGGCCATCAGGTCGTTTATTTTTTTTGTCTCGGGGATAAAGTAAGGTTTGCGGATAATATTTTTTAAAATAATTTCCTCGTTCCGGGCCAGCAGCGGTAAAATATCCTTGGCGTGCACAATGCCCACAATTTTATCTATAACATCATCGTACACCGGCATGCGCGAATACCCTTCGGTTATTATCAGCTCGAGCAGTTCATCTTTAGGGGTATTAATATCCACCCCGGATATTTTGGTGCGCGGCACCATAATGTTTTTAACTACCCGTTCATTAAAATCAAAAACATTCTGGATGAGTTCATGCTCAGTTGAGTCCAATGCGCCCGTTTCTTTACCTTGCTCCAATAAATACTGCAGCTCTTCCGAACTGTGCGATGTTTCTCCCTGCACCGGATTTATGCCTATCAGTTTTAGAATTAAATTGGCAAGGCCGTTTAAAATCCATATTAATGGTTTGAACAACACGAAAAAAAATCTGAGCGGCAGCGAGATCGCCATCACAGTCCGCACAGACCGTTGAATAGCGATTGACTTGGGCGCCAATTCGCCAAATACGATATGCAGAATGGTAATAAAGCAAAAAGCAACGACATGACTTGTGTCAATAATAAACACCGACGTTATGGCCACGCCGAATAATGCAAAAAGATGGAGCATTAACTTGGTTACCACATCCTGGCCAACCCAACCCAAGCCAAGCGAGGCGATGGTTATGCCTAACTGAGTGGCAGCCAGGTATCCATCCAGGTTATGCAGGATGCCGCGTGCAACCTTCGCCACCGGGCTGCCTGTTTTGGCTTTGATCTCTACCTGTGATCCCCTAACCCGGACCATGGCAAATTCAGCGGCTACAAAAAAACCGTTCAACAAAACCAGGAAAAAGGTAAGGAAAAGATAAAAACCGTTGATTTCGAGTTCAGGCCCCATAAATTAATTATTGATACACCGGAAAGGTAGACTTGTACAATTCCAGACTTTCTTTTATTACTTTATGAGCATACCGCATTCCCAAAAGATGCTCAATCGTAACATTTTTTCCTTCCAGCTTTTTGTAGTCCTTAAAAAAACGCACTATCTCTACCATTACATGGGGCGGAAGTTCGGCAAGGTCGTTAATATAATTGATAGACATATCATTTTTTGCTACCGCGATGATTTTATCATCCTGTTCGCCGTTATCAACCATGTGCATCACGCCTATTACTTTGGCTTCGATGATCGACATTGGAAATACATCTATCGAGCATAGCACCAGTATGTCGAGCGGATCGTTATCGTCGCAATAGGTTTGCGGGATAAAGCCGTAGTTAGCAGGATACATTACCGACGAAAATAAAACCCTGTCCAGCTTTAACAGGCCCGACTCCTTATCGATCTCATACTTGGCTTTGGAGCCTTTCGGTATTTCGATCACAGCGTGAACAATTTCGGGAATATTTTCACCTGGTGAAACCTGGTGCCAGGGATGCTGTGTGCTCATTTATTAATTTTCTTTTAATTTTTTTACATTTTCGCCCTTGCGCCACTTCCTTTTTAAAAAAGCCGCAGCGAGCGGAGTAGTGGTAACTATGATCAGTCCTAAGACAACGTACTCCAGATAATTCTTCAGGTGCGGATACCTTCGTCCTAAAAAAAATCCGGCCAACGTAAATGTACTGACCCAGGCAATGCTGCCAACAAAGTTATAAATAGTAAATTTTTTAAGGTCAACCTTGACCACACCTGCAAAGATAGGTGCAAAAGTTCTAATAATTGGGAAAAATCTGCCTAAAACTAATGCCATACCGCCATGTTTTGCATAAAACTCCGCAGCAATTTCTACATAGTGTTTCTTAAAGAATATCGAATTGTTTTTACTGAATAAGGCCGGCCCAGTTCGGTAACCGAACCAATAACCGGTATAGTTGCCTAAAATGCCCGCCGCGATAAGGGATAACACAAGGTTGTAAATAGAAATATCAAATCTTCCGGTTGAACAGAACAATCCCGCCATAAAAAGCAGGTAGTCTCCCGGCAAAAAGAAACCGAAAAACAGACCTGTTTCAGCGTAAACAACAATAAGCAAAAACCAAAAGCCTAAGCTTATGATTGACTGAGCGTTCGTTAAATTTTGAAGGTGCTCCCAAAAATTATCCATTCACTATATCCGTAAAACTACAAATATTAAATCAATTTGTAATACGTGTGTTACAGAATCTGGAACAAGTGTATAAAAATAATTTCAGACGAAAAATTTATTTAGATCAGGTTTGAAATAAAGCCCGGATAAATACCAATAACAATGGTAGCCAGCGCAGCAAAGCCTAGTACAAATTTATAATAGGCCGGTACCGCAACTTCGTCGCGGTCGGCATCGCGGAAATACATGGCGATAATTACCCTGAAGTAATAGAAAATACTGATTATGGCATTTACAACAGCCAATATCACCAGCAACACCTGGTACTGACGCAGTGCGGTTGAAAACATAAAAAACTTGCCTATAAATCCTGCAGTAAGCGGGATACCGGCTAATGACAGCATAGCTATGGTTAATACAATGGCCAGGAAAGGATTTTTTCGGGATAAGCCGTTGAAGCTGTCAAAGCTATCGCTGCCTGATTGCTGCTGGACAAGTATCAAGGCGCCAAACGCGATTATTGAGGCGATTGAATAGGCAGTTGCATACGTAAACACCGAGCTTGCCGAACTTGCCCCCAGCGCCACGATGGCAAAAAGCAAATAGCCAGCGTGCGAAATGCTCGAAAAGGCAAGCATACGTTTAAAGCTTTGCTGGTATAGCGCCGTGATGTTGCCAATAAATAGTGTAATAATAGTTATTACTAACAAAACCGGCACCCAAAAATCAGATACCGGGGCAAAGCAGGCGCTAAACAGCCGTAAAAATGCAGCAAAAGCAGCGGTTTTTGCTACTGTGGACATAAAAGCCGTTATCAGCGTTGGCGAACCTTCGTAAACATCAGGCGTCCAGAAATGAAAGGGGGCCGCGCCAACTTTAAAACAAAGGCCAACTATGATCAGCAGTATGCCTGTATAGAACATCGGGTCTATACCGCGCGGATGCTCTATAACCCAGTTGCGGATAGCTTCCAGGTTAAAAGAGCCGGATGCGCCATAAATCAATGTGATGCCGAATAATAAAAACCCGGTTGAAAACGCGCCCATCAGGAAATACTTTAATGCGGCTTCGTTCGAGGCAAAGTCGCTCTTTTTTATCCCCGCCAGGATGTACAAACTTACCGACATGATCTCGATCCCTATAAACAGCATCACCAGGTTATAGAACGAAACCATTACAATTATCCCCGCCAAGGAAAAAAGAATGATCGCATAATATTCAGCAATATGGCGGCTTATCCTCTCAAAATATCCCCGCGAAAGCAATAGGATCAATATAGTCGAGACAATTGTAATTGCAGAAAACACTACAGAAAAATTGTTGAATAGCATCATACCTGTATAACTCGGTGTCGCCGTGTCAACCGACGTATATGAAGCTATGGCAAAACCCAATGCGGCAAGCAAACCGATAATAGTAACAGGCAACAACACTTTTTGAGCATTGTATAAGCCAAAATACAAAAGCAAAATGGGCAGAATAGATATTATTATTAAGGTACTCATGGTTTTGCCTGGTAAAATTTAAAGGTCACATTATGGACTAACTCTTTAACAGCAGCTTCGGAAATGTGGATAATTGGTTGGGGATAAATCCCTATAATTATTATCAGCGCGCATATAATGCCAAGCACAACCTTTTCGGAACCACTTATATCGGTGAAAAGCACGGTTAGGGCATTGGTTTCGCCCTGCATAACTGTTTTATACATTCGTAACATATACACCGCGCCAAATATCATCGTTAAGCCTGCTGCGAAGGCCAGCCAGATGTTGATTTGGAAAACACTGTTCAACAGTAAAAATTCGCCGATGAAGCCATTGGTCAATGGCAAAGCGACTGTTCCTAATACCACGATTAAAAATGCGAGTGCAAATTTGGGGGCTACTTTGGCAATGCCGCCTAAATCTGCAATCTGCCTGGTGCTTAAACGTCGTTCTATAATATCCCATATAAAAAACATCCCGACAACATTAATACCATGGCTAAGCATTTGGATCATGGCGCCCTGAACACCCTGTAATGTCCAGGCGAAAATACCTGCTGCTATCAGGCCGACATGCGCTATGGACGAATAAGCCACCAGACGTTTACCATCTTTTTGTTTAAAAGCGATAATAGAAGCATAAACGATACCGATAACAGCAAACAACAGTGCCGGATGGAACCAACGGAAGTACCCTAGCGGTACAACCGGAATTAACCACCGGATAACCCCATAAATACCCATTTTCAGCATGATACCCGATAGCATCATTGTGCCCCCGGTTGGCGCCTCGGTATACGTGTCTGGTTGCCAGGTATGGAAAGGAAAAATCGGCATCTTAATGGCAAATGCCAGCAAAAAACCCCAAAATACCCATGACTGGTGACGGATATCAAGCGTTAGCCGATAAAAATGAAATATATCAAAGGTCTTCTCGGGCGTTTGCAGGTACAGGTAAATAATAGCCAGCAGCATGAACAGGGAGCCTGAGAAGGTGTAAATGAAAAACTTGATGGTTACCCTGATACGGTCACGGCCACCCCAAAGCGAGCAAATAAAGTAGATTGGTATAAGCGCCGCCTCCCAGCCCACATAAAACAAAAATCCGTCAATCGCGGTAAATACCAGTATCAGGCCAGCCTGCATAAATAATATCAGCGCATAAAATGCACTAGCATTTTTATACTGATGCTGATACGTACTTAAGATAATAAGCGGGACAAGCACCGTAGTAAGCAATACCATCACCATGCTGATACCATCGATACCGGCATTAAAATAAATACCGAGTTTTGGAATCCAGGGCATGTCAACCAAAAACTGGAAACTGGCATCGGGTACAAAGCGCGATAAAAATACTGCAGCAACACCCAGCTCGGCAATGGAAAAAACTAATGCTGCGTGCTTTGCCGCACCGTTCTTAAATATCAGGGTGGCAAGGGCTGCAATTACCGGTAAAAAAATTAAAATACTAACCGTCATCTTATGTTGTGAACGCTATCGTTCGTTAAACTTTAACCACAATGTACATTAATATGGAAATAATACCCACCACCATCATAAATATGTAAAAACCCACATTCCCGGTTTGAAGCAGGCGAAAGCCTTTGCTTGCATCAACGGGGCCCTGCCCGAGGCTGTTTACTATCCCGTCGATACCCATTACATCGATCACCTTGTAAAAAAACACTGACAGCCCATCCAGTGGCTTGCGAATCGCAAAGTCGTACAGTTCATCGAAATAAAATTTGTGATAAGATATCTCCACCAGTGCAGGGCGTTCTTCTTCGTCGGAAACGGGAACATGTGCCTTTTTTATATACCGCGAATGAGCATATAACAAGGCCACGACGACGCCCAGCACCGAAACACCCATAAGCATCCATTCCGTTTGCGGCACTTCAGCGACATTTGCAGCCAATGCAGCCGACCTTTTAAAAACCGGGGCCAGGAATTCCGCCAACCAATGGCGCCCGCCCAGCGATTCGGGCAGCCCAATAAATCCGCCCACCGTCGATAGAATGGCAAGCACGATCAAAGGGATGGTCATAGATGGCGGCGATTCGTGCAGGTGATGTTCCTGCTCGTGTGTGCCGCGGAACTTGCCGTAAAACGTAAGGTACAACATCCTGAACATATAAAATGAAGTAAACATGGCCGTTACCACGCCTATCACATACATTGATGGGCTTTGGGTAAATACATGTGCTAATATCTCGTCTTTTGAAAAGAAGCCGGCGAATGGCGGTATACCCGAAATAGCCAGCGTACCGATAAGCATTGTCCAAAAAGTAATGGGTAGCTTCCCTTTTAAGCCACCCATTTTGCGCATGTCCTGTTCGCCGCTAACGGCGTGGATAACTGAGCCCGCGCCGAGGAATAATAGCGCCTTAAAAAATGCGTGAGTCAATACATGAAAAAATGCACCGGTATAGGCGCCTACGCCCAAGCCCAAAAACATATATCCCAGTTGTGAGACCGTTGAATATGCGAGCACCTTTTTAATATCGGTTTGCGTTAGCGCGATAAGTGCCGCTATCACGGCGGTTGCTAAACCTATAATTGCTACTACGTGCAGGGTAGCCGGCGCTAGTGTAAACAAAATGTTTGACCGGGCAACCATATACACACCGGCAGTAACCATGGTTGCAGCATGGATAAGTGCAGACACCGGTGTCGGGCCGGCCATTGCATCAGGCAGCCAGGTAAATAAAGGTAATTGTGCCGATTTCCCAACCGCACCTACAAACAACAGGATAGTTATTAGTACATAAGGGCCCTTTGCAAATTCGCCGGTCCCGGCCTTAGGAAAAATATCGGCGAAATTAGCGCTGCCAAAAAGATTAATGAGCAAAAACACGCCGATGATAAAGCCAAGATCGCCAATGCGGTTCATGATAAATGCTTTTTTGGCGGCATCTGCGTAATCGGGATTGGTATACCAGAAACCGATCAGCAGGTACGAACAAAGGCCTACCCCCTCCCAGCCTATAAACATGATCAGGTAATTTGAACCCATTACCAGCAAAAGCATAAAGAATACAAACAGGTTGAGGTAGGAAAAGAACTTGCCATATCCTGCATCGCCCTTCATATAACCTACAGAATATAAATGGATCAGGAAACCAACCCCCGTTATTATCAACAGCATTAATGAGCTGAGCTGATCAACCAGAAAAGCAAAAGATACTCTAAAGCCTGCAGCCTCGAACCAGTCGAACATAGAAACATTAATGGGCGCGCCGGTAGATTGTACCTGCAAAAATGCGCCCAGGCTTAAACCAAAGGAGGCCAATACGAAGGCACTGCCCAAAAAACCAATTATGTTTTTTGGAAGGGCATTACGGCCAAGGCCGTTAATAATAAAACCGGCTAACGGTAGTACAGGAATAAGCCAGATGTATTTGTCCATAATATGAGTCCTTCGCCCCCTAGCCCCCTAAAGGGGGAATTATAGTTGGCATATTTTGTTCTTTTTTGTGGCTCCCAAAAAGCTCTCCCTTTAGGGGGCTGGGGGCCTACCATTTCAACCTGTTCAGCACATTTATATCTATCGAGTTTGTATTGCGATAGATCATCACTATGATGGCCAGTCCAACCGCAACTTCGGCAGCGGCCAGGGCCATTATAAAAAATACGAAAACCTGTCCGGTCGCATCGCCGCGATATACCGAGAACGCTGCGAGCAACAGGTTCACCGAATTCAGCATCAGCTCAACCGACATGAATATTACGATGGCGTTGCGGCGGATCAATACACCGATAACGCCTATTGAAAAAATAATACTGCACAATAATATGTAGTGATTGAGCGGTATAGCTTGAATGTTATGCGTTAAGGTTCCCATCAGGCAATTTTTTATCTTTTGTAGCTAATAGTACAGCGCCCACCATTGCTGATAACAGCAATATCGACGACACTTCAAATGGCAATAAATATTCGTTGAACAGTATTTTACCCAGGTTTTTTACCAGGCCAAGGTTGGGATTATTGAGTACGACAACCGGCGAGGCGCCGAATGCCTTTAAAGCGGCGACTACGGTTATTAAAAAGCAACCGCCGCCAACGAACCCCGCTATTTTAACCAGATTTGATTTGCGCGGTTCCGAATCCTTGTTCAGATTTATGAGCATCAGCGTGTACAGGAACAGCACCAAAATAGCCCCCATGTAAACAATAAAATTCACAATAGCCAAAAACTGGGCATTCATTAAAATATAATGAATGGTAAAAGTAAAAAATGTAAGTATCAGGTACAGAATACTATGCACCGGGTTTTTTGCGGTAATAACCAGTATCGAAAAAAATATGGATAAAAATGCGATGAAGTAAAATGTACTCATGGTTGATATTTGCAAAATACCTTTACCCCTTAAAAAGAGCTGGGGCAAAGGTATAAAACTTCTTTATTGATTTAAGGGAGCTTCTACTAATTTGTCTTTACCGTAAATAAAATCTTTTCTTAAATACTCCGATGGCACGTGCGGGCCGTCAAGATATATTGCTTCTTTCGGACACGCTTCTTCGCACAGCCCGCAAAAAATACAGCGTAACATATTTATCTCATAAACGGCGGCATACTTTTCTTCGCGATATAGGTGCTCCTCCCCTTTCTGGCGCTCCGCCGCAATCATGGTAATCGCCTCTGCCGGGCACGACAATGCACACAAGCCGCAGGCGGTACAACGCTCCCTGCCGTCCTCGTCGCGTTTGAGCGAATGCATACCGCGAAAATTTTCTGAGTATTCGCGCTTTTGTTCGGGATAGCTGACAGTTACAGGTTTCCTGAAAAAGTGTTTCATAGTAATTGCTAACCCCCGGAAAATAACAGGCAGGTAAATGCGCTCAAAAAAGTTGAGGGGCTTTGATTCAATTACTTTTCGTTTATTACTTAATGCTTCCATTTGATTAATTCCAATCTATTTATAAAAAGTAATAACAATCCCGGTGATCACTATGTTGGCAATAGAAAGCGGGATAAGCGACTTCCAGCCCAGGTCCATTAACTGGTCATAACGGAAACGCGGGATGGTCCACCGTACCCACATAAAAAAGAATATAAAAAAGAAAATTTTTGTAAACAGGGCTATGACACCTAATATCGTTATCCAGTTTTCAGACAGGCCAAGATGGTGCATAAAAGGGAAATTATAACCGCCAAAGTACAATGTTGCCATTACCGCGCCTGAGATAAACATATTGATATATTCCGAAAAAAGGTAAAAGCCCAGTTTCATCGATGAATATTCGGTATGGTACCCGCCGATTAATTCGGTTTCGCATTCAGGCAGGTCAAACGGCGTACGGTTGGTTTCCGCGAAAGCGCAAACAATAAATATTAGAAAACCCAGGGGTTGCCTGAAGAAATTCCAGGTAAACCAGCCATGCGACCAAAACCCATGCTGTTGTTCAGCAATTTCGCGTAAGCTAAGGGTACCTGTCACCATCAATAGGGCGATAATAGACAAGCCCATCGATAATTCGTAACTTATATTTTGCGACGCGGCACGTATAGCGCCAAGCAGCGAATATTTATTGTTTGATGCCCATCCGCCTATCATTACGCCGTAAACGCCGAGCGAAACCACACCCAGGATGTACAAGACGCCCACGTTAATGTCGGTGACCTGCAGATCGACAACATGCGTACCGATAGTGAGCTTTTGCCCCCAGGGTATAACGGCTGACCCAATACAAGCCGTGAGTATTGAAAGGGACGGCCCGGCTATAAAAAGAAATGCGCTGGCATTTGCCGGTATGATTTCCTCTTTCAGAAACATTTTGCCGCCATCGGCGAATGGCTGTAAAATTCCCCATGGCCCGGCGCGGTTCGGCCCTATCCTATCCTGGAAGAACGCCGCGATTTTACGTTCGGCATAAGTGGAGTATAACGCAACCAGTAAGCTGATCGCGAAAATGATCACAATCAGTATAAGCTTAATTATTATATCTGCTATTCCCATTATAAGCGTGTGTCTCGTTCAAATTGTTCTTTGTTTGCTTCAATTAAAACCGGGTTGGTCCTCACCACGGGTAAAGGCTTAAATTCATAATGATTTGAGCTTATAACCGATTTGTGCGAAACCTTCCTCGGCCCTTCAATTACCCAATCAGCGGTAGCTTTTTTATCAAAACGACAGGTGTTGCAGATAAACTCCTCTACTTCGCCAAATTGGTCCTTCCGCGCAGTAACCCGCAGCACATCCTCGCCTTTATACCAAAGCGTGACTTTGCCGCAGCACTTATCACAGTCGCGATGCGCCTCAACTGCGTTGGTAAACCAAACGCGGTTCTTAAAACGAAATGTTTTATCAGTTAACGCGCCAACCGGGCATACATCGATCACGTTCCCCGAAAAATCGTTGTCAACGGCATGATGGATATAAGTTGATATTTCAGAGTGGTCGCCGCGGTTCAAAATCCCGTGTATTCGGTGGTCTGTTATTTGGTCGGCAACAAAAACACAGCGGTAACATAAGATGCAGCGTGTCATGTGCAATTGTATTTTATCGCCGATATCGATTTTCTCAAAAGTGCGACGGTCAAACTCATAGCGTGTTTTTACCGCGCCATGATCAAAGGCCAGGTTTTGAAGATCGCACTCGCCGGCCTGGTCGCAAATGGGGCAATCCAGCGGGTGGTTGATCAGCAGCATCTCTACAATCCCTTTGCGCGCCTCAATCACTTCAGGCGAAGTAATGTTCTGCACTTCCATGCCATCCATAACAGTAGTACGGCATGATGCTACCAGCTTGGGCATCGGACGCGGGTCTTTTTCAGATCCTTTGCTTACTTTAACTAAACAGGTACGGCATTTACCGCCGCTATCCTTCAGTTTTGAATAATAGCACATAGCAGGCGGAACAATATCGCCCCCTATCTGCCTGGCAGCATTAAGGATGGTTGTCCCTGGTTCTACGTCGATGGTAATGCCATCTATGGTTACTTTCATTGACATTATTTATTTGTCAAAAATTAAATTATTCCTTTATTATTAAATTACGGAAAACATCATCTAAAGCAAGTTCGAAGCCGGGTAATATTGGCGTGCGTAATTTATCGCCAACTGTTAATGCCCTGCCTCCAGCTATAAACTTTCTGTCCTCATTCATTACATACCTTAGTAAGGATTGCTCACCGGGATATACCACCCAGTATTCTTTCACACCGAACTCTTCGTATAAATCGTATTTTACTTTTATCTCCTTTGCATTGTTACCCGGCGACAGGATTTCAATCACAATATCCGGCGCGCCCAAACAACTTCTTTGATCCAAAACTTTATTGAGATCGCAAACAATACTTATATCGGGCTGAACTACCGTTTTTACCTTTTGGTCACCCCTTTCGTCCCGCACCAGGCGGACATCAAAGGGCGCCGGAAAAGCTTTACATGATTTATCTTTTAAAAAATTATAAAGCTCGCCGGAAATATTGAACGATATTATTTGATGATTCCCTCCCGGCACAGGACTCATTTTAAATATCTTGCCTTTAATTAACTCCAAACGTTCCTCAAAACGCCAGGAATAATAATCCGCGTAGGTGTATGTTTTTGAGAAGTCTAAATCATCGATGCTGTCCATACGCAAAATTACTTCAAATTAACTTACACCTTCCAGTTTCGGTAAGGGGTCGGCATAGTGGGCCAAGCCGTAATTCCGTGAAACTGCTTCTGATGGATTGGTTACGTGCCACTCAAATTCATCCCTGAAGTGGCGAATGGCGCTGGCCACCGGCCATGCAGCCGCATCGCCCAGGGGACAGATAGTGTTGCCTTCAATTTTTTTAGCTACGTCAACCAGCAGGTCCATGTCGCTTAATTTGCCGTGGCCATGCTCCAAACGGTGCAATACCTTCTCCATCCATCCTGTTCCTTCGCGGCAGGGGGAACACTGACCGCAGCTTTCATGGTGATAAAAGCGGGTAAAGTTCCATGTGTTACGTACAATACACTGATCCTCGTCATAAGCGATAAACCCGCCCGAGCCAAGCATGGTACCGCTTACGAAACCGCCATCAGCCAACGACTCATAGCTCATCAGGCGGGGCTGGTTATTGATAGTCTTTAAAAACAGGTTAGCCGGAAGGATTGGCACCGATGATCCTCCCGCAACAACCGCTTTTAAACGTTTACCGTTGGCAATCCCGCCGCAGTATTCATCAGAATATAAAAACTCTTCCGCCGGCAGCCCCAGGTCAATTTCGTAAACGCCGGGGTTTTTAACATTTCCGCCTGCCGAGATCAGCTTCGTGCCCGTACTGCGTCCAACGCCAATTTTGGCATATTCATCGCCGCCCTCGTTAATGATCGGCACCACCGCTGCTATCGATTCAACATTATTTACTACGGTAGGGCAACCGTATAACCCGGCAATAGCCGGAAAAGGAGGTTTAATACGCGGGTTGCCGCGTTTGCCTTCCAATGATTCAAGTAAAGCAGTTTCTTCGCCGCAGATATAGGCGCCGCCGCCCGGGTGAACATATAATTCAAGGTCGTAACCGCTGCCAAGAATGTTTTTGCCCAGAAAGCCGGCATTTTTTGCTTCGGCAATTGCTTTTTCCAATATTCTTATCTGCGGCATCATTTCGCCGCGCACATAGATGTACGAAACCTTTGCACCAAGCGCATAGCTGGATGTGATCATCCCCTCAATTAAAAGATGTGGAAGATATGTCATCAGGTAACGGTCTTTAAAAGTGCCCGGTTCCGACTCATCGGCGTTGCAAACCAGGTAACGGGCAACACCTTCCGGCTTAGCCAAAAAGCTCCATTTCATCCCGGTAGGGAAACCCGCACCGCCGCGCCCCCGAAGCCCCGATTTTTTAACTTCTTCCACCACTTCATCGGGCGACATCGTTTTCAAAGCCTTTTCAACGGAAGCGTAGCCCCCTTTTGACCGGTAAACATCAAAAGTATTGATGCCGGGTACGCTGATGTGTTCTAATAGTAATTTGCGTGCCATTACTTTTAATATATTTTGCCGGTTAATTTATTAGCCGTTATATGATTTTGATGCAAGCTTTCCCGGTTATGCGCTTTAATAAATCCTCCGAGTATGCCTGTAATGGTTAATATGCCTGATGATACAGCTCGCGAAAGCCGCAACCACCAGGAAATTTAAAAATGCGGGATTTTGATTAAAACCCCCGTTCGTAAAATTTATAAAGATTACGGTTACTACAAACAGCGCATCGGTTATAATTAAAATCGTCCCGGTCATTTATTAGTTATCGCCTTTTTTCTTTAATTCCGCTATCAGTTTGTCAACCGAGTCATTTGTTAAATTCTCATAAAAAGTATATTCAGGCCCTATTTGCAAAACCGGCCCGTAACCGCAGGCAGCCAGGCATTCAACGCCGCGCCAGCTGAACATGCCGTCGGGAGTAACCTCGCCTTCCTTTACCCCCAGCTTTTCCGCTATATGATCCATTATTTTTTCAGCGCCCACAATACCGCATGGCCCTGTCCGGCAAACTTCAAGTACATACTTACCCTGCGGGCGTAAAAAATACATACTGTAAAAAGTTGCCACCTCGTACACTTCAATATCCTGTATATCCAAATAATCGGCTACTTTATCCATCGCCGGCACGCTTACCCAGCCAAATTCAGCCTGTACCAAATGAAGTATAGGCAACAGGGCCGATTTTTGTTTCCCTTGCGGATAACGGCTGACGATTTCATCGAACTTGCCGATCAGTTCCGGCGAAAATTCAACCGGGGCCTGGGTATCTTCTACTTTAAGCATCTAACTCTCCGGCTATAACGTTTAAACTACTCATATTAATAATCGCGTCAGATAACAGCATTCCACGGCTCATAGGGGCGTACATCTGGTAATTTATAAAGCTTGGCCTGCGGAAATGCAAACGGTATGGCGAGCGGCCGCCGTCATTTACCAGGTAAAATCCAAGCTCACCGTTGCCGCCTTCAACCGCGTGGTAAACCTCGGTATTTGGCGTAGGTATCTCACCCATCACAATTTTAAAGTGATAGATCAATGCCTCCATGTTGTTATAAACTTCTTCTTTTGGCGGCAGATAAAAATCAGGAACGTCGGCGTGGAAAATATCCGATGGCTCTTTCTCAATCTTGGCAAGCGCCTGTTCAATTATACGCAGGCTTTGCCACATCTCTTCGTTGCGTACCAAATACCGGTTATAAACATCGCCATTTGTGCCTACGGGGACCTCAAAATCAAAGTCTTCGTAAGATGAGTAAGGCTCCATCGCCCTAACGTCGTAATCAACGCCTGCTGCACGCAGTATTGGCCCGCTCCAGCTATAATTTAATGCCTCCTCGGCAGTTACAGCCGCCACGTCTTTTGTACGGTCGATAAATATCCGGTTACGTTTGGTAAGATTTTCAAACTCTTTCAGTACCAGGGGATATTCCTTTAAAAATTTACGCAGTTTAGTAAAGGCAATCTCGTTAAAATTGCGTTCAAAACCACCTATCCTTCCAATGTTAGTGGTTAAGCGCGAGCCGCAAACTTCTTCGTAAATTTCATAGATCGCTTCACGGTATTCCATTACGTAAAAGAAGCCCGTTTGAGCGCCGGTATCAACGGCAAGTACGCTGTTACAGATCAGGTGGTCTGATATCCGCGCCAGTTCCATGATGATCACGCGCAGGTAGTCGACCCGTTTTGGTGTTTCGATACCAAGCAACTTTTCAACGGTCATGTGCCAGCCCATGTTATTGATGGGAGATGAACAATAGTTTAACCTGTCGGTCAATGGGGTGATCTGGTAGAATGGCCGGTGCTCGGCAATCTTTTCAAAAGCGCGGTGTATGTACCCGATTGTTGAAACCCCGCTCACAATCCTTTCGCCATCAAGCTGCAGTACATTCTGGAATACGCCATGGGTGGCAGGGTGCGTAGGGCCCAGGTTAAGCGTTGAAAGCTCGTTTTGCGGATCGTTATCTGTAAATACCGGGTGGTTTTGCATTGCTCTTACCTTCCAAAAAAATAATCTTTTTTATCAACACGATTGGGGTCTTCCAGCGGATATTCTTTCCGCATGGGGAATGCCTCCATATCGTCAACATTTAAAATCCTTCGCAAATCAGGGTGTCCGTCGAAAACTACGCCGAAAAAGTCATAAGTTTCGCGTTCCATCCAGTTGGCGCCGTTCCATAAAACCGTAGCCGTCGGGATGCGAACATCGCCGGCCGGTAAAAAAACTTTTAAGCGCACCCGCACATTATTTACCAGGCTGTGCAAATGATAAATAACACCGATGGGGTTTTCCTGTTCGGGATAATGAATGGCGGTAATATCTGTCAGAAATATAAACTGCAGGGTTGGGTCCTCTTTTAAAAAAGTCAAAACATCGATGATCTGTTCGCGGCCAGTTTCTAAGGTCAGTAAGCCAAACGGTTCGCCAACCACGGTAACCTGGTCCTGAAACTTATCGCTGATCCTTTTTAAAAGATCTTCGTTTGATATTTTACCCATTATTGTATTCCGTATGAGGCTAATAAATCCTGGTACTGTGGTTCGTTTCTGCGGCGTAATGTCTCGCTTTGAACCAGTTTTTGAATATCCATAAAGCCGTCGATAATCGCTTCAGGGCGGGGCGGGCATCCGGGTACATATACGTCGACGGGTATTACCTCGTCAATGCCCTGTAAAACCGAATAAGTATCAAAGATTCCGCCGCTGGATGCGCATGCGCCGACAGCCATTACCCAGCGCGGTTCGGCCATTTGCAGGTAAACCTGGCGCAATACAGGCCCCATTTTTTTCGAAATGGTACCCATAACCATCAATAGGTCAGCCTGGCGCGGGGAAAAGCTCAAACGTTCTGCGCCGAACCTTGCCAAATCATAATGAGGCGACATGGTGGCCATAAACTCGATCCCGCAGCAGGATGTTGCGAATGGCAACGGCCATAATGAATACGAACGCGCCAGGCCGATGGCTTTGTCGGCCGTGGTTGCGAAAAATCCCGCGCCTTCCACCCCTGCCGGGGCATCTACTAATTGAATATCACTCATGATCTATGTGGTACAAAAACCAATCCATTTAAACAGGGCAAATTTACAATATTTTAGCAATGTAGGATGTACACTATGCAATAAGGCGGGTATATTTAGAACCAATCTAAACTGGTTCACCGCCTCGCCTGAACCTGCAGCCGTGGCATCATCTAAAATGTGTCAAATGAGCGCTTTTTTTGATCAGGTTAATAAAATTCCCCTTCTAGAAATGTGTCTTGAAACTGGAACCTTTTCTCTCGCCCGGATGGAATTTAAGCGGGGGTTTTAATCCCAATCCAAAGCGCCTTTTTTTATTACATAGATAAAGCCAAGTAACAATGTGCCCATAAAAATAAACATCTCTATCATGCCGTCCTTACCCAGTTCCCTGAAATTAACGGCCCAGGGGTACATAAATATTACTTCCACATCAAACAATACGAATAGTATGGCCACCAAAAAATATTTGATAGAAATAGGCGTTCGCGCGTTGCCTACAACTTCGATGCCCGCTTCAAACGGCGTTAGTTTATCTTTTGTTTTTCTTCCGGGTCCAATTTTGTGGGTTACAAGCATGGTGGTGATAACGAAACCTAATGCCACCAGCATTTGAAAAATGATAGGCAGGTAATTTACCGGCAAACTCTGAACTTCCATGGCGCAAATATACAAACGGAATTATAATAAAAAAGCCTCCCGTTATTATCAGGAGGCTCCATATATCTGCAATATTTATTTACTTGCTTTTACCCTGGGCCTTCTTCGCGAAATAATAAACTACCTGGGCATTGGTCGGATCCATTTCCTTAGCCTTCGTATACAAATCCAGGGCCTTTGCTTGATCCTTTTCCTTGTTTTCTGCGTAAGTGGCTAGGTACACATAAGCATTTGCCAGCTTTTGTTTAGTTTTATCGTCGGGCGTACCCTTTGCGAGCGCTAACTGAATATATTGCTCATAAAACGGCTTGGCTAAACCTTTAATGTTATTTCTATCGCTGTCTTCGTAGTCCTTCACATACGCGTGGTAAAGTGCAACCGTCACATTCGGGTTGGTTTCCTTACGTTCTACATAAGTAAACGCCGAATCAGCTTTTATAAGCAAAGTTGAATCCGGTTTAAACGTTTTATCTTTATCTGCTTTTGTAAGCTGATCTGAGTATGCAAGGTAATAACTCAACCCTTCGTAAAAATGGTCGGTTAGCTTCGCCTGTTTGGATTTTTGAGCATAAACATGGTATGCATCTCCAGCCTCTTGAAATTTATTCAAGGAATATAAGGATTTTGCAATCTCACCATAGATATCAACCTGGGTTGTATCTAAGGTTAGTGCCTTCCGCAAATCCTTTATGCCCAACGAATCTTCCTTTAACGAGATCTCATCGCGTCCGCGGTATAAATAATCGTTTGGAAGCAACCGTTTGGCGTCGGCCTGGCCAATCCATTTATTTAATGCTGTGAGGCTTGCCTGGTAATCTTTATTCTGGCTGGCTGCAATACCAAGATACCGGTAAACCCTTAAATTACTTCTCACTGATCCGGAAAGGTCCTGCGCTACTTTTTGCAGTGTTACATAATCTTTCGAATCCACCAGGAAGTCGGCATAGCGCATCTGCGACTCAACCGAATAATCAGTCAGGCTGATATATTTTTTATAATTGTCAGCAGCCTCTTTCACTTTCGCCTCGTACAGGGAAGGGTCGCTCTTTGCCCACCTTAAATCCATTTCGGCCCACTCGCGATAAGCCGGCCCGTAATTTGGATCGATAGCCAACGCGGCCTGGAATTGCTTTTGCGCACCATCGAAATTATCGGCGTATTTCCATAAAACACCTTCGGCAACGTTGGCGGCTGCCGATTTAGGATCGATGCTTAAAGCTGACGAATAAGCATTGTAAGCCTCCGTGCTTTTTAGCTGCGAGCGATAAGCATCGCCCATAGCAATGAGCACCTCCGCATCACGGGGATTGGCAGCCTTACCCTGGTTCAGCACGGCAATGGCCGCATTAGCATCCGCCGGCGAAATCGCGGCACCATTCGGGCCGACACTGCTACCGCTCACAGGCAATAAATAAGCCAGCCCGACATATAAATACGGCGTACTGTTCTTTTTGCCGGCTAAGGAGATGGCCGAATTAAAGTTTTGTGTTGCGCCGCTATTGTCTTTCTCTATATGGGCGGCGGCGCCTAAACCGGCAAAATTCAATGCAGATTTGCTATTAACGCTGATCCCTTTATTAAAGGCGGTTTTCGCCGAATCAACATAATCCTGTTTAAGATATACCCACCCGAGGTAAAAATAATTTTCATCCTTATCCGGCTGGGTAACTGTCAGGTTCTTCAACATCGATTTCGCCTTCTGATATTGCTCTGCGTCGATGGCTTTCTTAGCATCCGCCAAACTTTGCGCGACTGCCGGGGTACCTGCAAACAATATCCCGATAGTCATCGGGACCAAGCCGGCGGTTATTTTATTGATCATTTTCATTATTATTCTTTTTAATTTTTTTTCCCTCGCGGGATTCCCTCATTTATTTAGTTCGAAGCAATTAGTATTCAATTTATCATTTATCAAGTACAATAGAATTCGCTTTGCCACAGCAAGCTAAGATAACTAAAATTCAGTTAAGTGCAACATTGTTTCATTTATTTTTGTTTGCAGCATCAGCCTGGCCTTGCAAACAAAATTGACAAACACCGGGTTCGTTTTGCAATATTATAATTTTTTAATAAAAATTACACGTACAAATTCAAACAAGTTTATACAAAATAAGCGGCAGCGGGCCGTTACCTTATTATTTTATAATGTTGATCTCCCTGTGGGGTATGTTATCAGGCAAAAGGCCTGATTTCAAAATAATTGTTTGTCCCCTGTCGCCCCGCAAAAACTCTGCAAATTTCATACCTAAGCTATAATCAGTACCTGTACAGTTCAAAATATATAAATCCCTGGTTAGCGGATATTGTTTTAATGCCAGCGTAGTTTGCGACGGCGTAAAATATTTTTTTTCAGCATTTTTACTAATATCATCCTTTACGCCCATTATTTTCACTTTGTGTACGGCATCAGCGTAATCCTTATCAGGATCGTTAAGCCAGCTGAAACCCACAATCCCAATGGCATCCGGATGTTCTGCAACGTACTTTATGGCATCTTTATTTGATTTAAGGGCATAAACATTTTTTTGGGTTAACATTGCGTTGCCCGAAAATTCTTTTAAATACCTTACCAGGCCTGAATTTGGATTGTCGAAAACAATCTTTTTGTCGGTTTTGGCCTTGCCGTTAAGCATATTTTTTATTTCGCTTACGGTTATCGTTGTGTCATTTGACTGCTGGTTAACAATAAGTGAAACCGCATCAATAGCAAAACGCCAAACCGCAGGCCTCAGGTTACGGCGGGCTAACACGCTATCCTCATTCGCCGTGAGGTTACGCGAAAGTATGGCTACCCGTATACTGTCATTCAGGAGCATCTTTACCGCTTCGTTCTCAGGTGCGTAAATAACGGCAGGGTGTACTTTACTGTTCAGCGCCTTAAAAATGTAGAGTTCTTCATCAACGATCGGGCTGAAAGACTCATCCACGACCATTTTTGAGCTGTCGGAGGTAAAACGATCAGCGTTTTTGGCTTTTGGCTTTTGTTTACAACCTTGAGGAACCAATAATGCCATGCTGGCAGCCAGTACCACGAGCAGAAAACCAAACCTTCTTATGTTATACCTCATCCGGCTTTTTTCTTAGATACCTTGCAAAACGGATAACCGAGTAAACAATTATTAACCCTCCGAATAATATTTTTTGATTTTGGGGGAGGTTCGGGACCATTTTGTCCCAAAAAATAACCAACAACCCAAAAACAAAAAAACAGATGAATAATGTAACTCCTAAAATGAGCAAAAACCGCCTTGCGGGCGATTTCTGCTTGTTTTTATCTTCCAACATTAATATTGTTGTTTATTCTGAAAGCGTAAAGGCAATTGGAACGCTGTATGCAACACGCACCGGGCGGCCGTTTTGAATACCAGGTTTCCATTTTGGCGAATTCTTGATCACGCGTACCGCCTCCTCATCACAACCATCGCCAATGCCGCGGGCTACCTTAACATCGGTCAGTGAGCCATCTCTTTCGCAAACAAAGCTCACAATTACCCTGCCCTGTGTGCCATTTTCCCTAGCAACGGCCGGATATTTGATGTTTTTAGACAGATACCTGCCAAATCCTTCCAGGCCGCCCGGAAATTCAGGCACCTGCTCAACCGAAGTAAATATTTTATTGGGGTCTTCTTCAGTAACTTTTGCGTCCGAGTTTCCAACCGGCTCGTCAATAGTTACATCGGCGTTTTTATCCCCTTTAAGATTCTTTTGCCCCGGGTCGGCAACTTCCAGTTCCTTTACAGTTGGCGGTTTTTCTTTTACCTCAACGTCCGGCTTAACAACCGGCGGCGGAAATTTTACCTGGTCAATTTTTGGTTTCGGCGGTTCAGGCGGAGGTGGCGGAGGTGGTTTTTTAATATCCACAGGCGGCGGCGCCAGTACAACATTGGTGATCTTCACCTTTTCTTTGGCTTTAGGGATAAAGCCCGCAATTGCATTGATAATTGTATTTGCGGATACAAGCACAACAAACACTATAACGCCGATGATGAGAGCCGTGCGCGTATTGCGATCGTTATCTTTTCTCAGTTCATAAGCGCCATAATTTTTATTACGACCTGCAAACACTACATCAATCCATTGCTGATTGAATATGTCTAATTTTGATCCTAACATTTTTTTAGGCTTTAGTATTAATTAACGTAAATAGTAATTTAAATATTACTAATAAATACTGTTCTTTTTCAGGTCATCAATTTCCATTTGCGTTATCTTTACGATAGCGTAAATCTGTACGTTGGTGATCTTCATTTCATCAAGGACGGCAACCAGGTTTTCATAGGTTGACTTGTCGCTCGGCTTGATCACAACTTCCATTAATTTTTCGTCCCCGTTGTGAGTGTCTGCAACCTTCTTTGCATTTTCAATGATTGCTTTGCGTAAACCGTCCTTGCCGTAATTATCAACCGTAGGGGCTGATTTTCCGGCTTCGCCCATATACCATTCAACTTTATTATGGCTTCCCAAAAGTATCGTCATTGAACGGCTGGCGGCGATAGGCAGCTGGCTGGTTTTTACCGAGTTGTCAGGCATGGCTAAATCCATTGCCTTTGGTTTTTGCAGCGTGGTGGTGTACATAAAGAAAGTGATCAACAGGAACGCCAGGTCAACCATCGCGGTCAGGTCGACGCGTGTTGATGCCTTTTTGCTCCTGATCTTCCCGCCCTTATGTTTCCCCCCGCCGGAGGAGGTATCTAATTCTGCCATAGCTATTTATTTTTGCCCTGTTCTCAGGGATGTGATTAATTGGAATTTAAAAACCTTTTGTTTCTCAAGTATAGTGACTACCGTATTTATCATAGGGTACTCTTCCTTCCGGTCGGCTTTGATCGATACGTTCAGCAGTTTATCATGCAAGGCTCTTTCCGCCTGCCTCGACGTGTATATCCAGTTAAACAATTCGTTATTGTTTGTGGTATCGGCCGGTATGCCTGTCTGCGGAAAATTTTTCAATTCCGAAGGGTCGGTATCCAGGAACGATTTTAAATTTTTCATCGGCACGCCAAATACCTGGGTCAATGAAAACCTGCGCGTTTCTTCCGGAGTAAATGAAACGCCATACTTTTCGCCCATGGCTTTCAGCGCTTCCTGCCGTACATCCTGTTCAGTAACCGAATAAAACGCTTTATTCTCGCCCACCGAAATGGTGATCATATTTACGTCGGCTACCGGCATTATTACAGTTGACGGCGGAACTTCGGCTTTCGAGGGGTCGTCTACTTTTGGTTTTGCTGTTAAAATGAAAAAGGTAAGCAACAGGAAGGCCACATCGCACATGGCTGTCATGTCTATCGCTGTGCTTTTCCTGGCAACTTTTACTCTTGGCATAATTGTTATTTTTAAATATCAGTGTATAAATTGATTATACTACCCCCGGTCAGCCGCATGCGAATGGCAAACGGATGACCAGGGTGAAACTAAGCAACAGCTTTATTTTTATTTGTCTTTATGCGATGCAGCAAATGTTTGTACAATGCTGAACCCTGTTTCGTCAATAGCGTAGGTCAGCTTGTCAATTTTTGATGTAAACACGTTATACATAACAATTGAAAGCGCCGAAGTACTGATACCCAGGGCCGTGTTAACCAAGGCTTCAGATATCGCGGTTGAAAGCGCGGTAGTATCCGGTGCGCCGGCGGCAGCCAGCGTTTGGAACGCTTTGATCATACCCACAACCGTGCCTAACAGACCGGTTAATGTACCTATGGATACAAGAGTTGCAATAACGGTAAGGTTTTGCTCGAGCATCGGCATTTCAAGCGATGTTGCTTCTTCGATATCTTTTTGGATAGCCAAAGTCTTTTGGTCCACGTCAAGTGTATGCTCGCCTTCCATTTCGCGGTATTTTTTCAAACCTGATTTGATCACGTTGGCAACAGAACCTTTTTGCTTGTCGCATTCTGCGTTTGCGGCGTCAACGTTCCCGACATTAAGCGCGCTTTGTACCTTCCGTACGAATGCATCCACATTTCCTGTTCCCGATGCTTTGCCGATTACAACAAAACGTTCGATTGAAAATACAATTACAATTAAGAGGTACGACATAATAAGAGGTACAATTACCCCTCCCCTGTGTACTGTTCCGAAAAGGTCAACCGGGTGGCCTTTTTCAACGTCTCCTCCTTCAAAGTGACTTGCATCGCCCAATATGTACATGAATATTAAAATTGCAACCACGAGACAGATAGGAATAGTGAAAGTTGCAAACATGCCTGATGCGCTTGCGCTCTCTTTTTTAACAGGACTAGTTGGTTTTGTTGGTGCGTTTGCCATTACTTTAGTTTTTAGTTTTAGTTTTTAGTTTATAAATATAAGTTAGTTAAATAAATGCGACATTATTAAGCGAATAGCAAAAATAGAATTTTAATGAATTAAAAAAACTATTTTGTTATTCTTTATAATTTTTTAACAAAAACTTCATTTCGGATAGTATGCGGGCGGATACATAACGCAATGAAAAGAAAAAATTGCTTTGGTTATGACAATTTTTTTACAATAAAACTTATTTTTTTTAATATAAGCAAGCAATCGCCTATAAAAATTATGTTACTATACTGAGATAGTTACATTTGGGCCTGCATTTACGATCTCAGAACTGCTGTAACAGGCGTATTGCCCGAAATTTTTGATGAACAAGGCAGCCAGGTTTTGCGCCTTTTCCTCGTAGTTTTCGGCATTGGGCCAGGTGTTTACGGGATCGAGTATGTGGTCCGGAACGTTGGGACAGGTGACCGGCATTTTTAAATTAAAGATGGGATGCTCCGTATAGGCTGTATGATCAAGTTCGCCATTCAGGGCGGCTGTGATCATAGCGCGGGTATATTTAAGCTTGATCCGTTTTCCGGCGCCATATGCCCCTCCCGACCAACCGGTATTTACCAGCCATACGTTTACTTCGTGCTCGTTAATTTTTTTACCAAGCAATTTGGCGTACGTAATGGGGTTTAACGGCAGGAACGCTTCGCCAAAGCAGGCGGAAAATGTTGCTTTTGGTTCTGTTATTCCTTCTTCCGTTCCGGCAATCTTTGCAGTATAGCCTGAAATAAAATAGTACATGGCTTGTTCGGGCGTCAATTTCGAAATAGGCGGCAGAATTCCAAAAGCGTCAGCAGTCAAGAAAAATATGTTCTTAGGCGATGCACCTATCGAAGGAATTACCGCGTTACTTATATTATATAACGGATAAGCGACCCGCGTATTCTCGGTTTTATCAATATTTGAAAAATTAACCTTCCGGCTGCCCTTTACAAAGTTTGTATTCTCTATCAGTGTACCAAACTGGATGGCGCTAAATATTTGCGGCTCTTTTTCGGGTGTCAGATCGGCGCACTTGGCATAACAGCCCCCTTCAAAATTAAATATCGTGTAGTCGCTCCAGCCATGCTCGTCGTCGCCGATGAGGCCCCGGTCGGGGTCGGCTGACAAGGTAGTTTTGCCGGTGCCCGATAAACCAAAAAATATGGCTGTATCGCCTTTTGCGCCGGTATTGGCCGAGCAATGCATGGGCAGCACTTTCTTTTCATAAGGCAGGATAAAGTTAAGCACCGAAAAAATCCCTTTCTTTATTTCGCCGGTATAGCCGGTTCCGCCGATGAGTATCATTTTCCGGCTGAAATTGATAATTGAAAAATTATGGTGGTTAGTGCCGTCGGCTTCAGGATTGGCCCTGAATCCCGGTGCGGTAATAATCGTCCATTCGGGGCTGTGGCTTATATCTATAAACTCGGGCCGTAAAAACAGGTGGTGCACAAAAAGGCTTTGGTAAGCGGTTTCGGTTATTACACGGATATCAATATGATATTTTTCGTTGGCGCAGGCACATGAATCGCGAACGAAAATATCGCGTCCGGTAAGGTAGGCGGTAACTTTTTGCAGCAGGGAATCAAACTTAGCTGCATCGAATTTAATGTTTACTTTTCCCCACCAAACGTTGTCTTTGGTTATTTCGTCTTCAACAATAAAGCGGTCTTTGGGGGCTCGCCCTGTAAATTCGCCGGTGTCGACTGTCAGCGCGCCGTTATCGGCCAAAACACCTTCATTTCTTTTTAAAGCTTCCTCAACGAGCTCGGCAGGGCTCAATTGGTAATAAATATTCCTTGCCCGATCAAGCTCAAGATAGCCCAGATCAGGTAACTGGTTAGAACGGTTCCTCATTAAATAGTATAAAATTGGTTGGCGCAAAATTACCGCTTTTATACACTAAGAAACAAGGAAAATTCGAAATATTTTTACATAATGTAGATTATACACACTATACAAATTGCTTGTATTGAGTATGTTATGAAGATAGTTCAATACACTAAGTGTTTTTAAAAAAGTAGCAGTGGCACTGCAAAAGTAGCAGTCATGAAGCGATTGCTACTGACGCCTGTTCTGTTGCTCCAGCCTTTTGAGGAAGTAGCATTTGCAGTATAAAAGCAGTCGGCATAATACGCTGCTACTGCTACTAATTACTGCTACCCCTTCATCCCCCGGCTTTTTTCGCCTTGTAACCATCGGCTTGAAGCAGCGTTAATATCTTATCACGGAAATCACCCTGTATCAATATTTCACCGTCTTTAACCGATCCGCCAACACCGCATTTTGATTTTAACTTTTTGCCGATCAATTCGAGCTCCGCATCGGGGCCTATAAAATCTGTAATGCGGGTAACTAATTTACCACCGCCTTTGCGGTCGAGATAAATTTTAAGATTTTGCTGCTGCGGGGGAAGCGAGGCAGGGGCGCCCCCGGTATTTTCCTGGTATTGAAAACCCGGATCTGTAGAGTATACAATACCTGTGTAATTCTTTTTTGACATGGTTTTATATGCTGAGACGCGATGTTTTGCGCCTGACGACAAATTAGACCGTCCGCAACACGCGTTTATATCCTAAGATGCTTTAAAAGACTTATCGACAATAACCTTTAACGAATGAGGAACTACTTCAATATGGATATCAGCGCTCATTATTTGCGGCTCGCCGTCAAGGTGCACAGGGCCGGGCGCGGCACGTTTAATATTTATATTTTTGCCGCGGATGATCTCTAAATACTTGCTCTTATGCGCGGTTTTCGTGATCATCCTGACGCCCATCTCCGGGAGCCTCCAAACAGGGAACTGCTTGATAATGCAAACATCCAGCAATCCATCCTGCACCGAAGCCAATGGCGATATGTGTGCGTTATTGCCATATTGCGACGAGTTTGCAAAGCTTACCATAAAAGCTTCACGTTCATATTTCCTGCCGTCAATCTCAATTTCATAAAATTGCGATTTATACTTTGATATTTCTTCGAAGGAGGATTTAATATAGGTGATAAACCCGCGTTTCTTTCCGTGGGAGAACACCTCGCTGATATGCGCGTCGAAACCGATGCCGGCCATATTAAAAAACGGACGGCCATTTAACGTTGCCGAATCGATAAGCTCAACCGGGCCGCCGGCAAGTGTCCGGATAGCGTCAGTGGGATCCATCGGTATTTGCAGGAAACGCGAAAGGCCGTTGCCTGATCCGTATGGAATGATCCCTAATGGTGTATCAGTACGTACCAGGGCCGAAGCCACTTCGTTTACCGTACCGTCGCCCCCCACGGCCACGATCACATCAAATTTATTAACGGCTTCCCTTGCTAACTGACGGGCATGCGCCACGCCATCACTGAAGACTATAATGGTATCAAACAACCCGGCATCAAGGTGTTTATCGATCAGTTCCGGAACGCCGTCCTTTTTCTTCCCTCCTGATATTGGATTTACAATAAATAACGCTTTCCGATTCAACTATTTATAATTTCTGGCGCCAAAAGTAAATGTATTTTCGGCTTTGTAAAAAATTGTTTTATTTTAGCCGGACGAAAGTGGACTGATTTAATTGCTCCATCCCGCTCCGTTCCGGTAACTTTCCGGATCCGCATGGTGATGGAACTGGATTGCAACCACGTAAAAAAGTGCTAAAACCGTGCTCATTTTTACTATGATCCCTTTAAATCTTCTTATTTTGGTTTGAAACAATGCAAAACGCGCCGCGCATGGCGTGGTTACGTAAATATTTAATTAAAATTTATCATATAAAAACTTATGTCATATTTATTTACCTCAGAATCCGTATCAGAAGGACATCCGGATAAAGTCGCCGACCAGGTATCAGATGCTTTAATCGATCATTTTTTAGCCTTTGACCCCGAATCAAAGGTGGCATGCGAGACCCTGGTTACAACCGGGCTTGTTGTTTTGGCAGGCGAAGTAAAATCGAAAGCTTATCTTGATGTTCAAAAAATTGCCCGCGAGGTGATCAATAAAATCGGCTATGTTAAAGGCGAATACATGTTCGACGGCAATTCTTGCGCCGTACTATCGGCCATTCACGAACAGTCTCCCGATATTAACCAGGGCGTTGAGCGCGTATCAAAAGAAGATCAGGGCGCCGGCGATCAGGGTATGATGTTTGGCTATGCCACCGTCGAGACCGATAATTACATGCCGCTGGCTTTGGATATTGCGCACGCCCTTTTAATTGAGCTGGCTGCCATCCGCCGTGAAGATACCGAGATCAAATATCTTCGCCCGGATGCAAAATCGCAGGTTACACTTGAATATGATGATAATAACAGACCTGTTCGTATCGACGCCATCGTGATCTCGACGCAGCATGATGATTTCGATGAGGAACAAGCCATGCTGGCAAAGATCAGCAGGGAAATTATCAGTGTGCTGATACCGCGCGTAAAGGCGAAATACCCTAAGTACGCACATTTTTTTAACGACAATATTAAATACCACATCAACCCAACCGGGAAATTTGTTATCGGCGGCCCGCACGGTGATTCAGGCTTAACCGGCCGTAAGATAATAGTTGATACCTACGGCGGCAAAGGCGCGCATGGCGGCGGCGCCTTTTCGGGCAAAGATCCGTCAAAAGTGGATCGCTCAGCAGCGTATGCCACCCGCCATATCGCTAAGAACCTGGTGGCAGCCGGTATTGCTGACGAGGTGCTGGTGCAGGTATCGTATGCCATCGGCGTGGCGCAGCCCATGGGAATTTATGTAAATACTTACGGAACGGGCAAAGTTGGCTTAAACGACGGCGAAATTGCCAAAAAGGTTGAAAGTATATTTAACATGACCCCATATGCCATCGAAACCCGTTTTAAGCTGCGCAACCCTATATACAGCGAAACTGCTGCCTATGGCCATTTTGGCAAACCAAGCCAAACGGTTACAAAAACATTTGTTAGCCCCGAAGGCAACGTAGTAACCAAAGTTGTTGAACTGTTCACCTGGGAAAAATTGGACTACGTTGATAAAGTGAAACAGGCCTTTGGTTTATAAATTTATTTTATTTTGCGATGCGCTGATTTGAAACGGGTGTCCCGTTTCAAATCAGCGATTTTTTTTAACTTTTAGAGCACAGCATTTTGGGGCCTTCGGGTTCTCGGACTTAACGAGTTAGAGCGGGCACGACACAAGCGTTCCGGGTGTTCCATTTTTACAAACTGTCACGTCCTGAAAAAAGTTTACACTTTTTACTGATTAATCCTGTGTTGAGTTTACAATGTGTCTCAATCTTTGAAATTCGATTGATTGCCCATTCACCACTAACCGCCATCCACCCATTCAATACTTCAGTATAATATAACCGGTTTTATGCCGGTTTACGCCTTTAACGCGGTAATCAAGCGAGTAAAAATAAGTTCCCGGGAGCTGTTTGGCGCCTGTTTTATTGGAGTGGCCGTCAAAAAACTTTGAATGGTTATCGTAGCCAACCGCTTCATATATAAGGTTGCCATTACGGTTGATGATCATCAATTTGTTGTCGGGATAGGAAGTTATACCTTCGATGATCAAATGATCATTTACACCGTCGCCATTGGGCGAGACGGCCGGCCGCACCACGATATCTTCGGTATCAGGGCCGGCGGTGTTCCATGGTTTCGCAACAGACGCCGCCGTGTATGGTAATGCAATCGGCCCGCTAGCTGCTCTCCTAACGATTATAGTGTAGGTTTTGGTGCTTATGCCATCGGAACCGGTTACAATGATCTTTATTATGTTATCGCCCACCGTAAGCGCTACCGGGGCCGGTGGAATGCTCTTGCTGAACGGCACATTATTTACCGTCACCGTTGCCGCCGCATCATGCGCGGTGGGTATTACCTTAACCGAGGAGGTTGCATTGCTGACACTTGCCGTATAAGCCGTTGTGTTATAAGCAAACGCCGGTGACATAGTTTGGCCATTTATGCGCAGGTTTGAAAGATTTAAGTCAGCAGGGGCAGCCGCGCGGGTAACGATAATGGTGTAGGTTTTAGTCGAGATGCCGTCTGCGGCGGTTACCGTGACGTTGATGGTGTTATCGCCGACGTTAAGCGCTATCGCGCCGGATGCGGTGTGGCTGCTTGCCGCCACGTTATTCACCGTTATCGTCGCGGCTGCATCGGCGCTTGTTGGCGTTACCTTAACCGATGCTGTTATATGGGGCAGGTGTGCCGTATAGCTTGTTGAGGTATAAAGGAATGCCGGGGATATGGCCTGCCCGTTCAGTCGCAGGTTTGAAAGGTAAGCGTTTGGCGATGCGGCCCTTGTAACGGTTACGGTGTAGGTTGCGGTAGTTCCGTCATCTGCTGTAACAACCGTAGTCAACGTATTAGCGCCGACGCTTAACGGGTATTTTTGCGATGCCCTGCCACTGCCTGCCGCAATATTATTGACTTCTATGGTTGCGGTTGTATCGCAGGCCGGCGTTATTGAAATTTCGCTTGTTGAATAAGGCACTGAAGATGTATAGTCGGTTACGTTTGATGCAAAAGCCGGCGACAATAAAGCATTATGATTAATGGTTAGATTGGAAAGCGTTGAAATTCCGGCAGGGGTAATATGCATAGTTCCGGCAACATAGCTGATAGCATAGTTGGCGTTTGCTGCGTTGCTTGCCGTGATAGCGTATGTGCCCACCGGCGATGTAGCTGTGGCAGCGGTGGATATAAAAGGCGGCGTGGTTAAGGTTTCGGGGCCGTCGTTGTTTACAAATCCTGCATAGCTTGCCGTCAGCGCGGGCACCGGCTGGAAGTGAACAAAGCTCTTATCATCCGCAGTAATCGTTAACAAGGCCTGGTTCACGGTTAGTAACTGAATTACATTGGTAGCCGCCGTATGATTGGCGTCGCCCAACTGCGAAGCGGTGATGTTGGTGGTCCCTGCACCTGCTATATGGACCAGGCCGCTTGTATTATCAATGGTGGCGACTGAAGGATCGCTGCTGTTCCAGGTGATGGCCACATTGCTGTTGTCGCTGTTGGCGCTCACGGTGAAATCGGCATCACCATAAGTCTTGCTCGTCAGCGCGGCGAAGGTGATCGTCTCCGAAGCCTGGTTTACGGTTATTAGCTGTATTACGTCAATGGCTGCCGTATGATTGGCGTCGCCCAACTGCGAAGCGGTGATATTGGTTGTCCCGGCACCTACTATATGAACAAGGCCGCTTGTATTATCAATGGTGGCGACTGAAGGATCGTTGCTGTTCCAGGTGATGGCCACATTGCTGTTGTCGCTGCCGGCGCTCACGGTGAAATCGGCATCGCCGTAAGTTTTGGCCGCCAACGCGGCAAAGGTGATCGTTTCAGAAGCCTGGTTCACGGTTAATAGCTGTATTACATCGGTAGCCGCCGTATGGCTGGCATCCCCGGCCTGCGAGGCGGTGATATTGGTGCTGCCTGCACCTACGATATGGACAAGGCCGCTTGTATTATCAATGGTGGCGACTGAAGGATCGCTGCTGTTCCAGGTGATGGCCACATTGCTGTTGTCGCTGCCGGCGCTCACGGTGAAATCGGCATCGCCGTAAGTTTTGGCCGCCAACGCGGCAAAGGTGATCGTTTCAGAAGCCTGGTTCACGGTTAATAGCTGTATTACATCGGTAGCCGCCGTATGGCTGGCATCCCCGGCCTGCGAGGCGGTGATATTGGTGCTGCCTGCACCTACGATATGGACAAGGCCGCTTGTATTATCAATGGTGGCGACTGAAGGATCCCTGCTGTTCCAGGTGATGGCCACATTGCTGTTGTCGCTGCCGGCGCTTACGGTGAAATCGGCATCGCCGTAAGTTTTGCCTGCCAGCGCGGCAAAGGTGATCGTCTCAGATGCCTTGCTTGCAGTTACGCCCGCCGGGTTGTCTGTGCCCGCAATAGTTAAATAAGCGACATTGCTGCCCGTGCCGTTATATTCAACGGCCATTACCTGGTAGTTTGTTCCCGCAGTTAAGCCTGTTATATTTACCGTGCTGCCTGTGCCGTTATAAACGCAATACCAGCCCGAAGAACCGATCTGGCCGCCCCCCCCAAACGCCGCGTTGGTATTATAGGCCGTTAAATCAACCGGCGCCGGGCTGCCGGATGGGCCGGCGAGCATAAACACCGCCCGCGATGCGCCGTTGCCGTTTGTCCAGCTTGCGGCTGTTGTGGTTGTTGTTGTGCTGGTAAACAGTACGTTGGTGGCCTGGGTGGTTGGCGCCAACAGCGGACTGTTACGCAAAACAGATACCGTACTACTAGTCAGGTTTGCCACGGCCAGGTCGGGCTTGCCATCGCCGTCAAGGTCGCCGATCGCCACGCTGTAGGGGTTGCTGCCTGTTGCAAAGTCAACCTTAGCGGCAAAGGAAGCAGCCGTGATGGAACCGCTGCTTGCCGCATTGCGGAATACGGATACCGTGCTGCTGCCAAAGTTAGCTACGGCCAGGCCGGGCTTACCATCGCCGTCAAGGTCGCCGATCGCTACGCTGATAGGGTTTATACCCGTTGCAAAGTCAACCTTAGCGGCAAAGGAAGCAGCCGTGATGGGACCGCTGCTTGCCGTATTGCGGAATACGGATACGGTATTGCTGCCCTCGTTAGCTACAGCCAGGTCGGGCTTGCCGTCGCCGTCAAGGTCGCCGATCGCCACGCTGTAAGGGACGCTACCCGTTGCAAAGTCAACCTTGGCTGCAAAGGAAGCAGTCGTGATAGAACCGCTGCTTGCGGTATTGCGCAAAACGGATACCGCACTGCTACCCAGGTTAGCCAGGGCCAGGTCGGGCTTGCCGTCGCCGTCAAGGTCGCCGATCGCTACGCTGATAGGGTTGCTGCCCGTTGCAAAGTCAACTCTAACGGCAAAGGACGCAGCCGTGATGGAACCGCTGCTTGCCGTATTGCGTAAAACGGATATGGTATTGCTGCTATAGTTAGCCACAGCCAGGTCGGGCTTGCCGTCGCCGTCCAGGTCGCCAATCGCGACGCTGCTAGGAAGGCTGCCGGTTGCAAAATCAACCTTAGTGGCAAAGGATGAGGCCGTGATGGAACCGCTGCTTGAAATATTGCGGAAAACGGATACCGTACTGCTGCCATAGTTAACTACGGCCAGGTCGGGCTTGCCATCGCCGTCAAAATCGCCGATCGCTACACTCTCAGGTTCATTGCCCGTTACAAAGTCAACCTTAGCGGCAAAGGAAGCAGCCGTGATGGGACCGCTGCTCGAAATATTGCGGAATATAGATACCGTGTTACTGCTTTGGTTAACCACAGCCAGGTCGGGCTTACCGTCGCCGTCCAGATCGCCGATTGCTACGCTGACAGGGGTGGCACCCGTTGCAAAGTCAACGTTAGCGGCAATATCGGCTGTGGTAATGCTGCCTTTATTTGGCGTAAAGGTACATGCAAACGGCGCTGCCGAGTACCCCGCCAAAGCCGTGGCGCCGTTTAATACGGATATGGGCCGGTAAGTGGCCCCCGTTGGTACCGTAACGGTTAAGCTGGTAGCGCTTGCCGCGGTAACCGTTGCCATGGTAGCGCCAAAAAATACGATATCGTTGGCGGCGGTGGCATTAAAGTTTGTACCGGTTATGGTAACCGAAGTGCCTACAGGGCCGCTTGCAGGGGTGAATGAGGTGATGGTGGGTATGCCAATTGTTGTTATCCCCGCCGGGTTGCCTGTACCCGCGGTCGTTAAATAAGCTGCACTGCTGCCCAATCCGTTATATTCTACCGCCATTAACTGGTAAGTTGTTCCGGCTGTCAATCCGGTTACATCCACCGTGCTGCCTGTACCATTATATACGCAATACCAGCCGGTACTGCCGATTTGATCGCCTGTGCCAAACGCTGCGCTGGCATTATAGGCCGTTAAATCAACCGGCGCAGGACTGCCGCTCGAACCTGCAAGCATAAACACCGCCCTTGATGCGCCGTTGCCGTTTGTCCAGCTTGCGGTTGTTGCGGTGGTTGTTGTGCTCGTAAATAGTGCGTTGGCGGCCTGGGTGGTTGGCGCCAACAGCGGACTGTTACGCAATACCGACACCATACTACTACCCAGGTTTGCCAGGGCCAGGTCGGGCTTGCCATCGCCGTCCAGGTCGCCGATCGCTACGCTGATGGGGCCGCTGCCCGTTGCAAAGTCAACATTAGCGGCAAAGGAAGCAGCTGTGATGGAGCCGTTGCTTGCCGTATTGCGCAATACGGATACCGTACTGCTGCCATAGTTAGCCAGGGCCAGGTCGGGCTTGCCATCGCCGTCCAGGTCGCCGATCGCTACGCTGTAAGGGTTGCTGCCTGTTGCAAAATCAACATTGGCTGCAAAGGAAGCAGCCGTGATGGAACCGCTGCTTGCCGTATTTCGCAAAACGGATATTGTATTGCCGCTATAGTTAGCCAGGGCCAGGTCGGGCTTGCCGTCGCCGTCAAGGTCGCCGATCGCTACGCTGATAGGGTTTATACCCGTTGCAAAGTCAACCTTAGCGGCAAAGGAAGCAGCCGTGATGGAACCGCTGCTTGCCGTACTGCGGAATACGGATACGGTATTACTGCCCTCGTTAGCTACAGCCAGGTCGGGCTTGCCATCGCCGTCAAGGTCGCCGATCGCCACGCTGTAAGGGATGCCCCCCGTTGCAAAGTCAACCTTAGCGGCAAAGGAAGCAGCCGTGATGGGACCGCTGGCCGAGGTATTTCGCAAAAGGGATACTGTATTACCGCCATAGTTAACTACGGCCAGGTCGGGCTTGCCGTCGCTGTCAAGGTCGCCGATCGCTACGCTGATAGGGCTGTTACCCGTTGCAAAGTCAACCTTAGCGGCAAAGGAAGCAGCCGTGATGGCGCCGCTGCTGGAGGTATTTCGCAAAACGGATACTGTATTACCGCCAAAGTTAGCTACGGCCAGGTCAGGCTTGCCATCGCCGTCAAGATCGCCGATCGCTACGCTGCGCGGGGCGCTGCCTGTTGCAAAATCAACCTTTGCTGCAAATGAAGCAGCCGTAATGGAACCGCTGCTCGAAATATTGCGGAATACGGATACGGTATTGTCGCTATTGTTAACCACGGCCAGGTCGGGCTTGCCGTCGCCGTCAAGGTCGCCGACCGCTACGCTGTAAGGGGCAGCACCCGTTGCAAAGTCAACTTTAGGGGCAATATCGGTTGTGGTGATGCTGCCTTTGTTTGGCGTAAAGGTATATGCAAAGGGCGCCGCCGAGTAGCCTGCCAAAGCCGTGGCGCCGTTTAATACGGATATGGGCCGGTAAGTGGCCCCCGTTGGTACCGTAACGGTTAAGCTGGTAGCGCTTGCCGCGGTAACCGTTGCCATGGTAGCGCCAAAAAATACGATGTTGTTTGCGGCAGTGGCATTAAAGTTTGTGCCGGTTATGGTTACCAATGTGCCTACAGGGCCGCTTGCAGGTGTAAATGAGGTGATGGTTGGCGGGGGGGTAACCGTTGTTACGCCCGCCGGGTTGCCCGTACCGGCAGTAGTTAAATAGGCCACATTGCTGCCCGTGCCGTTATACTCAACTGCCATTAGCTGGTAAGTTGTTCCGGCGGTTAAGCCTGTAACATTTACCGTTGTGCCTGTGCCATTATATACGCAATACCAGCCCGTTGAGCCGATCTGACCGCCGGCGCCAAAAGCGGCGTTGGCATTATAGGCTGTTAAATCAACCGGGGCCGGGCTGCCGGATACGCCGGCGAGCATAAACACCGCTCTCGAGTTGCCGTTGCCGTTTGTCCAGCTAACAGTGCTTGCCGTTGTGGTGGTGCCTGCAAAAGTAACGTTGCTCGCTTGCGTGCTTGGGGCAAACAGCGGGGTATAAACCCAGGCCGCGCCCTGGTTGGAATTGTCTAAATATCCGCCTGCCATGGCCGTATTGCCATCGGCGCTCAGGGACACGGATTGGCCCTGATGAGCAGCGCCGGTGTTGCCTGTGCCTGTTAATTTTGAGCCTTGCTGCGCCCAGGTTCCGCCGCTGCGGGTGTAAACCCAGGCCGCCCCCTGGCCGGAATTGTCATTATACCCGCCTACAATGGCCGTATTGCCATCGGCGCTAAGGGACACGGAAACGCCCTGATTAGCAGCGCCGGTATTACCTGTGCCTGTTAATTTTGCGCCCTGCTGCGCCCAGGTTCCGCCGCTGCGGGTATAAACCCAGGCGGCGCCTTGGTTGGAATTGTCTAAATACCCGCCTACCATGGCCGTATTGCCATCGGCGCTAAGGGACACGGCATAGCCCTGCCGAGCAGCGCCGGTATTGCCTGTGCCGGTTAATTTTGCGCCTTGCTGCGCCCAGGTTCCGCCGCTGCGGGTGTAAACCCAGGCGGCGCCCTGGCTGGAATTGTCTAAATACCCGCCCACCATGGCCGTATTGCCATCGGCGCTCAGCGATACGGAAATGCCTTGCAGGGCAGCGCCGGTATTGCCTGTGCCTACTAATTTTGACCCCTGCTGGGTCCAGGCTCCGCCGCTGCGGATGTAAACCCAGGCGGCGCCCTGGCTGGAATTGTCATTATACCCGCCTACAATGGCCGTATTGCCATCGGCGCTAAGGGATACGGACCAGCCTTGATCGGCAGCGCCGCTATTCCCTGTGCCTGTTAATTTTGATCCCTGCTGTGCCCAGGTCCCGCCACTGCGGGTATAAACCCAGGCGGCGCCTTGCTGCGAATTGTCAGCATACCCGCCTACAATGGCCGTATTGCCGTCGGCGCTAAGGGATACGGAATAGCCTTGATCGGCAGCGCCGCTATTGCCTGTGCCCACTAATTTTGATCCCTGCTGTGCCCAGGTTCCGCCGCTGCGGGTATAAACCCAGGCTGCGCCCTGGTTGGTATTGTCAGCATACCCGCCCACAATGGCTGTGTTGCCATCGGCGCTAACGAACACGGATCGGCCTTGCTGGGCAGCACCGGTATTGCCTGTGCCCACCAGTTTGGCGCCTTGCTGTACAGATGGATATGACGTTGCCGTTATGGTAAAATTACTGCCGCCCGCAGCCGTGCCGCCTGCCGTGGTTAATGATATAGCGCCGGTTGCCGCGTTTGGCATCACCATGGCCACTATTGTGCTGCCGTCGTTTGATACCGCTATAGCCGTTTGGCCCCCTATGGTAAAGGCGGTTGGCGTACTTAAATTTGTGCCGGTTATGGTTACCAAGGTGCCTACGGGGCCGGTAGCCGGGGTAAATGAGGTGATGCTTGGGGGCGGGAATACCGGCATATCACGCAAAACGGATACCGTATTGAAGCCATTGTTAGCCACGGCCAGGTCGGGCTTGCCATCGCCGTCCAGGTCGCCGATCGCTACGCTGCCAGGGTTGCTGCCCGTTGCAAAGTCAACTTTGGCTGCAAAGGAAGCAGCCGTGATAGAACCGCTGCTTGCCGTATTGCGGAATACGGATACCGTATTTCTGTTAAAGTTTGCCACCGCCAGGTCGGGTTTGCCATCGCCGTCCAGGTCGCCGATCGCTACGCTGAAGGGGCCGTTGCCCGTTGCAAAGTCAACCTTAGCAGCAAAGGAAGCAGCCGTGATGGAACCGCTGCTTGCCGTATTGCGGAATACGGATACCGTATTGCTGTTAAGGTTTGCCACCGCCAGGTCGGGTTTGCCATCGCCGTCCAGGTCGCCGATCGCTACGCTGCGCGGGTTAGTACCCGTTGCAAAGTCAACCTTAGCAGCAAAGGAAGCAGCCGTGATGGAACCGCTGCTTGCCGTATTTCGCAAAACGGATATTGTATTGCTGCTATGGTTAGCCAGGGCAAGGTCGGGCTTGCCGTCGCCGTCAAGGTCGCCGATCGCTACGCTGATGGGGTTGCTGCCCGTTGCAAAGTCAACCTTAGCGGCAAAGGAAGCAGCCGTGATGGGACCGCTGCTTGCCGTATTACGGAATACGGATACGGTATTGTCGCTATTATTAGCCACGGCCAGGTCGGGTTTGCCGTCGCCGTCAAGGTCGCCGATCACTACGCTGTAAGGGAAACTGCCCGTTGCAAAGTCAACCTTAGCGGCAAAGGATGAAGCCGTGATGGAGCCGCTGCTTGAAATATTGCGGAATACGGATACGGTGTTGTCGCTATTGTTAACCACAGCCAGGTCGGGCTTGCCGTCGCCGTCAAGGTCGCCGACCGCTACGCTGTAAGGGAAACTGCCCGTTGCAAAGTCAACCTTAGCGGCAAAGGATGAAGCCGTGATGGAGCCGTTGCTTGAAATATTGCGGAATAGGGATACGGTGTTGCCGGTATTGTTAACCACAGCCAGGTCGGGCTTGCCGTCGCCGTCAAGGTCGCCGACCGCTACGCTGCTGGGGTTGCTGCCGGCTGTAAAGTCAACCTTAGCGGCAATATCGGCTGTGGTGATGCTGCCTTTGTTTGGCGTAAAGGTACATGCAAAGGGCGCCGCCGAGTAGCCTGCCAAAGCCGTGGCGCCGTTTAATACCGATATGGGCTGATAAGTGGCCCCAATAGGTACGGTAACCGTTAAGCTGGTAGCGCTTGCCGAGGTAACCGTTGCCATGGTAGCGCCAAAAAATACAATGTTGCCGGCCGCAACGGCATTAAAGTTGGCACCGCTTATGGTAACCGAGGCGCCTACAGGGCCGCTGGCGGGGGTAAATGAGGTGATGGTGGGCGCCTGCCCGAAAGCGCGGCCGGCAAATAAGGCTGTCAATAAAAAAAGCGTTAAAAGCCTTTTGTTAAACAGGCAGGCCAGGGTTTTGCCGGCTGATTGGGTTGCCGCGTTAAACGGCTTGCTTTGCGGGTGTAAAGTTGTATTCATATATTTTTTATAATTTCTATTGGTTTTTGCTGCCCGCCTTTTAACGGGCAGGTATATTATGTTTGAAAAAAGGTGGCTAACGTATTTAGCTATTTTATTTTTTGAATGAAAAGAATGTAATGCGATGAAAATATGAACCGTTTTTACTCCCCTCTTGAGATGGGGTGCGCAGGGATGTGTGGTGGCGGGGATGTGTTGCGTGATGTGCCGGCTAACCGGTATCTTCATTAACACACCCCTACTCCCTCTCAAGAGGGGAATCGCACAGGCCCCATATCCGCTGCATTGGTTCAGAGACGCAAAATATTGCGTCTCTACATGTTAACCGGGAACTTATAAAAGACACCAGGGCTGATGGGGCGTTGAAATTTACCGGGGGTGGTAGCGGGCGGCTGTATTTTTTTAACAAGGCGCCCAATTAAATTTCAATCAATGATCTGTCGATACGATCGCCAAAACGATATTAAAAACGAGCCCCTGGTAGCTGAAAGGCTTAAACGTAAATAATTGTAGCTCAAACATATAAAATGATTTTGAATAAGCAAAAAATTATTTTTTTAATAAAATTTTTGAAGTTGCGCTATAGTTAATTTCGTTTTAACTAATCATGCTGTGTGAGTCCTGCTTTTTTGAAGAACTGCCCTGTTGGTATAAAAAACAAACATTTACTTGTTTTACAGCCGTCGCTTGTATTTCATCAGGGTTAATATTCTTCGAAAAAAAAATTAAAGAATTGTGGGGGTTTTTCTTCCAGATTAATAAAATTGAATCTTAGGGGTCGGAAAGAGGGTTTGGAGATTAGTCTAAAATAAGCCCCTTATGTTTCGACCAAAATAACTTAAGCTATATAGAAGATATTAGTTAATCAGAGGTTAGTCGGGAAGAAAAAAGTTGATGGTCCATGGTCCACAGTCCATGGCTAAGCGGGGTTTCCTAACTATGGACTATAGACTACTATCAATACTTCAGCACAATAAACCCTGTTTTAAACTTAATTACGCCTTTTACTTTATAGGTGAGCGAATAGAAATAAGTGCCCGGCGGCGGCATCGAGCCGTTTTTATTGGAGTGCCCGTCAAATACTCTTGCGCTATTGTCATAACCTTTAGCTTCATATACCAGCATGCCGTTTCGGTTCATAATCGTTAATTTACTATCGGGATAATTGGTAATTCCTTCGATCATAAGGAAATCGTTCGAGCCATCCCCATTCGGCGAAAGGCCCTGCCGCACGACGATTCCGTCGCCGGCGCCCGGCGTAACCGCGGCTACCGGCAGATCACGGTTTGCTGCCATCCCCGCGCGGGCTACCATGATAGTGTAGGTCTTGGTAGTTATGCCATGCTGTGCGGTAACGACAGTAGTACCGGTATTTGACCCGGCATTCGCGATATTAAAGAAACGCTCCGGGAACCGTCACTATTTCAGTTGATTCCCGGAACTTTCTTTTTTAATTTCAGTACTTAAGTACAATAAACCCTGTTTTGCGTTTGGCGATGCCTTTGACCGTATACTCCAGCGAATAAAAATAAGTACCGGGCAATTGCTTGGCCCCCGTTTTACTGGAATGGCCGTCAAAAACCCTCGCACTATTATCATATCCTTTCGCCTCGTATACCAGCGCACCGCTCCGGTTCATTATCGTCAGTTTATTATCAGGGTAATTGGTTATCCCATCGATAACGAGGTGATCGTTAAGGCCATCGCCATTTGGCGAAACACCCTGGTGCACCACGACGCCGTCGCCTTCAATTTGCGGATCATTGATGGGTTTTGCGACGCTCACCGCTTCATAAGGCGTGTTGAAGCCGCCCGCCGAGGCCCTTGTAATGATTACGGTGTAGATTTTAGTAGTTACCCCGTCCTGTGCGGTTACGATAGTTGTGACGGTATCCTGGCCGACATTTAAAGCGATCGGGCCGGATGCCGTCCCCGATGCTACCGTTATGCCGTTTACTTTTATTGTCGCAGTAGCATCATGCGCGGCCGGTGTTATTTTTACCGAGGTGGTAGCATTCGGCACTTGCGCAGTGTAATTGGTTCCGGCATAGTTAAAGGATGGCGTCAATGGTATAGCACCCGCATTTATTTTCAGGTTCATAAGATCGGCATTTGACGACAGCCTTGTTACCGATACCGTATACGTTTGGGTAGTAGTCCCATCCTGTGCAGTTACTACGGTGGTGATGGTATTTGGGCCTAAGGCCAAAGGCAAGCTTGCCGATGCAGTTCCCGAAGTTACCGCGGCGCCGTTTACCGTTACCGTCGCTGTGCCATCGCTGGTCGTCGGCGTCACCGTAATTGATGCCACATTAACCGATGCTGTGTAACTGGTTGTTGCTGCTGCAAATGCCGGACTTAGCGTTCCCTTGCTTAGTACAAGATTTGCAAGATTTGCATTCGCTGACGGAGCCCTGGTTACGGTAATTGTATAAGTTTTGGTTGTTACGCCGTCCTGCGCGGTAACGACAGTGCTAATGTTATTTGGGCCGACGTCCAAAGAAATAGGGCCCGATGCGGTCCCGGACGCGACCGCTATACCGTTTACAGTCACCGTTTCTGAAGCATCATGGGCAAGCGGGGTTATTTTTACCGATGTTGTAGCGTTAGTTACACTTGCCGTATAACTAATTGTGGCATAATTAAATGATGGACTTAATGGTATTGTACCGCCATTTATTTTCAGATTTGCCAGGTCGGTGTTTGTCGAAAGCCGCGTAACCGTCAGCGTATAGGTTTGTGTAGTTGATCCGTCCTGTGCCGTTACAACAGTGGTAATGGTGTTGGGGCCCAATGCCAAAGGCAAACTCGCCGACGCGGTGCCGGAGCTTACCGCGACGCCATTTACTGTAACTGTTGCCCCTGAATTGCTGGTAGTGGGCGTTACCGTCATGGAGGCTACATTAACCGACGCGGTATAACTCAATGTCGCAGCTGCAAACGCCGGGCTCAGCGTTCCGTTGCTCAGCATAAGATTCGACAGGTTTGCATCGTTTGACACCCTTGTCACCGTTACGGTATAAGTTTTGGTGCTAACACCATCCGGAGCTGTTACGACAGTATTGATTACGTTCGGGCCAACATTTAAAGGGATGGCCGGTGATGCCGTGCCGGACCCAACCGTTACACCATTGACCATTACCGTGGCATTGGGGTCGCTTACCTTAGGCGTTACCTTTATGCTGGTAACTGCATTGCCAACACTTGCCGTATAGCTTGTAGTATTAAAGTTAAATGCCGGGCTTAACGTTCCGCTGTTTATCTTCAGGTTTTCGAGGTTTGCATTTGTTGATTGCGCCCTTGTTACGGTTAGGGTATAGGTTTTTGTCGACAGGCCTCCATACGCAGTTACATTAACTGTAATAGGATTTGGCCCTACCTGCAGCGGCAAAGACGCCGATGCAGTTCCTGAAGCGACCGTCGTACCATTAACTTTTATGACAGCGTTAGCATCGATGGCCGTTGGCGTTACCGTTATAGCGCTGATACCAAACGCAACGTTTTCAGAGTAGTTGGTTACCGCTCCGGCAAATACCGGCGCCAGGGTGCCACTGCTCGTCTTCAGCGCCGAAAGATCGGGGTTTGACATTACACTGATAGCTATGCTTGCCGTACTGCTTCCATACCCGTTATAGGCTGTGATATTATAATTGGTTGCCGGGCTTAAGCCTGAAGGCGTACCGCTGATAATACCGGTGCTATTGTCGATAGTTAAGCCCTTGGGCAATGCAGCGTTGATATAGTAGCCGCCGGTTGGTTTAATTTCTTTTACCGCATTATTGCCGTAGTCCGTCACAAATACATTATTAAATGCGTCCACAGCCACCCCAAAGATGAAACTGTACCCGGAGCCGACTGTAGTGATCGGTCCGCCGTTTATCGGAATTTCTTTTACCTGTTTGTGGCCGTAATCGGTTACAAACACATTGCCCGAACCATCAACCGCAACGGTGAAGGGGTTTGCAAAACCCGAGCCTAAAGTTACCGGCGCGCCGCCGCCCGCAGGGATCATCTTCACCGCGCTGTTGCCGTTATCCGCTACGTAAACATTGCCGTAAGCATCAACCGCTACGCCTGTGGGCGTAGAAAAGCCTGAGCCTATGCTGACCGTAGCCCCACCGCCTGCGGGTATCTTTTTTACAGCATTGTTGCCCCGGTCGGCTACAAATACGTTGCCCGCGGCATCTACTGCTACATCAAAGGGCTGTAAGAAGCCGGAACCCAGGGTAATAATAGGGCCGCCGCCTACCGGGATCTCTTTGACCAGGTTATTGCCGTCATCGGCTACAAATATATTTCCCTGCGCATCTATCGCTATACCATCGGGGACGCTGAAACCACTTCCGACAACCACCGGTGTGCCGGTACCCCCGGGTATCTTCTTTACTACGTTATTGTTCTGATCGCCAATGTAAACGTTCCCTGCCGCGTCAACTGCCACACCTGCCGGAATGTTAAAGCCGGAACCCAGGGTTGTTGTGCTGGTACTGTAAGCCGGCGCCGCCGCGCCGCCGCCCGTTGGTGATAGCGGTGAAATAGCGCTGCCTGCTATATAACTGTGAGGGCTGCTGTAGCTGATATTAAGTGCGTTAACCGTAATGTTTACAACTACCGTCTTGCTGCCAAAGCCATTGTAGGCAGTAATGGTATAATCTGTCGCAGGGCTGCCCATAAGGGGTGTACCGCTTATGGCTCCGGTAGTATTGTTAAAACTCATTCCCAACGGTAAAGCAGGACTGATATAATAGCCCCCTATCGGTTTAATTTCTTTTACCGCATTATTGCCATAGTCCGTCACAAAAACATTATTAAATGCATCCACCGTTACCCCAAAGATAAAACTGTAGCCCGAGCCTATGGTGACGATCGGCCCGCCGTTTATCGGGATCTCTTTTACTTGTTTGTTGCCATAGTCAGTCACAAATACATTGCCTGAACCATCAACCGCTACGGTGAAGGGATTGCTGAAACCCGAACCTAAAGTTATGGGCGCGCCACCGCCGGCAGGTATCTTTTTGATCGCGCTGTTGCCGTTATCCGCTACGTAAACATTGCCGTAAGCATCGACTGCCACCCCTGTCGGCGTAGAAAATCCAGAACCTATGGCGAAGGGCGCTCCGCCGCCTACCGGTATTTCTTTAATCGCGTTGTTGCCGCGGTCCGCCACATATACGTTGCCTTTGTTATCTACGGCTACATCAAAGGGTTGTGAAAAACCAGAACCTAAGGTAATAATGGGGCCGCCGCCTACCGGGATCTCTTTGACCAGGTTATTGCCGTCATCGGCTACAAATATGTTTCCCTGCGCATCGATTGCTATGCCGTCGGGCGTACTAAAACCACTTCCGACAACCACCGGTGTGCCGGTACCCCCGGGGATCTTCTTTACTACGTTATTGTTCTGATCGCCGATGTAAACGTTCCCTGCCGCGTCAACTGCCACACCTGCCGGAATGTTAAATCCGGAGCCCAGTGTTGTTGTGCTGGTGCTGTAGGCCGGAGCGGCCACGGCACCGCCGCCGCTTGGCAGAAGCGTCGTGATAGCAGTGCCTGCGGTATAAGTGTGAGGGCTGCTATAACTGATGGAAACTGCATTAACTTTTATATCTATAACGGCCGTATTGCTGCCAAAGCCATTATAGGCGGTGATGGAATAATTTGTTGCAGGGCTTGCAGCTAAAGGTGTCCCGCTTATCGTCCCGGTGGAATTATCAAAGCTGAGGCCCAGGGGTAAAGATGGGCTGATGTAATAGCCCCCGGTCGGTTTAATTTCTTTTACCGCGTTGTTGCCGTAGTCGGTAACAAAAACATTATTGCCAGCATCCACCGTTACCCCAAAGATAAAACTGTAGCCCGAGCCTATGGTGATGATCGGCCCGCCGTTTATCGGGATCTCTTTTACTTGTTTGTTGCCATAGTCAGTCACAAATACATTGCCTGAACCGTCAACCGCTACGGTAAACGGATTGCTGAAACCCGAACCTAAAGTTATGGGCGCGCCACCGCCTGCAGGTATCTTTTTGATCGCGCTGTTGCCGTTATCCGCTACGTAAACATTGCCGTAAGCATCAACCGCTACCCCTGTCGGTGTAGAAAATCCAGAACCTAAGGCGAAGGGCGCTCCGCCGCCTACCGGTATTTCTTTAATCGCGTTGTTGCCGCGGTCCGCCACATATACGTTGCCTTTGTTATCTACGGCTACATCAAAGGGTTGCAGAAAGCCGGAAGCCAGCGTAATAACAGGGCCGCCGCCTACCGGGATTTCTTTAACCAGGTTATTGCCGTCATCAGCCACGAATATATTCCCCTGCGCATCAATCGCTATGCCGTCGGGAGTGCTGAAACCTGTGGCGATTACCACGGGCGTACCGGTGCCTCCGGGAATCTTCTTTACTACGTTGTTGTTCTGATCGCCGATATAGACGTTCCCCGCCGCGTCCACAGCGACACCCGCCGGGATATTAAACCCGGAACCCAATGTTGTGGTACTGGTGCTGTAAGCGGGAGCCGCCGCGCCGCCGCCGGTCGGTGAAAGCGGTGAAATGGCTGTACCGGCAATATAAGTTTTCGCACTGCCGTAGCTCATCGTTAACGCTTTAACTGTGATTTTTACCGTTCTTGAGGTGCCGCCGTATTGATTATAAGCCGTTACCGTATAGTCTGTTGCGGGGCTTGCGGCTACCGGTGTCCCGCTTATTGTCCCCGTAGTATTGTTAAAGCTTAAGCCCAGGGGTAAAGCAGGGCTGATATAATAGCCCCCGATCGGTTTAATTTCTTTTACCGCATTATTGCCGTAGTCCGTCACAAATACATTATTAAATGCGTCCACAGTTACCCCGAAGATGAAACTGTAGCCCGATCCTATGGTGATGATCGGACCGCCGTTTATTGGTATTTCTTTTACCTGCTTATTGCCATAGTCAGTCACAAATACATTGCCTGAACCATCAACCGCTACGGTAAACGGATTGCTGAAACCCGAACCTAAAGTTACCGGTGCTCCGCCGCCGGCAGGTATCATCTTTACGGCGCTGTGACCGTTATCCGCTACGTAAACATTGCCGTAAGCATCAACCGCTACCCCTGTCGGCGTAGAAAAGCCGGAGCCTATGGCGAAGGGCGCCCCGCCGCCTACAGGAATCTCCTTAACCGCATTGTTGCCGCGGTCGGCCACGTACACGTTGCCTTTGTTATCTACCGCTACATCAAATGGCTGCAGAAAGCCGGAAGCCAGCGTAATAACAGGCCCGCCGCCCACGGGTATTTCCTTGACCACATTATTGCCATCATCGGCCACAAATATATTGCCCTGCGCATCAATCGCTATGCCGTCGGGCGTACTGAAACCACTTCCGACAACCACCGGTGTGCCGGTACCCCCGGGGATTTTCTTTACTACGTTATTGTTCTGATCGCCGATATAAACGTTCCCCGCCGCGTCAACTGCCACACCCGCCGGAATGTTAAATCCGGAACCCAGTGTTGTTGTGCTGGTGCTATAAGCCGGAGCGGCCGCACTGCCGCCGGTAGGTGACAGCGGCGAAATAGCAGTGCCGGCGATATAAGTTTTTGCACTGCCATAATTCATTCCTATCGCGTTTATCGTGATGTTTACCGTGGTTGAATTATGTCCGTATTGATTATATGCCGTTACCGTATAGTTAGTAGCTGGTGTTGCAACGGTTGGGGTCCCGCTTATTGTCCCGGTGGTGTTGTTAAAGTTCATTCCCTGGGGTAGAGCAGGGCTGATGTAATAGCCGCCGGTTGGATTGATTTCTTTTACTGCGTTATGGCCGTAATCGGTCACAAAAACATTATTTAGTGCGTCCACAGTTACTCCGAATATAAAACTGTATCCCGAGCCTATGGTGATGATCGGCCCGCCGTTTATTGGTATCTCTTTTACCAGTTTATTGCCATAGTCGGTCACAAATACATTGCCCGAACCATCAACCGCAACGGTGAAGGGGTTGGCAAAGCCCGAACCCAAAGTTACAGGCGCTCCGCCGCCTGCCGGGATCATCTTGACTGCGCTGTTGCCGTTATCTGCTACGAAAACATTGCCGTAGGTGTCAACTGCCACGCCTGTGGGCGTAGAAAAGCCGGAGCCGATGGCAAACGTGGCCCCCCCGCCTACAGGGATCTCTTTTACCGCGTTGTTGCCACGGTCGGCCACATATACGTTGCCTTTGTTATCTACGGCTACATCAAAGGGCTGCAGAAACCCCGAGCCTAAGGTAATAATAGGACCGCCGCCTACCGGGATCTCTTTCACCAGGTTATTGCCGTCGTCGGCCACAAATATATTCCCCTGCGCATCGATTGCTATGCCGTCGGGCGTATTAAAACCACTTCCCACAACTACCGGCGTACCGGTGCCACCGGGGATTTTCTTGACTACATTGTTGTTCTGATCGCCGATATATACGTTCCCTGCCGCGTCAACGGCAACACCCGCAGGTATGTTAAAGCCCGAGCCCAGTGTTGTTGTGCTGGTGCTATAACCAGGAGCGGCAGCGCCGCTGCCGGTAGGACTCAAGGGGGTAATCGCTGCACCGGCAAGATAACTCTTCGGGCTTGCATAACTCATCGTAACCGCGTTTACCGTAATGTTTATCGTTGTTGAGGTACTCCCGAACTGATTGTAGGCAGTTACAGTGTAGTCTGTTGCCGGACTTGCCGCGGTTGGGGTACCGCTGATCGTTCCGGTGACACTATTAAAACTTAAGCCTGCAGGTAGGGCAGGGTTGATATAATAACCGCCCACCGGCTGTATCTTTTTTAATGCATTATTGCCGTAGTCGGTCACAAAAACATTATTGGAAGCATCAACTGCCACGCCGAATATAAAGCTGTATCCCGAGCCTAACGTCATAATCGCCCCGCCGTTCCCGGGTATTTCCTTAACCTGTTTATGCCCATAGTCAGTCACAAATATGTTCCCCGAACCGTCAACCGCCACAGTGAACGGGTTGGCAAAACCCGAACCTAAGGTTACCGGCGCTCCGCCGCCCGCCGGGATCATCTTTACGGCGCTGTTGCCGTTATCCGCGACGTAAACATTACCGTACGTGTCAACCGCTACGCCTGTAGGCGTTGAAAAGCCAGAGCCTATAGCAAATGTAGCCCCGCCGCCTACCGGGATCTCCTTTACTGCATTGTTACCGCGATCCGCTACATATACGTTGCCTTTACTGTCTACTGCTACATCAAAGGGTTGTAAAAAACCCGAACCAATTGTAATAATTGGACCGCCGCCGACAGGTATCTCCTTAACCAGGTTATTGCCGTCGTCGGCTACAAACACATTTCCCTGCGCGTCTACTGCCACTCCGTCGGGCGTATTAAAACCTGTTCCGATAACAATGGGCGTGTTTGTGCCCGCCAGGATTTCCTTCACAACATTATTGTTCTGATCGCCAATATAAATATTGCCGGCAGCGTCAACTGCGACGCCCGCCGGAATGTTAAAGCCCGAACCCAGCGTTGTGGTGAAAGTGCTGTATCCTGCATCATCAACGCCGCTGCTTGTTGGCGAAAGCGGCGTTATTGCTGTGCCCGCGACATATACCTGCGGACCTGCGTAACTAACAGCAGGCCCGTTAAAAAGAGATAAGCCCTTTATCGCCACTGCCGAAGCGTTTCGATTACCCTTAATAAAAGGGCTGGAAATATTTCTCCCATGGTAACCGCCGGGGCTAACGCGCTCATGTTTGGAAACAGGTTTAATACCGGCCAGCAAATCATTGCTAAAACAAAATAAAATGGTGACTATCAGCAAAAAGCTTTTGCCAATAATTGAGCTCACAAAATTATTTTGTGACTTAGGTAGTGTTGTTTTCATAAAGCTGTGATTTTCATTGTTGATTGGTAGACATTTAATAGCTAATATTTAAATTCAGCGCGAAAAATTCCTTTTAACCTGTATTATACAAGTCGCATAAAAATACTTGGTAAGGTTTTTTTTATTGATCAAATAATTGATTTAAAGATGATTAAAGTTAGATTAATAATTTTATAATAAAAAAATATAATCTTCTAATAAGAAAATACAATCTTCTAAGTTAAAGATTGTTGCCAGGGTAAAATTAGTCGGTGAAGAAAGATGGAACAATCCCCTAAAATAGTGATTTTTCACCCCTTCCGCACAAAACAATAGGGCTTTTTAAGCCGCCGTTTCAACGGCCAAAGCTAATGCGAGGCTGATACAAGTAGTAGCGTAATATTACCTGACCTGTTGCGTATTATTACGCAATGTTGCGCCGGGACATTCTACCGGGCCAGGCATTGCCTATTCATATGTTCACACAAAATCAAGCGGAATTAGTGAAATCCAGATATTGGTTTTTACAAAATTATGATCAAGCTGGCAGAGCAAAACCGGGCCTTAAAAGCTGGCCGCATAATCCCCTAAAACAGTGATTTTTTAAATAAACTTTCGTACTGTAAAATAAAAGGTCAACTTTAGGTTGTCGAATTGCATATTATAAGCATGAAATTCAATCACCCTAAGTTGTTATTAAGCTATTTAGCATTTGCTGTCCTGAGCATTTGGTGTGTAAATATGGCGTATGGGCAGTCCCCGCAAAAGAAATTTCCGGCCGAAATCAGGCAGATCAAACAGCTGTTAAGTGAGATAGACAGCGTGGTAGAAACTGACACCCATGCGGCATTTGCAATAGTGGCTAAATTAAAAAAATTGTCCTCGGTTGTAAAAATCGACACCCTAACCGCCAAAATTTATCTACAGGAAGGATTTTGCAATTTTTACTCGGGGAATTACAAGCGCGCGACCGTGGCCTTTGACAGCGCCGCTTATCTGTGGAAAAATGTAAACCGCACAAATTATTTCAAGGCGTTAAACGATAAAGCCACGGCTTTGATGTACAATACTGAATATCACAAAGCGCTGCTTGTGTTTTTCGACTGCCTCGAACTGAGCAAGGACCTTCACAATAACGTGATAACGGGTAAAATATTAAACAACCTTGGATTAGTTTATGAGAGTATCGGCGACCCGGATAATGCGATACTTTACGAAAAAAGATCGTTGCCTTATAAAATTGCTACGCACGACACACTTTCACTGGCACGGGCTTACGGGAACATCGGGGATGGGTTTTCAAATAAGGAAATGCCCGACAGTGCTCTTTTTTACGAAAAACTTGGCTATAAATTCTACGCCTTGATGCACGATAAACAGGGCATGTCAATTGCCCTTGGCGATATGGGGAATGTCTATCTAAAGAAAAAGATGATCGATTCGTCGCTTAGTTACCTGTTAAAGGCCGTGGCAATTTCACAAAAGTTAAGCAATGCCGAAAATACTGCCAATATTGAAGACAACCTGGCCCAGGTTTACCTGAAGAAACACGACCTGAAAAACACCTTCAAATATGCATCGATGGCTGCGGTTTATGTGCCGCAAGTGACTGACAACGAGTTTTTGCAGGAACATTATGAAATGATGTATCATTATTTTAAAGAAATCGGGAATACCACACGTGCATTCGGCTACCTGGAAAAGCTGAACGCAGTTAATGATTCGATATTTAAACAAAAGATAAACATCCAGAACCAAAAAATTGCCTTTGAGTACGAGTACAAGCAAAAAAAATTGAAAGACAGCCTCGTATTTCAAAAACACGTCGATGCGAGCGAACGCAAAGCGGTGGCATCGCGCAACCGGCTTTACATTTCGCTTTTGCTTTTACTAATAGCAGGTTTATTGGCAATAATCTGGTACAGCCGGAGCAAACTGCTGCAAAAACAAAATGTGGTGGCACAGCAGAACGCCATCCTGCAGGAACAAAAAATAAGGGAACTCGAAAACGAAAAGCAGCTGATGGCATCGCAGGCTGTGTTAAAAGGACAGGAAGAAGAACGAAGCAGGCTTGCAAAGGATTTGCACGACGGCCTTGGCGGTTTACTATCAGGGGTTAAACATTCAATAATTAATATGAAAGAAAAAATCGTGATAAGCAGCAGTAATGTTGAAGTATTTGAAAAATCACTTAACATGATAGACACAGCCATGCGGGAACTGCGTAGGGTAGCGCAAAACATGATGCCGGAAGCTTTGGCGAAGTTCGGGCTGGTGGAAGCACTGAAAGATTATTGCGCTTCCTCGTGCACGTCAACTTTCGCAGTCGTTTTTCAATCGTTCGGCAACAATGTGGAAATGGATAACCCCACCGAAATAATTATTTACCGTTTAATACAGGAACTGGTAAATAACGCAATGAAACATTCGGGGGCCACACAGGTAATGGTACAGCTTGTAAAAGGCGACGACTGGATAACGTTAAGCGTCGAAGATAACGGAAAAGGCTTTGATGTTGACGATCTGAAAAGTTCCGGCGGCTCAGGATGGAGCAATATTAAAAGCCGGGTGGATTATCTGAATGGCAATATAGATCTGAAGTCACAAAAAGGAACCGGAACATCCGTAAGTATTGAAATAAAAAACCCGCAATCATGATTAGCGTTTTTATAGTAGATGATCATCCCGTTGTTGTAGAGGGCATACGTTCGTTATTAATTAACGAGGCAGGGATTCATTGGGCCGGACAGGCATTAACTGCCACGGCATGCAGCGCCTGGTTTGACAATAACAATGCCGATGTGATTTTGATGGATATAAATTTGCCCGATAAAAGCGGGATCGATTTATGCGCTGAAATTAAAACAAAGAAACCAGGTATTAAAGTTTTGGCGCTGAGCACGCTGAATCAGCCTTCTTATATCCGCAAAATGATTGAAAGCGGCGCAAGCGGTTATATTTTGAAGAATGCTGATAAAGAAGAACTCATGAGTGCCATTACCGATGTCGCCGCGGGAAAGACCCACTTGTGCCTCGAGGCGCTCGAAGTTGTCAGGCATATCAACAACAGCGAAGCTGGCAAACCTATACTTACCCGTCGCGAAAAGGAGATATTATCGTTGGTTGCAGAAGGCCTTACCAATGCCGAAATGGCAAAAAAGCTCTTTGTAAGTCAGTGGACGGTAGATAGCCACCGCAAAAGCATCATGACAAAGTTAAATACAAAAAATACCGCGATGCTTATTAAATATGCCAACGAGAATGGGTTACTGTAAAACCGCCTTATTGACTGTTAAAACTTCTCCTCCATCATCTTTTCCAGTGCGAACATTTCATCGCGCAATTTGGCGGCCAATAAAAAATCCATGTTTTTTGCTGCTGCAAGCATTTCTTTCCGGGTATTTTCAATTGATTTTTTAAGATCGGGCTTAGTCATATACTGAACGATCGGGTCGGCCGCAAGGCTTGCTGTATCCGTTTCTACATAGGCTTTTTGCATGCCGCCTTTAAAATCAACTACCGACGTTTGTTCGATGATCTCAAGCCGGGATTTCCCAACCGTCATTGGCGTGATACCGTTTTTAAGGTTGTATTGAATTTGTTTTTCCCTGCGGCGGTCGGTTTCATCCATGGTGATCTGCATGGAGTCGGTGATCTTATCGGCATACATAATTACCCGGCCGCGATCATTGCGTGCCGCGCGGCCAATGGTTTGTATCAGTGAGCGCTCCGAACGCAGGAAGCCCTCTTTATCAGCATCGAGTATAGCTACCAATGATACCTCGGGTAAATCAAGGCCTTCGCGCAGCAGGTTAATTCCAATCAGCACATCAAATTCGCCTAAACGCAAGCCTCTTAATATTTCCACCCTTTGCAAGGTTTTAACTTCCGAGTGTATATAACGGCATTTGATACCGAGCCTGTCCATATATTTTGCCAGTTCTTCGGCCATGCGTTTGGTAAGCGTAGTCACCAGCACGCGGTCGCCCATCTTTACGGTCCGGTCCACCTCCTCCAATAAATCGTCTACCTGGTTAATCACCGGCCTTACATCGATAACCGGGTCAAGGAGGCCTGTGGGGCGTATTACCTGCTCAACCACTACCCCACCCGATTTTTCAAGCTCAAAATCGCCCGGCGTGGCGCTGACGTAAATGGTTTGCGGCGCCAGCTTTTCAAATTCCTGGAAATTTAACGGCCGGTTGTCCAGCGCCGCTGGCAAACGGAAGCCGTATTCCACCAGCGATATTTTGCGTGAGCGGTCGCCGCCGTACATCGCCCTGATCTGGGGTACAGTTACGTGGCTCTCATCAATTACCATTAAATAATCGTCCGGGAAATAATCAAGCAAGCAAAATGGCCGCGCACCGGGTTGCCTGCCGTCAAAAAAACGCGAGTAGTTCTCAATCCCTGAGCAATAGCCCAGCTCGCGGATCATCTCCAGGTCGTAATTGACCCTTTCTTCCAGGCGTTTAGCTTCAAGGAACCGGCCATCGTTAATAAACTGCTTTTTGCGTGTTTCCAGTTCCTCCTGTATTGCCCAAATCGATTGCGTAAACCGCTCGCGCGGCGCCACATATAAATTTGCCGGGAACAGCACCATGTGGGTCATTTTTTCGATGGTTTTCCCGGTGGATATATCAAAAGTGCTCAATTCTTCTATGTCATCCCCAAAAAAAGAAATACGATAAGCGATATCCATATAAGCCGGGAAAACATCAACCACATCGCCCTTAACCCTGAACGTGCCGCGTTTAAAGTCTGCCGTAGTACGCGAGTATAATATTTCAACCAAACGGTGCAAAAAAGCATTCCTGCTGATACGGGTGCCGACAGCGAAACGAAAAACCGAATCTTTAAAATCATCGGGATTGCCCATGCCGTAAATGCACGAAATGGATGACACAACAATCACATCCCTCCGGCCCGACATTAATGCCGAAGTGGTACGCAGCCGCAGTTTTTCAATTTCCTCATTTATCTGCAGGTCTTTTTCAATATAAGTATTGGTCGTAGGGATGAATGCCTCGGGCTGGTAATAATCATAGTAGGATACGAAATAGTTTACCGCATTCTCAGGGAAAAACTGTTTAAACTCGCCGTATAACTGCGCCGCGAGCGTTTTGTTGTGGCTTAATACCAGGGTCGGCTTTTGGGTTTGCGCTATAACGTTGGCAATGGTAAACGTTTTACCCGAACCGGTTACCCCAAGCAGCGTTTGGAAAGGGTCGCCATTGTTAACGCCTTCGACCAATTGTTTTATGGCTTCAGGCTGGTCGCCGGTGGGTTGGTATTGAGAAGTTAAATTGAAATCCATAGATGATTGCAAAGATAGTTAATTAGCGATTAGAGGTTGGAGGTTAGTTTTGAATTTCATAACCCTAATACTTGCAATTTAATTATAGACAAAATTATGAGGCTTAATGACAACGGTATGTCAGCAGGGAAGTCTGATTTTTAACAAATCCAAAATTGAATAGCGGCATTCCAAATAAACCCAAGTCGTTTTTACCTTCACGACATCATTCTGGATTAAAAAAAGATGCCCGGAGGCCTATGACAAGCTACAGTTCCACACTAAAGTTCACTTTTGCTCCCAACGCGTCAAATACTTTCAAAATGGTGTCCAGGCGGGCATTAGTAATACTGTGCTCCAATTTAGATATTTGCGCTTTTTGTACACCCACTAATTCGCCCAACTGCTCTTGCGTTAATTTCCGTTGGTGCCGTGCCTGCTTAATAGCGTGGCCAAGCAATTCAATTTTTAACTCATTTTCAAATGCTTCCCTTTTTTGGGTTCCTATTTTTCCAATATGGTCATCAATCAGGGCATCAAGTGATACTGTCTTCGGCGGCGTTTTCAGGCTTTTAAATTTAAATGTAAGTTAATAGTGATTGAAAAACTCTATTTTATTATTCTTTCAATTGGCCGATAAATGATATTTCAATATCGGTCATCCTCTTTGCCTCTACGGCGTTCCATGCAGTTTAGGAATTGAATTCCTAAATTGCATAATTTTCAAATATAATTTTTAATTCCATTGCGGATATTGCTAAACAATTAGTTAAACATCCGGTTGATAATAAAATCCCGGTAACTATTCAGGTGTCCGAAGTTTAAAAATAGTTAAAATCAAGGGTTATCAACAAATTGACGGTAGGATTTAAAAAAATCAGGCCATAATTCACAAATGGTTGGTAAGTGAAGGGCCGTTTGTTC